>JAESGW010000037.1_pt1 | contig 417628 bp, 399 predicted proteins | sample 9269791 | NCBI WGS metagenome assembly JAESGW01 (sample SAMN16773120, study PRJNA677053) | algae metagenome | isolation source: Aphanocapsa lilacina HA4352-LM1 and co-occurring heterotrophs from near cave... | place: USA: Maniniholo cave, near Haena, Kauai, HI | collected 2009-07-28
CACGGGGGTGTCGCTGTCGAGCACGTCGCTCTGGAAGCTGGCGTCGGTGATCGCTTTGGTACTCATAGTCTGAACTCCTGAAATATCGTTGCTCTCAAGCTAAGGCGTCGGCGCGTCCGGCTCAAGGGCCCAACCCGGCAAATTCGCCTTGGTTGCGGGCAAGCCCGGCTTGTACGCATCGAGCAGATCATCGCCCGGCACGACCAGCCGGGGCCCGGCCGTATAGAGCAACGCCGCCTCGACACGCCGGCCGGGGAAAATCACCCTCAGCGCATCGCGATAGGCCGCCATCTGCCGCAGATAGGCGGGCGCGACATCGGCGGCGTGCGCCGGCACATGCCGCCCGGTCTTATAGTCGATCACCGTCACCGCGTCGGGCGTGACGAGCAGCCGGTCGACGATCCCCGCGACCACCACGCCGTCGACAACCGCCGACAGCGGCACTTCGCCCAGCGAACCGGGACCGAACAGCGCGGCGTGCGCCGGATCCTCGATCACCCCGAGCACCTCGTCGACCATCGCCGCGCGCGCGCCCTCGTCGAGCGCCGCCGCCTGGACCGCGAGCCAGTGCGAGGCCGCCGCGCGGCGACGCTCGGCCAGCACCGGCGGCAGCCGCTCGAACAGCGCGTGGAGCAGCAACCCGCGTTCGACCGCGACCGCGCGCTCGCCCCCCTGCGGCGGCGACGCGACATCGTCCTCACCCAGCGCCGACGGCGCGAGCGGCCGCGGCGGGCGCGCTTCGTCGGGGGCGGACTCCGTCGCCCAAGACGGTATGACAACCGGCGGCGCCACCTGCCGCGCCTTGTCCTTCGGCGGACGCGCCCATTTCTTCGGCTGGACCGCATAAACGCGCTTGCGGCCCCAGCGCGGCCCGGCATCCTGCCAATCGGCGCCCATATCGGCCATCACCGTATCGACCGCGCTGTGCCAATTATTGTCGGGCAGGCTGCGATCGGCGGTCTTGGTGATCCCGGTGACCACCAGCAATTCCTCGGCGCGCGTCATCGCGACATAGAGCAAGCGCCAATGCTCCTCGCGCTCGGCGGCTTCCTTGTCGTCATGCGCCTTGGCGATCGCGCCGTGCCGTTCGTCCTTGGCCAGGCCGAATATTGGCAGCTTTTCCCACGCGCCCGTCGAGAGGTCGAAGGTCAGCCGCCGCGGGCGCGGGTCGTCGGTCGCGTCGGCGAGGATGACGATCGGCGCCTGCAGCCCCTTGGACCCGTGGACGGTCATCACCCGTACCACGTCGCTGCGCGCCTCGGTCTGGCGCTTGATTTCGGCGGTGCTGGCGGCGATGTGGGCGAGGAAGCCGAGCAGCGACGGCGCCTCCCGCCGTTCGAAGGCGAGCGCCTGCCCGAGCAATTCGTCGATCGGATCGCGCGCTTCGCGGCCGAGCCGGCGGTACAGCTTGCGCCGCCCATCGAGCGGCCCCGACAATATGGCGTCGAGAAAACGGAAGGGGGTGGTGAAGTCGGCCATGCCGAGCAATCCGCGCAGCGCCGCCAGTGTTTCGGGCGGCGCGTCGCTTTCGCGCGCGCGCAGCTGTTCCCACAAGGCGCGGCCCTTGCGGCCATGGGCAAAACCGAACAGATCGTCCTGCGTCCAGCCGAGCAGCGGCGAGACCAGCAGGGCGGCGAGGTTGAGGTCGTCGAGCGGCTGGACCGCGAAGCGCATCGCGGCGAGCAAATCCTGCACCGCGAGCGACTGCGTCAGCGAAAAACGATCGACCCCCGCGACCGGCACGTGCCGCGATTGCAGCCGCGCGACGATCCGCGCCGCAAGGTCGCGGCGGCGGCGGACGAGGATCAATATATCGCCCGGCGCGACGCTCCGCCCGTCCTTGCCATGTTCGATCCAGTCCTGCACCTCGTCGGCAATCGCGCGCGACAGGCGCAGGCTCGCGGGGTCGCTCGCCGCCGCGGAGGAGTCGCCCGGTGCGGCGTCTTCGTCGCCGTCCCCGCGATCGCCCTCGTCGTCGTCGGCGGCATCGAGCGCTTTCCCGACCGGGAGCGGTTCCCACAGTTCGACGCGGCCCGCGCGGTCGCGGTTGAAATCGGCGGGGATGTGTGGCGGCTCGTCGCTTTCCAGCCCCATCAGTTCGGGCGCGCCCGCCGCGATCCACGCATCGACGACGTCGAGCACCGCGGGGCTCGAGCGGTAGTTGGTGTCGAGATCGACATCCTCGAACGGCCTCCCGCCCGCCGCCGCGCGCTCGCCAAAGCGGATTCGCGCCGCCTCGAACGCCGCGGGTTCGGTGCCCTGAAAGCCGAAGATCGCCTGCTTGCGGTCGCCGACGGTGAACATCGTGCGGACGCGGTCGTCCTTCGCGCCCAGTCCGGCGAAAAACTCCGCCGCCAGCGACAGGATGATCGCCCATTGCCGCGCGTTGGTGTCCTGCGCCTCGTCGACCAATATATGATCGGTGCGCTGGTCGAGCTTGAAGCGCACCCAGTCGCCGAAATCGCCCGTGGCGAGCAGGTGGCCGGCGATGCTGATCAGGTCGTCGAAATCGGCATAGCCCTTGTCGCGCTTGGCGAGCGCATAGGCTTCGGCAAAGCGGCTGCCCAAATCCCACGCCGCCGCCAGTTCGTCGGCGACCTGCATCGCGGTCGCGGTGGCCAAAAGATCGCCGGTGGCGGCAACGATCCGTTCGGCGGCGCCAAGACAGCTGCGCATCGCGCCCTTTTCCTTGGTGTAGTCGGCGCGCAGGTCGCCCGTCGCGGTCAGGAAACAGCCGCGCACCGCGGCCAGCATCGCCGCGCGCCCATGCGAATCGGCGCGCTGCCAGTCGTCCATGATATCGGCGCGCGCATCGCCGGTCTTGGTCGCCCAGTCGCGGCCGCTGAGGGCCACGGCCGCGATATCGGCATCGGCGACGGCGCCGCCCGCAATCGCCGCCGCCCGCCAGTCGGCGGGGTCGCCCTGCGGCAGGCCGAGTGCGGTTCGCAGGTCGGTTGCCCGCGGGGCAAGGCGCGGGGCATTCGCCGCCGTAAAGCTGCTCGCACAGCGCGCGAGGAAGGCGATCGCGGCATCCTGCCCCAGCCGACGGGCCAGCATCGCGGCGATGCTGCGCATATGATCGCCGTCGCCCCCCTGCCCTGACAGGAGCTTGCCCAGCACTTCGCGTTGCAGCGCGCGCGCCTCGCTATCTTCGAGCGCGCGGAACCCCGGCAATATCCGGGCCTCGAGCGGGAAACTGGCGAGCAGGGTCTGGCAAAAACTGTGGATCGTCTGGACGCGAACGGCGCCGCCGGGGCTGTCGATGACCGTCGCGAACAAGGATCGCGCACGTTCGATCAGCGCGGGGACGCCGCGGTCATAGCCGATGAATTCAAGGTCCAGCCCCAAGGCCCGGAGTTCGGTGCGCAGGTCGCCGTCGTCCATCCGCACCCACATCGCGAGCCGCTCGTGGATGCGATGCGCCATTTCTGCCGCGCCGGCCTTGGTAAAGGTGATGCACAGGATCGCCTCGGGTGACACGCCTTCGAGCATCAGGCGCAGCACGCGCGCCGACAACACCTGCGTCTTGCCCGTCCCCGCCGACGCACCCAGCCAGACATGATCGTCGGGCTGCGCCGCGGCGCGTTGCCCGATATCGAGCATCTTGAGCAGCTTGTCGGGGTCGATCATGCCGCGCCCGCCTCGTTCGCCCGATCGTCGGCGTCACCGCGCCCGAACCATTCGTCGCGGCGCATCAAATGGTCGAAATCGGCATAGCGCTTGCCCGTGTCGCCCGGAACGAAGGGTTCGTGCCCCAACAGGTAACGCGCGCTCAGGTCGGCGAGCACTTCGCACGCGCGCTCGACGACCGCGGCGGCCGTCGCGGGTTTGGGCTTTTGCCCGCGGATGGCCTTGACCGCGCCATCGGCATCCTTTTTCCGGTCGCGCTTCAGCTCCCAATATTCGAACGCGTCGACGATTTCGGGCGCGAGGTCGCCGAGGCCCGCCTCCTGCGCGAGCAGGCCCAGAAGGCCAAGCTGGCTGTTGAGCCCTTCGCCCGTCGATTTGCCCGACGGCGCCGCACCCGTCTTGTAATCGACGATCGCCAAGGTGCCGTCGGCGGTCTGGTCGACGCGGTCGGCGGTCCCGAAAAGCCGGATGCCGCCCACGATCCGTTCGCCTCGCACCTCGTTCGCCACCGGCCAGCGTTCGTCGCGCGACGCCCAGACGCGCTCGGCCGCCCAGCGCAGCGACGGCTCGATCCGCGGCAACCAGAAGGCGCTGGCCAGCGAATCGAGCGCCGGGTCGGCACGCAGCGCCGCCAGTTCGACATCGAACGCGGCCTCGGTGAGCCCCGCCGTCTGCCAGTCCTGCAGGAATTTATGGACGCGAATGCCGAACCACTTCGCATCGGGACCGCTGCTCAGCGGATCGAGCTCGCTCAGCCGCAATATCTTTGCCGCATAAAAGGCAAAGGGATCGCGCGCGAGCTGATCGACCCCGGTCACGCTGATCCGGTCGGGGCGTGCCGCGAGCGGTGGCGCCGGATGCGGCTTTTCGGCCGGCACGCTGACGCCCGGCGGCACGTCGAGCATCGCAGCAAGCGCCACCACCGACTGCTCGCCCAGCCGCGCCTCGGGCAATTCGCCGGCGAGCGCCGCGAGCCGCAGCCAGAAACGCGACGCGACCGCCGGATCGCCGCCGCTGCGCTGCGCGCGCGTCACGACCACCTCGCGCGCGGCGAAGGCGCCGGCGAAATCATGCGCCGCCGCGCCCTGCTGGCGTTCGGGCGCCGCGAGGCCGAGCATCCGGCGGATCCCGGGCGCGAGCCACGGGTCGGGGCTCTGCTGCTGCGGCCAGCGGCCCTCGTCGAGCCCGCCGAGGATCATCACATCGGCGCGCTGCAGCCGCGCTTCGAGCAGACCCCAGATGAACAGGCGCGGGTGCCCGCCATAGGGCGGCCGCACGCTCTCGCCCGACAGGAGGTCGGCCAGCATCGCCGGAAAGTCGGCGGGCGCGACGAGCGCCGGGCCGTCGCCCTTTGCGAGCGCCCAGCGGTCGAAGATTTCAGACAGCGCGCGCCCGGCATGGCCCGTCCATGCGCCTTCGCCGGTCAGCCAGCCAAGCGCCGCCTGCAACGCGCCGAGCAACACTGAAGGCGGTGCGGGAACGCCCGCAGCAAAGGGCGCAAGCGCCGTGCCCAGTCCGGCGGCGACATCGCCCCACCAGTCGCCGATCGCCTCTGCTTCGGCATGACCACGCCCCTTTGAATCGTCGGCGCGTTCGGCGATCCGCGCGGTCACCCCGCCCCAGCCCGGCACCAAACCCGGCCCGCGCAGCACCAGGTCGAGCCGCCGCACCTGATCGAGCCAGGCGAGCCGCGAAGCGCCGGCGCGCACGAGCGGATGCCCGAGCAGCGCCACCAGCCGCACCGGATCGAACGCCGCGGCGAATTCGGCGAGCGCAAGCAGCAGCGCGCCCGGCGGCGTCTGCCCGAGCGGCTGCCCCGCGCTGTCGTCGACCGAAATGTCCCAGCGCGCGAGCGCCGCCGCGACGCGCGTCGCGAGCGCGCGGTCGGGGGTTACCAATGCGGCGGTGCGCGTCGGCGTTTCGAGCGCGTGGCGCATCATCAGCGCGATCCCCTGCGCCTCCTGCCCATCGTCGGCGAACACCGCCGCGGTGACCCCGGCGATGCCCGTGCTCAGATCGCCCGCCCGCTGCCAGCGCGCGGTGTAGGCGGCGGGCGCGAAGAGCAGCGAGGTGAAGGGGGCGCGCGCATCGGGGCCGTCGAAGGGCGACGTCGCATCCCACGCCTGTACCTCGCCCCGCGCCACCCCCATGCGGCCGAGCAGCAGCTTCAGATGATATTGCGGGTGCGTCTCGAGCGGGCGCTCCCCAAATTGTTCGGCGCCGGGCTTGTCGGGGTCCGCTTTCACCGGCCCCAACGCGTCCCATTCCTCGCCCGCCATGCCGAGGTCGAGCCCCGGCAGCACGACCATCCCCTCGGCCAGATCGGCGACGGTGCGCAGCAGCCGCGCGATCGCGGGCGCCGCCGTCGTGACACCGGCCGCCACCACGAATCGCGCGGGCGGGGCGACGCGCCATCCCTTGGTCACGCGGGCGAGCAGACGGTTGCGGCGATCGGCGCGGTCGATATGCCCCGTCGCGGCGAGCAGCTTCGGCCACTGGTCGACGAGCAGCGACAACCGCCGCCACGACGCCTGCCAATGCCCGGCAAGGTCGCCGAGCGCGCTTTCGATGTCGGCGAGCCGCGCGGGCGCGATCTCTTCATAATGGAGCTGGTCGATCACGCGCCCCAGCCCCTCGGCAAGCTGGAACGCCGCGGCGCCGGTGATCGGCTCTTCGTCCGCGGGATTGTGCTTTTCGATCAGTCCCGCGAGCATCAACCGCCGCTTGAGCGCATCGATCGCGGGCGGGATCGCGTCGCTCTCGTCGATCGGGTCGAGTGCGAGCGCGACGCTTTCGTCGAGGTCGGCGTCGCCGATCACCGCGAGCCGTGGCATCAGCAACCCCGTGCCGCCCGCGCGCACGAACGCCGCCTGCACCGCGCTTCGCGCACGATTGCTCGGCAGGATGATCAAGCCCTGGGCCAGCCCCAGCGCGCCGTCGGCGTAGCGGGCGATCAATCCGGCGGCGAGCGCATCGGCGAAGGCCCGCTGGACGGGAATGGAAAAGACGGCGGGTTTGGCGTCAGCCATCCGTCAGCGCGGCTTCGGTCGGCGCGATGCTCGCCGGGGTGCCGACGTCGAACCACTGGCCCATGTGCGACAAACCATAAAGCCGCCCCGCCGCAATCGCGCGATCCCACAAAATGTTCGTCGAAAACGCCCCCTCGGGCGCGCCCGCGAGCAGGCGCGGCGAGATGAGCTGGATGCCGGTGTAGACGAAGGGCGCGATCCGCCCCGGCTTGCGACGGCTGAGTTTGCCGTCGCCGTCCATATGGAAATCGCCGCGCCCGCCATGCCCCGTCGCGCTCGCCTGCCGGATCAGCAGCAGCAGCGCGTCCATCCGCTCACCGTCCCAGTGGCGCGCAAGGTGCCGGATGCTGTCCTCTGGCCCGTCGGTCCAGATATTGTCGCTGTTGACGATCAGGATCGGGTCGCCGCGGAGCTGCGGCAGCGCCTTGACCATCCCCCCGCCCGTTTCGAGCAGCAGGTCGCGCTCGTCCGAGATCGCGATGCTGAAGCTGCGCTTCTGCGCCGCGAGATGCGCTTCCAATGCGTCGGCGAGATAATGGACGTTGACGACGACATGCTCGACGCCCGCCGCCTCGATGCGGTCGAGGCTATGGTCGATCAGCGCCTTGCCCGCGACGCGCACCAGCGGTTTCGGCCGTGTCGCGGTGAGCGGGCGCATGCGTTTGCCGATCCCGGCCGCCATCACCATCGCGCTTTCGATCTTCACGCTCACAACCAAATCTCCGCCCGTTTCGAGGGCGGCACATTGGCGTCGAACCATTGCCGAACGGGGACAAGCGCCGGATGCGCGAGGTCGCGCTCGAGCAGCCCCCACATGCGCGGCTGGAAGCTCTTGTAATGCGGCTTGTTGTCGCGCTTCCACAGGCGGACGAAGACGCCGAGGATGCGCGTGTTGCGCTGCGCCGCGAGCGCCCAATAGGCGTTCTCGATGTCGCGCCCGGTCGCCGTCTGGTAGCGCGCGAGCATCGCGGCTTCGACCGCCGGGCTCACGTCGCGCCGCGCATCTTCGAGCACCGAGGCGAGGTCGTAGGCGGGATGACCGACGAGCGCATCCTGGAAATCGAGCAGGCCATAGTGGGCGATGCCGTCCTTGCCGGGCACCAGCATGATATTTTCGGCATGATAGTCGCGCAGCACCGTGACGCGCGGCAGGCCGTCCTGCTCGACCGGCGTCAGCACCTCGGCCCATGCGGCGCGAAACGCATCGCGGTCGACCTCGATGTCGAACGCCGGGCAATACCAGTCGCTGAACAGCATCACCTCGTCGAGCCATTGCTCGAGCCCGTGCACCGGCAGCCCGGCCATCGGCGGCCGCGCGTGGAGGTGGACGAGGAGGTCGGTGACTCCGGCATAATAGTTGGTCTCGGTATGCGGTGCCTCGTCGACCGTTTCGCGCAGCCGCACGTCGCCGAAATCGTCGATCAGCAGCATGCCGCGTTCCAGATCGCGCGCGAGGATCGTCGGCGCGGTCAGCCCCTGTTCGCACAGGAATTCGGCGACCGCGATAAACGGCCGCGGGTCCTCGTGCGGCGGCGGGGCGTCCATCAGCACCGCCTGCCGGTCGCCGTCGACGATCCGGAAATAGCGGCGGAAAGACGCGTCGCCGGCGAGCGGCAAAATCTGGGCGTCGCCCCAGCCATGCGCGGCAAGGAACGCCGGGGCATGGGCGGGCGGAATCATCGGAGCGGCCATCTTGCTCCCCAAGCGGGCGGCACTGTCGCTGTCAAGACGCGCGCGTCGCCCTCACCCGAAATCGTGAGCAGCAGCGCATCCGGCCAGCCTTCGCCGCCCAGCCGTTCGGGCCATTCGATCAGCAGCGCGCCGTCATAGCGATAGTCGTCGAGACCCAGCTCGATCAGCTCGTCGCTATCTTCGATGCGATAGAGATCGACGTGCGCGATCGGCAGGTCGACCTCGGGCGGCGCATAGGGCTGAACGATCGCAAAGGTCGGGCTGGGTGCCTCGCCCGCGAGCCCGCGCGCCTTCAGCATCGCGCGCGCCAGCGTCGTCTTGCCCGCGCCAAGATCGCCCGACAGCAGCACGACGTCGCCCGCGATCAGCGCCGCCCCGATCGCGGCGCCGACCCGCTCGGCATCGTCGAGAGTGTAGGGATAGTCGTAGGTCATCAATCCTGAAGCCAATCCTGTGCCCCTGCCTCCGCAGGGACACAGCCACGAATGATTGCCACTAAAACGGTCATGCGCCGCGCGGCAGACTGATCCGCACGAGCGTGCCCTGGCCCTGCTCGCTCACGACTTCCATCGTCCCGCCATGCGCCGCGACGAGCTGGCGCGCGAGCGCGAGGCCGATGCCGCCGGTCGCTGTCCCCGCCTGCTGTCCCTTGGCGACCGCAGCAGCCGCCTCGGGCATGCCCGGCCCGTTATCGGACACGATGATGTCGACGCCGCGCGCATCGCCGTCGGCGTGGAGCAGCACGCGCGCGCCCGATTTACGCGACGGCGCGGTGAAGCGCACGGCATTGTCGAGCAGTCCCGCAACGAGGCGCGACAGCCGCGGCGCGTCGCCGTCGATGCTGCCGAGGTTCGCCGAAATATTTCCGACCAGTTCGACCTTCTCACCGTCGGCAAAGGGTTTGGCCTTGGCGAGCGCGCCTTCGAGCAGCGCGCCGATATCGACCGGTGCGCGCTCGACCGCGAGCGTCCCGGCCTCGCCCTGCGCGAGGTCGAGAACATTGTCGATCTGGCGGGAGAGCACCGCGACCGAATCCATGATCGCATCGATATAGACGCGCTGCTGATCGCCGAGCTTGCCGGCATAACCCGCCTGCAGCATCTCGCCGAAGCCGCCGATCGAGGTGAGCGGCGTGCGGAGTTCATAGCTCATCCGCGACAGGAAGGCGGTCTTCGCCTTGTCGGCCGCCTCGAGCGCCTCGTTGCGCTCGCGCAGCGCGCCTTCCATCTTCCGGCTCGCGGTGATGTCGAGCATGATGAGCAAGGCATTGCCGTCGGGGAGCGGGATCGACGCGAAGTCGAAATGGCGCCCGTCGGCGAAGCGGACCTCGCCAACGCGCTGCTGGCGTTCCAATGTCGCGGCGCGGATCACTTCCTGCACGATGCTGATCTGGTTCGGTTTGGCGAGGCGGTCGGCGAGCCCGCCCATCAGCGCATCGACGCGCGGATGCGCCGCGAGCGTCCCCTCGTCGATACCCCACAGGCGGCGGAAGCGCTGGTTCCACAGATGCAGCCGCCCGTCGGGCGCGAACACCGCGACCGCCTCGAACAGATTGTCGAAGGTCGCGGTGCGCACGCGCAGCAGCGTATCGCGCGCGCCCGCCAGCTGCACCTGCTCGGTCTTGTCCTCGGCGATCAGCAGCAGCCCGCCATCGGGGGTCGGCTGCGCGACGACATGAAGGTGCGTGCCGTCGCGCAGCAGCCAATCCTCTTCGCTCGCCCCCGGCTGCGCGAACCAGTCGACATGGACCTGCCGCCATTCGGGATAGTTGCGCACCTCGGGCGTCCGCCCGCGTTCGCGCCAGGCGTCGAGCAGCCGCGCGAACGGCAGTGCCTCGGCGACATCGTCGGACTCGATACCGAACAGGCGGCGGAACGGCAGATTGGCGAAATTGAGCCCCTGATCGGGACCGAATTGCGCAACCGCCGCCGACAACCGGTCGAGCAGCTCGCGCTGGGTGTCGACGAAACGGCGGTGCGCGCCGCGTTCTGTTTCGAGTTCCTGAATGTCGATCGCATAGCCCGCGATCCCGATCACGCGGCCGCCCTGGGGCGCCAGCGGCACGTCGACGACGCGCATGATACGGCGTTCGCCCTCGATCGTCACCGGAATCGTGCGGACCTGCGCCGATCCTGCGATGCGCGCTTCGTCGGCGGCTTCGGCGGCGCTTACGCCAGCCACGGTCTCGCACAGTTCGACCGCGCCATCGATCACCGCAACCGCGCTCTTCGCCTCGACCGCGCGGACATAGGCGGTGTTGACGAGCGCGAGATGAAGGTCGGTGTCGCGGAACCACATTGGGAAAGGCGCTGCCTCGATCAGCCCCGACAAGGCTTCGAACGCCGCCATCGCCTCGTCGCGCTCGCTGCGCGCGTGCGCCAGCGCCCGCTGCCCGTCGGTCGCGTCACTCAGCCAGAGCAGTACCCCGCCCGTCCCGCCGACCGCGTTCGGCGCCGCGGCACCGTGGATGATGATCGCCCGGTCGCCGCCTTCGGGCTTGAGGCTCAGTGTAAAGGGTTTCGCGCCGCGCTGCGCGCCGAGGATCGCCTGCCGCAGCGCATCATGGCCCGCGGCGTCGAGCCCGCTGCCCAGTCCGCGCAGTTCGTCGAAGTTGCGCGGCCCGCGTTCGAGTCCCAGCCAGCGGCCGAGCCGCTCGCTCGCCTCGATCCGCCAGTCGGCGCGGACGATCACAGGAAGCTGCGGCGACGCTTCGACAAGGCTCGCGAGCCGTTCGGCCTGCCCCGCGACAAACGCCGCGCGCCGCTGCATCGCGATTCCGCGCACGGCCGCCCACAATCCGGCGAGCAGCCAGAGCGCGGCGAACAGACCGAGGGCGAACAAAAAGGCCGGGGAAAGCGATCCGCTCATCCCGTCTTATGTCCTCGCTTGTCCGGATGTCCCGCGCGCATGATCGCCAGCCCTAAAGGCGATAGAGTCATGTTTCAATCGCATGTCATTACGGATCGGCGCGCCGCATCGTCCGATGGGCGCGCCGTCCACAGTTTATTGATCGTTTCCGCGATGCGAAAACATCGCGGCACTGGCCTCGCCGTCAGGCGAAGAAATCAATAACGATAATGGTCAGGCTTGAACGGCCCGTCGACCGGCACGCCGATATAATCGGCCTGCTTCTGGCTCAGCTGGCTGAGCTTCACGCCCAGCTTTTCGAGGTGCAGCGCCGCGACCTTTTCGTCGAGATGCTTGGGCAGGACGTATACGTCGTTCTTATACTGCTCGCTGCGCGTCCACAGCTCGATCTGCGCGAGCGTCTGGTTGGTGAAGCTCGCCGACATCACGAAGCTCGGGTGGCCTGTCGCGTTGCCGAGGTTCACAAGGCGGCCCTTCGACAGGATGATGATCTGCTTGCCGTCGGGGAATTCGACCAGGTCGACCTGCGGCTTCACTTCGGTCCACTTGTAATTGGCGAGCGCCGCGATCTGGATTTCGCTGTCAAAGTGGCCGATGTTGCAGACGATCGCCATATTCTTCATCGCCGCCATATGTTCGGCGGTGATCACGTCGGCGTTGCCGGTCGCGGTGACGAAGATGTCCGAACGCTTGACGGCTTCGTCCATCGTCACGACCTCGAAACCTTCCATCGCCGCCTGCAGCGCGCAGATCGGGTCGATTTCGGTGACGAGGACGCGCGCGCCGCCGTTGCGGAGCGACTGGGCCGAGCCCTTGCCGACGTCGCCGAAGCCGGCAACCGTGGCGACCTTGCCCGCGAGCATCACGTCGGTGCCGCGGCGGATCGCGTCGACGAGCGATTCCTTGCAACCATAGAGGTTGTCGAACTTCGATTTGGTGACGCTGTCGTTGACGTTGATCGCGGGGAAGGGCAGCTCGCCCTTCTTGGCGATGTGGTACAGGCGGTGGACGCCGGTCGTCGTTTCTTCCGACACGCCCTTGATCGCCTTGACCGTCTTGGTCAGGTAGCCCGGGTTCGCCGCGACGAACGCCTTCAGCGCGCGCTGCATCTCGATCTCTTCCTCATTCTCGGGCGCGGGCATTTCCTGCCCGGCTTCGAGCTTCGCGCCCCACAGCGCGAACATCGTGGCGTCGCCGCCGTCGTCGAGGATCAGGTTGCAGGTCGTGCCGTCTTCGACACCCCAGTCGAAAATGCGGCCGACATAGTCCCAATAATCGGCGAGGCTCTCGCCCTTCACCGCGAACACCGGCACGCTCGACGCGGCGATGGCGGCAGCGGCATGGTCCTGCGTCGAGAAGATGTTGCACGTCGCCCAGCGGACTTCGGCGCCGAGCGCGGTCAGCGTCTCGATCAGCACCGCGGTCTGGATCGTCATGTGCAGCGACCCGACGATCTTCGCGCCCTTCAGCGGCTGCGCCGCGCCGAATTCGCTGCGCAGCGCCATCAGGCCCGGCATTTCGGTTTCGGCGATGTTGATTTCCTTGCGACCGAAGTCGGCGAGGCCGATGTCGGCGATCACATAATCACGGGTATCGGCGGCGAGAGTGGCCACGTTCAGTCTCCTGTAGGCGAGTTCGGCCGCAGGCGAGCGGCCACGAAAAGTCAGGTAATTATGCCCGGCGCCCTAGCCGAAACGCCGCCACCGATCAAATATAAACTTTTCTTTATATCGCAATATCGACACCGCCCGCCCGGATGCCGGACGCACGAATCGGCGGCGCAAAAGCACCGGCCTCACGAAAATAATTTTTAGCGGACGCAATTGTGACAATCGCGGCCACGATTTTGTGACAACGAGTCGCAATCGCCAAGATTCTGAAAATCCTGACTTATAATGCGCCTTGCGATTAGCTTAATTTGCCTTTGTGACACCAGTGTTACAAAGCCCCCGAAACATTGACTTTTTTTCGAATGCGCGAGAAAATCATCCCAAGTTTTCGGGAGATACCAGAATGAAAAAATATCTGCTGCCGCTCGTCGCCCTCGCCTTTGCGAGCCCGGCTACGGCTCAGTCGATCATCGTCGTTACCGGGCCGCAGGCCAGCGATTCGGGCATCCTGCCGGTCGCTTATGCCGAGCTGAAGGCCGGTGAAAACCACGCCGCGGTCGAAAAGCTGACCGGCGACACCGGCCTCAATGCGCGCGACCCGTCGCGGTTGATCAATCTTGGCACCGCTTACGCTCGTCTGGGTCGCACCGCCGAAGCCGCCGCCGCCTATGATGCTGCGGTCGCCAGCCCGATCCGCTACGATCTCGAACTCGCGAGCGGCCGCTATATGGACTCACGCTGGGCCGCACGCACTGCGCGCGCCAATCTCGACACCGGTCGTCCGCTGCTCGCGCTCGCGCGCTGAGAATTGAAGGCGGCACCGGCCCGCTCCCCCTCCCGGCCTGCCCAACGATAGTAGCCTACGGGAGGCCGGGAGGGGGAGCGGGCCGGTGCCGCACGTTTCAGCGGAGCTGAAACAAATAACTACGCCTCGCCGCCTTCGGTGGTCAGCAAGCGGGCGTCCACTCCCGCTTCGGCGAACGCCGCCTGCCATCGTTCGGCGGGCGGCGTTTCGAATAATAGGCCGTCGCTGCCGGGGGTGACGTGCCAGCCATGGCGAACCATTTCGCCCTCAAGCTGCCCCGGCGACCAGCCCGCATAACCGAGCGCCACCAGCCAGCGCGACGGGCCGCGCCCCTCGCCGATAGCGCGCAGGATGTCGTGCGAGCTCGACACCATCCAACGATCGCCGACCTGCACCGCCTCCTGCCCGCCCCAGTCGAGGCTGTGGAGCACGAAACCGCGCGACGGCTCAACCGGTCCGCCCAGAAAAACGGGTTGGTCGAGCGGCACGTCGTGCGCGATTTCGAGCTGGTCGAGCACCGCGCCGACGGTCATGCCGTCGATCGGATCGTCGATGCCGATCCCCATCGCGCCCTCTTCGTCATGGCTGATCATCGCGATCACCGAATGTTCGAAACGGGGATCGCCGATGCCCGGCAGCGCGAGCAGCAGCTGGCCGGTGAACCAGGTGGGGTCTGTGCTCATGGGCGCCATCATGCCGCGTCGCGGCGGCGCGGTCCAGCTTTTCGAACAACGGGCCCCGGGCGCGCTTGACTTGGCGACCGGCTCACCCAATGTCACGCCACCAAATCCCCTCAATGAAAGGATGCCGACCATGACGATCCAGACCGGAGACAAGCTGCCCGACGCCACCTTCGTAAAGGTCACCGAAAACGGCCCCGAACAGGTCAGCACCGCCGATTATTTCAAGGGCCGCAAGGTCGCGCTCTTCTCGGTCCCCGGCGCCTTCACCCCGACCTGCTCGGCCAAGCACCTGCCGGGCTTCGTCGACAAGGCCGAGGAACTAAAATCCAAGGGCGTCGACGAAATCGTCTGCACCGCGGTCAACGACGCCTTCGTGATGGGCGCGTGGGGCAAGAATGCGAATGCCGGTTCCGCGGTGACGATGCTCGCCGACGGCAATGGCGATTTCGCCGAAGCCGTGGGCCTCACCATGGACGGCAAGGCGTTCGGCATGGGCAAGCGCGGCCAGCGTTTCTCGATGATCGTCAACGACGGCGTCGTCGAACAGCTCAACGTCGAAGCCCCCGGCGAATTCAAGGTGTCGAGCGCCGACCATATGCTCGAACAGCTGTAAGCAATCCGGGAAGGGGGGCAGCCATCGGGCTGCCCCCCTTCCCTTTTGTCACATTTTCATGCAACAGCGACGCGATGACATCCAATTCATCGCAAGAAACCACCGACCCCACCGCGCTCGTCGACGAGATCATCGCCGAACTTCAAACCGCGTTCCACACGTCGGTCTCCAATCTCAAATCGGCGATCGCCGCCTATGTCCGCGATCGCACGCTGCCGCCGGCCGACGCCGCGGCGACGGGCCTGTTCGACTATCCGGCAATCCGCCTCGTCACCACCGGCGAACAGCGCGAGGGACAGAAGGGGCATAATCTCTCCTTCGGCCGTTTTGAGCGCGCGGGCACCTTCGAAACCACGGTGACACGCCCCGACCTGTTCGCCGATTATCTGCGCGACCAGCTCATGCTCCTCGCGCGCCACTATGACATCACGCTCGAAGTCACGCGCACCGGGCAGCAGATTCCCTTCCCCTATGTGCTCGACGCGAGCGACGGGTCGGATATGGGCGGGGTCACCCCGCTCGAGCTCGCGCGCCATTTCCCGACCACCGAATTGGCCGACATCGGCGACGAACTCGCCGACGGGCTGTTTGGCCAGGACCCGGCCGCATCGCAGCCGCTCGCACTATTCGACGCGCTGCGTACCGATTTCAGCCTCGCGCGCCTCCGCCACTATACCGGCACCGCGCCCGAGCATTTCCAGCGCTATATCCTGTTCACCAACTACCACCGCTATGTCGACGAATTCGTCGCCTGGGCGGGGGCGCAGGTCGGTCAGGGCCGTTACACCGCGCTCGCGGGCGCCGCGGGGCTCTATGTCGACCAGCCGGGGGTCAACGCCAGCGCGCTCGTCGCCGACAGCGCCTGGCGGCGGCACCAGATGCCGGCCTATCATCTGATCGCACCCGACGGCGGCGGCATCACGCTCGTCAACATCGGCGTCGGCCCCTCGAACGCCAAGACGATCTGCGACCATCTCGCGGTGCTGCGTCCCGAGGCGTGGCTGATGATCGGCCATTGCGGCGGCCTCCGCCCCAGCCAGCGCATCGGCGATTATGTGCTCGCGCACGCCTATTTGCGTGACGACCATATTCTCGACGCGGTGCTGCCGGTCGCCATCCCGATCCCGCCGATCGCCGAAGTCCAGGTCGCGCTCGCGACCGCCGCCGAAGCGGTGTCGGGCGCGACCGGCGCCGACCTCAAAAAGCGGATGCGCACCGGCACCGTCGTCACCACCGACGACCGCAACTGGGAGCTGCGCTACACCGACAGCGCGCTGCGCTTCTCGCAGTCGCGTGCGATCGGCATCGACATGGAATCGGCGACGATCGCCGCGCAGGGCTATCGCTTCCGCGTCCCTTACGGCACCCTGCTCTGCGTCAGCGACAAGCCGCTCCACGGCGAACTCAAGCTGCCCGGACAGGCGAACCGCTTCTACGAGGAAGCGATCGCCGCGCATCTCCAGATCGGCATCCGCGCATGCGAAACGATGCGCGACGAGGGCGCCAAGCTCCACAGCCGCAAGCTGCGCGCGTTCAATGAGCCGCCGTTCAGGTAGGTAACGGGCCAGTCCCGTCTTGCCGCGGCCTCAAAACGGGGCGTGATACCCCATCGCCAGCGCCGCGTTGCCGACGATGTCCCAGATGGTGGCCGCCTCTTCCTGTGTCAGATTTTCACGCCAGCGATCGACGCGGACTCGATGATCGGACCGCGAATAGCCCCGCGACGTCTTGGCTTCGACGAAATGCTCGTTGTTGCTGTTCTGAACTCGTTTCGACCAGCGCGCCAGATGCTGGGCATTGCCCCGAGGGTCGATGTCCAAAATCTCACAAACCCTCGCTGAAAATCGGGCGGGATCGACGATCATATCCTCGAACCGGACCAGCGTGGCGCATCGCTCGACTTGCGCATATCCGGCGCGGTTCAGGAACTCCCAGTGATGGGCGCATTGCGCGAGCAATGGCTCGCCAAGCCAGTCGCGCCAATCGGGCGGCCGCGGATGATGCCCCCATTGTTTCGCAATTCCTACCCGGAGCGAGCAGACGGCGTCGAGCGGATTTCGTACAATCCAGAACAGATGCGCGCCGGGCGCCACGGCCAAAAAGCGGTCGAGCGGAAACGACAGGCCCGGCTTAGCAGGATAGCGCTCGCTCTCACGCGGAACCTTGAACGCCTGCGGCGCGCCGTAATCGGCCGCCAGCACGGCCTCGAACGAAGGTTCGCTCTGATATTGATAGCGGTCGAGACCCTCGAACAACTCGCCGAAAATCGACGTTCCGCTTCGGCCACAGCCCAAGATCATCACGGGTGGCGCGCACGTCATGGACCCATGCTATGGCAGCGCCATCTCATTTACAACGTGTGCAATGCCTCTCGGACTGGGGAGTCGGACCGGCCCAAAGCCTATATATACATGCCCTCGCGCAAGTTGATGCCATGCTCCAGCCACGCCTTGAGCGCGCAGAGCATCTGTGCCCAGCCCTGGCAATTGCCGTAGGAGGCGCTGAGCGCGCCCTGATTTTCGCGCCAGCCCTCTTCGGCGATCTCGACCAACGTGCGCCCGTCGTCGAGCCCCTTGAAGCGCATCGTCACCTTGGTGCGATAATCGCTGTCCTTCTGCTCGGCGCCCTCGACATTGTGAGGCTCGCCTTCGCTCGCCTGCCATTCGAGGACGATCTTCTCGTCCTTGACCACTTCGGTCACATAGACCGGAAAGGCGCCGGGGAAATCGGCGAAATCCCACGTCACCGTCGCGCCGGTCTCGAGCCGGCCGTCGGCGCCGCCGGTGGTGAAATATTCGGACAATGTCTTCGGATCGGCGACCGCCTCGAACACTTCGGCCACCGGTTTCGCGATCCGCGCCGCGACCCTGAATTTCAGTTCCATGATCCATTCTCCGCTTGAGTCGCATCCTTTTATGTTATAAAACTATAACATGTCAATCCACGACCAGTTCGATGCGACCTTCAAGGCGCTCGCCTCGCCGATCCGGCGCCAGATTCTCGACGATCTGAAGGACCAGCCGCTGACCACCGGCGCGCTGTGCGGCCATTTTGCCGACATCGACCGCTGCACGGTGATGCAACATCTAAAAGTGCTGGAGGATGCGGGGCTGGTGATTGCCGAGCGCCGCGGCCGCGAGCGCTGGAACCATCTCAACGCGGTGCCGATCCAGGACATTCACGACCGCTGGATCGGCCCGCACGCCGCCGCCGCGAGCGCGAAGCTCGCCCGGTTCAAACAGGCCGTCGAAGCGAAAGCGCCGGTGCCGGGTCAGCCGGTGCCGAACAGCTGATCGTGACGGTCGGTCACCCGGCGCCACAGCCGGTCGACCTCGGGCAATTCCATGTCGAAAATATCGCGTCCGACCGCCGCCATCTCGTCCGCCGAGTCGAGCAATCGCGTCGTTTTGCCCATCAGCGTGAGGTGCGTCAGCACCCGGCCGCGCAAGGTCCAATGCGCGTCGCCGCGGCGCAGCTGCATCACCAGATTCTGGACGAACGGCGACCAGTCTTCGCGCGCGAGCGCTGATCGCATGGCGTCCAGCACATTTTCGTCCGCGGGGCCGGTGGAGAAATCAAAACCGAAGGGCGCGCTGTCACCGACCGTTTCGTCGAAAGTCCAGCGATTGCCGTCGACGTGCGACAGGCTGATCGCGTATGGACCGTCGACGCTGGTTCCCGCCGCAATCGCGCACGGCGCGGTCAGCGACCCGCCGAAACCGACATCGACCAGATAGGGCCGATCGAGATCGACCCGCAGGCACAGATGGTTGCCCGGCCGATCGGGCACCTCGCCGCCGCGCCGGACGTCAGCTTTCAATCGCGTGACGCGATAGCCCAGGTCGGCGAGCAGGACGCCGAACAGCGTATTCAGTTCGAAGCACCAGCCGCCGCGACCTTGGCCGACCACCTTGGCAAAGATGGCATCGACCGTGGCCGGCGGCGCCCGACCGAACTGCACATCCAGATTCTCGAAGGCGATATGGGCCAGATGCGCGCGTGTCAGCGCGACGAGCGTCGCCAGATCGGCGCGGACCGGCGCCGCGGCGCCGATCCGGTCAAGATAGCGCGCGCGGTCGAACCCGGCCGCGCGTAGCGGCTCGCTTACCACCCCGACGGCTTGCCCTTGTTCTGCGCGTCGAGCCATGTCTTCAGCGGCGCGAAATAATCGGCCATCGCCTTGCCCGACATTTCTCGGCTGCCGGTGAAGGCCTGCAGCGCATCGGGCCAGGGCTTCGACGCGCCCATTTCGAGCATCGCATTGAGCTTCGCGCCGACTTCCTTGTTGCCATAGAAGGAACAGCGATGGAGCGGCCCCTTCCACCCGGCCTGCTTGCACGCCGCCTGATAGAATTGGAACTGCAGCACGCGCGCGAGGAAATAGCGCGTGTAGGGCGTGTTACCCGGGATATGGAACTTCGCGCCCGCGTCGAACGCGTTCGCCGGCCGCGCGCCCGGTGGGACGATGCCCTGATATTGGGTGCGGAGCTCGGTCCATTTCTTGTTGTAATCGGCGGGCTGGATCGAGCCGTCGAAGACGCCCCAGCGCCAGCGATCGACGAGCAGGCCGAAGGGCAGGAAGGCGACCTTGTCCATCGCCTGCCGGAGCAGCAGGCCGATGTCCTTGTCGGCGGCGGGCACCTTCGCCTTGTCGAGCAGCCCGATGTCGACGAGATATTGCGGGGTGATCGACAGCGCGACGAAATCGCCGATCGCCTCGTGGAAGCCGTCGTTCGCACCGTTGAGGTACAGGAACGGCTGTTTGTTGTAGGCGCGCTGGTAATAATTGTGGCCGAGCTCGTGGTGGATCGTGATGAAGTCGTCGCCGTTCACCTTGATGCACATCTTGATGCGGATATCGTCCTTGTTGTCGACATCCCACGCCGAGGCGTGGCAGACGACTTCGCGGTCGGCGGGCTTCAGGAACTGGCTGCGCTTCCAGAAGGTTTCGGGCAGCGGCGCCAGCCCAAGCGACGAATAGAAATTCTCGCCCGCCTTGACCATGTCGAGCGGGGCCTTGCCCTGTGCGGTGAGCAGATCGCCGATGTCATAGCCGAGGTCGCCGGTCCCCGCGGGGGCGACGAGCGGGTAGATATTGCCCCATTCCTGCGCCCACATATTGCCGAGCAGGTCGGCGCGGATCGGACCGGTCTTGGCCTGCACCGCGTCGCCATATTTCTCGTTCAGCTTCCAGCGGACATAGGTGTGGAGCGCGACGTACAGCGGCTTCATGTCCTGCCAGATCTTCTCGGTGACCTTGGCGAATTCCTCGGGCGGCATGTCGTAACCCGAACGCCACATCGCGCCGGTGTCGGCGAAGCCGAGCTCCTTCGCGCCGGCGTTCGCGATGCCGACCAGCTTGGCATAATCGTCCTTCATCGGCGCGCCGACCTTGTCGTGCCAGCTCGTCCACATTTCGGCGAATTGCGCGGGCGTGTGCTTGAGGTCGCCCATCGCGGCCTCGATGTCCGAGCCCGAGATTTCCTTGCCGTCCAGCGTGCCGCGGCCCTTGCCGTACTGCGACTGCAGGTCGGTCGCGATCGTGTTGAGCTCGGTCGCGGCGCCTGGGGTCGTCGGTGCGGGCAGGACGATGCCGGTGCGCAGGATATCGAGCTTGCGCTTGGTGTCGGCGCTGAGCCCCGCGACATCCTTATATTTGGCGGCCTCGAGCGCATATTTGACCGATTTTTCGGTGCCGACGGCGTTGATTCGCGACGCCATCGCATCGGTATCTTCGGTCAGGTAGGTGCTGTTGACCCAGTTCACCTGGCTCGCCTCGACCGTATAGTCGAACAGGTCCTTCTCGACCGAAGCGATAAAGGCGTCGGCATCGGCTGCCGTGGGTGCGGCCGTCGGCGCGGTTTGGGCAAAAGCGGGGGTCGCCACCGCGAGCGACAAGGCAAGCGACAGCGTCGAAATCATGGCTTTCATGGGGTGCGTCCTCTGGAAAGTTATCGCAGCGCTCTACGGCGCATGCGAACAGCTAGGCGCTTCCCGCGAGTCCGGTCAAGCCGCGAGAAAGGCGGCAATCGCCTCGCCCAGCTCGGGCTGGGTGACGCTCGACATATGCGTGCCGGGGATCGTCGCCAGCTGTGCGTCGGCGAGCGCCGCGACGAGTTCGGGCGCCGAGCCATTGTCCTGATCGTCGGCGCCGCACACGACGAGCGTCGGCATGGTGAGCGCCGCCAGCATCGCGGGCGCCGTGTCGGTGAAGCTGTCGAGCAGGTGCCCCGCGGCGATACGGTCGACCTTCATCGTCTTCATGAACTGGATCGACAGCCAGGTGTCGTCGCCGCGCTTCGCCGTTTCATATTCGGCGATGACGCGCTTGAAGAAACGGCCGCGACGCTGCCAGCCGGCGAGCCCGGCAAGTCCCATGCCGCCGAGGATCAGCCGGCGCGGCTTCATCCCCGCGACGACCGCGCGAACGCTGGTGCGCGCGCCGAGCGAAAAGCCGCCGAAATCGAAATCGGTCAGGCCGAGATGCGCCACCAGATCCTCAAGATCGCGCACGAGCACGTCGGACGGATAATATTCCTCCTCGTGCGGCGCGTCGCTCGACCCGTGGACGCGCAGGTCGGGCATGATCACGCGGTAGCCGTCGGCCGCGATGCGCGCGGCGGTGCCGAACTTGATCCAGTTGACCTCGCCGCTCGAAAACAGGCCGTGGAGCAGCAACAGCGGCTTCCCGCCGCCCGTTTCCGGACCCATCTCGCGCCACGCCAGCCGCACGCCGTCGCGCGCCTCGAAAAATTGGGGTTCGATCGTCATGCGCCGCGCTATGCTCCCTTCGCGCCCGGTTCGGCAAGCGCCGATCAGCGCGGGCGCAAGCCCTTTTGCTCCATGCGCCATTTCGCCATTTCGATCCGGTCCTGCCCGAAGAAGGGCTCGCCGTCGAATACCAGAGTCGGCACGCCCCAATGACCCGCGATTTCGAGCGCGACCTGGTTGGCGGCAATCTCGTTGTCGAGCGCGTCGGCGTCGCTGACGGCTTCGGCATCGAGTTCGGCAAGGTCGAGGCCGGCGCGGCGCGCCGCGCCGGCCAGATGGTCGCCGAGGTGCCAGTCCTGCGCCCCGCCCCAGATCAGCTGCGCCGCTTCATGCGCGAAGGCGAGGCTCTTGCCGCGCCGCGACGCCGCCTGCCCGAGACGCGTCAGGCGATAGATATAGGGCTGCTCGGCCGCGATCGCGCGCGTCGCGATGTCCTGCACGATCGGATCGGGGCGCGGGGGGCCAAAGGGAATGCCATGAAACTGCGCCACGCGGATCATGTCGCGCACCGTATAGCTTAGCCAATTGGGATGGTTGCGCTCGAAGAAGTCGGGCTGGCGGATCGCAAGCGGATAGACCGGGCGAAGGTTGATCGTCAGGTCGTGGCTGGCGGCGAGCGCACGATAACGGCCGATAGCGAGGTAGCTGTACGGCGAGCGAAAGGACCAGAAGAGGTCTGCGGTCAAACTCATGACGTCATCCTGCCCAAAAACACGCGCGGCGCAAGCAGTGTAAAGAAAATTTACACCAGATTCGAGATTGTTGGCCGCAAAATCCCGATGTTGAAAATAGTAGCAATTGCTATTATATCCTAGTCCATGAGTGAGACAATCGGATTCCTGCTGAACGACACCGCGCGCCTGTTCCGGCGTTCGTTCAACGCGCGCACGCGCGATAGCGGCATCACCGCGCTGCAGTGGCGGCTGATCACCTATCTGAAACGCCACGAAGGCATAAGGCAGGGGCCGCTCGCCGACCTGATCGAGGTCGAGCCGATCACCTTGTCGCGCATGGTCGACCGACTGGTCGAGGCCGGACTGGTCGAGCGCCGCGCCGACCCCGCCGACCGCCGCGCCTGGCAGCTGTACCTCACGCCGCGCGCGGGCGACCTGCTGGGCGGGATGCGCGAGATGGCCGACGCGCTGACCGCCGAGGCGACCGAAGGGTTGAGCGCCGCAGAGCGCGACCAGCTCATCGATCTTGTCGAGCGCGTCCGCGCCAATTTGTCCCGCCGTATATGCCAAAAAGAAGAAGAGACCGTTTGATGGACCAGCTCTCCCCATCCCGCCCGAAGGCCGAAGAAGCCGCGGCGCCCAAGGCCGCGCCGAAGCCCGATCCCTTGCCCTCGCCGACGGCCGAGGTGGCGCCGAAAGCAAGCTGGCGCACACGCCTGCTGATGTTCGGCCTGCCCCTGGCGCTGATCGCGGGCGGCGCCGGCTGGTGGCTGACGAGCGGCGGGTCGGTGTCGACCGACAATGCCTATGTCCAGATGGACAAGGTGTCGGTCGCCGCCGAGGTCGGCGGGCGGATCACCGAAGTCGCAGTGCGCGACGGCCAGCAGGTGACAAAGGGCCAGCTGCTGTTCCGTATCGACGGCGAACCCTATGCCCTGACCGTCGCGCAGGCGACCGCCGCGATCGACGCCGCCGAGGTCGAGGTCGGCAATCTGTCGGCGAGCGCGAACACGTCGAGCGTCGACATCGCCGCGGCACGTGAGGATGTGAAGTTCGCGCAGGTGACCTTCGACCGGCAGGCGGCACTGATGGAAAAGGGCTTCACAACGAAGGCCGCCTATGACGCGTCGCGCCACGCGCTCCAGCAGGCGCGCGAGAGCGTACGCCAAGCCGAGGCGGCGGCCGCCGAAGCGCGCACCAAGCTCGCCGCGGGCCCGTCGAGCGGGATCAACCCGCAGGTCGAGGCGGCGCGCGTCCAGCGTTCGCAGGCCGAGGTGAATATGGGCCGCACGACGGTTCGCGCGCCGAGCGCCGGCCGTATCGCGCAGTCGGACCGGCTGCAGGTCGGCCAGATGATGGTCGCGGGGCTTCCCGCGGTGACGCTGGTCGACACCGCGCATCCGTGGGTCGAGGCCAATTTCAAGGAAACCGATCTCGCCGACATGCGCGTCGGCCAGCGCGCCGAAATCAGCTTCGACGCCTATCCGGGGGTGACGGTGCGCGGCCATGTGCTGACGATCGGCGCGGGCACGGGCAGCGAATTTTCGGTGCTGCCCGCGCAGAATGCGACGGGCAACTGGGTCAAGGTGACGCAGCGCGTGCCGGTGCGCATCGCCCTCGACGAAAAGCCCGCGCGCGACATGATCGCGGGGCTGTCGGCGGATGTCCGGGTGTTTACGAAGTAAGGTCTGGTGGCGAGCAACGCCCTTCCCCGTCGGCCGTCGGCCGCGGCGCTCCCTGACGACGAGTCGATCCCGCTGCACGAACGCGTGCGCTATCGCGGGCTGCTGACCGTCGCCGTCATGGGCGCGTCGATCATGCAGATCCTCGACACGACGATCGCCAACGTCGCCATCCCGCATATGCAATCGGCGCTCGGCGCGACGAGCGAGACGGTGACGTGGGTGCTGACGAGCTATATCCTCGCCTCGGCCGTCGCGATGCCGATCACCGGCTGGCTCGCCGACCGCATCGGGCGACGCGAGCTGTTCATGGCCGCGATCGTCGGCTTCATTATCGCCTCGATGGCGTGCGGCGCCGCGCAGACGCTCGAGCAGATGGTCGCCTTCCGCTTCCTGCAGGGGGTTAGCGCGGCCTTCATCGGGCCGCTGTCGCAATCGGTGATGCTCGACATCAACCCGCCCGAACGCCACGCACGCGCGATGTCGATCTGGGGCATGGGGATCATGATCGGGCCGATCCTCGGCCCGATATTGGGCGGCTGGCTGACCGAAAGCGTCAACTGGCGCTGGGTCTTTTACGTCAACCTGCCCGTCGGGCTGATCACGCTCGCGATGATGTGGGCGCTGCTGCCCAAGACAAAAAGCGTCACGCGGCGGTTCGACCTGTTCGGTTTCTCGATGCTCGCGCTGGGGCTCGCCGCGCTGCAGCTGATGCTCGACCGCGGCGCGCATCAGGACTGGTTCGAGAGCATCGAAATCTGGATCGAAATGGGCGTCGCCGTCTCTTGCCTGTGGATGTTCATCGTCCACATGTTCACCGCGCGCGCGCCCTTGTTCAGCCGCATGATGCTTGCCGACCGCAACCTTATCACCGCGATGGGCTTCATGGTCGTGATCGGCGTCGTGATGTTCGCGTCGATGGCGCTGCTGCCGCCGATGCTGCAGAATCTGTTCGGCTGGCCGGTGATCGACACCGGCATCGTGCTCGCGCTGCGCGGGATCGGCATCCTTGCAAGCATGTGGGTCGCGGGCCAATTGCTCGGCAAGATCGACGCGCGCTGGCTGGTCGGCACCGGCCTGCTCATCGCGGCTTATTCGCTCTGGCAGATGAGCCATTGGTCGCTGATGATGGGGATGCAGCCGGTGATCATCAGCGGGCTGGTGCAGGGGCTCGGCATGGGGCTGATCTTCATCCCCTTGAACACCATGGCGTTCGCGACGATCGAGCCGCAATATCGCACCGACGGGTCGAGCCTGCTCAACCTGTTCCGCAGCCTCGGCGCCTCGGTCGGCATCTCGATCGTCACCACCCTGCTCGGTTCGAACATCCAGACGAGCCACGAAGATCTGGCGGCGCACGTCACCAACAGCTCCGTCGCCCTGCTCGATCCGTCGACCGCCGACCGCTTCGGCATCGCGGGCGATGCGGCGCTGGCGATGATCAATGCCGAGATCAACCGGCAGGCAGCGATGGTCGCCTATATCGACGATTTCTGGGCGATGATGTGGGTCACGCTGGCGTCGGTGCCGCTGGTGCTGTTGCTACGGCCGCCGAAACCGGGCGGGCCGAAGGCGTCGGCGGCGGATATGGGGCACTGACGGATCAGGCGCCGCGCCGCGCCGTTGCAAAACGCATGAACTCCATCGGATCGGGACTTTCGTCGAAGGTCGGCACGCCTTCCGCGATCATGATCCATCCGCGCTTTCGCTTCACCCAGATATGCGCGAAAGGCTCCAGCCCCGACGGGTCATCCAGCGTCCCGGCGCGGACGATCGTCATCGCGGGATAGACGGTGTTCGCGTTGCACACGCGGCTGAAACAGTCGGGGCAATGCTGATTGTTCGTCGTGCCGCCCGACGGGCGCTCGGTCGAAAATGTCACGCTCCGCCCGGTCAGCGTCAACGCGTCGGTCGATACGATGATCTGATCGGCGAACGCGCTCGCGGTCGATTTCTGGCAATCGAGGCAGTGGCAGCAATAGTTGAGCAGCGGCCCGTCCTGCTCGAAGCTGTAACGCAGTTGGCCGCAGCGGCAGCCGCCGGTGATTTCCCGCGTCATATCAGCGGAAGAAGCAGTTGGTGCCGGCGAACAGCGCGTCGATCTTTGCCGCGTCACCGGGCGCCGCGAACATGCCGCCGATGACCTTGTCGCCGGTGCCGATGCTGAATTCCTCGCCCAGCGTGCTGTCCTCGAGATCGACGATCGACACCGATTCCTTCGCCTTGGCGCGCGTCGTGCCGATCGCGATGCCGCTCGTCGTCGAATAGCTGTCGGCGCCGGGTTCGTTGCCGAGGAACCAGCCGGCGAATTTTCCGCCCTGGAAATTGAGCGTCATCGCGTCGTAGCGGGTGAATTCCATCGAACCCGCGCCGCATTCGGCGTTGGTGCTGCGGTCGTCTTCCTTGCCCGCGACATTGGCGAGCGCGGTTTCGGCCTGCGCGCGCGGGACGCCGAAGGCGAGCAGGCTGGTCTTGCCGCTGTTCGTGTCGACGAAACGCAGCCCCTCGCCGTCGAGGCTGACCGCGGTGGTCGCCGCGGCGGGGCCGTCGGCCTTCGCCTCGGGCACCGCCGGGGCGACGGGATCGGCGTCGACGGGGGCTTTGTCGGCGGCGGGCTTGCACGCGGCGAGCAGCGCCACCATCGCGAGGGTCGTGAACTTGCGCATGCCTATCTCCTGTTCCTGATGATCGGCCCCATCGCCATCACCCCTATCGCACCGAGCGTTGCCAGCGCCATATCCTTTTGCGCGTCCCAGATGTCGCCCTGCTGGCCATTGTAGCGGTCGGCCGTCTCGCCCGCCGCGACGATGGTGAGCAGCCATTCGAAGATTTCGTAGAGGCTCGAGATGGCCAGCACCCAACCAAGCACGGTTAAGGCCGCACCGCGCGGGCCGAGGCCGCCCCAGCGCCGCGCGATTTCGGCGACGGGGATGACCGACAGCGCGCCGAAGGCGAAATGGACGAGCCGGTCATAGTGGTTGCGCGTCCAGCCAAAGGCGTCGGACAGGCTCGTTCCGGTCAGCGCGCGCACCCAATCGTCATAGGGGACATTGCTGTAGGCGTAGCGGCCGCCGAGCGTGTGGAGCGCCATAAAGAGGGCGATGCACGCGACGGCTGGCGTCGATAGCGGCCAGCGGCGGAGCAGCCAGGGCGCCGCAACGATCAGCAGCATCGTCGGGATATGCTGGAGCAGCGCGACCTCGGGATAGGGCTGGTCGATCTGCGCGAGGAGGAGCAGCGCAAGGAGCAGGCCGATCAGCGGCCTTTGCGTTTTGGGGGGCGCCGAACCGGCCGTCATCGACCGAAATCCGTCAAGCCAGAAATGGCGGAAAACTGCCTAACTTCACTCGCGAATGCAGGTATCGGGCGCGGCGTCGGTGCTGACATCATGCCGAAGACCTAATCGAGCAAGATATTGTAGGACAGCGATTTTCGATGCGTCACCAGCGAAGCGACATGCAGCTGAGCCCGGCGTCGATGCGCGCGATCTGGTCGGTCGGCAGCGGGCGGAAAGGCACGCCGCGCGCCGCCAGCATCGCCTGCGTCGCCAGCCAGCGCGTGCCGACGAGGACGGTATCGCGCACGCGCAGGATATTCGCCGCCCCCTCTTCGCCGGTCGGGGTCAGCACGACTTCGAGGCCCGCAAATTCGGGACAATCGCGCATCGCGGGCACCGCAAGGATCGTGCTTTCGTCGATCAGGCTGCAGCCGGTCTTGAAATGGAGCACGCCCGCGGGCGTCACCGCGATCTGGGCGCGATAGCCCAGCCGCGCGAGCAAAGCCGCGAGTTCGGTAGCGCCCGCGCGGTCGGTGCGGTCGGACAGGCCGATGATCACGCGGTCGGCAAGACGCAGCACATCGCCGCCGTCGACATGGCCGGGGCCGGTCATTTCGAGCAAAGTGGCGTGGTGCGCGGCGAGCGCCTCGCGGATATGCGCCACTTCTCCCGCGCGGCTCGGTGCGCCGGGGCGGAGCAAGATCGCGCCCTCGGGAAAGGTCAGCGCGACATCTTCGGTGAACAGCGCGTCGGGGAAATCGTCAAGCGGCGGCAGGACTTCGACGGCGAGGCCGAGTTCGCGGAGCGCCCCGACATAGGATTCGTGCTCGGCGGCGAGGCCGGCGAAGTCGGGATCGGGACCGCCGTTGGCGCGGATGCCGCTTACCGCCGATGGGGCAGGAGCGCGGCAGAGGGCGTGGGTGAAGGCGTAGGGGCTGGTCATGCCGAGGGCATAGCTTGGATGCCTCGATCTCGCCAAGGCAATCCTCCCTGTGCCGCAGGCATGGGGAGGTGGCAGCGCGGAGCGCTGACGGAGGGGCTTTGGCGCAAGGTCGCGGCCCCTCCACCATTCGCTTCGCGAACGGTCCCCCTCCCCATCGCTTCGCGACGGGGAGGACTAGGACTTACCCCTTCTTCAGATGCCGGCGGCCGAGCAGTTCGGCGATCTGCACCGCGTTCAGCGCCGCGCCCTTGCGCAGGTTATCGCTGACGCACCAGAGGTTGAGGCCGTTTTCGACCGTCGGGTCTTCACGCACGCGGCTGACGAAGGTCGCGAAATCGCCGACGCATTCGACGGGGGTAATGTAACCGCCGTCCTCGCGCTTGTCGTGGAGCACGACGCCGGGGGCTTCGCGGAGGATGCGCTGCGCGTCCTCGGCCGACAGCTCGTCTTCCATCTCGATGTTGATCGCTTCGGAGTGACCGACGAAGACGGGGACGCGGACGCAGGTCGCGGTGACCTTGATCTTGGGATCGAGGATCTTCTTGGTTTCGACGACCATCTTCCACTCTTCCTTCGTCGACCCGTCGTCGAGGAACTTGTCGATGTGCGGGATGACGTTGAAGGCGATCTGCTTGGTGAACTTCTGGATGTCCTTTTCGTCGCCGACGAAGATCTGGCGCGTCTGGTTCCACAGCTCGTCCATGCCCGACTTGCCCGCGCCCGACACCGACTGATAGGTCGAGACGACGACGCGCTTGATCTTGGCGGCATCGTGGAGCGGCTTCAGCGCGACGACCATCTGCGCGGTCGAGCAGTTGGGGTTCGCGATGATGTTGCGCTTCGTATAGCCGTCGATCGCGTCGGGGTTCACCTCGGGCACGATCAGCGGCACGTCGGGGTCCATGCGGTAGAGCGACGAGTTGTCGATCACGACGCAGCCGGCGGCCGCGGCCTTCGGCGCGTGGATCGCGGTCGCGTCGCTGCCGATCGCGAAAATCGCCATGTCCCAGCCGGTCCAGTCGAAATTCTCGATATTCTGGCACTTCACGGTTTTACCGGTATCGCCGATTTCGACCTCATCGCCCTGGCTGCGCGACGATGCGACCGCCGCCAGTTCGTCGTAGGGAAATTCGCGCTCGGCGAGAATGGCGAGCACTTCGCGCCCGACATTGCCCGTGGCTCCGGCGACTACGATACGATAACCCATTTACTCACTCCTCAAGGCAAGAACTTGGTTGAAAACGTTACGATAATTCAGACTTTCCAGCGGAAATGGCCGGTCAGCTTATGGTCGAACAGCGCATCCTCCTCGCGCGTGCCGCCGCCAATATTGTGGAGTACGAGCGGCACGCCCGTCGTATCCCTGCGGTCGGACACGATGCCCGTGTGCGGCAGACGGCCGTTCACCATCGCGGTGAAGATGTCGCCCGGGCGCCAGTCGGCGGGATTGGTTGTGACGGGCAGCGAGGCGCCCTGCCGCCGCCAATAGGTCGCGAGGTTGGGAACGCGGCGATGGTCAATGTTGCGGTCGGGGCGCCCCAATCCCCAATTCTTCGGATAGGCTGCAAAATTGGTGCGCATGTCGGCGTTTACAAGCGCCTGCAGATCGTGGCCCAGCGCATCGCGGAAGGCGCGGATCACGACGTCGGTGCATACGCCCTTCGCGCGATCGACATCGCCGTTCGGGAAACGCAGCACGGTATAGGCGGGGTCATAGGACAGCGTCACGCCGACCTGCCGCCGCGCCGCGCTCACCAGCCGCTGCGCATTGGTGAGCGCCATCGCCTCGCCCGACACGCCGAATGCGAGCACCGCGCCAAGGAAGGCGCGCCGCGTCGGCTGGAACGGGAGGACGGACTGATGCATGAAATTCGCTTTGCCCAAAAGAAAACGACCGGCTCTGCCTGTTGGCGGAACCGGTCGTTTTTGAAAGCTGTTTCGGCTTTGTAGAGGAGAAGCTCTCCTTAGCCTTCGCCGGCTTCCGACCGGTATTCGCGGCGCTCCGCAATACGCGCCGATTTACCAGTGCGGCCACGAAGATAGTAAAGCTTCGCACGACGCACGGCACCCTTGCGGATCACGGTAATCGAGTCGATGTTGGGCGAATAGAGCGGGAACACGCGCTCGACACCTTCGCCGAACGACATTTTGCGCACGGTGAAGTTGGAGCCCATGCCCTTGTTCGAGCGTGCGATGCACACGCCTTCGAAATTCTGGACGCGGGTGCGTTCGCCTTCGACCACCTTCACGCCGACTTTCAGCGTGTCGCCGGGACGGAAGGTCGGAATGGTCTTGCCAGCCTTGGCGATTTCTTCGGCTTCGATCGTCTGGATGAGGTTCATGTCCTCTAGTCCTTTTCTTTTCGCCGCGCGCCAGAGGCAGGTCGGTCCCGAGCGCCCTCATGGCGCTCCCAAAGGTCCGGCCTGCGTAACCGTGTGTGATCTTCCGCCTGTTGTTTCCGCCAGGCCGCGATCTTCGCATGATCCCCCGATCGCAGCACTTCGGGGATCGTGCGCCCTTCCCAGGTAACGGGCCGGGTATAGTGCGGATATTCGAGCAAACCGTTTTCGAACGATTCGTCGTCCCCGCTTGAAGCCGCGCCCATTACGCCGGGAAGCAGCCGAATGCAAGCGTCTAGCAGCAGCAGCGCGCCCATCTCGCCGCCCGACAGGATGATGTCGCCCATCGACACCTCTTCGATTGGCCTTGCAGCGAAGATGCGTTCGTCGAATCCCTCGAAGCGGCCGCAGAGGATGATCGCCCCCGGACCCGCCGAAAGCGTGCGCACGCGCGCCTGCGTGATCGGGGTGCCGCGCGGGGTCATCGCGAGGATCGGAAGGTCCGGATGCGCCGCCACCGCATGGTCGATCGCCGCGCCGAGCACGTCGGCCTTGAGCACCATCCCCGCGCCGCCGCCTGCGGGCGTGTCGTCGACGGTGCGATGCTTGTCGGTCGCGAAATCGCGAATCTGCACCGGCGCGCAGTGCCAGGTCCCGCTTTCGAGCGCACGCCCCGCCATGCTGTGCCCCAGCGGGCCGGGGAACATGTCGGGGTAAAGCGTCAGGGGGACGGCGGTGAAGGTCATGCTACCCCATGCCGCCCACCGACCCCGCTTGGCAAGCGTCAGCTGTCGACGCGCACGCGCTCCATATGCGCCTTCATGCGGGCAAGCCCCTCAGCCATCATCGGCGCGACCTGCTGCGCGAGTGCATCGGGCAGGATGTCGGCGGCCCAGCGCACCCGCGCGCCACCTTCGGCCCCGGCGACTTCGAGCACGCCATTATGATGATCGAACGCCTTGATCGCCCAGACAAGGCGGCGGCGGTCATCGTCGACCGAGACGATCGTTTCGTCGGCCACCGCGCCGTTCGCAAAGGTGACGCGGCGTACCGGCGCGCCGTCGCCTTCGATCATTTCGGTGGTGGCGACGAACCCGGGGACGAGCCGGTCGTGGAGCCGGCCGACGTCGCGCGCGGCGTCCCAGATCGTGTCGGGATCGGCGGCAATGAAGATTTCGTGGTGGATCGAGGCCATCGGGCTTGCTCCTGCTCTGGATATGCTTCGGATAATAGCCGCGTCGCCGCACCACCGCTGGCAGGAATCGGACGCGGTCACCGACACTCCCGGACAAGCGCGGCCGATTCCCGTATAAAGAGCGCATGACGCCGCCCGACGAACCCGACCTCGATTTCGCGCTGTGCGAACGGGTGCGCTATGCGCGCGATCCGGCCTATGACGGGATTATCTTCATCGCGGTCAAATCGACCGGCATCTATTGCCGCCCGGTCTGCCCGGTGCGCCAGCCGCTCTCGCGCAACGTCAGCTATTATCGCAGCGCGGCGGCGGCCGAGCGCGCGGGCTTTCGCCCCTGCCTTCGCTGCCGGCCGGAGACGGCGCCGCGCTCACCGGCGTGGAACGGCACCCGCGCGACCGTCGATCGCGCGCTGCGGCTGATCGAGGACGGCGCGCTCGACCAGGCAGACGTCGAGGCGCTGGCCGGGCGGCTCGGCATCGGCGCGCGCCACCTGACGCGGCTGTTCCGCCGCCATCTCGACACCACACCGCTGGCCGCCGCGCGCACGGCGCGCATCCAGCGCGCGAAGCGACTGATCGATACCACTGACCTCGGCATGACCGACATCGCGCTGGCGGCAGGCTTTGGCAGCGTGCGGTCGTTCAACGCCGCGTTCCAGCAGGTCTATCGCCGGGCGCCGAGCATGTTGAAACGCCGCGCGAGGCGCTAGCGCAATTCGGGCGGCGGCGGCGGCTCCAATAGCGCGTCGGTGAGCAGGTAGCGATCCTTCTCGATTTCGGCATGCAGCCATTCGCGGAAGCGCTCGATCTTGCGCACCCCGACGCGATTGTCGCGGTGGACGAGCCACATGCCCGACGAGGCCGAGACGTAGAGCGTGTCGAAGGGCTGGACCATCCGCCCGCTCGCGAGTTCGCCCTGCCAATAGAGCGGGGTCATCATCGCGACGCCGAAGCCCGCCTGCACCGCACTGCCTTCCTGCAACTGGCTGTCGAGTTCGATCCCGCGCCGTGTCGACGCCGGCGGCCTCGCCACGCCGGCCAGGGCGAACCATTCGGCCCACCAGCTGTCGTTCGGCGCGAGCCGCTGGACGCGCAGCAGGTCGGCGGGCTCGCGAATGTCATGTTCTTCGATAAAGGCCGGCGAGGCGATCGGCGCGAGATATTGGCGCATCAGGAAATCGGCACGCAGCCCGGGCCAGACGCCCTTGCCGATGCGGATCGCGACGTCGACGTTCGAGGCATCGAAGTCGATCAGATCGTTGCTCATCGCCATGCGCACCGCGAGTTCGGGATATTGGAGCTGGAAGCTGCCGATGCGCGCGCTGAGCCAGGTGCCGCCGAAGCTGGTCGCGGCGTTGATCGTCAGCACGTCCGCCTCGTCGCTGCCGAGCGCGGCGAAGGCGTCGCCCATCGTCGCAAAGGCGTTGCTGATCGCGGGGAGCAGCCGCTGCCCGGTTTCGGAGAGGCGCACGCGGCCCTTTTCACGCACGAAGAGCGCGCGGCCGAGTCGATCCTCCAATTGGCGGATTTGATAACTGACCGCGGCCTGCGTCAGCCCCAGCTCCTCGGCGGCGCGCGAGAAATTCTGCAAACGGCCAGCGGCTTCGAAGGTGCGCACGGCGGCGAGGGGCGGCAGGCGGGACATGCCACCTTATAAGCTCAGCTTATAATATGGTCTACGCCTTTTGTTGGCGGCGGGGCGCCGTGAGGTGCATCTAGGTGACACCAAGCGAAAGGAGATGAACGATGAAAGACGAGCAGTTCATGCGCGTTTGGAATGACGGTCATGATCATTTCAGCGCCGATATTGCCCGCGGCCTTCACTGGCTCGCGACCCCGTTCCGCCGCCTCGGCGAATGGATCGCCTTGCCGAGCGCGCCCGGCGAAGACAGCGTCTTCACCCGCGCCGCCGCGCGCTGCGGCATCCGCCCCCGCCGGGCACGATAAGAACCCCCTGCCCTCCCCTCAAGGTTCGGGGCGAAACGGGGTGGGGCCGTCCCTTGCTAATGGTCCCACCCCGTCGACATCAGCGCGCCTCGGGCGGCACCACACGCAGGCGCAGCGCCTGGATCGTGGCGGGCTCCGTCGGCGCGAGCAGTAATATCCCGTCGAGCTTGCCCTTTTCGCAATTGAGGCGGAAGCCGGCCGACATCGCGCCAGTCGGCGCGAGGGGTTCGTCGGTCGGGCACACCCCCACCTCGGCCTTCAGCTTCGTAAATTCGGCCTTCCAATTCTCGGCCGAGCGATCGAGCAGGAAGTTCATCGCGAGCTTGCCCTGCAGCGGGCCGAGGTCGCCCGCAGCATAAGCCGCCCTGGCCGCCGCATAGGCGTCCGCCACCGCGGGCGACACCGGGACCTCGCGCGCTTCGAGCAGCCCCGCCTTGTCCATGGCGACCGCGGTGTCCCACGCGGGGCCGGACGGTCCGGCATAGGTGCGGTTCGACAGCGCGAAGACCCCGACGCCGTGATCGGGCATCAGCATCACATGGCTGCCATAACCCGGATAGCCGCCGCCATGCGCGAGCGTCAGGCCGAGGTCGCAATCCTGCGCGACGCGCCAGCCCATGCCGTAGGCGCTCGACAGCTTGCACGCGGCGGCGCCGCTCGTGCCGGTCCGATTGACCACCGCGGTGAAGTTCAGCCCCTGCGCCATTTCGCGCACCGTTGCGCGCTTGACCGGGCCGGTGTCGGCGTCGTCGCGTGCGGGCCATGCCGAGAGCAGGAAGGCGACCCATTTGGCATAGTCGTTCGCGCTGACTTGCAGCCCGCCCATCGCGTTGAATGCGCCGTCGACCATCTCGGGCTCGGCGGTCCAGCGATCGTTTTCCCAGCGATATCCGAGCGCGTAGCGCGCCTTGGGCGCTTTGGGCGCGTCGAAGCCGCTGCTCGTCATGCCGAGCGGGGTCAGGATCGCCTTTTGGACATAGGCCGTGTACGGCATGCCCGAGGCGTTGGTCACGATCCGCCCGAGCAGCGCATAGCCGAAGTTCGAATATTCGTGGCTGCTCTGCGGCACGCGGCTGAACGGCACCCCCGCCGCGATCATCCGGGCAAAATCCTCCTGCGGCAGCACCTGCTGGCGGTCGCCCCACGGATCGTCGGTGACGAAGCCGCCGACATGCTGGAGCAGGTCGCGAATGCGGATGCGCGGACTGTCCTTGGTCGGATAGGTCCAGCCCTTCATCTCGGGCACATAGTGTTCGGCGAGATCGTCGAGGCGGAGCTTGCCGTCGTCGCGCAGCTTCAGGATCGAGAGCGCGGTGAACGCCTTGGTCATCGAGGCGATGCGGAACAGGCTGTCGGGGGTCACCGCACCTTTGTCGGTGATGTTCTGGACGCCGAGGCCCTTCACATAGGCGAGCTTGCCGTCCTGGACGACGCCATAGACCACGCCCGGAACATGCTGTTCGGCCTGAAATTTGGCGAAAAGCGCGTCGATTTCGGGGGCGAGTTGGTCGAGGGTTTTGGGGGCCGTTTCCTGCGCCGTGGCGGGAACCGCGCCTGTAAGCATGAGAGCAAAAGCGAAACCCGATTTCCAGCGCATGACAATCTCCCCGGTCATTTGGGACGGGGCTATCAGACTGGCGGGTCAGGACAATCGGCTATTCGACGAACGCCGCGTTCACGGTCACGATCTCGTCGGTCCATGCCGGCACAGCCTGTGCGGTCATCGGCACCATGAAGCGCTTGCGGTCGGGCTTTTCGATTTCGAGGATGTCGCCCGCGCCGAAATTGTCGATCGCGGCGACATGGCCGATCGCCGTGCCATCGGTCGACACGCACGGCAGGCCGAGCAGGTCGTGGTGGTAATATTCGCCCTCGCCCAAGGGCGGCAGCGCCGAGCGCGGGACGGTGAGCACGGTGCCGCGCAGTGCTTCGGCGCCGCTGCGGTCGGTGACTTCGGCAAAGGTCGCGACCGCGCCCTGATTGGCGGGGCGCACCGATTTCAACGTAAGCTTGCGGTCGCCCGCGTCGAAAACGGAAAAGGCGCGGAGAGACTCCGCGCCTTCGCCAAATAATTTGAGACGCACCTCGCCCCGCACCCCGTGCGCGCCGGCGATGGCGGCGAGGGTGACGGGGCGCGACGCGTCGGCCAAGGTTTAGCCTTCGGCCTTTTCTTCGCCAGCTTCAGCAGCGGGCGCTTCTTCAGCGGCCGGAGCTTCTTCGGCTTCGGCAACCGGGCCGCCTTCGGCGACTTCTTCGGCGATCGCGGTCGCATCTTCGGCGGTCGCGTCGGCCGGGGTTTCGTCGGCGACGGCTTCGGCAACGGCTTCGGCGGTTTCTTCGCTCTTCACCGAACCGGTTGCATCCGATTCAGCGGCTTCGGGAGCGGCAGCTTCTTCAGCCGGAGCTTCGACTTCGGGTTCCGGGGCCGGAGCGGCGGCAGCAGCGGCTGCGGCTTCTTCGGCGTCAGCCAGCTTCTGGGCCTTTTCTTCGGCGCGTTCCTTGGCCTTTTCACCGGGAACACCCTTGTTCGGGTTGTTGCGCGCGGCGCGTTCGAGGACGCCCGCGGCGTCGAGGAAGCGGGCGACGCGGTCGGTCGGCTGCGCGCCAACCGAAACCCAATGCTTCGCACGGTCGGCGTCGAGCTTGATGCGCTCGGGATTGTCCTTGGCGAGCAGCGGGTTGTAGCTGCCGATACGCTCGATGAAGCGGCCGTCGCGCGGGCTGCGCGAATCGGCGACGACGATCTTGTAGTAAGGACGCTTTTTCGAACCGCCGCGTGCGAGGCGAATGGAGGTAGCCATGATATTTTCCTTTTACCTGTAAACTGAAACTCTGGTGTAATTACTTCTTTTTATTCATCAGATTGGCGAGTTCGGGCGGGATCGCCCCGCCGCCGCCGAGGCCGGGGAGGCCACCGCCGCCGCCTCCCATGCCGCCCATTCCGGGAATGCCGCCGCCCTTGCCGAACAGCGCGCCAAGGCCCTTGAGCCCGCCCATCTTGCGGATCTTCTTCATCGCGCTGGCCATTTCCTGGTGCATCTTCAGCACCTTGTTGACCTGCTGCACCGTCGTGCCCGACCCGTTGGCGATGCGGATCTTGCGCTTCGCGGTCAGGATTTCGGGCTTCGCGCGCTCTTTCGGGGTCATCGAGCCCATGATCGCGTCGAAGTGGACGAGCATCTTGTCGTCGGCGCCGCCCGCGGCCATCTGCGCCTGCGCCTTCTTGATCCCCGGGATCATGCCGGCGAGCGCGCCGAGCCCGCCCATGCGGCGCATCTGGTTCAATTGCGTGCGCAGGTCGTTGAGGTCGAACAGGCCCTTGGCCATCTTCGCCGCCATCGCCTCGGCCTCTTCGGCCTGGATCGTCTCGGCGGCGCGTTCGACGAGGCTGACGACGTCGCCCATGCCGAGGATGCGGCCCGCGATACGCGACGGCTGGAAGAGTTCGAGCCCGTCGAGCTTTTCACCCGTGCCCGCAAATTTGATCGGCTTGCCGGTGACCGCGCGCATCGACAGCGCGGCGCCGCCGCGCGCGTCGCCGTCCATGCGGGTGAGCACGACGCCGGTCAGCGGCACCTGATCGGTGAAGCGCTGCGCGACCTGCACCGCGTCCTGACCGGTCAGGCTGTCGACGACGAGCAGCGTTTCGGCGGGGTTCGCCGTACGCGACACCGCCTGCATCTCGTCCATCAGCTGCTGGTCGACGTGGAGGCGGCCCGCGGTGTCGAGCATCAGCACGTCATAGCCCTGGAGCTTCGCCGCCTGCAGCGCACGGCTCGCGATCTCGACCGGCTGTTGCCCCGCGACGATCGGCAGCGTCGCAACGTCGATCTGCGTGCCGAGGACGGCGAGCTGTTCCTGCGCGGCGGGGCGATTGACGTCGAGCGACGCCATCAGCACCTTCTTGCGGTCCTTGTCCTTGAGCCGCTTCGCGATCTTCGCGGTCGTCGTCGTCTTGCCCGACCCCTGCAGGCCGACCATCATGATGACGGCGGGCGGGGTGACGGCGAGTTCGAGCTCGGCGGTTTCGGAGCCGAGCATTTCGGTCAGCGCGTCGCTGACGATCTTGACGACCTGCTGGCCCGGGGTGACCGAGCGCAGGACATTCTGGCCGATCGCGAGTTCGGTGACCTGGTCGACGAAGCTGCGCACGACGGGCAGCGCGACGTCGGCCTCGAGCAGGGCGATTCGCACCTCGCGCATCGCCGCGCGCACGTCGGCCTCGGTCAGCGCGCCGCGACCGCGGAGCTTCCCGAAAACATCGCCAAGCCGATTGCTCAGACTGTCGAACATGCGCCTCAAATCCTTGCTTACGAGCCCGCAACGCAAAAGACGCCGGTGAGCGAAACCTCGCCAACCAGCGGCTATCCGTGGACAGACTTTCCGTCGCGGACATCGATATGCCCGAACGCAAGATGCGCGCGGACGCGGCGGCCTCTACACAAATATGCGCGCGAAGGCAAGGCAGGCGCCCCACGTCCCCTGCGAGGTCCCCAGCGACCCGCACTTAACCCAAATTTCACCGCTTCGCCGCATAAAGCGGGCGATGGTGGGGAAATTTCATATGACAGCGACGCCAAAGCAATTCGACCGCAGCGAGGGCGCCAAACGCGACATCATAGCCGGGGGCATCGTCGTCGCCGCGATCCTGCTGTTCGTGGGCACGGGCAGCAATGTGATGCAGGCGGCCGTGCGCGCATTGATCGGCATCGGCGGCGGGCCCGACCGCGCGCTTGCCGCGGCGATGATCCTCAATGTCGCGCTGATCCTTTTCGGCTGGCGCCGCTATGAAGACCTCAATCGCGAAATCCGCGAACGCACCGAGGCCGAACAGCGCGCGCGCTACCTGGCTGACACCGACCCGCTGACGGGCTTTCTCAACCGCCGCGCGCTGCTCGCGACCGGGCAGCGGATGATCGCGGGCGCAATCGCCGAGAAGCGGCAGGTCGCGCTGTTCCTGCTCGATCTCGACCATTTCAAGACGGTCAACGACATTCACGGCCACGCCGCGGGCGACCGCGTGCTGCAGGTCGCCGCCGAACGCATCTCGGCCGTGCTGCCGCCCAATGCGACAAAGGCGCGGCTGGGCGGCGACGAATTCGTCGCGATGCTGGCGTTCGAACCCGCCGCGCGCGCCGACATCGACGCGCTGGCCGCCGAGCTCGTCATGGTGCTCGACAATTCGATCGCACACGACGCGCAACAGATCCGCATTGGCGCGTCGCTGGGCATATCGCTCGCCAGCGATGCCAGCGTGACGATGGAAACGATGGTCCGCCAGGCCGACATCGCCATGTATCATGGCAAGGATGAAGGCCGGAACCGCCACATCTGGTTCGAAACCGGCATGGAAATGGCGGTGCAGGTCCGCAACCAGATCGAAACCGGCATTCGCGACGGCATGCCGCGCGGCGAGTTCGTCCCGCATTTCGAACCGCAGGTCGATATCGCGAGCGGGCGCCTGATCGGCTTTGAAATGCTGATGCGCTGGGAATCGCCCGAATATGGCATGATCCCGCCCGAACGCTTCATCCCGGTCGCCGAGGAAAGCGGGCTGATCGGCGAATTGTCGCTGCAGGTGATCCGCGAGGCGATGGAAATCGCCAAGCGCTGGGATCCGACGATCATGCTCGCGGTCAATATCTCGCCGCAGCAGCTGAAAGACCCGTGGTTCAGCCAGAAGCTCACCAAGCTGCTGGTCGAGGTCGGCTTTCCCGCCGCGCAGCTCGAGGTCGAGATCACCGAAAGCTCGCTGTTCGAGAATCTGCCGCTGGTGCGCTCGATCGTCACCAGCCTCAAGAATCAGGGCGTGTCCTTGAGCCTCGACGATTTCGGCACCGGCTACAGCTCGCTGTCGCACCTGCGCGCGCTGCCGTTCGACCGGATCAAGATCGACCGCAGCTTCGTCGCCGCGATGCGCGGCAGCCCCGATGCGCAGGCGATCGTCGTCGCGATCGTGCGGCTCGGCGAAAGCCTCGCGATGCCGATCACGGCTGAAGGCGTCGAGGATGAGGCGACCGCGATCGAACTGACGCGCCTCGGCTGCTCGAAGGGGCAGGGCTGGTATTTCGGCCGCGCCTCGTCGGCGGCCGACACCGAACGGCTGCTCGCCGACCGCGGCCTGCTGCGGGTACCGATGGCGCCGCCCGCCGGCCGCGATGCCAGCGACGACGAGCAGCTGCGCAAGTCGGCCTGATTTTCTCCCCTCCCTGGAAGGGAGGGGCCGGGGGTGGGTTGGCGAGCGAAGCTCGCCGTTCTAATCTTCGGTTCATGCATCGCGTACCGCCAGAAATGACCGAACGCGCCCGACAGTTGCGGCGGGATTCGACACCGGCGGAGCGGAAGTTATGGCGCATGCTCTCGCGGTATCGACCAGCGTTCACGCGGCAGCTCGTGGTGGACCACTATATTATCGACCTTGCATGCCGGGAGGCCAAGCTCGCTATCGAACTCGATGGCAGTCAACATCTCGGTCAGCATCGAGAGGCGGACCGCCTATCTGGAAAGCATGGGCTGGAGGGTCGTCCGGTTATGGAATTCCGAGGTGATGGCGAATCCCGACGGCGCGGCGGAATATCTGCTTGCGCAGGCCGCCGAGTGCCTCGGCGGGACCCACCCCCAGCCCCTCCCTTCCAGGGAGGGGAGGATCAGGAATCGCCGGACGGTTCGCTAGACTTCGCGCGCCCGCGCCCTTACATGCGCGGACTATGGCAGATCGCTTCACCAAGATGCACGGCCTCGGCAACGACTTTGTCGTGATCGACGCGCGCGAGCATGGCGTCGAAATGACGCCGGCGCGCGCGCATGCGATTGCCGACCGCCGCCACGGCATCGGGTGCGACCAGCTGATCCTGCTCGAACCGTCAAATAGTGCGGACGTGAAGATGCGCATCTTCAACGCCGACGGCGGCGAGGTCGAGGCGTGCGGCAATGCGACGCGCTGCGTCGCGACGCTGATCGGCAAGCCCGCAGTGATCGAGACGCTGGGCGGCATGCTGCGCGTCACCCCTGCCGACGGCGGGGCCGAAGTGGTGCTGGGCGAACCCGAATTCGACTGGGAGCATATCCCGCTCGCGATGCCGATGGACACGCGCGACATGCCCGTCGCGTGGGACGAGCTGGAACATGGCGCCGGGGTCAATGTCGGCAATCCGCATATCGTCTTTTTCGTGCCCGAAGCCGACGCCGTCGCGCTCGACGAGCTGGGCCCGCGGATCGAGACCGACCCGCTGTTTCCCGAGCGCGTCAACGTCAATGTCGCGAGCCTCGACGGCGAGAATCAATTGCAGCTGCGCGTCTGGGAACGCGGCGTCGGGCTGACGCAGGCGTGCGGCACCGGCGCGTGCGCGACCGCCGTCGCGGCGATCCGCGCCGGGCTGGTCCAGTCGCCGGTGACGGTGTCGCTGCCCGGCGGCGACCTCGTCATCCGCTGGGCGCCCGGCGAGCCGATCGTGATGAGCGGCGCCGCGACGCGCGTCTATGAGGGCGAGACCGACTGGGCGCAGTTCGGATGAGCGCTTCCCTCGCCGGCCCGGTCGAGGTCGTCAATTTCGGTTGCCGGCTGAACATTGCCGAGGGCGAAGGGGTTCGTGCGGCCGCGCGCGCGGCGGGCGTGCGCGATACGATCATCTTCAACAGCTGCGCGGTGACCGACGAGGCGGTGCGGCAGGCACGGCAGGCGGTACGGCGCGCGCTGCGCGAGCGGCCGGGCGCCGAGGTTGTGGTGACAGGGTGCGCAGCCGAACTCGAACGCGATGCCTTCGCCGCGATGGGCGCAAGAGTCGTGTCCAATGATGCGAAGGGTTTGGCTGAGAGCTATCAAAACACCGTGTCCCCGCGAAGGCGGGGCCCCATCTCCGGCGGGATCCAACTCGAACCGGCAGGTGATGGGCCCCTGCCTTCGCAGGGGCACACGGCTCCTTCCTACGCCCCCGCCCTTTCCGGCGCCGACCATGCGCGCGCCTTTCTTGGCGTCCAGACCGGCTGTTCGCACAGCTGTACCTTTTGCGCGACGGTGCTCGCGCGCGGGACGGCGCGGTCGGCGAGCGTCGATGCTGTCGTTGCATCCGCAAGCACGGCGCTCGACCGCGGACAGCGCGAGATCATCCTCACCGGGGTCGACCTCGCCAGCTATGGCGACGACAGCGGCACGACACTCGCCGCGCTGGTCGAGGCGTTGCTGGTGCTGCCCGTCGAGCGCCTCCGCCTCTCGTCGCTCGACCCCGACCGGATCGACGACGCGCTGTTCGCCCTGCTCACGCAGGAGGTGCGCGTGATGCCGCATGTCCATCTGTCGCTGCAGGCCGGCGACGATATGGTGCTGACGCGCATGAAGCGCCGCCACCGCCGTGCCGATGCCGTCGCGTTGATCGAGCGATTGAAGGCCGCGCGCCCCGAGATCGCGATCGGCGCCGACCTGATCGCGGGCTTTCCGACCGAGGATGACGCGATGTTCGCCAACTCGCTGGCGCTGATCGACGATTGCGACATCGTCTTCGGGCATATCTTTCCATACAGCCCGCGCGCCGGAACGCCCGCCGCGCGGATGCCGCAGGTCGGGCGCACCATCGCCCGCGAGCGCGCCGCGATCCTGCGCGAAGCCAATGCACGGCGGCGGCAGGACTGGCTGGACACGCAGGTCGACCGCACCGCATCGATGCTCGTCGAGCGCGATGGCGTTAGCGGCCATGCCGAAAATTTCGCCGCCGTGGCGCTGACCGCACCCGTGGCGCCCGGCACCATCATCGACGTGCGCCTCGGCGCGCGTGACGGCGACCGGATGATCGCCACCCCCATCGAAGCAAAGGATATCGCGGCATGACCGGCCAAAGCTGGAGCGAACGGCTGCTCGGCGGATTTCGCCGCACGTCGGAACGGCTCGGCGAAAATCTCGCGGGGCTGACCGGCAAGGCGCGGCTCGACGAGGATGATCTCGACCGCATCGAGGAAGCGCTGATCACCGCCGACCTTGGTCCCGCGATGGCCGACCGTATCCGGAGCCGCCTCGCCGAGCGCCGCGACATCGCCGCGAACGGCACCGAGGAACTCCGCAAGGTCGTCGCCGAAGAAATCGCCGCGGTGCTGCGCCCCGTCGCCGAACCGCTCGACATCGACGCCTTTCCGCGCCCGCAGGTCATCCTCGTGATCGGGGTCAACGGGTCGGGCAAGACGACCACCATCGCCAAGCTCGCGCACCTGTTCCAGGAACAGGATTATGGCGTGATGCTCGTCGCGGGCGACACGTTCCGCGCCGCCGCGATCGGGCAGCTCAAGGTCTGGGCCGAACGGCTCGGCGTGCCGATCATGGCGGGGCCCGAGGGCGGCGATTCGGCGGGCATCGTGTTCGACGCGGTGAAGCAGGCGACCGCGACGGGGATCGACGTGCTGATCGTCGACACCGCCGGGCGGCTTCAGAACAAGCGCGAGCTGATGGACGAGCTTGCCAAGATCAAGCGCGTGCTCGGCCGCCTCAACCCCGCCGCGCCGCACGATGTCGTGCTCGTGCTCGACGCGACGACGGGGCAGAATGCGCTGTCGCAGATCGACGTGTTCCGCGAGGTCGCGGGGGTGACGGGGCTCGTGATGACCAAGCTCGACGGCACCGCGCGCGGCGGCGTGCTCGTGTCCGCGGCCGAGCGCCACGGCCTTCCGATCCACGCGATCGGCATCGGTGAAACCATCGACGACCTTCGCCCGTTCGATCCCGACGAGATCGCAGGCATTATCGCAGGAAATATTCGATGAGCGATCAACTCGACCAGATCGACCAGCTTCCGGGCGGCCCCGAAGCCGTCCCCGCGCCTCCGCCCGCCAAGCATGGCTGGCTCAACTTCGTGATCGATTTCGGGCCTTTGCTCGTCTTCTTCCTCGCCTATAAATTCTCGTCGGGCGGCGAAGGCGCGTTCGCCGCGACGACCGCGGCGATCAAGGGCACGGTGGCGTTCATGGTCGCGATCGTCATCGCGATGGCCGTCTCGAAATGGAAGCTCGGCAAGATTTCGCCGATGCTGTGGATGTCGAGCATCCTCGTCCTCGGCTTCGGCGCGCTGACGATCTGGTTCCACGACGAACGCTTCATCGTGATGAAGCCGACGATCATCTATGGCGCCTTCGCCGCGCTGCTGCTCGGCGGTTACTGGTTCAAGCGGCCGATGCTCAAATATCTGCTCCAGTCGGCGCTCGAGGGGCTCACCGACCGCGGCTGGCTGCTGCTGTCGCGCAACTGGGGCATCTTCTTTGCCACGCTCGGTATCGCCAATCATGTGATGTACGAGATGATCCAGGCGAAGCAGATGAGTTTCGACCTGTGGCTGACGATCAAGGTCTGGGGCGTGACCGCCCTCTCCTTCCTCTTCACCTTCAGCCAGGTTCCGGTGATGCTGAAGAACGGCCTCGCCGTTCCCGACGAGGCCGCCGCCGACAAAAATTGATGCATTTCTCCCTCGGACTGGCATAGCTGCGTCACCGGCTCCGGGTCGCACGCGGCGCCGCGATAAACAGGGGGAACTGCCATGGATAAATTTTTCGGAAACCTGCACGCCGTGCTCGGCGCGGGCCTCGTGCTCGCGATCGTCCTGATGCTGTGCCTCAATGGCCAGAATTTCGAGGACGGGGTCGCCGCGGGCAATGCGATCATGCGCTGGCTGCACACCTTCTTCGGCGTGCTGTGGATCGGCCTGCTCTACTATTTCAACTTCGTCCAGATTCCGACGATGCCGAAGATCCCGGCCGAACTGAAACCCGCCGTCGGCAAGCATATCGCGCCCGCCGCGCTGTTCTGGTTCCGCTGGGCGGCGCTCGTCACCGTGCTGCTCGGCCTCGCGATCGCGGGCCATGCCAAATATCTGGCGCCTGCGCTCGGCCTGCAGGACCCGTACAAGCTGATCGGCGTCGGCATGTGGCTCGGCCTCATCATGGCGTTCAACGTGTGGTTCCTGATCTGGCCGAACCAGAAAAAGGCGCTGGGTATCGTCGAGGCCGACGATGCGACGAAGGCTAAGGCCGCGAAGACCGCGATGATCTTTTCGCGGACCAACACCCTGCTGTCGATCCCGATGCTCTATGCGATGGTGAACTTTAGCTAGGCCCGCTCATCCTTCCCCCTTGATGGGGGAAGGATAAGCAGCCTTATCGCGAAGCGATTAGGCGAAGTTGGATGGGGGTGATGATGCGTCGTAGCGCCGCCCGTTTCGGGCCGAGGCCACACCCCCACCGCTGCGACTAGCGAACGAGTTCGCAAGTCTCGCTGCCTCCCCCATCAAGGGGGAGGGTTGGCGGGCCATCAACCCTCGATCGCCGCCTTGTGCATGCGGCCGTTCATCACATAATGCGCGACGCCCAGCTGCATGCCGGCGGCCTGCGCATCGTCAATCTCGCGCACCCGCCGCGCGGGCGATCCGGCCCACAGCTCGCGATCGGGGATTTCCTTGTTCTCGGTCAGTAGCGCGCCCGCAGCGAGCATCGCGTCGCTGCCGATGCGGCATCCGTTCATCACCGTCGCCTTGAGACCCACGAACGCGCGGTCGGCGAGCGTACAGCCGTGCACCATCGCGAGATGGCCGATCAGCACATCCTCGCCGATGATCGTCGGAAAGCCTTCGGGGCGGTGCGGCATCGGGCCGTCGCAATGAACGATGCTGCCGTCCTGGATGTTCGAGCGCGCGCCGATGACGATGCGGCTGACGTCGGCGCGCAGCACGCAATTGTACCAGATGCTGACGTCGGGGCCGATCGTCACGTCGCCGATGATCCGGCATCCGGGCGCGATGAAAGCGCTGGGGTCGATCTGCGGCGTCTTGCCATTGACGCTGATGATGCTGATGTCGTTCATTCGTCGCGGCCTCCAATGAGATTCTTCCAGATCAGGACCGGCAGCGTCGAGGCATAATCGTCGGTCCAGCGCTCGAAACCGGGACGCGCATCGAGCGGCACCCAAGTGTCGAGGTCGCGCGAGTCCTTGCGCGGGCGAATCCCGCCGGTCAATTGCTGCATCCGCTGCGGCGTCGCGGTCAACGCGACCCAGTTCGACCCGGTCAGGTCGCCAAATTCATCGCCGACCGGTCCCGGGTCCATGCGGATCGCGCTCGTCCAGCCGCGCGCCTTCGCCTCCGCCGCCAGCACCGGCTCCAGATCGAAGAAGCGGTTCGAGATGTGGATGAGCAGGATCCCGTCGGGCTTCAGCGCGCGCGCATAAATGCCGATCGCCTCTTCGGTCAGCAGGTGCAGCGGGATCGCGTCGGACGAGAAGGCGTCGATGACGATCACGTCGAAGTGGCCCGCGGGCTGGTTGGCGAGCTGGAGCCGCGCGTCGCCGATGACGATCGGCGTGTCGCCCGCGCAATCGGTCAGGAAGGTGAATTTCGACGGATCGCGCGCGATGTCGACCATCACCGGATCGATCTCGAAGATCGTCCAGTGCTGACCGGGCCTCCGGTAACAGGCGAGCGTGCCCGCCCCGAGCCCGACGATCCCGACCGACGCATCGGCGCCCGCGAGCGCTTCGGCCCGGTCGAGCGTCAGGCCGACACCCGACTGGTGGCCATAATAGGTCGTCGGATCGCGCCGGTGCGCAGGGTCGGTGCGCTGGAGGCCGTGGAGCGTCGTGCCATGCGCCAGGCGCCGCTGATACATGTCGGGATAGTCGGTGACAGTATAGACGCCGAAATAGCTGCGAATGCGCGCGCCGGTAAAGCTTTCCTGTACCGTATCCCAGCCGCCGACGCCGATCATCAGCAGCGCGAGCACGGGCACATAGGCCCAGCGCCAGCCGATGACGATTATGCCGATGACGAAGATCGCGATGCCCCACGACGTCGTCGCGCTGTCGAGCCCGCCGGTCCAGTCGCCGACCATGTGCCAGGCGCCAAAGGCGGCCATCGCGACGAAGACCGCAGCCACGATGCGCGCGGTCTTCGCTTCGAGCCCCAGCCATTTGTCCCACGGCAACAGTGCGGGGAGCGGCAGCAGCATCGCGGCGGCGAGGATCAGGATCGGATGCTCATAGACCCAGTCGAAGATCAGCGGCGCGAACAGCGCGGCGAACAGCCCGCCGAGCACGCCGCCCGCCGACATGATGAGGTAGAAGAGCGTCAGATGCTGCGCCCCCGGGCGGAGGTGATAGAGATAGCCGTGGAGCGCGGTCGCGACGACGAACAGCATCGCGAGGCTGGCGAGCGCGACCATCATCGACCCGCCGCCCGAACTCAGCAGTGCGAGCCCGCCGACCGCGAGCAGCACGACGGGTGCGATCAGCGTGATGATCTGCGTCGGCCGCTCCATCGTCGAAAAGGCGATCACGAAGCTCAAGAGATAGAGGCCGAGCGGGAGCACCCAGAGCAGGGGCATCGCGACGATGTCGGTGGTGAGGTGCGTCGTCGTCGACAGCATCAGCCCCGACGGCACCGCCGCGATCAGCAGCCAGTGGAGCTGGCGGCGCAGGCTCGGGCGCGGCTCGTCGGTGACGGCGGCATGGGCTTCGGCGCCGCCGTGCCAGCGCGCCGCGGCGGCCCCGGCGACGAGCAGCACGAGCAGCGCATAGCCCGCGGTCCAGCCCCAGCTTTGCCCCGCGAGCGGCATCGCCGGTTCGACGAGTGCGGGATAGCTGATCAGCCCCGCAAAGCTGCCGAGGTTCGAGGCGGCGTAGAGATAATAAGGATCGCCCGCGCGCGCGTCGGCGGCGAACCAGCGCTGCATCAGCGGCGCCTGCGCCGAAACGACGAAGAAGACGGGGCCGATCGAGGCGAGCAGGAGCAAGGGCACCCAAAGCGCCTCCTGCCCCGGGCCGGGTGCCGCGATCTGCGCGATGCCGATCGGCAGCCAGAGCGCGGCGACGAGGAAGAGCGCGAGGTGGATGACCGCCTGCCGCCGCACGGTGAAGCGCCCGAGCCAGTGCGCATAGGCATAGCCGCCGAGCAGCAGCGCCTGATAGACGAGCATCGCGCTGTTCCACACCGCGGGTGCGCCGCCCAATTTGGGCAGCACCATGCGCGCCACCATCGGCTGGACGAGGAAGAGGAGGAAGCTGCCGACGAGGATCGTCAGCACGAACAGCCAGCGGCGCGGCGAGGAGGACGCGGTCACGCTGTCAGGCGCCAAGCAGGCGTGCCGCGTGGAGCGCGTGATAGCTGAGCACCCCCGACGCCCCCGCGCGGCGGAAGGCGAGCAATGTTTCGAGGACGAGCGCATCGCGGTCGCCTGCGCCCGCCGCCGCCGCGGCCTCGATCATCGCATATTCGCCCGACACCTGATAGGCGTAGACGGGCACGGCAAAATTGTCCTTCACCGCGCGGACGATGTCGAGATAGGGCAGCCCCGGCTTCACCATCACGCTGTCGGCGCCCTCGGCGAGGTCTTGCGCGACTTCGCGCAGCGCTTCTTCGGCGTTCGCGGGGTCCATCTGATAGGTCTTCTTGTCGCCCTTGAGCAGACCGCGCGAGCCGACGGCATCGCGGAACGGGCCATAGAAGGCCGAGGCATATTTGGCGGCGTAGCTCATGATCTGGACATGGCCGAAACCTTCGGCCTCGAGCGCCTGCCGGATCGCGCCGATGCGGCCGTCCATCATGTCGCTGGGCGCGATGATGTCGGCGCCCGCGCGCGCCTGATTGAGCGCCTGTCCGACGAGCACCTCGACCGTTTCGTCGTTGAGCACATAGCCGCTATCGTCGATCAGCCCATCCTGCCCGTGGCTGGTATAGGGGTCGAGCGCGACATCGGTGAGGATGCCGATGTCGTCGCCGAGCGCCTGCTTGATCGCGGCGGTGGCGCGGCACATGAGGTTGTCGGGGTTGATCGCTTCGCCGCCATCCGCGCTGCGCCGGTCGGGCTGCGTATAGGGAAAGAGCGCGAGGCACGGGATGCCCGCGGCGACCGCGTCTTTCGCGCGTTCGACGAGCAAATCGACCGACCAGCGCGATACGCCGGGCAGGCTTGCGATCGGTTCCTCGGTGTTTGACCCGTCGGCGACAAACAGCGGCCAGATGAGGTTCGAGGGCGAAAGCTGGGTTTCGCGCACCATCGCGCGGCTCCAGCCGGTGCGGCGGGTGCGGCGCAGGCGCAGGTCGGGGAAAGCGGCTTGGGTCATGCGGGGTGCATAGCCGCGCTTGGCCGTGGGGCAAATGGATATTGGGGCGAAATCATCCCCTCCCGCCTGCGGGAGGGGCAGTGAGGCTTGCCGGTTTACCGGCTAGCCGCAACGGGGTGGGCCGAGCGCGAGGCGTCGTTGCCCACCCCGCTGCGACTAGCGAACAAGTTCGCAAGTCTCGCTGCCCCTCCCCTAAAGTGGAGGGGTGATGTTGTCAGATCCCGCCCTCGGCGCGTTTCGACGCGACATCGGCAAGGCTGCCGAGTTTCGGCCCTTCGACCTGTTTCGGCGCGATCGGGGTCAGTGCGGCACCCGGCGCGATCGACGTCAGCGACCGGACGCGCGCGCGGAAATCGGCGAGCGCCTTGCCTTCGAGCAAAGCGCGGGTGACGAAGGTCACCGACGACGGGTTCACCGCGCGACCGTTGCGATACAGCTCGTAATGGAGGTGCGGGCCGGTCGAGAGGCCGGTCGAGCCGATATAGCCGATCACCTGCCCGCGGCGCACGCGCTGGCCCGAGCGCACCGCGATGCGGCTCATATGGCCGTAGCCGGTGCCGAGGCCATTGCCGTGGTTGAGCTTGACGAAATTGCCGTAACCGCCGTGGCGCCCGGCGATTGTCACGACGCCGTCGGTCACCGCATAGATCGGCGCGCCATAGCCGCCGCCGAAGTCCATGCCGCTGTGCATGCGCTTGTAGCCGAGGATCGGGTGACGGCGCATGCCGAAGGTCGAGGTCACGCGCCCGTTCGTCGGCCGCGCCATGCCGCCGCGCTGTTCGCCGACGCCCGACGCCTCGAACCATTGCGTCCGGCCGTCGACATTCCATTCGAGCATCGAGAGTTTCGCTTTCCCGCCGCGGATCAGCCCGGCGTAGAGCAATTTGCCCGTTTCGGTCTCGCCCGTTTCGGCGCGGCGGTAATCGACGATGATGTCGAACTCGTCGCCGGCGCGAATGTCGCTGCCGACCGAAATCTGCTTGCCGACGACGCGCAGGTACGACTGGATCGCCTGCGGCGGCGCGCCGGCGGCGCGCGCCGAACGGTAGAGGCTGTCGCCGACCCTTCCGCGAATCCGCAGCGGGGTCGCGTCGACCGCGATCGGGATGCGGCGCATGACGAGCTGGCCGCCCTGCCGCTCCATTTCGATGCGGAGGTCAAAGCGCGCGCGCAGCGCGAGCGCCTCGACCGGGCGCGGCATCGTGCGCGCGGCGCGGCGGCCGAGGATCAGGTCGATGCGCGTGCCCGGCGCGATGTCGGCGAGCGGAACCGCTCCCGAGACCTGGCGCGCCAGCGCCTGCGCCTCGCTGCTGCCGACGCCCGAGCGTTCGAGCAGGCGCGCAAAGCTGTCGCCGCTGCCCAAGGTGGCGGTAAGTTCGATTTGCGGCCGTTCGGGCGTCTGCGTCAGCGGGCGCACCGCGTCGGTCGCCGCCATGTGGCGTCCAGTGTCGCCGCCGAACGCGAGCGGCACGATCATCTGCGCGCGCGCTTCGTTGAAATCGGCGGCGTCGAGCGCGGGGGTTCCGCCGACTTCGAGCGGCTGAATGCCCGGGAAGGTCGCGATCGCGGTTCCGCACAGCAGGGTTAATGTCGCAAGCCCGCGCCACCATTCGCCCGAACCGATATTGTCGCCAAGGTCGGGAACAAGGTCGAGCTGCGCCAGCCGGTCGCGCCAGCCGAGCTGCGGCTCGGTATCGGAATCGACACGCCGCAGCGGGATCGCTTGCGACATCGTGAGGGCGGCCGCGTTGCCGGACATCCCCGCGATGGGTTCGTGACGCTGGAACAAATTGCAAACCCCCGCTCGGCAAGCCTCCCTTATACTCCCATATACAAGGCTGCCGAATGATATTTTCGAGCCATTGCCTGTAAAGAAAGGTCGTTAAAGTCAATTTAATGGCGGATTTGCCGCGGCGCGTTGCGGCAAGGCGTGGCGGGGCCGGGATATTATGCAACAGTGTGGAAAAAATCGGCCTCCATCCTGCCACGGAGCGATCGGCTGTTGCGCCGCGCCCGCGCCCATGCCAGCTTGGCGGACAAGAAAATGACGTCACCCTCCTCCCAGCCGGTCAAGGCTGTCCTTGGCCCCACCAACACCGGCAAAACCCATTTGGCGGTCGAGCGCCTGACCGCCCATTCGAGCGGCATGATCGGCTTTCCGCTGCGCCTGCTCGCGCGCGAGGTCTATGACCGCGTGGTCGCGATCAAGGGGCCCGCGCAGGTCGGCCTCGTCACCGGCGAAGAGCGGATCATGCCGCCCGACGCGCGCTACCTGCTCGGCACGATGGAAGCGCTGCCGGTCGAGCGCGACGTCGCCTTCGTCGGGATCGACGAGGCGCAGCTCGGCGCCGACCCCGAACGCGGTCATGTCTTCACCGACCGGTTGCTCCGCGCACGCGGACGCGAGGAAACGATGGTCCTGGGGTCGGCGAGCATCCGCGGGCTGGTCAAAGGACTGGTGCCCGAGGCCGAGATCATCACGCGACCGCGCTTCTCGACCCTGAGCTATGCCGGCTCGTCGAAGCTGTCGCGCCTGCCCAAACGTTCGGCGATCGTCGCCTTCTCGGCCGAAGAAGTCTATGCGATCGCCGAAATGCTGCGCCGCTTTTCGGGCGGCGCCGCGGTGGTGATGGGGGCATTGAGCCCCAAGACGCGCAATGCGCAGGTCGCGATGTTCGAGGCGGGCGAGGTCGATTATCTGGTCGCCACCGACGCGATCGGCATGGGGCTGAACCTCGACGTCCAGCATGTCGCCTTCGCGAGCCTGCAGAAATTCGACGGGCGGCGCCTGCGCCGTCTGACGATTTCGGAGATGGCGCAGATCGCCGGCCGCGCCGGGCGCCACCAGCAGGACGGCGGCTTCGGCACCGTCGGCCTGCCGCAGGGCGGCTTCACGCCCGAGGAAATCGCCGCGATCGAGGGGCATCATTTCCCGCCGCTTTCCAGCCTGTTCTGGCGCAATCCGACCCCGGGTTTCGGCTCGCTCGACCAGCTTTTGTCCGACCTCGCCCAGCCGCCGACGCAGCCGATGCTGCGCGCCGCGCCCGAGGCGGTCGACATCGCGGTGCTCAAGCATCTGGCGGGCGATATGGAAGTGCGCGCGCGCGGCGGCGATTTCGATGCGGTACAGCGCCTGTGGGACGTGTGCGGGCTCCCCGATTTCGAACAATTGGGCGCCGAGCACCACAGCCGCACCGTATTCAAGCTGTGGCAATGGCGGACGAGCGGCGACGGAATGATCGATCCCGACTGGTTCGCGCGCCGCCTCGCCCGGCTGAACGATGTCGAGGGCGACATCGACCAGCTCGCGAGCCGCATCGCAGCGGTGCGCACGCTCTGCTTCATCGCGCAGCGCGGCGACTGGATCGCGGGTGCGGCGGGGTGGACCGAACAGGCGCAGGCGCTCGAATCGCGCCTGTCCGACGCGCTGCATGCAGCGCTCGCGCAGCGCTTCGTCGACCGGCGGCTCGCGCTGCTGCTCCGCGACGCGGGGCAGCGTAATGCCGCGCTGCCCGTCGCGGTCGGCGCCGACGGCACCGTCGCGGTCGATGGCGAGGCGATCGGCACGCTCAAGGGCTTCCAGTTCAGGGTCGACCCGGTCGCGAAGGCGAGCGATCACCGGATGCTGCTCGCGGCGGCCGAAAAGCATCTGCGCGCCGAACTCGCGCGCCGCGCGACCGCGCTTGCCGAAGGCGACGACAGCGCGCTGGCGCTGATCGCCGAGCCGGGAACCACTCCGCGCCTCGCCTGGCACGGCCATGCCGTCGCCAGCCTCGCGCGGGGGCCGACGCTCGTCCAGCCGGCGATCCAGATCGACCCGTCGCTGCGCCGGCTCGAACCGAGCGAGGTGCAGGCGATTTCGGAGCGGCTGCAACGCTTCGTCGCGCAGCAACTCGCGCGCCACGCCGGACCGCTCGCCGCGATGGGCGAGGCGGCGGGCGACCTGTTCACGCCGCCACGCGTGCGCGCCTTGCTCGCCGCGCTCACCGACAACAGCGGCACGATCGGCCGCGCGGCGGTCGAGGACCAGCTCAATGCGCTGACGCCCGAGGAGCGGCCGCAGCTGCGCAAGCTCGGCTTCACCATCGGTTCGCTCGACATCTTCCACCCGCTTCTGCTCAAGCCCGAAGCCGTGCGCTGGCGCGCCGCGCTGATCGCGGCGCAGCAGGGAACACCCGTGCCCGCGCTGCCACCGCACGGCGCGGTGCTGCAAAAGGCCGGCAATCACGCGGGGCTTTCGATCGCGGGGTTCCGCCGCTGCGCTTCGGGCTGGTTGCGCATCGACATGGCTGAAAAGCTGGCGCGCCAGGCGCATGCCGCGCGGATGCAGGCATCGGCGCCGCCGACCGCGCCGATCTCCGGCGGCGGCGAGCACCACGACGATCATGCGACCGACGACGGCGACGGCCATGCCGCCACCCCGCCGCCCGGCTTCGTCATCGACCCCGCGCTGGCAACCTCGCTCGGGCTCGACGAGGAGACGCGCCGCGCGCTGCTCGGCAGCTTCGGTTTCCGCAGCATCGGCGATCCCGCGCTCCAGCGCTGGCGCTGGTCAGGCCTGCGCAAGCCCGACAAGCGCCCGCGCCGCAAGCCGCATCGCAAGAGTGCGAACGGACCGCCCCGCGCCGCCGCGAACGGCGAAGTGCGGCGCCCGCCTGCGCATCAGGCGAAGGGCAAGCGCGGCAAGCCCGAACAACCGCGCGTCGATTCCCCGCGCCCGCCGCGCTCCGATCGCCCGGCGCGCCGGGGCCCGTCGCCCAACAGCCCCTTCGCGGGGCTCGCCGCGCTCCTGGCCGAGGGCCGCAAGGACTGATGACAAGCCCGGGCGCCGCAGGAAGCATCCGGCTGGACAAGCTGCTGTGGTTCCTGCGCTTGGCACGCTCGCGCAGCATTGCGCAGGCGATGGTCGAGGCGGGGCATATCCGGCTCGACGGCAGGCGTGTCACCCGCTCGTCGTGCGCGGTGCACGCCGGTGCGACGCTGGTATTGCCGGTCGGCGAACGCATCGAGGTGATCCGCCTGCTGTCGCTGCCGCTGCGCCGCGGCCCCGCGCCCGAAGCACAGGCCTGTTATCGGCGACTCGATCCCGCGACCGCCCCGCCTGTGCCGTCGGCTATCGACGCCGATGGAAATGCTTTGCACGCCGAAAGCCTCGATCACCCTAATCAGTGAGAGTGATTCGCAACTGTCGCTTAGCGTTGACGCACCGCCTTGACGCGGCATAGAGGCGAGCCGTTATGAGAGCCTGACGGCCCGAACGCCGTCACCTGAGGGAGCCTGTACCCATGACCTATGTCGTCACCGATGCCTGCGTCCGGTGCAAATATATGGACTGTGTCGAGGTGTGCCCCGTCGACTGTTTCTATGAGGGCGAGAATATGCTCGTCATCAATCCGAACGAATGCATCGACTGCGGCGTGTGCGAACCCGAATGCCCCGCCGAGGCGATCCTGCCCGATACCGAGAGCGGCCTTGAAAAATGGCTCGAGGTGAATTCGAAGTTCAGCGCCGAATGGCCGAACATCACGGTGAAGAAGGACAGCCCCGCCGACGCCGACGAGTATAAGGGCGTCGAGAACAAGTTCGAGACGCTCTTCTCGCCCGAACCCGGCGAGGGCGACTGAGGCGAAATCAGACAATCCGGTCGGGGCGGGACTTTCCCGCCCCTTCTTTTTTGCCCCCTTGAAAGAGCTCCGCTTGGCGACGATGTAGAATGCCGGAGGGGCCAGCCCGCCGGTTCTCGGCAAGCATCCCGGAAACATAAGGACGAAATCCCAATGATCGACCCGCTCGCAGCCCTGGTTCCCGTCGTCGTCGAACAGACGAGCCGCGGCGAACGCAGCTTCGACATTTTCTCCCGTCTGCTGCGCGAACGGATCGTCTTCGTCACCGGCGAGGTCGAGGACCAGATGGCCTCGCTGATCGTCGCCCAGCTCCTGTTCCTCGAATCGGAGAATCCGAAGAAGGACATCTATATGTACATCAACTCGCCGGGCGGCGTCGTCACGGCGGGCATGGCGATCCACGACACGATGCAGTACATCCGCCCGCGCGTCGGCACGGTGTGCATCGGCCAGGCGGCGTCGATGGGCAGCTTCCTGCTCGCCGCGGGCGAACCCGGGATGCGCGTCGCGCTGTCGAACGCGCGCGTGATGGTGCACCAGCCGTCGGGCGGCGCGCGCGGCATGGCGTCAGACATCGAAATCCAGGCGAAGGAAATCCTGCGCATCCGCAAACGGATGAACGACCTCTATGTGAAATACACCGGCAAGTCGCTGAAAGAGATCGAGAAAGCGATGGACCGCGACACCTTCCTCGAGGCCGACGAAGCGAAGGAATTTGGCCTGGTCGACCAGGTGTTCGACCGCCGTCCGGGCCTGCCCGGCGACGACGCGCCGAAGGACGTGAGCGAAGGCCCGACGCCCTGAGTGCCACGTCCCGAAACGAACCAGTAACCGCGTTTCTTGACGTCCACTTGGCGCCTTGGCGCTAGGCGGGACATTGAACCCATGTCACCCAATTGCCATATTGTAATTGGGTGACCCGGGGCTAGGATAAAGGCGGCGGTGCCCTTTTGGCGCTGCCAGAGGAAGATTTATGACGAAATTGAGCGGCTCGGACAGCAAGAGCACCCTTTACTGCTCCTTCTGCGGCAAGTCGCAGCACGAAGTCCGCAAGCTGATTGCCGGGCCGACCGTGTTCATCTGCGACGAATGCGTCGAGCTGTGCAACGACATCATCCGCGAAGAGATCAAGGGCGGGATCGCCGCGCGCAAGGATGGCGCGGTGCCGACACCGCTGGAAATCTGCCAGCATCTCGACGCCTATGTGATCGGCCAGAACACCGCCAAGCGCGTGCTGTCGGTCGCGGTGCACAATCACTACAAGCGCCTCGCGAACAGCGGCCGCGGCGACGATGTCGAGCTGGCGAAGTCGAACATCCTGCTCGTCGGCCCGACCGGCAGCGGCAAGACCTTGCTCGCACAGACGCTCGCCCGCTTCCTCGACGTGCCCTTCACGATGGCCGATGCGACGACGCTGACCGAAGCCGGCTATGTCGGCGAAGATGTCGAGAATATCATCCTGAAACTGCTCCAGTCGTCCGACTATAATGTCGAAAAGGCGCAGCGCGGCATCGTCTATATCGACGAAATCGACAAGATCAGCCGCAAGGCCGAGAATCCCTCGATCACCCGCGACGTGTCGGGCGAAGGCGTGCAGCAGGCTTTGCTCAAGCTGATGGAAGGCACGACCGCGAGCGTTCCGCCGCAGGGCGGGCGCAAGCATCCGCAGCAGGAATTCCTGCAGGTCGACACGACGAACATCCTGTTCATCGCCGGCGGCGCGTTCAGCGGGCTCGAAAAGATCATCGGCGACCGCCTGCAGGGCAAGTCGATCGGTTTCGGCGCGCATGTCGCTGGCCCCGACGAACGCCGCATGGGTGAGGTGCTGAAAAATATCGAGCCCGAGGATCTGCTGAAATTCGGCCTGATCCCCGAATTCGTCGGCCGCCTGCCCGTCATCGCGACGCTCGAGGATCTCGACATCGACGCACTGGTCAAGATTTTGGGCGAGCCCAAGAACGCGCTGGTGAAGCAGTATCGCAAGCTCTTCGATCTCGAAGAGGTCGTGCTGACCTTCACCGACGATGCGCTGGTCGCGGTCGCCAAGAAGGCGATCGAACGCAAGACCGGCGCGCGCGGGCTGCGCTCGATCGTCGAGGCGATCCTGCTCGACACGATGTTCGACCTGCCCGACCTCACCGACGTAGTCGAGATCGTCGTCGACAAGGATGTCGTCGAGGGCCGCAAGGATCCGGTGCGCGTCTATGCCGACAAGGCGAAGGAAGCCGCGGGCGACGCCGCCTGAGTCGCACATGGGGCGCCCTTCGGGGCGCCCTTTTATGTTGCATTGCAGCAACAGTTTCCCGAAAAAACGCATTAGCGCCTGTGGATAATTCCGGGCGCGCGACGGAAATTCGCGCTTTTTTCACCCTCTTGTGAAGCGCTCGCCGCTCCCCGCTTGCACTGTCACAATTGCTGTCACAATCGTGCCACATGCGGGCTTCAGGGGCGCTCGCAGGTCAAGCGCGCCCCATGTGTGCGCCTGCCGAATGCACCACCAAAGGGGACAATCCAAATGCATTTCCGTCATTATCTGGCTGCCAGCGCCGCTGCGCTCAGCATGAGCGTCGCGCTCGCCGCTCCCGCCGCAGCGCAGGAGACCAGCTCGTCGCTCCGCGGGACCGTCGAATCGGCGAGCGGGCCGGTCGCCGGCGCCACCGTCGCCGTGACGCACACCCCGTCGGGCACCGTGTCGCGCACGACGACCGACGGCAGCGGCAATTTCAGCGCCAACGGCCTCCGCGTCGGCGGCCCCTTCACGGTCGAAGTGACCGCTGACGGCTTCGACAGCACACAGGTCACCGATCTCTTCCTGCAGGCCGGCCAGCCCTTCCGCCTGCCGATCACGCTCGAAGACACGGCGATCGTCGTGACCGCCTCCTCGGTCGGCGGCGCGGTCGAAACCTCGAACGGCCCGATCACCGCACTCAACCGCGAAGCGATCGAAGGCGCTGCCTCGATCAACCGCGACATCCGCGACCTCGCGCGCCGCGACCCGCTGGTCACGCTCGACCTGACAAACGCCCGCACGATCGAAGTCGCCGGCAACAACGGCCGCCTCAACCGCTTCTCGGTCGACGGCGTCCAGTTCAGCGACGACTTCGGCCTCAACAACGGCGGCCTGCCGACCTCGCGCGGCCCGGTTCCCTTCGACGCGATCGAGCAATTCTCGGTGAAGGTTGCCCCCTTCGACATCGCCGAAGGCGATTTCCAGGGTGGTGCGGTGAACGTCGTCCTCCGTTCGGGCGGCAACAAGTTCCACGGCGGCGCCTTCTTCACCTACACCGACGACAGCCTGACCGGCGACCGCACCCGCGGCCGCGACATCAATCTGGACTTCGACAGCAAGCAATATGGCGGGCACCTCAGCGGCCCGATCATCAAGGACAAGCTGTTCTTCATGCTTGCCTATGAAAAGACCAAGGAAACCGATCCGTTCGATAATGGCTTCGGCGACGGTTTCTCGAATCAGGTTCCCGGCCTGACGCAGGCGGTGATCGACCAGGTCAGCAGCGTCGCACAGTCGCGCTATGGCTATGACACGCTTGGCCTCTCGCCCAACGCGGTCGAAGAAGATGAAAAGATCATCGGTAAGCTCGACTGGAACATCAGCGACACGCAGCGCGCCTCGCTGACCTATATCCGCAACGTCGGCACGCAGCAGTTCCAGCAGAACACCTTCCTGACCTCCCCCTTCGCGCTGGGTTTCCAGTCGAACGGCTACGAACTGGCCGAAGAGGTCAATTCGGGCTCGTTCGAGCTGAACTCGACCTGGTCGGACGCTTTCTCGACGACCTTCCGCGCGTCGTACCGCGACTATAACCGCGACCAGACGCCGTTCGGCGGTCGCGACTTCCCGAATATGGAAGTCTGCACCGACGCAACCTCGGGCGGGAACGCAACGAGCTGCAATGGCACGCGCCTGTTCTTCGGTCCCGACGTCAGCCGTCACTCGAACGACCTCAACACCGAAAACCTGTCGTTCGACCTGACCGCGCGCCTCGAAGCCGGCAATCACTCGTTCCGCCTGCTCGCGGGCTACACCGACGTTTCGGTGTACAACCTGTTCCTGCAGCGTTCGCTCGGCGATTTCTATTTCGACAGCCTGGCGGATTTCGTGTCGGGCACTGCCAGCCGTCTGCGCTACGCCAATGCCGTGCCCAGCCTCGACCCGAACGACGCGGCAGCCAAGTTCAGCACGCAAAACTACACTGTCGGCATTCAGGATGACTGGCAGGTCACTCCCGACCTGACGCTGTCGCTCGGCGTTCGTTACGACCTGTTCGGCAACGATGTGGCGCCGCCGCTGAACCCGAACTTCCTCGCGCGCTATGGTTTCCACAACCGCGAAACCTTCAACGGCCGCGACGTGCTCCAGCCGCGCTTCGGCTTTAACTGGCAGGCAACCGACAAGCTGATCGTCCGCGGCGGCGTCGGCATCTTCTCGGGCGGCACGCCCGACGTCTATCTGTCGAACAGCTTCTCGAACACGGGTCAGCTGACCAACCTGGTCGACATCAACCGCACCAACTGCGCGGCGTCGGCCACCTGCGGTGCGCTGAACGGCATCACGGGCGGAACCATTCCGACGAGCGTCACCGACTTCCTGGCGCGCAACACCGCCTCGCTGGCCCTTGCTCCGACCGACAATATCGATCCCGATCTGAAGGTCGCGCGCAAGTGGAAAGCCTCGCTGCAGGCCGATTATGAAATCGGCAGCGGCTGGTTCGTCGGCGGCCAGTTCCTGTACGACAAGAACATCTATGGCTATACGTGGACCGACCTTCGCTCGGTGCAGATCGGCACCCTGCCCGACGGCCGTCCGCGCTATGGAGCGCTTAATAACGTCGCGACGAACAATCGCGATCTTCAGCTGACCAACAGCGAAAAGGGTCGCGCGTACTTCGCCACCGCCCGTTTCGCCAAGGCCTGGGATTTCGGCCTGTCGATCGACGGCAGCTACACCTATTCGAACGTCAAGGACGAAGGGGCGCTGACCTCGTCGACCTCGTCATCGAACTATCAGAACAACGCCTTCGTCGATCCGAACCGCGCCGCCTATGGCCGGTCGATCTATGAATTCACCCATCAGTGGAAGTTCAGCGCCGACTTCAAGCGTAATTTCTTTGGCGACAATGAAACGCGCATCAGCCTGTTCGGCGAATATCGTTCGGGCCGCCCCTACAGCGCGACGATGCTCGACAACAGCGGCAACCGCGGCTCGGTGGCCGGCACCGTCGGCAACCTCGGCAACATGCTGCTCTATGTTCCGACCGCTGGCGGCGATTCGAAGGTCAGCTTCGATTCGGCGGCGAGCGAGACGGCGTTCAACAACCTCATCACGGAACTCGGCCTCGAGAAATATCGCGGCCGGATCGTGAAGAAGAACAGCCAGACCTCGCCCGACTTCTTCAAGGTCGACCTCCACTTCAGCCAGGAAATCCCGGCGTTCGTGGGCAATGCGAAGTTCAAGCTGTTCGCGGACGTCGAAAATGTGCTGAACTTTATCGACAGCGATTGGGGTTCGCTCCGTCAGATCGACTTCCCGTACAACTCGGCGATCGCGCGCGTTGCCTGCCTGACTGCCCCCGCCGCGACGGGAACAGCCGGCACGGTGGCAACTTCGTCGTCGCAGACCTGCGCGCAGTATCGTTACAGCAACGTTCTCGCGCCGAACGAAGTGCTCACCAGCCGCGTGTCGCTGTACGGCGTCCGCGTCGGCGTGAAGGTCAACTTCTAAGCCGTCCGGTTTCGGCCAAAAAAGGGCGCGCGAGGCAACTCCCGCGCCCTTTTTCTTTGGGTCAGCGAATGCGAAGGCCGCGCCGCACGGCGCCGGAAAATCAGCCCGCGGCGATGCGCCGCGCGGTGGCCTGCACCAGCGCGATCATGTTGGGGACGCCCTGCGTCCGGTTCGACGACAGCTGGCGCGTGAGGTCGAAGGGAGCGAGCGCCGCCGCGACGTCCATTTCGGCGACTTCGGCCGCGGGTTTGTCCTGCACCGCCGAAAGCACGAGCGCGACGATCCCCTTGGTGATCGCGGCATTGCTGTCGGCGAGAAAATGGAGCTGGCCATCGTCGCGCGGCACCGGATAGACCCAGACGCTGGCCGAACAACCGCGCACCATTGTCGCGTCGGTCTTGAGCGCGTCGGGCATCGGCTCGAGCGTCCGGCCGAGGTCGATCAGCAGGCGATAGCGATCGTCGCCGTCGAGAAAATCATATTCGTCGAAGATGTCGGTCAGGCTGCGCATGGCCGCGCCACTCGCATAGATGGCGCCAAGTTGAAAGAGCCCTGAAACGACATCGGCCCGCTCCCCTGTCAGCCGCCGGACGGATGGCGACTGACAGGGGAGCGGGCCGGTGCCGCGCGGTTCGGGGTGATTAGAGGTCGACCCCCGCCGCGATGGCTTCGAGCTTGCGCAGCCGTTCCTTGAGGTCGGCGATCTCGATCCGCGACCCCGCGTGCGGGACGCCCGGATCCTGCGCCAGCGGCGCGTGGTGACCCGCGGCGAGTTCGTCGCGCTTGAGCTGGATCCAGTCGCGCCAGCCGCGCAGCGCGACCAGGCTGACAATGCTCAGCGCGGTGAGCGCGATCGCCGCAGCGGTGAGGTCGGGGGTGATGAAAGCCATGAGCGTTGCTCCTTTTCCGGCATTCAGATTTTGCTGTTGTCGCGCAATTTCTCGATTTCCTGATCGAGCGTGACCGCGCGGTTGTGGTCGGTGGCGATGCGTTCGAGCACCTGGATCCGCTCCTTGAGCGCGCGGATTTCGGCTTGCAGCGCCTTGGTCTCGCCATTGTCTGTGGCGACGAAATATTCGCCGCCCTTGTGATCGCGGCGGATGCCGTGCTTGGCGCGAATAATGCTGCCGATGGTCACGATCAGGACGATGCCGACAACCATTTCAAACGGGCCCATGGGGAGGTTCCTTTCCGTATATCTTTGTTTTTTAGTTCAGCGGGGCGTCGCGCAGCTTTTCGATCTCGTCGGCGACATCAATTCCCTTGTCGGTAACGATGCGCTCGAGAACGCGGACGCGCGCCTCCAGCCGTTCGGTTTGCGCCGCATATTGCGCGGCCTTCTCGGCGGTCTCGTGCGTGATCGCCTGGAACTGCTTTTCCTTGAATTTCAAGGTCCGCTCATAAGCGGCATAGCCGATGGCCAAGGTGACGGGCAGTCCGACGACGATGGCGAGAATGAAGATGACTTCCATGTTCGTTCCTCTCAGTCCGGCGCTTAGTTCGAGGGGCGCCGCAGCGCTTCGATCTCGTGGCTCAGCCGGTGGCTCTCGTCGGTGACGATGCGCTCGATCACCGCGAGGCGATCCTTCACCGAACCGAGTTCGGCGCGCAGCTGGGCATTTTCCTGGCTGATCAGCTTGACGCGTTCCATCGCCTCGTCGCTGGTCTTGGGGTAAACCGCCTTGCCCCAGCTGTTTTCGAGCGGGTAACCGTGCTTGACGCGAAGCCAGGTCGTGAAGATCCAGCCGCCGATCCCGGCAAGAGCGATAATGACCGCAACGGGGGCAATCGCTTCCCTGAGCAGAATGAAGTCCATTGTCGATAATCCTCTCAGCGCAGGCGGTCGATCTGGCTGGCGAGCTCCGCCGCCTGGCCATTATTTTCGGTCGCGATGCGTTCGAGCACCGAAATCCGCTCTTCCAGCCGGCTGACCTGCCCCGCCAGCTTGGCGTTGTCATCGGTCAGCAGGGCGATTTTTCGATCAGCGTCGGGGTCGGTTCGATGAACCGTGCCGCCCCATTCATTCTCAACGGGATAGCCGTGCTTGGCGCGGATCCAGGTGGTGAACATCCAGCCGCCGATCGACAGTGCGATGATGGCGAGGACAAAAGTGGTGCCACCGAAATTCATTCTTTGTCTCCCTGTTTGCCCCAGTTCGCTCAGCGCAGTGCGTCGATCTCGTCGGCAAGGCGGCGATTGTGGCTCGTGTAATATTGCTCGATGTCGGCAAGCCGGCGGTCGATGTCGCGGAAGCGCGACTTGATGTCGCGGGTCGATGCGGTCGGGTTGCTACGCACACCCTGCCAGAATTTCGCTTCCTCGGTCGAACCATAGAGCGCGAACGGCTTGGGCGTGCCCATCCAGGCGACCATCCAGTAAGCGATCAGCGTCCAGGGGAAGCCGCCCATCAGGGTCAGGAGGACCGCGCCGACGCGAACCCAGAGGACGTCGATCCCGCTATAATCCGCGATTCCCGAGCACACGCCGCTCCATTTGGCGTTCTGTTTGTCGAGGTAGAATTTTGTGCGGCTGGCAGACATCTCAGTTCCTCCGGTTCGTATGGTTTTCGAGTTGCGCCAGCTCTTCATCGCTGCGTACCGCGGGGCGGAAGTCGGGATGGTCGGCGCTGATGATGCGTTCGACGGTGTGCAGGCGGTTTTCGAGCCGCCGTGCCGTATCGTAGAGTTCGTCGAGCAGCTGTTCGTCTTCTCCGGTCAGCGTCTTGGCCTGCTTCCACTTCGTGATGTAGTGGAGGATCAGCCAAGGCAGACCGAGGAAGAGGGTTCCGATGACGATCGGGACGATGATGATCTCTTCCATCGGCCTTGCTCCTTACTGCTTGCTGGCCTGCGCGGCTTTCAGCGCGGCGAGTTCGTCGGCAACCTTGTCGGCGGCCTGCAGTTCGGCGATCTCTTCGTCGAGCGACTTCTTGTAACCGAGGCTCAGCGCATCGGCGCGGCCTTCGGCTTCGTCGACGCGGCGTTCGAGGATCTCGAAGCGCGAGAAGGCATCTTCGACGCGGTCGCCGTTGGTCATCTCGCGCAGCTTGTAGCGATTCTCGGCGCTCTCGAGGCGGTTGACGACGCTCGACTGGCGCGCGCGGGCTTCCGAAAGCTTCTTCTGCAGCTTGGCGATGTCGGCCTCGTAACCGGTCAGCGCGTCGTCGAGGACGGCGATCTCGGCCTTGAGCTTCTCGGCCATGTCGCCGGCCTTCTGCTTTTCGACGAGCGCGGCGGTGGCGAGGTCTTCGCGGTCCTTCGACAGCGCGAGTTCGGCCTTTTCCTTCCAGCTGTCCTGCAGGCTTTCGAGCTTGGCGATGTGGCGGCGCATTTCCTTCTGGTCCGCGATCGTGCGGGCGGCGGAGGCGCGAACTTCGACGAGCGTTTCGTTCATCTCGAAGATGATCTGGCGGATCATCTTTTCGGGGTCCTCGGCCCGGTCAAGCAGGTCGGTGACATTGGCGGCGATGATGTCGCGGGTTCGTGAAAAAATACCCATTTTGAAACTCCTGTCGAAAATCTTGAGACCCGGTATTTTTTTGGGTGTCGTTGGAAAAAAGCTGGTGCCGGGGCGGGGCAAGGGGGGAGAGTGCCCCGGCACCAGTGCCGGTCAGGCCAAAGCGCTGACCGCCGGGGACATGACAGCGGCAACCAGCGGGCCGGCGGGGGTGCCGGTAACGCTGGCGGCAACCTGGGGCTGGTCGATCACACCGACGAGGATGGCAAGCGCTCCGACCGCGCTGAGCGCGAAAGTGGCGGCCTGGGCAAACATCGTTTTCATGGATCAACCTTCCCTGTGTTTTTCGCTGCACCGGTGCGATTTGCGCCGGTTCGCCTGAAACAATGCATAGGGCGTGCCAATTGCGCACACCCAAGGAAAACCGCCGAAATTCACGCCGAAATCGCACCCCCAATCGATTTGACTTGCCAATGAGCGGGAAAATTTGCCAATGATTGGGAATGGAACGCGAGACCCAATTTATCGGCCAATCGGCGGCGTTTCAGGACGCGGTCGAACGCGCCAGCCTCGCCGCTTCGCTCGACCGCCCGGTGCTGGTGATCGGCGAGCGCGGGACGGGCAAGGAATTGATCGCCGAGCGCCTCCACCGCCTGTCGACGCGCTGGGATCGCCCCTATGTGATCATGAACTGCGCCGCGATGCCAGAAACGCTGATCGAGTCCGAATTGTTCGGGCACGAGGCGGGCGCCTTCACCGGCGCGACGCGCACGCGCGCGGGGCGGTTCGAGGAGGCCGACGGCGGCACTCTGTTTCTCGACGAACTCGCGACGATGTCGATGGGCGCGCAGGAACGCCTGCTCCGCGCGGTCGAATATGGTGAGGTGACGCGCGTCGGCTCGTCGCGTCCCATCCGCGTCGATGTGCGCATCGTCGCGGCGACGAACGAACATCTGCCCGCGCTCGCCGAGGATAATCGCTTCCGCGCCGACCTGCTCGACCGGCTGTCGTTCGAGGTCATCACCCTGCCCCCGCTGCGCGCGCGCGAAGGCGATATCGAGGTGCTCGCCGAATATTTCGGGCAGCGCATGGCGGCGGTGCTCGGCTGGGACGAATGGCCGGGCTTCGGACCGCGCGCGCTCGCGGCGATGGAGGGGCACGACTGGCCGGGCAATGTCCGCGAACTGAGGAACGTGATCGAGCGCGCGATCTATCGCTGGGCCGACGCCGAAAAGCCCGTCGACGCGCTGAGCTTCGACCCTTTTGCGAGCCCATGGCAGCCGGTATCACGCAAGGTCCCCGCACGGCCCGAGGCGTCCGTCCCGGCGCCGGCGAACGACGCCGCGCAAACCGCCGTCGCCCCGCCCTCCGGCCCGGTCAGCGACCTGCGCGCGGCGGTCGACGCTTATGAAAAGCAGATTTTGTCCGACACGATGGCGCGCTGCCGCTTCAACCAGAAGGTCGCGGCCGAGGCGCTGGGATTGAGCTACGACCAGATCCGCCACGCGCTGAAGAAGCACGGGCTGAATCAATAAGCCGAACCCACTCTACATCGTCATGCCGGACTTGATCCGGCATCCATGACAACGGCGGTCGGATGGACCCCGGATCAAGTCCGGGGTGACGAAGCGTGAAATTATTGCCCCGGCAACTGCGCGCTTAACGCCTCCAGCACCGCATCCTGCGTCGAGGCCAGATCGGCGAGCCGGTCGCGCAGCGCATAGATGTCGGGAAGCCCGTCGATCTGCTCGTCGACGCTGCGCTCGACATAGAGGCGATCGATATCGGCGAGCGCCGCGGTGAGCGGCGCGCGCGCCGCGGCGAGGCGCGAGATCGCCTGCTGCGCGACGACCCAGCGTTCGCTGGCGACCGGCGCGCCCGCGGCGGCCGAAACCGCCGACGCGGTCGCAGATCGTTCGGCAGCGAAGGCCTGCTGGCCGGCGGCACCATCCGATTCCCAGCGCTGAAGCCGTCCGGCAACGTCGGTGGGCAGCGGCCCCGGGGGCGCGACGACGACCGCGGGGGGCGCGACATCGAATCGCCCCTCGACCGCGCGCTTCGCCAACGAGGGTCCGTCGTTGGCCTGCGTCGCGGCGCAAGCCGGCAGCGACAGGAGCAGCGGAGCAAAAAGAAAGGCGCGCGTCATCGCCGCCCCTGATATGGGCGCACCGACGACGCAGCAAGCACCGAATCGGCAGCGCGCGCGATAATCGGTGCAGCCCCGCGCTTTTGGATGAAAAGCACGGGATTTGGCGGTTGACAGCACGCGGCTAGCTCGCTAGTGGCGCTGACTTTCCCGCATGCCGGAAAAATCGCCTGCTTTGGCGGGTGACTGGCAGCGTGGGTGTTTTAGTTTCTGATTGGATGGAAGACCATGTTCGCAATCGTGCGCACGGGCGGCAAGCAGTATCGCGTCGCCGCTGGAGACAAGATCGCCGTTGAAAAGATCGACGGCGAAGCTGGCGACACCGTGTCGCTGGGCGACATCCTGCTGGCCGGTGACGGCGGCGAAGTGAAGAGCGCCGACGGCCTCGTCGTTTCGGCCGAGATCATCGCCCAGACGCGCGGCGAAAAGGTCATCGTCTTCAAGAAGCGCCGCCGGCACAATTATCGCCGCCGCAACGGTCACCGCCAGTCGCTGACGCTGCTGCGCATCCTCGCCGTCGGCGATGCCAAGAAGTCCGCGCCGAAGAAGGAAGCCGCACCGAAGGCAGAGGCCGCTCCGGCCGCCGAAGCCAAGGCTGCTGCGCCCGCCAAGGAAGCCGCACCGAAGAAGGCTGCTGCTCCGAAGGCTGAAGCTGCCGCCGAAAAGAAGCCCGCTGCCAAGAAGGCAGCCCCCAAGAAGGAAGCCTGAGCGCGGCAACGCCGCTCGGCCTCTCGAACGAACGAATTAAGGAGCATCAGTCATGGCACATAAGAAAGCAGGCGGTTCTTCGCGCAACGGTCGCGACTCAGCCGGCCGCCGCCTTGGCGTGAAGAAGTTCGGCGGTCAGGAAGTGATCGGCGGCAACATTATCGTGCGTCAGCGCGGCACCAAGGTTTACCCGGGTGTCAACGTTGGCATGGGCAAGGACCACACGCTGTTCGCAACCGCCGACGGCCAAGTCCGATTCCACGATGGCAAGCTTGGCCGCAAATATGTGTCGGTCGACGCCATGGCGGAAGCCGCCGAATAAGGACGATCTTCCAGGGTCGTCCACCAAGGGATGACCCGGAACGGTCCTTTCCGCCTCCAGCGGAAACAAAGTTCGAAAAGAGGGAGACGGGTCACCCCGTACTCCCTTTTTTCTTGTCCAAAATCCGTCACTTGTGACGATCGGGCGCGAAAACGGGGCCATCCATCTCCCTCCATATCGAATGTCGTCAAAGCGTCACCATCTGGCGCCAAGGCGACAGGCATTGGGAGTTAGAAGACATGTTCGCGCGTACCGAAAGACTGTTGCTGCGGCCCGGCTGGCAGGAAGACGCCCCGGCGCTGGCCCGGGCGATCGGCGAGGAAGCGGTGGTCCGCAATCTCGCGACCGCACCCTGGCCCTATGGCGAAGAAGAAGCCCAGAAATTCCTGAGCCTTCCCGTCAATCCCGACCAGCCGCGTTTCCTGATCTTTGCCCGCACCGGCGGCGCGCCGCGCCTCGTCGGCGGCTGCGGCATTTCGCCGAGCCCGGAAGGCGCGCTCGAAATGGGTTACTGGATCGCGCGGCCCTATTGGGGCCTTGGTTTCGCGACCGAGGCCGGGCGCCAGCTCATCCATATCGCGCGCGCGATGAACCTGCCGAAACTGTCGGCGGGCCACTTCCTCGACAATCCGGCGTCGGGCGCGGTGTTGCGCAAGCTCGGGTTTAAGCCCACCGGCCAGGTCGCGCAGCGCTATAGCCTGGCGCGCGGCGGCAAGGCGGCGTGTGCGCTGTTCGAAGAAGGCGACGCCGATGCCGATGCTGTCGTCACCCCGATGCGAAGCCGCATCGGGGTGGACGAGGATTTCCGTGAGGAATTGCGCCTGATGGCGGCTTAACTTAAGCCCTCCCCTTTAGGGGAGGGTTTGGGTGGGGCCTGTCACGTTGCACAAGGCCGCCGCCCCCCCCCCACCCGCTGCGACTAAGGCCCGGCCAAGCCGGGCCAAGTCTCGCTGCCCTCCCCTAAAGGGTAGGGATTCTATTGGATTGCTAACCCCGCATCTTGTTGACCATGCCCATGATGTCGTCGAGCGGATTGCCGTCGCCGTCCATGTCGAGCATCTTGCCCAAACCGCCGAGGCCGCCCGCCGAAGGTGCCGCACCGCCGCCCATCGCGCCGCCGAGCACATTGCCGAGCATGCCTCCAAGCCCGCCGCTCTCGCTGCCCTGCCCGCCCTGCTTCGCCATATAACCTGCGGCCATCATCGCGAGCATCGGCAGCATCTGCTTGAGAATCCCCGAATCGATCCCGGTCTGCGCCGCGGCCTGTCCGGCGACGGTGCGGCTGACATCCTTCGATCCGAAAATCTGGCCGAGCACATCATTGCCCTGTTCGACCGGGGTCGTCTGCGGTCCAAGCACCGAGTCGAGCAGGCCGCCGCCGCCCAGCTGGCCGAGCAGCCCGCCGAGGGCCCCAAGTCCTTCGGCGCCCCCGCCGCCCGCTTGCGCCTGTTTCTTGAAACCGCCGAGAATCGCGGGAAGCAGCGCGTCGGCGCCCTGTTTTGCCATCGCGGGCGGAATGCCCAGCTGGTTCGCCATCGATTCGATGCCGCCGGCCTGCGCCAAAATATCGGTGAGATTCATGTCATCATACTCCCGCTTTGGCGCAGATCGGACACCGCACCGATTGGAATGAGTATAGCAGCGCGCGGGCGAAGGACGAGTCGGTCTTTTGACTGTCATTCTCAAATGCATAGTCCTAGCTTGCGGCTGTTCGACTCGCCTCTTCCGGGTTGAGCCGCTTTTCTAGTGGGAGCTACACAATGAGCATTTTCGGCAAGATCAAGGACGCCATCTTCGGCAAGAAGGCCGTCGCTGCAGAACCCGCCGCCCCGGCAGCCCCCAACCCCGTCGGCTCCGCGCTCGACGCCGCGACGCAAGCCATGGCAGCAGCGGCCGCCGCGCCGGTCGATGTCGATGCCATCCTCACCGCCGAGGCCGCCACCGCCGGGCAGGATCTCAACTGGCGCACGTCGATCGTCGACCTGATGAAGCTGCTCGGCATCGATTCGAGCCTCGCCAACCGCAAGGAGCTGGCGCAGGAACTCGGCTACACCGGCGAGCTCGACGGCAGCGCCGAAATGAACATCTGGCTGCACAAGGCAGTGATGCGCGAGCTCGCAGCGAACGGCGGCAAGGTGCCCGCCGACCTTACCGACTGATAGACGGCCGATAATTTTCGACGGGGGTCGGGAGGGCAGAGGCTTTCCCGGCCCCCTTTTCGTTGACCGGCGCGCGCCCGCGCCTAGACAGGTTTCACAAGAAACAAGTCGCCAGGGAGCCGCCCGTGTCCAATCCGCTTTCCATCCCCGTCAGCCGCCGCCAGACGCTCGCCACGCTCGGTGCGGGCACCGCGGGACTTGCTCTCGTCGGCCCCGCAGCCGCGCTGCAGTCGCCGCCGAAGTCAGGCGCGCAGAAACTGCTCGATTCGGTCGCCGACAATCTGCTCGCGCTGTCGCCCGAAGGCGCGACGTCGCTCGGCATCGACACCGGCGCGCGCGCCGCGATGCGCGGGCGCCTCGGCGACCGCTCGGCGGCAGGGCAGAAAGCCGTCGCCGAAACGCTGAAGGCCGATCTCGCGCGCGTGCGCGCGTTCGACAAGGCCGGGCTCGACCACAGCACGCGCACCAGCCTTGCGGTCGTCGAAAGCGCCTATGGCGTCGCGCTCGACGGCTTTGCCCTGCCCTATGGCGATGTCGCGGTCGGCGGCTGGCGCAACACGCCCTATGTCGTGATCCAGAATGTCGGCGCCTATCTCGACGTCCCCAAATTCCTCGATAGCGACCATCCGGTGAAGAATGCCGCCGACGCCGAAGCCTATCTGTCGCGCCTCAATGCTTTTCCCGGCGCACTCGACGGCGAAACCGACCGGCTGAAGGCCGCGGGCGGACAGGGGCTGATCGCCCCCGCCTTCCTGATCGACAAGGCGGTGAAGCAGATGGAGGCGAGCCTTGCCGATGCGAAGGCGGGCGGCTCGATGGTCGAAAGCCTCGTCCGCCGCACCGGCGCGGCGAAGATCGCGGGCGACTGGAGCGCGCGCTCGGCGAAGATCGTCCAAGGCCCCGTCGCGGCGGCGCTCGAACGCCAGCTCGCCGAGATGAAGGCGCAGCGCGCGAAGGCGACGATGGACGCCGGCATGTGGGCGCGGCCGGGCGGCGACGAATGGTATGCGTGGGGCCTCCGCGCCTCGACGACCACGCGCATGACGCCCGACGAGATCCACGCGATGGGCCGCGAAGAACTCGCCGAACTCCACGGCCGCATGGACCCGATCCTCAAAAAACTCGGCTATACGCAGGGCTCGGTCGGCGACCGGATGAACGCGCTCGCCAAGGACCCGCGCTTTAAATTCCCCGACAATGATGCGGGCCGCGCCGAAATCCACGCCTATATCCAGACCTGGCTCGGCAAGATCCGCGCCGAGTTGCCGCGCGCCTTCCGCACGCTGGTGAAGGGCAATGTCGAGGTGAAGCGCCTGCCGCTTGCCGAAGAGCCCGGCGCGCCCGCGGCCTATGGCGGCGCGGGGTCGATCGACGGGACGGTGCCGGGCAAATTTTGGATCAACTTGCGCACCACCGAGCTGCACAGCAAATATTCGCTCCCCGATTTGACGATGCACGAGGCGATCCCGGGGCATGTCTGGCAGGGCGAATATGCCAACCAGATGCCGCTGATCCGTACGATGCTGGCGTTCAACGCCTATTCGGAAGGGTGGGCCTTGTACGCCGAGCAGCTCGCCGACGAACTCGGCCTCTATGACGATTTCGAGGTCGGGCGTTTGGGCTACCTCCAGTCGCTGGCGTTCCGCGCCTGCCGCCTCGTCGTCGACACCGGCCTCCACGCCAAACGCTGGACGCGCGAGCAGGGGGTCGAATTCTTCGTCAAGGAGAATGGATCGAACCCGCTCGAGGTCGCGAGCGAGGTCGACCGTTATTGCAGCTGGGCCGGACAGGCGTGCGGCTACAAGGTCGGGCATAGCGAGATCGTCCGCCAGCGCGGGCTGGCGCAAAAGGCGCTCGGCGCGAAATATGACCTCCGCGATTTCGACAATGTCGTCGTCGAGGGCGGCAATGTCCCGCTCGACGTGCTGGCGCAAAATGTCGCGGCCTATGTCGCGGAGAAGAAAGCGTGACGGTGCGGCGCATGATGCAAAGCCTGTTCGGCGTGGCGCTGCTCGCGGCGATCCCGGGTCAGGCATCCGAATCGGCCCCGCCGCCCGGCGGGGCGCGCGTGACCATCGTGACGAGCGACATCGATCGCTTTTACGCGCTTTATGATGACCCCGCACTCGCAAGTCAGCCCGATGTGGTGGCGACGCGCTATCTCGCCGCCCCCACGCCGGGGCTGGCGGAATTCATGGTGATGCGCCGGATCACCCCCGAAAAGCTCGCCGCCGCGCTGCGCGACAAACGCCAGGTCTTTGACGACGCGCGCGGTTGCGCGACCAAGCTTCCCGATGTTCGCGCCCGCCTCGTCGCCGCGACCGAACGCCTCGCCCGGCTTTATCCCGCGGCGAAATTCCCGCCGATCACCATCGCCATCGGCCGCGCCACGACGGCGGGGACCGCCAATGCGAAGGGGCTTTACATCGGTCTCGAAGCCCTGTGCGCCGCCAAATTCATCGAAGCCGACGACGAGGACCGCTTCGTCCATGTCATCGCGCATGAATATGTCCACGCGCAGCAGCCGCTCGCGCAAATCGAGGATCGCGAAGAATCGGTGCTGCGCGCCGCGCTCGTCGAAGGCGCCGCCGAATTTGTCGCCGAACAGATGTCGGGTTCGGTCGGCTATCCGCTGCTCCATCAATGGGCCAAGGGGCGCGAGAAGGAGCTGGAGACGGCCTTTCTTGCCGAAAAGGACGGCAAGGCGATGGGGTCGCGCTGGCTCTACAACCAGCAAGGCACCGACGGATGGCCCGGCGACCTTGGCTATTGGGTCGGCTATCGCGTGGCGAAAAGCTATCACGACCGGACCCCCGACAAGGCCGCGGCGATCAAGGCGATCATCGAGATGCGCGACCCCGCCGCCTTCCTCGCGGAGAGCGGTTGGACGCCCGGAATGAAGCTCTAGGCAGGCAGCGGCGCCAGATCGGGTTCGACGAACGCGCGCCGCGCCGGGACCGAGAAGAGCAGCTCGCGGCTGTAGAAGCGCAGCGGCCAGTCGCGGCCGCCCATCGCGGAGCGAAGCAGCGCGTTGACGCGCGCCGCCAGCCCGGTCTCCGCCGTCTCCGACAGGAACAGCCGCACCCCCGCGACATAGGCGCGCGTGATGCTGTCGTGATAACCGCCATGGTCGTCGTTCACCCCGCCGACGCTTTCGTTGAAACGGCGGATGATGGTGGCGATCTCGGCATCGACATCGACGTCGGGACGCTCGGTCAGCAGCCAAAGGCAGGCGCCCAGATGCGCCTCGTGCGTCCACGCCTCGCGCGGCAAGGCGCACGCGAGCAGCCCTTCGCCGAGCGCACGGATTTCGTCGTCGCGCGCGAACAGGCGCGGTTTATATTCGGTGGTCATTGGTCCGGTCCTTCCGGGTGATGTGCCACCCGGAAGAGGTCCGGGTCAATTATGCCGCGACGGCCGCCTGCGGTGCGGCCTGGCGGACGCCTTCGTCGACATGCTCCGCAAATTGCGCGAAATTGTCGATGAATTGGCCGACGAGCACCTGCGCCGTGCGGTCGTAAGCCGCCTTGTCGGCCCACGCTTCGCGCGGATCGAGAAGGCCGCTGTCGACGCCCGGAACCGCGACGGGGACCATGAAGCCGAAATTCGGGTCCTTGCGGAATTCGGCGTCATTGAGGCTGCCGTCGAGCGCGGCGTTGAGCAGCGCGCGCGTCGCCTTGATCGGCATGCGCTTGATGCCTTCCATCGTCGCCATGCCGCCGGTCCAGCCGGTGTTGACGAGCCAGCACTGGACGCCGCCCTTGGCGATGCGTTCCTTGAGCAGATTGCCGTACACCGACGGGTGGCGCGGCATGAACGGCGCGCCGAAGCAGGTCGAGAAGGTCGCCTCGGGCTCGGTCACGCCGATCTCGGTCCCCGCGACGCGCGCGGTATAGCCCGAGAGGAAGTGATACATCGCCTGATCGGGGGTGAGCTTCGCGATCGGGGGCAGCACGCCATAGGCATCGGCGGTGAGCATGATCACCGTCTTGGGCACCGGACCCATATTATGGTCCGACGTGTTCGGAATGAAATCGATCGGGTACGAACCGCGGCTGTTCTCAGCGAGGCTGTTGTCGTCGAAATCGAGCTCGCGCGTGGCGGGGTCGATCACGACATTTTCGAGCACGGTGCCGAAACGCTTCGTCGTCGCGAAAATCTCGGGCTCGGCCTCGGGCGAGAGGCGGATCATCTTCGCATAGCAGCCGCCTTCGAAGTTGAAGACCGCGGTGTCCGACCAGCCATGCTCGTCGTCGCCGATCAGCGTGCGCGAGGCGTCGGCCGACAGCGTCGTCTTGCCGGTGCCCGACAGGCCGAAGAAGACCGCGGTATCGCCCTTGGGGCCGATGTTCGCCGAGCAGTGCATCGGCATCACGCCATCGACGGGGAGCAGATAGTTGAGGATGCCGAACACCGACTTCTTCATCTCGCCGGCATAAGCGGTGCCGCCGATCAGGATCAGCTTTTCGGTGAAATTGACCGCGACGACGGTTTCGGTGCGCGTGCCGTGCTTCGCGGGATCGGCGCGGAAGCTCGGCAGATCGACGATGGTATATTCGCTCGCGAACGCCGCCAGTTCCTCGGCCGTCGGGCGGACGAGAAGCGTGCGGATGAACTGGCTGTGCCAGGCGAATTCGGTGACGACCTGGACCGCGACGCGATGCTCGGGCTGCGAGCCGCCGAACAGCTGCTGGCGATAGAGGCGCGGGCGCTCGGCGAGGTGCGCGAAGAAATCAGCCTTCAATGCCGCGAAATGATCGGGGGTCATCGGGACATTGGTCTTGCCCCACCAGATCGTGTCGGCGGTCTCGGCGTCCTGGACGATGAACTTGTCCTTGGCGCTGCGCCCGGTGTGCTTGCCGGTTTCGACGACCAGCGGGCCGTCCTTGGCGAGCAGGCCTTCGCCATGGCGCACGGCGTCCTCGATCAGCGCCGGGGTGCCCCAGTTTTCGGCAACCTCCGCTTTGGTCTCGACGGTGTTCGCGCCGATCAATATCTTGGTCATCTGCCTTCGCCTTTCCTTGTCCGGCGGCGTCGTTGCATACCTATGCAATGCTTAGCGCACTAATGGGTTGGCCCGCATTTGCATGGGTGCCGACGTGACCGCCGATTCCGAAATCCCGGCCGCGTTAGCTCGCTTGGCGGGGGAGGTCAAAAGATTAAAGCGGGGCCGCGCGGCGCTTGCGACGAACGCGCAAAGCGGGAAACCGGTGACCATGCGCGCGGTTGTCGCTGCGCCCCGGATAGGCTAATCGCCTTACCGGGCCCGCCCAACGGAAAGAGCATGACGGCAACTATCGCGCTGGTCGACGACGACCGCAACATTCTGCAATCCCTTTCCATCGCGCTGCAGGCCGAGGGTTTCGTGACGCGCGTCTATTCGGACGGCGAAGCGGCGCTGAAGCCGCTCATCGACAATCCGCCCGACCTTGCGGTGTTCGACATCAAGATGCCGCGCATGGACGGGCTCGAACTGCTGCGGCGCCTCCGCGAAAAGAGCCAGCTTCCGGTGATCTTCCTGACCAGCAAGGATGACGAGATCGACGAGGCGCTGGGACTGGCGATGGGCGCCGACGATTATATCGCCAAACCCTTTTCGCAGCGCCTGGTGATCGCGCGCATTCGCGCGATCCTGCGCCGCGTCGAGCTCAACAAAAGCGCGGCCGAAGAGGGCGACGAGCCCGTCGCCGAACCGATCACCCGCGGCCGGCTGAGCATGGACCCGGCGCGCCACAAGGTCGCGTGGGACGGCAAGGACGTCACGCTGACCGTCACCGAATTCCTGATCCTCGAAACGCTGGCCAGCCGCCCCGGCATCGTGCGCAGCCGCAACCAGCTGATGGACGCCGCCTATCAGGACGACGTCTATATCGACGACCGCACGATCGACAGCCACATCAAGCGCCTGCGCCGCAAGTTCCGCGAGGTCGACCCCGAATTCGACGCGATCGCCACCCTCTATGGCGCGGGGTATCGCTTTGCCGATGAAAGCTGACGCGAACAAGCCCGACGGCAGCGTCGCCGAGCAGGAGGAATCGCCGCTCGTCTGGTCGGCGCGCTGGTCGCTGACGACGCGCATCCTTGCGGTGAACATCCTCGCAATCGCGCTGCTCGCGGGCGGCTTCTATTATCTCGACACCTATCGCAGCCGCCTGGTCGATACGCGCATCGAAGTGATGAAGGACCAGCTCGCGATGCTCGACAGCGCGCTCGAGGCGGCACGCCCTGAGGAGCGGACGCGGCTGATCGAAGAATTTGCTACGGCGACCGAATCGCGGCTGCGTTTCTATGCCCCCGACGGCCGGCGCATCTCGGACAGTTTCCAGAACGGTCCGCCGACCTATACGCTGCGCGATCCCGACCTCCAGCCATGGAAACGCGATGCCGCGCGCGCGATGGACCGCGGTATCGACTGGGTCGTCGGCGCGCCGACCTATCCCGATTTTGAGGAACCCCGCGTCGACCGGGCGCAGTCGTGGCCCGAAGTCGTCGAGGCGCAGACCGGCGGTGTCGCCGCGAGCCGCTTCCGCTTTGCCCCCGAACGCACCCCGCTGCTCAGCGCCGCGCGCGTCGTCGACCTCGAGACGCCGCAGACGGTGCTGATGACGCTCAACGCGCGCGATATCACGCGCACCGTGCGCGCCGAGCGGTTCCGCATCGCGGTCGTCGTCGCGATGGTGCTGATGGCTTCGGTCCTCCTCTCGCTGTTCCTCGCACGCACGATCGTCCGCCCGCTCCGCCGCCTCGCGCGCGCCGCGGTGCGCGTCCGGCTCGGCCGTGCGCGCGAAGTCGTCGTCCCGCGCCTGCCGAGCCGCCGCGACGAGATCGGCACGCTCGCCCGCGCACTATCCGACATGACGCAAGCCCTTCGTGAGCGCATCGACGCGGGCGAGCATTTTGCCGCCGACGTGACGCACGAACTCAAGAATCCGATCGCCTCGGTCCGTTCGGCAATCGAGGGGCTGGAGCGCGTCAAGACCGACGAGCAGCGCGCGCAATTGCTTGCCATCGCCGACGAGGACGTCCGCCGGCTCGACCGGCTGGTCAATGACATTAGCGAAGCGAGCCGCGTCGACGCGCAATTGTCGCGCACCTTGTTCGAACCGATCGACGTCGGCATCATGATCGAATCGATGCTCGCGGCGCGCGCGGCGCGCGTCGACGCGAATGTGCCGCAGCCGCGCGTCGCCTTCGCGCGCCCGCGCAAAGGCACGACGGTCGTGATGGGCGACGGCCACCGGCTCGAACGCGCGATCGACAATGTGATCGACAATGCGATCAGCTTTTCGCCCGACGCCGGGCTCGTGTGCGTCTCGGCAACGCGCCTCGGCGACGAGGTTCACATCAAGGTCGACGACGACGGCCCCGGGATCGACCCCGCGCAGCGCGACGCCATTTTCCGCCGTTTTCACAGCGAACGCCCCACCGGCGAGGCGTTCGGCCGTCACAGCGGGCTGGGCCTCGCGATCGCAAGGACGATCGTCGAGGGGCATAGCGGGACGATCAGCGCCAAGGATCGCGACGACGGCAAGCCCGGCGCGAGCCTGCTCATCACCCTCCCCGCGCGCGAAGGTGGGCACGCGGCAGGCTGACGCCGTCATCCTATCGCCTTGCGGCACCGCATCGTCGCCGGTAAGCCATGCGCCATGCTTCCGAGCCGGACCCGAACCGATATCGTCAATATCCATGCCAGCTGCGTCGCGGCGGGCAATGGCGGCGTGCTGATCCTCGGCAATTCGGGACAGGGCAAATCGGACCTCGCGCTGCGGCTGATCGACCGCGGAGCCAAGCTGGTTGCCGACGATCGCTGCGACATCTGGTTCGAACGCGACCGCCTGTGGTGCCGCCCGCCCGAAAATCTCGCGGGCAAGCTGGAGGTCCGCGGCATCGGGATCATCGAACGAGCGTGGACGGCACCCGTGCCGCTTGCGCTCGCAGTGCGCCTGACCGACCGTTACGATCGCATGCCGTCGATCAACCAGTTCGAGACGGTCGCGGGCCGCCCGCTGCCCGCGCTGCTGCTGTCGGCGTTCGAGGCGTCGGCGCCGATCAAGATCCTGCTCGCGCTCGAACGGCTGGCGCCCGGCGCATGATGCATCGACGATGAGTCCGGCCGCCGAATCGCGCCTGTTGCTGGTTACCGGCCTGTCGGGCGCGGGCAAATCGACCGTGCTCAAGGTGCTCGAAGACCTCGGCTGGGAGGTGGTCGACAATCTGCCGCTCGCGCTGCTCGAAACGCTGATCGACGCGCCGGTGAAGCGCAGCGAGGCCGGGCGCCCGCTCGCGATCGGCATCGACAGCCGCAGCCGAGGGTTCCGCCCCGCATTGCTCGTGCGGCGGATCAAGGAGCTGCGCGAAGACGGCGGCCGCGATATCCAGACGCTGTTTCTCGACTGCGCGGGCGCCGAGCTCGAACGCCGCTTTTCCGAAACGCGCCGCCGCCACCCGATGGCCGAAGACCGCCCCGCCGCCGACGGCATCGCGCGCGAGCGCGAGATGATGGAGCCGCTCCGCCGCTGGGCCGAGCATGTCGTCGACACGACCAATTACAGCAGCAATGATTTGCAGCAGGAAATCCGCCAGCGCTTCGGCGATGCCGGCGACGGCGAGCCGGTGCTCAACATCATGAGCTTTGGCTTCGCGCGCGGGCTGCCGCGTAACGCCGACCTCGTCTTCGACATGCGCTATCTGCGCAATCCGCACTGGGACCCGAAGCTGAAACCCGGCACCGGGCTCGATCCTGACGTCGCCGCCTATGTCATCGCCGATCCCGCCTATGAGGACAGCGTCGCGCAGATCGAGAAGCTGATCCTGACCTTGCTGCCGCGCTACCGCGCCGAGGGCAAAAGCTATGTCACCGTTGCTTTTGGTTGCACCGGCGGCCGCCACCGGTCGGTCCATGTCGCGGCGCGTGTTGCCCAAACGCTACGCGAATCCGGATATGAGCCAACGCTGACCCACCGCAATCTTGACTCTGCCCCGCAAGATGGGCTTGAGGGCAGGCCCCCGCCCGCGGCTTCCGCGCCCGGCGGCAAAACATAAGGGTCGACGACTGCATGCCGAACGATAAGGCTCTGCCGCTTCTGGGAATGGTGCTCGTCACCCACGGCCGCCTCGCCGAGGAAATGGTGCGCGCGATGGAGCATGTTGTCGGTCCCCAAAGGGCGATCGCGACCGTCTGCATCGGCCCCAACGACAATATGGAAATGCGCCGCAAGGAAATCGCCGACGCGATTCGCAAGGTCGACGAAGGCCGCGGCGTCGTGATGCTCACCGACCTGTTCGGCGGCACGCCCTCGAACCTCGCGATCAGCCTGCTCGAGGCGGGGCGCACCGAAGTGATCGCGGGCGTCAACCTGCCGATGCTGATCCGCCTCGAAAGCGCGCGCAAGACGATGGAACTCCGCCCCGCGGTGATCGCCGCGAAGGAAGCCGGCCAGAAATATATTTCGGTCGCGTCGGAAATGCTGGGAGTGGGCCCTTGAACGAAAATTCCGAGACGGTCGAAATCACCAACCAGCGCGGCCTGCACGCGCGCGCGAGCGCCAAGTTCGTGACGTTCGTCAGCCGCCTGCCCGAAAGCGTCTCGGTCGAGGTCGAAAAAGGCGGATCGCGCGTCAACGGCACCTCGATCATGGGATTGATGATGCTCGGCGCCGCGAAGGGCGATTCGATCACCATCCACACGCGCGGCGACGGCGCCGACGCGGCGCTGCTGAAACTCGTCGGGCTGGTCAAGGACAGCTTCGGCGAGGATTGACGGCATGCGCCGTTCCACCATCGAGAGCCTTTCGAACCCGCTGGTGAAGCGGATGCGGCTGCTGCGCGAGAAGCGCCATCGCCGCGCCGAGGGCCTGTTCCTCGCCGAAGGGCTGCGCATCGCGACCGAGGCGCGCGAGGCGGGCGTGCTTCCGCAATGGCTGTTCCTCGGGCCCGAGGGCGACGCACACCCGCTCGCCGCGGCGCTCGCCGCCGACACGCTGGCGGCGGGCGGCGAGGTGATCGACACGACGGGGGCAATCCTCTCGAAATTGTCGGGCAAAGACAATCCGCAGACCGTCGTCGGCATCTATGCCGAACCGAAAACCGCCCTCGCCGATCTCGACCGCGATGCCGCGCCGATCTGGCTCGTCGCCGAGCGCCTGCGCGATCCGGGCAATCTCGGCACGATGCTGCGCACCGGCGACGCGGTCGGCGCGGGGGGGCTGATTCTGCTCGACGAATCGACCGATCCCTATGCGGTCGAGGCGGTGCGCGCGAGCATGGGGGCGATCTTCACGCAAAAGCTGGTGGTCGCGCGGTGGGAGGAATTTCTCCCCTGGCTGCGGCAAGGCGCCGGCCAGCTCGTCGCGACCTGGCTCGGCGACGACACGCAGGATTATCAGGCGGTGCGCTATGCCGCGCCGACCTTCATCCTGACCGGCAATGAATCGCAGGGCATGCCCCCCGAATATGCCGATGCCGCCGATGTGCGCGTCAAGATGCCGATGATGGGCAAGGCGGACAGCCTCAACGCCGCGGTCGCTACCGCGGTGATGGCGTATGAGGTGCTGAACCAGCGGCGGAACCAATAGCCGCCCGCGCGGTTCATCGATCGATCAGCATAACACGTTCAGGAGATGCCGCATGATCAGAATCGCCCTCCCCGCCGCTTCGCTGCTCGCGCTCGCCGCCTGTGCACCCGCCGCCGAAACGCCGCCGCAAGGCGCCGGCGAGCAACCCGCCGCCTATATGGCGCTCGGCACCGAGCCCGGCTGGACGCTCGAGATCACGCCGTCGCGGCTCAATTACGACGGCGACTATGGCGAGACGAAGATCATGGTGCCGAACCCCGGCGCGAAGCCATCGACGAACGGGCGAACCTATACCACTGACCGCCTGTCGGTCGTGATCAAGCCGGCGCCATGCAACGACGGAATGAGCGACCGCCGCTATTCCGATAGCGTCCGCGTCGTCGCCGACGGCAAGGCGCTGCAGGGGTGCGGCGGCAAGATTCTGCCGCCCGACACGCTCGCGGAATCGAGCTGGACCTTTGTATCGATCGGCGGCGTCCCGGTGACCGGACGCGCGACTTCGCTGCAATTTCGCGGCACCCGCATAACCGGCAGCGCGGGCTGCAACCGGTTTTCTGGCGAATATTCCGTCGCCGACGGGAGGTTGACCGCCGCGCGGATGATGTCGACCGAAATGGCGTGTCCGGGCGCGGGCATGACGCAGGAACAGGCTTTCTTCAAACTGATGGCGACGCCGGTCGGCCTGACCTTCGCCGACGACGGCACGCTGACCCTGACGGGCAGCGAAGGTCGGACGGCGGTGCTGAAAAGGGCGATCTAATACTCGTCGCCCCTGCGAAGGCAGGGGCCGCCATCGGCCTGGCGCAAGGTTGCCAGCGGCCCCTGCCTTCGCAGGGGCGACGATTTATTCTGTCTATTCTATTCGCCCGCGTCGTTGACCGCCGCTGGCGCCGCCGCCAGCTTCGCCAGCGGACGCGCCGACTGCTCTGCAACGGGGAGCGCCGGAATTTCCTTGTCGCCGGTTTCGACATCGAGCGCCTCGAAGCGTTTCGCCTGCGTCAGCACCTGCGATTCGAAGCTGCCGACAAACGCATTATACGCCCCGGTCGCCTGGTCGAGATTGCGCCCGACTTTCGCGATATGCGAGCCCATCACCGACATGCGCGCATAAAGCTCCTTGCCGAGCGCGGCGATCTCGCGGGCCTGATTGGCGAGCTTTTCCTGCCGCCACACCGCCGCGACGGTGCGCGCGATCGCGATGAGGTTGGTCGGGGTCGCGAGCAGCACCTTGCGGTCGAACGCATAATCCCAAAGCTCATGGTCCTGATCGAGCGCGGCGGCGAGGAAATGCTCGCCGGGGACGAACATCACGACGAAGTCGGGGGTGTCGTCGAACTGGTTCCAATAGGCCTTGGCGCCGAGCGTGTTCACATGTGCCTTCATCGCCGCGGCGTGCGCCGCGAGGTGCGCCGCCTTCTCACGCTCGTCGACCGCGCCGAACGCGTCCTGATAGGCGTTCAAGGAGACCTTGGCGTCGATCACGAGGCTCTGCCCGCCGGGCACCTTCACCACGACATCGGGGCGCAGTCGCCCGCCGTCGCCGTCGTTCACGCTGACCTCGGTCTGGAAATCGGCATGTTCGGAAAGGCCGCAGCTTTCGAGTACATTCTTGAGCTGCTGCTCGCCCCAGCGCCCGCGCGCCTTCGGCGCGTTGCGCAGCGCGTTGACGAGCTTCGCCGCCTCGCTCGACACGCGTTCGGTGCCCTCGCGCATCGCGGCGATCTGGCCGTGGAGCAGGCCGAAGGCGTCGCGCCGCTCGGCCTCGACCTTGCCGACCGCTTCCTCATATTTTTGCAAGCGCTCGTGCACCGGATTCAGAAGCGCCTTCAGATTCTGCCCCGCCGTCTCTTCGCTCTGGCGAAAGCGCGCGTCGGCGCGTTCGAGGAACGCCTTTTGCGCACCGTCGAGCATCACCTGCCCGACCTCGCGGAACTGCGCGGTGAGCGCCGCCTGCGCGTCCTTCAGCCCGGCGATCTGCGCGTCATGCGCCTCGTCGCGCGCTTTCTGCTCGCTGAGCAGCGCGGCGAGCCGGATGTCGGCGGCCTTGCGTGCCTCGGCCTCGGCGGCAAGATCGGTCACCGCGCTCTTGAACCGCTCCGAAAGCCCATCGCGCTCGGCCTGAAGCGCGCCCGACTGGCGCCCGGCGAAGAGCCAGCCGATCAGGCCGCCAACGGCGAGGGCAACAAGGGCGACGACAAGCGAAGTTGAATCCATAAACGGAACATAGGACGAACAGCGGACGTTTGGCCAGCGAAGAATGGCGGCGCGCCCGACCGGCTATAGTTTTCCGGGACCACGAAGCCCGGGTTGCGGCCGCCGGGATTGCATGTGCCGCCCTTCCGGATAGAATGGTGCCGACATGATGCGACGGCGCCTCTTTCAATCCCTGCTCCTGCTGGTCGCCGCGGTGCTGCTTGCGGCCGGGCCGGGTAGCCCGCTCTGCGCTGCAGCCGCCGCGGCCCAGGTCGACGGCGCCGCCATGGCGGGCTGCGACATGTCTGCGCCGGCGAAGAAAACGCCGCTACCCGCCCATCCCGATTGTGCGTCGCCCTGCATCGCGATTGCCTGCCGGGCGCCCGATATTGCTTTGGCCAGCCCGGAGAAATTCATCCCGTCCGATACCGCAATGGCGCGGCTCGACGGCCTTGATCCGGTTCCCGAAGCCGAACCGCCGCGCTCCTGAATGCGACCCCAATTTCAGTCATTCAAAGGAGCATATATGAAGAAGATCTTGTTCGGGCTGGCGATCGCGCTGGCCATCCCCGCCGCCGCCCATGCCGCAGAGGCGCCCAAGAAGGCGTGCTGCTGCAAGGAAATGAAGGACGGCTGCTGCTGCGACAAGAAAGGCGAGGACAAGTCCGACCACGCCGATCACAAGGATATGCAGCACTGATATCCGGGCCGGGGAGCGCTCGCCGCTCCCCGGTCTTTTCATGCCAGCCGTTATCCGGGCTCGGCCTCGAACGGCAGGATCGCGCGATAGGCATCGATCCCCGGCGCGCCGCCGACGACCATGCCTTGCGTGAGCAGCCAGTAATGGCGGACGATTTCGGCCTGTTGCTCCAGCCCGTAGCGTTCGAGGAGCCAGCCGGGTTTGAGGCTGTAACTGTAGGTCGCGAACGGGTGGCGCATCAGCACCAGATACCAGCGCCCGCGCGTCTGCGCCTGCCAGACATGCGTCATCTCGTGGATGAACAACCCCTGCAATCGCTGCGACGCGGCGCTGAAATCCTCGCAGTAAAGCTCGCCATGCGGGTTGAAATGCAGGCTGCCCATCGGCGCCATGACGATGTGGCGCGGCTGGAAGAAGATCCACTTGTCATGGCACACGCGCACGCGGTCGTAGGCGATGGCGTCGCCGAACACGCTGCGCGCCAGCGCGACCTCGCCTTGGGTCAAGGGACGCGCGTGGCGCGGCACGCGGACTTATTTCTTGGCCGCGTCCGGCGCCGCCTTGTCAGCGCCATGATCCATCGCGCCATGGTCCATTTCGCCCTCGGCCGCCGCGCCCTCGGCCGGCTTGATCACCAGATCGAACAGGATGCGCTCATTATTGTTGTTGGTGAAGACGAACGCCATCGGCAGCTTGCCCGCGCGCACCGCAGCGCCGTTGATGCCCCAGATCATCAGATGCTTGCCGCCCTGCTTGAACACCAGCTCGCCCTTGGCGGGGACGTCGGCGCGGAGCAGCGGCTTCATCGTCACGACGCCATTTTCCTTGACGCTTTCGTGCATTTCGACGCGCTGCGCGAGGTCGGCGGTCACCGCGACGAGCTGGACCGGCTGCGGCCCGCCCTGGACGCGGAAATAGCCGACCGCCGGACGATCCGGCGTCGCGCCCATCACGATATGGCCGCTAACCACATTCAGCGGCTGTCCCTTGCCCAGATTTTCCCCGCAGGCCGTCAGGGTCAGCGCGGTGGCGGCAAGGGCGGCGCCAATGAAGAGGCGGGGCGCAAAAGGTTTCATTTTGGGAGGACTCCGTAAAAGCGCGTCATTTCACGCCCTCGATAAGCCTTCAAAGCTCTTGTGCCAAGGATTAGCGCACCTATATCGCCCCCATCAAAACCATGGACGGCGTGCCTTTTCAGGGCGCCAGAGAAGCAACAAGGACGTAATACCAATGGCCAAAGTGATCGGGATCGACCTCGGCACCACGAACAGCTGTGTCGCGGTGATGGAAGGCGGAAAACCCAAGGTTATCGAAAATGTCGAAGGCACGCGCACGACCCCGTCGATCGTAGCCTTTGCGAAGGATGGCGAGCGCCTGATCGGCCAGCCGGCGAAGCGCCAGGCCGTCACCAACCCCGAAAACACCGTTTTCGCCGTGAAGCGCCTGATCGGCCGCCGCTTCGACGACCCGATAACCAAGAAGGACACCGAGCTGGTCCCCTACACGATCGTCAAGGGCAGCAACGGCGACGCGTGGGTCAAGGCGGGTAACGAAGATTATTCGCCGTCGCAGATCTCGGCCTTCATCCTTCAGAAGATGAAGGAAACCGCCGAGGCCTATCTGGGCGAAAAGGTCGAGCAGGCGGTCATCACCGTTCCCGCTTACTTCAACGACGCGCAGCGCCAGGCGACCAAGGACGCCGGCCGCATCGCGGGTCTCGAAGTGCTGCGCATCATCAACGAGCCGACCGCGGCGGCGCTCGCTTACGGCCTCGACAAGACCGAGAACAAGACGATCGCGGTCTATGACCTTGGCGGCGGCACCTTCGACATCTCGATCCTCGAGGTGGGCGACGGCGTGTTCGAGGTGAAGTCGACCAACGGCGACACTTTCCTCGGCGGTGAAGATTTCGACAGCAAGGTCGTCGAATTCCTCGCCGACACCTTCAAGAAGGACGAAGGCATCGATCTTCGCGGTGACAAGCTCGCGCTGCAGCGCCTGAAGGAAGCCGCCGAAAAGGCGAAGATCGAACTGTCGTCGGCCGCGACGACCGAGGTCAACCTGCCCTTCATCACCGCCGACGCCAACGGGCCGAAGCACCTCGTCAAGACGATCACGCGCGCCGACCTCGAAAAGCTGGTCGAAGAGCTGGTCAAGCGCACCCTTGAGCCGTGCAAGAAGGCGATCAAGGACGCCGGCATTTCGGCGAGCGAGATCGACGAAGTCGTGCTCGTCGGCGGCATGACGCGCATGCCGCGCGTGCGCGAAGTCGTGAAGGATTTCTTCGGCAAGGAACCGCACACCGGCGTGAACCCCGACGAAGTCGTCGCGATCGGCGCCGCGATCCAGGCGGGCGTGCTGCAGGGCGACGTCAAGGACGTGCTGCTGCTCGACGTGACTCCGCTGAGCCTCGGCATCGAAACGCTGGGCGGCATCATGACCCGGATGATCGACCGCAACACGACGATCCCGACCAAGAAGAGCCAGGTCTATTCGACCGCCGACGACAACCAGTCGGCGGTGACGATCCGCGTGTTCCAGGGCGAGCGCGAAATGGCGGCGGACAACAAGATTCTCGGCCAGTTCGACCTTGTCGGCATCCCGCCCGCCCCGCGCGGCGTGCCGCAGATCGAGGTGACCTTCGACATCGACGCCAACGGCATCGTGTCGGTCCACGCCAAGGACAAGGGCACCGGCAAGGAACAGCAGATCAAGATCCAGGCGTCGGGCGGCCTCAGCGATTCGGACATCGACCAGATGGTCAAGGACGCCGAACAGTTCGCCGAAGAGGACAAGGTGCGCCGCGAGGCGGCCGAGGCGAAGAACAATGCCGAAAGCCTGATCCACTCGACCGAACGCCAGATCGTCGAGCATGGCGACAAGGTCGACGCGGGGCTGAAGTCCGAGATCGAAGCCGCGATCGCCGAAGCCAAGACCGCGGTCGAAGGCGGCGATGCCGCCGCGATGACCGAAAAGAGCCAGGCGCTCGCGCAGGTCGCGATGAAGCTCGGCCAGGCGATCTACGAGAAGGAGCAGCAGTCGGCCGCATCCCCCGGCGCCGACGAAGCTGGCGAGACGAAGACCGACGAAGACGTCGTCGACGCCGAATTCTCCGAAGTCGAAGACGACAAGAAGTAAGGGGCTGACCTCTCATGCCGCTCGTGCTGAGCCTGTCGAAGCACCGCCCTTCTTCCTTTAGGGAAGAACGGCCCTTCGACAGGCTCAGGGCGAGCGGATATGGGAAGCGAGGCTAGGGGCCGATACCTATGTCACTCGACATCGATTATTACGAACTGCTCGAAGTCGAGCGCACCGCCGACGATGCCGCGCTGAAGGCGAGCTACCGCAAGCTTGCGATGAAATATCACCCCGACAAGAATCCGGGGTGCGACAACAGCGAGGCGCGTTTCAAGGCGATCAGCGAAGCCTATGACTGCCTGAAAGACCCGCAGAAGCGCGCCGCCTACGACCGCTTCGGCAAGGCCGGGGTCAACGGCGGCGGCGGTTTCGGCGGCAATGGCAATGGTGCCGATTTCGGCGACATCGGCGATATTTTCGAATCGATCTTCGGCTCGGCGTTCGGCGGCGGACGCCAGCAGCGCGGCCCCGCGCGCGGCGCGGACCTTCGCTACGACATGGAAATCCGGCTCGAGGACGCCTTCACCGGCGTGACACGCGAAATCCAGGTCGATGTCGCAGCGCGCTGCGAGGCGTGCGACGGCTCGGGCGCCAAGCCCGGCACGCGGACCAACCGCTGCTCGACCTGCGCCGGCCACGGCAAGGTGCGCGCGCAGCAGGGTTTCTTCATGGTCGAGCGCACCTGCCCGACCTGTCAGGGCGCGGGCGAGGTCATCGCCGATCCGTGCAACAGCTGCCACGGCGAGGGCCGCGTCGACCGCCGCAAGACGCTGACCGTCAACATCCCCGCCGGGGTCGACGAAGGCACGCGCATCCGCCTGTCGGGCGAGGGCGAGAGCGGCGCGCGCGGCGCGGCGCCGGGCGACCTCTACATCTTCCTCCACATGGCGCGGCACAAGGTGTTCGAGCGCGAAGGCACGACCTTGTTCACGCGCGCGCCGATCAGCTTCACGACCGCGGCGCTCGGCGGCGAGATCGCCATCCCGGGCCTCGACGGCAAGAAGCACGACATCGCGATCCCCGCGGGCATCCAGTCGGGCAAGCAGCTCCGCCAGCGCGGGGCGGGCATGCCGGTGCTCAACGGCCGCGGCCACGGCGACCTGGTCGTCCAGATCGACGTCGAGACGCCGACGAAGCTCACCGCGCGGCAGAAGGAATTGCTCTGCGAATTCCGCGAGACCGAGACCGGCGAGGAATGCCCCGCTAGTCAGGGCTTTTTCGGCCGCATCAAGGAAATGTGGGACGATCTGACGGATTGATTTTCGTCGCCCCCGCGAAGGCGGGGGCCGCTGGAGGCATTATCCGCACTGGCGGTGTAAACCGCTAGCGGCCCCCGCCTTCGCGGGGGCGACGGATCGATTACCCTATCTCACCCCGTATCTCGTCGATCAGCGCCTTCACCTTCGGCAGCCTTCCCTCCTCCTCTTCGAGGATCGCATGGAACGCGCGGCGCTTGATCGCCTTCAGATCCTCGCCCGCCAGCGCGCCGTCGCCGCCGACGCTGCTTGCAACAATGTCGATCAAGCGGTCGGCGCCGTGGAGCCGGCCCCAGAGATAGTCATTCTCGCGGTACGCGCGGCTGAAAAAGGCGCCGAAGCTGTTGAACTCGACCCCCTTCAGCATCGCCGCGGCGCCGCCGGTGCGGATCGCGGTCGCGTCCGACGGCGAGATGCGGTCGATCTTGATCGGGTCGAACTCGTCGAACCCCTCACCCTGCAGCAACGGCAAGGTCGCGATGTCGTAAAAGGGATAGCCGAGATAGGCGAGCAGCAGCGTCCGCCGGTCGCCCTTCGGCATCGCGGCGAGCCCCGTGGCGATGAGCGCATCGGCCTCGCCATCGACCGTGCGGAGGTCGCGGCGCGCCGCGATCGCGTCGATCCAGTCGCCGGGCCCGGCATCGGCGGGCAGGTCGAGGTCGGCGAGCCAGCTGTCGCCCTGCCGGTCGAGATAGAGGCCGAGCGCGGTGAAGATCGCCTCGCGCATGTCCTCGCACACCGGGTCGCGGCCGTCGCGCGTCGCCTCGACCGCGGTGTCGAGTTCGCGCGCGAGGAAACGCAGGCGGCGGATGCGAAAGCCGAGGTCGTGGGTGCGAAAAAAGACCACCGCGTCGCTGCTCGCGCCGGCACCCTTTTTACCCGAAATCCGGTCGAGCCCGCGCGCGCGCGCTTCGTCCCACAACGCGAGGCGCCGGTTGGCCTGATGGACCGCGCCCTCGGGCGGCAACAGCCGGTCGATCAGGCTCGCCATCTCCTCGATCACCGCCGACAGCTTGAGGTGGCCATAAGGCGCAAAGGCGAAACCCGCGCGCGCCGCCGCCTGATCCTGCGCCCTGGCGCGCCATTTCTCGAGCCGCGCGACCGTCGGCGTGTCGAGAAAGAAGGTGGTGCCGAACAGCGCCGCGACCTGTTCCTCGACCTCGACCTTCATCGCGTCGACGATATGCTGCATCCGGCGGATGCGGCGCGACATACCCTCGATCGCCTCGACATTCTCGCGGATCGGCTGTTCGCGCGGAATTTCGGACAGCGCCCCCAATATAGTGGCGAGAAAGCCGGGAAGCCGCGCCGCCCCCCCTTCCGCCCCCGCGCCCGCCGCCTGTTCGCCGGGCTTGCCGAAGCTGATCGAGCGATAATCGGGCTTGGGGTCGATATAGACGAAACGGCGATCGATCTCGCGCCGCGCCGGACGCTGTTTCAGCGCCGCGATCGCGGGCCGGAAGGGCGCATTCGCGAGCACCGAACCGTCGATCAGCACGCGGTCGGCGGGGTCGCCTTCGCCGCCTGCTGGAAGTTGCGCATGGATGAACGCCTCGCGGCCCGGCCATGCGATCTGGCGCTTTTCGAGCACGCGGTCGAGTTCGCGCAAGGTGAAGGGCGGAAAGGCGCCGGGAAAACTCGCCGTCGCGCGCGCCGCCGCGGTCAGCCCCGGAACATCGTCGAGCCGCTTGCCAAGGCGGCTGTCCGCGCGAAAATGCAGCATCAACCGATGCTCGTCCTCGGTCACGCGCGCCGGACTGTTGAGCGCCAGCGGCACGCTGTGCCCCGCAAAATCGGTGACCGAGACGAACAGGTCGACCGGCTGTCCGTCCGGCACCAGCACCGGCCCGCGCGGCCCCGCATCCATCGCGTCGAACGCATCGAACAGCAGGTTCGTGAAGGTTTCGCCGCCGAAGGGCGGTTCGAACCAGCGCGCGCGGACGAAGCGCGACAGCTTGACGCGCACCTCGTCCTGCGCGCCTGCGCCGACGGTGCGGTCGATCGCGTTGCCGCGCTTCTTCATCATCCAGCCGGCGATCGGCACCGCCCAGAATTTGGTCGCCGCCGACAAAGGCCGCGCGTCGGGGTCGATCAGCCGGTCGACATCGGCGCCGTCGAGCCAGAGGTCGGTCAGCGGGTCGAGCGACTGCCCCGTCGCCAGCGCGCGCGCGAGGAAGATGCCGTTGATGCCCCCCGCACTCGCCCCCGCGACGATGTCGGCGAGCACGCGCAGCAGCACATTGCTGCGCGCCGCGATTCCCGCGAGCAGCTCGCCATAGACCGCGCCCGCGCCGGTCAGCGGCGTGCCGTCGTGAAAGGCACGCGACGCCGCGGCGAGCCGCCAGACCTCTTTCGTGATGCCGTGCATATAGACGGCGAGGCTGATGCCGCCGTAGCAAATCAGGGCGAAGCGCAGTTCCTTTTCCCGCATTGGCAACCTGATAGCGCGCTTTGATGCGCTACGTCACCCCTTCCCCCTCGATGGGGGAAGGATACGAAGTCTTGTCGCTGCGCGACTAGACGAAGTTGGATGGGGGTGACGGGGCGTCCTCGCACCACCGCATCGTACCGAAACCGCACCCCCACCGCTGCGACTAACCAGCAAGCTGGCAAGTCTCGCTGCCTCCCCCATCAAGGGGGAGGGAAAACCCTTGCTTTTGCGAATGTGTCGCACTAGCGCGCACTCCGAAACAGGAGCTATCATGAATCGCAAAATTGCCGCCGCCGCACTGCTCAGCACCGCGCTTTCGTCGCCCGCGTTCGCCCAGGACGGCGCCCCCGTCGATGCGGACAACGCGGCCGGCGAGACGATCGTCGTCACCGCGGCGCGCACCATCCTGCCGCCGAGCGCGCTGCCGCTGACGATCGACATCATCGACAAGGATGCGCTCGACCAGCAGATCGCGATTTCGGGTTCGGTCACCGACGCGGTCGCGAACCTGACCCCCAGCTTCTCGCCGACGCGGCAGAAGCTTTCGGGCTCGGGCGAATCCTTGCGCGGACGCTCGCCGCTCTATGCGATCAACGGCATCCCGCAATCGACCCCGATGCGCGACGGCAGCCGCGACGGCTTCACGATCGATGGCTTTTTCGTCGACCGCGTCGAGCTGATCTTCGGGTCGAACGCCTTGCAGGGAATCGGCGGCACCGGCGGCATCGTCAACCAGGTCACCGTCGGCGCGCCGACCGAAGAGGGGATTTCGGGCCGCGTCCTGCTGCAGGGCACCACCGACAATGATTTTTCGAAGGCCGGGATGGGCGGCAAGGCCGGCGGCCTCTTCCAGTACAAGGCGGGCGCCTTCGACGCGTCGATCGGCGCAACTTATGAAATCCGCGGCGTCTTTTCGGATGCCAAGGGCCGCCCGATCGGGCTCAACCTGACGCAGGGCGAAACGCAGGACAGCAAGGCGACGAACTTCTTCGCGCGGCTGGGCTATGAATTGTCGCCGAGCGCCCGCCTCGACCTGATCGCGAGCCGCTACGAGCTGAAGGGCGACGGCGACTATGTCGCTGTCGCCGGCAACCGCACGCTCGGCATCCCGACCAGCGCGGTGCGCGGCAACCCGCCGGGCAAGTCGGCGCAGAGTCGCACCGAAAGCGTCGCGCTGTCGCTGACCGACACCGACCTTGGCGGCGGCAATTTCGTCAGCCAGATCTTCTTCAACCGCAGCCGTGACACCTTCGGCGGCGAAATCGTGACGCAGGCGACGTTCCAGGATCCGGCGATCGCCCCCGTCGGCACGCTGTTCGACCAGTCGCAGAACCGCAGCCGCAAGCTCGGCGCCAAGTTCAGCTACGAACGCGCGGTCCCCGGATTCGAGGATCTGACACTGACGATCGGGTTCGACGCGCTGGTCGACAAGACCGAACAGGCGCTGATCGCGACGGGCCGCCGCTGGGTGCCGCCGAGCGATTTCCGCAGCCTCGCGCCCTTCGGACAGGCGAACCTGAAACTGTTCGACGGCGTTGTGCGCCTCGCAGGCGGGGTCCGCTGGGAAAATGTGAAGATCAAGATCGACGATTATCGCACGCTCGCGTCGACCACTTTCGTCGCCTGCCCCGCGCCGCCCGCCACGCAGCCCGTGCCGTGCGGCCTCGCAAGCTATGGCGGCGTCGCCGTCGCCGGCGGCAAGCCGAAGTTCGAGGACCTGCTGATCAACGGCGGCGTGATCATCGAACCGTGGGACGGCATCCGCGCCTATGCAAGCTATGCCGAGGGCTTCACCGTTCCCGACATCGGCCGCATCACCCGCGCGGTGAACCGCACCGGGGTCGACATCGACAATTTCCTCGATATCTCGCCCGTCGTGTCGAACAACCGCGAAATCGGCTTCGAGGTGAAGCGCGGCCCGGTTGACGCGAGCGCGGCCTATTTCTGGTCGTCGAGCGACAAGGGCCAGCTGCTCATCACGGGCGCCGACCGCAACTTCGACGTCCAGCGGCTGCGCGTCGAGATCCAGGGGCTCGAGGTCAACCTCGGCGTCCAGACGCCGATCGACGGGCTCAAGCTCAATGTCGGCTACGCGCATCTGATCGGCCGCTTCGACAGCGATGCGGTCCCCGACGGCAAGGTCGACAGCGACCTCGACGGGGTCAACATTTCGCCCGACCGCTTCAACCTCGCCGCAAGCTACAACAGCGGCCCCTTATCGGCGCGCATCCAGACGCAGGTCTATCTGAAGCGCCGCTTCGACGGCAAGGCGCGCGCCGCCGACGACGCGCGCGGCAGCCCGCTCAAGCTGCGCGACAATGATTTCGGCGGTTACACGCTGACCGACGCCTATGTCCGTTACCAAACGGGCTTTGGCGGGATCAGCCTGTCGGCGCAGAATCTCTTTAACAAGCAATATATCGACTATTCGAGCGATACGCGCCTGCCGAGCGACCAGCTCTCCTATTTCGCGGGCCGCGGGCGCACCTTCACCCTCGGCTGGGACTATAGGTTCTAATCCGATGATGAAGCTGCTCGACACGCTGCACCGCTGGACAGGGGGCCTGATCGGCCTCGTGCTCGCGCTGCTCGGCCTGTCGGGCACGATCCTGCTCTATGAGCATCTGTGGATCGGCTTCCCGGGCACCGGCGATCCGCTGCGCGGCGACCTGACGACGGTCGCCGCGACCACCGAAAGGCTGATGGCCGCGCCCGGTGCGCAGGGCATCATCTATGCCGACGACCGCTTCGGGCTGCACCAGCTCCGCCTCGGCAAGGAGGTCGGCGCCTATGCCAGCCAGTCGGGCGACATCATCACGCGCTGGGCGAGCCAGTGGGAGCGGCCCGAGCTCTGGATCTTCGATTTCCACCACCATCTGTTCGCGGGCGACAATGGCGAATGGGTGATCGGGATCGCCGGCCTGTGCGGGCTGTTCTTCGTGATCAGCGGCGTGATCCTGTGGTGGCGGACGCGCAAGACGTTCCAGCTCCGCCTGTGGCCGAAGCGGATGAGCCGCCCGTCGATCGTGATGCACCACCGCGACCTCGGCATCATCGTCGCGCCACTGCTGCTGATTTCGATCGTCACCGGCACGATGATGATCTTTCGCCCCTTCGCGATGGTGATGATCGCCCCCTTTGGTTCGCCCACCGAGGCAGCGAAGGCGATCGAGCCGCCGAAATACAAGGGCGGCCCGCTCGCCGAAAAGCCCGATTACACCGCGATGCTGACCGAGGCGCGGCGCCGCTTCCCCGACGCCGAATTCCGCATCCTCAGCCTGCCGCGCAAGGCGGGTGACCCGATCATGCTGCGGATGCGCCAGCAGGCCGAATGGCTTCCCAACGGTCGCTCGACCTTGTGGTTCGACGCTGCGAACGGCGAGCTGCTCGGCGCGCGCGATGCGCTCGCGATGCCGGGCGGCGCGCAGGCGTTCAACATGGCCTTCCCGATCCACGCGTCGAAAGTCGGCGGTTGGACGTGGCGTATCGTGCTGACGATCTCGGGTCTCGCGCTGACGATGCTCGGCAGCCTTGCGGTGTGGACCTTCTGGTTCAGGCGCCCGAAGCCCGCGAAGCGGCCGGCGAAGAAGGCGGCGCTGGCCTCCACCTGACCACCATCGTCACCCCGGACGTGATCCGGGGTCCATGCCGAGGGCGGGGGAATGGATACCGGATCAAGTCCGGCATGACGAAAGAAGGTGGAGCACCGCTCCCCGCGCTTTCCTATTTTACCCGCCGCCCTATATCCTGCGCAGTCCATGACCCGCGCCCGCGTCCTCCTCCTCACCGCCGCCCTCGGCCCGCTCGACTATCGCGTCCCGCGCGAAAGCGAGGCGCCGCTCGGCAGCGTCGTGATCGCGCCGCTCGGCCCGCGGCGATTGGGCGGCGTGGTGTGGGAGGATGCAAGCTTCGGCGCGCCCGAGGCGGTCGGCGACAACCGCCTCCGCAATCTCTACGAAGTCGTCGCCGTCCCGCCGATCGCCGCGCCGCTCCGCCGCCTCGTCGAATGGACGAGCGACTATTATCTCGCGCCGCCCGGCGCGGTGCTGCGCATGGTGCTGCCCGGCGTCGCCTTTGCCGATGCGCGGCGCCCGATCGTCGAATATCGCGCGACCGGCGAACTCCCGGCGCGGATGACCCCGCAGCGCATCGTCGCGCTCGAGGCGATCGGTGAGCGGCGGGGCATGGTGCGCGAACTCGCCGCGATCGCCGAGGTCAGCGACGCGGTGATCCGCGGGCTCGTGAATACTGGCGCGCTCGAAGCGGTGACCGTCTCGGCCGACCAGCCCTATCCCGAACCCGACAGCGGCTTCGCGCCGCCCGACCTCTCGGACGAACAGACCGCCGCAGCGGCGCAGCTCAGGGACGCGGTGCACGCCGCGAAATTCGACACGTTGCTGCTCGACGGCGTCACCGGATCGGGCAAGACCGAAGTCTATATGGAGGCGATCGCCGCCGCGATCGATGCCGGCAAGCAGGCGCTGGTACTGCTCCCCGAAATCGCGCTCACCGAACCGATGCTGACGCGCTTTACCGCGCGTTTCGGCTGCGAGCCGGTGGCGTGGCATTCGGGGCTGCGTTCGGCCGAGCGCCGCCGCGCCTGGCACGCGATTGCATCGGGCGACGCGCGCATCGTCATTGGCGCGCGCTCGGCACTCTTCCTCCCTTACGCGAACCTCGGCGTGATCGTCGTCGATGAGGCGCATGAGACGAGCTTCAAGCAGGAGGACGGCGTCCATTATCACGCACGCGACGTCGCGGTGATGCGCGGGCATTTCGAGGGGCTCCCTGTGGTGCTCGCGAGCGCGACCCCCGCGCTCGAAAGCCTCGCGATGGTCGAGGCCGGACGCTATCGCCATATCCAGCTCCCCGCGCGCTTCGGCGGCGCGACCTTGCCCGACCTTGCGGCGATCGACATGCGGCAGGACCCGCCCGACCGCGGCCGCTGGCTCGCCCCGCCGCTCGTCGACGCGCTCGCCGACCGGCTCCAGAAGGGCGAGCAGAGCCTGCTCTTTTTGAACCGCCGCGGCTTTGCGCCGCTGACCTTGTGCCGCACCTGCGGCCACCGCATCCAGTGCCCGAACTGCACCGCGTGGATGGTCGAGCATCGACTCGTCCACCGCCTCGCGTGCCACCATTGCGGCCATGTCATGCCGCCGCCGCGCCTCTGCCCCGAATGCGAGGATGAGGACAGCCTCGTCGCGTGCGGCCCCGGGGTCGAGCGCGTCGCCGACGAGGTCGCGCTGCGTTTCCCCGAGGCGCGCGTCGCGATCGTCACCTCGGACACGCTCTGGTCGCCCGCGAAAGCCGCCGAATTCGTCGACAATGTCGAGGGCGGGCTGGTCGACATCATCATCGGCACCCAGCTCGTCACCAAGGGCTATCATTTCCCGAACCTTACCCTCGTTGGCGTCGTCGACGCCGACCTCGGGCTCGACGGCGGCGACCTCCGCGCCTCGGAACGTACCTTCCAGCAGATCGCGCAGGTCGCGGGACGCGCCGGGCGCGGGGTCAAGCCCGGCGAAGTGCTGATCCAGACGCGCGTGCCCGAGGCGCCGGTGATGGCGGCGCTCGTCGCGAACGACCGCGATGGTTTCTATTCGGCCGAGGCCGCGGCGCGGAAATTCGCGGGCGCGCCGCCCTATGGCCGCTTCGCCGCGCTCGTCATCTCGTCGGAGGATATCGAGGTCGCGCGCGGGCAGGCGCAGCGGCTGGGGCAGAAAGCGCCCGTCGCCGACGGCCTCGCGGTCTATGGCCCCGCGCCCGCCCCGCTCGCGATGCTCCGCGGCCGCCATCGTTTCCGCCTTTTGCTCCACGCGCCGCGCAGCTTCGACCTGCAGGGGACGATCCGCGACTGGGTGAACAGCGTCGACTGGCCGGCAAAAGCGCGCCTCGCGATCGATATCGACCCCTATAGCTTTGTCTAGCCGCAACAGGGCTTTACTGTAGCCGGGCGCACTGGCAGCATCGCCGCATATTTTGGGGCGGGGGCACAGAAATGAAAAAAGCCGTTCGGGGCGTCGTGGCGGTTTGGGCGATGGTGGCGGCGGCCGTCCCGGCCGAAGCGAAATGGCTGCGCGCCGATACCGAAAGCTTCATCATCTATAGCGAGAGCAACGAGAAGTCGCTGCGCGAGTTCGCGCAGAATCTGCAGCGCTTCGACACCACGCTCCGCCTCGTCTTCCGGGTCGAGACCCAGGGCGAGGACAGCCGGCTGCCGATCTATCTCCTCCCGGCGAGCGAAGATGTCGCCGAACTGGCGATGGGGTCGCGCAAGGCACCGATCGGCGGCTTCTACCGCCAGAACGGCGACGGCGCCTTCGCCATGTCGAACCGCGAAAATGACAATCTGGGGAAGGGCACCTCGGCCTCGCAGCAGATATTGTTCCACGAATATAGCCACCACTTCATGAAGCGGCACCTGCGCGCCGCCTTTCCGGGCTGGTTCATCGAGGGCTTTGCCGAATATTATTCGACCGTCGATTTCAACAAACAGGGCCATGCGATGATCGGCCAGCCCGTCTATCGCCGTGCCTATGGCCTGCTGATGCAACCCAAAATTCCGGTCGAGCGCGTCATCATGGAACCCCCGAGCGCGATGCGCACCAACGGCCAGACCGACGTCTATTACGGGCGCGCGTGGATCCTGACCCATATGTTGTTCCACAGCCCGGCACGGCCGAACCAGATCAATGCCTATGTCAATGCGATCAACGCCGGGACCGACCCGAAAACGGCCGCGACCGAAGCGTTTGGCGACCTTGCGCTGCTCGACAAGGACCTCAACCGCTACATCGAGGGCAAGCTATCGTATCGCACGACGCGCGACCCGGTGTCCGTATCGGCGAACATCACAATCACGCCGCTGTCCGCCGACGAGGATGCGGTGATCATGCTGCGGCTCGAACGGATGAATGCGCGCGGCGACAAGGCGCGAATGACGAAGGCGCGCGACGGCCTGCGCGCGCTGGCGGCAAAGCTGCCCGCCAATCCCGACCTGCAGTTCGAGCTCGCCGCCGCCGAATGGGACATGGAGAAGAAAGATCGCGACCTCGCCGCGATCCGCACCGCGCTGGGCAAGGTCCTCGCGGCAAAGCCGGACCATGTGCGCGCGAACGTGCTGCTCGGCCGGCTCAATATCCATGAGCTCCACGACAAGGGCTCCGACGATCCCGCCGCCTGGGGCGCGGCACGGCGGCCGATCACGCTCGCCAACCGCACCGATCCAAACGACGCCGTGCCGCTCTATGCCTATTTCGAAAGCTTCGTGATGCAAGGCAAGCGCCCGCCCGACATCGCGATCCAGGGGCTGGATCGCGCCTTTTCGCTGACGCCCGAGAATATCGAGATCCGTGTCTCCTATGCCTTCGCGCTTGCCAATCTGGGCGATTTCGAGCCGGCGTTGCGGCTCGCCAAAACCGTCGCCTTCGACCCGCACGACAATGGCCGCGGCGAGGTGATGCTGGCACAACTCGAAGCGCTTCGCGACCGGCGCCCCGGCGGAGGCAAGGGCGCCGCCGCCGCGAGCGAGGACTAAGGCACAACAAGGTGCCTCAATAATCGGGCTCTTCGCCGCCCAGCACCTGGCTCGCCTGCGCCGCCAGCCACGCCATCGCCGCGGCCCAGGGCTGGTGCCCATGGCTGATCCGCGCGACGCCGAGGCCGGCGAGCTCCTTGTGCGTCGGGCCGCCTTTGCCGCGCAGGATGTTCACCGGCAGCGGCGAGGCATCGCAGATCGCGCCGATGCATTTGGGGTCGAGCAGGAAGGGCACGAACAGCGACCCCGCGCCCGCGTCGGCATAGGCGCGCGCGCGTTCGAGCGTCGCCGCGACGAGCGCGTCGCCGTCCTTCGCCGCGTTCTGCCCCAGGAACAGGTCGCAGCGCGCGTTGACGAAGATGCCGGTGTCGGCGGCAGCGCGATACCGTTCGGCGGCATCTGCAATGGCGAGCAGTTCCTTCTGCCCGGGCAGCCGGTCTTCCATGTTGATGCCGGCCGCCCCTGCTTCGCGCGCCAGCGCCACCGATTCGCCTACCGCCGCAGGATCGTCGCCATAGCCCGCTTCCATATCGATCGTGACGGGCAGATCGGTGACCGCCAGGATCTGTGCGAGGTTGGCGAGCGCCGCTTCGAGCGGAAAATTCTCGCCGTCGGACGATCCGTGCGCCGACGCGACGCCCCAGCTTCCGGTCGCGATCGCCTTCGCGCCCGTCGCCGCGACCGCCTTCGCGCTCCCCGCGTCCCAGATGTTGATCAGGATCAGCGGATCGCCCGGAACGTGCAACGCGCGAAACTCGGCAATCTTGTCGGACATCAGAAACTCTCCCTCTTGAGCAATTCTTCCTTGATCGGCAGGCCATAAGCATAGCCGCCGAGCGTTCCGTCGCTGCGTACCACACGGTGGCACGGGATCAGCACCGCCACGTTATTTGCGCCATTCGCGCTCCCCGCCGCGCGCACCGCCTTGGGCTTGCCGACCGCCGCGGCGATGTCGGCATAGCTGCGCGTCTCGCCCGCGGGGATTTTCCGGAGCTCGCGCCACACCGCTTCCTGAAAGGCGGTGCCCTTCACGTCGATCGGGATATGGTCGAAACCGTTCACCGGCGCCTCGACCGCGTCGACGACCTGTTTCAGCAGCGCTTCGAACTCTTCGCCGCCCTCGACCAGTTCGGCCGCAGGGAAACGCTCTTCCAATGCCTCGCGCCCCTCGTCGAACGACAGGCGGCACACGCCCTTCTCGGTCGCCGCGACGAGCATTTCGCCGAGGCTGGTCGGCACGACCGCCCAGTGAATCTCGGTGTCCTTGCCGCCGTTCACCCAGGCCGACGCCGTCATGCCCATGCGTCCCTCCATATTCTGGTAGAAACGCGACGGTCCCGAAAAGCCCGCGTCGTAAATCGCGTCGGTCACCCGGCTTCCATCGCTCAGCGCCTTGCGCGCGCGCTCTTCGCGGAGGGCGCGGGCATAGGCCGCGGGCGATAGCCCGGTGTGGCGGGTGAAGACGCGCTGGAAATGCGTCGGCGAATAGCCGGTGCGCGCGGCAAGGTCGCCGAGCGCCAGCGGTTCCTCGCTACCCTTGATCGCCGCGATCGCCTTGATCACCGCATTTTCGTCGCGCGCGACATCGTCGGGCAGGCAGCGTTTGCAGGGGCGGAGGCCCGTGGCGCGCGCTGCATCGCCGTCGGCGAAGAAGCGGACATTCTGGCGCAAGGGGTGGCGCGCGGCGCAGCTCGGCCGGCAATAGATGCCCGTGGTCAGCACCCCGGTGACGAAGCGGCCGTCCTGCGCCTTGTCGCGCGCCTGCACCGCGTCCCAACGCTCGTCGTCGGTCATGGCCTTGAAGCCCATGGTCAATTCCTTTCGATTCGCGCGGCAAAACAGCCATAGGCGGCGTTGTGCGCATCGATATAGGATATGGTCTCGTCCGCGAACAGGTCGCGGATCGCGCCATCGGCCTCGCCCGGCGCCGCGAGCCGCGCGGTCTTCAGCATGCCGTCGGCAGCGAAGGCGCGCAGCGCGAGCTGGCGCCCCTCGAACACCGGCGGCAGTTCGTCGCGATAGGTCGCCGCTTCGACGCCCGGCCGCACATAGATCGCATAGGCGCTACGGTATGGCGTTTCGACATCGTGGCTGATGTGGTGGAGCAGGATCAGCACCTCGCCCGCCTTCGCATCGTCGAGGCTGATGCGGCACGGAAAGCCCCGGTCGGCGGTCGCAGTGACGCGGCGCGCGTTGATCGCGGCGAGTTCGCTGTCGTCCATTGCGAACAGCGGGGCAAAGCGATCGGCGGCGAGTCCGGTAATCGCATAAGTCATCAGATCGTCCTTTCTAGTCGGTCGGATGCTGATGCCACGTCCCGATTGCGGCCGCGTCCCGATGCTTGCGTTCAAAGTTCCGGCGGCTAGTGTGCGCGCCATGACCCGCCTCCTCGCGCTGCTGCTCGCCCTTCTGACCCTCTCGCTGCCATTGTCGATTCCGGCCCATGCCGCCGACGATATCAGCGCCGCGTCGCGCAGCGTCGTGCGCGTCGTCACCGTCGCGATGGTCGATGGCGAGGTCGTCGGCTTTGGCCATGGCAGCGGCATCGCGATCTCGTCGACGCGCATCGTCACCAACGCGCATGTGGTCGAATCGGCCGCGAAATATCCCGACAATGTCGCCCTGGGCGTCGTGCCATCCGAAGGGCAGAAGAGCTTTGCGGGCAAGCTGATCGCGATCGATACCGCGCGCGACCTCGCGCTGATCGAGATTACCGAGGGCCGCCTGCCCGCCGCCGCGATCTACACCGGCCCGCTCGATTCGGGCGCCGACGTCGTCGCGCTGGGCTATCCCGGCAACGTCGACCTCGCGACCGCGCGCAGCGCCAACGACTATATCACCCCGCGCACCCCGACGCGCAGCGAGGGCAATATGTCGAACATGCAGAGCGTCGACGGGGTCGCGATGCTGATCCACACCGCCAAGATCTCGCGCGGCAATTCGGGCGGACCGCTGGTCGACCAGTGCGGGCGTATCACCGGGATCAACACCGCGATCACGCGCGCCGACGACGGCGATTCGCCGTTCGCCTTTGCCATTTCGGGGCGCGAGCTCATGCGTTTCCTCGCCGATGCGAACCAGCAATATAGCAGCGTCGGCACGCCGTGCCTGTCGCTCGCCGAGGCCGACGCGCGCGACCGCGCCGCGATCGACGCCGAAGCGCGTGCGAGCGCCGAGGCGAATGCCGCGAAGGACGCCGCCGCCCGGCTCGACCGCGAATTGAAGCAGGCGCGCGCCGAGGAAGACGCGCTCGCCGCGCGCGAAAACCGCATCGCGCTCGCGGGTGTGTTCTTCGTGATCGGCGCGCTCGCCGCGGGCGCCGGCCTGCTCTTCTACAGTCAGAAGAATCTGCGTAACGCCAAGATCGCGGGCGGCGCGGGCGCGGTGCTGATGCTCGGTGCCGCGATATTGTTCGCAACGCGCCCCGACGCGCACGCCGAGATCGCGGAGGAAGCGGCGACCGCCGCCGCCACCGCAACCCCGAAGCTCGCGCAGGGCAATTTCCTCTGCACGATCCGCCCCGACCGCAGCCGCATCACCGTGTCGGCGACGACCGACGTCCCGATCGCCATCGGCAAGGGCGGCTGCGTCAACGGGCGCACGCAATATACGCAGGGCGCCGACGACCGCTGGCAGCGCATCCTCGTGCCGAACGACGAAGCGACCGTCACCGTCGCGTCGATCGATTCGAGCGGGCGCGATTACCGCGTCGACCGCTATCTGCTCGACGCCGAGACGATGACCAAGGCGCGCGAGACACGCGCGACGGTCACGCTGAAGAGCTGCACCGCCAACCCCGACGAACTCGCCGGGCTCGCCGCGCAGCAGGACGCGATCCGCAGCGCACTTCCCGCCAGCCCGAACGAGCGGCTCGTCTATCGCTGCCAGCCGGCGAGCGGGGCGGCGGTCAAACCGGCAACCGGCGACTGACCGTCAGCGGAGTCCGCCAACCCATTCGGTGAGAATCGCCTGCGCGGGGGCAGTGTAGGCCAGCTCGTGCCCAACCCCTGCGACACGCGCGACCGACGCGTCGGGCCGCGCGCGCGCCAGCCGATCCAGATTGTCGGGCTTTACCAGCGCGTCGGCGTCGCCGTGCATCAGATGGACGGGCGCCTTCACGCGGGCGAGCTTTGCCGCATTGTCGAACCGGTCGCGCACCAGCCAGCGCGGGACGAGCGGGACCTGGCTCTTCACAACCGAGGGCAAATCCGAAAATCCCGACACAAGCATCAGCGCCGCGACGTCGTACCGCAGCGCCATTTCGGTCGCGGGGCCCGAGCCGACCGAATTGCCGACGACGACGATCCGGCGCGAATCGATCCCGGCCCCGGCGAGCCAGCGCATCGCCGCCGCGCCATCGCGATAAAGGCCCGCCTCGCCCGGCGAACCGGGATTGCCGCCATAGCCGCGATATTCGACCAGCATCAGCCCGTGCCCCGCCGCCGCCGGGCCGCGCGTCGCCTCGATCGCGCCGAGCATATTGTCGCCATTGCCGTGGAAGAAGAGGAGCGTCTTCTTGCCCGGCAGCGCGGGGCGATAGAAAGCGGAAAGCCGCAAGCCGTCGTCGGTCTGCGTGTGGACGAGCCGGAAGCCCCGCGGCGGCGTCTGCGGATAATCGGCCGGCGCCGGAAAGATCAGCCGGCGCTGCTGCGTATAGAGCAGCGCCGCCGCGACGAGCGCGAAGACGGCCAGCGCCAGTAGCAGGTTCAGGGCGAGCTTCACCCGCCCCGCGCTATCCGAGGCCGAGCGCGGCGCGAATCCGCTCCGCCGCTTCGGCGGGGTGCATGGCGCCCGAATCGACCGCGACCCGTGCGGCGGGAAGCGCGGGATAGGCGAAGGCGCCCTTCGCCGCGAGTTCGCGATACAGCGCAACCGACGACAATTTGCCGCTCGCCTGCCGCGACGGCGCGTCGAGACGGGCCTCGACAATCGCGGGCGCGCACGTCAGCGCGACGAAATCGACCTGCCCCCCGGCTTGTTCGACCAGCGCGACCACCCGCTCCGGAAAATCGGGGGCGACACTCGCCTCGGGATGAAAGGTGAAGATCAGCGATCGCTTTTCCGCCGCAGCCGCGCGAAATACATCCATCCACATCGCCTCGCGCAGTTCGACAAAGGCGTTGCTGCCGAAAGGAAAGACCGCCAGCAGCGCATCGACGACCAGATGGTTGTGGAACAACGGCAGCCCGGTCTGCGCGGCGAGTTCGCGCGCGACGGTCAGCTTGCCCGACGCCGCGGGACCATGGATGAAGACCAGCCTCACCCCCCGCACGCCCTGAACAGCATCAGCGTGCGCTCGCTCGCGAGCTCGCTCGATGCTTCGTGATAATCTTTGCGCCGGTCGCTGTTGAAACCATGCCCCGCCTCATAGACAAAGATTTGCGCGGTCGGGTGATCCTTCGCGATCAGCGCCTCGACGCCTTCCATCGGGATGCCGTCGTCATAGCGGCCGAAATGGGCGATCGCCGCGCAAGCGGGCGCCTCGTCCCTGAACATCGTCGGAACGAGGCTGCCGTAATAGGCCGAGGACGCCGCGAGGTCGGGGCTGATCTGCGCCATCCGCCACGCGACCGACCCGCCATAGCAATAGCCGGTGATGAAGACGGGGCCTTTGGTCTTGAGCGCATCGATGCAGGTCTGCGCATCCTTCAGGCTCTGCTCGAACGGGTGCAGCTCGCGCGCGAGCTGCACCGCGCGCTGGAACTGCGGCCCCGAATAATCACTCTCGAACCCCGGATGTTCGCGGTCGAAGAGCGCGGGCGACAGCACCTCATAGCCTTCGGCAGCAAATTCGTCGCACATCTCGCGGATATGGTCGGTGACCCCGAATATCTCCTGGATCAGCACCAGCCCGCCCCGGCGCGCACCGTCGGGCTGCGCATGATAGACCGCGATTTCGGCGCCGTCGTCCATCGTCATCCGAATCATCTCGCCCATCATGCCCCCTCACTTCGCCGCCATATTTTTTGGTTAGCCCGTCCCTATCGCACGAAGGGGCAAAAGCAATCGCCCGCCCGCCTTGCATTGCAGCAAAATCGTTGCTAGGCGCGCCGCGACTTCGCGTGGGGGACATTCGTCGAATATCCCCGAAAAGCGCGCGACCCATCCCCCACGGGATAGCAACAAAGGACTTTCACGCGTGGAGAATTCCGGCGGCATTCAGGGCAACATCACGGCGGGCCTCGCGGGCCGTTATGCAGTCGCTTTGTTCGATCTGGCGCGCGAATCGAACGCGATCGACGCGGTGGCCAAGAGCCTTGCGACGCTTCGGGGTGGCCTGACCGAATCGGCCGACCTGTCGGCGCTGATCGCCAGCCCCGTCGTCGCCCGCACCGACGCCGCGAACGCCATCGCCGCGGTCGCCAAGGCGATGAAGCTCGATTCGCTGACCGCGAAGTTCCTCGGGGTGCTCGCCGAGAACCGCCGCCTCGCCGATCTGCCCAAGATGATCGACGCGTTCGACGCGATCGTCGCCGATCACCGCGGCGAAGTGACCGCGAAGGTCACCAGCGCACACCCGCTTTCGGCGGCGCAGCTGAAAGAGCTGACCGCAAACCTCAAATCCCGTGTCGGGCGCGACGTCACCGTCGCCGCGACCGTCGACCCCGCCATTCTTGGCGGTCTCGTCGTCCAGCTGGGCAGCCAGCTGATCGACGGCAGCATCCGTACCCGTCTCAATAGCTTCGCACAGGCGATGAAAGGCTAAACCATGGAAATCCGCGCCGCTGAAATCAGCAAGGTCATCAAGGACCAGATCGCCAATTTCGGCACCGACGCAACGGTCAGCGAAATCGGCAAGGTTCTGTCGGTCGGCGACGGCATCGCCCGCGTCCACGGCCTCGACAATGTCCAGGCCGGTGAAATGGTCGAATTCGCCAACGGCGTGCAGGGCATGGCGCTCAACCTCGAAGCCGACAATGTCGGCATCGTGATCTTCGGCTCGGACGCCGAGATCAAGGAAGGCGACACCGTCAAGCGCACCGGCACCATCGTCGACGTCCCCGTCGGCAAGGGCCTGCTCGGCCGCGTCGTCGATGGCCTCGGCAATCCGATCGACGGCAAGGGTCCGATCAAGGCCGACAAGCGCATGCGCGTCGAAGTCAAGGCGCCGGGCATCATCCCGCGCACCTCGGTTCACGAACCCGTCCAGACCGGCCTCAAGGCGCTCGACGCCCTCGTCCCCGTCGGCCGCGGCCAGCGCGAACTGATCATCGGTGACCGTCAGACCGGCAAGACCGCCGTCGCGATCGACACCTTCATCAACCAGAAGCAGGCGAACGCCGGCACCGACGAATCGAAGAAGCTCTATTGCATCTACGTCGCCGTCGGCCAGAAGCGTTCGACCGTCGCGCAGATCGTCCGCCAGCTCGAAGAAAATGGCGCGATGGAATATTCGATCGTCGTCGCCGCGACCGCGTCGGAACCCGCTCCGCTGCAGTTCCTCGCACCCTACACCGGCTGCACCATGGGCGAGTTCTTCCGCGACAACGGCATGCACGCCGTGATCGTGTATGACGATCTGTCGAAGCAGGCCGTCGCCTACCGCCAGATGTCGCTGCTGCTTCGCCGCCCGCCGGGCCGCGAAGCTTACCCCGGCGACGTCTTCTATCTCCACAGCCGCCTGCTCGAGCGCGCCGCGAAGATGAACAGCGACAATGGCGCCGGTTCGCTCACCGCGCTGCCGATCATCGAAACGCAGGCGGGCGACGTCTCGGCGTACATCCCGACCAACGTGATTTCGATCACCGACGGCCAGATCTTCCTCGAAACCAACCTGTTCAACGCCGGTATCCGCCCCGCGATCAACGTGGGTCTGTCGGTGTCGCGCGTCGGCTCGGCCGCGCAGACCAAGGCGATGAAGAAGGTGTCGGGCTCGATCAAGCTCGAGCTCGCGCAGTATCGCGAAATGGAAGCCTTCGCGCAGTTCGGTTCGGACCTCGACGCGTCGACGCAGAAGCTGCTCAACCGCGGTTCGCGCCTGACGCAGCTGCTGAAGCAGCCGCAGTTCCAGCCGATGCCGTTCGAAGAGCAGACCGCGTCGATCTTCGCCGGCACCAACGGCTATCTCGACACGGTCGCGACGACCGACGTGTCGCGCTACGAACAGGCGATGCTCGCCTATCTGCGCAGCGACCACGCCGGGGTGCTGAAGACGATCCGCGACACCAAGGATCTTGGCGACGACGCCAAGAAGGGTCTGGTCGCGGCGCTCGACGCCTTCGCCAAGATTTTCGCGTAAACACTGAACCTCGTCATCCCCGCGAAAGCGGGGACCCAGCGCGACACGGCGCAAGCTATCCCTAGGTTCCCGCTTTCGCGGGAATGACGAAGAAGAGGAACCGGTAGAGTGGCATCACTCAAGGAACTCAAAGGGCGCATCGTCTCGGTCAAGTCGACCCAGAAGATCACCAAGGCCAAGAAAATGGTCGCCGCCGCCAAGCTCCGCAAGGCGCAGGCCGCCGCCGAAGCCGCGCGTCCTTACGCCGAGCGTCTTGAAGGCGTCGTCGCGAGCCTCGCGTCGAAGGTCGGCGGGTCGGATTCGGCGCCGCAGCTGCTCGCCGGCACCGGCAAGAGCGACACGCACCTGCTCGTCGTGCTCAACAGCGACCGCGGCCTCGCCGGCGCGTTCAACTCGAACATCGTCAAGGCCGCGCGCGACAAGGCGCTCGAGCTGCAGGCGCAGGGCAAGAAGGTCATCTTCTACCTGATCGGCCGCAAGGGCCGCCCGGTGATCGCGCGCCTGTTCGCGGGCCAGATCGTCGAGCAATATGAGACGACCGGCATCCGTGACATCGGCTTCGAGCAGGCGCACGACGTCTCGGCAAAGGTGATGGAGCTTTACGAAGCCGGCGCGTTCGACGTCGCGCATCTCTTCTATTCGAAGTTCCGTTCGGCGCTCCTCCAGGAAGCGACCGGCCAGCAGCTGATCCCCGTTCCCGCGCCCGTCGACGTTCCGGCATCGAGTGGCGCGGCGGTCGAGTACGAGCCCGACGAGGAAGCGATCCTCGCCGACCTCTTGCCGCGCAACATCACGATCCAGATCTTCAAGGGCCTCCTTGAAAATGCCGCGTCCGAACAGGGTGCGTCGATGACCGCGATGGACAACGCGACGCGCAACGCGGGCGACCTGATCAACAAGCTGACCATCGTTTACAACCGCACGCGTCAGGCGGCGATCACCACCGAACTCATCGAAATCATTGCCGGCGCCGAAGCGCTGTAAGCTATCCAAGCAAGGAAGAAACCAATGGCTACCGCTCCCGCTGAAAAGAAGGCTCCTGCCAAGAAGGCCGCCGCGCCCAAGGCTGCTGCGCCCAAGAAGGCTGCCGCTCCCAAGGCTGCCAGCACCGGCACCGCCACGGGCCGCATCGCACAGGTCATCGGCGCCGTCGTCGACGTCCAGTTCACCGGCCAGCTCCCCGCGATTCTGAACGCGCTCGAAACCAACAACAACGGCAACCGCCTTGTCCTCGAAGTCGCGCAGCACCTCGGCGAGAACACCGTCCGCACGATCGCGATGGACGCGACCGACGGCCTGACGCGCGGCCAGCCCGTCGTCGACACCGGCGCGCAGATCTCGGTGCCCGTCGGCCCGCAGACGCTCGGCCGTATCCTCAACGTCATCGGCGACCCGATCGACGAACGCGGCCCGGTGAACGCCACCGCGACCGCGCCGATCCACGCCAAGGCTCCCGAATTCGTCGACCAGTCGACCGAAACGAGCATCCTCGTCACCGGCATCAAGGTCATCGACCTGATCGCCCCTTATGCAAAGGGCGGCAAGATCGGCCTGTTCGGCGGCGCGGGCGTCGGCAAGACCGTGCTCATCCAGGAACTGATCAACAACATCGCCAAGGGCCATGGCGGTACGTCGGTGTTCGCAGGCGTCGGTGAACGCACCCGCGAAGGCAACGACCTCTATCACGAATTCCTCGACGCCGGCGTTATCGCCAAGGACAAGGACGGCAACCCGACCCCCGAGGGTTCGAAGGTTGCGCTCGTGTTCGGCCAGATGAACGAACCCCCGGGCGCCCGCGCCCGCGTCGCGCTTTCGGGCCTGACGATCGCCGAATATTTCCGCGATCAGGAAGGCCAGGACGTGCTCTTCTTCGTCGACAACATCTTCCGCTTCACGCAGGCGGGTTCGGAAGTGTCGGCGCTGCTCGGCCGTATTCCCTCGGCCGTGGGTTACCAGCCGACGCTGTCGACCGACATGGGCGCGCTGCAGGAACGCATCACCTCGACCAACAAGGGCTCGATCACCTCGGTACAGGCCATCTACGTTCCCGCGGATGACCTTACCGACCCGGCCCCGGCAACCTCGTTCGCCCACTTGGACGCGACGACGACGCTGAACCGCGCGATTTCGGAACTCGGCATCTATCCGGCGGTCGATCCGCTCGATTCGACCAGCCGCGTTCTGACCGCCGCGATCGTCGGCCAGGAGCATTATGAGACCGCCCGCCGCGTTCAGGAAACGCTGCAGAAGTATAAGTCGCTTCAGGACATCATCGCGATTCTCGGCATGGACGAGCTTTCGGAAGAAGATAAGCTGGTCGTCGCCCGCGCGCGCAAGATCCAGCGCTTCCTGTCGCAGCCGTTCCACGTCGCCGAAGTCTTCACCAACATCCCCGGCAAGTTCGTGGCGATCGAAGACACGGTGAAGTCGTTCAAGGCAGTGGTCGACGGCGAATATGACCATCTGCCCGAAGCGGCCTTCTACATGGTCGGCGGCATCGACGAAGCGGTCGCCAAGGCCGCGAAGCTCGCCGAAGACGCGTAACACACCTACACCCCTCCCCATGCGGGAGGGGTTTAAGGACATATCATGGCTCTGAAGTTCGAACTCGTCACCCCCGCCCGCCTCGAGCGGACCGCCGACGTCCATATGGTCACCGTGCCGGGGACCGAGGGCGATTTCTCGGTGCTCGAAGGCCACGCCCCGTTCATGGCGACGCTGCGCAACGGACCGCTGACCATCTATGCGACCGCAGGCGCCGCGCCCGAGGTGATCGAGGTCGAAGGCGGCTTTGCCGAGGTCAACGAGACCGGTCTCACCGTTCTGGCCGAGCATATCGCAAGCTGATTGCTTCCGCCGTCCACGGCGATCAAAAGCCCGCATCCTTCACGGATGCGGGCTTTTTTTATACCGGCGTCGCTTGTCCCCGGCGCATTAGGACAATGTCAAAGTTTCCGGTTTATTCACCGTGTCGGATGGGGGTTCGTCTGCGCTGGCAGCGATGCTCCCGATGATATGGAAGCAGGAAAAACCGATGAGTGCATTCGGACGCCGACCCGGAACCGCTGGCCGCCCCGCCTTTGGCGTGGCCAAGCCGATGCAGACTGGTCCCGGCGTGCCGGGCGGAACCCAGTTTCCCGCGATGGATACGCCGGTCGAGATTCCGCAGATGCCGTCGAACCTGTCGCCCGAAGAAGAGGCGATGGAGCGGCTGAACCAGCGCTCGACCGCCGAGGCGATGGAGCCCGAAAAGGCGCAAGGGTTCGAAGCATCGGTCCACAAGATCAAGGAACAGGTGTTGCCGCGCCTGCTCGAACGCGTCGATCCCGAAGCGGCCGCGACGCTCAACAAGGACGAGCTGACCGAGGAATTCCGCCCGATCATCCTCGAAGTGCTCGCCGAGCTCCGCATCACCCTGAACCGCCGCGAGCAGTTCGCGCTCGAAAAGGTCCTCGTCGACGAACTGCTCGGTTTCGGCCCGCTCGAAGAGCTGCTCGCCGACCCCGATATTTCGGACATCATGGTCAACGGCCCGTACCAGACCTATATCGAACGCAAGGGCCAGCTGGTCATCGCGCCGATCCAGTTCCGCGACGAACAGCATCTGTTCCAGATCGCGCAGCGCATCTGCAACCTCGTCGGCCGCCGCGTCGACCAGACCACGCCGCTCGCCGACGCCCGCCTCAAGGACGGCAGCCGCGTCAACGTCATCGTCCCCCCGCTCTCCTTGCGCGGCACCGCGATCTCGATTCGTAAATTCTCGGCCAAGCCGATCACCCTCGACATGCTCTGCCAATGGGGCGCGATGAGCCAGAAGATGTGCACCGCGCTGAAGATCGCGGGCGCCAGCCGGTTCAACATCGTGATCTCGGGCGGCACGGGTTCGGGCAAGACGACGATGCTCAACGCGCTGTCGAAGATGATCGACCCCGGCGAACGCGTGCTGACGATCGAGGACGCCGCCGAACTTCGCCTGCAGCAGCCGCACTGGCTGCCGCTCGAAACGCGCCCCCCGAACCTCGAGGGCAATGGCGCGATCCACATGGGCGACCTCGTCAAGAACGCGCTGCGTATGCGTCCCGACCGCATCATCATGGGCGAAGTCCGCGGCGCCGAGTGTTTCGACCTGCTCGCCGCGATGAACACGGGTCACGACGGATCGATGTGTACGCTCCACAGCAACAGCCCGCGCGAATGCCTCGGCCGTATGGAAAATATGGTCCTGATGGGCGACATCAAGATTCCGAAGGAAGCGATCTCGAAACAGATCGCCGATTCGGTCGACATGATCGTCCAGATCAAGCGCCTGCGCGACGGGTCGCGCCGCGTCACCAACGTCACCGAGGTGATCGGCATGGAAGGCGACGTCATCGTCACCCAGGAACTCTTCAAGTTCGAATATCTCGACGAGGACAAGGACGGCAAGATCGTCGGCGAATATCGCGCGATGGGCCTGCGCCCCTATACGCTGGAAAAAGCGCGCCAATACGGCTTCGACCAGCCCTATCTCGAGGCGTGCCTGTAACGGCCTAGAGCCGCATTCCCAGCCAGATTACCGCTTCGGTCGACACGGACACAACCGGGTCGACCAAACGCTGCCAAAAGCCTACCGATGGCAAGCGGGCCGCTGACAAATCGTGATGCTCCTGTTCTTCGGCGATGATGATCGTCAACGTTCGGACCGCCGGCTCGTCAACGCCCTGCAACGCCGCAATCTGTTCGTGCATGTGGCGCAAGACGACCCGCTCGATTGCGACCGTCGTGGCGGCGATCGCGCCGCGTCCCGCGATCCCGGTGATTGTGCCAAGGACCAGGCCGCCAATGCCGCACCATAAATAACTGCGGCAGCGACCGCGGCCACGACGCTTCAATTCTTCGGCAAAAAGCGCGCGGTGACCGCGTTCGTGGGCCAGGAAGGTATCGAGCTCGCCCACCATGTCAGGCGCGCGCAAGCGTGCAAACCAGCGTTGGGCACTATAGATGCAGACGGCACCATGCTCGCCCGCATGGTCGACCTTCATCACCCGGTCGCCGAGTGTTTCGCCCGACTTCAGCCTCGCGATCAGCCTCAGGCCGGGCGCGGCATCCATATTATTTCCCGGCCAGCCAGAACGCCGTCGCGAACAGTGCGACGGCGGCCGATGCGAGCGCGATCCCGCGCCACGGCATGAAACCGACCTGTTCGACGTCGCGGCGGTTGTTGCGGCGCCAGCTCGCGATCTCGGCCACGCCGAACAGAATCGCGGCACCGATCCCGATCGACAGCATGGACACTTGCATTGCCGCGCATCCCTTCGCAAACAGGGCCTTCCCCTGGAGAGAGGTGCCTCATATGCGTTCCCTATTATTGCTTGCAAGTGCCGCCGCCCTGATCGCCGTTCCCGCGACCGCGATGCAGCATGACGCCCACGCCGCGCATAAGGCGCAGGACGCGATCGCCGCCGCCGTCGCCGCGCCCACGCGCACCGCGACGAACACGCCGCGCGACAAATATCGCCATCCAGCCGAGACGCTCGCCTTTTTCGGTGTGAAGCCCGGCGACACGGTCGTCGAGCTGTGGCCCGGTGGCGGCTGGTACACCGAAATCCTCGCGCCGCTCGCGAAGTCGGGCGGCGGCACGCTTTATGTCGCGGCACCGTGGGAACGCGGCCTCAATCGCGTCAAAACCAAGCAGACCGAAAATGCCGACGTCTATGGCGCGATGAAGCTCGCCGAATTCCCCAACGCTGGCACCAACCCGAAGGTGCCCGACGCCAGCGCCGACGTCGTGCTGACCTTCCGCAACGTCCACAACTGGCGTTTCGACGGCACCGACAACACAGCGAACGCGTTCAAGCAGATTTTCGCGATGCTGAAACCCGGCGGCACGCTGGGCGTCGTCGAGCACCGGCTGAATGAAAGCGACGACAGCGCGAAGGAGGAAAAGTCGGGCTATATGAAGAAAAGCTCGATCGTCGCCTTTGCCGAAGCTGCGGGCTTCAAGCTCGCCGGCGAGAGCGAGATCAACGCCAATCCCAAGGATACCAAGGATTATCCCAAGGGCGTCTGGACGCTGCCGCCGAGCCTGGCCGAGGGCGAGACCGATCGCGCCAAATATGTCGCGATCGGCGAATCGGACCGCATGACGCTGAAATTCGTGAAGCCCGCGAGCTGAAACACTTCGAGTCCATAGACCCGGCGCTGCTACTCAGCGCCTATGCGCAGGGCATTTTTCCGATGGCCGACGGGGCGGACGACCCGTCGGTCCATTGGGTCGAACCGCGGCTGCGCGCGATCCTGCCCTTGGATGGCTTTCACCTGTCGCACAGCCTGAAAAAAATCATCGTGTCGGACCGCTTTCGCGTCACGACCGATACTGCCTTTGCCGACATGGTCGCGCTCTGCGCCGCGCCCGCCGACGACCGGCCGACGACGTGGATCAACCCGGTGATCCGGGCGAGCTACGACCGCCTCTTCCAGCTCGGCCATGCGCACAGCGTCGAATGCTGGCTGGACGGCGAGCTTGCGGGCGGGCTCTACGGCGTGACGCTCGGCCGCGCCTTTTTCGGCGAATCGATGGTCAGCCGCGCGCGCGACGCGTCGAAGGTCGCGCTCGCGCACCTCGTCGCGCGGTTACGCGCGGGCGGCTGGAAATTGCTCGATTGTCAGTTCATCACCCCGCACCTCGCCAGCCTCGGCGCGATCGAAATCCGTCAGGCCGACTATCTGGCGCGGCTCTATTCGGTGTTGGCGGGGGGCGACGGTGCCGCGACCTTGGGCGCCGGCGCCGGAACGACCGGTGGCGCTACGGGCGCTGCCGTCCCCTCGCCGCCGTTCGTCGCGGGCGACTGGGGCGCGCTCGATGCCTTGGGCGCCGCAGCGGCGCCCGATTTCGGCGCCGAACGCGCGACGGGTTCGCCGCCCGGATATGTCATCGCACAGCTTTTGACGAAGACGTCATAGATCGGGTGCTGGATCACGTTGCGGTCGGGCCGCTCGCGGAAAATCCAGCCCGAAAAGACGCGATACCATTTGTCGTCGCGCTGATCCTGCACCGTCAACTGCACGAACGCACCCGTCTCGGGCGGATCCTCCCACGGCGCGGTTTGCTCGCATGCGCGGAGCCGCACGATAGCGCGGCCGACGCGCGCCGTTTCGCCGGGCTTCATCTCGAGATCGCGGACGAGCCCGTTACGCTTGTTGAGCAGACCGACGACGGCAACGCGGTCGGCCATCGGGGTCGCGCCTTCGATGCCGCCGACTTCCTGCGGCACGCGTTCGGATTTGGCGATCTGCGGCGCCTTGTCGCTGCCGCCCGCCTTGGTCGCCGGGGTCCGGTCGCAGGCACCGAGCGACAGCGCGGCGAGCATGGCCAGCCCGGCGGTCGCGGTCAGCCTGGGCACCGCGGCACTCACTCGGCGCCGGGCCGCCAGGCCTCATAATCGCCGGTCGCGGCGGCACGCTGGCCACCGCGTTCGAGCGCGCCGGCGGGGCGATAAGCGCCCGTGCTGCCGGTTAGGTTCGGGGTCGCTTCCTTCTCCCACGCGCGCGGTGCGGGAAGGGCATCGGTCGGCAGTTCGTCGAAGGTGCCGTGCAGCCAGCCATGCCATTCGGGCGGCACGCGGCTCGCGTCGTTCGATCCATTGTACAGCACCCAGCGGCGGCCGCCCTTTTTCGCGCGGAAATAGCGGTTGCCGAGGCTGTCCTCGCCCACCTTCGTGCCGGTGCTCCAGCTGTTCAGCAACGTGCCGACGGTCGCACCGTCCCACCAGGTGAAAATCTTGCCCAAGATGCTCATGGCGTGGCGTTTACAGGCAAGGGCGCGCGGTCTGCAAGCCGCAAACCACGCGGACGGGCGCTATTTTCCATCTTTCCATGTGATCTTGGCTGTCTCGTCGATGCCAAGCTTCGCCGCCGTACCGCCCGCAAGTTCGAGCACCGCCGAAACCTCGCCGCCGCTGACCACCGGTTCGAGCGATTCGGGGATCGTATTTTCGGCGATGCGGTCGATGCTGCCGTCGGCGCGGATGAAGAACATATCGAGCGGGATCAGCGTGTTCTTCATCCAGAAGCTGCCGATTCGCGGCTTCTTGAACGGAAAGATCATTCCGCCACCCTCGGGCAGGCTGGTGCGGAACATCAGCCCGCGGTCCTGTTCCTCATCGGTGCGCGCAACCTCGACGTTGAAGACATGCGCCTTGCCCGCCGCGGCGATCGTCACCGGGATCGTCGAGGCGCTCGCCTCCTCGCTTGCATCGCTGCTGCACGCCGCCATCGGCAGCGCGAGCGACAGGGCAAGGGCGGTAAAAATGGCGCGCATCGGCAGATCCTTATCCCGTGATGCCGCCGGACCTAATCGAGCATCGCTTCATCGTCCAGCACCGCCAGCGCCGCCTCGTCCCCCGGGGGGACGGCAAGGATGCGGCGCGCGATCGTCATGCTGTGCCCCGCGCGCAAAAAGGCGGCGATTTGCCGCTCGCGCTGCTTCGGATCGTCGCTCGATCGCACCGCGAACGGCCCGAACCGCCGCCGCCGCGCAAAACCGATGGCCGCCGCCACCGCAGCGCCCTCCGCCGTCTCGATCGCCTCGCCGCTGTCTTCTTCGGCGATTCCGTCGACGTAAAGCTGCGCCTTGACCCGCCGCACGCCGAGCCCGCGCCGCGTCATCGCACCGGCGCGCATCGCGGCATATTGGCGGTCGTCGAGATAGCGCAAACGCTCCATCCGGTCGGCGACCGCCTCGCACGCCGCCATGGCGTCAATATCGTCTATCCATTCGGATTCGCGGACTTTTCGCGACAAGTAGCGCGTCAGCTTGACCCGGCTCGTTGCGAATCGCGCGACATAGGCAAGCGCCAGTTCGTCAAGCTTGGCTGCGCCGAGAGGCCTTTTCGATCGGTCGGACGGGGCGCGGCGGTTGGCCATATGCCATGTTTGTGCCACAGTCGGGCCTGATTGAGAACGATCAACACCGCCATATCGGGCCATAACGCCCGGAAATGGGCGATTGTTCTAACAACACAGGGCTCGCGCACATTACTATGGCTTCAAAAGATGACATGCTTGTTGCCGCGCGGCCCGTTTCAAGGGATGTCGCACCCCCTATGACCCAGATCATCGAAACGCAGGCCGACGCGCTGACGTCGACCCCGACGCTCTGTGCGCAGCCGCGCCGCTTTTCGGACTTCGCCACCGTCGGTGAAGCGCTCGATTATGCCGCCGACGGCACGCGCGGGCTCAATTTTCACGATCCGCGTGGGCGTCTTGTGCGCCCCTATCCGTACAGCGAGCTCAGGGCCGATTCGCTCGCCACCGCTTACCGGCTGATCGCCGCGGGGGTGAAGCCCGGCGACCGAATCGCGCTGATCGCCGAGACCGGCGCCGAATTCGCCGCGCTCTTCTTCGGCACGATCTACGCCGGCGCCTGGCCGGTGCCGCTGCCGCTGCCGACCAGCTTCGGCGGGCGCGACAGCTATGTCGGCCAGCTCGTCGTGCAGCTTTCGAGTTGCGACCCGACGATGCTCTTCTTCCCGCCCGAAATCGCCGCGATGGCGATCGAGGCGGCCGAGAAGGAAGGCGTGACGCCCGTCGACTGGAGCGAATTCGAAAAGAAGCCCGCGCCGGTCACCGCGCTTCCCGAGCAGAAATCGGACGAGACCTGCTATCTTCAGTACAGCAGCGGCTCGACGCGCTTCCCGCACGGCGTCGCGGTCACCCATGCCGCATTGCTCAACAACCTCGCCGCGCACAGCCATGGGATGGAGCTTCAGGACAGCGACCGCTGCATTTCGTGGCTGCCCTGGTATCACGACATGGGCCTCGTCGGCTGCCTGCTCTCGCCCGTCGCGAACCAGGTCTCGGTCGATTATCTCAAGACCGAGGATTTCGCGCGCCGCCCGCTCGCGTGGCTCGACCTGATCAGCCGCAACGAAGGCACGACGCTCAGCTATTCGCCGACCTTCGGCTACGACATCTGCGCCCGCCGCGTGTCGAGCCAGACGCATGTCGCCGACCGTTTCGACCTGTCGCGCTGGCGCGTCGCGGGCAATGGCGCCGACATGATCCGCCCCGATGTCATGCAGAGCTTCGTCGACGCCTTTGCCGACGCGGGTTTCAAGGCGAGCGCCTTCCTGCCGAGCTACGGCCTGGCCGAAGCGACGCTCGCGGTCAGCATCATGCCTCCGGGCGAAGGCATCGTCGTCGAACTGGTCGAGGAAACCGAGCTGTCGGGCGCCGCGAATGATTCGGGCCGCCCGACGCGCTACCGCGCGATCGTCAATTGCGGCCGCGCCGCGCGCGACATGGTGATCGAGGTCCGCGACGAAGCGGGCAATGCGCTGCCCGACCAGACCGTCGGTAAGGTGTGGTGCACCGGGCCGTCGCTGATGACCGGCTATTTCCGCGATCCCGAATCGACCGCCGCCTGCATGAAGGACGGCTGGCTCGACACCGGCGATATGGGTTATTTGTCAGACGGTTACATCTATATTGTCGGCCGCGCCAAGGACATGATCATCATCAACGGCAAGAATCACTGGCCGCAGGATATCGAGTGGGCGGTCGAGCAATTGCCGGGCTTCAAATCGGGCGATATCGCGGCCTTTGCGATCACCGCGCCCGGCGGCGAGGAAACCCCCGCGGTGCTCGTCCAATGCCGCACCAGCGACGAGGCCGAGCGTCTCGCGCTGCGCGAGACGATTCGCGACCGCGTCCGCGCGATTACCGGCATGAATTGCCTGATCGAACTGATCCCGCCGCGCACGCTGCCGCGCACGAGTTCGGGCAAGCTCAGCCGATCGAAGGCGCGCGCGCAATATCTGGCCGGGGAAATCCAGCCCTTCGCGATGGCGGCCTGATCAACACGCTGAACGGCCAAGTTTTTCCTGTCCCGACAAGGGACAGAAAACCGTGCTTTGGCGCGCGCTTGGTTACCTTCGGGTAATACCCGCGCGCTAAACCTGCGGGCGTGAAAAGCCTGCTGACCGATCCCATTGCTGCCGAAGTCATTCCCGCGCGGACCCTTTTGGGGCTGGGGCCGCGCGATCAGGACGTCGGCAACCTCCGCCAGCTCCAGCTTGCGCCGCTTCGCGGCCGCGGGTCGCTGCGCCTGGTGATGGGCATGGGCATGGCGCTCGTTGCGGCTTTCACGATGATCCTCAGCGTGCCCTTGCCGGTCGCCGCCGGCTGGCTGGGCGGCGCGCTGGTTTTCGGCCTCTGGTCGTACAGCAAATTCCGGAACCTCCCGTTCGGCGACCCCAAGCTGTCGGGGGTGGCCGAATATCGGCTGTGCCTGCGGCACGCGCTCTATTCGGCGGTTCTCTGGGGGTCGCCTTTCTGGTTGCAGGGGCTGACGCCCGCGCTCGACCATGTCCTTTCGATGTGGACGATCGCGGTGCTGATGATGGTCACGCTCTCGATCGTCGCGCACAGCGTCCCGCTGGCCTGCGTGCTGTTTATCGCCCCTGTCACCCTGTCGGCGGCCGCCGCGCTGGTGCGCGCCGGCGCGCCCCAGCTGGCCGGCGTGGCGATCGCCGCCGGGCTGCTGCTTTGCGCCTTCTGCGTCCGTTTCGCGCAAAGCCATATTCGTTTCCGCCGCGCCGAAGAGACGCTGCACGAAAAGACCGAGACGGTGAGCCTGCTGCTGCGCGAATTCGAGGAAACCTCGGCCGACTGGCTGTGGCAGACCGACAACAGCCGCCGCCTCGTCCATGTCTCGCCGCGCCTCGCCTATGCGCTTGGCGGCACCGCGGAGACGCTCGAGGGCGTCCCGTTGTTGCAGGCGCTTTCGGGCGATGCCTGGGAAACCGGGCTGTTCCCGAAAAGCCTGCACGACATGGCCGAACGGATGAAACGGCGCGAGAGCTTTTCGAATCTGATCGTGCCGGTGACGATCGGCGGCATGCCGCGCTGGTGGGAATTGTCCGCGTCGCCGCGCCTCGACGAAGCCGGCAAGTTCCTCGGCTTCCGCGGCGTCGGATCGGACGTCACCGAAAAGCGCGCGACCGCCGAACAGATCGCCAAGATGGCGCGATTCGACAATCTGACCGGCCTGCCCAATCGCCTCAGCCTCAACGAGGATCTGGCGCGCGCGCTGGCGCATGCGCTCGAGGCCAAGTCGCGCTGCGCGCTGCTGATGATCGACCTCGACCGGTTCAAGGCGGTCAACGATACGCTGGGGCACCCCGTCGGCGACAAATTGCTCGCGCAGGTCGCGGCACGGCTGAAGGGCCTGATGGAGCGCGGGATGACCTGCGGCCGGCTCGGCGGCGACGAATTCGCGGTCGTGCTCCACAATGTCGCCTCGGCCGACAGCGCCGAGGATCTCGCGCAGCGGATCATCACGACGATCAGCCGACCCTATGTGGTCGACAATCACCAGCTGTTCGTCGGCGCCAGCGTCGGCTTCGCGATCGGGCCCACCGATGGCGCGACGGTCGAAACGCTGACCCGCAACGCCGACCTTGCGCTCTACAAGTCGAAGGACAAGGGTGGCAATGTCGTCGCCGCCTATGTCGCATCCCTGCACGCGCAGGCCGAGGAACGGCGCGTGATGGAGCAGGAGTTGCGCGGCGCGCTCGAGCGCGGCGAATTCGAACTTTATTACCAGCCGGTGGTGACCGCCGCCGACGGCACATTGAACGGCTTCGAGGCGCTGATCCGCTGGAACAACCAGAAACTCGGCAATGTCTCGCCGGGCCGCTTCATCCCGCTCGCCGAAGATGCGCGGCTGATCTCGCCGATCGGCGAATGGGTGCTGCGCACCGCGTGCCGCGAAGCGATGAAATGGCCGTCGAACCTGAAGGTCGCGGTCAACGTCTCGGCCGACCAGCTCACCGACCCCAGCTTTGCCTCGGTCGTCGTTTCGGCGCTCGCGCAGAGCGGGCTTTCGCCGCAGCGGCTCGAGATCGAAGTCACCGAAAGCGTCTTCCTGCGCGACGGCGGCGGCGCGGCGCAATTGCTCGACCAGCTGATCGGGCTCGGCATCCGCCTCAGCCTCGACGATTTCGGCACCGGCTATTCGTCGCTCGGCTATCTGCGCAAGACGCAATTCTCGACGATCAAGGTCGACCGGAGCTTCGTCGTGGGCGCGGCGAAGGGCAGCATCGAATCGATCGCGATCATCCGCGCCGTCGTCGCACTCGCCGACAGCCTCGGCATGTCGACGACCGCCGAGGGGGCAGAAACCGAACTCGAGGTCGAAACGCTCCGCGGCTTTGGCTGCAGCAACATCCAGGGCTATTATTACGGGCGGCCGATGCCCGCGAGCGACGTGCTGACGCTGTTCCGTGCCTCGGACGATATCACGACCGCGGCAGCCTGACGGCGACGCGCGTCGCCCGACGGCGACAGGCCGAAACACCTGCACGGCGAATTGAACAGCTTAACAAAAGGTTCCCCCATCCACCGCATGACAAGCGCGACTCGTCGCTAGACGGGTGGTGGACCGCGCGAGACATGGCAAAGACGCTCCAACGCTTGAAGACAAGCCATCGGGGGTCGCTTTCCATGTTCATTCGTCGTTATCTGGCAGCCGCCATGGCGTCTGTGATGATGATTACCGGCCTGCTCGCCAGCGCCCCCGCCGCCGCGCGCGACTATCTGCAGTGCGTCCCCTTTGCCCGCGCCGAATCGGGCGTCGAAATCCGCGGCAACGCCAAGACCTGGTGGGCGCAGGCCGCCGGCACCTATCAGCGCGGCGACGAACCCCGCGCGGGCGCCGTGATGGCGTTCGCCGGCACCGGCGGCATGCCGCTCGGCCATGTTGCCGTCGTCAAGAAAATCGTCAGCGACCGCGAAATCCTGATCGACCACGCCAACTGGTCGCCGATCAACGGCCGCCGCGGCCAGATCGAGCGGGGCGTCCGCGTCGTCGACGTTAGCTCGGATGGCGACTGGAGCATGGTCCGCGTCTGGTACGCGCCGATCGGCGACCTGGGCCTCCGCGCCAACCCTGTGCAGGGCTTCATCTACGCCGACGGCGAAGCGGGCGCACCGAACAAGGCCCCCAGCTTCAAGGCGCCCGTCTGGGTCCAGAACGACTGGAAACCCGGCAACGGCCTCGAATTCGTCGCCGCCTCGCTCGGCCAGTAAGCCCAAACGACATTCTGCAAGCGCATTGCGCGCACAAAGAAAGCCCCGGATCGCTCCGGGGCTTTTCTTTATGCGCTGTGACGCTGTGTGTTTAGGCTTCGTCGCCTTCGCCGGCGGCACTGTCTTCGAACCAGGCTTCGACCTCGCCCGACAGCTTGATCGTCATCGCCTGGCCAAAGCGGTCCTTCGACTTGCCCGCGGCGACGCGGATCCAGCCTTCGGAGATCGAATATTCCTCGACGTCGGTGCGCTCCTTGCCCTTGAAGCGGATTCCGATGCCGCGCTGCAGCACCTCCATATCGAAATGGGGCGAGCGCGGATTGGTCGACATGCGGTCGGGGGGCGTATCGGTCATAACTATATTTCCCAAAAAATGATGGCGCGGCCCTAGCTGGACCGCGCCATCATCGTCAATCGTTGAGACACGACGTCGGGTCTAGAAACCGGCCTTCAACGTCACAAAGAACTGCTGCGGCGCACCCGTGAGCAAGGTCTGGCTGTCGCCGCGGTTGGCGAAGCCGTTGGTGCCGATCGTCGACACATATTCCTTGTCGAACAAGTTGGTCGCATTGGCCTGGATCGAGATGCGGTCGTTGAGACGATAGCCGATGCTGGCATCGACGATCACGAACCCGCCAACCTCGGCGTCATTCTCGTACGAATAATAGCGCTTCGACGTGTAGTTGGCGCCGACGCGCGCGAAGAAATCGCCATTGTCCCAGGTGATTTCCCCCTTGGCGAGGTGCCGCGGCGAATTGACCACCGTCTTGCCCGCGGTCGCCGCGACGACCCTGCCCGCGGCATTGACGACATCGTCCTGATATTCGGAGTCGTTATATGCATAGGAAGCGAAGAGCGCGAGTTCGGGGGTGACGCGGAACGTCCCGGCCGCCTCGACGCCCCATGAGCGGACGTCGCCGACGTTACTAAGGATCGCCGGGTTGCCCTGAATGCCCGATCCGTTGGCGAACGCGATGATGCGATCCTTGAAGTCGACATAATAGCCAGCGATCACGCCCTGAAAGCGCGATGATTTGGTGCGGAAACCGAGTTCGTAGGTCGTCGAGGTTTCGGGCTTCAGGTCGAGCGCATCGAAGCCCGCCTGCGTCGTCGCGAACGGGCCGCCGGTTGCCGAGCTTTCGAACGCGCGCATATTCTGGGTGTAGCTCGCGAACAGCTCGTTATCGTCGTTGAGGCGATAGAGCAGCCCCGCCTGCGGCAGGAACCAGTCCTTCGCCTCGGTCTTCCCCGATGCCAGCCCGCCGCGCACGACCGGCGTCGCAAGGTTGGTGACGCGCAGCCCCTTCCAGCCCGCGTTGATCTGGAAGCTGCCGAGGTCGAGCGTGTCCTGGACGTGATATTGCAGCGTCTGGGTGTTGAAATCGAACTCCCACTGGGTCGCGAGCGGATTCTTGGGGAAGGTCAGGCTGCCGCGGCTCGGCGCGCCGGCCGTATTGGCAAGGCCATAGAAGCGCCGCGCCTGATTGAAGGCGTTATCCTCGTACCACATGCCGATTTCGAACTTGTTGGCGCCGACCTCGAACAGGCTGGAGGTGACGATACCGTAACGTTCGATGTCATATTCGGTGGTGCGGATCGTCATCGGCGCGCCGCCGGGGGTGGTCACATAGGGCGTGAACCACAGCCCGCGGCCCTTGTTGCCATGATAATAACCCATCGCCTTCAGCGTCCAATATTCGCCGAGCGGCGCCTCGACGCCGACGCCGGCCAGCCAGTCCTTGCGCAGCCCCGATGCGTCATAATAGGCGTCGTCGACCGTCGCGACCGGCGCTGGGAATGCCTCGCCGGCCCCGGCATAGGGCGCGACATAGGGCGTTCCGAGCGGCAGGCTGCCATTGGCGACACCGGCGTTATACGCCGCGCGCGCGACCTGATTCTGATAGACTTTGGCGACCTGAACCGCCGTGTCCCAATCCTTCGCGAAATTGTCCCACTGATAGCCGAGGCGGCCGATCATGTCGGCGGAGAGGTCCTGATAATCATTCTCGCGGCGGTTCGAATAATTGACGAAGCCGAAAAACTGGCCGTCGCCGACGGGCTGGACGATGCGCGCGTTAACCTGATCCTGCCGCTGGACGCCATTGCCCTTCCATTTGTCGGCATCCTGCCAGGCGTAGCTCAGCGACAGGCGCGGCCCGCCGGGCGCGATCTCGCCGCTGTCGATGCGCGCAAAGAGGCGCTTGGTGTCGTCGCTGCCATAGGTGCCCGACACGTCGACACCGAGCTCTTCGGCCGGTTCGCGCGAGAAAAATTCGATCGTGCCACCAAGGTTGCTCGTCGACGCCGCGGCGAGCGAGCCCGCACCCTGCGCGACTTCGACCCGGCCGACATTCTCGCTGATGATCGCGCGGCTGATGTGCAGACCGTTATGGTTGCCATAGGCCATGTCGCCGAGGGGGACGCCGTCGAGCGTGAAGCCGAGCTGGTTCTGCGAAAAGCCGCGGATCGAGATGCGCGCCGACCATTCATAGGCGCCGAACGGATCGGCCGCCTGGAAATTGACCCCGGGCAGCTTGTCGATGGCCTTGAGCGGGCTGATCCCCGACACTTCGAGTGCGATGTCGGCGGCGCCCAGTTCCTGCACCTGACGCGCCTGCCCCTGACCGAGCACGACAATCTCTGCGACATCGGCGCTTTCAGCCGCATCGGCCGCGGCGTCTTCGGCAAAGGCCGGCGTCGCGGCCAGCATGGCGAGCGCAGCGATCGAGGCGGCCCCGGCCCGCAGGCGGTTCCTGAACTGAGTGGTCATCGATGGATCCCCTTTTCCCGGTCGCGAAATGGCGCCGGGGTTGCGGGGGCATAGGCGGGCGATATTGCTGCGCTGCGGCGAAGGCGTGACAGCGCGATGACGGAAAGAAGTAGGATCGGCGGCAATCGCGCCGCCATCCGGGCTGGAACCCTTTTACTTAAATCAATTTATGAAAATCACGTCCCTTTATGGGGCACATGCTGATGGCGCAAAGTTATCCGAAAGAAAGAACTACAGAAAAATTTTAGTTAACGCTTTTGATCTCTTTGCAAGGAAATCCGTGACTATCGCATGAGTCACGGGTTTATATATTCGGTTAATAGCAATTAATTTCAACAACAAAGGGAACTTTAGAGCTCGTTCGGGAATCTGGGGCTTTAGGGACCAGATCATGTACGAAGGGGATATCTCATGCCTTTCTTCCGTCTTGAATTCCGCCCAGCCCATCTCATCCTCATCCCGGCCTGCTTCGCGCTCGCGGCCTGCGAATCTTCGGGCAGCTACCGCGTCGGCAGCGTCGGCAGCGGCGGTGCCACCGGCGCCGTCGGCCCGGCGGGCGCACCCGGTCCGGCCGGGGCAACCGGTGCGACCGGCCCCGCGGGCCCCGCTGGCCCGGCCGGTAGCGGTCTCGGCCTCGGCAGCGCGGGCGCGCTCGCGGTTGGCGGACTTGTCGGCCCCGGCGGCGTCGCGGGCACCGGACTGCTCGCGAACACCGGCGATCCCGCCAGCACCAATCCGGTGATCGGCGGCGTGCTCGTCAAGACGGGTGGGCTCGTCAATGTCATCGCCGACAAGGGCCTGCTGCTCGCCAGCGCGGTCGACGGCAAGGTGCCCGGCAACACCAACCTCGTCGGCACCGTCGTCGGCGTCGTCAAAAGCACCGGTGTCGCGCTCGTCCAGACCGGCAATGGCCAGCAATATCTGGTCGACGGCCTCGCCGCCGCCCCCGGCCAGCTGATCACCGCAACGATCGGCAAGGCGACCGCGATCGGCAGCCCGACCGCCTCGCCGCTGATCGGCGCGAGCATCCTCTCGCCCGGCCAGCAGAACGGCAGCCTGCTGACCGTCGGCGTCGGATCGGGCGGCCAGCTCGTCACGCTCCAGCCCGGCACCGGCGGCAATCTGCTCGGCGGCGCGACCGGCGGCCTGACGGGCGGGGCGCCCGGCGGCAGCCCCGTCGGATCGCCCGTCACGCTGGTCAGCAACGTCGTCACCACGGCGACCGGCGCTCTCGGACAAGTGGGCGGCGGCGCAACGGACGGCGGCACGGCGGTCGATCCCGTCACCGGCCTCGTCACCGGGGTCACCGGCACCGTCGGGGGCGTCCTCGGCGGCCTGAAACCGAAGCGCGGCAACTGAAGCCGCACTCGATGCGTCCATTGCGCAACGCCTGCACCGCGGCGGCGGCCGGAGCCCTGCTCCTCCCCGCCGCGGCGCTCGCGGCCCAACCCGCGGCGACGCCGCTCCACGGCCGCCCACCCCTCGCCCCCGACCGCACCCACGACCCGCTTCCCGATCCCGAGACCAAGCCGCTCTCGCTCGGCAAGGTCGAACTCGGCGCGCGGCCCGACGTGACGATCCGCGAAATCCGCTTCGTCGGCGCGGGGGTGCCCGCCAATGTGGGCCGCGCGGCACAGCGCTTCGTCGGCAAGCGCGCATCGGCGGACAATCTGGCGAAACTCGCCGCGGCGATGACGCGCGCGTACAACCGTTCGAGTGTCGCGCTCTTCACCCTCGTCATCCCCGAGCAGGATCTGTCGGGCGGCATCGTCACCGTCGCCTCGGCCGAGGGCCATATCGGGTCGGTGACGCTGAGCGGCGAGCGCGAGGGCGGCCCCGCGCCGCTCGTCGGCCGGATGGCGCGGAGCCTCACTGGCCAACGCCCGCTGCCGCGCGCGCGCTTCGAACGCGCGCTCGGCAATATCGCCGATATTCCGGGCCTTACCGTCACCCCGTCGCTGGCGCTCGGCGGCGCGCAGGGCGCGGTCGCGCTCGATCTCGCAATCGACGCAAAGAAACCGACGATCGGCCTCGGCTTCACGACGCGCACCAGCCAGTTCGTGAACGACGGCATCGTCGAGGCGAACGCACGCGGCACCAGTCTCATCCGCAGTGGCGACGAAACGCGGCTCACCGGCGCCGCGGCGGTCAATTTCAAATCCTTGCTCTACTTGGCAGCGAGCCATTCGACCCCGATCGGCGCCAGCGGTACGCGCGCCGAAATCTCGGCCGCGGCGCTACGCACCCGGCCCAAAGGGCTCGCGATCGACGGTGAAGCATGGAGCACGGGGTTCGGCATCACCCACCCGCTGATCCGCGCGACGCGGCGCAATCTGGTCGCTGCGGCGCGCATCGACTATCTCGATTCGAAAAATGCGCTGTTCGGCTCGACGATCGCCGCCGAAAAGACCTGGACGGCGAGCGGCAGCCTCGTCTTTCGCCTCAGCGAAGAGCACACCGTCGTCGGCGCGCGTATCGGCGGCGCCAAGGGTCTCGATTTTGCGGGCGCACGCGTCGATCCCGGCGTCGGCGAGGTGGGTTTCCTCTATGCCGACGCGAGCATCGAGGCGAATCAGGCAATCGGTAAGGCCCTGGTCGTCCGCGCCGCCGCGACCGGCCGCTGGACCCGCGACCGCCTGCCCGCGGCGCAGCGTTTCAGCGTCGGCGGCGCCACCTTCGGCCGCGCGTTCGACGACGGCTTGGTCAATGGCGATCGCGGCTATGCCGCCTTCGGCGAATTCGCGCTACGTCCGCTGCGCGGCGGCAAGCTGGCGAAGAGCGAAATCTACAGCTTCGTCGATTATGCCGACGTCACGCTGCTCGCGCGCACGGCGATTCCGAGAACGGATTTCCGGCTCGGCAGCTGGGGCGGCGGCGTGCGCCTCTCCTATGCCGAAAACGCGACGATCGGCCTCGAACTCGCCGACGCGTGGAACCAGCCGGTGCCCGGCTATGATCAGGACTGGCGCGTCGCGCTCAGTTGGAAATTGTCGCTTCGTCCGTGATCGCCGGGCCGAGCGCCGCGGCCGCGACATAAAGCTTGTCGGCGAGTGGATAGAGTTCGCGCTCCTCGCGTTCGATCCGCAACGCCAGCAAGCCGAAGATCGCCGCCGTCTCGCGGCCGAATTCCGCCCATTTGGCCTCGACCCTTTTGGGGGTCCATTTGTCGTCATAGGCGACATAGTCCGCCGCCAGATCCCCCATTTCCAATTCGAATTCGCGCGTGATGTTCATCAGGTCCGGGTCGCCGGTCGCCCGCAGGCGCGGATAGAGGATCCAGTCCTCGCATTTCAGGTGGCGCACCAGCATCTCGCGAAGCCGCCCGCGCGCCGACGCGAGCTCGGTTAACTGCGGCGGCCCCGGGGTGTTGATCAGTTCGGTCACGATCCGCGCCAGCGCGATCAGCGCCGCATGTTCGGCGCGCAGTCGCTCTATTTCGTGGCTCAAAGGCATAGCTGCTCCAAGCGATACGACCGGGTCCCTCGGGCGTCATCTTGAGGGCACCGCAATGGGAAAGCAAATTGATATTCGATAACGTTCGAAACGCACGAAGGGTCCGCACCGGAATGGACCCTTTCTGCTTCTTGTCGGGTCGGCGGGGCGAGCAGGTGTCAGCGGCCCCGACATGGGAACCGCTCCCCGCCTTGTTCATTGTGACTCCCGATAGCGAAAGGGAATGCCATGGCCGCACGCGCTTATTGGAAGGGGCAGATCCGGCTCGCGCTGGTATCGATCCCGGTCGAAATCTATTCGGCGACCAAATCGGGCGCCGCGGTCACCTTTCGCCAGATCCACGAACCGAGCGGCAAACCGATCAAATATGAGAAGGTCGTGCCCGGCATCGGCGCGATCGACCATGACGATATCGTCAAGGGTTTCGAGCTGTCGAAGGGCAATTATGTGCTGCTCGACGAGGAGGAGATCGAGGCGGTCAAGCTCGAGAGCAAGCGCACGCTCGAGCTTGTCCAGTTCGTCGACACCGATGCGATCGACGTCCTCTATTACACCAAGCCCTATTATGTCGTTCCCGCCGACGAGCTAGCCGAAGAAGCCTATATCGTCCTTCGCGAAGCACTGAAGCGCACGAAGAAGGTCGGGCTTGGCCAGCTCGCGCTGCGCGGGCAGGAGCAGCTTGTCGCGCTGCGCCCGTGCGGGCGCGGCCTCGTGCTCGAAGTGCTGCGCTATGCCGACGAGGTGAACAAGGCGGCGAATTATTTCCGCGACGTCGGCAATGCCAGGCCCGACGCCGACCTGCTCGACCTCGCCGAAACGCTGATCGGCAAAAAGAGCGGCAAGTTCGACGCGAGCGACTATCACAACCATTATGTCGACGCATTGAAGCGCGTGATCGCCAAAAAAGCGAAGGCCAAGGGCAAGCGCGTGCTCGAGGATGTCGAGGAACCCGCCGAGGCCTCGCGCGGCTCGAACGTCATCGACCTGATGGCGGCGCTGAAAGCCTCGGTCGACGGCAAGAAGAAAGCCCCTGCCGCCGAAGAAAAGCAGACGCCCGCCAGAAAGGCCCCGACGACGACGAAGACGCCCGCCCGAAAGCGCGCCTGACACCCATGAGAACCGCGCCACCCCTCCTCTGCCCGTGCCCCTGCGAAGGCAGGGGCCCATCACCTGCCCTCTCCTCGCTTCGGTCCGCGTTGGTTGATATGGCCGGGCGTGGTGATGGGCCCCTGCCTTCGCAGGGGCACACGGCGGCGAGACTCTGATGGCCAAACGCGCCGATCCCCTCGCGCAATATAATGCGAAGCGCGACTTCAAGCTGACCCCCGAACCCGCGGGCAAGGTCGCCCCCGGAAAGGGCAACCGCTTCATCGTCCAGAAGCATGACGCGACGCGGCTCCACTACGACTTCCGGCTCGAAGCGGGCGGCGTGCTCAAAAGCTGGGCGGTGACCAAGGGACCGAGCGCCGACCCCGCCAATAAACGCCTCGCGGTGCGCACCGAAGACCATCCGATGAGCTATGCCGATTTCGAGGGCAGCATCCCCAAGGGCGAATATGGCGGCGGCACCGTGATGCTGTGGGACCGCGGAACCTGGGCGCCGATCGAAGGCAAGAGCGCGAAGGATATCGAAAAGGGCCATCTCCACTTCACGCTGGAGGGCGAGCGGATGAAAGGCGAATGGCTGCTCATCCGCATGAAGCCCCGCCCCGGCGAAAAGCGTGAGAACTGGCTGCTCCGCAAGGTCGACGATGCTTACGCCGGCGGCACCGACGACCTCGTCGGCCGCCAGCTCACGAGCATCCTCACCGGCCGCACCATGGCCGAGATCGCGGGCGACGAGGGCGGCGAACAATCGCTGAAGGGCGCAAAGGGCGCGGCCTTCACGAAAAAGATGCAGGCCACCGCCGCGCACAACAGGAAGGTCGCAAAACCCGCAGCAAAGGGGAAGCCACCCAAATTCCGCCCGCTCCAGCTCGCGACGCTCGTCGATGCCGTGCCCGGCGGCAACGGCTGGTTTCACGAGATCAAATATGACGGCTACCGTGCCGAAATCGCCGCCGCGGGCTCGGACGTGCGCGTTTACACCCGAAACGGTCTCGATTGGACCGACAAATTCGCCCCGCTCGTCCGCCACATCGCCGCGCTCGATCTCCCTCCCTGTCTGATCGACGGCGAAATCGTCGCCTACGACCGTGACGGCAATCCCGACTTCTCGTCGCTGCAAGCGGTCCTCAAACGCGGCCACGGCGCGCAGGACGAGAAAACGGACCTGCTCTTTTTTGCCTTCGACCTGCTCGAACAGGACGGCAAATCGCTCGCCAAACTCGGCAACCTCGAGCGCAAGGAACGCCTCGAAGCGCTCCTCCGCCATGCCGCGCCGCCGGTCGCGGTCGCCGACCATGTCATCGGCGCAGGCGAAAAACTCTACGCCGCAATGTGCGGCGCCGGGCAGGAAGGCATCATCTCGAAACGCGCCGATGCGGCCTATTCGGGCCGCCGGTCGAAAAATTGGGTGAAGGTCAAATGCACGCGGCGGCAGGAGTTCATCCTCGTCGGCTGGAATCCTTCGTCGACCAAGGCGCGCCCCTTTGCCTCGCTCCTCCTCGCGCAGCGCGAGGGCGATACACTCGTCTACAAGGGCAATGTCGGCACCGGCTTCGACGCCGGCACCATGGCCGACCTCGCCAGCAAGTTCGCCGCCCGCGAACGCAAGACCGTGCCGCTCGAAGTCGATGCCGCAACCACGCGCAAGGTCCATTGGCTCAAACCCGATCTCGTCGCCGAAATCGCCTTCGCCGAATTCACCGCGAGCGGATCGGTGCGCCACGCAAGCTTCCTCGGCCTGCGCAGCGACAAGGAGGCAAAAGACGTGACCCCCGAAAAGAAGCAGCCCGCACCCGCTCCGGAAAGCGACGTGAAGATCAGCAGCCGCGACCGCGTCATCTTTCCCGAGGCGAAGGCAACCAAGGGCGACCTCGCCGACTATTATGCCGCGATCGCGCCGATCATGCTCCCGCACGCCGCGCGCCGCCCGATCAGCCTCGTCCGTTGTCCGCAGGGGCGCGGCAAGAAATGCTTTTTCCAAAAGCATGATTCGGGTTCGTTCGGCGAACATGTGCTGCACGTCCCGATCCGCGAGAAGGACGGCGGGCACGAGGATTATCTCTATGTCGAAGACGCCGACGGCCTGCTCGCCTGCGTCCAGATGGGGACGATCGAATTCCATGGTTGGGGCAGCCATGTCGATGCGCTCGAAAAGCCCGACCGCATGGTGTTCGACCTCGACCCCGACGAGGGACTCGATTTCGCCGACGTCAAGAAGGCCGCGCTCGACATCCGCCGCCAGCTCGCCGACATCGGGCTCGTCAGCTTCGCCATGCTCTCGGGCGGCAAGGGCGTGCATGTCGTCGTCCCGCTCGATCCGGGGCACAGCTGGGACGCGCACAAGGATTTCTCGAAACGCTTCGCCGAGGCGCTGAGCCTCGCCGAGCCCGACCGCTTCACCCCGACGATGAGCAAGGCGAAACGCAAGGGCAAGATTTTCATTGATTACCTCCGCAACCAGCGCGGCAGCACCGCGATCATGCCCTATTCGGCGCGCGCGCGCGAAGGCGCGCCGATCGCGGTGCCGATCGGCTGGGATGCGCTCGCCGATGTCGAAAAGGCGGGACATTGGACGATCAAGGATGGCGAGGACCTGCTCGACCGCGCCGCGAGCCCCGAACTGAAAGGTTGGGGGTTTGCGAACCAGGTGCTTCCGGATTTCTAGCCCATCGGGCCAAGCGCGACTCGCGCACCGGAAATTAGTTAGGGCGCTAAGCGTCGCGAGAATAATACCAATAAAGTACCAAAATTCCGCGCACTTCGCGTGTACGGGGCATAAATTGCGTCAAATTCAGCTTGACGGATAGATTGGTATGTATAAATTTCCCTCAAAATTAGAGCAAAACTTGATCTAAGATCAAAAAGAGGGAGACTTAACATGACCAATGCAAGATATCTGCTCGCTTCGGCCAGCATTGGTACGCTGCTTTTTGCCGCTAGCGCGGCCCACGCCCAAGCCCCTGCCCCGGCCGCCGCCGACGCAGCGGAAAGTGAAATCGTCGTCACCGGCATCCGCGGATCGCTCCGCGAGGCGATCGACGCGAAGCGCGACCTGTCGGTGATCGCCGACGTCGTGACCGCCGAGGATGTCGGCAAATTCCCCGACAAGAATGTCGCCGAGGCGCTCCAGCGCGTTCCGGGCATCGTCGTTAACCGCGAGTTCGGCGAAGGCGAGCGCGTCTCGCTGCGCGGCACCGCGCCGAACCTGACCAAGACCTTGCTCAACGGCCACAGCGTCGCGACCGCCGACTGGTTCATCCTCGATCAGGTCGCCTCGACGCGCAGCTTCAACTATCTGACCCTGCCCGCCGAGATCATCGGCCGCCTCGAAGTCTACAAGAGCCCGCAGGCCGACGTCGAAGAAGGCGGGGTCGGCGGCACGATCAACGTCATCACGCGCAACCCGCTCGACCTCGAACCGCTCACCCTCTCCGCCTCGGTGCAGGGCGTTTATTCGGACCTGTCGGGCAAGTTCGACCCGCAGCTTTCGGGCCTCGTCAGCTGGAAGAATGAAGCCGAAACCTTCGGCGTCCTCGTCGGCGCCATCTATCAGAAGCGCCGCACCCGCCGCGACGGACTCGAAATCTTCGGTTACCGCTCCTTCCCCGTCGGCGGCGGGCAGAGCGCGCTCGTCCCGACGCTGATCGGTTCGACGATGTTCGAACAGGACCGCGAACGTTATGGCGCCAATATCGGCATCCAGTTCCGTCCGTCCGACGAACTCGAAGTCAACATCACCGGCCTCTATTCGCGCTTCAACGCCGACAATTTCAACCAGAACTATATCGCGTGGGGCGAACAGGCACTCGGCGGCGGCGGCACGATCACGGGTGCCGTGGTCGAGGACGGCGTCGCAGTCGCGGGCAATGTCGCGTCGCGCGCCGGCGGCACGCAGGGCTTCGGGGTCGTCTATGACGCGATCGACCGGGCGGCGGTCGCCAAGACCGTCTCGGCCGACTTCGACCTGACGTACCGCCCGACCGACAGCCTGTCGGTCCATTTCAAGGCCGGCTGGACCAAGGCGAACGGCGACACGAGCAACGAGAATTTCATCGAGTTCGCGGGTCCCGGCGCCTTCGCCTATGACCTGCGCAGCGGCCGTCCCGAAGTCAGCTTCTCCAACCCCAACCCGCTCAACCCGGCGGGCATCCGCCCCGACTTTGCGCGCATGCAGTCGGTGACGAACGACGATGAGGAGAAATATTTCTATCTCGACGTCGAAAAGCAGGTCGAATGGGGGCCGATGACCGCGCTCAAATTCGGGGTCAAATATACCGACCACGACCGTGTCGCCGAACGCTTCGCCACCAATGGCGGCGTGTTCACCCCCGGCCTGCGCTGCGGCGCTGCCGCCTGCACCTCGGCCGATTTCGCGACCGGCAGCGGGATGCCCGGCGACTTCCTCGACAATATCGCGGCGCCCGGCACGCTGAAGGATTATTGGCGCGTCGATCCGGCGAAGCTCCGCGCGATCTATGGCGCCCAGACCGCGCCCGGCACCGACCGCTTCCTCGTTCCCGGCAACACTTACTCGATCAACGAGAAGGCGTGGGGCGGCTATGGCCTCGCGAAATTCGGCGGCGACGGCTGGCGCGGCAATGTCGGCGTGCGCGTGATCGAGACGAAGCAGACCTCGGACGGCTTCATCATCGGCGGCGCGAACCCGCAGTTCACCAATCCGTTCGGCGGCTTTACCCCGTCGACGGCGAAGCGGTCGTACACCGACATCCTGCCGAGCGCGAACCTGTCGGTCGACCTGTCGCCTCAGGTTGTGCTGCGCTTCGCCGCGGGCAAGACGGTGACGCGCCCCGACTTCGTCGACATCACCCCGGGCGTCGACCTCAACGGCACGTTGCTGACGGGCCGCGGCGGCGATCCGAACCTCGATCCCTATCGCGCCAACCAGTATGACCTGTCGATCGAATGGTATCCCGACCGCGAGACGATCGTCGCGCTCGCCGCCTTCTACAAGGATATCCAGTCGTACATCGTCAACACGACCTCGACCGAGATCCTGCCGAGCGTCTTCGTGCCGGGGTCACAGCCCGCGGGCTGCGTCGCGGCGGGCGGCGGCAATCCGAACCTGTTCAACTGCCCCTATCAGATCAACCGCCGCAGCAACGGCGACGGCGGGCGCAACCAGGGCTTTGAATTCCAGGTGTCGCGCCCGATCTGGGGCGGCTTCGGTGCGGTCGTGAACTACACCTATTCGGATGCCAAGGCGAACAATGGCGACCCGATCCCGGGCAACTCGAAACACTCGCTCAACCTGTCGGGCTATTTCGAGAATGACCTCGTCAGCGCGCGGCTGTCGTATAACTACCGGTCGAAATTCTTCATCGATATCGACCGCGCGGCGCCGCTCAACCAGGCCGCGCTGTCGTCGCTCGACGCGTCGCTCAGCATCAATGTCACCGACAATATCGCGCTCACCGCCGACGCGATCAACCTGACCAACGAGAAGATCGAGCAATATTCGGGCACCCGCGACCGCCCGCGCGCGATCTATGACAACGGCCGCCAATTCTATGTCGGGGCGCGCCTGAAGTTCTGATTTCCCCCCGCAGCCGGCACCCGGCGCACGCAGCGCCGGGTGCCGGTTCGGACCGCTATTGCGCAGCCGCGCGATAGCGCGTCGGCGGCACCCCGAACCGCCGCGCAAAGGCCGTCGCGAAATGGCTGGGTGACGCAAAGCCCGTCGCCAACGCCACCTCGGTCACCGGTTCCTCGCCATACCACAGCCGGCGCGCCGCCTCGTCGAGCCGCGCACGCATCACATATTGCCAGGGGGACAGGCCGAAAGCCTGCTGGAACGCTTCGGTGAAGCGGCGAACGTCGAAGCCGACCAACGACGCCAGTCCGGCAAGGCTATGCTCTGCATCGAGTTGCCCGCGGATCGCATCGACGAGGCGGTTGCGATCCGACGCCGACAGGGCGCGATGCCCCGGCACCCGCTCGCGATAGCCATAGAACCGACGCAGATGTTGCTCGAGCGCATCGCCAACCTCATGCGCCGCCATTCGTGCCAGATCGTCGTCGGCGTTGCGCATCAATTCGAACAGCCGCGCCGCCCCCTCAAAGAGGACATCGTCGCGATGGCGGACCCGCGCGGCGAGCGGCGCATCGGCGAGCAATGCGGTCGGTACGCGCAGTTCGACGAACTCCGCCCGCTCGCCTTGCGCAAGCGCGGCATAGCGGCACGCCGCCGGAATCACCCACAGATCGCCGCGCGACGGCAGCGCCGGACCCGAAGGCCCGACCGAAAACGCGCACTCCATCCGGTCGAGCCGGCCGCCCAGATGGACGACGACGATATGATGATCTTCCTCGAACGCCCAGTCGGTGGGCTGCTCCAGATTTTCGGTTGCGGCAAGAACAGCGATCTGACCGATCTGCGCCTGATGCCGCGCGACGACGTCGCGCCCCGATCGCGGCCTGATACCATCCCAGACGGTTGCGGCTTCGGTCAATCACCCACCTTGCGAGTCCCCACGACTCGCCGAAGATAATATTCGAATATTGTGCCGGAATTTGAAAGCGGACAAGGCGAAAGCGCCTTAGCCTTGGATAATCAACGACCAAGGAGACCAAAATGGCCGATCACAGCATCAAGGGTAAAACCGTCCTCATCGCCGGCGGCGGCAAGAATCTCGGCGGGCTGATCGCGCGCGACCTCGCCGCGCAGGGCGCGAGGGCGATCGCGGTGCATTACAACAGCGGCGCCTCGGCCGCCGAGACCGAGGCAACGCTCGCCGCGATCCGCGCCGCCGGAGCCGAGGCGGTCGCCTTTCAGGCCGACCTCACGTCCGCCGCTGCGATGGAAAAGCTTTTCGCCGACACGATCGCCGCGATCGGCCGACCCGACATCGCGATCAACACTGTCGGCAAGGTGCTGAAAAAGCCCTTCACCGACATCAGCGAAGGCGAATATGACGAGATGACGGCGGTCAATTCGAAGACCGCCTTCTTCTTCCTGAAGGAGGCGGGCAAACATGTGAACGACAATGGCAAAATCTGCACGCTCGTTACATCTTTGCTCGGCGCCTACACGCCCTTCTACGCCGCCTATGCGGGGACCAAGGCGCCGGTCGAACATTTCACCCGCGCCGCATCGAAAGAGTTCGGGACACGCGGCATTTCGGTGACCGCGATCGGCCCCGGCCCGATGGACACCCCCTTCTTCTACCCCGCCGAGGGCGAGGATGCGCAGGCCTATCACAAGTCCGCCGCGGCGCTCTCAGCCTTCACGAAGACCGGGCTCACCGACATTCAGGATATCGTGCCGTGGATCCGTATGCTGGTATCGGACGGCTGGTGGATGACCGGCCAGACGATCCTCGTCAACGGCGGCTACACGACCAAGTGACCCCTCCCCCGGCCGCTATCCCGGCGGCCGGGACAGCCGGGCGGATGGCGCACCTCCGCGCTATCCGCCCGATTTGTCAGAAAAGCCGAATCGATCGCCGCCCCGGCTGACCGGAGCCGTCACAGTTCGGCCGCCGCCGCTATTCGCAGCAGCGGTCGGGGTCGTCCGACGCATCGAGGGCGACGAGCAGCCCGACCCCCGCGAGGAGGGCGAGGCCGCCGACGACGACCGCCACGGTCCCCGCGTCGGACATGTTACTGCGCCCCTTCGCCGGCGTCGACCGGCCAGGCGCGTAACGCATCGCTGTCAGCCGCTGCCCGGCGAGCGAGAGATGCGGCGATCGCTCATCGCCCGAAAAGCCAAACTCGAGCCCCTCGCCGATGCGCCACGCGGGGCCTTTCAGCCCCGCCCCGTCGCTCCGCTGCATCGGCGCCATGGTCAGGCCCACGCGAAGCTTCCGTGCCTCGTCGCTTTTCGTTCCGCCGAGCGGGATGCGCAGGCGGGCGCCGACAAAGCCCCCCATCGCGACCGGGCCGGCGCTGTTCAGAGGAACGCGGCCCTCGATCGTCTGGGCGTGTAGCGGCGACGCGCAGCAGGACAGCAGCGCGAGCGATGCGGCGATGGATTTCATGGTCATTGGATGCCCCTCCCTGAAACCCGATCCTCGCTCTGAAATACGGCCGAAGAATGGCCACGGATCGCCGTCCGCGCCGCCGTCGACGGCGTCCCGCCCCTAACGCCGCCTGACCCCGTAATCGATCCTGATGCGGACCCAGGCGCCCACCAGCGGACGTCCGCCGAGCCGTGGCGGCCGCACCTGAAACGCCCACGCCGCAGCGAGCACCGCGCGATTGATTTGCGATCCGTTCGGATATTCGTCGAGCCCAACGCAATCCTCGACGCGATAATCGGGCGCGGTGCGGCAAGCGATCAGCCCCCAGCCGGGCCCGCTGGCGGTCGACAAATAGCCGCGAAGTTCATCGTCTCTCGGCTCGCGATACCAGGCCGCCGCATAGAGCGGCTCGCCATTGGGAGCCGTCCCCACCCGTTCCGTGTCGCGCGAGGCGGAGGAGCCGCCGCCGGTGTTGGGCGGCCCATAGACCTTCCCGCTCGGGGGACGAACGGGCGTCGGCGGAAGCGCCGGCGCGGGCGGCTGTTCGGCCGGCTTCGTTATGATCGGCGGAACCTTCGGTTCCACGGGTCGCGGGGGCAGCACTTCTTCGGTTACCGGCTGCGGCGGCACGGGCGGCTCTTCGGCCTGCTCGCGCTTCGCGCTGCTCGGTTTGGGCGCTTCCGCCGAAATCTGGCTGACCTCGAGGCTCACCGCGCTGACGCGCGCCTCGCGATAGTCAGGCTCCGCTTCAAAGCCAAAGGAGAGCAGCAGGAGCAGCAAGAGCGCGGGGATCAGAACCGCCAGGCTGATGGCAAGCGTGCGGCGCCCCGCCCCGATGCTGAGCTGTTCGACATAGGGAGTGGCTGGAACAGGGCTCAGCTGAAGCAATCTTTGGTGGCGGCGTCGGCTGGTCGAGGCGCCTGGGGCCAGGTTCGCGACGGATAGTGGGGCACCAGGCCTTTGACAAGGGCGGCGCCGTTCGACCGCGAAATTGCGCGCGGACCTTTCACACGGCCTCGCGCCAGTCCCCCGGCGCCAGCTCGCCAAGCTCCCACCCCCCGATCCGCCAGCGCACCAGCCGCAGCGTCGGATAGCCGACCGCGGCGGTCATGCGGCGAACCTGGCGGTTGCGGCCTTCGGTGATCGTCAGTTCGATCCAGCTGTCGGGAACGCTCTTGCGGTAGCGCACCGGCGGGTCGCGGTCCCACAGCATGGGCGGGTCGATGCGGCGGACGGTCGCGGGGCGCGTCATGCCATCGTTCAGCTCGACTCCGGCACGCAGCCGGTCGAGGCTCGCCGCGTCGGGCTCACCCTCGACCTGCGCCAGATAGGTTTTGGGCGTCTTGTGCTTCGGCGACGAAATGCGCGCCTGCAGCGCGCCGTCGTCGGTCAGGATCAGCAGGCCTTCGCTATCCCGGTCGAGCCGCCCCGCCGGATAGACGCCGGGCACGTCGATATAATCGGACAGCGTCGCGCGCGCCTCGGGCGTGCCGCGATCGGTGAACTGGCTGAGCACGCCGTACGGCTTGTTGAACAGGATCAACCGTCCCAACGCTTGGACTCCCACAGGATGGAAATGCGCCACCCGATGCGGACGACAGACGTGCATCGGACCGGAGCAGCGGACGACTCCCCGCCGCTGGCGCCCCGCCCTCATGCGCTTCGCCGGACGTCAATTCAAGCCGTTGTTGCCCGTCCAAAGGTGGTCAGAAGGCGGACGGTTGTGCCGTCGCGCCCGTATCGGGGCTGCTGCCGGGGCGCCCGCCTTGGGCGTTGACCGCCTCAACGTTCAGCGCCAGCGGATACAGCCCCGCGTCCTCGCGCTCGATGCGCGCGGCAAGCGCTTCGAGGATCCCCTTGGTCGCGGCGCAATAGCCCGCCCAATCGGCCGCGATCGCGTCGGGCAGCCATTGGCGGCTATAGGCAGCGAACGCCTCCGAAATATGCCCCATTTCGTCGACGTAATTCTGCGCGGTGTCGGTCAGCTGGCGGTCGCCGCTGGCGAGAAGCGAGGGATAGAGCACCCAGTCCTCGCGCTTCAAATGTGCGATCAACTCGGTGCGGAACCGCGTGCGGACCGCGTTGAAATCCTCGCGCGCTTTCGCATCGTGCGGGAATGCGCCCGCAATATGCCGCCCCAAATGGCCGGCGAGCGTGAGCAGCCGGCGATGTTCGTTCCGCAGTCGTTCGATTTCCACGCGCATCGTCATCGCCATCTCTCCTCTGTTCAGGAGAGTCGGATGCTATGCTTGTCGCGTGAAAAAAGAATTGAACCGCCGGTAACGCCGCGTTCACAAAAAACGCAGCGCTACCGCCGATATTGTAATTACGCCGCTTCTTTCTTGCGCGATGCTTTCTTGCGCTCATGCGGGTCGAGCAGCGTCTTGCGGATGCGGATATTCTTCGGGGTCACTTCGACCATTTCATCGTCGTCGATATAGGCGATCGCCTGTTCGAGCGTCATGCGCTTCGGCGGGGTCAGACGGATCGCGTCGTCCTTGCCCGTCGAACGGAAGTTGGTGAGCTGCTTCGACTTCATCGGGTTGACCTCGAGGTCGTCGGGCTTCGCATTCTCGCCGATGATCATGCCCTCATAGAGCGCCTCGCCGGGCGAGACGAAGAGGATGCCGCGCTCTTCGAGCGGGCCAAGCGCGTAGGCGACGGCTTCGCCATTGCCGTTCGAGATCAGGACGCCATTCTTGCGGCCCTCGATCACGCCCTTGTACGGGCCATATTTCTCGAACAGGCGGTTCATGATCCCGGTGCCGCGCGTGTCGGACAGGAATTCGCCATGATAGCCGATCAGGCCGCGCGACGGGCCGCTGAAGGTGATGCGCGTCTTGCCGCCGCCCGAGGGGCGCATGTCGGTGAGGTCGGCCTTGCGGACCTGCATCTTCTCGACGACCGTGCCCGAATGTTCGTCGTCGACGTCGATGACGACGGTTTCATACGGTTCGGTGCGCTTGCCGGCCTCGTCCTCGCCATACAGCACGCGCGGGCGGCTGATGCCGAGTTCGAAGCCTTCGCGGCGCATCGTTTCGATGAGCACGCCGAGCTGAAGCTCGCCGCGGCCCGCGACTTCGAAGCTGTCCTTGTCGGCGCTTTCGGTGATGCGGATCGCGACATTGGTTTCGGCTTCGCGGAACAGGCGGTCGCGGATCATGCGGCTCGTGACCTTGCTGCCCTCGCGGCCCGCCATCGGGCTGTCGTTGACCGCAAAGCGCATCGACAGCGTCGGCGGGTCGATCGGCTGCGCGGCGATCGGGTCGGTGACGCTCGTGTCGGCGATGGTGTTCGCGACGGTCGCCTGCGCGAGGCCCGCGATCGCGACAATGTCGCCGGCGCGCGCTTCCTCGACCGGGACGCGGTCGAGCCCGCGGAAGGCGAGCAGCTTCGACGCGCGGCCGGTTTCGATGACCTTGCCGTCCATGTCGATCGCGTGGATCGGCTGGTTGACCTTGACCGTGCCCGACTGGACGCGGCCGGTCAGGATGCGGCCGATGAAATTGTCGCGGTCGAGCAAAGTCGCGAGGAAGGTGAAGGGCGCGTCTTCGGGCAGGCCCGGGGTCGGGACGTGCGACACGATCGTCTTGAACAGCGGCTCGAGCGTGCCTTCGCGCGCGTCGGGGCTGTCCGAGGCGAAACCGCCGCGGCCCGAGGCGTAGAGAATCGGGAAGTCGAGCTGCTCGTCATTGGCTTCGAGCGTCAGGAACAGTTCGAACACTTCGTCGAGCACTTCGGCGGCGCGCGCGTCGCTGCGGTCGATCTTGTTGACGACGACGATCGGTTTCAGGCCGAGCGCGAGCGCCTTGCCGGTCACAAACTTGGTCTGCGGCATCGGGCCTTCGGCCGCGTCGACGAGCAGGATGACGCCATCGACCATGCTGAGGATGCGCTCGACCTCACCGCCGAAGTCGGCGTGGCCCGGGGTGTCGACGATGTTGATGCGCGTCAGGTCGGCGCCTTCGCCCCACTCGACCGAAGTGCACTTCGCAAGGATCGTGATCCCGCGTTCCTTTTCGAGGTCGTTCGAATCCATCGCGCGTTCTTCGACGCGCTGGTTGTCGCGGAACGTGCCCGACTGGCGGAACAGCTGGTCGACGAGGGTGGTCTTGCCATGATCGACGTGCGCGATGATGGCGATATTGCGCAAAGACATGCGGAAGGGCCTTATTGGAAGGGGGCAGCGCCCGGAGCGCCGCGAAACGCCGCGCCCCTAACAGAATGGGTGCTGCGGCGCAACATGATTGCCGATGGCGCACTTTATCGCAGCGATCGCGCCAAATGCTCTGCGTTGTAGAGCGAGCGGCCCTCCGCGCGGCGCAACCGCTTTGCCACCCCCTTGTTGAAATCGGCTTTCCAGCGTTCGAGAGCGGGCGAGATCCGGGCGAGGTCGGGCATATCGCCAATCACCTGCAATTCGCGCGAAGCGCCGAGTAGCGCCGCGCGCTCGCGGCCAAAGCCCGGCCCCGCGTAGCGCTCGGCGATCAAACCAAGTTGATGGCGCATCGCCGCAATCGCGAGCCGCGCGCCTTGCGGATCGGCGCGATCCAGCATCAACTCTGCGCCCGCGACGCCGTCGCCGATAGCCGAAAGCTGATCGCCGAGACGCCGTCCAACGCTCGGCTCGCCGGGACAGGCGCGCACCGCGCGAACATAGGTGGCCAGCGCGTCGAGCATCGCGGGGGTCGGCTCCTGCCCGCCGAACTCCTCGACGATCAGGGTACGGACAAAGGCTTCGAGCGCACGCGTATCGGGATCGCGCGCGACCTTTCCTGGCATCGCGAGATCGGGAATGGCGACGGGGTCGAAGCGCGCATTGCCGCGCGCCGCGCTGAAGAAGCTGTTCGTGACATCAGCCGTCCCCGGCGCCGCCGACACGCCCGCGAGAAGAAAATGGGGATTGTCACGCCCATTGATATGGCAACTCGCGCAGCTCAGCCCCGCCTTCGCCGCCTGCCCACCGAGCAAGGTCGGTGTCCCGAACAAGGCGCGGCCGCTGCGCACGAGCGCATCGTCGGGAGCGGCAAGACAGGCCGCGGGTTGCGCCGACAGCAGCGCCAGCTCAAACCCCGGCGCGGTCCAGCGCAATTGCTCGAACGCCGGCGGTACGCTGCCCGGCGCCGCAGCGACGCCGAGGAGCAGCGCCGCGAACGCGATCAGCTTGCGGATGAACGCCCCGCCGCGATCCAGCGCTTGAGTTCGTCGACTTCGTGACAGCCGAAACCGCAGATCGCTTCGAGCTTCGCGAGATGCGCCCTGGCGCCCGCGAGATCGCCGCGTTCGAGCTTCAACTCACCAAAATATTCGAGCGCGCCGCGATGCGACGGCGCGATGGCGAGCGCCTCGCGATAATAGGCCTCGGCCGCATCATAGCGTTTGAGCTTGCGGTTCGCGAAGCCCAGATAGGTCAGCACATCGGGATGCGGCCCCGCCGCCCACAGCGCGCCGTCGAGTTTCGCGATCGCGGCTTCGTAGCGATGCTCATTGATCAGGCCCACCGCCGCGACATAGGTCGCATCGAGCGTTTCGGCCGCGGCGAGCCGCACCTCGGGCTCGACCGCGCTCTGCGCCTGCGGGCCCGCGGCAACCGCCGCCTCCAGCTTGACGATCGCGTCGGTGAGCTTTGCCGCATCGGCGCAAGTTCCCGCGCACCCCTCCTGCATCGCCTTCAGCGCGCCAAGCTGCTCGCCGGCCTTTTCGGCCTTGCCGAGCTTCGCCTGCGCGATGCCGAGGTCGCGGCGCGCGACGACCATCTTCTCGTCATAGCGCACCGCGGCTTCGAGCGGCTTCACCGCGCGCGAGAAATCGCCCTGCGCCATATAGCTCGCGCCGAGCAGATAATTGGCCTGCGGGTTCTTCGGCACCGCCGATACGACCTTTTTGAACGCTTTCGCCGCCTCGTCATATTTGCCCGAGGCGAAGGCGTCAGCGCCTTTCTTGTAATCGACCGTCGGGTCGTAGCTGCTCTGGCTCGGCGGCGCGCTGCCGCCCCCTCCGCCGCTGCCCGCCGCAAAGGCGATCGGCGCGACGAAGAGCGCGCAAGCAGCGGCGATGGATAGTGAAGATCGATAGCGCATGACGAGTCTCTCCCGCGGTCGATACGGGCGTCAACCTATCACAAAGGCGGCCCGCGCGGAACGATGAAGCGACGGTCAGATCATCGCGATCAGCCGCTCGACCTCCTGCCCGGCGACGCGCGCGGCACGGACGAGATTGGCGTGGAAATCGCCCGCGCTGTCGCCGTTCGCTTCGTCGGTGACCGCCTTGATCGCCGCCCAGGGCTTGCCCAGCCGCGCCGCGACCTGCGCCACCGCTCCGACCTCCATATCGACGAGTGTCGCGCCGAGCGCCGCTAGGTCGGCGGCGGCATCGGGGCACGCGACAAAGCTGTCGCCGCTCGCGATGCGCGCGTGCGGCAAGCCGAGGCCGGGGTCGGCCACCGCCGAAAAATGCGCCTCCCCGGCTTCGCCGATCGGCCATTCGCCCGCGCGGTAGCGGCGGAAGAGGCCGGGCTGGCTGGCGCCATAATCATGCTGCAACGCCTCGGCGATCCAATAGGCGCCGAGCGCCGCTCCGAGCGACCCGCACGTTCCCGTCATCAGCAGTATATCGGCATCGCCCGCCAGTGCGCCCGCGCAAAGCGCTGCATTGACCTTGCCGAGCCCGCACGTCGCAATGGTGAGGCTGCGGCCGGCGACCGCGAGCCGCCGTTCGGCGAATAGTCCGTCGACGCGCTCGCCGGTGCCGGGAAACAGCGCATCGGCCTCTTCGGGCAGCGCGGCGAGGATCAGGATATGGGCCATGGCTGCTTCTAACCCCGCAGATCACAAACGCCAGTGTCCCCGCGAAGGCGGGGACACTGGGTCTTGCCAAGCGCGCGTCTCCCCGCCATCGCTCAACTCAATGCTCACCCGCATCTTTCCCGACCGCTTCGTCCCCATCCTGTTCGCGACAATCCTGCTCGCGAGCCTGCTCCCGGTGCGCGGCGCCGCGGTGCCAATCGCGGGAGGCGTGTCGACCGCGGCGATCATCTTCCTCTTCTTCCTCAACGGTGTGCGCCTGCCGCGTGACGAAGTGCTGCACGGCATCCGCAACTGGAAGCTGCAAGGAAGCGCGCTCGTTTTCTGTTTCGGCTTCATGGCGCTGCTCGGCCTCGCTGCGCAGGCGGCGACCGCGCCGCTGCTCCCCGCGACGCTCGCGCTCGGTTTCCTCTTCCTCGGCATCCTGCCCTCGACCGTCCAGTCGGCGACCGCGGCGAGCAGCCTCGCCGGCGGCAATGTCGCGGCGAGTGTCGTCGCGGCGGCGCTGCTCAACCTCGGCGGGGTCGCGCTCTCGCCCCTGCTCTTCGCGCTGCTCGCGGGCAGCGCGGGCGAAATCCATGGCGAGGCGGTGCTGCGCATCGTTTCGATCCTGCTCGTGCCGTTCGTCGCCGGGCAACTCGTGCAGCGCTGGCTGCGGCCGTGGGTGCTCGCGCACCGCGGGCTTGCAACCTTCATGGACCGCACCGCGATCGCGATCGCGGTCTATGTCGCCTTCTCGGCCGCCGTCGTCGCGGGAATCTGGAGCCTGCTCGACGCGCGCGAGATTGCCATCGTGTTCGCCGCGGTCGCGATGCTGCTTACGCTCTCCTTCGGCGGCGCGTGGTCGCTCGGCGGGCTTCTGAAGCTCACGCGGCCCGACCGCATCACCCTGCTCTTTTCGGGGGCGCAAAAGAGCATCGCGGTCGGCGCGCCGCTCGCCGCGACGCTTTTCCCGCCCGCCATCGCTGGCATGGTGCTCGTTCCGATCCTCGTCTATCATATGGCGCAACTGATCCTGTCCGCGTGGATCGCACCGGTGCTGCGGTCGAGACAGGGTGTGGTGCTTGAATAACACAGATACGCATGCCATATAGGCATTGGCCAGATTTTCTATTGGGTGGCTGGAAGGAAGACGAATGAGCGAACTGACCGCGACGGCAACCGCGACCGACGAGCTGAAGCTGACCCCGCCCGATCCCGTGCCCGCGGTTTCCCCCGAAAAGGCCGCCGGCCTGGTGCCGCTGTCGACCGAACAGAAATCGAAGCTCGAGGAACGCGTCGACGGCTTTATCGACGACCTCGTCGCGCAGGACGTCAATTCGCCCGCCTTCGGCCAGAAGGTCGACCAGATCACCAACATGGGCCGCAAGGAAATGTTGGAGGCGGCGAACCAGTCGAACCGCTTCCTCGACCGCCCGATCAAGGCGATGGACCGCGACACCGATATCGGGATGAACCTGATCGAACTGCGCAACACGGTCGAGCGGCTCGACCCGTCGGCGAACGGCAAGCTGCTGAGCAAGCGCGGCTTTTTCGACAAGATTCTCGGCAACAAGGTCGGCAATTATTTCGCGCAATATCGCAGCGCGCAGACGCATATCGGCGGCATCCTGACCGCGCTCGCCAACGGCAAGGATGAGCTGTTGATGGACAATGCCGCGATCGACGTCGAGCGCCGCAAGCTGTGGGAAGCGATGGGCAAGCTCGAACAGATGGTCCACATCGCGGGCACGCTCGACGCAAAGCTCGAAGCCAAGGCGACCGAGCTCGACGGCGTCGACCCCGCCAAGGCCAAGGTGATCCGCGAGAATGCGCTTTTCTATGCGCGCCAGCGGACGCAGGATTTGCTGACGCAGATGGCAGTGACGGTACAGGGCTATCTCGCTCTCGACCTCGTCAAAAAGAATAATGTCGAGCTGGTGAAGGGCGTCGATCGTGCGAGCACGACGACCGTCGGCGCGCTCAAGACCGCGATCACCGTGGCGCAGGCGATGACGAACCAGAAGCTGGTGCTCGAACAGATCACCGCGCTCAACACGACGACCGCGAACATCATCGACGGCACGTCGAAGATGCTGAAGGACAACACCGCGCGCATCCACGAGCAGGCGGCATCGAGCACGATCCCGATGGAAACGCTGCAGCGCGCGTTCCAGAATATCTATGACACGATGGACGCGATCGACACGTTCAAGCTGAAGGCGCTCGACAGCATGAAGACGACGGTGACGACGCTCGAGGGCGAGGTCGCCAAATCGAAGGGCTATATCGCGCGCGCCGAGGGCGCGAGCCAGGCGCAGGCCAGCGTCGGCGGCGCCGACAGCCCGCTCGCATCGCTCGAAGGCTAAGGCACATCATGAGCATGAGCGAAGTCGACAAGATCCGAATTACGGCCGCCTCGGCGATCGAACGGTCGCGCGAGCGCCGCCGTCCGATCGGGACCAAGAGCGTCGCGCTGCGCCGCCAGCATCTTTACAAAAAGCTCGGCCGTATGCTCATCGCGGGCGGCATCGTGCTGATCGGCGCCGCCGTGTTCGGCGCGCTAATCCAGCCGCTCGGCTTCACCGGGCTGCTCGCTTTGTTCATCCTCTTGATCGGGGTCGCGATACTGTTCGGCCGTTCGCCCTTCCCCGAGCCTCGTCAGGCCGACCTGCCCAAGACCGACCTCAAACAGCTCGCCGGCCGCACCGAAATCTGGCTCGAGGCGCAGCGCCCCGCGCTCCCCGCCCCCGCACGCCAGCTCGTCGACGGCATCGGCGTTCAGCTCGACCTGCTCGCGCCGCAGCTCCAGACGCTCGACGCGGCGAGCCCGGCGGCGGCGAACATCCGCAAGCTCGTCGGCGAGGATCTGCCCGAGCTCGTCGCGGGCTATCAGCGCATCCCCGCGGGGCTGCGCACCGAAGCGCACGCCGGCCGCACCCCCGACGAAACGCTCGTCGGCGGATTGAAGATGCTCGAAAGCGAGATCGGCAACGCCGCGCGCAGCCTCGCCGCGGGCGAGCTCGACAAGCTCGCGACGCGCGAACGCTATCTCCAGCTCAAATATCAGGGCATCGACGGCGAGGATGTGCCCGCCAGCTAGAATCGGGCGCGCTAGGCTTGCCGCCAGCGCTGTGTCCCGAACCAGAGCAGCAGGATCAGCAGCAGCGGCGGCGCGAGTCCCCAATGCCCAGCCCCGGCGAGCGGCGCGAGCAAGGGCGCCGATGACAGCAGCCACAGCGCCGCGAGCAGCGCGCCGACCCCGAGCGCCTCGAACGCGAAGCTGCGCCAGAAGCGCCTACGCGCGCGCGCATAGGCCGCCTGCGCATCGATCGCGCGCGCGACCCCGGCCGCAAAGCCGCGATCGCCCGGCCGCGCGGGCGGCGCCAGCATCGCGGCCAGCATCGCGTCGATGTTCTGATCGTCCGGCGCCGTCATGCGTCCGCTCCTTCGCCGATCATCTTCTGCGCCTTTGCCCGCCCGCGCAAGACGAGCGATTTGAGCGTCCCCAATGGCAAGCCCATGATCGCGGCCGCCTCGCCATGCGACCAGCCATGGCCGAAGCATAAGGTGAGCGCGGCGCGCTCCTGCGGCGACAAGGCGCCAAGCAAGCGGTCGGCGTCGATCGCGGCGTCGCTTGCCGGGCGCGGATCGGCCGAGCTTGCGATATCCTCTCCTCCCAGGAGTCCCTCGCGCCGCCGCGCGGTGCGCCGCTGGTCGAGGAACAGCCGCCAGCCGATCCCCATGACCCACGCCGCATAACTCCCCTGCCCCCGATATTCGCCCGCGCGTTGCCACGCACGGACAAAGGCTTCCTGCGCCAGATCGTCGGCGTCGCATCCGGCGGCGCGGGACAGGAAGGCGCGCAACCGCCCCTCGTGCCGCAGCACGAGAAGCTGGAAAGCGGCACGATCTCCCCCGGCGACACGCTGGTTGAGGGCCCAATCTTCATCGGCGCATCCCTTATCACGCAGCGTTGCGCTCCTCGGCAGCCGCGGCGCGCGCAAGGCGCCGGCGGACAAGGAGCGCAATGCCGACGAATATGGGGAAGAGCGCGGCACCGGCCGAGGTGCGGATCAGCTGCTCATTTCCCTGGATCAGCCCGAAACCGGCCATCGCGAGACCGATGGCGAGCAACACCAGAGCGTTGCGGTCGTCGCCTCCACTGGCCGTTTCCTTGTCGCTCTGCCCGCCGAGATGTTCATACGGCTTGTTGAGCTTGTCGATCAGCGGGCTCACCGCATCCGACTTGGCCTCGAGCGCGCGGCGGATCGAGCGATGCAGCATCCAGGCGTGAAGCAGCCGCGCGAGCAGGAAAAAGCCGACGACGAACAGCGCGACCACCGTGATATTTTCCATCAAGTCGAAAAAGCCGTCACTGACCGCGACCAGCTCGGTGGTCGGCGGGGGCGCGGGCACATAAGAGGCGACTTCGCGCGGGCTGATATAGGCGGCGACATCTTCGGCGCTGAGCGATTCCCCGGCGGGTACGGTGATCGTCGTAACGGCCGGGGGCACCGCCGCTGGAGTGGACGCAGTAGCGGCAGCGGCCGCGGCGGCAATCAGAATATCCATCAACATATCTCCCCGTCATGCCATTTCGGCATGGTGAAACCACAGGCGGCGGCCTCCGGCAAGGCGAGATGATCTGCACCGGGGAGCACATATCAACCGCCGCGCGACGCCGCCGCCCGGACCGGCGCAGCGGCCGATCATGGACTGGACGGCGCGACGCGCGCCGGTGGATGCAAGGGAGGAGATTTTTTGGGGTGAGAGGGGCCTAAAGGCCCTCGCCGCCCGTCCAGTGCGCGTTGACGAGGCGGCGCGCGAGTGCGCTCACCTGATTGCGGATATCAGGGACCGCGACGACTTCCCACAGGTCGCCGCGCGTCATCGGGCCGATCGCGAGGATATGCTCGGACGAACGGCCCAATGCGTCGACGATATGCCCGTCGCGGTCGATATCGAGCCCGAGGCGGAGCGCATCGGGGCGGATCCGCCGCGCACCGAGCAGGCGTTTCACCAGCGGGTCCGACGAGCGCAGCAGGTCGCCCTGCGGCCCGGTGCAATTGATCATCCGCGCCGCGCGCGTCGTCACCAGTTCCGCTTCGCCGCGCGGCAACCACGCAACGGCAAGCGCATCGGGTTCGACCGCGACATGCGCGATCTTGCCCGCGCGAAAATGAAGCTGCCCCGACGCGATCAGCGCGTCGATCCGGTCGGCAACCTCGGGCGCGAGCCGGTGACGATGGACGTCCCAGAAGGGCCGCAAGTGACGCAGGAAGCGCGCGCGTTTTTCGGCGTCGGCGGCCGACCACATCATCTGCGTGATCGGGCGGATCGAGTCGACGACGAGCCGCCAGTCGCGGTCCTTGGCCTCGTCGCGGGCCCAGCGTACGAGTTCGGAGAGGTCGGGTGCCGGCTTCGCGAGCACCGGCTTGGGGCGCGGCAAGCCGTCGATATGGCGATGCGGGCGCAGTCCGCGGCGCGAGAGCGCGGTGATCGGCCCTTCATGGCCGTGCGAAACGAGGCGCAGGATCACGTCGACCGCCGTCAGCCCGGTGCCGACGACGAGTAGCGGCGCCTGTTTGTCGAGACCCTCCTCGAACGCGCTCGCCCACGGATCGCCGATATAGCGGTGCGACGGCAGGTGCGCGCCCTCGATCGCGGGCGGATCGTGCGGCGGCAGGTTGCCGATCGCGAGCACCGCGCGGTCGGCCTCGATCAGTCCGCCGTTGACGAGCCCGAGCGTGACCTGTCCGCGCTTCTCCTCGATATCGAGCACCTCGTCGTCGACGAGCTTCAGCCGCCGGCCATATTTCTCCATCGCCGCGCGCAGCGTCTCGCGTAAATAGCGGCCATAGGTCGCGCGCGTGACGAACGCCGCCTCGCAGCCGAGCCCGCGCGCCGCCAGCCATTCGCAGAAATGATCGGGCCGGTCGGCAAAGGCGCTCATATTGCCCGCGCGGACGTTGAGCAGGTGCGTGGTTTCGGTGCTGCTATACGCGACCCCGGCGCCCATCCGGTGCCGGTCGCGCTCGATCAGCAGCACCTCGACATCGGGCTGTTCGAGCAGGTTGATCGCGAGCAAGGTCCCCGAAAACCCCGCCCCGACGATCGCGACACGCGTCGCGGTGCGGAAACGCGGACGCGGCGAATGAAGCTGCGCTTCGATCATCCTCACGGCGTTACCACGTCGCCCGACACGGTGACGCGTTCGAGCGGGGTGAAATCGAGACGCCGAGCGATCGCGCGGTTTCGAACAGGTCGGGGGTGTTGAGCCGCGTGGCCAATGAGCAGTCCTTTCGGTCGTTCGATTCGGAAACCATCCCGGAACGCTCGAAAAATAACTCAACCAATATAATTGACAAGTTCGAACACGCCAGACTGTGGTTTATGGTCGATAGAGCACCGCGTCGGGCAAGATCACGCCGACATCCTGCGCATAACGATCCCAAGCCGCGGCAAGTTCGGCCTTGCGGTCCGGATGCGCGAGCGACAGGTCGCGCGTCTCGCCGGGATCGCGCGCAATGTCGAACAATCGCCAGATGCCGTCGCCGATATCGGTGAGCTTCCAGTCGCCGCGGCGATAGGCGCGCGATCCGAACAGCTCGGCCCCGATGCCGTCGTTCGCGCCGTAAACACGCACATCAGCGTTCTTCAGCCACGCGGCCCACGACCGGCCGGTGATCGGCACGACCTTGCGCCCCGCGACCTGCGTCGCCCCGGCATCGGCGCCCGCAAGGTCGAGCAAGGTCGGCGCGATATCGGCAACCGACAGATATTGCGTCTCGGCGCCCTTGCGCGCCGCGATCCCCGCGCCGCTGATGAACGCGACCGCGCGCGTCCCGCCCTCGCTTTGATAGCCTTTGGTCAGCCATGAGGGCGCGGTCGCTGCCTGCGCCCAGCCCGCACCATAGGTCAGATACGATGACGCCGTACCGCGATTGGCAAAGCTGTTGTCGGCACCCTTCAGCGGGCCCGCCAGCATCTGCGCGCCGGTGGTCTCGACGTCGAGCGCCTCGGCGCCATTGTCGGCGAGGAAGACAATGACAGTGTTGTCGAGCTCGCCCGATGCCCGCAGCGCCGCGACCACGCGCCCGACATTCTGGTCGAGCCGGTCGACCATCGCGGCATAGATTTCCATATTGCGCGCCGCGAGCCGCTGCTGCCCGGCGGTCAGCGAATCCCAGCTGCCGTCGCGGTTGCGCGGGGTGTGCGCCGCGACGTCGGGACCAAGGATACCCAACTCGCGCTGCCGCGCCAGCCGCCGTTCGCGCAGCACGTCGAACCCTTCGTCATAGCGCCCCTTGTAACGCGCGATGTCCTCGGGATGCGCTTGCAGCGGCCAGTGCGGCGCAGTGAAGGCGAGATAGCCGAAAAAGGGCCGCGCGGGCGCTCCGTTGGCCGGCTTTTCGCCAAGGAATTCGATCAGGCGTGTCGCGAACGTGTCGCTCGAATAGAAATCGGTGGGGAGCCGCGTCAGCCGCTTCCCCTGTTCGGTATAGGTCGCTCGCCCGCCCTTTTCGGGATCGGCGTCGGTGCCGAAATGATTGTGCCCGCCCTGCAGCAGCGCAAAGCTGCGCTCGAACCCGCGCGCATGCGGATCCTGCTCGGGGGTCAGGCCGAGGTGCCATTTGCCCGACAGCAAGGTGCGATAGCCATTGGTGCCGAGCCGCTCGGCGAGCGTTGCGACGTCGCTGCGCAAATAGCCCTCATAGCCCGGTTTCCCTTGCTGGTTCGGGCGGATCATCTCGGCCATCGTGCCGAGCCCGGCGCGATGATTGTCGGTGCCCGACAGCAGCATCGAACGCGTCGGCGAACAGGTCGGCGCGGTATGGAAACCCGCGAGCCGGATGCCGTTCAGCGCGAGCTTGTCGAGGTTCGGCGTGCGGATCTCGCCCCCGAAGGCGCCAAGGTCCGAATAGCCGAGATCGTCGGCGACGATGACGAGCAGGTTCGGCCGCCGTTCCTTCGCCTGTGCCGGCCCAATGGTCGTGGCGGCAGCACCGATCAGCGCGGCAAAGAGGAGGCGAGCGAAACGCGAACCATGGGTCATCGAGCGGTCTTTCGAAAACAAAAGGTCGGCGCGCCCGGGCGAATGGAACCGGGGCGCGCCGCAGACAGGGCCGGCGCAGTCACAGGAAGGGAGAGGAGAACCACAAGCGCCGGCCGATTTCGTCAGGCGGGTTCGTATTGAACTGCCTTTTCCTTGCGGACGGTGCGGCTGCTGCGCCCGCCGATGCCGACCGGAACCTCGCCCGAAATCGTGGCGCGGCGCAGCGTCCGGCGCTGCAATCCGAAGTCGGCGGTCGCGCGGTGCTGGGTCGACTGATTGTCCCAGATCGCCACGTCGCCCTCGCGCCAGCGCCAGCGCACGACATTTTCGGGCTTGGTGATATGATCCTGCAGCGTCTGGAACAGCCGCGCCGAATCGGCCGCGTTCAGACCCACGAACTGTTTGACGAAGTGGCCGAGCAACAGGCTGCGCTGGCCGCTCACCGGATGGACGCGCACCACCGGATGCTCGGTCTCGTACACCGTCGAGGCGAAGACGTTGCGATGCTCCTTGATCCGCTTCGCCGCGCTTTCGCCGTCGGGTGCCGATTGCAGGATCGACGCATAGTCATAGAGGTTGGTGTGCGTCGCCCAGAGGTTGTTGACGAGCTAGCTGGCGCAGCACTTCGGGCAAGCCCTCATAGGCGGTCTCGCCATTCGCCCACTGGGTGTCGCCACCGGCTTCGGGGATCGTCAGCGCGCGCAGGATCGATGCCTTGGGATAGGCGTCGACGAAGGTCACGTCGGTGTGCCAGCTCGACGCGGCATAGCCTTCCTTGCTGTCGAGTTCGAGCAGGTAGCGCGAGCCTTCGGCGACGGGCACCGTCGGATGCGCGACCGGATCGCCGAGCTGGGCGGCGAAATCCTCATGCTCCTGATCGGTCAGATGCTGCTGGTCGCGAAAGAAAAGCACCTTGTGCCGCACGAGCGCCGCCTGAATGGCCTGCACCGTCGCCGCGGGCAGGTCGCCCGACAGCTGCACACCGTTCACGATCGCACCGATCGTGCCGGTCACCGGGGTGACGTCGAGGTCGATAGTCTTGTCGCGGGCATTGGCATAGCTGTTGTGAAGGTCCGTCATGTCAGTCTCCTTTGGGGGTTGGACGGCGGGGGTATCCGGCAAGAGCCCCGGCGGGCGGTCGTCGAATGGGGTGGGCGCGTGGGTCACGCGCGAGTGGGGTGGACGCCGCCGTCACAGCTTCGTCCGCAGCGTCGCGCCGATCGTGCGCGGTTCGCCGATCAGCGAGGTGACGATGCCGGTGTTCTGCGCCGACAAGGTCTGGAAATAATCCTTGTCGAACAGGTTGCGCGCCCAGATCGACAGGTCGAACAATCCGTCGTCGGTCTTGAAGCCGATACGCGCGTTCGCGATCCCATAGGCGGGCACATCGGCATAGATGCTGTCGCTCGACGAGGTGTTGAACGACGAGCGGTGCGAATAGTCGGCATGCGCATAGATCGACAGGTCGCGCCCGCCGAGATTGCCGAGCGGCGCCGACACATCGCCGCCGAGCGTGTAAGTGAATTTCGGCACGCCGGGCAGCTGCTCGCCGGTCAGGTCCTGAATGCCCCCCTGGTTGAGCCGTTCGGGCGCCTGCGGCGCGGTGCGGTAATCGCTGTACGTCGTGTCGGCGTAAGCGACCGAGGCATAGAAGCTCGCGCGTTCGCTCGGCGCATAGCTCAGGTCACCCTCAACCCCGCGCGAGCGCACCCCCGGAATATTCGCGATATATTGGCGGACATTGACCGTGTTCGGCACCTGCTCGGTGATCGCGGTCTGATAATCGCTGATTTCGGTCCAATAGCCCGCGACGTTGAGCGTCACCGCCTTGTCGAACCACTCAGACTTGATGCCGAGCTCGTAGCTGTCGACCTTTTCGGGTGCGACGTCGGGATCGATCCCGGCGGGCAGGTTGGTGAGGTTGAGCCCGCCCGACTTGTTCCCGCGCGAATAGGTCGCATAGGCGAGCGCATCGTCGGAGAACTGCCACGACAGCGTCGCAAGCCCCGATATGCTGTTGTCCGTGAACCCCGTCGAGTAACTGGTGACTGGATTGAACTGCGCGCGGAGCGCCGCCGCCTGTGCCGCCAATCCCGCGGGCAGGGTCGACAGGTTCGTCCCCGCGACATGGAATTGGTTGAACGATCCGCTCTTCTTTTCATGCGTGTAGCGCAGCCCCGCGGTCAGCGTCAGCCGGTCGGTGAATTTCCAGTCGAGCTGGCCGAACAGCGCATAGCTTTTGGTGCGCGGATCCGAGGTCGAATTGGCCTCGAACCCATTGAGCGCGGCTTCCCACGCGGCGAGCGGGATCGGCGAGGTCGCGGGGCGGTTCCACAGCGCGGCGGCGGAGCCATAGGCGCTCGCGCCCTTGCCGCGGATCACCTGCCAGAAATAATAGGCACCGACGACATAATCGATCGGCCCGTCACTGTCCGACGCCAGCCGGATTTCCTGGCTGAACTGGCGCTGGCGGTTCGCCTGCTGCGCCTTGACGATCACCGGAAGCGAGGTCGAATCACCATCGTTGGCGGGGTTCCAGTCCCACCAGCGATAGGCGGTGATCGAGGTCAGTTTCGCCGCGCCGACGTTCCAGTCGACCTGCCCCGACACACCATAGCCGTCCATGTTCGACTGATAATGGCTGTTCGCTTCGCCGCGCCGCGCGAAAGGATCGATCGCCGGGAAGCTGTAGCCCGGGAACCGCGCCGCACGCTCGGCAAAGCTGTTCGGGATCGCCGCACCATTGGCATAGGTGCCGAAATAATCGGCGAAGATGTTGAGGACGTGGTTCTGCTCCTGCCGCGCAAAATCGCCGATGATGCGGACTTCGAGGTCGGCGGTGGGGGTGAACAGCAATTGCCCGCGCACGCTCCAGTTCGAATAATCCTGCGCGCGCTCCTTCTGCGTGTCGTTGTAAAGGAAGCCGCGCCGCTCGGTCACCGAGCCGCTGACGCGCACCGCGAGCAGATCGTCGACCAGCGCCCCCGATGCCGAGCCGCGCAGCTGGTAATAGCCATAATCGCCGACGCTGGCCTCGCCCGAAAATTCGGGGTCGAAGCTCGGCTTCCTTGAGCTGATGTTGATCGCGCCCGAGGTCGTGTTCTTGCCGAACAAAGTCCCCTGCGGCCCGCGCAGCACCTCGATCTGCTGCAGGTCGACGAGGTCGAACTGCGACTGGCCGACACGCCCATAATAGACATTGTCGATATAGAAGCCGACGCCATTCTCCAGCCCGTCGTTGGTCAGCGCGACATTGCTGCCGAGCCCCCGGATGTTGATGTTGGTGTTGCGCGGGTTGAAGCTGAACACCTGCAGGCTGGGCACGATCTGCTGAATCTGCGTCAGCGTATAATTGCCCGTCTGCTCGAGCTGCGAGGCGCCGACCACCGACAGCGCGATCGGCACGTCCTGCGCGCTTTCGTCGCGGCGGCGCGCCGACACGATGATTTCGGCGCCGTCGTACGAGGCCGCGGAAGCGGCTGTCACCGCAGCACCGGCCGCGTCTTCTCCGACCGCGGCGTCGGCGGCGGCGGCGGTCTCGGCGGTGGTTTCGGCGGCAAAGGCCGGTGCGGCGGGCAGCAACAGCGCCGCACCGAGCAGAAACTTCAAACGATGATCAGGAGAGAAACGGTTCATTATATCGGGTCCCCGGGCGGTGATCCCGCCCCCTTTTTGATGTGATGAATGGTGGCGCGGTGCGCCGCGCCGGATCGGGCCGCCAGCTCCGCCCCCCACAGCGCCCGGGCGGCGCTGCGCAGGGACGCAGGATAGCGAGCCAGATCCGACAGGTCGGATTGGGTCAGCAAAGGCATGATTTTTCCCCGCGCCGGCGCTCGGGTGCCGGACGTCAGGCCGCAACGTCTCGCGTGAGGAGTCGCGGCTGGAGATGATGGAAGGCCGCTGAGCGCGAAGGGCGCGGTCGGTCCGCTACCCCGCACAAACGCGCGGCGATGATCTAGTTGATGCCGTTACACATACGCATCGCAATACCCCTTCTGGGGGAACGCAATGCCTGGCGATGTCGCCCGAGCATCACGCGCTTTAGCCGTTGGTAACGCGGAGCAAGCTGCTTCCCGGTCAAAAGCCGCGGGTCGAGGGGGAGAGCCCGTCATTCGTCTCGACCAGTCCCGAATGACAATGTCAACTTAATCGATTGATTTTAGATTCGTCAACGCCAGAGGCCGCTTTTTGCGACGAAGAAAATCTATCGGCGGACAAGCCGAGGCTTATCCGCCGATGATAAATTCCGCGAAGCGATCGCCCCCGCCCGTCAGAAGCGCTTGATCGAGAGCACCTCGAAGGTCTGGCGCAGCGTGTCGATCGAATGGTCGTAATCGCCCAGCGCGAGCGCCGCGATCAGCGCATCGACAACGCAAAGCTGCGCGATCCGGCTCGTCATCGCCTCGGTGCGAAAGCGCGTTTCGCGCGCCATGGTGAAGAGCACGGTGTCGGCATAGGCCTGGATCGGCGAGCGCGCGAAATTGGTGATGACGATCGTCCGCGCGCCCGCCTCCTTCGCCAGCCGTGTCGCCGCTACGGTCTCATGCGTCGCGCCGCTGTGCGAAATCGTCAGCACTGCGACATCGGGGTCGCAGCGCGAGGCGCTGATCGCCTGGATATGGCTGTCGGTGACCACGCGCGCATCGAGCCCGATGCGCAGCATCCGGTAATGTGTGTCCTCGGCGATCGGCGCCGACGAGCCGATGCCATAGATTTCGACGCGCTTCGCGGTCCGGATCGCCTCGACCGCACGCGAGAGCGCCTGCGGATCGAGCACCGAGAGCGAGTCGCGCAGCGCCTGGATTCCCGAATGGAAGACCTTGCGGCAGATCGTGTCCATATCGTCGTCGCGCCCGACATCCTCGTGGATGAACTGCACCGGCTGGACGACCTCGCGCGCGAGGCTGAGCTTCAGATGCTGAAAGCCCGACAGGCCGATGCCGCGGCAGAAATTGACGACGCTGCCCTCGCTCACCCCGACCGCTTCGGCGAGCTCGGTGATCGACATGCGGACGATCTCTTCGGGCTGCGCCAGGATATGGTCGGCGATGCGCCGCGCGCCGCGCGCCATAGTGCCATGAGCCATTCTCATTCGTTCAAGCGCATTTTCGATCGGCGCCCGATCGTCCCCCGCCGCTTTCGGCGCCCCGCCCTTGTCATTCATCTTACGCAATTCTCCGTCAGAATCGGCATGCCCGCCCCCGCGGGACAGAGAAGGCTAGCCGAGATCGCAGCGATCCGAAAGTGTAATTTACTCATTTTTATTTAAATCGAAAACTGAGCCAATTTCATTCAACTGTCATATGCTGCCCCTAGCGGATGCCTCGCACATTGGTGCGGCGCAGCATCGAGTCGTGAATACGGCCGCCCTGCCCCACCGAATGTGATCGGGATTCTTCAAAAGGGGCATGATTGTGCACAAGGTTTCCAAATTTCGTGCGGCCATGGTTTTTGGCCTGATGCTGTCGGCGAGCGCGTTGCCGTCGGTCGCCTTCGCCGCCGTCGATGAGGCCACCGCCGACAGCGCCGACGCCGGTTCGGACGCGGGCGACGAGATCATCGTCAACGGCACCGCGGCGGTCGAGGCGACGCCGCTCGCCGCGCAGGCGGTCGAATTTGGCAACGCCGTCCAGATCGTCACCGCCGAGGAAATCGCCGCGACGGGCGCGACCAACTTCGCCGAAATCGCGCAGTTCCTGATCAAGGGCGCGAACATCGGCTATTCGCCCGACGAGGGCGAATATACGATCCGCCTCGACGGCGGCAGCGACCGCGACACGCTCGTCGTGCTCGACGGCGTGCCGCTCTACGATCGCGGCCCCGCGCTCGAGGATATCTGGGGCTCGACGACGATCGACCCGCATATGATCGAGCGCGCCGAGGTGTTCCGCGGCGGCAACAGCCTCTTTTTCGGCAGCAACGGCGGCATCGGCGTGATCAGCCTCGTCACCAAACGCCCCGACGGCAGCAGCAAGTTCGAACTCGGCGCGCAATATGGCGCGTTCAACACGCGCGAAATCTGGGGTAACGCGCGCTTTCCGATCGATCCCGAGGGGCGCCACAGCCTGATGGTCTATGGCGGCAGCATCCAGACCGACGGCCCGCGCATCTTCGCCCCCGAATCCTATGTCGACAATGTCGCCAAGGCGGGGGGCATCCAGGATTATCCGCTCAACCGCAGCAATATCGGCGTCAAATATCTGTGGAAGGTCGACGACAAGAGCGAGTTCCGGGTGAACGGCCAATATACCCAGATCGAATTCCACGACCCCTTCCCCGACGCCGAAACCTTTTCGCCGAACCGCGTCCGCTACCCGATCATCGATTTCTCGCTCGACCGCCGCTGGTCGGAGAATTTCTACACCGAGATCGCGGGCTACTGGAGCAACCCGCGGCTCAACAACACCGAGACCTTCGCCGAAATCTGCAAGACCCCTGCGGGTTGCACCGATCCCGCGACGGGCAAGCTGATCCGCTTCGGCGATGCGACGGGCAAGTCGGTGCCCTTCCCCAACAAGGGCTTCGGCAAGGATTCGAAGGTCGGCGGTTTCCGCGAAATGGGGCTCAACCTCCGCAACACGCTGTCGCTCCAGGGCATCGTCGAAGTCGTCGCGGGTGTGCAGGTCGTGTCGTACAAGAATGACTCGGACCCCGTCTTCCCGATCTCGAACAAGGCGAACACGATCACCGGCGTCTATGCCGATTTCCGCCCGGTGATCCCGTTCAGCCCCGACACCAAGCTGTCGCTCGCGCTGCGCACCGACTTCGCCGACAGCTTCGGGTCGCGCACGATCTGGAAGTTCGGCTTCCGCCAGCCGATCGGCGCCTTCTATATCCGCGGCAACGGCGGCACCTCGTACAGCCTGCCGCGCACAAATGAATTGTTCGCCCAGAGCCCGACGCTCGTCGGCAACCCCGATTTGAAGACCGAAGAAACCGAGACCTATAACGGCGGCATCGGTTTTTCGCAGAGCTTCGGCGATGTGCAGGTCAATGCCGAGATCGGCGCCTTCCACACTGACGTCACCAACCGCATCCAGACGACGTCGGGGCTCACCCCCAACACCTATTTCAACAACGACCGCATCACCGAGATCCGCGGCCTCACCGCCGAGCTCGACGTCCGCGTCGGCAAGGGCTTTTCGTTCAACGTCAACTACACCAAGCAGAAGGCGCGCCTCGACGGGAGCAAGCTGCAGATCAACGAAACCCCCGAATATATGATCGGCGGCAACGTCCGCTGGACCAGCCCCGACGACCGTTTCTCGGTCACGCTGTTCCCGCGTTATCAGGGTCCCGAATATGCGACGGGCGGCGTCAACAATGCGCTGCGCCACAATTTCGGCAATTATTTCCTGCTCAACGGATCGATCGGATACCGCCTGGGCGACGAGCGCCAGCACCAGATCCAGCTACGCGTCGTCAACATCTTCGACAAGAAATATGCCGAACGCTACGGCTATGGCAACATGCGCTACAGCTCTGCGTTCATCCGCGGCGAGATCGCGCTCAACAGCCCCGCATATTTCTATGGTTATGAGTTCGAGGGCAAGCCGCGCGCGGTCTATGTCTCCTTCTCGACTCAGTTCTGATCGGGCCGGTTCGGAGAGCCCGGTTCATGCCGCTGTCACAGCCCCGTCGTAATCGCCCCTCGTTTTTCGGGTCGACGGAGATTGGGTATGCGGCGGTGGATGATTGCGGGCGTGCTGGCGGCGCTATGCGTCGCCGGCACGGCCTGGCTGGCCTTGTCCCCATGGTCGGCGACCCCGCGTTCGGCCCAGCCGCAGCCGCTCCGCGTGCTGCTGATCCCCGCCGACGGCGGGACCGAGAGCGGCACGCTTGCCGATTATCGGCCGATCTTCGACGCGGTCGCGCGCAGCACCGGCCTCAGCTTCGACCTCAAGGTCGCGCAATCCTATGGCGGGGTCGTTGAGGCGATGTGCAACAATGCCGCCGATATCGCCTTTGTGGGATCGGTCACCTATCTGCAGGCGCAAAAGCGCGGTTGCGCCGAACTGCTCGCGGTCGCGGTCAAGTCGGGGCGCTCGGTCTATTATTCGGGGCTGTTCGTCCGCGCCGACTCGCCGGTCCGGTCGATCGCCGACCTTCGCGGCAAGCGCGTCGCGTTCGGCGACGTCAATTCGACCTCGGCTTTCATCTTCCCCGTCGCGATGTTCCTCGACGCCGGGATCGATCCGGTCCGCGACCTTTCGGCGGTGCGCATGACGGGCACTCACGCCAACAGCCTCGCCGCGCTGATCAACGGCGGGGTCGACGCCGCAGCGCTCTCGTTCGACAGCTATGACAAGGCGGTGCGCGCCAATGTGCCCGGCGCGCGCGACCTGCGCGTGGTCGCGCGCAGCGAGCCGATTCCCTATCCGCCGCTGATCGCGAATATGCGCCTCGATCCCAGGTTACGCGCCCGGCTGCGCGGCGCGTTCGAGAGGGTCGATCGCACCGCGGGCGTCACGCCCGAAATGATCCGCGGCTATGGCGGCGCGCGCGTCGATACCTATGTCGGCCATGTTCCCGCCGGGCATTTCGACCCCGCCGCGCGCAAGATGGCAGAGGTCTCCCCGGCGCTGAAGGACGAGATGCTGCGCAAGGCGGCCGAAAGGCGGGCGCGATGATCGACATCGGTATCGCCGACCTGTGCGTCCGCCACGCGGGCGGCGCCGACGCGCTCGCGGACGTCACACTCTTCATTCCCGCAGGCCAGGTCTGCGCCGTGTTGGGAGCATCGGGCGCGGGCAAATCGACGCTGCTGCGCGCGATCGCCGGACTGGTGGCACCGAGTGACGGGCGCATCCTCTACGACGGCGCGCCCGCCAGCCGCGCGCAGCGTCGCCGCATCGGCCTGATCCCGCAGGATTTCGCGCTGAGCGGCCGGGCCAGCGTCGCGCGCAACGTCATGGCGGTCGCCGATATCGGCATCGCGCGGTCGCTCGCAGGCCTTTACCCACCGGCCGATCGCGCGCGCGCCGCGCATTTGCTCGCCGGCCTCGGACTCGACGAAACCCAGCTCGCGCGGCGCGCCGACAGTCTTTCGGGCGGGCAGCAACAGCGTGTCGCGATCGCGCGCGCGCTGCTCCACTGTCCCGCGATCATCCTCGCCGACGAACCGATCGCCAGCCTCGACCCGGCGACGGGCGAGGCAACATTGGCGCTGCTCCACGACGAAGCCCGCAACCTCGGCGCCACTTTGCTCTGCAGCCTGCATCAGCCCGCGCTCGCGCGCCGTTTCGCCGATCGCATCATCATGCTCGACGCCGGGCGCGTGATCTTCGATGGCACGCCCGCGATGCTCGACGGCGAGCGCACCGCGCCGCGAATCCGGGCGGTGGCACGGTGAGCACGGCCCTGCCCTGGCGCTTCCCGCCGTTGCTTAACGCGCGCGCGGTCGCGCTGCTTGCCGCTGCGCTGCTAATCCTCTGGTACACCGGGCATCGCGTCGAGATCGGCCGGATGCTCGCGCTCGGCAGCGAAGCGGTGCTGGCGCAGGCGGGCCTGGCCGACCGGTCGCAGGTCGCCGACGGGCTCGGTTCGACGCTGGCACAGCTCGTGCCGATCCAATTGTCGTCGCGGCGCGAGGTCAGCCGCATCGAGGGGTTCGACCCCGATCGCCTGCCGCCCTTCGCGCATATCGAAAACGCCGAGACGCGCGTCACCGAACTCAATCCCGAAACGCTGCGCCGCGAAGAGCGCATGGTGCGCACTGCGTGGCTGGTCGAACCGTTCGGTTATCTTTTCCACGTCGCGGCCAAGATGCTCGAGACGCTCGAGATCGCGCTCTGGGGCAGCGTGATCGCGGTACTGATCGGGCTTCCGCTCGCGCTGCTCGGCGCGCGCAATATCACCCCGCACCCCGCCTTGCGCGCGGGGTCACGCGCCGCCTCGGCTTTCCTCCGCGCCGTCCCCGAACTGATCGCAGCGCTCTTCCTCGTCATCGCCTTCGGTTTCGGGCCGATCGCCGGCGTCCTCGCACTCGGCCTCCATTCGGCGGGGTTCCTCGGCAAATTCTACGCCGACGACATCGAGGATTCCGATCCGCGCCCGCAGCAAGCGCTCGCCGCGATGGGCGCCGGGCGCCTGACGATCTGGGGCAATGCGATCCTGCCGCAAGTGCTTCCGCAGCATATCGCCTGCACGCTCTACACCTTCGACCGCAACGTCCGCATGGGGTCGGTGATCGGCCTCGTCGGCGCGGGCGGCATCGGGCAGGAGCTCAAGGGCCGGTTCGACATGTACGAATATGGTCATGTCGGCACGATCCTGATCGCCATCTTCCTCGTCATCCTGACGCTCGACCTCGTCGCCTCGCGCGCGCGGCGGGCGTGGCGATAACCCTTTTCCCCTTGAACCCGGAGTAGTTTGGATGAGCAATTCGAGACGCGATTTCCTGAAGGCCGCAGGCGTTGCAGGCTCCGCCGCCGCCTTTCACGCCAGCATCGGTCGCGCGCTCGCGATCCCGGCGAAGCGCACGACCGGCACGATCAAGGACGTCCGCCACATCGTCATCCTGATGCAGGAAAACCGCTCGTTCGATCATTATTTCGGGACGATGAAGGGCGTGCGCGGGTTCGGCGACCGCCACCCGATCCCGCTCGCGGGCGACAAGAATGTCTGGTTCCAGAGCAATGGCGCACGCGACCTGCCGCCCTTCCACCTCGACACCGCGCGCACCAACGGGCTGAAAGTCCCCGGCACCCCGCACAGCTTCTCCGACGCGCAGGCGGCGTGGAACCAGGGCAAGTTCGGCCTCTGGCCCAAGTTCAAGACCGACTATTCGATGGGCTATTACAAGCGCGAGGACATCCCCTTCCAGTTCGCGCTCGCCGAGGCGTTCACGATCTGCGACGCCTATCATTGCTCGATCACCACCGGCACCGACCCCAACCGCATCGTCTTCTGGTCGGGGTCCAATTTTGACCCCGACGTCGCCGCGACGGGCACCAATTGCCGTGACGACAAGTCCGAACCGAACAATCTCCGCTGCTGGATCAAAGGCGCGCTGCCCGAACCCGGCTACACCTACGCCGGCAACGCGCTCGAATGGGCGACGATCCCCGAGGTTCTGGAAGCCGCCGGGCTCGACTGGCGCATCTATCAGGACCCCAACGACAATTGGACCGGCGCGATGCACGGCGGGCTCGCCTTCAAGGGCTTTCGCGACGCGAAGCCCGGCTCGCCGATCTACGAACGCGGCATGTCGCATCATTCGCTCGAAAAGCTCGCCGAGGATGCGAAGAACGGCACGCTGCCCGCGGTGTCGTGGGTGCTGCCGCCGAAACAATGGTCCGAGCATCCCTCGGCCTCGACTCCGATCGAGGGCGCCGAATTCACCGCGTCGGTGCTCGACGCGCTGACCGCCAATCCCGACACCTGGGCGGGCACCGTCTTTTTCCAGACCTTCGACGAGAATGACGGGCTGTTCGACCATTTCCCGCCCGCCGCGCCGCCGTCGTACAATGCCGACGGCACGCTAGCGGGCAAGGCGACGCTCGCGCTGCCCGGCCATTATTTCGACGATCATGAGGATAAATATCTCTCGCGCGACGACAGCATCTCGGGAACGACGCGCCCGTTCGGCCTCGGCCCGCGCGTGCCGATGTATGTCGTCTCGCCGTGGAGCAAGGGCGGCTGGGTCAGCAGCGAGGTGTTCGACCACACCTCGGTCGGCCAGTTCCTCGAACAGCGCTTCGGCGTCACTATTCCCGCGATCAGCCCCTGGCACCGCTCGGTCTGCGGCGACCTGACCTCCTGCTTCGATTTTTCGAAGGGCGCCGACGCGGCCTTCCCTGCGCTGCCCGATGTCAGCGGCTCTGCCACGATCCTCGGTGCGCATCTGCAGCGCCCCAAGGCGCTGCCGCCGCGCGTGCCGCAGGACCTGTTCCAGGAAAAGGGCATCCGCCGCTCGCGCGCGCTGCCCTATGTGCTCCACGTCGACGCGCGAATCGATGCCGGCGGCCGGGCGGTCGTGCTCGACTTCACCAACGAAGGCGCGGCGGGCGCGGTGTTCCACGTCTATGACAAGCGCGACCTCGACCGCATCCCGCGCCGCTATACGATCGAGGCGGGCAAAAGGATCGACGATCGCTGGACGGTCGGGACCGACGGGACCTTCGACCTGTGGGTTCTAGGCCCCAACGGCTTCCACCGCGCCTTCCGTGGCACGCTCGCCGAAGCCGCGGGCGCGCCGACAATGACCGCGCGCTACAACGTAAAACAGCGGGCCCTCACCCTCGCCTTCGTCAACGACGGCAGCGATACGCAGGAAGCGAAAATCCTCCGCGACGCCTATGTCGCGGCGGCCGGAAAGACCGTCACGATCGCTAGCCGCGGCAAAGCGGTCGAGGCATGGCCGACGTCGAAGGAGCATGACTGGTATGACGTCACGGTAGCGCTGCCGGGAATCGAAGTCCGCCTCGCCGGGCGCATTGAACGCGGCGCGCATGGAATCAGCGACCCGCTGACCGCGGCTTAAGGAGAGCATATGCCGGGCGTGCAATCGGGCCGCCCGGCGCTCTGCCGACGCTTCGACTTCAGCGATTTGAGGAAAGCTCTGGATGCCCCGCGAGGATTCGAACCTCGATAGGCGGTATCAGAAACCGCAGTCTTACCATTAGACGACAGGGCAGCAGAGGCGGGCCAAATATGACTGCACGGCCCCGCTGTCAAGGCCGGTTCGCCCACCCGAACAAGTCCGCTTGCCCTGACGCATTTCGCCGCTAGCATCGCCCGCATAACAAGATAGGGGCCGCGCGCCCGCGCGGACACCCGAAGGAGTGGGTTGATGCGTCATGTCGCGATCGTCGGGTCGGGCCCTGCGGGTTATTATACAGCCGAAACATTGCAGAAAGCGGACGATATCGCGGTCGACGTCATCGACCGGCTGCCCGTCCCCTATGGCCTGATCCGCACCGGGGTTGCGCCCGACCACCAGTCGATCAAGGCGGTATCGCGCCGTTACGAGGGCACCGCGCTGACCGACAATGTCCGCTTCGTCGGCCATGTTTCGGTCGGCACCGACGTGACGATCGACGAGCTTGTCGGCCTTTACGACGCCGTGATCCTCGCGACGGGCGCCCCCAACGACCGGCCGCTCGACATCCCCGGCGCCGACTTGGGTGGCGTGATCGGCAGCGCCGCCTTCGTCGGCTGGTACAACGGCCATCCCGATTTCGCCGACCTGGACCCGCCGCTCGATGCCCGGGGGGTCGTGGTGATCGGCAACGGCAATGTCGCGCTCGACGTCGCGCGCATCCTCGCCAAGACGCCGGGCGAATTCGCCGGCAGCGACATCGTCGCGCACGCCCGCGATGCGCTGGCCGGGAGCGCGGTACGCCATATCCAGATCCTCGGCCGCCGCGGCCCGCACCAGATCGCGATGACGCCGAAGGAACTCGGCGAACTCGGCCATCTCGAACGCGCCAGCCCGCGCGTCGACCCCGCCGACCTGCCCCCCGAGGGCGACGATGCGCTGCTCGAACCCGGGATGCGCAAATCGGTGACGCATCTGCGCAGCTTCACCGCCAACCCGGTCGCCAAGCCGGTGACGATCGATTTCGATTTCTTCGCCATGCCCGTCGCACTCGAAGGTGACGGCCGCGTCCAGCGCGTGATCGTCGAGCGGACGACGCTCGACGCTGACCTCACCAGCCATGGCACGGGCGAGACCTATGCGCTCGATGCCGGGCTGGTGATCAGTTGCATCGGCTACCAGACCCCGCCGATTCCCGGCGTCCCCTATGAACATGGCCGCGGCCGCTTCGCGAGCGACGAGGGGCGCATCCTGCCGGGTCTCTACGCCGTCGGCTGGGCGCGACGCGGCCCGTCGGGTACGATCGGCACCAACAAACCCGACGGCGCGCGCATCGGCGAAATGGTGCTCGAGGATATCGGCCGCGGTGCGGGCAAGGCGGGACGCCCCGGGCTCGATGCGCTGCTCGCCAGCCGCGATGTCACCCCCGTCACCTTCCGCGACTGGCGCCGGATCGAGGAGGCCGAGGTTGCCGCCGCGCTCGACGGCCGCCCGCGCGAAAAATTCACCAGCATCGACGCGATGCTCACCGCGCTCGGGCGTTGACCGCGCCAGTCCGCACGGCGCTGCGCTGGCTGCTCGCGCTGGCCTATGGCTATGCGGGCTGGGCGCATCTCGCGCGTCCCGCGCCCTTTCTCGCGATCACCCCGCCGTGGGTGCCGCAGCCCGCGCTGGTCGTCGCGGCGACCGGCATCGCCGAGATCGTTGGTGCGATCGGCCTTATGATCCCCGCCACGCGCAAGGCCGCCGGCTGGGGCCTTGCGCTCTATGCGCTCTGCGTCTGGCCCGCGAACTTCCACCACGCGCTCGCCAATGTCGCGATCGGCGGCGAGACGCTGGGCTGGTGGTATCACGGCCCGCGCCTCGCCGCGCAGCCGCTGATCATCTGGTGGGCGCTATGGGCGGGCGGCGCGACAGACTGGCCGCTTCGCCGCAAAAGCCCTCCCCCTTGATGGGGGAGGGTGGGGTGGGGGTGAGGTCTCAGGCAAAAGCCAGGACCGCAACGCACCCCCACCGCTGCGACTAGGCGATTGCATCGCCAAGTCTCGCTGCCTCCCCCATCAAGGGGGAGGGCTATCACTTCGCGACCGGCGTCTCGATCGGCGGCTGGCCCTTCTGGCTCGCCGCATAGGCCTCGACCGCCTTCAGCACGCGCAGCATATTGCCGCTCGCGATCTTCTCGAGATCGGCTTGCGAATAGCCGCGCTTCGCCAGCTCGGTGAACAGCGCCGGATAGCCCGACACATCCTCCATGCCGACCGGCGCCGAATCCATCCCGTCATAATCGCCGCCGAGCCCGATATGATCGACCCCGATCGTTTTTTTGAGATGATCGATATGCTCGGCGACCTTCGCGATACTGGTTGTCCGCGCCGGGTTCGCCGCGTCCCACGCTTTCAGCGCCGCCTTCTCCGCCGCCGGATCGCCCGGATACATCGCCTTCAGCCGCGCCTGCTCGGCGGTGCGCGCGAGACCCTGCGCGCGGACGTCGGCATCGAGGAAGCCCGGCAGCAGCACGATCATCACGATCCCGCCATTGGCCTTCACCGCGGGCAGCACGCTGTCGGGAACGTTGCGCGGATGCGGATTGATCGCGCGGACGCCCGAATGGCTGAACATCACCGGCGCCTTCGCGGTTTCGAGCGCATCCTTCATCGTCGCTTCGCTCACGTGGCTCAGATCGACGATCATCCCGATGCGGTTCATTTCGCGGACGACCTGGCGGCCGAAATCGGTCAGCCCGTCGTGCGCAGGCGCGTCGGTCGCGGCGTCGGCCCAGCTCAAATTCTTCGAATGCGTCAGCGTCATGTAACGCGCGCCCAGATCATACATCTGGCGCAGCACCGCGAGCGACGAGCCGATCGAATGGCCGCCCTCCATGCCGAGCATGCCGGCGATCTTGCCCGCCTTCATCGCCTTTTCGAGTTCGGCCGAGGTCGACGCGAGCGCGAGGTCGTTCGGATAGCGCGCGACGAGCCGTTTCATCACGTCGATCTGTTCGATCGTCTGCTGGACCGCCAGTTGCTCGTTCGGGTTGCTCGGCACATAGACCGACCAGAATTGCGCGCCGACATGCCCCTTGCGCAACCGCATGAGGTCGGTGTGCATCGCGATCTCGGGCGGGGTCGCGTCGGGCTTCGCGGTGTCGGTCGTGTCCTGGAAATCGAAGCCGTTGATGACATTGCCCTCGCGCAGCCGCAGCGCCCACGGCACGTCATTGTGCCCGTCGAACACCGGCGCCTTTTTGAGCGCGGCTTCGGCGGTCGCCTCGGGAGACTTTTGCGCCATGGCGGGGGTGGAAATGAGGGCGAGAGCGGCGAGGCCGGCGAGCAGGTGCGATTTGTTCATGGCGCGCGACCTTAAGTGCTTGTTGCCACAGCGCAAGCCCGACTTGACGGGAACGTCAACGCCGCGCAGCATCGCGCCATGACAGCCTTTGACGACTGGCGCGCAAGATCGCCCTATTATGACGAAACCCATGAAGCGCTGGCGCAGAGCGTCCGCCGCTTCGTCGCGCGAGAGATCGCGCCGCACATCGACCGCTGGGAGGCCGAGGGCGAGCTGCCGCGCGAGCTGCACAAAAAGGCGTCCGACGCGGGCATCCTTGGCCTGCGCTATCCCGAACGCTATGGCGGGCACAGCGAAGGCTTCGACAATTTCCACGGCCTCGTGCTGACCGAGGAACTCGCCGCGGTCGGCGCCGGCGGCCTCGGCGCCTCGCTGATGACGCACGGCATCGGCCTGCCCCCAATCCTCGCCTTGGGTTCCGAAGAATTGAAGCAGCGCGTCGCACCACCGGTACTCGCGGGCGAAAAGATCATCGCGCTCGGCATCACCGAGGCGGGCGGCGGCAGCGACGTCGCGAACCTCAAGACCACCGCGGTCAGGGACGGCGACCACTATATCGTCAACGGCGGCAAGATGTTCATCACCAGCGGCATGCGCGCCGACTGGCTGACCTGCGCGGTGCGCACCGGCGGCCCCGGCGCCGCGGGTATCTCGCTGCTCCTCATCGATATGGATTCGCCCGGGGTTGAGCGCACGCGGCTCGACAAGATGGGCTGGCGCTGCAGCGACACCGCCGCGATCCATTTCGATGGCGTTCGCGCCCCCGCGGCCAACCTGATCGGCCAGGAGAACGCCGGCTTCATCGGCATCATGCGCAATTTCAACAGCGAGCGGCTCGGCATGGCGATGGGCTGCTGCGCCTACGCGCGCGTCGCAATGGCCGAGGCGGCCGAATGGGCGCAAAACCGCGAGACCTTTGGCAAGCCGCTCGTCGGCCACCAGTCGATCCGCATCAAGCTCGCCGACATGGAACGCCAGATCGAGGCGACGCAGGCGTGGGTCGACCTCGCCGCCTGGCAGGTCAAAAACGGCAAGGACCGCCCCGCCGACTTCGCGATGCTCAAGGTGCAGGCGACACGCATGCTGGAGGCCGTCGCGCGCGAGGCCGCGCAGGTGCTCGGCGGCGCGTCCTATATCACCGGCAGCAAGGTCGAACGCATCTACCGCGAGGTCCGCGTCAATGCGATCGGCGGCGGCAGCGAGGAAATCATGCTCGACCTTGCGGGGCGGCAGCTATTTGGAGGAAAGAAATGAACGAGATCGTCCGAAGCTGGCCCGCCGAGGCCGAAACCCTGCTGGGCGACCTCGTCGACCTCCGCCGTGCGATCCATCGCGAGCCCGAACTCGGGCTGCAGAACCCGAAGACGCTCGCGAAGATCAAGGACGCACTCGCCGGGCTGCCGCTCGAATTTCGCGAGGGGCCCTCGACCACCGGGCTGATCGCGATCCTGCGCGGACCCGCGAACGGGCGCACCGTATTGCTGCGCGGCGACATGGATGCGCTGCCCTTGCTCGAGGACACCGGGCTCGATTTCTCCTCCGAAATCGCCGGCGCGATGCATGCGTGCGGGCACGATACGCATGTCGCGATGCTCGTCGGCGCGGCGAAGCTTCTCTGCGCCGCACGCGACCGGTTGCCCGGCACGGTGATGTTCATGTTCCAGCCGGGCGAGGAGGGGCATCATGGCGCGCGCTTCATGCTCGATGACGGGATCATCGACCCGCTGCCCGACGCCGCCTTCGCGCTCCACATCATGCCGAACGCGCCGCACGGCATTTTCGCCGGGCGCGCGGGACCGTTGCTCGCCTCGTCCGACGTCCTCTCGATCACCGTAAAGGGCGCCGGCGGGCATGCCTCGATGCCGCAGGACGCGATCGACCCGATCCCGGTCGCCTGTTCGATCGTCACCGCGATCCAGACGATGGTGACGCGCCGCATCTCGGTCTTCGACCCCGCCGTGGTCACCATCGCGAAGATCGCCGCAGGGACGACGAACAATATCATCCCCGAAACCGCCGAGATGCAGGGCACGATCCGCACACTCTCGCCCGAGCGCCGCGCGATGGTCGCGCGCGAGCTGAAACGCCTCGCCCCCGCGATCGCCGAGGCGCATGGCTGCACCGCCGAAGTGACGATCGAGGAGGGTTTCCCCGTCACCATCTGCGATAGCCGCGCGGTCAGCTTCGGCCAGTCGGTCGTCGAAGAGACCTTCGGCGAGCAGGCCTGGCTGACGATGGACAATCCGGTGATGGGCGCCGAGGATTTCTCCTACGTCCTCGAAAAAGTGCCCGGCGCGATGTTCTGGCTCGGCGCGAGCGAGGCGGGCAGCGACTGGCGCCAATGTTGCGGGCTCCACAGCAACCATATGGTGCTCGACGAGAGCGTGATGGCGCGCGGCGCCGCCTTGCACGCCGCGCTCGCCGAGCGTTTTCTCAACGAAGGATTCAACGCATGATCAACATCGTCGGCGCGATCATCTCGGGCCTCATCATCGGCGCGCTGGCGCGCTTCTTCTACCCCGGCGCGGTCGAGATGGGGTGGCTCGCGACGATCCTGCTCGGCATCGGCGGCTCGCTGCTCGCGGGCCTCGCGACATCGCGCGGCCGCGGCGACTTCAGCCGCGCGGGCTGCCTCGCCTCGGTCATCGGCGCGATCGTGCTGATTTTTGTCGGACGACTGCTCGGCGTCGGCGGCTGACGCCTATTCGATCATCGCCGCGACCGTCTCGTGCGGATAGAGCATGAACTCGCGATAGAGCCGGTAATGCGCCGTGTCTTCGAGCTGGACCGGCTCGATCCCGAGCGGGCTGATCTGCCACAGATCCGCGTCGGGCAGCGCCATCAGGATCGGCGAATGCGTCGCCATGATGACCTGGCTGTTATTCGCGTGCTGAATGCGGCGCAGCAGCTTGAGGAATTCGAACTGGCGTGAGGGCGAGAGCGCCGATTCGGGCTCGTCGAAAATATAGATGCCTTGCTGATCGGCCCGCTCTTCGAAAAAACCCAGAAACCCTTCGCCGTGCGACCAGGACAGATAATCGGGCCGCCCTGCGCCAACGTCATAGGCGGCCTGATCGACGTAGCGCGCCAGCGTGAAGAAGGTTTCGGCGCGGAAAAAGAAGCCTTTGCCGATCTTGGGAAGCCAGGCGGCACGCAGGGCATCGGCCAATAGGCCGCCATCGCTGCCCGAAATGTCCGACCGCTCGACGGCCCTATGGCCATAGCCGCCCCCGCCCTCGCTGAACCCGGCGAGTACCGCGATCGCTTCGAGCAAGGTCGATTTTCCCGATCCATTTTCGCCCACCAGGATCGTGACGGGGCTCTCGAACCGGATTTCGAATCCCGGGTCACCGAACAGCGGGATATTGAAGGGATAGCGATCGCGATCGACCGCGGGCTTGTCCGCGTCCGCGGCAGGGTCCCGCATCCACACCCGCCGTAGATAGGGCGGCGGAAGCTTCGTCCGCGACCCTTTAGCCACCGATCACGGCACCAGCACCGTATCGACCGCCTGCGGCAAGAGGTCGGGGTAGTCGAGCGTATAGTGCAACCCGCGGCTTTCCTTGCGGTGGAGCGCGCTACGCACGATCAGCTCGGCGCATTGCAGCAGGTTTCTGAGCTCGATCAGGTCGGTGGTGACGCGGAAATGGCCGTAATAATCCTCGACCTCGTGCGTCATCATGTCGATGCGGTGCCGCGCGCGCTCCAGCCTTTTGGTTGTGCGCACGATGCCGACATAATTCCACATGAAGCGGCGGATCTCGGTCCAGTTCTGCTTGATGACCACCTCTTCGTCCGAATCGGTGACACGGCTCGCATCCCACGGGCGGATTGCGGGCGGCGCGTCGAGCTGGTCCCAGCTCTGAACAATATGCTTCGCCGCCGCCTCTCCGAATACGAAGCACTCGAGCAGCGAGTTCGACGCCAGACGATTGGCGCCGTGCAGCCCGCTCTCGGTGCATTCGCCCGCGGCATAAAGCCCCGGCAGGTCGGTACGCCCGTCGAGGTCGATCAGCACCCCGCCGCACGTATAATGCTGCGCGGGCACCACCGGGATCGGCTGCTTCGTCATGTCGATGCCGAGCGTCAGCAGCTTCTCGTAGATGTTCGGGAAATGCCCCGCGACGAAATCGGGGTCCTGATGGCTGATGTCGAGATGGACATAGTCGAGCCCCGAGCGCTTGATCTGGTCGTCGTTCGCGCGCGCGACGACATCGCGCGGCGCGAGTTCGGCGCGCGCATCGTAATCGGGCATGTAGCGATGCCCGGTGACCGGGTGCTTCAATATGCCGCCCTCGCCGCGCACCGCCTCGGTGATCAGGAAATTCTTGACGTCGAGATTATAGAGGCAGGTCGGGTGGAACTGCATCATCTCCATGTTCGAGACGCGCGCGCCCGCGCGCCACGCCATCGCGATGCCGTCGCCGGTCGCGCCTCTGGGAGCGGTCGAGAACTGGTACACACGCCCCGCCCCGCCGCTCGCGAGGATCGTCGCGCGGCCGACATGCGCACGCACCTTGCCGGTCTTTTCGTCGAGCGCATAGACACCCCAGACGCGGCCCGATCCCGAATAGCGTTCCTCGTGCCGCCCGGTGATCAGGTCGATGCACGCCTGCCCCGGAAGCAGGGTGATGTTCGGATGCGCCTCGGCGGTCTTGAGCAGCGCCGCCTGCACCGCCCAGCCGGTCGCGTCGTCGACATGGACGATGCGGCGGTGCGAATGGCCGCCCTCGCGCGTCAGGTGCAGCGCCTCGGCGTCCTTGTTGAAGGGCACCCCCATTTCGACGAGCCGCTCGATCGCGTGCGGGGCATTCTCGACGACGAACTCGACCGTCTCGCGCCGGTTGAGGCCGCCGCCCGCGATCATCGTGTCCTCGATATGATTTTCGAACGTGTCCCCCGCGTCGAGCACCGCCGCGATCCCGCCCTGCGCCCACGCGGTCGAGCCGCCGGTGAGTTCGCCCTTCGCGAGCACGAGCACGCGGCAATGGTCTGCAAGCGCGATGGCGGCGGTCAGCCCTGCGGCACCCGAACCCACGATGATGACGTCGTATTCACTCATGGCGCCTCTGTTGCACAGCGAGGCGCCGCATGACAGGGGGATCGAAGACGCCGGCCAAGGGAATTTGTCGACATGCTCAAAGCGGAACTTGACCGGCGCACGCTGCTGACCGCGATGGCGACACTGCCGCTTGCGGCCTGCGCGCATCGCGTCGGGGCAGGTCCTGCCGGCGACCTCGGTGTCGCGACCTTTAATATCTGGCACGACGCGGGCGGGCATTGGCCGGCGCGGCGCGCGTTACTCGCCGCAGCGCTGCGCGAAGCCGACGCCGACGTCATCGCGTTGCAGGAAGTGCTCGAGGATTCGAAAAAGGGTCTGCCGAATCAGGCGGACATGATCGCCCGCGACCTCAGCTACGCGACAGTCCACTTCGTCGCGCCTGAGCCCGAGGATTCGCCCAAACGTTATGGCAACGCGATCCTGACACGCCTGCCGGTGATCGAGGTCGCGCGGCGCAAGCTTGCGCCGCTGTCGGATTATCGCACCGCGATCCGCGTGCGCGTCCAGACCGGAAACGGACCGGTCGACATCGTCGCGACGCATCTCGCGTGGCAGCCCGAAGCCGCGGCGGTGCGCGCGGAGCAGCTTGCCGACCTGCTCGCCTGGCTACCGGCCGACGGCATCCCGCTCGTCGTGATGGGCGATTTCAACGCGCCCCTCGACGATCCCGGCCTCGCTGCGATGGGGCCGCCGCGCTTCGCCTCGGCGTTGCCGCACGGCGCGGCCGAAACGACGCTCAATCCCGCGCGCGGTCACAAGCCCCGCGTGATCGACCATATCTTCGCCGACGCGGCCGCCTTCGCCGTCTCCGGCGCGCGCGTCATCGGCAACACCCCGGTGGAAGGCGAATATCCGTCGGATCACTTCGGGGTCGCCGCGCGCCTGACGCGGCGCTGACGCTCAGGCGGCGCTGCGCGTCAGGTTGAGGAAGACATCCTCGAGGTCGGCCTCGCGCGTCGAGACGTCGACGATGCCATGCCCCATCGCATTGACCGCGGCGAGCACCTCGCCCGCGTTCATGCGGTCCTTGTTATAATGGATCGCGAGCCCGCGTGTCCCCTCGCGCTCGATCTTTTCGAACGCAGGGTGCGCCGGCAGCGCGCCGATATCGGCATCGAGCGTCACGACGACGATCTTCTCGCGCGCCATGTCGACCAATTCACGCGTCGGCTTGTTCGCGATCAACTTGCCATGATTGATGATCGCGATCCGGTCGCAGAGCTCTTCGGCCTCTTCGAGATAATGCGTCGTCAGCACGACGGTGACGCCGCGGTCGTTGAGCCGCTGGACATAGTCCCAAAGCTGTTGGCGCAGCTCGATATCGACCCCCGCGGTCGGCTCGTCGAGCACGATGATCGGCGGCGAATGCACCATCGCCTTGGCGACGAGCAGGCGGCGCTTCATGCCCCCCGACAAGGTGCGCGCATAGGCGTCGCGCTTGTCCGACAGATGCACCGCGGCGAGCAGTTCGTCCGAAATCCGCTTGTCCTTCGGCACACCATAAAGGCCGGCCTGATTCTCGAGCGTCTCGTACGGCGTGAAGAAGGGATCGAAGACGATCTCCTGCGGCACGATACCGATCGAATATTTGGCGTTGCGCGGGTCGGCGTCGATGTCGAAGCCCCAGATGCTCGCATGCCCGCTCGCCTTGTTGACCAGCCCCGCGAGGATGTTGATCAGCGTCGACTTGCCCGCGCCGTTCGGACCCAAAAGACCGAAAATCTCCCCGCGCGGCACGTCGAAACTGACATTGTCGAGCGCCTGCTTGCCGCCGGCATAGAGTTTGGAGACGGCGTCGATGCGGATGGCGGCTTCACTCATGGCGCCTCCATAGCCGCGCACTTCGGGCTGCGAAAGCCCGCTAATTTTTCATCAGCATCACGTTAACGCTAAATTGGAAACTCGCCGCTAGGTCGGCGGATGTGGGGACCAGTCACATCTTTTGCCCGCTGCCTATGCAGCGCGGCCTAGCCATCTTCGCGCTCCTGATCGCGCCCGCCGCCGCATCGCCGGCGCTGGCGCAGGCGGGCGCGCAAGGCGAAGCCGAAGCCATCGTGCTTCGCCCGCTTAGCTTCTTCAAGGTCAACGACCTCGATTTCGGCGACATCATCCCGTCGGCGACCGCGGGGACGGTGACGATCGAGCCCGACGGATCGCGCTCCCGCACCGGGGGCGTCACGCTCGCCGGGAATGGCGGCGAGCCCGCGCGCTTCGCGGGGCTCGGCACTCAAAATCGCCAGGTCAATATCTCGCTCGGATCGAACACGATCTGGCTCACGGGGCCAGGGGTGCGGATGCGCGCCCGCACGTTTGAGATCGGCAGCACGCCGACCGCGATCCTGTCGACAACGCCGACGCGCTTCCGCATCACCTCAGCGCTGGGAAACTATAATTTCCCGGTCGGCGCCACGCTCGAGGTTGGCGCCAATCAGGCACCCGGCGACTACAGCGGCACGTTCACGATCACATTGAACTATCTTTAAGACCTTCCGTGGGGGGAAGACGGCACCGGGGGACCACTTGCACCCGAAAGGATGCCTGCACCGGTGCCGTCAATGCCCCAGCGATTGCGCAGACCCGATTGCGGGCGCCCGTCCCGCTTGCTATGGGCGCCCTCGATGACCCAGCCCGCACCCGAAACCATCCGCACGCCCAAGACCCGTATCGCCTGCGACGGCACCGGCGACGGCCTCGTCGATGCGGCGCTCGGCCACCCGCGCGTGTGGCTCGAAATCGACACCGACGAGGGCTTCGCCGAATGCGGCTATTGCGACCGGCGCTTCATTCTGATCGGCGGGATCGCCGACAAGGGCTGAATACCGGCGTTGCCGACAACGCGTGATTCCCCGGGCCGGAAGTAAACGGCCGATTCACCACCCCCATGCATCAGTGATGAAGGTCCCGCTGGCATTAGATGTGCCAGACAGGAGCAGAATCTGTGGGGATTCAAGGGGCCAGAGACTGTCGGGGAGCTGCTCGCGCCCTGACCATCGCCGCGGCAGCGGCGGGCGCGGCGCTATGCGGACCGGCCTATGCCGCCGACATGCCGGGCACCGCCAATGCGGCGGTCGTTCGCCCGAACACGCTGATCAAGACCGACGATCTCAATTTCGGCACGCTGATCAGCGGCGCGACCGGCGGCACCGTCACGATCAACCCCGTCACCAATGCGCGCACGACCGGCGGCGGCGTCACGCCGGTGGGTTCGGCGGCGCAGCGCGCGGTGTTCCAGGGCACCGGCGGCATCTTGCTGATCACCGTATCGGGCAGCACCTCGGTCACGCTGACACGCGCCGGCGGCGGCGCAGCCCCGATGACCGCGAGCCTTGTCCGCGCGGCGAGCACCAGCGGCGGCGGCATCGCGCTGCTCGGCGGGACATTGCTGCCCAGCGGGGTCCAGACCTATTATATCGGCGGCACGCTCACCGTCCCCGCGAACCAGCCCGAGGGCGATTACAGCGGCACCTTCACGCTGACCGTCAATTATCTCTGACGAATCTTTGCGGTCGGCGGGCGCCGTGCCTATATCGCTCCCATGACAAGCCCGACCGATCCCCGCCGCTTCCTCTATCGCGCCGACGCGCTTGACCCCGATCTGGCGCAGGCGCTCGCACGCGAAGCGCTCGCCAAGGCCGACGACGGCGAGCTGTATCTGCAGTATCGCGCGACCGAGAGCTTCGGCTTCGACGACGGGCGGCTCAAGACCGCGGACTATTCGACCGACGCCGGTTTTGGCCTGCGCGCCGTGTCGGGCGAGATGACGGGTTTCGCCCACGCGAGCGACATCAGCGCGGGGGCGATCCGCCGCGCCGCCGAGACGCTCGCGCTGCTCGACCCTTCGAATCAGGCGCACGCCGCGCCGCCGCCGCGCACCAACCGCCATCTTTATGACGAAGCGAACCCGCTCGACCTCATCCCCTTCGCGAAGAAGGTCTCGCTCTGCCAGGAAATCGACGCCGCCGCACGCGCGCGCGATCCGCGCATCGTCCAGGTCTCGGTCGCGCTCGCGGGCAGCTGGTCGGTGGTCGAGATCGTCCGCGCCGACGGCTTCCTCGCGACCGACATCCGCCCGCTCGTCCGCCTCAACGTCTCGATCGTCGTCGAGGAAAACGGCCGCCGTGAAACCGGCTATTTCGGCCTCGGCGGGCGTTACATGTACGACCATCTGTTCGAACCCGCGCAGTGGAACCGCGCGATCGACGAGGCGCTCGCGCAGGCACTCGTCAACCTCCGCGCGGTCGATGCCCCCGCGGGCGAATTCACCGTGTTGCTCGGCCCCGGTTGGCCCGGCGTGCTGCTCCACGAAGCCGTCGGCCACGGGCTCGAAGGCGATTTCAACCGCAAGGGCACCAGCGCCTTTTCGGGCCGCATCGGTCAGCGCGTTGCCGCGCCCGGCGTGACGGTGGTCGACGACGGCGCGATGGACAGCCCTGTCGGCGGCGGCCGCCGCGGCTCGCTCAGCATCGACGACGAAGGCACGCCGACGGGTGAGACGGTGCTGATCGAGGACGGCATCCTTAAAGGCTATATGCAGGACCGCCTCAACGCGCGCCTGATGGGGGTTGAGCCCACCGGCAACGGTCGCCGCGAAAGCTTCGCGCACGCGCCGATGCCGCGGATGACCAACACCTTCATGCGCGGCGGCAACGACGATCCCGCCGAGCTGCTCAGCCGCGTCAAGAACGGCATTTTCGCGAAAAGCTTCGGCGGCGGACAGGTCGATATCGTGTCGGGCAAGTTCGTCTTTTCCTGCACCGAGGCGTACAAGATCGAGAATGGCAAACTCGGCGACTCGATCAAGGGCGCGACCTTGATCGGCGACGGGCCGAGCGTGCTCACCAAGGTCACCGGCATCGGCAACGACATGGCGATCGACGAAGGCATCGGCATCTGCGGCAAGGCCGGCCAGAGCGTCCCCGCGGGCGTCGGCCAGCCGACCTTGCTGGTGAACGGACTGACGGTGGGCGGCACGGCGTAAATTCCTTCTCCCTTGATGGGAGAAGGATACGCAGCCTTGCCCGCGAAGCGGCTAGGCGGAGTTGGATGAGGGTGACGGCGCGCCATCAAACCATCGCTTCAGACCGAAACCACACCCCCACCGCTGCGCCCCGGATCAAGTCCGGGGCTCGCCGCCTCCCCCATCAAGGGGGAGGTTGAACGCCTGTGATCGCCCTCACTTGGCGTTCGCCCCTCCCGCGCATATAGCTTGCGCAAACAGAAGAAGAATCGGTCGCATCATCCGCGGGGGCATCCTCCGCAACAGGGAGGGTAATATGCGTTCGAATCTGCGTTTTATTTCCGTGGCGGCCGTCGCCGCGGTCCTCGCCGCCGTTCCCGGCTCGGCGCAAAAAACCACCGGCCCCAAAGAGCGTTACGAGATGGACGTCGCGACGATGTCGGGCTTCGCCGCGATGGCGGGCGGTGGCAGGGGCGGCCTTGGCGGCGCCATGGGCATGATGTTCGGCGGCGATCCGTCGAGCAAGGTCGCGCACCAATTGCTCCTCCGCCTCGGCTCGAACGACGCCGCCACCGCGCCGCCGCCGAAGGGCGACCATTTCTTTCTGCCGCAGGCGAAGATGGGCAAGTCGGTGCCGCTGACCTGGGAGGCGAGCAGGGAAGAGACGGGAACCACGCCATTCGAGCGCCCGAAAGGGCGTCTGCTCCTCTATTGGGGCTGCGGCGCGAAGGCGGGCCCCGGCCAGCCGGTGGTGATCGATTTCGCCAAGGTCGCCGCGGGGCAGATGCCGCCCAATCTCTTCTCGAGCGCCGTCCCGGTGATCCGCGAAGTGAGCAAGGCGAACAGCCGCTCCTATGTCGACTGGCCGAATACCAAGGGCGGCAAGCAGCCCGGATCGGGCTCATCGTTGCTCGGCGCGCACCGCGTCGCGAGCAATATCGGCCCCGACATCAACTTCACGCTCGCGCAGGATTATATGCAGGGGCTTTCGGCCTCGACCGCGATCCAGGGCGACCAGTCGGTGATGGTGCGCTGGAATTCGGTGCCGAGCGCGACCGGCTATGTCGCGTGGACGATCGGCGGCATGGGCAATGGCGGCGGCAAGAATGACATGGGCGATATCGTCTGGTGGACGAGCAGCGCGTCGAAGGAATTCGGCGGCGGCCTGTGGGACTGGCTGCCGCCCTCGGTCGTCGCGAATCTTGTCACCAAGAAGATCGTGATGCCACCAACGCAGACGAGCTGCCAGATCCCCGCCGAAGTCAAGAAAGCGTCGGGCGAAATGCTGATCGGCAACCTCAACGCTTTCGGGCCCGAGGCCAATTTCTCCTATCCGCCCAAGCCCGCGGGCAATGCGGCGTGGAACATCGACTGGACCGCTAAAATACGCTTCCGTTCGCATACCATGCTGATGGTCGGTGCCGATTTCGGCGGGATGAGTGGATCGAATATGGGCGGCAGCACCCCGGCCGAACCCGCGAAGAAGAAGAAATGCAAAGGCCCGCTGGGCATCCCGCTGCCCGACGGGGCGTGCTGAAATAACGGCGAGTCAGCGTCTGTTCACGCGGGCGGGCGTAAAAAGGCGCCGGGTAGGGTCTGATGAATATAGGAGTTGAACCCATGCGTCATCTAATCCCGGCGCTTCTCGCCGCTGCCGCGATCGCGGCCGCCCCCGCCGCCACCGCGCGCGAAAAGCTTGCGCCCGAAGATCAGCTTGCCGAGCTGCTCGAAGGCCGCGTCGCGGGCGAACCGCAGGATTGCATCTCGCTCTCGACCGCGCGCAGCTCGCAGATCATCGAAAAGACGGCGATCGTCTACAAGGTCGGCAGCACCTATTGGGTCAACCGGCCCAAGGGCGGCGCCGAATCGCTCGACGATGACGATATCCTCGTCACCAAGACGACCGGCAGCCAGCTGTGCAGCATCGACGCCGTCGAACTGCGCGACCGCACGAGCCATATGTACGCCGGCTTCGTGTCGCTCGGCCAGTTTGTGCCGTACAAGCGCGTCAAGGGCGAATAGCTTCGTTCGTCATTGCGAGGGCCGCAGGCCCGCGGCAATCCAGAGCTTGCATAAACCGCTCTGGATTGCTTCGCTGCGCTCGCAATGACGAATGATCCTGAAACACCCGCCCCGCCGCCCGCCGACTGGGCCCGACAACTCCTCGCCTTCTGGTTTGACGACCACGGCATGGACGACTGGTACGGCGGCGGCCCCGACTTCGACGCCGGGGTGCGCGATCTGGCCGAAGGCTGGCACGAAGCCTTGCGATCGCAGCCCGCCGAAGCCTTCCTGACCGACCCCGACACCGCGCTCGCCGCGACGATCCTGTTCGATCAGGTGCCGCGCAACATCTATCGCGGCCACGCCGACGCCTTTGCGACCGACGATCTCGCGCGCGCGATCGCGCGCGGCATCGTCGCGCGCGATCGCGCGCGGCATCGTCGCGCGCGGCTGGCACGAGAACTGGCCCGACGAACGGCGCCAATTCGCCTGCCTGCCCTTTCAGCACAGCGAAAATATGGACGACCAGCGCGAATCGCTGCGCCTGTTCGCGGCGTTCGACGCCCCGATATTCCAGGATTATGCGCAAAAGCATTTCGACGTCGTCGACCGCTTCGGCCGCTTTCCGCATCGCAACGAGGCCCTCGGCCGCCCTACCCGCGCCGACGAAGACGCCGCGATAGAAGAGGGCAAGAATTGGTGATAGGGCGAACCGACCAATCCAGCGGAGCCCGAGCATGGCCGAATTTACCGAAACGCTGACCGACAAGCATATCGCCTTCATCGAAAAGCAGCCGGTCTATTTCACCGCGACCGCCGCCGCCGATGCACGCATCAACCTGTCGCCCAAAGGCTATGCCGACAGCTTCCGCATCCTGTCGGACCGGCAGGTCGCCTATCTTGACCTCGGCGGATCGGGGAACGAGACCCACGCGCACCTGGCCGCCGACGGGCGGATCACGATCATGTTCTGCGCCTTCGACCGCAGCGCGCTGATCCTGCGCATCTATGGCCGCGGGCGCCCCGTGCTGCCGCAGGATGCCGAATGGGACGCGCTCGCGGCGCATTTCACCCTGCTCCCCGGCACGCGCCAGATTTTCGTGATCGACGTCGACAGCGTGCAGACGAGCTGCGGCTGGGGCGTGCCGATGATGGAATTGCAGCACGAGCGCGACACGCTGCAGAAATATCACCGCCAGGCCGACCGCACGCTGTGGGTCGAAAAGTTCAAGGAGCGTGACCGCAGCATCGACGGCCTGCCAACGCGCCCGACCGACCGCTTCATCGCGGGCGACGCCTGATGCCGCTCGTCGAGCTGGTGCGCCTGCCCAACGGCGCCGAGGCCGAGCTGCTGCGCGGCCGGCTCGAAAGCGCGGGCGTGCATGCCGTCTGCTTCGACGCCGGCATGAACATCGCCGAAAGCGTCGGGCTGCTCATCCCGGTCCGCATCATGGTGCTCGACGAGGACCTCGACGAAGCCCAGGCGCTGATCGCCGAATTCGAGGCGAGCGGGAACGGAAACGCGGCCTGAGCGCTTGAAAAACACGTCATGATCAAGGTCGCCAGTTACAATATGCGCAAGGGCATCGGGCTCGACCGGCGCCGCGACCCGGGCCGGGTGCTCTCGGTGCTCGGCGAACTCGACGCCGATATCGTCGCGCTGCAGGAGGCCGACCGCCGGTTCGGCACGCGCGCGAGCGCGATCCCGCCGCACATGTTCGAGGACCATAGCGACTATGTCCCCGTCGACCTCCTCAGCGGCCGTCCCTATGCGATCGGCTGGCACGGCAACGCGCTGCTCGTCCGCAAGGGCGCCGTGGTCGAGGAAAGCCATGCGCTCCACCTGCCGACGCTCGAACCGCGCGGCGCCGTCGCCGCGACGGTCCGCATCGGCGACACGCGGCTGCGCGTCGTCGGCATGCACCTCGATATTTCGGGGCTGCGCCGCCGCCAGCAGGCGCGCGCGATCCTGAACCATGTCTCCGAGGGTGAGGAACTGCCGACGATCCTGATGGGCGATTGCAACGAATGGCGGCCACGCGGCGGCTGCCTCGCCGATTTCGGCGAGCGCCACCGGCTTGTCGACACCGGCCACAGCTTCCACAGCCGCCGCCCGGTCGCCAAGCTCGACCGCATTTTCGCGACCCCCGATCTCGAAGCCGTCGAGGCGGGCGTCCACCAGAGCGCGCTCGCGGCGCGCGCGTCGGACCATCTGCCGATCTGGGCGCGGTTCAAGGCGGTTTCGGGCAAGAGCTGATCTCCCCTCCCGCTTGCGGGAGGGGGACTAAGCTGCCTAAAATTTAGGCAATCCCTTGCCTAGACTGCCCAGCGAACGAACGATTGTTCGCGCGCGGCCTCTAAAACCGTCACAAAATGTTAACTTTCGCGCGCCCTGCGCAATCTGGCACGGGCGTTGCAGTGCAACATGGTGCCATTTGCAAAAGGGGGCGTCATGAAGCTGATCTTGGCCATCATCAAACCATTCAAGCTCGACGAGGTGCGCGAGGCGCTCACCGGTCTGGGCATCGCCGGCATGACCGTGACCGAGGTCAAGGGCTTCGGCCGGCAAAAGGGACAGACCGAAATCTACCGCGGCGCCGAATATGCCACCAACATGGTGCCGAAGGTAAAGATCGAGCTCGTCTGCGACGATGCGCTTGCACCGCGGGTCGTTGAAACGCTGCAACAGACCGCCGGAACCGGCTCGATCGGCGACGGCAAGATTTTCGTCCTCGACGTGGGTCAGGCGGTGCGCATCCGCACCGGCGAGACCGGCGAGGCGGCACTGTAATGACGAAGGGGGAAAATATGACGTTCGCAAAGAAATTTGCGGCGGGCGCCGGGGCCGTCGGCCTCTCGCTGTTCGCCGCGCTGCCCGCCTGGGCGCAGGAAGCCGCCGCGGCGGCACCCGAACCGGTGGTCGAAGCTGTCGTCGACAAGGGCGATACCGCCTGGATGATGACCTCGACCATCCTCGTGCTGCTGATGATCCTGCCGGGCCTCGCGCTCTTCTACGGCGGTCTGACACGCACCAAGAATATGCTGTCGACGATGACGCAGATCGGCGCCGCCGCCTGCCTCGCGATGATCATCTGGGTGATCTACGGCTACGGCCTCGCCTTTGGTCCCGAGGGCAATGCCTTCATCGCCTGGGGCAAATTCTTCCTCGCCGGTGTGACGCCCGACAGCCTCGCCGACACGTTCAGCGACGGCTTCAAGCTGCCCGAATATGTGTTCATCAGCTTCCAGATGACCTTTGCCGCGATCACCCTCGCGCTGGTTCTCGGATCGGTCGTCGAACGCATGAAATTCTCGGCGGTGATGGTGTTCGGCGCGATCTGGCTGACGATCGTCTATTTCCCGATCGCGCACATGGTGTGGGCGGTGGGCGGCCTCTTCTTCGAAATGGGCGCGCTCGATTTCGCCGGCGGCACCGTCGTGCACATCAACGCGGGTGTCTCGGCGCTGGTCGCCGCGCTGATCCTCGGCAAGCGTATCGGTTACCAGAAGGAAATCATGGCGCCGCACTCGCTGACCCTCACGATGGTCGGCACCGGCATGCTGTGGGTGGGCTGGTTCGGCTTCAACGCCGGCTCGGCGCTCGAAGCCAATGGCTCGGCCGCACTCGCGATGATCAACACCTTCGTCGCGACCGCCTCGGCCGCGCTGTTCTGGATGCTCGCCGAAAAGCTCGCGGGGCATAAGCCCTCGGCGCTCGGCTTCTGCTCGGGTATCATCGCCGGCCTCGTCGCGGTGACCCCGGCGGCAGGCAATTCGGGGCCTTTCGGCGCCATTGTCCTCGGCGCGGCGGCTTCGTTGATCGCTTTCTATGCGGTGACGGTGCTCAAGCCCAAGCTTGGCTATGACGACTCGCTCGACGCCTTCGGCATCCATGGTGTCGGCGGCATCGTCGGCGCGATCGGCACCGCGATCGTCTATGCCCCCAGCCTTGGCGGCCCCGGCGGCGACGATTTCGCGATCGGACCGCAGCTCGTGACCCAGATTTCGGCGGTCGCCGCGACGATCGTCTGGGCCAGCATCGGCACCGTCATCGCGATCTATGCCGCCAAGCTGCTCACCGGCCTCCGCGTTTCGGAAGAGGTCGAACGCGAAGGGCTCGACCTCGGCGAACATGGCGAGCGCGCCTACAACTACTGACGAGACAGGATACCCGTCGCCGCACGTCTCTCTCCTTTCAAACGGCGGCGGCGGGATCCTACCGAGGTTCCTCCTGCGAACCACTGGCCGGGGCTCGTCCCCGGCCATTTTTTTTGGATTTGTGGCCGGAACGGCCACGGGCCGGGACACAGGTCCCGGCTTTTTTATGGCGGGAACGGCCGCGGACGCGGAGCGCAGTCCCGTCCATTTTGTCATTTTCTTACTGTGGCTGACGCGCAACATGTCCCGGCCATTATTTCGCGCAATATTCATGCGCCATTGCGTAATGGAAACAAGAGGCGCACCCTCCCGCCCGGACCAGCGTAGATTGGCCATCAGGAGGAGGATTATCATGAATGCACGAGCATCTATGCTCGCGGGCTTGTCGTGCCTTGCGCTTGCAAGCACCCCGGCAGTGGCACAGAACGCACCTGCGAACAGCTATGACGGCAACGAGATTATCGTCACCGCGACCAAGCGCGACGCAAGTCTGCAGGACGTTCCCTTTTCGATCAACGCGCAGACCGAACAAGCAATCGAGCGCGCGAACGCGAGCACGGTCGAGGATCTGTCGCGCAATGTCGCGGGCCTGACCGTCCAGAATCTCGGGCCCGGCCAGAGCCAGGTGTCGGTGCGCGGCGTTTCGGCGGGGCAGATCGCGCGCGACCAGCCCGGCGTGAAGGAACAGGTCGGCGTCTATCTCGACGAATCGGTCGTCTCGCTGTCGCTGTTCACCCCTGATCTCGACCTGTTCGACCTCAACCGCGTCGAGACGCTGCGCGGGCCGCAGGGCACGCTCTTCGGCTCGGGTTCGGTCGGCGGCACGCTCCGCTACATCACCAACCAGCCCAATCTCGACCGGATCGAGGGCAAGGTCGAAGGCAATGTGAACCTCGTCGATGGCGACGATTTCGGCGGCCATTTGAAGGGCGCAATCAACCTGCCCTTGAGCCCCAATCTCGCGATGCGCGCGGTCGGCTATTACACGCGCTACGCGGGCTTCATTAATGCGCTGCGCGAAGGCGGCGGCGAGAGCGAGGATGTCAACAGCGGCGAACGCTATGGCGGGCGCTTCTCGCTGCTGTGGAAACCCGCCGAGAATCTGTCGATCACCCCGCGTTTCGTCTATCAAAAGGTCAAGACCGACGGCTTCAACCGGCAGGAGGTCTATAACCTCTACGCCAACCAGTTCACGACGACGCGGCCGCGGGTGACCTTCGAGGAACGCCAGCAATATCTGCTGCTCGACGAGGCGTTCGAGGATGAGGTCAAGCTCTTCGATCTCACGATGAGCTATGACGGCGACGTGATCGGTGTGACGTCTGTGACGACCTATACCGACCGCGACATCCTCGTCAGCCGCGACGCAAGCGCGCTGACGGGCAGCGTTTCGGCCGACCTCGGCTTCGTCAATGCCGGGATTTTGCTTCCGTCGAACCTCGTCGACACCACCGGGGTCAAACAATTTACGCAGGAAGTCCGCGTGAACTCCGCGGGCGACGGCCCTTTCCAATGGCTCATCGGCGGCTATTATGCGAACGTCAAACGCGACTATACCCAGCGCCTGCCGACCCCCGGCTATGATCAGTTTGACGACCCCTTCCTCGCCAGCCTCTGCTCGCGTCCCGTCAACCCGGTCTGCCGCTCGCCCGGCGTGCCGCTCCAATCGTCCGATCTCGCCAACGGCTTCGGGCCCGATTCGCCGTACAACGCCGACATTCCCTATGATCTGTCGCAGATCGCGATTTTCGGCGAGATCAGCTACGACATCACCGATGCCTTCACCGCGACGCTCGGCGGGCGCTATTATGCCTTCGACGAAAGCCGCCGTTTCGTGTCGGGCGGCCTGTTCCCCAATGGCGACAACGCCCGCGACAAGACCTCGTCGACCGGTTTCTCGCCGCGCCTGTTGCTCAGCTACGATGTCGCCGACGGCATCACGCTCAACGCGCAGGCGTCGAAGGGCTTCCGCCTCGGCGGCGTCAACGATCCGCTCAATCTGCCGCTGTGCGACGCCGGCGTACCGAACGGCCCCGATGCGCAGACATTCGGCGGCCGCCCGCGCTACGACGACGAAACTTTGTGGAACTATGAAGGCGGGGTGAAGGCCCAGTTCGGCGGCATCACCTTCAACGCCGCCGGCTTCTATACCAAGATCAACAATCTGCAGGTCACCGCCGATGCCGGCAGCTGCTCGTCGCGTATCGTCTTCAACGCCGATGCGCACACGATGGGGCTCGAGGTCGAGCTGTCGGCCAGCCCCTTCACCGGGCTCGATCTCGGATTGTCGGGCAGTTATGTCGAGGCCGAATTCGATTCGACGCTGACGCGCCCGAACGGCACGGTGATCGAGGGGATCCGCGAGGGCAACCGCCTGCCCTCGGTGCCCAAGTTCCAGATGGCGGCGAACGCGACCTACAGCTTCCCGATCGATGCGTCGTCGGACACCAACGCCTTCGTCACCGCATCCTTCCAGCATGTCGGCAGCCGCTACACCCAGCCCGGCGACCAGGAAAACAACCCGCGGACCTTCGTCCACGGCTTCACCTTCGGCGGCGCGCCGATCGGCTCGGCCACGACGCTCGACCTCAAGCTGCCCGATTATCAGCTGGTCAACCTCGGCGCGGGGATCGAGTTTCCGAACGAGCTCGAAATCTCGGTCTATGTGAACAATCTGCTCGACGAAAATGCGCTGCTCGCCTTTGATCGCGAACGCGGCGGGCGCGCGCGCCTCGGCTTTGCGACGAACCAGCCGCGCACCTTCGGCGTCACCGTTCGCAAGGGCTTCTGAGGGGGAGAAATGGGCCGGGCGCGGATGCGTTCCGGCCCATTTTTACACCCTGAAATGTTGCACAAAATTAGCGCAGCATTGCCGCAATTTTAGCCTTTCCAACATGACATTAATATGGCATTCATTGGGTCAACAGTTTCAGGAGGGGAGAGCCTGAAAGGCTGGGCCGGGACGCAAGTCCCGGCCCTCTTTTTTTGTGCGCAGCACAGATGCCGGTCAAAATCGGCAGTTTTCAGGGGTTTGTGCGCGTATAGCGCAGCATGGCGAAGACGCGCCAGCTGCCGTCATCCTGCAAAATCGAATCGCTGACGACGAGTCTTCCGTCCGCTTCAAAGACATAGGTCGAGCGGCCGATCTCGACATCGGCGCTGCCCCAATGTGTCCACCATTTCGCCGCATTCACCCCGCCCACGATCGCGCGCGTGCGGCCAGTGCTGTCGGTCCATTTTCCGCGCACGCGACCCTTCGCATCGAAGGCGTATGTCGCCTCGGCCGAATAGGCGACCGGCGGCGTCCCCGCGATGCTCAGCCGATAGGCGAGCGTCGTCGCCCCGCCCTCACCCGCCGCGATGTCGAGCGTCGCGGTCGCGGGCTTGCCGAACGCCTCGCCCTCACCGGCCCAGCGTCCGTGCCAGGCGGCGAGCGACGGGGCTTCGGCGGCGGGCGCCGCCGGCGCCATCAGCGCCGCCGCCGCCCACCAGAGCGGCGTCATGCCGCGATCTCGGACTGCGAGAACATGAAGGCGTTGCCGTCGGGATCATAGAAAGTGAGCAGCTTCACCAGCCCCGGAATATGCTGGATATCGCCGTCCTGCCGCACGCCCTCGGCATCGAGATGCGCCTTCGCCTCCTCGATGTCGGCTACCTCGAACACATTGGTCGCGCCGCCCCCCTGCACCACCGCCTCGACCTGGCTGAGCCCGATATTCACCCCCGCCATCGGCGTCTTGAGCTCGCACCAGCCGAGCTCGTCGGCGCGGTAAAGCAGCTCGCACAACAGCACGCGCTCGTACCAGGCGATCGACGCGGTCATGTCCTTGACCCCCATCGAACAGGTGAGCTCGGATCCGATTTCCAATGCCATGTCATGCCTCCCATATTGCCAACGCACTTGCGCCAATGGTCTGGTTTGTATAGTTAGTTGCAAATGCCGTCAAGCAAGCCCGACCCCCTGCTCGTCCAGCTCGGCAGCCATCGCTGGCTGGTGCCGCTGCTCGCCGATCTCGCGGGTCACAAGGGGGCGCGCTTCGTCGAACTGGTCCACCGGCTGGAACTGCCGCGCGACAGCCTGTCGCGTACGCTGGACGCGGCCGCGACGATCGGATGGGTGCAGCGCAACCCCGGCCACGGCCACCCGCTGCGCCCCGAATATATCCTCACCGAAGCGGGCGAAGCCGCAGCCGCGCGCGCAGCGACGATCGCTGAAGCGCAGACCGCGATCGGCCTGTCGCCCGGCGCCGCGACGCGCTGGGGCCTGCCGCTGGTGGCGGGGATCGGCGCGGGGCACGACCGCTTCAACGCACTGTCGCGGCTGCTCGCGCCCGCGACCCCCCGCGCGCTGTCGCAGGGGCTGGCGGCGCTGGGGAAGCACGGGCTCGTTCGGCGCGAGGTGGTCGACACGCGCCCGCCGACGAGCCGCTATGACCTCACGCGAAACGGACGATTGCTGGCCGCCGCGTGCAACTGACGTCTACAGACGGCTGCTGAACGGCATGGAAAGTTTTTCGCAGTCGCCGGTATGCGTGGCGGCATAGCGAAATTCGAGTCGGCTCATCGGCACCCACGAACGCTCAAAATCGCGAACCGCGGCGGGAGCGGCAGTCGCGCGAAGCGAGTCGGGAATGTGGATTTTGTTTTGACCGAGTATCTTGATGCGGTCAGCCGACACGACGCCCTCAAATTCCATATTGAGGGTGATCTCGGCCTGCCCCGACACCGGGCAGGCCCTGACGCCGCGGAAGGCATTTCCTTTGCGGGTCCATGACTTGAGCGTGCAATCCGCCGACACCAAATAGGCGCGGGTGAAAGTTTCGGGAAAATCTGCCGTCTCATCTGGAAAGACGCAGACATTCTGATCGAGCGATCCCATGGGATCGTAGTCGGCAGCCGGCGTACCGGCCAGTTCCTGAGACGTGGTGATGAAGTAATTGCCCGCCGCGAGCGTGATGGGGTCCTCGTCGGCAGGGTCGGCCGCACAGCCGGCAAGCACGGCGAACACCGCTATCAACAAGCCGACCGAACGCATTTGCGCATTGAGTACCATGCAGCCCCCAAACGATAGACTGCTGATTTATCGCCTCATATTGAGGATATGGTTAATCGTCACCGCGACCTCAGCCCGCCAGCGCCGCTTTCACGAAATCCGCCGCCCGCTCCCCGATCATGATGCTCGGCGCATTGGTGTTGCCCGAAACGAGCCGCGGCATGATGCTCGCGTCGGCGACCCACAGCCCGTCTATGCCCTTCAGCTTCAACGTCGGATCGACCACCGCATCGGCGTCATTTCCCATCCGGCACGTGCCGACGGGGTGATAGACGGTGTCGGCACGGCTGCGGATCAGCGCGTCGAGCGCGGCATCGTCATCGATATTCACCGGATGTCGGTCGATCCCGGCATAATCCGCCAGCGGCGGCGCCGCGGCGATGCGGTGCATCATCCGCACGCCCGCCCGCAGCGTCGCCATATCGCGCGCGTCGGTCAAAAAGCCCGGGTCGATCGCCGGCGCCGCGGCGGCATCGGACGACGCGAGCCGCACCGTCCCGCGGCTCTCGGGCCGGAGCACGCAGGCGTGGCACGAAAAGCCATGCCCCTTCACCTTGGTGCGTCCATGATCCTCGAGCATCGCGGGCACGAAATGATATTGAATGTCGGGCGCGGGCAGGTCGGGGCGCGATTTCCAGAATCCGCCCGCCTCGGCGAAGCAGGTCGTCATAATCCCGCTGCGCTGCGTACGGTGCTCGAAGATCGCCTTCACCATCCGCCAGGTGCCGCCCAGGCTGTCGCCGAACGGTTCGGTCGAGCGCGTCTCCCAGCTCGACACATAGTCGATATGGTCCTGCAGATTGTCGCCGACCCCCGCTCGGTCGAGCGTCACGTCGATCCCCTTGTCCTTCAGATGCGCGCCGGCTCCGATCCCCGACAGCATCAATATCTGCGGGCTGCCAAACGCCCCCGCCGACAATATGACACCGCCGCGCGCGCGCAGCGTCTCGCGGCTTCCACCGCGGCGGATCACCACCCCCGTCGCGCGCCCGTCCTCGACGAGTATCTTCTCGACCAGCGCCCCGGTGCGCACCGCGAAATTGCCATGCTCGCGCAGCGGCTCGACATAGGCGCGCGCCGCCGACCAGCGTTCGCCGCCCTTCTGCGTAACCTGATAGAGGCCAAAGCCTTCGTTGCTGGGGCCGTTGAAATCGGCGGTGCGCGGCAATTGCAGCGATGCCGCGCTCTCGACGAAGCGCCGGCTCGTCACATTGGGCCAGCGCTGGTCCATGACGTTGAGCGGCCCGCCGCTCCCATGAAATTCGTCGTCGCCGCGTTCATTCCCCTCGCTGCGCTTGAAGAAGGGCAGCACGTCGGCATAGCTCCAGCCCGTCGCGCCGAGCGCCGCCCACTGGTCGTAATCGAACTGGTGTCCGCGGATATAGACCATCGCGTTGATCGCGCTCGACCCGCCGAGCCCGCGGCCGCGCGGCTGATAGCCGATGCGTCCGTTCAGCCCCGGCTGCGGCACCGTCTCATATTTATAGTTCGAGCTGTTGCGGATGAAGGGCATGAAGCCCGGCGTCTTGATCAGCATATTGTCATTGCGCCCGCCCGCCTCGACCAGGCAAACCATGCGCTTGCCGTCCTCGGCCAGCCGCCCCGCCGCCGCGCTCCCCGCGCTGCCGCCGCCGATGACGATGATGTCGAACTGATCCATGCTCGCGACTCTCCCTCACGCCGCCTGCTGGCGGTCGCCCGGGTGCTTACATGAATGTCATTAGGGAGCGAGGCAAGAGCCGAGATTGAGGCTGGACGCCGGCCTTTCCATCATCGTCACCCCGGACTTGATCCGGGGCCTGCCTTGAAGAAAAAGGCGGGTGCCGGGTCAAACCCGGCATGACGACCATATAGGCGGCCTTTACTCCGCCGGCTCCTCGACCGGCCGCCCCGCCGCCCAACGCTCCTTGATCATCGCGCTCGTCGCGCGGCTGCCGTCGTGGCTCCAGCCCGGCTCACGCCACATATAATCGAGCTTGTGCTTCCACGGCGCCGCCCAGACATCTTTCGCGATCCCGACCCATTCGTGCACCGCGGCCCAGAGGATGTTGAAGCTGCCGAGCTGCTTGACGATGCCGTACCGCACCGGCTCGTCGTCGCGTTCGGGAACGAAGCTGCCGAACATCTTGTCCCAGATGATGAAGACGCCCGCATAGTTCGCGTCGAGATAGCGCGGATTCACGCCGTGATGGACCCGGTGGTGCGACGGGGTGTTCATCACCGCCTCGAACCATTTGGGCAGCCGCTTGATCGCCTCGGTATGGATCCAGAATTGATAGATCAGGTTGAGCCCGGCGCAGAAGAAGACCATTGCGGGCGGAAAACCGATCAGGAACAAAGGCAGGCGGAACAGGAAGGTCAGGCTGAAAAAGCCCGTCCATGTCTGCCTGAGCGCGGTCGAGAGATTATAATGCTGGCTGCTGTGGTGGATGACATGGCTCGCCCAGAACCAGCGCACGCGATGCGCGCTGCGATGGAAGGCGTAATAAGCCAGATCGTCGAGGAAGAAGCAGAGGATCCACGCCCACCACCATGTCTTGAACGCGATCCCGATGTCGAACAGGCGAAACTGGTACACCCACACCGACATGCCGATCACCGCCGCTCCGACGAGCGCCCCCGCGATCTGGCTGACGGTGCCGAGCATCAGCGAGGTCAGCGTGTCGCGCGCTTCGTACCGGCTCTTGTCGGCGCGCAGCGAAATGAGCATCTCGGCGATCAGCAGCAGGATGAAGGCGGGGACGGCGTAGACGACGGGATCGGGCAGCTCAGGCACGAACGATCTCCCGCATCCGGCTCGCCCATATCCCCGCATCCTTCCCCAATTGCAGCGTCACCGCGCCGAATGTCCGCTCCGGCGTCGTCAGTGTCAGGAAATCCTTGTCGAGCCGCCCGATCACGCTGGCGTCGACCGGCCGCGCGGCAAAGAAATTGCCATGCGCGCGCACCAGCATCATCCGCCCCTCGGCATTTTGCACGATCGCGGCAAAGCCCGCCCGATCGCGCGCGACCTCGACGCCCTTGAAACCGGCCTCGGCCTCTTCGGCGAGCCGGATCGCATGGTCGGCATCTGCGATCCGCGGATCAGCCCCCAGCCCGATCTTTCCGACCAGCCAGGCGACGAAAAACACCGCGATCAGCGATGCGCCCAGCTGGATCAACGCAGCTTGCGTCATTTTTCCCCCGCGAGCGCGTCCAGCATCGGCCGCAACCCGCTGAGGTCATAGCCTGCATTCGCTGCCGCCTCGACGATGCCATCGACATCGTCACCGGCGCGCGCGCGCGTCAACGCCCAGAGGTGCGTCGAGCGCGTGCCCGACCGGCAATAGGCGAGGATCGGCCCCGTCGCATCGCCGAGCAATTTGTCGAGCGCGTCGATCTGCGCGTGGCTGAAACCCGCATGGCCGATCGGGATCGCGGCATAGGCCAGCCCCTCGGCCGCCGCGGCGTGCGCGATATCGTCGCCCTGCGGCGCCGAAGGCTCCTCACCATCGGGACGATTGTTGATCAGCATCGCAAAGCCCGCGGCCTTGGCCTCGGCCACATCCTCGATGCTGATCTGCGGGGCGACGCTATAGTCGGCGGACAGGGTTCGAAAATCGCTCATGCCTGCGATCTACTCCCGCCGCCCGCTTGCTGACAAGCATGAAGGTGGAGCCCGAAGGTGCGTTGTCTCTTTCCTTGCCGCGCGCTTCGCTTATGTCGGGGACATGGACGATCATTTCAAATGGGCCTTCGGCTATTGCGCCGCGCGCGGATATGGCCGTCCGGTTGCCGCGACCACGCCCTCCGCGCTGTGGTTCGATGTCGGCAAGCCCGATCAGACCGGCCGCTTCATGCTGGGGAATGCATCGGGCGAAGCCGCCGCCGCCGCATTCACCGCGGTCGCGGCGCCCCACATCTATGTCGATATCGCCGCGCCGCGCGATGCGATCCTCCCGCATATCCCGCCGCACTGGCAGCCGCGCGATGCGATGTGGCTCATGGCGGCCGGCGCCGACATGCCGCAGGCGCGGCCCACGCCCGATTTCACGATCGAGGTTGCTGAAAGCGCCGACCGTTTCGAGGCCATCGCGCGACATGCCGACGGTTCGCTCGCCGCGCGCGGCGTTCTCGGCATCCACGGCACCACCGCCGTCTACGACCAGATCGTGACCGAGGCGCAGTTCGGCCGCCGCGGGCTCGGCTCGGCGATCATGGCCGAACTCGGCCGCCAAGCGGTCCGCCGCGGCGTCACCGAATGCCTGCTGGTCGCCACCAGTGACGGCAAGGCGCTCTACGAACGGCTCGGCTGGACGCTGCGCAGCGACATCGTCTCGGTGATTTCGCCGTCGGCCTGACCCATATTCGCCCCGCCAGCGCTCGCGCGCACCGGCGGGCGCGACACGACTTCGTGAAACCGCTCTGCATAATGCGGATGTTCGGTCCCCATCCATTTGTCCCACCAGGTAAAATAGAGCCCGTAGTTGCGGTTGAACCCGCCGCTGTGATGCAAATCATGGTGCGTCGTCGTGTTGATCCAGCGCGTTAGCGGGGTCGACAGCCACCAGCGCGGGTGCAGTTCGAACCCGGCATGGCCCATCGCGTTGCGGACGATCTGGAAATTGATCCACAGGAACGTCACCCACACCGGCGTCGCGACGAAGAACAGCCAGATCGGCACAAAGGCGATCATCACGAACGCCTCGGGAATCGCGAAGCTGTATGCCGCCCACGGCGTCGGGGTCACCGACCGATGGTGCGCGCGGTGGAACGCCTTGAACAGTCGGGGATGATGCATCGCGCGGTGGACCCAATAAAAATAGGCATCGTGCGCGACGATGATCGCGGCGAGCAGCGCCAGGTCGCCGAGTAGGCCATAGCTGCCCTCAAAACGATGCAGCACGCCGGTGTCGACGCCCCAGACGATGAACAGCGACACGAACAGATAGACACCCGCCGTCTGCAGCGATTGCAGGAATTCGCGGCGCGTGTCGGCGGCCGTTGCCTCGCGCGCCTGAATCTTGCGCGCGGCAAGGTTAGAGCGGCGCAGCCCCCAGACGATCGCGCTCGTCACCCCCGCCGCGACAAGATAGCGGCCGAAGTCGAACGCGAAGATTGCCGGGCCCTTTTCGAGCAAAATGGCGAGCGGAGGCAGGTCTTGAATCATGCGGACATCCTTCGAATGGTGCCCGCTGTTCAGCAGCTTTCCTGCGCCGCCGCGCCGCAATGTCGAAAATCGGCTAGCCGATTCCAGAATCGGCCAGCCGCCCCGCCCGATAGGCGCTCGGCGTCATTCCCTCGGCATCGCGAAACGCGCGGTTGAACGGCCCGAGCGAACCGAAGCCCGCATCGATCGCGATCGTCAGGATCGGCACATCGCGCTGTTCCGGATCGGCGAGCGCGGCGCGGATCTCGTCGAGGCGGAAGCTGTTGAGGAACGCGGTGAAGTTGCGAAAGCCCATCTCGCCATTGATCGCGCGCCGGACGCGATATTCGGGTTCGCCGAGCTGCGCCGCGAGGATCGTGATCGAAAAGCCTTCGGCGCGATAGGCGCGCGCCTCCGCCATCACCGCGTGCAGCCGCTGCGCGAGCGGCGAGGGCGTGGCGGGCGGCTCCGCCTGTTTCGGCAGGCGCCCCGGCGCAGCGAACAGTTCGGCCAACCGAAAGCGATACAGGCCAACCGATACGATGAAGGTGGCAATCAGGATCGCGACGAGCGTCACCGACCGCCCCGGATCGGACGCCGTACCATGGCCGTCGAACATCTCGAGAAAGGTCACGAGCAGGATGAAGCCGCCGATCGCGCAAACGAGCGCAGCGCGAAATCCGCGCCGCGCCTCGATCAGGTCGTTCGCCCGTCCGCGCCACGCGATCCACATGCCCGCCACCGCAAAGGCGAACATGCCGATGCGCACCAGCACCCATATCTCGAAGCTGAACGCCCCCGTCGCGGCCATCAATATGATCTGGGTCAGCGGCAGCACGCCGAACGCGGCGACGAGCAGCCAGCTGCGCCAGCCGATCCCTTGCTGGTCGTCGAACCACAGCCGCACGAACAACCAGAAGAAGGCGGGCACCATCACCGACAGCGCGTCGCAGATGGCAAAGGGAAAGCCCGCCGGCGCCCCGGGCCTGAAGACCGGCACGAGCAGATAGGCGATGATCGACAGGTTCATCGCGATCGCGACGCGCGCGGTCAGCACATGGTGATGGTCGCGGGCCAATATGGCGATCCACAGCAGGAACAGCGCGATGGCGCCGCCACGAATCATCGGGTCGAGGATCGGGAGCGACGCCATCGCGTTCTGCTACTGCAAGTGCTGGCGGCGCGCCACCATCGCCGTCTTCGCGCGAAGCGTCATTGCGCCGCCAGTTGCTGAAGCTGCCTGCCCTGCAGTTTTCGGAGGGCCAGCTCGCGCATGGCCTCGCGGCACTGGCGGGCCACCCGGCGCGCCTTGAAGCTCAGATGCTCGACATCGCTCCGGCACGCCAGCCTGACGGCTCGCGCGATCCGGCGCTCCGCCGTCTTCACATCGGCGGGCGCGCTGAGGTCGAGCGCGCGCATATCGACACGAACCGTCGCGGTCGTGTCGGACGCCTGCACCGCCATCGGCGCCCAGGCTAGGTATCCCGCGACCAGCGCGGGGATCAGTCGGTATTTCATCGTCGAAATCCTTTCATCGATCGGCGCCGCGAAGGGAGAGCGGCCGCGATGAAAGTGCAGGTGCCGGCGATCGGCGCATCGGTCGCGCCGCGTTCGGAATATGACTAGCCGTTTGTGAAATCGGCGAGCCATGCGGCCCGATATCGGCTCAAAATTGCCGGATCACATTCAGGAACGCATCGCCCCACGCCTCGAGCTTCTTGCCCCCGACACCGGGAATGTCCGCCAGCGCGCTCCGCGTCGCGGGCCGCCCGCTCGCCATCGCGCGCAGCACCGCGTCGTGGAAGATGACATAGGGCGGCACGCCCGCCTCTGCCGCGAGCTCGCGCCGCATCGCGCGCAGCGCATCGAACAGCGGATCGCCGACCGGGTTCGCCGCGGCGCGATCGGCGCGGCTCGTCCGCCCGCCCTCGCGCTGCGTCCGCTTCACCGGCGGCTCGGCCATCAGCACCGCGGTCTCACCCTTCATCATCGCGCGCGCCGCGGGGCCGAGCATCAGCCCGCCATGCTCGGTCGTGTCGAGCGCTTCGCGCGCCATAAGCGAGCGCACCAGCGGCTTGATCAACCGCGCCTCCTCGCCCGCGACGATCCCGAACACCGATAATTTGTCGTGCCCGCGGCTCGCGATCCGTTCGTCGCTCCGCCCGGTCAGCACCGCCTCGATATGCCCCGCGCCAAAGCTCTGCCCGGTGCGATAGACCGCCGAGAGCAATTTCTGCGCCAGCACGGTCGCATCGACCTGCGCCGCGGGCTCGAGGCAGTTGTCGCAATTGCCGCATCGCTCGGGCGGTGACTCGCCGAAATGCCGCAGCAGCAGCGCGCGGCGGCATTCGACCGTCTCGACCAGCGCCGCGAGCGCGTTCAATCGCACCCGCTCGCCCGCGACGCGCGCTTCGGGCAATTCGGAGAGCCGCATCCGCGCGCGCGCAAAATCGTCGGCGCCCCACAGCATCATCGCCTCGGCCGGATCGCCGTCGCGCCCCGCGCGCCCCGTCTCCTGATAATAGCTTTCGATCGATTTCGGCAGACCGGCGTGCGCAACGAAACGCACGTCGGGCTTGTCGATCCCCATGCCGAACGCGACCGTCGCGGTGACGATGCCGTCCTCCGACGCGACGAAATCATGCTGGACGCGCGCGCGCCGCTCGGGGTCGAGCCCGGCATGATAGGCGGCGACGCTGCGCCCCGTCGCCGCCGCAATCTGCTCGGCGAGCCGCTCGGTGCCATTGCGCGTCGGCGCATAGACGATGCCCGGTCCCGGGTTCGCGGCGATGAAATCGACGAGCTGCTTCGCCGGACTGACTCGCGGCCGCACCGCATAGCGAATGTTCGGCCGGTCGAAGCCCGCAAGGATCAGCCCGTCCGCCGGAATCCCAAGCTGGACGAGGATATCCTCGCGCGTGTGCTTATCGGCCGTCGCCGTCAGCGCGAGCCGCGGCACCGCCGGAAAGGCGTCGAGCAGCGGGCGAAGCAGACGGTAATCGGGGCGGAAATCATGCCCCCACTCCGACACGCAATGCGCCTCGTCGATCGCGAACAGCGCCGGCATCTGCGCTTCGAGCAAGGTGCGGAACCCCTCGCCCGTCGCGCGCTCGGGCGCCACGTACAAGAGGTCGAGCTGGCCATCGCGATACGCCTGCCGTGTCTCGGCCCAGTCGGCATCGACGCTGGTAAGGCTCGCGGCGCGAATCCCCGCCGCGCGCGCGCCGCGCAGCTGGTCGTGCATCAGCGCGATCAGCGGCGACACAACGACGACGCAGCCATTCAGCGCGACCGCGGGCAGCTGATAGGTCAGCGATTTGCCCGCCCCCGTCGGCATCACCGCGAGCGTCCGCGCCCCCGCCATCACGCGATCGACGACCTCGCCCTGACGGCCACGAAAATGGTCGAAACCGAAAGTGGATTTCAGGAGCGGAAGGAGAGCGTCGGCGGACATTGTCGAAGGCGATAGGGCGGATGGTGGGGAGAGGGAAGCCCCGGACTCATCCAAACGGGCCACAACACCAACCTCGTCATTCCCGCGAAAGCGGGAACCCAGCGAGCTGAGGTTGCAATTGGGTTCCCGCTTTCGCGGGAATGACGAGAATTGGGGTAGCGGAAGCTAAGCCAAAGTCAGCATCGCGCGCTCGGCCATCCGCGACGCGGTCTCGCGCTCGGCCATTACGACATGGTCGGCGCCGCGGCGCACCAGATCGTCGACTTCCTCGTCCGAATGCGCGCGCGCGACGATCACCAGTTTCGGGTTGATCGCGCGCGCGCGCCGCACGATCGCCCCCGCCTCAACCCCCTCGGGGATCGCGATCAACAGGGTCGACGCGGTGTCGATCCCGGCCTGCCGCAAGATGCTTTCCTTCGTCGCGTCGCCGACGATCACCGTCGCCCCCGCCTCGGTCGCCGCAGCAGCCATGTCCTTCTGGTCCTCGATCACCGTCAGCCCCTCGCCGCGCCCGCAGATCAGGCTGCCGATATGGCTGCCGACACGGCCATAGCCGATCAGCACGACGCCGGCGTTGCACGGCGCGGGCGCACCCTCGCCCTCCGCCTCCGCTTCTTCCTCCTCGGCCTCGGCGTCGCGCATATATTTTACCGCGAGCGAGAAGAGGATCGGGTTGAACAGGATCGACAGCAGCGACCCCGCGAGGATCAGGTCGCGCCCCGTTTCGGGCAGCACTTTCAGGCCGACCCCCAGTCCCGCAAGGATGAACGAAAATTCGCCGATCTGCGCGAGGCTGACCGACACCGTCAGCGCGGTCCCCGAATGATGGCCGAAGGCGCGGACGAGCGCATAGGCGGCGACCGACTTGCCGATCACGATGATCGCCACCGTCGCGAGCACCGGCCCCGGCTGTTCGACGAGCACCTTGGGGTCGAAGAGCATGCCGACCGACACGAAGAACAGCACCGCGAACGCGTCGCGCAGCGGCAGCGTCTCTTCGGCGGCGCGCCGCGAAAGCTGCGTTTCGCCTAGGATCATGCCGGCAAAGAAGGCGCCCAATGCAAAGGACACATCGAAAATCACCGCCGCGCCGAACGCGACCCCCAATGCGATCGCGAGCACCGCGAGGCGAAACAGCTCGCGCGACCCCGAATGCGCGACCCAGTGGAGCACCCACGGCAGCACCCGCCGCGCGATCACGAACATGAAGGCGACGAAGCCGACCACCTTCACCAGCACGATCGCCGCCGACTGGAGCAGCCCTGCGGAGCCGCCTTCGTCGCCGCGCGACCCGAACATCGCGGGCAGCAGCACGAGCGCGAGCACCATCACGAGGTCCTCGACGATCAGCCAGCCGACCGCGATGCGTCCCTTCTCGGTCTCGACCATGTCGCGCGCCTGCAGCGCGCGGAGCAGCACGACCGTCGACGCGACCGACAGCGCCAGCCCGAACACCGCGCTGCCCTCGACCGACCAGCCGAGCCACAGCCCGAGCATCATGCCGAGCGCGGTCGCAACCGCGATCTGCAGGGTCGCCCCCGGCACCGCGATCTTGCGCACCGACAGCAGGTCCTTGAGCGAAAAATGGAGGCCGACCCCGAACATCAGCAGGATCACGCCGATCTCGGCAAGCTGGAGCGCGAGCCCGGTGTCGGCGACAAAACCCGGGGTGAACGGCCCGACCAGCACCCCCGCGAGCAGATAGCCCGCGATCGGCGAAATCCTCAGCCGGTGCGCGAGCGCGCCCATCAGGAACGCCACGCCCAGACCGGCGACGATGGTTCCGATCAGGCTGGTGTCATGCGGCATGGCCCCCTGCGTAAAGGGCGCGGGCGCGAGGGGTCAACCCAAGGCAAGCTATTTAGTTGGGGTGGAGCGCCGCGGGTTCAGGCTGCGCACACCGCACCGGGCGCATCGCCCTCTCCGCCGGCCGGAACCGAGCGGCCGGGCCGCCCGATCAGGAAGCCCTGCGCCTCGTCGCAGCCTTCGCGGCGGAGCACGTCGAGCTGTTCGCTCGTCTCGATCCCCTCGGCGAGGATCGGGATCGACAGGCTTTTGCCGAGCGCGAGCACCGCGCGCAGGATCGCGGTCGACTGGATATTGCCCTCGAGCTCGGCGGCGAAGAAGCGGTCGAGCTTGATCTTGTCGAACGGAAAGGCGCGCAGGGTTTCAAGCGACGAATAGCCGGTGCCGAAATCGTCGAGCGCCACCCCGATACCCAATGCCTTGATCTGGCGCAGCACGTGCAACGCACGTTCGCGGTCGGCGATGATCGCGGTTTCGGTCAGCTCGATCTCCAGCCGCCGCGGCGGCAGGCCGGTGTCGAGCAATATCTGATGGAACAGGCGCGGCAGGTCGACATGCGCGAGCTGGAGCGGCGACACATTGACCGCGACCTTCGACGCGTGCGGCCACGCCGCCGCATCGGTACACGCGCGCCGCATCACCCATTCGCCCAGCGCGAGGATGAAGCCGTTCGCTTCGGCAAGCGGGATGAATATCGTCGGCGGAATCGCCCCGCGCTCCGGGTGCGTCCAGCGCAGCAGCGCTTCATATCCGGTGACATCGCCCGTCGTGACCGAGGTCTGGACCTGATAATGGACGTCGAGTTCGTCGCGGTCGATCGCTCCCCGGAGGTCGGCGGCGAGTTCGCGCTGGTCGCGGATCGCCTCGTCGAGCTGCCAGTCATAATAGCAGGGCGCGGTCGCGGCGTCGGCCTTGGCGCGGTACATCGCGAGGTCGGCGTTGTTCGACAGCATCTCGGCCGTCGCCGCATCGTCGGGGAACACCGCGACGCCGATGCTCGCACCGAGACGCGCCTCGAAATCGGCGAAGACGAGCGGCGCCTTCAGCTCGGCATCGAGCCGCGCCGCGAACGCCGCCAGCTGCGCGCGATCGGTAAAGCGCGTCAGCGCGACGAACTCGTCGCCGCCGAGCCGAGCGACAAATTCATTATGCCCGAGCGTATCGCGCATCCGCCCTGCGAGCCGCGCGAGCACCTCGTCGCCCGCCTTGTGGCCGTGGACGTCGTTGATTTCCTTGAAGCGGTCGAGATCGATCGCGCACAGCCCGACGCGCTCGCCCTTCACGATCGCGCCGCCGATCTGCCGCGCCAGTTCGGCGCGAAAGGCGGTGCGATTGGGAAGCCCCGTCAGCGCGTCGGTCATCGCCATGTGGGTCATCTCGCGCATCGCGTCCGAGCGCGTCTGGCGATCGAGCATCGCCGCGAACACCCCCGCCGCGATCACGATCCCGCCGACGAGCACCGTCGCGAGCGCCAGCGCGTTGAATTCGGCCGGACGCAGCGGCGTTTCGTCGAGCGCCATCGGCGTGATTCGCATCGCGGTCATCGCCAGGAAATGGAGCGAGGCAATCGCAAGCACGATCAGCCCCGTCGCCAGCGGCACACGGAAGCGCACCGCGCGGCCCGTGCGGAGCACCGTCAGCGCGGCGGCGGCAAAGACCATGCCGCAAATCACCGCCGCGGCGACATAGGCGTCATCCCAGGCGACGATTCCGTCGACGCGATATGCGGTCATGCCGGTGAAATGCATCGCCGCAATGGCGCCGCCGAACAGCGCTCCGCCGATCGCACCAAAAACTTCATCCTTGCCCCACGCGGCAACCGCGAAGCCGATGAACGAGCCGACCATCGCGACCATCAGCGAAGCGATGGTCAGCACGGGATCGAGCGTGACCGGCGCCTTCGCCTCAAAGGCGAGCATGGCGACAAAATGCGTGCACCAGATCGTCGCGCTGGCGGCGACGGCGACAAGGAATGCCCAGGCGATCCCCTGCTTTCGCTGCGCTTCGCGCGCGCGCTCGAACATCTGCACGATCGCAAAGGCGCCGATGCCGCAAATCGCGACCGCCAGCGCAACGAGCCACGGATCGTGGTCGATCGCGATACACATCGCCAGCCTGATCAAAATCCCACCTTTCGCCTCGACATCCGTCCACGGGACGGACTGGTCCCCGAGGGTCCAATGGGCGGAAATCACTTACAAAATTGTAAATGCCGCAGCCGACGCGCTCATGCGTCGACGGTGCCCTCGTCGCGCTCCGCCTGCTGCCGCGCCCACATGTCGGCGTATAGCCCGCGCATGTGCAGCAGTTGGTCGTGCGTGCCGGTTTCGGCGACACGCCCCTTATCGAGCACGATGATCCGGTCGGCGCCGGTCACCGTCGACAGCCGGTGCGCGATCACCAAGGTCGTGCGCCGCGCCGCAATCCGCTCGAGCGTGTCCTGGATCGCCGCCTCGGTGCGGCTGTCGAGCGCGCTCGTCGCCTCGTCGAGGATCAGCACCGGCGGGTTTTTGAGCAATGTCCGCGCGATCGCGACGCGCTGCTTCTCGCCGCCCGACAGCTTCAGCCCGCGCTCGCCGACCTCCGTGTCATAACCGTGCGGCAGGATCGCGATAAAGCCGTCGATCGCCGCGCCCTCGGCCGCCGCGGCAATTTCATCCGCGCTCGCGCCCTCGCGGCCATAGGCGATATTGTACCCGATGCTGTCATTGAACAGCACCGTGTCCTGCGGGACGATGCCGATCTCGGCGCGCAGGCTTTTCTGCGTAACCTTGGCGATATCCTGATCGTCGATCAGCACGCGCCCGCCCTGCGGATCATAGAAGCGGAAAAGTAGCCGCGCGATCGTCGACTTGCCCGCGCCCGACGGCCCGACGATCGCCAGCGTCTCGCCCGCGCCGACCGCGAAGCTCACGCCGTTCAAAATCGTGCGGTCTGGCTCGTAACCGAAAACGACATCCTCGAACGCCACCGCGCCGCCGTTCACGATCAGCGGCCACGCGTCCGGCGCATCGCTGATCTCGGGCGGCGTGTCGATCAGGCGGAACATCGCCTCCATGTCGATCACCCCCTGGCGAATGGTACGATAGACCATGCCAAGCAGATCGAGCGGGCGGAACAATTGCATCAGCAACGTGTTCACCAGCACGACGTCGCCGACCTGGAACTGCCCCTTCGACCAGCCCCACGCCGTATAGGCCATCGCCCCCGCCAGCGCGGCGTTGGTGATGAAGCTCTGTCCGATGTTGAGCCAGGCCAGGCTGTTCTCGCTCTTGACCGCGGCGCGCGCATATTGGTCGGCGACGTCGCGATAACGTGCCTCTTCGCGCGCTTCGGCGCCGAAATATTTGACCGTTTCGTAATTGAGCAGGCTGTCGACGCTGCGCCCGATCGTCAACGTGTCGAGGTCGTTCATCCGGGCACGAAGCGCGTTGCGCCAGTCGGTCACCTTGCGCGTGAAGATGATATAGACGACGACCATCAGCGCGGTGGCGCCTGCAAGGCCAAAGCTGAACTTGGTCCAGAAAATCACCAGCACCGCGGTCAGCTCGATGATCGTCGGTGCGATATTGAACAGCAGGAAATAAAGCATCGTATCGATGCTTTTGGTGCCGCGCTCGATCACCTTGGTCACCTCGCCCGTCCGCCGCGCGAGATGGAAGCGCAGGCTCAGCGCGTGAAGGTGACGAAAGGTCGCGATCGCGAGCTCGCGCGTCGCGTCCTGCCCGACGCGTTCGAACACGACATTGCGGAGATTATCGAACAAGGTCCCGGCAAAGCGCGCGCCGGCATAGGCGAGCAGGAATCCGATCGCGAGCGCGACACCCGGCTCCATCCCCGGCGCCATCCGGTCGATCGCGGCGCCATAGAGGAAGCCCATCGACAGCTGCACCCCCTTCGACGCGAGCACGATCAGCGCGGCAAGGACAATGCGGACCTTGGCCTCGGTCTGCCCCGCCGGCCACAGATAGGGCAGGAAACGCCGCAGCGTCGCAAGGACGGGCGGCTCGCGCGAGGCGTCGGCGGAAGTGGAGGTGTCAGGCGGCATGCGCGCCCCATGTAGGGGCGCACGCGCAGAACGCCAAGCAGTTCACCGCGAACGAGCGGATCAGGCCGCTAGCGCGACTCGCGATAGCCCGCGTGACGAATGATGCGGTCGATCAGCCGCCGTTCTTCGGATGTCGGGGTCGGCACGATCACCGCAGGAGGTTCCTGGCGGCGGCCGAACAAGGGGCGCCGGGGCGGGACGATCGGGGAAAAGCGCATGGGGGCTGCTTTCGACTATGCGGCGTCGCCCCCCGGGCTCCGCGGATGATCTGGTCCCGCACCCTTGGTGAAGGCGCGTGGTTGCATCCCGGTTAAAGGTGTTGGTTACTGCTTTCTTTCCGGTACGGTGAAGGTGCCGGTGACGCGCCCGCCGGTGCCGCCTTGGATCGGTTTTCCGTCGGGGCCGCGCGCCGCGCCGCGCCCGTCGACCGTCGCGCGCCCGGTGCTGAGGTCGATCACCATGCGCCCGCCATTCAGCCGGTTGCCGCGTTGGGTCAGCTGGACATTGCCGACCATCGTGATCAGCCGCCGGTCGAGGTCATAGATCGCGACATTGCCCGATGCGCGCTCGTCGCCCTTGGTCACCACGACGCCACCGGTCGCGTCGAGCCGGTTGACTTCGGTGCCGCCCTGGCGGCTGTAGGCGACGGTCATCCGCGCCGCGGTCAGCGTCATCCCCGCCTGCGTCACGCGGACATTGCCCGCGAGGACGACGCGGTCGGCGCGGTCCTGCACCTCGATGCTGCCGGCGTCGAAATCGACGGGGGCGGCGCTGTTGTGGTTGGCGAGTGCCTGCGCCTCTGCGGTGTCGCCGCCGGTGCCGGCCGACAGCAGCGCGAGGCTGGTCAGCGCAAAGCCCGCGCCGGCGAGCAGCACGCTTTTCATCGGCGATACGCGGTTCATTTGATCACTCCCTGATTGATCCGCAGCCGCGCATTGCCCTGCAGGCGCACGATCCGCTTGTCGAGGTCGGCGGCCAGCTGGTTGGCCGAAAACGTGCCGATGTTCAACGTGCCGGCGACGCCGCCCTGCCCGAAAAGGCTGCGTGTCTTAAGGTCGACCGCGACATTGGTCGCGTCGATGCTATAGCCGCCCGCGCTCTTCACCTGCACCAGCCCCGGCACCGCGACCTTTTCGGTCTCCATATTATAGGCGCTGTCCTTTGCGACGATCGTCGCCGGGCCGTCGGTGAGCTTGATCGCCCCCGACAGGTCGGTCATCCGCACGATCGGCTCGGCCGAACTCTTCTGCACCGCGCTGCCGGCGAGCAGCGCGAACGGCTGCCCCTTCGCGTCCTGGCCGCGATATTCGGCACGCGTCACCTTCATCCGCTCCTTGGCCATCTCGACCTTGTCCTTGGACAAAAGGAAGCTGATCTCGGCGCGCTGGGTGAAGGGCGAAAAGACGAGCACCGCCGCGACGACGCCGATCACGAGCGGCAGGCCGTAACGCAGGATGCGCACGACGCGGTCGTGGCTCGACCCGCTCGCCGCCCACATGCGGCGCATCGTGCGGTCAAGATCGGCGCGTTCGGACATGTTCTTGCGAATCGCCTCTTCAGGTGTGCGCGAAAATATCGACCTCGGGCCAACCGGCGAGATCAAGCGCCGCGCGCGTCGGCAGGAAATCGAAACAGGATTGCGCGAGGCCGGTGCGCCCTTCGCGCTCCAGCCGCACGTCGAGAATCGCCTTCATCGCGTGCAGGAAGCGCACATCGCTCGCGGCATAGTCGCGCTGCGCATCGCTGAGCTCGGCGGCGCCCCAGTCGCTCGACTGCTGCTGCTTCGACACTTCCTGCCCCAGGAGTTCGCGCACCAGTTCCTTCAGCCCATGGCGGTCGGTGTAGGTGCGGACCAGCTTCGAGGCGATCTTGGTGCAATAGACCGGCGCCGTGACAACACCGAGCGCCTGCTGCAACGCCGCGATGTCAAAACGCGCAAAATGAAACAGTTTCAACCGGTTGGGGTCGGCCAATATCGCCTTCAGCACCGGCGCGTCATAGCTGCTGCCGGGCTTGAAGCGGACGAGATGCTCGTCGCCCGACCCGTCGCTGATCTGGACGAGGCACAATCGGTCGCGCTGCGGGTTCAGCCCCATGGTCTCGGTATCGATCGCAACCGCGCCCGAACCCAGCACGCCCTCGGGCAAATCTTCTTCGTGGAAATAGACAGTCATAAGCCCGCCTTAGGCCAAGCGGCCGTGGCGCTCAATGACTGGTTTGCGCCGCCGTGCCGGAGCCGCTTTGGCCTGCGGCAAACTGTGCAAAATTCCGCATCATCTTTCTGAAATTTTCTGTTCGCAGCCTGTGGACAATTAGGCTATATCTTGCGTCCTTGGTGGCATGGGGCGAGTCCGTGCCTGAGGTGAACTGCGTCCCCGTCCGGCGCAATGAGCCGGTTGAATGGGGTGTGGACGACCGAAAGCGACTAATAGACTATGAGTTTCAACAAGGATCGGCGCGGCCAGCGTGGGCGCGGCAAGCGCGATGATTTCGGCAATTTCGACAGCTTCGAACCTGCACCCTATGGCGGCGACAGCTACGGCGGCGGACGCGGCGGTTTCGGCGACCGCGACCGTGGCGGCTTCGGCGGCGGTGATCGCGGCGGCTTCGGCGGTGGCGACCGTGGCGGCTTCGGCGGCGGCGATCGTGGCGGCGGCGGTGGCTTCGGCGGCGGACGTGGCGGCGGCATGCCCGCGCAGGTCGTCGGCGAAGGCAATGGCACGGTGAAATTCTTCAACGCGTCGAAGGGCTTCGGTTTCGTCGCCCGCGACGATGGCGGCGAAGACGTGTTCGTGCACATCAGCGCGGTCGAACAGGCGGGGCTCCAGGGTCTCGCCTCGGGCCAGCCGCTCGGCTTCACGCTCGTCGAACGCAACGGCAAGGTCTCGGCCATCGATCTCAAGATCGAAGGCGAACCGATGCCGGTCGAGGAATTCGCTCCGCGCCAGCGTGACGATCGCGGCCCCGGCGGCGCCCCGGGCGGCGCCCGCGGCCGTCGTCAGCTGACCGGTGAACGCACCTCGGGCACCGTCAAATTCTTCAACACGACGAAGGGCTTCGGCTTTATCGCGCGCGACGACGGACAGGCCGATGCCTTTGTCCACATCAGCGCGGTGCAGCGCGCCGGCATGGCGAGCCTCGACGAAGGCGACCGCGTCGCGTTCGACATCGAAGTCGACGACCGCGGCAAGTTCGCCGCGGTGAACATCCAGCCGCATCAGGACTGATCGGCGGGACAACCGGAAAAACGAAAAGGGCGGCTCTCGGGCCGCCCTTTTTTTGTTTGCGATGATGGTCAAAAAAGCCGCAACCGCTTTCGATTGCAGACTCTGCATCCGCGCGATATCTTTCGCCAATGCTGCAATGGGCGAAGCGCTACCGATATTTTTTGAAGGAGAAGGTGCGCATTAATTCGCCCCTCCCTCTTATAGAGCTGTAATGGCAGACACTACCTTGGTTCATTCCTTTATTAATCGCAGGGTCGATCTGTTACCTTTTCGATTTGAATTCGCCCGATAATTTGCTTGTGATCATCCCGCTTGGCGCCATTTCGCTATTTGGAAGCATATTCGTCGGATGGGTCTTCATGATTGAAGGACCGATAGCTGACTACAAGACCGCAAAGCGACGCTCCGACGATTGACCCGATCTTTGCCGTGGAGCAGGGCGACGGCTCTACCGCGCCCGCTTTCCACCCATAGCATTCGTCGGGAATTTATCTCGATACGCGGGCACAGCTCCGGCTCAATACCCCAGCGTCGCCTCCAGAAACCAGATTCGCTGCTGCGTCTCGTCGGCCCAGCCATCGACCAGCCCGCTCGTCGCAATGTCGCCATCGGCCTCGGCCGCGGCCTTCACCGCCTTGAGCTGACCCAGCAGGGTCTTGTTGTCGCCCGCCAGCGTGCGGATCATCGCCTCGGCATCAACGCCCGCGCTGTCGTCATCGCGGATCGATGCACGGCGGCTGACGTCGCCGATCGAGCGCAAGGTCGACGCGCCATTTTTGCGCACGCGCTCGGCGATCAGGTCGGTCGTCGCGAAAATCTGCGCCGCCTGTTCGTCGAACAGCAGGTGCAGCTCGCGAAAATGCGGACCCTGGACGTGCCAGTGATAGTTTTTGGTCTTGAGATAGAGCGCAAAACTGTCGGCGAGCAGCGCATTGAGCGCATCAGCGACGGCGGGGGCATTGTCATTTTTGTCGGACATGGGAGCATCCTTTCTGTTGCGCTGCCGATATAGCGAAGCGGGGCACAGGTTTCCCATTGAAGCTTTGGGTGAGCTTGATCGACAAAAACGATGAAACCGAGCCAACCGGACGTATTAGCCGATCAATCCGAACGCTCCCAGCGCGGTGCGCAGGCCCCAGAGGATCAGGATCGCGGCCGCCGCCCAGCGCAGGTTCCGCGCCGCGCGCCGCTCGGCGAGCGCCGGACCAAAGGCGAGGAAGGGCAGCATCGCGAGCGTCCAGCCGACGAGCCCGCCGGCGGCGGCCCATTGCCCCGCGCCGCTCGTCGCGGCGAGCGCGCCGATCAGGAAATGGCTGCGGTCGCCGAACTGGTTCGCGAGCATCCGGCCGGCAAGTACGACCGGCGCCGCTTGGTCGGCGCCCGCATCGGACGCGGGCTTCATCCGCCACAACAAGGCGACCGCCGCCGACAGCATCGCGAGCGCGACGAGCAGCGCCGCCACCCCCTGCCCGATCATCCCGTTGGCGATCGCGCCGGCAACCGCGGCGATGACCGCGTTGACGATGAAAGCCGCAAAAGCAATGACCACCGTGACGCGCCGGTCGCTGCGCGCGCTCACCAGCCGCGACAGCGCGATCCCGCTGCGCCCGTCGGCATTGGCGAGCAGCACCGCCACCAGCGCAAGCATGATTGCATCCATGACGTCAGATCTGAAGTGTCAGGCGGGAGTGGTCAATGACCCAGGCGCACCGCGACCGAGGCGAGCCACGCTTCCTGTGCGGCCGACGGCAGCGGCCCCTGCGGCACCGCCGCCGCATCGCTCATCGCGTCGAGATAGGTCAGGATCGCGGCGCGATAGCCGCCCCCCGCGACCGCCGATTCGAGCCGGCTCGCGAGCGTTTCGACCGCAGCAAAGCCGTGGTCGCGCGCGAGGCAGCGGATGTCGTCGATCCCCTGCACGATCTGCGCGAGCGCGCAGTGCGGCAGCGCTTCGGCGAGCGCCCCGATCTGGCCGGTGATCCGGCCCTGGATTTCATGATAATGTTCGGTCTGGGTTTGCATCATCCACCCCCTGTTCCCCGGGGAAAGGATGCGCTCTTTTGGTTAACGCGCGGTTAGCGGTGACTATCGGTGGCCGGGCAGGCCGCCAAGCCCCTGCTTGCTGCGATACATATCGCGGTCCGCCGCGGCCAAAATGTCCGATTCGGTCATCCCCGTCTGCAGCATCGCGATCCCGAAGCATGCCGACAGCGCGATCTCGTGCCCGTCATATTCGGCGGGCGCGGCGGTCAGCACAGCGCACAGCCGATCGACCTGCGCGCGCGCGCCATCCTCGCTCGACTGGTCTAGGATCAGTCCGAATTCGTCGCCGCCGATGCGCGCCGCGACGTCGGTCGCACGGATCGAGCCGGCGAGGCGCTTGGCAATTTCGAGCAGCGCAAAGTCGCCCGCGGCATGGCCGAAATTGTCGTTGATATATTTGAGCTGGTTGACGTCGATGAAGACGACCGCGGCGCGTTCGGCGTGCCGCTCGAACCGCGCCATGCGGTGGTGGATCGCGGTCAGGAAATAGCGGCGATTGAACAAAGGCGTCAGCGTATCGCGCTCGGACACGCGTTCGAGCTCGGCGACGGCGATCTTCAACACGCGGTTTTCGCGGCGCAATGCGTCGCGTTCCCGGCGTATTTCCCGCAGCTGGTCCTCGATGGAGTCTACGGCGACGGTGCCGAACTGGTCGACCGCGATCCGTGCCCCCCCTACGCTATCCATTCAACGTCCCCGAACCCAACCCACGATCCCCGGCCGGATGCCGATGGATATTGAGCGGCAACCCTAGTCCCGACTTGATACCAATCGGTAAACGCGCCGGTATGAATTGCACGGCGTTGCCCGCGCGCAAACCAGTCGCTAGGGGGGATCGGCGGCGATTCACACGCGATGACGCCGGGGCAGGAGGGATTGAAATGGGCGAAACCGCCCCGCAAGTCGGCGTCATCATGGGCAGCCAGTCGGACTGGCCGACGATGGCGCACGCGGTCCAGATCCTCGAAGAGTTCGGCATCGCGCACGAAGTACAGATCGTCTCGGCGCACCGCACCCCCGACCGCCTTGTAAATTATGCGAAAAGCGCGGCGGACCGCGGCCTCAAGGCGATCATCGCCGGCGCCGGCGGCGCCGCGCACCTGCCCGGCATGGTCGCATCGATGACGCGCGTTCCGGTACTCGGCGTTCCCGTCCAGTCGGCGGCACTCAGCGGCGTCGACAGCCTCTATTCGATCGTCCAGATGCCCGGCGGCGTACCCGTCGCGACCTTCGCGATCGGCAAAGCGGGCGCGACCAACGCCGGCCTGTTCGCCGCCGCGCTGCTCGCCAATAATGATGCCAATCTGGCACAAAAACTCGACGCCTGGCGCGAGGCGCAGACGAACAGCGTCGCCCCCACCCCCGTGCGCGAGGGCTGATCGCTTGCTGCCACCCGGTTCGACGATCGGCATCCTCGGCGGCGGCCAGCTCGGCCGCATGCTCGCGGTCGCGGCGGCACAGCTTGGCTACCGCGTCCATATCTATGCCCCCGACGCGACAAGTGTCGCCGCCGAAGTCACCGCGCACCACAGCCAGGCCGCGTGGGACGACGAGCCGCGCCTCGCCGCCTTTGCCGCCACGTGCGACGTCGTCACCTATGAATTCGAGAATGTGCCCGTCGACACGGTGCGTTTCCTTTCGGGCCATGTCGCGGTGCGCCCCGGTGCCGCCGGGCTGGAAATCGCGCAGGACCGGCTGACCGAAAAGAATTTCGTCGCCGGGCTCGGCGGCCGCCCTGCGCCCTTCGCGGCGGTCCCGGACCGCGCGGCGCTCGACGCCGCACTCGAACAGATCGGCGCACCCGCGATCCTCAAGACCGTCCGCATGGGCTATGACGGCAAGGGACAGGCGCGCATCATGGCCGCGGCCGACGCCGATGCGGCATGGGACGGTATCGGCCGTCACGCCGCGGTGCTCGAAGGCTTCGTCGACTTCGCGCATGAATTTTCGGTCATCCTGGTGCGCGGCATCGACGGCGAAACGCGCTTCTGGGACTCGCCCGTAAACGTCCACGAAGGCGGCATTCTCGCAACCTCGACGCTGCCCCCGCCGCAAGCCGTGCTCGACCAGCAGGACGAGGCGCGCGCGCTGATGGCAAAGATCGCCCAAGAGCTCGACTATGTCGGTGTCCTCACCGGCGAGTTTTTCGTGGGCGGCGACGGCCCCGTCTTCAACGAGATGGCGCCGCGCGTTCACAACAGCGGGCATTGGACGATCGAGGGCGCGGTGGTCAGCCAGTTCGAAAATCACATCCGCGCCGTCGCCGGCCTGCCGCTCGGCAGCACCGCCACCGCGGCGCTGCCCGTCGTCATGCACAATCTGATCGGCGGCGGGATCGAGACGGTCCCCGACCTGCTCGCCGACCCCGCGTGCCACGTCCATCATTATGGCAAGGCCGAGGTCCGCGACGGCCGCAAGCTCGGCCATGCAACCTGGGTTGGAACTTCTCCCACATGAATCATCCCGAAATCACGCTGATCCTCGCGCGCGCATCGAACGGCGTGATCGGCGCCAATGGCAAGATGCCCTGGCACCTGCCCGCCGACCTCCGCCGCTTCAAGCAGATCACGATGGGCCGCCCGATGATCATGGGGCGCAAGACCTTCGACAGCCTGCCCGCGATCCTCGAAGGCCGCCGCCACATCGTCCTCACCCGCGACCCCGACTGGCAGGACGAGGGCGCCGAGCCCGTGGCGACGATCGAGGAAGCGCTGAAGCTCGCCAACGCGCCGCACGCCATGGTGATCGGCGGCGCCGAAATCTATCGCCTCTTCCTGCCGCTCGCCGATCGCATCGAGCTGACCGAAGTTGCGCTTGAGCCCAAAGGCGACGCGGTGATCGACTATCCGGCGGCTGCCGAGTGGCACGAGACGGCGCGCGAGGACCACCCCGCCGACGACGCCGGCCGCCCGGCCTACAGCTTCGTCACGCTGACAAGGAAATAGGCCCATGCGTCGCTGGCTGATCGGCATATCGCTCATTGTCGCGGTCGCCGCGCTCGCTTTCTTCGCCCTCGCCCCGGGCATGCTCGAACGCAGCACCAACAAGATCGACGGCAAACCGCTCCTGACGGTCAGCGAACGCGCGAAGGCGCTGCACCGGACGCTGACGATCGTCGACCTCCACAGCGACACCCTGCTCTGGAAACGGAACATCCTCGATCGCGCCGAGCGCGGCCATATGGACCTGCCGCGCCTCGATGACGGCAATGTCGCGCTGCAGGTGCTCGCGAGTACGACCAAGTCGCCCAAGGGCCAGAATTACGACGCGAACAGCGCAGACACCGACAATATCACCAGCCTCGTGATCGCGCAGCTCCAGCCGGTGCGGACGTGGAACTCGCTGCTCGAACGCTCGCTGTGGCACGCTGAAAAGCTCCACCGGGCGGTCGCGGCGTCAGCGGGCAAGCTGCGCGCGGTCGATGCGCCCGAGGATATCGACGCGCTGCTCGCCGACCGCCGGGGCGAGGTGCCACCCGTCGGCGCGATGCTGAGCATCGAGGGGCTCCACGGCCTCGACGGCAAGCTCGCCAACCTCGACAAGCTCTACGCCGCGGGGTTCCGTATGGCGGGGCTCACCCATTTCTTCGACAATGATCTCGCCGGATCGATGCACGGCCTCAAGAAGGGCGGCCTCACCCCCATCGGCCGGCAGGTTGTCGAAACGATGGAGGCGAAGGGCATGATCGTCGACATCGCGCATTGTTCGAACGCCTGCGTCGCCGACATCCTCAAGATCGCGCGCCGCCCCGTCGTCTCCAGCCACGGCGGCGTGCAGGCGACGTGCAAGGTCAACCGCAACCTCAGCGACGAGCAGATCAAGGGCGTCGCCGCGACCGGCGGGCTGATCGGCATCGGCTATTGGGATGCCGCGGTCTGCGACACCTCGCCCGCGAGCATCGCCAAGGCGATGAAGCATGTCCGCGACCTCGTCGGCATCCAGCATGTCGCGCTCGGCAGCGACTATGACGGCGCCACCACCGTGCGTTTCGACACGTCGAAGCTGGTGCAGGTCACGCAGGCGCTGATCGACGCGGGCTTCAGCGACGACGAAATCCGCGCCGCGATGGGCGGCAACGCGATCCGCGTGCTGCGCGCGGGGCTCGTCCCGCTGACTCCGCCCGCCCCATGATCCGCCTCGACGGCCACCAACGCATCGAAGAGCCCTTGCGCGGCGGGGTGATCGCGCTCGGCAATTTCGACGGCTTCCACGCGGGGCATCAGGCGGTCGTCGGCCGCGCGGTGCGCCACGCGCAGGACGAGGGGCGCCCCGCGATCGTCGCGACCTTCGACCCGCATCCGGTGCGCTTCTTCAAGCCCGACGTCCCGCCCTTCCGCCTGACGACACTCGATCAAAGGCAGGAGTTGTTCGCCGCCGCGGGCGCCGACGCGATGCTCGTCCTGCCGTTCGATGCGGCGCTCGCCGCGACGACCGCCGAGGATTTCATCACCGAGCTGCTGCTGGGTCGCTACGGCGCCGCGGGCGTCGTCACCGGCGCCGACTTCGTCTTCGGCAAGGGCCGCGGCGGCAATGTCGTCACCCTCGCCGACCACGCCCGCCGCCTCGGCTTCTTCACCGAAATGGTCGCGCCCGTCGACGACGCCGAGGAAGTCGTCTCGTCGAGCCGCATCCGCGAGGCGCTGCAGACGGGCGACTGCGCCGCCGCGACGCGCCTCCTCACCCGCCCCTTCACCGTGCGCAATGTCGTCCAGCACGGCGACAAGAACGGCCGCCTGCTCGGCTTCCCGACCGCGAACCTCGAAATGGGGCAATATCTCCGCCCCCGCTACGGCATCTACGCGGTCACCGGACGGCTTCCCGACGGCCGCATCCTAAAGGGCGCCGCGAACCTCGGCATCCGCCCGAGCTTCGACCCGCCGAAGGAGCTGCTCGAACCGCATTTCTTCGACTTCGCCGAAGATCTTTACGGGCAGGAAATCGACATCGCCTTCCACGCCTTCATCCGCGCGGAAGCGAAGTTCGACGATATGGACGCGCTGATGGCGCAGATCGCGGCGGATTGCGACGAGGCGAAGACGTTGCTCGCCGACATATAGCCCTCTCCCCTTGCGGGAGAGGGTTGTGCAGCCTTGGCAGCTTGCTGCCTAGGCGAAGCTGGGAGAGGGGTTGCGGCCCTATCGATAGCACACAGCCCCTCTCCCGCTGCGACTAGTGAACAAGTTCACAAGTCTCGCTGCCCTCTCCCGCAAGGGGAGAGGGAAACCGCTGTTTGCTCCCGCCCGAATCTGCGCTAAGCGCCGCCACCATGACCGAGAGCACGCCCGCCGCCGAACAGCGCGATTATCGCGACACCGTCTTCCTGCCCAAGACCGACTTTCCGATGAAGGCCGGCCTGCCGCAGAAGGAGCCGCAGATTCTGGCGAAATGGGTCGAAGGCAATCTGGAAGGGCAGATTCGCGAAAGCCGCAAGGGCCGCGACCAGTTCATCCTCCACGACGGCCCGCCTTACGCCAATGGCGACATGCACATCGGCCATGCGCTCAACCATATATTGAAGGACATGGTCGTCCGCACCCAGACGCTGAAGGGCAAGGACGCGCCCTATGTCCCCGGCTGGGATTGCCACGGCCTGCCGATCGAGTGGAAGGTCGAGGAGCAATATCGCAAGAAAAAGCGCAACAAGGACGAGGTTCCGGTCGAGGAATTCCGCGCCGAATGCCGCGCCTATGCGCAGCATTGGGTCGATACCCAGCGCGAACAGCTCAAGCGCCTCGGCATCGGCGGCGACTGGGACAATCCCTATCTGACGATGGATTATGAGGCCGAAGCCACCATCGTGCGCGAGCTGCTGAAATTCGCCGCGAACGACATGCTCTATCGCGGCGCCAAGCCGGTGATGTGGTCGCCGGTCGAAAAGACCGCGCTCGCCGAGGCCGAGATCGAATATGAGGACATCGTCTCGACCCAGATCGATGTCGCGTTCGAGATCGTCGAGAGCCCGATCGTCGAGCTGGTCGGCGCGCATGCGGTAATCTGGACGACCACCCCGTGGACGATCCCGGTCAACCAGGCTTTGGCCTATGGGCCGGATGTCGAGTATGTTCTGGTCAACATCGACGTGCGTTCGGGCCAGCTCGATGAAGTGACTCGTGCAGTACCGGAGCTTCTCGATACGTCCTCGTTCCGCCGCGTCCTCGTGGCAGCGCAACTGCTGGAATCGTTTAAGCTACGCCTCGCCACGCAAAACACCACCGACGGCTGCAAAGCGGTCCTCCTTGACGATGTTGTGTGGCGCGGCAAAGGCGCCGACCTTGCCGGCACTATCGCCCGCCACCCGATGCACGCGCTCGGCGGCTTCTTCGCGCGTCCGCGCCCCTTCCTCGCGGGCGATTTCGTCACCACCGACAGCGGCACCGGGCTCGTCCATATGTCGCCCGACCATGGCGAGGACGATTTCGACCTCTGCAAGGCGAACGGGCTCGACCCCGTGTTCGCGGTCGAGGGCGACGGGAAATATCGTGAGGATTGGGGCTGGCTCGGCGGCCAGGGCTCGGTGATCAATCCCAAGTTCAACGCCCCCGACGGCCCGATCTGCACCGACCTCCGCGAAGCCGGCGCGCTGCTCGCCGCGTCGGCCGACTACAAGCATAGCTATCCGCACAGCTGGCGCTCGAAAGCCAAGGTCATCTATCGCTGCACGCCGCAATGGTTCGTGCCGATGGACAAGGTGATGACGCACATCTCGCCCAAGACGCCGAGCGACCGGCGCTGGGAGAATGAGGGCGGCGCGCTCGATCCGCACAAGGAAGAGCTTTGCGACGCGCCGACACTCCGTCAGGCGGCGATGCAGGCGATCGACGACACGCGCTTCGTCCCCGCCAAGGGCCGTAACCGCATCGGCAGCATGGTCGAGGGGCGCCCCGACTGGGTGCTTTCCCGTCAAAGGGCTTGGGGCGTGCCAATCACGCTCTTCGTCGACCGCAAGACCGGCCATTATCTCAGCGATCCCGCCGTCAACGACCGCATCGTCGCGGCGGTGAAGGAAGGCGGCGTCGACGCATGGAACGACGCGCGCGCGCAGGAATATCTCGGCGATCAATATGACGCCGCCGATTATGAGCGCATCGTCGACATTCTCGACGTCTGGTTCGATTCGGGCTGCACCCACGCCTTCGTGCTCGAAAGCGGCCGCTGGCCCGCGCTCGTCCGCCACGACGGCGGCACGCACAGCGCCGACCTCTATCTCGAAGGCAGCGACCAGCATCGCGGCTGGTTCCAGTCGTCGCTGCTCGAGTCGTGCGGCACGCGCGGCAAGGCGCCGTATAAGGCGGTGCTGACCCACGGCTTCACGATGGACAGCAAGGGCTTCAAACAGTCGAAGTCGCTCGGCAACACGACCGATCCCGTCAAGGTGATGGAAACCAACGGCGCCGACATCATCCGCCTGTGGGCGCTGAGCGTCGATTTCACCGAGGACCACCGCATCGGCGACGAAATCCTCAAGGGCGTCGCCGACCAGTATCGCAAGCTGCGCAACACCTTCCGTTACCTGCTCGGCGCGCTCGACGGCTTTACCGAAGAGGAACGCGTCAGCGACGTTGCGGCGATGCCCGAGCTTGAGCGTTATATGCTCAGCCTGCTCGCCGACCTCGACGCGAAGATGCATCAGGCGGTCGATGACTTCGACTTCAACGGCTACACGCGCCTGCTCGCCGATTTCTGCAACGAGGATCTGTCGGCCTTCTATTTCGACATCCGCAAGGACGTCCTCTACTGCGACCTCGGCCCCGCCGCGCCGCTCGGCACCGACACGCGCCGCGCGTACCGCAGCGTGCTCGACACCCTGTTCCACGCGCTCGTCCGCTACGCGGCGCCGGTGCTGGTGTTCACCGCCGAGGAAGTGTGGGGCACGCGCTATCCCGATGCGGGCAGCGTTCACCTGCTCGAATGGCCGGCCGTCGACGCGGCATGGAACGACGCGGCGCTCGTCAGCAAATGGGCGGGCGTCCGCACCCAGCGCGAAGCGGTGACCGAGGCGATCGAACCCTATCGCCGCGAAAAGACGATCCGTTCGAGCCTTGAGGCCGAGGTCACGATTCCCGATCCTGTGCTCGATCCCGCGGCGCTGGAGGAAATCTTCATCGTGTCGGTCGCGCGCGCGGGCGACGAACTCGCCGTCACCCGCACCGAAAACCACAAATGCGGCCGCTGCTGGCGCCACCTGCCCGAGGTCGAGGCCGACGGCAGCTTGTGCAATCGCTGCGACACGGTATTGACCGCGACATGAGCAGCCCCCGTTCCCCGCACCTCGGCTTCGGCCTGATCTTTGCCGCGGTCGCCTTCATCCTCGACCAGATCACCAAATGGGTCGTCACCGTCCCGCTGTCGCTCGAACCCAAGGGGCAGATCGAGATCACGAGCTTCTTCAACCTGACCTGGGCGGAGAATTGCGGGATTTCGCTGTCAATGTTCGCGAGCTGCACCGATACGACGCGCTGGACGCTCGTCGCGGTGACGGGGGTGGTCGCCGCCGCGGTCGCCTTCTGGATGACGCGCGAACAGGCGAAGGGCGACGTGATCGCGCTCGCGATGATCCTCGGCGGTGCGCTCGGCAATATCGTCGACCGCGTGCGCTTTGGCTATGTCGTCGATTTCGCCGACCTGCATTTTGGGGACTTCCGCCCCTTCATGATCTTCAACGTCGCCGATGCGTGCATCACGATCGGCGTGCTTTTGCTGGTTGCGCGCGCGCTGCTCTTGGGCGAAAAGGCCGAGAGCACGGGCGCCAAACCGTCCGCCGAATAAACGGGGCGCATAGGAGTATTTTGTAAGTGAACCGGACCACCGCCATCCTGGCCGCCTCGATTCTTGCCACCACGCTTTCGGCCTGCGGGTCGAACAGCCTGTTCAGCCGCGACCGTCCCGACGAAATGATGGTGTCGCGTCAGGCGCCGCTCGTCGTGCCCCCCGATTTCGCGCTCACCCCGCCGGCACCCGGCACCGCGCGCCCCGGCGGCGAATCGACCGCCGAACAGACGCTGCGCGCGCTCTTCGGCGGCCCCTCGGCACGCAGCCCCGGCGAAACGCAGATCATCGGCAGCGCCGACGGCGCGCGCGCCGATCCGGGCATCCGCAGCCAGGTCGGCAGCCCCGACACGCAGGTCGTCGACAAGGGGCTTGTCGTCCGCGACATCCTCGCCGCCCCCGAAGGCGACGGCCGCGACGCATCGGCGGCGATCCCGACCGCCTGAGTCCGCTTCGAAACCTCAGTAGATCGACGGCCCGGCATCGCCCGGGCCGTTTTCCTTTGCACCACGCGGCAGCCATTCGTCGCCCCACGCCTTGATCGCGTCATAGGTCGGGCGCAGCGCCTGCCCCGAGGGGGTCAGCCGGTATGCCGCGCGCTTGCCTTCGGGGGGCACGCGCTCGAGCACCCCCGCCTCCACCATCCAGCCAAGCCGCGAGCTCAGCGCGGCGCGCGAAATGTCGAGCCGGCCGAGGAAATCATCGAACCGGTCGATCCCCAGAAAAGCCTCGCGCAGGATCAGCAGCACCCAGCGGTCGCCGAGCAGCCGCGACGCGCGGCCGACGGCACAGGGCGAACGCGATGGCACATAATCCTTCATAAGTCTGGATTTAAGACTTGACGCCATCGCGACGCAAGCGGCAATAAGTCTGCATTACAGACCTAAAGGGATGAATCATGCGCGGACACCGCTTTGCCAGCAACGACGAAGCCGTCGCCTATATGAAAAGCGTCGCGGTCGATGCGTCGGGCTTCACCGCCTTCCTTGGCGTCGAACCGCTGCGCTGTTTCGATGGCGAGGCCGAACTGCTGCTCGCGCTGCGCCCCGATATGACCCAGCATCACGGCTATGCGCATGGTGCGATCGTCGGACTGATGGCCGACAACGCCTGTGCATGGGCGGCGTCGAGCGTGATCGGCGACGTCGTCACCGGCAGCTACACGATCAACTTCCTAGCCCCCGCGAAGGGCAGCCGGCTGCGCGCAAGGGGCAGCGTGGTCAAGGCGGGAAAGCGTCAGGCGATCGTACGCGCCGATGTCTGGGCCGAAAGCGACGGCGAAGAACCGCGTCGCTGCGCCATCGCGCAGGCGACGATCGTCCCGGTGGGCTAGAGTCCTGACTCTGGCTCAGCTGAACAGGTTCGACAGCAGCAGCACCGCGACGATGCTTTCGACCATCGCGCGCGACGCCTGGCCGAACGCGCGCAGCCGGCTGCACTTCAGATGCTGGACGAACCACGCGGTCTGCAGGGTGCCGAACCACAGCAGCGCGGCAAGCGCCAGCACCACGCCGGTTACCAGCGACCATGTATGCGCCAGCCGGATCAATATCGTGGCGGCGCCGAACAGGATCGCGAGCAGCGCGACGACATAGCATTGGCTGTAAAAGGGCGCGCGCAGCGTTTCGCGTGTGAGTTCGACCTTGCGCGCGCGTAGCAGCCGCGTCGCCATCAACACCGCGAACAGGCTGTACGACACGATGCGCAGCATGATCAGGTCGGTGTTGGTGCTGACCAGCGCCGACAGGCCGATCTTGCTCGTCACCACCGCGTCGGCGCCGACCAGCGCGAGCTCGGCGGCGTGGACGATGATCAGCGACAACAGCAGGAACAGCGGCGGCGACAGCGTGTCGGTATATTGCTGGTCCTCGGTGTCGCCCTGCTCGAGGTCCGAATAATCCATCATCTTCAGCGGATGGACGAGCGTCCGCCACAGCGTGATCGGATAAAAGACCAGCCACGACATGACCTCGTAGAGCAGCTCGTCGAGCGATTGCAGGAGGTTGAAGAAATTCATGCCAGCCCCGCCCAACGGGCGCCCGCGCCGACCCCGACCCATGCCATGCCGAACAGTCCGGCGAACAGCCCGATGAGCACGGCCGTCCTGACGATCTTCACCGGCGCCCGGGCATGCCAAGGCGATTTGCCGCGCACCAACCGGCTTGCGAGAAGAAGGAAAGTGGTCAGGCTGGCCACGCCCAGCAGCATCGCCGGCAGACGAAACGCGCCCGCCCAGCCCAGCGCGGCATCGAGCAAGGGATCGCCGGCCACGAGATCGAGGAGCAACATGACGATCGCCACCAGCGGAGCGTAGAGCAGCGACAGCGCGGTCATGCAGCCCGGCATATTACTGTTCTGGAAATCGAAACTCGCCGTCACCAGGATGACCACCGGGATGAACAGGAGAATCTGGATCAGCGGGATTGCCTCTCGGTCCACCGACAAGAGATATCGGACGGCGCCGAACAGCAGCACGACCGCAACGGCTATTCCAATGATCGGGGCCGCCGACCGCTTCACAGGCGTAAGGCGTCCTTGGTCACGCCGCTCCGCTCAAGCCCGCGCGCCCGCTTCCTCGACGCCCGCGCTGTTGTGGCGCAGCGCCTTCAGCACCGTGTCGACGATCTGCGGCGCGTTGAGCCCCGCGGCGTCATATTGCAGCTCGGGCTTGTCCTGGTCCTGAAAGACATCGGGCAGGCGCATCGTGCGCAGCTTCAGCCCCGCGTCGATCAGCCCCTCGTCGCTCGCCAGCGTCAGCACATGCGCGCCGAGCCCGCCGACGCTGCCTTCCTCGACCGTCACGCACACCTCATGGGCGGCGAGCGTCTTGCGGATCAGCTCCTCGTCGAGCGGCTTGGCGAAGCGCAGGTCGATCACGCTCGTCGACAGCCCGCGCGCCTCGAGCGTGTCGGCCGCCTTCAGCGCCTCGGCGAGCCGCGTACCGAGCGACAGGATCGCGACGGTCTTGCCGCTGCGCACGACGCGGCCCTTGCCGATTTCTAGCTTCTCGGGAACCGCGGGCAGCGCCACGCCGGTGCCATTGCCGCGCGGATAGCGGAAGGCGATGGGTCCCAAGTCATATTCGGCGGCGGTATAGGTCATGTGGACGAGTTCGGCCTCGTCGGCCGCCGCCATCACCACCATGTTCGGCAAGGTCGCGAGATAGGTGACGTCGAACGAGCCCGCGTGCGTCGAACCGTCGGCGCCGACCAAACCAGCGCGGTCGATCGCGAAGCGCACCGGCAAATTCTGGATCGCGACATCGTGGACGACCTGGTCGTAGGCGCGCTGGAGGAAGGTCGAATAGATCGCCGCGAACGGCCGCATCCCCTGCGCCGCCAGCCCCGCGGCGAACGTCACCGCGTGCTGCTCGGCAATGCCGACGTCGAACGTCCGGTCGGGGTGCGCCTTCGCGAATTTGTCGACCCCGGTCCCCGACGGCATCGCCGCGGTGATCGCGACGATGCGCTTGTCGGTCTCGGCGAGTTTCGCGAGCGTTTCGCCGAAGACATTCTGGTATGCGGGCGGCCCCGGCGGCGCCTTCGCCTGCTCGCCGGTGATCACGTCGAATTTCTGCACGCCATGATATTTGTCGGCGGCCGCCTCGGCGGGAGCATAGCCCTTGCCCTTCATCGTCACCGCGTGGATCAGCACCGGGCCATGGTCGCTGTCGCGCACATTTTCGAGCACCGGGATCAGATGCTCCAGATTATGCCCGTCGATCGGCCCGACATAGTAAAAGCCGAGTTCCTCGAACAGCGTGCCGCCCATCGCCATGCCGCGCGCGAATTCGTCGGTCTTTTTCGCCGCCTTGTGCAGCGGCTCGGGCAGTTTGCGCGCAAAACGCCGCGCGATCTCGCGCAGTTCGATGAACGGCCGCGACGACACCAGCTTGGCGAGATAGGCCGACAGCCCGCCCACCGGCGGCGCGATCGACATGTCATTGTCGTTGAGGATGACGATCAGCCGGTTGCCCGCCGCCGCGGCGTTGTTCATCGCCTCATAGGCCATGCCCGCCGACATCGACCCGTCGCCGATCACCGCGATCGCGCGGCCGGGTTCGTCCTTCAGCTTGTTCGCGATCGCGAAGCCGAGCGCCGCGCTGATCGAGGTCGAGCTGTGCGCCGCCCCGAACGGATCATATTCGCTCTCGCTGCGCTTGGTGAAACCCGACAGCCCGCCGCCGGTGCGCAAGGTGCGGATGCGGTCGCGGCGCCCCGTGATGATCTTGTGCGGATAGCATTGGTGCCCGACGTCCCACACGATCTTGTCGCGCGGCGTGTCGAACACATAATGGAGCGCGGTCGTCAGCTCGACGACGCCGAGTCCCGAACCCAGATGTCCGCCGGTCGTCCCGACGGCCGAGATCATCTCGGCACGCAGTTCGTCGGCGAACTGGCGGAGGTCTTCGGGCTTCAGCTTGCGGAGGTCGGCGGGGACATCCACCGTGTCGAGCAGCGGCGTATGCGGACGGTCAGTCATCGCGCGGTCATACTGCCAAGCGCAGGGGGTGTCGAACGAAAAGGGATCGACGCGGCTGCCGATCCTCCGCCCTGCAAGGGCGGCGCATCGTCAATCTTCGCCCTCCCCTTCCTCGCGCGCCTTCGCGGCGTCGACCTGCGCATAAAGCCCGCGCACCATCAGGTCGGTGAACACCAGCATCACCCCGACCATGCCGAGGAAAAGCGCGACCGCAACCGCGGGCAGCGGGCCGACGCTTTCGACGCCTTCTTTCTTCATCACCGCCGCGAGCACCGCCGCCGCCGCCATGAAGGCATAGCCGATGAAGCGCGGCACGCGGCTCATGCCGCGCGCTCCCGCCGGGCGCCCGCCGCGGAACCAATGCCACTGCGGGGGAATATGAAAGCGGTGAAAGCGCGTTGATGCATGAAAGTCACATGCGGCCAAATGCATCCTTCGGCAAGACGAAGCCGTTGCAATGGCGGAATGTTTACTTACACCCCCGTAAAGAGGGGCAGGACCATAGGATGTTTGAGCGGATGACCATGCCCGATTTGACCCCGTTATTCCGCATCACCCGCCCTGCGTATCTCCTCCCGCTTCTCGTCGCTTTCGCCGCGCCCGCCGCGGCCGAAGACGCGCCGCTGCCTTACGATATCACCGCCCCCGACACCGGCCTTGCGACGGGGATCGACGACGAAGCCCCGCGCTACTTCCAGAACAGCGAGATCGACGAGAATATCATCCTTCCACCCGCGCGGCCGCAGGACGATGATCCCGATCGCAAATGGTCGCGCGACTATTTCGCGGTCGCCGCGGGGGTGCTCAACACCCCGCGCTATAACGGCTCCGACGATCGCCGTACCCTCCCCGCCTTTTACCTGCGCGGGCGAATCAGCGGTTATTCCTTTTCGACCCGCGGCACCAATTTCCAGGTCGACCTGATCCGCCAGCGGCGCGGCCAAAAGACCGATTTCAAGTTCGGCCCGACGATCAGCCTGCGCGGCGACCGCAGCGGCAAGGTCGACGATCCGCAGGTCGCGGCGCTCGGCAAACGCAAGATGGCGGTCGAAATGGGGCTGTTCGCCGGGGTCACCCACACCGGCGTCATCACCAGCGAATATGACCAGCTCGGCGTCCGCCTGTCGGCGTCGAAGGACATATCGGGCCGGCACGGCAGCTGGACCGCGTCGCCGACGATCGATTACGGCACCCCGCTGTCGAAGCGCGCCTATCTGGGCTTTTCAGCGTCGGTCAATTTCTACGGCAAGGGCTTCGGCCGCTATTATTACGACATCGACGCCGCGGGCAGCGCCGCGAGCGGGCTCCCCGTCTACGACGCCGCGGGGCGCAAGGCGACCGCGGGCAAATATACACTCGGCGTCGCGGGTGCCTATGCGCTGTCGGGCGACCTTCGCAAGGGCTTCACCTTGATCGGCGGCGCGCAATATGGCCGCATCCTCTCGCGCTTCGCGAAGTCGCCGATCGTCGCCGACGTCGGCAGCGCCGACCAGTGGGTCTTCGGCGGGGGCTTGGCTTACCAGTTCTGAGGCCAGCGGCAAGGCGGCCGCCCCATCGCGATGACTTGACCAAAATCGTATACGATGTACTAAGGCGCTCCTCTACAATATCGTCGCGGAGACGCCCTTCTTGACCTCGGATTCCCAAGATATTCTGCGCGAAGCGCGGCTCGCCAGCGTCATGCTGGTCGGCTGCGGCAATAGGGGTGGCGCACGCAACGACGAAATGACCCGGGTCTTCCGGCCGCAGACTCTCCCCCAAGAACAATGAAGGACGCCAAAATGATAGCTGGTTCGATTCTGGTCGGCGCGGCCGAAGACAGTGCAACCGAGACCTTCCTCGCGGTCGATCCGTCGACCGGACAGACGATCGAACCGCCGTTCGGCGCCGCGGACGCGGGCCATGTCGACCGTGCCTGTGCGCTGGCCGATGCCGCCTTCGCCAGCTTTTCCGAAACCACGCTCGACGCGCGTGCGGCCTTCCTCGAAGCCATCGCCGACGGCATTGCCGCGATCGGCGACGACCTGATCGAGCGCGCAATGGCCGAGAGCGGCCTGCCGCGCGCGCGGCTCGAGGGCGAGCGCGGCCGCACGATGGGCCAGCTGCGCATGTTCGCCGCCTTTGTCCGCGCGGGCGACTGGCTGCACGCGACGATCGATCCCGCCTTGCCCGATCGCGCGCCGTTGCCGCGGCCCGACCTCCGCCGCCGGCACATTGCGCTCGGCCCCGTCGCGGTGTTCGGTGCGAGCAACTTCCCGCTCGCCTTCTCGGTCGCCGGTGGAGACACCGCGTCGGCGTTCGCCGCGGGCTGCCCCGTCGTGGTCAAGGGCCACCCCGCGCACCCCGGCACGGGCGAGCTGGTCGCACGCGCGATCCGCGCGGCGGTCACAAGCTCGGGCCTCCACGAAGGCGTCTTCTCCTATCTGCCCGGCCCGTCGAACGCGCTCGGCGCCGCGCTCGTCGCCGATCCGCGGATCAAGGCCGTGGGTTTCACCGGTTCGCGCGGCGGCGGGCTCGCGCTGATGCAGATCGCCGCGACGCGCGCCGAGCCGATCCCGGTGTATGCCGAGATGAGCAGCATCAATCCGGTCATCCTTTTCCCTGCCGCGCTCAACAACCGGGCGGAGGCGCTCGGCGAGGCGTTTGCCCAGTCGCTGACGATGGGCGCCGGCCAATTCTGCACCAACCCCGGCCTGCTGATCGCGCTGGGCGGCCCCGATCTCGACCGCTTCGCCGCGGCGGCGGGCGCGGCGCTGTCGAGCATCGCCCCTGCGACGATGCTGACGCCGGGCATCCACAAAAGCTTCGAGAGCGGCGTCGATGCCCTCGATCGTCATTCGGCGACGCGGCTCGTCGCGCGCGGGGCCGAAGGGCCGGGCACTTGCGCGGCACGCGGCGCGCTGTTCATCACCGACGCCGAGGGTTTTCTCGCCGACGCGGCGCTCGGCCACGAGGTGTTCGGCTCATCGTCGGTGATCGTCCGTTGCCGCGATATCGACGAGGTTGCGGCGTTGATTGCCGGGCTCGAGGGTCAGCTCACCGCGACGCTCCAGATCGATGCCGACGACGAGCCGCTCGCCGCGCGGCTGCTGCCGCTGATCGAGCGCAAGGTCGGGCGCATCCTCGCCAATGGCTGGCCGACGGGGGTCGAGGTGGGCCATGCGATGGTGCATGGCGGACCTTATCCGTCGACCTCGGACGGGCGGAGCACCTCGGTCGGCACACTCGCGATCGAGCGCTTCCTGCGTCCGGTCAGCTATCAGAATCTGCCCGAAAGCCTGCTTCCGGCGGCGCTGAAGCCGGCCAATCCGTGGGGCATCGCGCGCCGTATCGACGGCGCGCTTGTCCTCGGCGATTGATAAGGCAGCGCTCGCGCCCGGCGGTGGGCGCGAGCGCTGCCTCCCCCTGTTCAGTTGCCTGCGGCCGCGCTGTCATAGAAGGCGTCGGGAGGAAGGAAATCAGGGGGCGGCGGCGGTCGGACCTTCGCCGCCATCGGCGATGAATTTTTCGAGCTGCTGTTCGAGCACCGGAAGCGGCACCGACCCCAATGCAAGGAAGGTGTCGTGAAACTTGCGCTGGTCGAACTTCGGCCCGAGCTTCGCCTCGGCGTCGGCGCGCAGCCGGCGGATCGTGATCTCGCCCAGCTTGTAGGCGAGCGCCTGTCCCGGCCAGCTGATATAGCGATCGATCTCGGTCTCGACATCATGCTGCGCAAGCGCGGTGTGGCTCGCGAGATAGTCGATCGCCTTCGCGCGGCTCCAGCCATAATGATGGACGCCGGTGTCGACGACGAGCCGCGAGGCGCGCCACATTTCGAACGAAAGGCGGCCGAAATCCTCGTAGGGCGTACGATAAATGCCCATCTTGGTGCCGAGCCACTCGGTGTAGAGCCCCCAGCCTTCGCCATAGCCCGAGAAATAGGTCTGGCGGCGGAAGGCCGGCCATTTTACCGTCTCGAGCGCGACCGCGGCCTGGAAGCTGTGCCCGGGGACGCATTCGTGGAGCGTCAGCGCGGGGATCTGGTACAGCGGGCGCGACGGCAGGTCGTAGGTGTTCATCAGACACGCATCGAGCCCGCCGCGCCCTGCGGTATAGGTCGGCGCGATCGCGTCGGGCACCGGCAGGATCGTGAAACGATAGCGCGGCAGGAAACCGATCGTATATTTGAGCTGGCCGTCGGCGCGCTTCGCGACAAGCGCCGAGAAGGCGAGCAGTTCCTCGGGCGTCTTCGCATAAAATTGCGGATCGGTGCGCAGAAACTGGATGAACGCCGCAAGATCGCCCTTGAAGCCCGCCTTCTCCTTCACCTGCTCCATCTCGGCGGTGATCCGCGCGACTTCCTTGAGGCCGATTTCGTGGATCTGTTCGGCGGTCAGCGCGGTGGTCGTATATTCGCGGATCTGCGCCTGATAAAAAGCCTTGCCGTCGGGCATCGCCTCGGCCGCCAGTGTCGTGCGCGCCTTCGGCAGATATTCGTCTTTGAAGAAGGTCTGCAGCTTGGCATAGGCGGGCGCGACCGTCCCCGCGACCACCTGCCTTGCTTCGGCGCGCAGCCGTTCCTGATCCGCCGCGGAGATCGTCGAGGGCATTTTTGTGAAGGCGCTGTAGAAGGGGTTTTTCGCCGGGTCGGTGTCGACATAGGCGGCGATCGTCGCGTCGCGTCCTTCGAGCGAGGCACGCGGCACGCTGAAGCCGCGCTTGAGGCCCGCGCGCATATTGACGATCTGCTCGTCGAAGTAGCGCGGGATGTCGCGCATCCGGCCGATATAGCGCTGATATTCCTCGAGCGACGGCCAGGCGTCGCGCGCGCTCAGCCCCGACCAGAACTGGCTGTCGGCATTGAACGGCATTTCCCACATCCGGTATTTGCCCTCGGCGACGAAGGCTTCGAGGCTGGTGCGCAGCACCGCGGCGTTGATCTTCTCATTTTCGGAGAGCTGGTCGACGGGGATCGCGTCGAGCGCGGCGAGCGTCTTTTGCCAATAGGCCTGCCGCGCCGCCTGCGTCGCCGCGTCGACGCGCGGCAGATGGTCGGCCGACGCGGTGAAGGGCGGGTCGCCGATGCGGCGGGCGAATTCCTTCTGCCGCCAGGCCCATTCGGCCTCGTACAGCTCGCGAAGCCGGGCGTCGGCGCTTCCCGGCGTGGCGGCCGCGGCCAGAGGGGCAGCCGCGGCGGGCGCCTCTGCCGCCGCGGGCGCGAGCGGCAGGAGGGCGAGGGTCGAAAGCAGGATCGTGCGCGTGAGCAATTTGTGTCTCCTTGTCGGAAAAATCAGGCGGCGGGTTCGGGATTGGGGTTCTTGCCCCCGCCCGCGATCCATTCGTCGAGCACGCGTTCGAGCGTCGGCAGCGGCACCGAGCCGAGCCCGAGCAGCGTGTCGTGGAACCAGCGCTGGTCGAAATTCGCGCCCAGCTTCGCTTCGGCCTCGGCACGCTTGCGGCGGATCAGCATCTCGCCGAGCTTGTAGGCAAGCGCCTGCCCCGGATCGTTGATGTAACGGTCGACCTCGATCGTGATCTCGTGATCCGACAAAGCGGTGTGCGCCTTCATGAAATCGAGCGCCTGCTGGCGCGTCCAGCCCTTGTGATGCAGCCCGGTGTCGACGACGAGCCGCGCGGCGCGCCACATCTCATACGTCTCGCGCCCGAACTCGTCATAGGGCGTCTCGTAAATGCCCATCTGGATGCCGAGCCATTCGGTGTAGAGCCCCCAGCCCTCGCCATAGCCCGAGAAATAGGTCGTGCGGCGGATCTGCGGCCGGTCGGGCGCCTCCAGCGCGAGCGCCGCCTGAAAGCTGTGCCCCGGCGCGCATTCATGCGCGGTCAAAGGCGGGATCGTATAGAGCGGCCGCGCGGGTAGGTTATAGGTGTTCATCAGGCAGCTTTCGAGCCCGCCGTTGCCGCCGGTCGCGAAGGGCGCGATATTGTCGGGGGTCTGGCGGATCGTGAAGCGATAGCGCGGCAGGTGGCCGACAAGGAATTTGAGCTGGCCGTTGATCTTGTTCGCGACATAGGCCGATTTCGCCATCAGCTCGTACGGCGATTTCGCGGTGAACTGCGGGTCGGTCTTGAGGAAGTGGAGGAAGCCGGCGAAATCGCCCTTCCACCCGGCCTTCTTCATCGTCGCCTGCATGTCGGCGTCGATCCGCGCGACCTCCTTGACCCCGATTTCGTGGATCTGCTCGGGCGTCAGGTCGAGCGTCGTATATTGGCGGATCTTCGCGGGATAATAGGCCTTGCCGTCGGGCAGCGCCTCGCCCGCGATCGGAACGCGCGCGTTCGGAATATATTCGTCGCGGACGAACGCACGCAGCTTCGCGAACGCCGGTGCGGCGGCGGCGACCGCGGCGCGGCCCTCGGCAACCAAAGCCGCGCGTTCGCTTTCGGGAATATTGCCGGGGATCGCGGCGAAGCTGGTGAACAGCGGATTCTTGTCGACGTCGGACGACACCAGCGGCGCGATCGGCGCGTCGCGGCCGGCGAGCGAGACGCGCGGCTTGGTGAAGCCGCGCTTGAGGCCCGCGCGCATGTTGACGATCTGCTCGTCGATATAGCGCGGCATGTCGCCGAGCCGCTTGATATAATTGCGATAGGCCTGTGCCCCCGGCAGCCCGCCGCGCGGCGCGATCCACGTCCAGAAACCGAACGGGTCCTCAAACTCGCGATATTTCTGCTCGACGCCGAATTCCTCGAGCGCGGTCTTGAACACTTCGGCGTTGATCCGCTCTTCGGGCGACAGCTGGTCGAACGGGATCTTGTTCAGCTCGGTGAGCGCCTTGTTCCAATAGGCGGCGCGGCGCGCCTGGCTCGCGGCGTCGACGCTCGGCAGCCGGTCGCTGCCCTCGCGCTCGCCGTCGGAATCGAGCGCGAGTTCCTGCGTGCGCCATTGCCATTCGGCATCATAGAGCGCTTTCAATCGGGCGTCGGCCGATTGCGAAGCCGCCCGCGGTGCCGACTGGGCAAAGGCGGGTGCGGACAGCGCGATGGCCGAGACGGCCAGCAGGGCGGGAGCGAGATATCGCATCGAAATTTCTCCTGTTGATCAGTAGCCGGCCGCGAGGCCGGCGCGGCGGGGATCGGCGACGCCGGTCAGGCTGCCGTCGGGATTGCGCTGGATCGCCTGGATCGATCCGAAGTGCCAATTATAGGGGGCGGTCGGGCGGACGTTGACGCCATAGCGCGCCTTGAGTTCGTCGCGCACGGCCTGCGTCACGCGGCTTTCGACCACCATCGGCACCCCCGCCTGCGAACCCTGAAAGCGCGGGGCGTCGACCGCCTGCTCGAGCGGCATGCCATAACCGAGGAGGTTGATCAGCGTGATCGTCACCGCGCGCGACGACAGGCCGGGCGAGCCGATCGTTATCCAGGGCTTGCCGTCCTTCGCGACCATCGTCGGCGGAAAGGGCGAAATGACGCGGCGGCCGGGGCCAGCGGTATTGCCGGGGAAATTATTGCCGCTGTTCATCGCGATCCCGTCGACGACCATGCCCGTCGCGAAGGTGCTGCCGTAAACCGAGTGGGTGACCGAGGCCATGTTACCCTGCGCGTCGACCGCGACGAGATGGTTGGTGTCGGTCGAGTGGCGATCGTGGGTGTCGAAGGAAGCGGCGAGTTCGAGCGCGCTTCCCGGCGTCGCCGCGACCTGCGGCGCCACGGCCAGCTTGGGCAGGCTCGCGGTGACCTGTGCCGCAAACCGCTTCGCATTGTCTTTCGACAGCAGCATCTCGGTCGGCACATCATAGCTCAGCGGATCGCGCACAAATTCGTCGGTCGCGGTCTCGGCGTAGCCGAAGGCGCGGCGGATCAGTTCGAGCGCCTCGGCCGACTGCGCATAATGCGGGCGCGCCTTGAGGTCGTAATTTTCGACGACGTTGAGCACCATCGAGATGAGCGTACCCGCGGTCGACGGCGGCGGTGCGCCGATGATCTCATAACCATTATAGGTCGAGCGCAGCGGCGTTTCCCAGCGCGCCTTGTACCCCGCAAGCTCCTCGGCGGTCAGCCCGCCGCCGGTCGCGCGCACCGCGGCGACGAAGCGCTGCGCCCATTCGCCGGTGTAGATGTACGACGGTCCTTCGGCGGCAATGCGGCGCATCGCCTGTGCGAGGCGCGGATGCTTCACGATCGTGCCGACGGGCGGGACATAGCCGTCGGGCAGATATTCCTCGCGCCCCGAAGGGTAGGCGGAAAGCCGCGTCAGCGCCGCCTCGGCGAGCTCGCCATAGAGGAAGGAATACATCGGGTAGCCATCGTCGGCGAGCTTGATCGCGGGGGCGAAATAATCGCCCCATTTGAGCGTGCCAAAGCGGTCGGCTGCCGCCTTCAGCCCCGCGACGGTGCCCGGAATGCCGATGCGCTTGCCCGACGTGTCGGGCAGCCGCTCGCCGCCGCCGCCGGTATATTGCGCCCAGCCGCCGCCGACCTGCGCATCCTTGGTGTGGTCGAGTTCGGCGTCGAGATAATGATATTCGCGGGTCTTCGCGTCATAATAGAGGATCGAGACCCCGCCCGCGAGCGTTGTCATCTGCGGTTCGATCACCGCCTGCATAGGCACCGCGGTCAGCACGGCGTCGAGCGCGGTGCCACCCTTCTTCATCACCTCGACCATTGCCTTGGTCACTATGGGGTTCGACGAGGACGCCATCGCCGATTTGGCGTGGACCGCGGGCTTGGCGCCCTGTTCCTGCGCGAGCGCCGGCGCAGCAATTATCACGAGCCCGAGCGTGACCAGCAATCGATAGCGTCTATCCATTTTGCGACCCCCTGTTTCATTGTCGGATTAGCCGTGCGTCAAACCGTCCCTTTGGCTGTTTCGGGGGCTGAAGCGGGCGTGAAGATGCGGACGCCGAAAACGGGGCCGCAGCGTGTGGTGTCATTGGCGGGCTGGAAGCGGACCATGACGCTGTCCTTGCCGCGGGTCAGGTCGGCCGGGATCGGATAGTCGATCGTGAAAAATTCGCCGGGGTGTCCGCCATCGAGCGCCTGCGTCGCGATCTTTGTCCCGTCGATCAATATATCGAACAGCTTGCTCCGCTCTTCGCCCCAATAGGTCGCCTGCAGCACCAGCGGCCCCGGACGCACTTTCGCCCGATATTCGAAAAAGCCGAAGGTCCTCGCATCGCGGCCGTGGCGCCCGCGATAGGTGACGGCATAGCTGTTCTTTGCGGTCAGTGCATGGTCGCGCTCGGGCTGCATCTCGCCGAGGTTCATCACGTCGACCGAGCGGCGCGCGAGGTCCTGCTGGCGCGCCTGTTCGGCGGCGAATGCGACCTGCTCGCGCGCCCAGCCCGCGTCGTCGAAGCTTTTGAAATAGACGGCGGTGCGGCGATCGCGCTGCTGGAAGAAGGGCGCGAAGCGGAGGTCGGCAGGGCGTGCGATGCCGGTGGTGCGGAACGTCCCCGCCGCCGCGTCGACGGGCGCGAAGCCCGTGAGAAGGTCGGCGGCGACCAGCGCGGGCGCGGGCCCATCGAACGGCCGGTCGGCGGGGCCGAGGTCGGCGGCGAGGACGACGGGGCCGTGGAGCAGCGCGACGGTCGACGCATCGTCGTTCGCGCTCTCGCTGCGCAGCCGCATCGGCAGCGTCAGCGCGACGCGGTCGCCCCTCACCCAGCGGCGGCGGATCACCGCATAATCGCCCGGGGTGCCCGCGGGTACGGGCTTGCCGTTCACGGTCAGCACCGCGCCCTCGCACCAGCCGGGGATGCGCAGCGCGACCGCGAAGTCACGCGGGCGATCGAGCGTTTCGAGCGTGATCGCTATCTCCTCGCCGAACGGATAGGCAGTCTCCATCCGGAAGGCGGCGCCTTGCTCCCTCCAATCGACGGTCGAGGCGATGTAGAGGTTCACGAGCAGCGTATCGCCGCTCTGCCACCACACCGAATCGCCGTGCTTGGCGTGGCTTTCCATCCCCGACCCGACGCAGCACCAGAAATCGTCGAAGGGTTTCGAAAATTTGCGTGCCGACCCCGACATCAGCGGCACCATATAGGCGAACATGCCCGTCGCCGGGTCCTGATGCGCGAGGATATGGTTGGTGTGCGCGCGCTCATAATAATCGAACAGCCGCGCCTCGGGCCGCCAACCGTAGAGATGGCGGGTGAGCTTGAGCATATTATAGCTGTTGCAGCTTTCGCACGTCTGCTCGGTGATATGTTTCGAGATCGTCCGCGGCGCCGGGAAATATTCGCGGTCGGCGTTGCCGCCGATGACATAGCTATAGTCGCGGATCACCGTTTCCCAGAAGAAGCGCGCTGCCGCCGCGTCGCCCGCCTTGCCGGTCAGCTCGTGCAGCCGCGCGAGGCCGATGATCTTCGGGATCTGGGTGTTGGCATGGATCCACGGCAGCGAATCCGTGCCCTCGCTGAGCGGGTCGAGTATCTTGCGGTGGCGCAGCCGCTCGGCGAGGCGCAGCCAGCGGGGGTCTTTCGTGCGGGCGTGCAGCTCGGCAAAGCTCTCGTTGATCCCGCCATGCTCGCAATCGAGTATCTGCTGGACCTGATCGTCGTTCAGCGCCGCAAACACGCCATCGATGTAAGTGCCAAGTCCGACCGCGACGGGTAGCGCCCTGGCATTGCCGCAAAGCTCCTGCGCGTCGAACAATCCGGCGAACAATTTGTGCCAGTTGTAGAAGGGCACCCAGCAGCCGTTGAGGTCAAATCCCATCGAACGGATGTCGCCGCGCGTCAGCTCGGCGAAGATCGTCTTGCCGTCCTCGACGACATCGCCGCGCTTGCGCGTGAAACCCGCGACATAGCCGTCGCCATGCGCCGCCTGCGCCGCGGCGAGCTCGCTCACGATATAATCGACGCGCGTCTTGCATTCCTCGTCGCCCGTTTGCGCGTACATCAGCGACAAGGCGGTCAGATAATGGCCGAGGCTGTGCCCGGCGATGGTGTCGCTTTCCCACCCGCCATAGACCGCGCCCTTGGGTTCGAGCCCCGCGCTGGCGCGAAAATTATGCAGCAGGCGGTCGGGTTCGAGTGCGTGCAGGTAACGGCGATTGCCCTCGATCGCCTCAAGCCAGGGCGATTCGAGGAGGCGGACGGCCGACAGGGGCAGCGGTTTGGCTGGCCCGAAAGTCGTGGTCGAAACGGGCGCGGCGCGGGCGAAAACAGGGACAAACGCGGCGGCTGCGGCGCCCGCGAGCAGGGTGCGGCGATCGACGTGCCATATTTGCATCATGCTCCCCTGAGACTTCGCTCGCCTTGGCAACAGCATATTATATAGTATACGAATTTAGCAAGCGGCTATAATGGCCCTTGGAACATTTGCTGTGAGATGAGTGATGAGCGACGAAAAAGTCCGACTTTCGCTGGATGACGTGGCGACGCTGTCGCGCGAAATCCTGACGCACCACGGCCTCGCGCCCCAGCATGTCGAGGCGGTGACCGAAACCATCGTCGCCGGCGAACGCGACGAATGCGCGAGTCACGGGATTTATCGCCTGCTCGTTTGCGTCAACACGCTGAAAACAGGCAAAGTGATCAAGGATGCCGCCCCCCTCGTGTCCGATATCGCGCCCGCGCTGGTTCGCGTCGATGCGGGCGGCGGCTTTGCCCAGACCGCGTTCGGCGCGGGGCTGCCGACGCTCGTCGAAAAGGCACGGCGGAATGGAATTGCGGCGCTCGGGATCAACAATTGCGTGCATTTCGCGGCGCTCTGGCCCGAGGTCGAAGCGGTTGCCGCCGCGGGCCTCGTCGCCTTCGCCTGCACCCCCAGCCACGCGTGGGTCGCGCCCGCCGGCGGCATCAAGCCCTTGTTCGGCACCAACCCGATCGCGTTCGGCTGGCCGCGCCCTGGCGCCTATCCCTATATCTTCGACTTCGCGACGAGCGCGGTCGCGCGCGGCGAGATCGAACTGCATCGCCGCGCGGGCAAGCCGATTCCCGAAGGCTGGGGCATCGACGCCGAAGGGCGGCCGACGACCGATGCCAAGGCCGCGCTCGACGGCGCGATGCTGACGTTCGGCGGGCATAAGGGGTCGGCGCTCGCGACGATGGTCGAACTGATCGCGGGGCCGCTGATCGGCGATCTCACCAGCGCCGAATCGATCGCGCTCGACGATGGCGCCGGCTCATCGCCGATCGGCGGCGAATTCATCCTCGCGATCGATCCCGCGGGCTTCCTCGGCGCCGAGGCGGCGAAGCATATCGAACGTGCCGAAGCGGTATTCGACGCGATCACCGGGCAAGGTGCGCGCTTACCTTCCCAGCGCCGCTTCGAAGCCCGCGCGCGCAGCCTCGCCAATGGCGTGCAGGTGCCGCGCCCGCTCTACGACGACGTGCGCGCGCTGCTGGGCTAGCTCAGCCGAACGGCCGGTCGATCGCGGGCGAGGGTTCGGTGAACCATTTGGCGCCGCTTTCGGTCATATAGAAATGATCCTCGAGCCGGATGCCAAAGCGGTCGGGGATAACGATCATCGGCTCGTTCGAAAAACACATGCCGGGTGCGAGCGGGGTCGTGTCGCCGCGCACCAGATAGGCGGGCTCGTGGATCGACAGCCCGATGCCGTGGCCGGTGCGGTGCGGCAGGCCGGGCAAGCGATAGTCGGGGCCGAGCCCCGCTTTCTCCAGCACGGCGCGTGCCGCGGCATCGACCGCCTCGCACGGCGCGCCGGGCAGCGCGGCGTCGAAGGCCGCGGCCTGCGCTTCCTGCTCGAGCGCCCAGATATGCCGCTGCTCCGCATCGGCGTCGCCGAAGACATAGGTGCGGGTGATGTCCGAATGATAGCCTTCGACGACGCAGCCGACGTCGATCAGCACGACGTCGCCTTCGTGCAATTGCGCGTCGCCGGGAAGCCCGTGCGGAAAGGCGGTCGAACGGCCGAACTGGACGATGCAGAAGCTGTTGCCGCCCGGCGCTCCGATTTTGCGGTGCGCCTCCTCCAGAAAGCGCGTGACCTCGCTCGCGCGGATGCCGGGGGCGAGGATGCGTGCGGCGCGGCGATGCACTTCGAGCGTCATCGACTTCGCCTGCTGGAGCAGCGCGAGTTCGGTGGCGGATTTGACCATCCGGCAGCCGTCGACAATCGGCCCGCCGTCGACGATGTCGAGCGCCGGACCGGCGCGGCGGATGCGATCGACGAACAGGAACGCCATGCCCGGATCGATTGCGAGCCTGGTCGCACCAATCTCGCGCAAGGCACCGACCACCAGTTCGGACGGACTCTCATCCTCCTCCCACAATCGCAACTCGACCTCGATCTTGAGGTCGGCCTCGAGCGTGCCAAGCTCGAACGCGGGCGCGATGACGATGGGTTTTCCCGTGCGCGGCAGCAGCATCGCGACGAGCCGCTCGCTCGCGCCCCACGGGATGCCCGCGTAATAGCGCAGGCTCGCGCCCGCCCCGACCAGCAGCGCATCGGCGCCGTTCGCGTGCATCAGCCGCCGCGCCTTTTCGATGCGCTCCTCGCGCTCCGCCGCTGTGATCGGCGCGGCACGATCGGCCCAGGGGGTGATGGCGGCGAGTTCCTGTGCGGCGGTCGATCCGCCGATTCCGTTGGTCATGTCAGGCTCCAAAACGCTTGAGGTCGAAGGGGGTGAGGTCGAAGGGCGGCGCGTCGCCAGCAACGAGCGCGGCGATGGCATCGCCCGTCGTCGCGGCGAGGGTCAGGCCCAGATGCTGGTGGCCGAATGCATAGAAGAGGTTCGCCGCACGGTCGCTTTGCCCGATCGCGGGCAGATAGTCGGGCAAGGTCGGCCGCGCGCCCATCCATTCGATACCGGGCAATCCGAAGGACAGGCCGAGCGCCGTGAGATGCTTGCGCAGCCGCGCCCATTTGCGCGGGTCGGCGGGGCTGGCGCCGCGGCCGAATTCGACGAAACTCGCCGCACGCAGCCCCGAGCGAAAGCGGGTGACGATCATCGACCGGTCTTCGAATACCACCGGCGGCATATCGTGCGGCCAGCCGGTGTCGGCCGACTGGATATGATAGCCGCGCTCGGCGATGATCGGCACGCGCTGCCCGATCGACGCCATCAGCGCGCCCGACGCGGCGCCGCCCGCGATCACCATCGCGTCCGCGGTGTGGCGTGTACCGTCGACGGCGATGGCGACGGCGCGGCCGTCCTCGATCGCCAGCCGGTCGATCCTCGCCGCGATTCGCGAACCGCCGGCCGCATCGAAGCCCGCGCGCAGCGCCTCGCCCAGCGCGTCGAGATCGGCGATCTGGCCCGATCCCGCAATATGGACCGCTCCCGCGACCGGCGCCGAGGTGAGCGCGGCCAACCGCGTCTTCTCGGCGGAGGTCGCATCGCGCATCCTCGCTTGGCCAATGTCGGTCGCCGCCCAGTGTGCGCGGCCGGCTTCGGCGCTCGCAGCGCTTTCCCACAGGATATAATGGCCATCCTCGACGAGCAGGTCGTCCGCCCCGATTCGGCCCAGCAGCCGGCGCCACGAGCCCATCGCATCGCCCAGCGCCTGACCGAGCGCCGCGCGGCCGGCCGCGAAGCGCGCGGGGCTCGTCGCGGCGACGAGCCGCAGCGAGAAGGGCAGCCACGCACCGATATCGCGCCATGGCAAGGACAGCGCGCCGCCGCGCCAGAACAGGCGGCGCGGCATCGAGCGGATCGTCGCGCGCGACGCGAGCGGTTCGACCTGTTCGATGGCGATATGGCCCGCATTCCCCCATGATGCGGCAGGGGATGCCGAGGGCGAATCGATCAATGTGACTGAAATATCGCGTTTTTGTAGCGCGAGAGCGGTGGCGAGTCCGACGACGCCACCGCCAATTACGACGGCATTCTGCGGATCGGACGAGCGGGATGGAAAATCATTTGGCATCTTGTATCATATACCGTATACGATCTGAAGCTTCAACGGAGGTAATGAATGAGCGTGATAAGGACACTGTGGGAGGGCGTATATCCCGCAGCTACCACTCAATTCGCCGAAGATCTGTCGGTCGATTATGATGCAACCCAGCGCGTGCAGAGCGCGCTTGTCGATGACGGGGTGACCGGGCTCATCATTCTCGGCACGTGCGGCGAGAATAATTCGCTCGAGCCCGACGAAAAGCGGAATATCCTGAAAGGTGCGGTCGAGGCGGTTGCCGGGCGCGTGCCCGTCGTCGCGGGCGTGTCCGAACTCACCACCGCGCGCGCGATCCAATATGCGAAGGATGCCGAAAAGCTCGGCGCCGATGCGATCATGCTCCTGCCCGCGATGGTCTATGTGCCGACCCCCGAAGAGCTGCAGGCGCATTTCCGTGCCGTTGCCGAGGCGACCTCGCTGCCGGTCATGCTCTATAACAATCCGCCCGCGTACCGCGTCGACGTCGATTTCGCGACGCTCGAGGCGCTGCGCGACGTGCCCAACATCGTCGCGATCAAGGAAAGCGCGCCCGATCCGCGCCGCTTCACCGACGTCTTCAACCGTTTCGGCAATCGCTATACGGTGATGGCCGGGCTCGACGACGTCGCGCTCGAGGGCCTGTTCCTCGGCGCCAGCGGCTGGGTTTCGGGCCTGACGAGCGCCTTCCCGACCGAATCGGTCCGCCTTGTCGCGGCCTTCAACGAGGGCAGACATGACGAGGCGCTGGCGATCTATCGCTGGTTCATGCCGCTTCTCCATCTCGACGCCGACCGCGATCTGGTCCAGTCGATCAAGCTCGCCGAAGAGATCATGGGACGCGGCTCCGAACGCGTCCGCATGCCGCGCATGCCGCTCGCCGGCCAGCGCCGCAAGGATGTGATCGCGATGGTCGAAAAATGCGCGGCGACCCAGCCGAGCAAGATCGCAGCCTGACGGGCCAGGGAGAGTCCATGCGCCACACCTTCTTCTGCATCGACGGCCACACTGCCGGCAATCCGGTCCGGCTGGTCGCCGGTGGTGCGCCGCTCCTCCGCGGTGGGTCGATGGGCGAGCGGCGCCAGGACTTTCTCGACCGGTTCGACTGGATCCGGACGAGCCTTTGTTTCGAACCGCGCGGGCACGACATGATGTCGGGCGGATTTCTTTATCCGCCCACTCAGCCGGACAGCGACATCGGCATCCTGTTCATCGAAACGAGCGGCTGCCTTCCGATGTGCGGCCACGGGACGATCGGGCTGATCACCTTCGGGCTCGAGAATGGGCTGATTACCCCGCGGGTGCCCGGCAAGCTGCGCGTCGAGGTTCCCGCGGGGACGATCGACATCGAATATGGCACCGAGGGCGATCGGGTTGCGTGGGTGCGGATCCGCAACGTGCCCTCCTATCTCGCGGCCGAGGGGATCGAAATCGACGTCCCCGGCTTCGGCCGGCTCAAGGTCGATGTCGCCTATGGCGGCAATTATTATGCGATCATCGAGCCGCAGGGACCCTATATCGGCCTCGATGCGCTCGGCGCGTCGCGGATCGTCGATCTCAGCCGCACCATTCGCTCGCTGATGCAGGCGGCGTACGAGCCGGTTCACCCGGTCGACGACCGCATCCGCGGCGTCAGTCATGTGATGTGGACCGACCGCCCCAAAGGCGAAGGCGCCGACGGCCGCAACGCGGTTTTCTATGGCGAGCGCGCGATCGACCGCAGCCCGTGCGGCACCGGCACGTCGGCGCGGATGGCGCATCTCGTCGCCAAGGGACGGCTGCAGGTTGGCGACCGTTTCGTCCACGAAAGCTATATCTGCAGCCGCTTCATCGGACGGGTCGAGGACAGCGCGATGCTCGGCGATACGCCCGGCATTATTCCCTCGATCGAGGGATCGGCGATCGCGACCGGATTCAACACGATCTGGGTCGATCAAGCAGACAGCTTCTGGAATGGATTTTCGGTGCTATGAGGTCTGTATGAGCCTCATCATCCGAAACCTGTCCGACCAGCTGGTGGACCTCGTCCGCGACCGCATCCTTTCGGGCGGCGTTTCCAGCGAACATGCAATCCGCCAGGACGCGCTCGCCGCCGAACTCGGCGTCAGCAAGATTCCGCTACGCGAAGCGCTCGCCCGCCTCGAAGAGGAAGGGCTGGTCCGATCACAGGCGAACCGCGGCTTCTTTGTGCGGTCGCTCAGCGCTTCGGAGGCGCAGGAAGTCTATGAGCTGCGTATCAAGCTGGAACCCGACGCCACCGCGCGCGCCGCGCTGCTCGCGACCGAGGCCGATCATGCCCATGCGATCGAAACGCTCGATACGCTCGACCATGTCACCGATGAACATGGCGACGGGGTCGGCGCCTTCAACCGCGCTTTCCACCGCGCGCTGTTCCGCCCGTGCGGCCAGCCGGTCACGATCACCATTCTCGAGCGCCTGCAGGTGCTCTCCGAACGCTATGTGCGCGTCCACCTCGAACCGCTGGGGCGCGACGAGCGCGCGAACGAGGAACATCACCAGCTGCTCGAGGCCTGGCTTGCGCGCGACGCGGACAAGATTTCGGTGCTGGTCGAAGCGCATATCCGCAAGACGCTGGACGATCTCAGGCAGCAGCTCGTCGACGATTAACAGGGGGCCGGCTGCCGTCGGCTCCAGACAAGGGAGGAGCAATAGGTGGCAGCAGGTTTTTTCGGGCCGATAAAGCCCATCGCGGTCGCGCGGCAGGAGGCGGGGCATAGCCTGCGCGCCACGCTCAGCTGGCCGCATCTTGTGGCGCTGGGGGTCGGCGCGATCGTCGGAACGGGTATCTACACGCTGACCGGGGTCGGCGCCGAGCGCGCGGGTCCCGCGGTGATCCTCGCCTTTGCCATTGCCGGTGCGGTCTGCGCCTGCGCCGCGCTCGCCTATGCCGAACTTGCGACGATGATCCCCACGTCGGGCAGCGCCTATACCTATACCTATTCGGTGCTCGGCGAGACACTCGCGTGGATCGTCGGGTGGAGCCTGATCCTCGAATATTCGCTTGCCTGTTCGACCGTCGCGGTCGGCTGGTCGGGTTATCTGGTCGGCTGGATCCAGTCGGCGGGCATCCATCTGCCCCCCGCCCTGCTATCCGGCCCGCACGCCGGCGGCATCGTCAACCTGCCCGCCGTGCTCGTCGCGCTCGGGGTGGCGGGCATGCTGATGGCCGGGACGCGCGAAAGCGCGACGCTCAACATCATCCTCGTGGTGATCAAGCTCGTCGCGCTGTCGATCTTCGTCGCCTTTGCGGCGCCCGCCTTTAACGCCGATAACCTCCAGCCCTTCATGCCCTACGGCTTTGCCAGCCATGTCGACGCGAGCGGCGCGACCAAGGGGGTGATGGCGGCCGCCGCGATCGTCTTCTTCGCCTTCTATGGCTTCGACGCGGTCGCGACCTCGGCCGAAGAGACCAAGAATCCCAAGCGCGACCTGACGATCGGCATCATCGGGTCGATGGCGATCTGCACCCTCATCTACATGCTCGTCGCGATCAGCGCAGTCGGCGCGATGCATTATACGACGCTCGGCAATTCGCCCGAGCCGCTCGCGCTGGTGCTCCGCACGCTCGGCCACCCGGTCGCCTCGCACCTCGTCGCGCTCGCGGCGCTCATCGCCTTGCCGTCGGTCATCCTCGTGATGATGTACGGCCAGAGCCGCGTCTTCTTTGTGATGAGCCGCGACGGCCTGCTGCCGCGTTCGCTGAGCCGCGTGTCCGAACGCACGGGGACGCCGGTGTTCGTCACCGGCGTGACGGGCGTCTTCGTCGCTGGCGTCGCGGGTTTCTTCCGCCTCGACGAAATCGCCGAGCTGGCCAATGCGGGCACGCTGATCGCCTTCATCGCGGTCGGCGTCTGCCTGATGGTGCTGCGCAAAAAGGCGCCCGACCTGCCGCGCGTGTTCCGCTGCCCGGCGCCCTATCTGGTCGGCACGCTCGCGGTGCTCGGCTGCCTCTATCTGCTGTTCAGCCTGCCCAGCATGACGCTGGTCCGCTTCCTCGGATGGAACATCCTCGGCGTCCTCGTCTACTTTGCGTATGGCCGCGCGCGCAGCCTCGCACGGCGCGATCAGGCGGTCGTAGGGATCTGACGTCCCGGGCGGTTATCGCCGTCCAGCCGAACGAACGAAGGGCTATGGCGCAGCGATGCGCCATAGCCCCTTTGCTTTCCGCGCTGCCCGCCCGCGATCGTATATCAAATCCGGTCTTGCTATTGTGCCCGCATCTCGCAGAATGATTTTTTTCACGAGGATTTGAACCCATGCATCGTCGTACGCTTCTCGCTGCCGTTCCGGCTGCCGCATTGCTGCCGACGGCCGGCTTCGCGCAGGGCGGCCAGCCCAAGCCCGCCCCCAAGGCGAGCGGGTCGGCGCCGCCGGTGTGGGAAGCGGGCGAGGATCGGTTTGTCCGGCCCGACGTTCAGGGCGGCGACCGGCCGGTCGGTGCAAGCTTCGCCTCGCGCACCGCGGCCTATGGCCTGAGCGGTGCAGCAGGCACCGCGCATCCGCTCGCGACGCAGGCGGGGATCGACATATTGAAGCGCGGCGGGTCGGCGGTCGACGCGGCGATCGCGATCAACGCGTGCCTCGGCCTGCTCGAACCGACCGCGAACGGCATCGGCGGCGACGTCTATGCGATGATCTGGGACCCCAGGACAAAGAAGCTCGCGGGGCTTGCCGGGTCGGGGAAAAGCCCGCGCGGGCTCGACCTCGCGACGGTGCGCAGCCGCGCGAAGGGCGGCACGCTGCCCGCCTATGGCGCGATCAGCGTGTCGGTGCCCGGCGCGGTCGACGGTTGGTGGACGATGCACCAGCGTTACGGGAAGCTGCCGTGGAAAGAGCTGTTCGAACCCGTCATCGCATATGCCGAGGCGGGCGCGCCGGTGCCCGACATGATCGCTTATTACATCCGCCGCGCGCTCGCCAATTTCCGCCAGCCCGGCCGCGGGATCGAGGAAATCGACAATGCGATGCGCACTTATGGGGTCAATGACGGCAAGGGGCCGAACGCGGGGCAGATATTCCGCAACCCCGACCTGGCGCGCACCTTCCGCCTGATCGCCGAAGGGGGCCGCGATGCCTTTTACACCGGCGAGATCGCGCGCACGATCGACAGCTATTTCAAACGGATCGGCGGCTGGCTGCGTTACGAGGATCTCGCCGCGCACAAGTCCGAATGGATCGAGCCGCACAAGACCGGCTATCACGGCACCGACGTCTATGCGCTCGGCGCGAACACGCAGGGCATCGCGACCTTGCAGATGCTCAACATCCTCGAGAATTTCGACCTCAAGGGCGCGGGCTTTCAGTCGGCGCTGTCGATCCATTTGCAGGCCGAGGCCAAGCGCCTCGCCTATGAGGACCGCGCGCGCTACTACGCCGATCCGCATTTCGCCAAGGTGCCCGTCGAATGGTTGGTGTCGAAGGACTATGCCGCCGAGCGCGCCAAGCTGATCCGCCCCGACCGGCTGCTGTCGCCGGTCTATCCGGGGAAGGCGCCGAGCCGCGGCGACACCACCTATTTCAGCTGCGCCGACAAGGACGGCATGATGGTGTCGATGATCCAGTCGAACTTCCGCGGCATGGGGTCGGGGCTGGTCGCCGACGGGCTGGGCTTCATGTTTCAGGATCGCGGGCAGTTGTTCAGCCTGCAGGACGGTCATCCGAATATCTATGCGCCGGGCAAGCGGCCGTTCCAGACGATCATCCCGGGTTTCGCGGCGCGCGGCGACGTGCCGTGGATGAGCTTTGGCGTAATGGGCGGCGACATGCAGCCGCAGGGACAGGCGCAGATCATCATCAACCGCGTCGATTACGGGCTGGAGATTCAGGCGGCAGGCGATTCGCCGCGCTGGCACCATGAGGGATCGTCCGAAACGATGGGCGAGGATTCGCCGGGCGACGGCATCAACGGCGTGCTGCGGCTTGAGAGCGGTGTACCTGCGGCGACGCAGCGGCAGCTGGCCGACATCGGCTGGACGCTCGGCGAGTCCGACGGTGGTTTCGGGCGCTACCAGTGCGTCGAGCATCGCATGGATGGCAAGACGCGCGTCTATGCCGCGGCGAGCGAGATGCGCGCCGATGGGTGTGCGCTCGCTTATTGAGGCCGGTCCCGTCATCGCGAAACAAAGAGGGCGGCCGCATCGCTGCGGCCGCCCCAGTGTCAGGATGACGGAAATTCTTCAGGGCGCGCTGACGGCCTCGGGCAGCGCGGGGTTGAAGCCCGGCGGGTTGACCCCGCCGTCGGCGATGAACTGGTCGAGCCGCGCTTCGAGCACCGGCAGCGGCACCGAGCCCAGCGCGAGGATCGCGTCGTGGAAGTTGCGCTGGTCGAACTTGTCGCCGAGCGCGGCTTCGGCTTCGGCGCGCTTGCGGCGGATCAGCATCTCGCCGAGCTTGTACGCCAGCGCCTGTCCGGGCCATGCGATATAACGATCGATCTCGGTCGTGATCTCATGCTCGGACAAGGCGGTGTTGCCGCGCAGATAGTCCTGCGCCTGCTGACGGCTCCAGCCATAATGGTGGAGGCCGGTGTCGATCACGAGCCGTGACGCGCGCCACATTTCATAGGAGAGGCGGCCGAAATCCTCGTACGGCGTCTCGTACATGCCGAGCTTGCTGCCCATCCATTCCCAATAGAGCGCCCAACCCTCGCCATAGCCCGAAAAACCGGTGGCGCGCCGGAATGCCGGGCGGCGCGTCGCTTCCTGCGCGACCGCCGACTGGAAGCTGTGCCCCGGATTGCATTCGTGGATGGTGAGCGCGGTCAGCGTGTAGAGCGGCCGCGACGGCAGGTCATAGGTGTTCATCAGGCAGCTTTCGAGCCCGCCGCGCCCGCCGGTATAGATCGGCGCCAGTGCGGGCGGCACCGGCAGGATCGCAAAGCGGCGCCGCGGCAGGAAGCCGATCGTCTCGGGCAGCTTCGCGTCCATCCGCTTCGCCACATAGGAGGATTTGGCGAGCAGTTCGTAAGGCGTCTTGGGATAGAATTGCGGGTCGGTGCGCAGGAATTTGAGGAACGCCGGCATGTCGCCCTTAAACCCGGTGCTCGCCTTCACCTGCTCCATCTCGGCCTTGATCCGCGCGACCTCCTTGAGCCCCATCTGATGGATCTGCTCGGGCGTCAGATCGAGCGTCGTAAAACCCTTGATCTGCGCCTGATAGAAGGCCGGGCCGTCGGGTTGCTTCTCGCCCGCCAGCGTGGTGCGCGCCTTCTTCATATAGTCGTCGCGGATGAAAGCGTAGAGCTTGGCATAGGCGGGCGCGACGGTCTCGCGGATCACCTTCTCCCCCTCGGCGCGCAGCGCGGCCTGTTCGGCGGCGGGGATCGTCGAGGGCATTTCCTTGAACGCGTCGTAGAATGAGTTGGTCTGATCGGCGGGCAGGTAGGGCTTGATCGTCACGTCGCGGCCCTGCACCGCGATCTGCGGCACGCTGAAGCCGCGCGCGAGCCCGGCGCGCATATTCGCGGTCTGCTCGTCGAAGAAGCGCGGGATGTCACGCATCCGCGCGATATAGTTGCGATACGCCTGCGCGGTCGCGAAGCCGCCGCTGCGCGGATTGAGCCCCGACCAGAAGAAGGTGTCGGCGTTGAACGGCGCCTCATAGGTCTTGTATTTGATGTCGTTCGCCATCGTTTCGATCGACTGGCGGAACACCGCGGCGTTGACCTTCTCTTCCGGCGAAAGCCGATCGGCGGGGATCGTATCGAGTTCGGCGAGCGCCTTGGTCCAGTAATCGAGCCGTGCCTTTTGCGTCGCGGCGTCGACCCTGGGCAGATGCGTCGGGCCGTCGCCATCGCCGCCGCGCTCACTGCGCAGCCCCTGCTGCTGACGCCAGTCCCATTCGCGCTCGTACAGCGCCTTCAATCGTGCATCCGCGTTGCCCGACGTGGGCGCCTGTGCGGTCGCTGCCTGCGCGGTAAAGGCCGCCAGCGCCAGCGCGACCGTCCGCGCCACCGAAACTCGGTTCATTGTCTTCTCCCTTTGTCCGTTCGGATCAGTTCGCGGTCCCTGCATTTTCGATCACCATCGGGCCGGGCGGCAAACCGCGCTCGGCCTTCGATTTCGCCACCATGTCGCGGATTTCGGCGCGCAGCTTCGCCGCGTCGTAGATGATGCCGTCCTTGATCGTGTAGGCGATGCCGCCGACGCGCTCGACCTTGCCCGTCGCATCGTTCAGCTTCACCGATCCGGTGCCGAACAGCAGCTTGAGGTTGGCGAGCGGATTGCCCTTCACGACGACGAGGTCGGCCTTGCGCCCGACGCGGATCGTGCCGACCTGATCGTCATGGCCGAGCAGCCGGGCGCCTTCCTGCGTCGCGGCGTGGATCACCTCGAGCGAGCTGAAGCCCGCCTCGCGCATCAGCTCCATTTCCTGGACATAGCCGAAGCCATAGAGGTTATAGATATAGCCGGCGTCGCTGCCGATCGTCACCCGGCCGCCGCGATTCTTGTAATCGTTCACGAAGCGCATCCAGCGGCGGTAATTGTCCTTCCATGCCATCTCATGCTCGGTGGTCCAGTCGAACCAGTAAGCGCCGTGGTTGACGCGGCTCGGGCGATAGAAATCCCACAATGCGGGCATCGTATATTCGTCGTGCCAGCTCGCGCGGCTCATGCGCATGAAGTCGCGGCTGGTCAGGTACGCGGTGAAGGTCGGGTCGAGCACGAATTTGCGCTCGAGCAACGTATCCATCACCTTGTTCCATGCGTCCGATCCGGGCTCGGCGGTTTGCGCCCACAGCTTCCCGGCTTCGCCGAAGCGCATCTGCTCGTCATTGTTGATGAAGTCGGTCGGAAAGGACTGGACGCGCTTGTCGGTGAACATCGCCTCGGGCAGCCCATACCAATGCTCCATGCTTTCGAGCCCGGCTTCGGACGTGTCGAGCACATCGGCATAGGCGACGAGCTGCTGCGCATGGTGCATCGTGCTGTGCAGCCCCTGCTTCTTCGTCTCGTCGATCGCGGCGTAAAGCACATCCTCGGGCGCGCCGCCGATGAACTTGATCCCGTCGGCGCCGCGCTTCTTCGCTTCCTGAATGACGGCGCGCGCGGTCGCCGCGTCGTTCACCGGCCCGCGAATCTGGTGGAACATCGGATAGATGTCGATGCGCGGCGCGACGATCTCGTTGTGCTCGCTGCGCTTCTTGATGTCGACCAGCCATTCGATCGGGTGCCCGCTGCCAAGGTCGCGGACCGAGGTGATGCCGTGGGCCATCCACAGCTTCAGGATATAGTCCGACGGCACCTTCTGCGAATCGCTGAGCGAATGAAGGTGGACGTGCGCGTCGACGAAGCCCGGCATCACATAATAGCCGGTGAGGTCCATCTCCTGATCGCCGGGCGCGGCGCGCTCGGTGGGATCGATCGCGCCGGGGACGCCGATCGACTTGATCTGCGCGATGCGGTCATTCTCGATCACGATATCGAACGGCCCCTGCGCGGGCGCGCCGGTGCCGTCGATCATGGTGACGTTGCGCAGCACGACGCGCTTGAACGGACCGATTCCTTCGGTGCGCGCGGGGATCGGGTCGGCCGCCGTCTGTCCGGCCGGGGCGGGCGCCGCTGCGGTGGTGACGGGGAGGACGGCGAATAAAGAAGCGGCCGCCATCAGGGCGGCGATACGACGCGGTTTGAAGGTCATATGATCGGGCCTTCCATCATCGGGAAAAGAAAGGCCGGCGGAGCAGTGACGCGCCGCCGGCCGGGAGCAAGTTTTTAGAACTTCATCCGGACACCGGCGAAATAGCGCCGGCCCAGCGTGTCATAGAGCGACACGTCGACGTTGGCGTCGCCGACGAAGGTGGTGCCGAGGATCGGCGGCATCTTGTCGAGCAGATTGTCGACGCCGGCGAAGAAGGTGAAATTGTCGTTGATCTCGAACGTGCTGGTCAGGTCGAAATACCAGGTGGCCGGGGCCGTCTTGATATTGGTGGTGGTGACCGTCGGGAACACTTTGAGGCCGCCGATCATCCGGGCCTGACCGCGGATGCTCAGCGGACCGCTGGTATAGGCGGCGCCGAGGTTGAGCTTGAAGTCCGGAACGATAAACCCGCCGGTGCCGGTCGAGCAGCCCGCGCCATAGAAGCCGGCGCAATCCTGCGGCGCGACGGTGCTGAGCACCTGCGTCGAGCGTTCGAACAGCCAGCTGGCAACGCCGGTCAGGCGCAGCTGGGCGTCGTCACCGAGCGCCGCGGGAAGCGGGATGGTGTAATCGCCCTGCACGTCGAGACCGCGGACCCTGAGCGCACCGATATTATTCTGGTTGGTACGGACATAGTCGATCTGGCCGCTGGAGAGGCGGAAGACCGACCGGCAGGTCGGGCTGTTGGCGTTGAGGCCCGTGTAGCAGTCGTTCAGCGTCTGCTGCGCGTTGATCGTCGTGATCGCGCCCTTCACCTCGACATTGAAATAGTCGACGGTGATGTTGAGGCGCGGGATGAACGGCGGCGAGATCACCGCACCGATCGTGTAGGTCGTCGACTTTTCTTCGGTGAGGTTGGGATTGCCGCCCGTTTCCTGCGTCAGCCCCAACGTCGCCTGCGTGAAGGTCGCGATGTCGCCGGCGGGGACGCCCTGCGCGACGCAGAAGTCGCGCAGCTGCTGGCTGCGTGGGTCGGTGCCGGTCAGGTTCGGACGCGCGCACGGATCGGTGCCCCCGGTGAAGCCCTGACCCACCGCCGAAAACAGCTCGTTGATGTTCGGCGCGCGGATCGCGCTGTTATACGCACCGCGAATGCGGACCCAGCTGACCGGCGCCCATTCGCCGCCGGCTTTCCAGGTGAAGACGCCGCCGACGGTCGAATAGTCCGAATAGCGCGCCGCCCCTTCGATCGCGAGCGTGTCGAAGAAGGGCGTGTCCGACAGGATCGGGATGCGGATTTCGCCGAAGATTTCCTTCACGTCGAACGAACCCGCCAGCGCGTTGTTCGACGCGGCGCCATATTCCTTGTTGAGGTCCATCGCGCTCGGCGTCGACTGATAGCTGTCCTTGCGATATTCGGCGCCGACCGCAACCGCGACCGGCCCGGCGGGCAGATCGAACAAGGTGCCGCTCAGCGAGGCGCCGGCGACCTGGCGTTCGAAGATGTCGTGGCTCGTACGCGTCGGCGTCAGATAGACGCCGGCCTGGGGGGAAATCGAACCGAGGCCGAAGATCGAGACGGGGACGCAGCCCGGAACCCCCGACCGGCAAACGACCTGGCCCGCACCGTTGACGATCGAATCGAGCCCGAGGCTGAGGCGCGTCTGGTTGATCACGCCTTCGGCCCGGGTATCGGTGCGGTTGCGCAGATATTGATAGAAAGCATCCCAGCGCCAGGTCTGTTTGCCGATGTCGAAATCGCCGCGCAGGCCGGTGGTGATCGCATAGGACTGGCGTTCGAAGAAGCTGTCGCGCGTGCCGAGCTCGTCGGCGCGGCGGCCGCCGCCGACCACGGCCGCGGTGCCGTCGCCATCGGCATCGAACAGCGCGCGATTGTTGATGAAGAAATTGCGCACTGCGGGCGACAGGCTGGCACTGGTCGCATAGTTGGGCACGAGCAGTGTCGACGACGCCGCGCCGGGCGTTACCGGCGTGAAGCTGTCGGGTGCCAGCTTCGAATTGTTGCGCGCGTTGACGAAGAAGGCTTCGGCATAAGCGGTGATATGGTCGGTGATGTCATAATGCGCCAGCGCCGAGAAATTGATGCGTTCGAGCGGGCGCTGGAGCAGGTTGAACGGCGCGTAGTTATAGGTGTCTTCGGGCTGGCAATAGGGCAGCGGCGTGCCGCCGGCGCCGAAGCGGATGCCGGTGATCGAGGTGCAGGGGCCGCTCGGCGTCATGTTGACGCCGACCAGCGCATTGCGCTGCGCCTGGCTGAGCGGGACGCGGGTGCCCGGGATGTTGCCCGAACCCGAATAGACGAGCGCGCCGTTGATTTCGGCGAGCGGAACCCGGCCGAACGGACGGTCGGCCTGCGTGATCGGATCCTGTTTCGCCCAGGCGCCCGAAATCGCGACGTTGCCGCGGCCGCCGCCCAGGTCGGCGCCGAAGGTGATGTCGATCTTTTTCGACGCGGCGTCGCCGCGGTCCGAAATGCCGGCTTGCGCCGACATCTGCAGGCCTTCGAAGCTGTCGTCGAGGATGAAGTTCACCGCGCCCGCGATCGCGTCCGAACCATAGACGGCCGACGCGCCGCCCGTGATCACCTCGACCCGCTTGATCAGCGCGTCGGGGATGCTGGTCAGGTCGACCGAGCCGTTCGAGTTCGCCGGAATGAAGCGGCGACCGTTGATCAGCGTCAGCGTGCGCGTTTCGCCCAGCCCGCGCAGATTCGCGGTGAGCACGCCCGCGCCGCCGCCGTTGTTGACGGTCGAGGTGTTGCCCGAGGCGAGCTGCGGGAATTCGTTCATCGTCTTTTCGAGCGTGAGGTTGCCCGACAGCTGGACGTCTTCCTGTCCGACGACCGTGATCGGGCTCGGCGCGGTCAGGTCGGTGCGCTGCAGGCGCGACCCCGTGACGATGATGTCGGTCGGCGCTTCAGCGGCGGTTTCGTCGGCCGCGACATCCTGCGCGGATGCGACGCCGGGCAGCAGGATGGTGGACAACAGGCTGGTGGCAAGAAGTATGCGGCGAAAACGGACCTGCGGATTGCTTTGATCGTAAGACATTTGGACGCTCCCTGTGTACGGCCTTTGGCCTGTCGTTGACTTCGCTCGCGCCCGCCGGCCGGCGGGCGACGTCGTTCTCCTGCACGCTTCCCCGGACGCCGCTCAGGCCCCATTTCTTGTCCGGGACCGGCGCGATTTTTCGCGCCGCGACCCGGCTGGCTGAACGGCGAACATGTCGGAGCTTTGGGCCCCTCGCTGGCAGCGGGATCGAAGGGGAAACACATCCCTTCATCGCGCGCGGGGCGGTAATCGGTGATCGTCGGAATGCCCATGCGGGCTCCGGGCATTTGAGCCTGACAGGATAGCCGGGGCGCGTGCGCGGCCATCCGCGAAAAAGCGGCGGCGCCACGCGTCGCTAATTCCTCGCGGTACTGCATCAGGACCCCTTTTTGCTATTACTGTATACGAAATACGATATACTCAATCTTCGCAGAGTCAATGCCACATGTTTCCGGGGAGGGTCGCGTGACCGCAATAAACTGTCTTAGAACCGCTTTTGTCGGCATTTTTCTGATGTTTTCCGCGCTTTTCGCCCCGGCGGCGACTCGCGCGGAGGCGCCTGCCGGGGGGCGGATCGCCATCACCGGCGTCACGCTGATCGACGGGACGGGCGCCCCGCCGAAGCCGGGCATGACCGTCGTCGTCGAAAAGGGCCGGATCGTTTCGATCGCCAAGGGCGGTGCCGATGCGACGGCGACGCAAGTCATCGACGGCCGCGGTCGCTATCTGCTGCCCGGCTTCATCGACAGCAATGTCCATGTCTCGGTCTATGGCCAGCCGGCGCGGCGCGACACCTCGCTGAAATATGCCGACCGCGGCGAGGAACTCGCGCTCGAATTCGCACAGCGCGCGCTGACCTATGGCGTGACGACGATGCGCGACAGCTATGGCGTGCTGCCGCCGATCCTGACGGTGCGCGACCGCATCGACCGTGGCGAGGTCGTCGGCGCGCGGCTGAAGGCGGCGGGCAACATCCTCGGCTGGGGCGGCCCCTTCTCGCTGACCTTCTCGCTCACCAAGGATTGGGACCTGTCGCTGTTCCAGGAGAAATGGAACGACCTGCTCGCACAGGACATGGGCGAAGAGATTATGGACATGACGCCGGGCGAGCTGCGCATCGCGATGAACCGCTATCTCGACAAGGGGGTCGACTTCATCAAATATGGCGGCACCAGCCATTTCCTCCGCCCCGCGCTGATCGGCTTTTCGCCGCGCCAGCAGGCGGTGATCGTCGAGGAAGCCCACAAGCGCGGCAAGCCGGTCGAGACGCACGCCACCAGTTCGGAAGGACTGACGCTCGCGGTCGAGGCGGGGATCGACCTGATCCAGCATCCCGAGCTGACGAGCCGCGACCTGCCCGACGATCTCATCGCGCTGATCGTGAAGAAGGATGTGCTGTGCGGGATCCGGTCGAATTACATCACCGGCGACTATCGTAAAAAGCATCTCGCCAAGCGCGCAGAACTGGAGGCGAAGATCGCGAAGATGCCGCCCCCGACGACCAGCGCCGAACGCTGGCGACGGCTCGAAATGATGGACGACAATCAGGACGTGCAGCGCCGCAACGCCGAACGGCTGATCAAGGCGGGGTGCCGGGTCACCCCGGCGACCGACAGCTTCTATGGCGACGCCCCCGAATTCCGCCGCGTGCCCAAGGGCGACGAGGCCGAGCCGGGAATCGGCACGATCCGCGCGATCGAGGGACTCGTCGAACTCGGCATGACCCCGATGGAGGCGATCGTCGCGGGCACCAAACATGGCGCCGCCGCCGCGCGCATGAGCGCCGACCTCGGCACGATCGAACCCGGCAAGATCGCCGACCTCGTCCTGCTGTCGGACGACCCGCTCGCCGACATTCGCAATATCGAAAAGGTCGAGGCGGTGATCGCGCAGGGAAAGCTTGTCGATCGCGCGCGCCTGCCCGAACATCCGCTGTTCCTGCGCAAACCCTGAGGAGAGAGAGCCCATGACGAAATGGATAAGCATGCTGCTGGCGGCGCTGCTGCTGTTCGGCGCCGCAACCCCGGCACGCGCCGACGATGCGGCGGAGAAGGCCGCGATCCTGAAGGTCGTCGCCGACATGGAGGCGGCATGGAACCGCAGCGATTTTACCGGCTATATGGCGGGCTTCTGGAACCCCGGAGTGACCTTTGTTTCGGGCGGCAAGATCCAGGACGGGTGGCAGGGCACGCTCGACCATTATGTCCGCGACTATGGCGGCTCACCCGATCGGCGCGGGACGCTCCATTTCTATGACATCGGCATCGACATCCTCGCGCCCGACGCCGCGCTGCTCATCAGCCACTATCATCTCGCGCGGCCCGAGCGGTCGCAAGAAGGGATCAACACGCGCCTGTTTCGCAAGATCGACGGCCGCTGGGTGATCGCGATGAACCATGTTTCGTCCTACGACCCGGCAGCGCCCGCCGCAAAATAGCCTGCCTCAGCCGCCGTCCGCCATACCCCCACCCTCAAACCAGCCCCATCATCCGCATCCGCGCCTTCATCGCCGCGATGAACAGCCGCACCGCGGGCAAACCGGCGCGCGACGGTTCGAACAGCAGATGCACGGGCAGCGCGGGCGGCTGCTCGTCGGCGAGCAATGAAATCAGCCGCCCCGCATCGACCGCCGCGGCAAGCTGGTAACTCAGCAAATTGGCGATCCCCAGCCCCGCCTCGGCCGCCGCCAATATGCCGTCGATGGTGTTGAGCACCAGCCGCGGGCGCGGTTCGACGCGCCAGCGCCCCGACACGAATTGCCACTCGCCCGCCGCGCGCGGCCCCATCGCCGCGATCAGATCATGCCCCGCCAGTTCGGCCACACTCGCGGGCGCGCCGCGCCGCGCCAGATAGGCGGGGCTCGCGACGAGCATCTGGCGCACCCAGCCGATCCGCACCGCCTTCAGCCCCGAATCCGCGAGCGGCCCGATACGCACCGCGACGTCGATCCCTTCCTCGACGATGCGGACATTGCGGTCGATCAGCATCATCCGCGCCGTCAGATCGCGGTGCTGCGCCATCAGTTCGCCGACGACAGGCAGCACATGCAGCCGCCCGAACATCACCGGCGCGGTCAAATGCAATTGCCCGCGCGGCTCGGCCTCCACGCCGCGCAATTCGCGCTCGGCGCCCGCAAGGTCGGCGAGGATGCGGCGCGCCTGATGGAGGAACGCAGCGCCCGCGTCGGTCAGCGCGACCGCGCGCGTCGACCGGTGAAACAGGCTCGTCCCGAGCCGCGCCTCGAGCGCCGCGATGCCCCGCGTCACCGCGGGCGGCGAGCTGCCGAGCTTGCGCGCCGCGGCGGCAAAACCACCCTCGCTCGCGACCGCGACGAACATTTCCAGCGTCAGCAATCGGTCCATGATTATTCCTGTTTATGGAATTTACTCATTCAACATTCTTCTATTATCGCTCTCATTGCAACGCTCTAGATCGGCTCCAGCGAACGACGCCGCTCCCTCCCGGCCTCGTTCGCCCCGCATTCCAAAGGTTCGACGCAATGGCGAAAAATTATCGGAAGACGCTGTTCAACGACGCGGTGCAGGCGCTCCAGGAACGTCACGGATCGCGCGCCTCCTATGCCAGGATGGACGAGGGCGCCGACGGCACCCCCGACCGGCTGACGGCGAAGGAGCTCGATTATATCGCGCTGCGCGACAGCTTCTATATGGCGAGCGTCAACGCCGACGGCTGGCCCTATATGCAGCACCGCGGCGGCCCCGCCGGTTTCCTCAAGCATATCGAGGGCAACCGGCTCGGCTTCGCCGACTATCGCGGCAACAAGCAATATATCAGCACCGCCAATCTCGCGGGCAACGACCGCGTCTCGCTGTTCCTGATGGACTATCCGAACCGCGAGCGGCTGAAACTCGTCGGCCATGCGCATAGCATCGAACTCGCCGACGATCCCGCCGCGGTCACCGCGCTGATGCCCGAGGGGTATCGCGCGACCCCCGAGCGCGCCTTCTTCATCGATGTGATCGGCTGGGAGTGGAATTGCTCGCAGCACATCACCCCGCGCTTCACCGAAGCCGAAATTTCCGCCGCGATCCGCCCGATGGCGGATGAGATCAACCAGCTGCGCGCCGAAATCGCCGCGCTCAAATCAGGGCGGCACCAGCCCACTCCCCCACCCGACCTCCCATGAGCATAAACTGTTTGGGAGGCTCGCGGCGCCACGCGTCGCCTTGAGCGGTGGGGGAGTGGGCTGGTGCCGGTCCGACGTCAGTCGGACAACAACGAAAGGAAGAAAAATGACGACAGCTTTGGCGGCCCCCCTGACTCTGGGCGCGCACCACATCGGCCTCGCCGTCCGCGACGTCGCCGAGGCGCGCGACTTTTTCGTCGAAGCGCTCGGCTATAAGGTGGCCGCCGAACGCCCCGACTATCCCGCGATCTTCGTATCCGACGGCACGACCTTGCTGACGCTCTGGCAAGTCGCCGATCCCGCAGGCGCGACCCCGTTCGACCGCCGCGCCAATATCGGCCTGCACCACCTGGCGCTGCGCGTCGCTGATTTGGGCGCGCTGCGCACCGTCTTTGCGCGCGTCCAGGGCCACCCCGGCGTGCTCATCGAATTCGATCCCGAACCGATCCGCGAAGGCGCGACGACGCATCATTTCATCTGCGCGATGCCCGGCGGCATCCGCATCGAATTCGCCACCCCCTTCGCCTGAAAGGAAGCCCCATGTCCCGCCCTCCGCTCCCGCCCTTTGACCGGGACGGCGCGCTCCTCAAAGTCCGTCTGGCCGAGGATGGCTGGAACAGCCGCGACCCTGCGCGCGTCGCGCTCGCCTATACGCCGGACAGCCTGTGGCGGAACCGCTCGACCTTCGTCACCGGCCGCGCCGCGATCACCGATTTCCTCGCCGCCAAATGGCAGCGCGAGCAGGATTATCGGCTGGTCAAAGGATTGTGGGCCTTCGCCGGCAACCGCATCGCGGTGCGCTTCGCCTATGAATGGCACGACGCCGACGGCCAGTGGTGGCGCTCCTACGGCAATGAGAATTGGGAGTTCGCCGAGAGCGGCGAGATGCGGCGGCGGATCGCGAGCATCAACGATCTCGCGATCGCCGCCGCCGAACGCCGCCTGCTCTGGCCGCGCGACGGCCAGGGCGATCCCCGGCCCGACGACCATCCGGGGCTCGAGGAACTGGGCCTTTAGCAGCGAGGAAAAACCATGCCCTACGTCAACATCCGCATCACCCGCGAGGACGCGACCCCCGAACAGAAGGCCGAGTTGATCGGCGGCGTCACCGAATTGCTCCAGCGCGTGCTCGGCAAGAATCCTGCGACCACCGTCGTGACGATCGACGAGGTCGAGACCGCCAATTGGGGATTAGGCGGATTGCCCATCCTCGCCTATCGCGCGGCGCAGGCCGCCAAGGAGACCCAGCGATGACCGCGAACAATGCCGCCCCCGCCTTTGCCACGATCATGTTCCTGACCGGGGTCGGCATCCCGATCCTTGCCGCGCTCAACGGCGGCCTCGGCGCGCGGCTCGAAAGTCCGATGGCGGCCTCGGTGATCCTCTTCACCCTCGGCCTGCTCATCGCGGTCACGGGCGCGATCGCCACCGGTTCGCTCGGGCAGGTGCGGCTGTCGCCCGATATTCCGGCGCATTTCTATTTCGGCGGCGCCTTCATGGCCTTTTACGCGATCTCGGTGACCTTCATCGCGCCGCGTTTCGGGGTCGGCAACGCAATCTTCTTCGTGCTCGTCGGCCAGCTGATCAGCGCGGCGGTCATCGACCATTTCGGCCTGTTCGGCGCGATACGTTCGGCGATCGACATCAAGCGCCTCGCAGGCATCGCGCTGATGGTCGCGGGCGTCTATCTCGCGCGGCGCACGAGCTGAATGCCGCTTTCGCCACCGCGTCCTTCCTTATTTCGTCATTCCCGCGAAAGCGGGAAACCAGCGAGCTGACGCCGCACCTGGGTTCCCGCTTTCGCGGGAATGACGAGTCTGAGGGAAGGGAAAACGTCCGCCCCCCCGGACAGCTCACATATGCGCCGTCACCTCAGGCGGGTTCCACCAATTGTTGCCCGCGCCGTCCATATACTGCACCGGCAGCGCCGCCATCTCGGCGGGCGTCAGGTCGTCGAGGCAAGCGATCGCAACCGAATAATAGGCGCCGCCGATTTCCTCGACATAACCGTGCCCGAATGACGCGACGCCGCACGTCTTGCAAAAGACATGGTGCGCGCTGTTCGACCCGAATTGATAATCGCTAAGCGCGGCGGGATCGCTCAGCAGGCGAAAGGCGTCGGGCTTGACCTGCGCGTTCCAGCCGCGCTTCTTGGTGCAGATCGAACAATTGCACTTGCTCGTCCCTTCCGACAGGTCGATGTCGGCTTCGAACTTGACCGCGCCGCAGTGGCACGAGCCGTGATAGGTCTGGGTCATCGCTAAAAATCCTCACCATATTCGGGCGCCGATCGCCTGCCGCCCCTCACCCGGCAAGGTTTAGCCGGGTCTCCTGACAGATCATGTCAGCAGGCTGTTCGGAAAAGTCGCGGTGGCGCCAGAAATCGGCCATCAGCACCGCGCGGCGGCGCCCGAAGCCCTCGTCGCCGATCCGCGCCGACGTCACCCGGTCGATGCGAAAGCTGCGGAAATCCTGGCGCAGCAGGCACCAGGCGGCGATGATATGCTTCTCTTCGAAATAGGCGAGCGCCGCGGGCCAGATCGCGCGCTCGGTCGCGGCGCCGCTCGCGTCGGCATAGCCGATGTGCAGCGTTTTTTCGGCGCGCATCGCCGCGCGCACCGTCGCGAGCAGCGGCGCGTTGATCTCGCGCCACCCGCTGCTCACCGGCCACAGCCCCGCCTCGTCGATCCGGTGCCTCAGCTCGTCGGGGCTCGCCGCCGCAATCTTCGCGAGCGCCAGCCCCGCCGCGCGCGACAGCGCCCCATCCTGCCGCCCCTCGACCCAGCGCGCACCGAGCACGAGCGCTTCGAGCTCGTCGGCAGTGAACATCAGCGGCGGCAGGAAGAACCCCGCGCGCAGCACATAGCCCACCCCCGCCTCGCCCTCGATCGGCGCGCCGAGCGCGACCAGCGCCTGCACGTCGCGATAGAGCGTACGCACCGACACGCCCTGTTCCTCGGCCAGCACCTCGGCGGTCACCGGCCGCCGCCGCCGACGCAAACTGTCGATGATCGCGAACAACCGTCCCGTCTTGTCCATCAGCGCCGCCGATAGGTCCAGCGGCGCGGCTTCGACCCGTCGATCGCCGAAATCGTCGCGGTCAGCGTATCACCGCTGCGCGCATAGGCGATGCGCTGCGGATAATCATGCGCGGCATTTTCGAAGGTCGCGCTCGTCTTGTCGTGCCGCACCAGCCGGAACGTCACCGGCGCGCCGCCCTGCGGCATCGCGATATAGGCAGGCGTGCCGTCGGCACCCGCGGCGATCCGGATGAACTCGAACTCGCGCAGGACATCGCCCTGACCCGACCGGCTCGCCCCCAGCATCATGCCGCCGCGCGGGCCGGTCCAATATTCCTCGGTCCAGCGCCCGTTCGCCTCGCTCACCCACTGTCCCGCCATCCACGCGAGATCGTCGACCTTCGCCGCCGGGCTCGCCGCGACGAGCAACAGCGCAAGGCCCGCTGTCCATATCGGTTTCATAAGCGCCTCCTGCCCAGCCCTTATGCCATCCATGGGTCGGGACTAGAAGCGGCCATCGTCGTCCGCCGCGCGATACTTATTGCACGCGCAGGTTCGAACGGACGAGGCCATCAGCCCCGTCCGTCCCATGCATCAAAAGCCGATCGTTACCCCGGCGCGCGCGGCGGTTTTGCCGCGGCGGTTCAGGCCCGACGCGACCCCGGCGTTGAGCGCGAGGTTCGGCGACACCAGAACGCCCATCTGCAACGCCCCGGCGTGCGCGCCATCATAAGTGGCGACGTTCGCGGTCAGGTTGAACTTCATGTCGGGCAGGAAGGCGTTGCCGCTGAGCGCCGAAGCGACCGCGGTCGAGCTCGCGATGCGGTCGTCGAGCACCGACATCCGCGATTCGATCTGGTCGATCCGCGTCGACACGGCGTCGATCCGCTGCGACAGCGCATTGTCGGCGGCAAGCCGCGCCGACATTTCATTGGCCAACCCCAGCGTCAGATTGGTCGTCGCGGTTTCCTGCACCGCCAGCCGCTGCGACATCTGCAGGTTGAACTGCTGGCGTGCCGCCGCCTCGGCGTCAAGCTGGCCCTTGTTCACCGCATCGGTAGCCGCGGTGCCCGCCGCGACGTTCACGATCCGCCGCTCGGCACCGGCCGCGCCGACCGAGACGCTATTCGCCTGCGTCGCCACCGACCCGGCACCCAGCGCAACGCTGTTTGCGCCCGTCGCCGAGGCCGCATTGCCCAGCGCGATATTGCCCGCGCCATTGGCGGTCGCACCATTGCCAAGCGCGATCGCCGACCCGCCATTGGCGGTGCTCAGATTACCGAGCGCAACCGCGCCGTCGCCTGTCGCCGTGTTGTCGGCGCCGATTGCCACCGCGCCGGTCCCGGTCGCGACGTTCGGATCGCCGATTGCCACCGCACCACTGCCCGTCGCGCGGTTGTCGAGACCGAACGCGATTGCGCCGGCGCCATCGGCAACCGTGCCCGACCCGCCGGCCATTGCGCCGTTGCCCGTCGCCTGTGCCACCGCGCCGCCATTGTTGTTGCCGACGACATTGCCGTTCTGGGCTACCACCTGCACGACCGCGGCGAGCGCCTGGTCGGCCTTGCTGTTCGCCTGGTTGGCGGTGGTCAGCGCGGCATCGGCGGTCGTCTGCGCGGCCGTCGCGGTTGCAGCCACCGTATCGAGCTGCCCCTTGTTCACCGCATCGCCCGCAGCGACGCCGGCACCCAGCCCGGTAACCCGGCTGCCGTTCATCTCGACGCCATCCTTCACCTCGACCTTCGGCGTGATCAGGCCGTTTTCGTCGAGCTGGGTCGTCAACTCCGCGACGACATTATATTGCAAGGCATAGGGCGATATAATGCCGGTGTTCGCCGCGCCGAGATTTTCGGGATAGGGGGTGTAATTGGTACCGCTCGCCAGCGTCGCGCTGCCCGACAATTTGCCGAAGCGGATGCCGTTCAGCTCGCTGGCCATCCCGAACCGCCCCGACAGGTCGACCGAATTGCCGTTGACGATATTCGCCGGATCGGCCGAACGGAGCTGATATTCATATTCGCCATCGGTATCCGGATCGCCGTCGGCATCGACATAACCGAACTGGTTGACGGCGATCGAGCGGACCTGATTGTTGAAATCGGTATATCCCAAAAACCACGCGCGGTCGTTGCCGTAGACCGGGGTTGCGTTGCCGTTCGGAATGACCGTGTTCATCAGCCCGGTGTAGCTCGACTGCAGGTCGACGATCGCCTCGCCGGCGCTGAAAAAGACGCTGGCGTCACGCGGACCGTTCCCGCCGAAAGGAAAAGTCGCACCCGCCGCCCGGGCGACGGGCACCCCGTCGACGTTGAGCACGCCGTCGAACTCCACGTCGAAACGCGCCACGACGCGGTCGCGTGTCGCGTCGAAGACGGTACGTGTCACGGACCCCGCGACCACCGTCCGCGTTCCGTTGACGAGGCACGGCGGTACCGCCGTCGGCTGCGGCTGCCCCGAAAGGCCGTTATTATGGTCGCAGTCGGTGTCGCTAAGCGGGACCTGGCCGACGACAATTACCGGCGTCGTCTGCGCACTGACGCCCGGCGAAGATGCCGCCGCCATTGCGGCAGCACAAAGGGTGGCGCGAAGCGCGCTACGAATCGAGATTTTCATTTGGTTTTGCCCCCAAAACACTACGGCGACGATTCGCCGTTGCTTGCGAATTCCAATATCGTAAACAAAAGGTCAACCATGAAAGAAGCTTAACGCCGTCAGTTAGTTGACCGCCTCTACGGCCAACTTGATGCGTATCTTGTTGCGGCACCATCCGGTCTCTTCGATGGACAGCGCACCCGCCGCACCCTATAACCCTCCCCATCCCCGGGGAGCCGCGTCTGTGATGGCCGGTTGAGAGCGGAATAGACCGCGACCCGTTGAACCTGATCCGGCTAATACCGGCGGAGGGAGGGTCGGCATTCCGCACCGGAAAACCGTCTTTCGCTCCGAACAAATGGAGCGACTGCACATGGCCGACATCGATTCCCGCCTCGACAAGAGCGCCGCCACCCCCATTGGCGTCACCACCGGACCCATTCGTGGCAGCCGCAAGATCCACGTCGCGACGCAGACGGGCAGCGGCATCCGCGTCGCGATGCGCGAGATCGACCTCGACCCGCATTCGGGCGAGCCGCCGGTGCGCGTCTATGACACCAGCGGCCCCTACACCGACGCCAATGCCACGATCGACATCAACGCCGGCCTCCCCGAGATCCGCGCCGACTGGATCCGCGGCCGCGGCGACGTCGAGGAGGTCACCCAGCGCGAGGTGAAGCCCGAGGATAACGGCCAGCTCGGCCCGGATCGCTCGGGCGGCGTCCCCGCCTTCCCGAACGTCCGCCGCAAGGTGCTCCGTGCCAAGCCCGGCGCGAACGTCAGCCAGATGCACTACGCCCGCCGCGGCATCATCACCCCCGAGATGGAATATGTCGCCGAGCGCGAAAATCTCGGCCGCGCCCGCCTCGCCGAATATAAGCGCGACGGGCAGGACTGGGGCGCGAGCATCCCCGACTATGTCACCCCCGAATTCGTCCGCGACGAGGTCGCCCGCGGCCGCGCGATCATCCCCAGCAACATCAACCACCCCGAATCCGAGCCGATGGCGATCGGTCGCAACTTCCTCGTCAAGATCAACGCCAATATCGGCAACAGCGCGGTCGCATCCGACGTCGCGAGCGAAGTCGACAAGATGGTCTGGTCGATCCGCTGGGGCGCCGACACCGTCATGGACCTGTCGACCGGGCGCAACATCCACGACACGCGCGAATGGATCATCCGCAACTCGCCCGTCCCGATCGGCACCGTCCCCATCTATCAGGCGCTCGAAAAGGTCGGCGGCGTCGCCGAGGATCTGACCTGGGAAATCTTCGCCGACACGCTGATCGAGCAGGCCGAGCAGGGCGTCGACTATTTCACCATCCACGCCGGCGTCCGCCTGCCTTACGTGCCGCTCGCGGCCAAGCGCATGACCGGCATCGTGTCGCGCGGCGGCAGCATCATGGCGAAATGGTGCCTCGCGCATCACAAGGAAAGCTTCCTCTACGAACGCTTCGACGAGATTACCGAGATCATGAAGGCCTATGACGTCGCCTACAGCCTCGGCGACGGGCTGCGCCCCGGCAGCATCTATGACGCGAACGACGAGGCGCAGTTCGCCGAGCTCTACACGCTCGGCGAGCTCACCAAGCGCGCGTGGGCGCAGGATGTGCAGGTGATGATCGAAGGCCCGGGCCATGTCCCGATGCACAAGATCAAGGAGAATATGGAAAAGCAGCTGGAGGCCTGCGGCGAGGCACCCTTCTATACCTTGGGGCCGCTCACCACCGACATCGCGCCGGGTTACGACCATATCACCAGCGGCATCGGCGCCGCGCAGATCGGCTGGTACGGCACCGCGATGCTTTGCTACGTCACGCCGAAGGAGCATCTCGGCCTCCCCGACCGCGACGATGTGAAGGTCGGCGTCGTCACCTACAAGCTCGCCGCCCACGCCGCCGACCTTGCGAAAGGCCACCCCGCCGCGCAGGTCCGCGACGACGCGCTATCGAAAGCGCGCTTCGAATTCCGCTGGCGCGACCAGTTCAACCTGTCGCTCGACCCCGACACGGCCGAGCAATATCACGACCAGACCCTCCCGGCGGAAGGCGCCAAGTCGGCCCATTTCTGCAGCATGTGCGGGCCGAAGTTCTGCTCGATGAAGATCAGCCAGGAAGTCCGCGAGTTCGCGGCCAAGCAGAACCAGCCCGCCGAAAACTTCCTCGCCGCCGAGGAAGCCGAAAAGCTTGTGCCGAGCGAAGTCGAGGCAGGCATGGCCGAGATGAGCGAGCTGTTTAAGGAAACGGGGAGCGAGCTGTATATGGGTGCGGGTGGCAGAGAGCATGATTGACATACGCGCGCCGGTTTGATCGGCAGATCACGATTTTTGAATCTGCGCTTTTCTCCAGTTGCGTTGCCGAGGCGACTTGATATGTTTCCGAGGTCGGCAGGCTCGTCTGCACGGCATCACGGTCGCCCAGCGACACGACATGGAGAAGAGTAATGAGCGTTACGACGCATAGGCTGCGCGTGGCTGAAGCCCGCCGCATAAAGCACCCCGTTTTCCCTGAAATCGAGAAGCACTATTTCCTCGTTCAAGCGAAGGAGGTTCCGGACGGCATTCGCACTGACGCAAACGCGCGCGATCCGGAGGGCCTTAATCGCCGTGTGTATCGAGAAGTGCATGAGAGCCTCATGGGGCGCGACGCCGTGCTCGGCTCGTTCGATCTTATGAACAAAGGCATCGTCTGCTTGGCCGAAAACGTGCGCCGGATTGACGACGAAACCTACGAGCTTAGCATCAGAGACGGACAAGGCATCGTCGATGGTGGCCATACATATAAACTCATATGCGATGCTCAGAACGACCCTTCCCTTCCAGACGAGAGCTACGTGGAAATTCAAGTTCGTACCGGTGTGTATGATAAGCTGGTCACGGACATTTCGCGGGGGCTGAACACCGGAATTCAGGTCAAAGATCACAGTATAGCAAATCTTGATGGAAAATTTGAATGGATCAAAGAAGAACTTAAGGACGAACCCTATTTTAATCGCATATCTTGGAACGAAAGTGACAAGGGTGATTATGATGTGCGCGATCTTATTTGCATCATGGAAGCAATTAATATTTTTGATTTCCCGAACGACAGCGGAACACACCCCGTTTCAGCCTACGAAAAATGGTCAATTCCCACAAAAAAATTCTCAGACGACTTTGATGGATCCGATGGCAATCTAAGTAATTCCAAATACTATCGGCTAAAGCCTATTTTAAAGCAGGCAATGGTATTGTTCGACGTTGTGAGGCGCCAGTTCCGTGATATTTACAACGAAACGGGCCTAGGTTCGGCCGGGAAACTTGACATCGTTGAAGAGGCGAAGGGGAAAGCCAAAGCATTTGACTTTCCTTTTGCTGGACTGGAACCCTGTCAATATCGGCTTACCAAAGGAGCTCTTTATCCGATTTTTGCCGCGTTTCGCAATTCGGTGAGGGTTGACGCGATCAGCGGTAATGCCGAGTGGATTGGGGGTTTCCCAAAGGTGCTTGAGCTTTGGCAGAATGTAGCACCGGAGCTGGCCAAGCAAACCAAGCAAGCAACCAAAGATTTTGGACACAAGCCTGACGTTCTTGGAAAAAATCGCGGCCATTGGACGAATATGCACCAGACAGTGGAACTGCACATCCTCCGAGAACAAATGAGAATCAGTAAGGGCAGATAAGATAACAATGGCTCGTCGGATGACACCGACGAGCCACGCCTTTGGGATTGCGGGGACAATGATTTTATTAATCCAAATTAAATGACGGTCACCGTAATTACAGACGGGTGAGAGCCCGGTAGAGCGAGTGTTTTATTAAGCTGAAATCTCGGGCGTAAAAGGGACGCAAAGATGGTTACGGTCTACCTTGATACCAGTGTTGCGATCAATGAGTCTTTCCTAAAATCACCCTATGCCGAAGCCTTTCTAAAGGCATGCGCAATTCTGCAGTACACCGTCGTCATCCCAGAAATAGTTATGGATGAGCTAAGGGGAAATTTTCCTAAGAAATTTGTCGAAAAATATAGCGCGTTCCAAAAATCCAAGATGGAATTGGGCAAGTTAATCGATCTGGATGCACCAATTATTACGATATCGGAAGCTGTAGGAACTTATGAAAACTGGCTGGATGAATTGATTGACCAGTATGGAATCGTAGTAGCCCCTTACCCAGATATTTCCGCTAAAGAACTCGTAGAAAAATCTTACGGGGTGAAAAAGCCGTTCAAGGAATCTGGCGAGGGGCACAAAGATTACATCATATGGAATACAATTCTGACGCATATCGCGAGTAACGAAGTGAATCCGTCGAACATATTTTTGACTAACAACACAAAGGACTTTTGTGAGGTTGATGAAAATGGTTCCCCTACCCTTCATCCCAATCTGGCTGAACAGATCGACAGCCCCGCTCACAGACCAAGAGTCTATACGTCGATAAAAGGCGCGTTTGACAGCGAACTTTCTCCCAACCTTGAAGGAATAACACTCAATGATATCCCCAATTTGGGGACGCAAGACATCGATTCCATGGTGGGGGAATTTCTCTTGGAAGATCTGTCAAATCGCTCTCTTTATGGCTTGGAGGGCGTACCCTTTAGCAACGAGATTACGATTTCATCGATAGGCCATCATTCCATAGAAACTGTTACTCTCAAGAAAGTTGATGACGAAGTGATCATAAGCGTCACCGGAAATATTGAGTTAGAAGTAGATGGATTTATGGAAAAGTTCTCATATTATCATCATAGCGATCATGAAGATAACGAGATATATGTGATAGATGGTGACTGGAATGATCATGTGATGATGGTGTCTTCTACAATAGAAACAGACTTCGATCTGACCATATTTTATTCCACACAAAACAGCGCAGTGACTGGACACGAGATTTCACTGCCGCAAGAAATTGAGGATGAATGGCCCTACAAATAGCCGATATAAACTACGGTGACGGGTACGATAACCCCCGCATCTCCTCTTACTCCACTACCATCAGTTGCGACGGAAACGGCACCGCCAGCGCCGCCGCCGCTTCGGCATCGCCGTCCAGCCACGTCGCATAATCGTCCTCGGCCAGAATCACCGGCATCGCTTTAGGATGCAGCGGCGCGACCAGCGGGTTGGGGGCGCAGGTCAGGAACGCATAGGCATCGCCGACCGCGGTCGGGCGCCACAGCCCCGCGAACGCCGCGACCTCGCGGTCCGCGACGCGGAACCAATGCTCGTCCTTCGTCCCCTTGCCGTCCGGCCCCAGCTTGGGTTCGGCAAAGCGGCTGAACGGCACCAGGCACCGCTGCGCCGGGCGTTTCAGCATATTGGCCCAGAACGGGCTGGCCAGGTTGCGGACATTGGTGACATATTTGGTCACCGTCGTCCCCGGCCGCTTGCCGGGCAGGGTCAGCGGCACCCCCCACGCCATCTCACCCGCGACGCGCGCGCCATCGACCGTCCGCACCACCTCCCCCATCCGCCGCCGCCACACGTCGATCCGCGTCTCCGAAAAGGGCGGATCATACACATGCGGGTCGATCCCGATATATTGCCGCCATGTCGGCAGCGCTTCGGGATGGTTCTGATAGTGGTTGCACATGGTGGCGGCATCATGCCGTGACGCGGCGACAAAGTTAAGCCGCATCGCTATTGTACCAAATAGGTAAATTTCTCTTTCCTACAAATTATTTTTATGGTTCATCCTGTCGGATGGAACAGGATGATCCCCCCTTTCGCCCCGCCGACGCGCGCGATGACGCCGCCTCGGCTTCCTCCCTCACCCCCATCCCTTTCGCACCCGCGCCGCTGCGCGCGCGGCACGACGGCTGGACCCCCGAACGCCAGGTCGATTTTATCGAGGCGCTCGCCGAAACCGCCTGTGTCACCCAGGCCGCGGCCGCGGTCGGGCTGTCGGCGACCGCCGCCTATAACCTCCGCCGCCGGCCCGAGGCGCAGGCGTTTCGCCTCGCATGGGACGCCGCGCTCGATTTCGGGGTGCGGCGGCTGGCCGATGCGGCGCTGTCGCGCGCCGTCCACGGCGTGCCGCGCCCGATCTATTATCAGGGCGAACGGATCGGCGAATGGCGCCATTTTGACGAGCGGCTGACGATGTTCATCCTGCGCCTGCGCGATCCGGTGCGTTTTGGCGACTGGCGCAACGCGCGCGAGGCAGTGCAGCATTTCGACGGCCCCGCGCTCACCCTGGCGCGCATGGCGAACCTCGCCAGCGACGCCGCCTATGACGGCGAAGACCGGGGCACCCCCGCGCCGCCCGATCCGCACATGCTCGCCGCCGCGCTCGGCGGCCCGGCGCCGCGGCGCAAGCGCACCGCGCGCCGCAATCGCGATGCCGCGCGCGACCCGGGCCATGATGACGACGCGCAGGAAGCGGGCGATCGCCCCGCCGCGCCGCCGCTCTACGACGAAAACGGCCGCTATATTCCGCCCGACAGCCTGCCGCCCGGTTATGATTGGTCGGCCGATTTTCCGGGGTCGATAGAGTGACAAGTTTGACAACTTCCGCGCCAGGCGCCGTCCGGCGCGCGCCATTCGCCCCATTCGCCCCCGATGACCCGGCAGGCATTTGACAAGTCCGCCGCCGCGCGCTTGGCTGGGCCGCCTTTCCCCTTGCTGCGAGTCTCCCCCATGACCGACACCGCCACCCCCACCGGCCCCGACGCCGGCGCGACCTTTTACCACGGCACCCGCGCCGACCTTGCCGTCGGCGACCTGCTCATGCCCGGCCGGGCGGGCAATTTTGCCGGGGGTCGGCCGCTGTCGTGGATCTATTTTTCCGCCGCCTTGGAATCGGCGATCTGGGGCTGCGAACTCGCCGCGGGTGACGGGCGTCAGCGCATCTATATCGTCGAGCCCACCGGCGACTGGTTCGACGACCCGAACCTCACCGACCAGAAATTCCCCGGCAACCCGACGCGCAGCTATCGCAGCCGCGCGCCGCTGCGCATCGTCGGCGAAGTCGCCAGCTGGACCCCGCACCCGCCCGAAGTGCTGCAAGCGATGAAGGACGGGCTTGCGAAGTTGAAGGCGGAAGGAAGGGACGTCATCATCGACTGAATTTTCAGGTCCGTCATCGCGGCGCAGGCCGGAATGACGGGAAAACAGCAACGGAGTTCCTTATGCCCTCCCCCAACCGCACCCTGACCCTCGCCGCGTTGCTTGCGCTCGCGCCCACGGCCGCCGCCGCTGAGGCCGCCCCCGCCGCGCAGCCCGCGCCGCTCCAGCAACTGCGCATCTACGAAATCCCGCGCGCCAACGAGGGCGTGTTCCACGACCGCTTTCGCGACCATGCGCTGCGCATCATGGCGCGCCACGGCTTTGCCGTCCGCGCGGTCTGGCGCAGCGAACATCAGGACAAGGTCGAGTTCGTCTACCTGCTCGACTGGCCCGATGCTGCGACGATGCAGGCCGCCTGGGCCGCGTTCATGGCCGACGCCGAATGGGCGGCGATCAAGCGCGAAACCGGCGCGCGGCACGGCCGCTTCGTCGATGCGATCGCCGACCGCACGCTCGAACCGCTGCCCTGGTCGCCCGACCGGCGGGCCGAATAGCGCCGCCGCGGGGCAACTTCGGCGCCGCGCGGAACTTCGCCGTCGTTCGCGGGTCTGGTTATCAGGTGGGGGCCACCGATGCCCCGCCCCTGGCTCCGGCATCCGACAATGGAGTGATGCCGATGCACAAATATCTCATCCTGCCCCTCGCCGCCGCGACCGCTACGCTCGGCGCGTGCGCCTCGACCGGTAGCTATGGCTCGAACTATGACGATGGCGGCTACGGCTATTATGACCGCAGCTATTACGACCGTTACGGCGCCTATGACTATAACCGCCCCGACCCGCGCCACGGCGGCTATTATGCCGATCAATATTACCGCAGCGACCGCCGGTACCGCGAACGCCGCCTGTCGAACAATGACCGCATCTATCGCGGCCGCGACGGCCAATATTATTGCCGCCGCAACGACGGCACCACCGGGCTGATCGTCGGCGGCATCGCCGGCGGCGTCGCGGGCAATGTCATCGCGCCGGGCGGGTCGGAAACGCTCGGCACCGTGCTCGGCGCGATCGGCGGCGCGGTCGCCGGCCGCGCGATCGAACGCAGCGGCAACAACGACGTGCGCTGCCGCTGACCGACGCGCGCCGCTAACCCGCGATTTCGGCGGTGGCGGCGCGCTCGATCGCGGGGCGCCAGCTGCGCTGGATGGGCAGCAGGAAAATCTCGGCCAACGTCCGCTCGATCTCGTCGGCGGTCAGGTAGCGCCGGTCGGCCCGCCCGTCGGCCAGCCGCACCGTGAGCCGGTTGTCGCGCAGCGCATAGCGCGCCTCGGCGGTCGTGCGCGCTGCGACCAGCTGCTGTGTGAAATGCGAATCGGGGTGGGTCGAGGTGTACCAGTTGCCGACGATCCGATCGATCGGCGGCGCCGGGGTGTCGTCCAGCCGGTACAGCGCCTGCCAGACATCGCCGATCCGTGCCGCGACTTCCCACCCGAAATTGCGGCGCGACACGCGATAATCCTCATGCCGCGTCGGCTGCACCGCCTCGCTGTCCATCGCCAGCGGCTGCGGCGGCACCGCGGCGCCGAACCCGACGTCGGCCAGCCACGGCCGCCCGTCCAGCGTCACCAGCGTCACCTGGTGCGTGCGCGGGGTCGGCGGCGCATCGTCCGCCAGCATCCAGCGCACCCGGCCCAGCATCGCCTCGGCCTCGAACCCGATCGCCTGCAGCACGCGCAGGAACAGGCCGTTCTGTTCGAAACAATAACCGCCGCGCCGCCGGTCGACCAGCTTCGCTTCGACCGCGGCATCGTCGATCGCGATCCCCGCCCCGGTCAGCGCGTCGATCGCCTCGAACGGGATTGCGGCGATATGCGCCGCCTGCAGCGCGGCGAGCGCCTCCGCGGTGGGGGCCACCGGCCCGGTGTAGCCGATCCGCGCCAGATAGCGCGCCAGGAACGGCGCCCGTTCGGCGGGCGGGGGATCGCCGTCGTCGGCGCTGGATGCGGGGGCAGCGGGATAGTGCAACATCGGCAAGGACTCCATTCGCGAATCAATTGCCAAGCGTTATGAAAGCTCAACCCTGCTTGAGATCAAGCGGTCTTTCGCCATTTCGGCGCTTCGCCCGCTGGTCGGCACGCGTCGGCGCCTCGTCGAAGCTGCCATGACAGAAAGGGCGATCGCCGCCATCGTCGCCACCGTCGGTGCCACGGCGGCGGTCCGTCCCCGCGGCCGGGCTCCGGCGCCTTTTGCTTCGCAACCCTGACGGGAGGCTCTTGATGCGTATCGCCCTGCTCACCCTCGCCCTGCTGGCCGCCCCCGCGGCGGCGCAGGATGACGGCCCGATCGTCGTGACCGGGCACCGCGACCTTGAACAGCAGATCGAATCCTTTGTCGGCGCAATGACCCCGGCGTCGCCGCGCGGACAGATCGCGCGCTTCGAAACCGCCGTCTGCCCCGGCGTCTTCGGCGTTCCCGAAGCGCAGCGCGCCGCCGTTCGCGACCGCATCCGCGCGGTGGCAAAGGGCGTCGGACTCGATGTTGCCAAGCCCGACTGTACACCCAATCTGCTCGTAATGGTCGCCCCCGACAAAAACGCTTTTATCAAGGCGCTCGGCAAGGATCACGGCTACATGTTCGGCGACCGCACCGCGACGCAGGTCCGCAAGATCCTCGCCGAACCGGGACCCGCCACCGCCTGGCAGATCCAGACGATGGTGAACGCCGACGGCCGCGTGATCGCCAAAGAGGGCGACATGCCGGTCAACCGTAGCACGCGCAGCCCGTCGCGGATCACTGCGGCGGCGCGGCCCGCCTTCCAGGCCGCGGCGGTGGTGATCGACGGCGCCGCGCTCGAGGGACTCACCACGACCCAGCTCGCCGATTATGCCGCCATGCGCGCCCTGGCGCGCATCGATCCGACGCGAATCGATGCCGCCACGCCCGCGACGATCCTGCGCATCCTCGACGCGTCGTCCGACAGCGAAGTGCCGGTGACGCTGACCCAATGGGATTTCGCCTTTCTCAAAGGGCTTTATTCCAGCCCCGACAACCTCTACGCCCCGTCGCAGCGTTCGGAGATCGAACGTGCGATGACCCAGGAATTCGACCGGGCAGGCGGCCAGGACGCGCCGCCGCGCGGCAAATCGCCGGGTTAGAGGGACACGGAACAGACAGGCGGCCATGGCGACACTTGCACCCGATTCGATTGCCGCGGCCAAACAGCGGCTGGCGCTGGCGCTGCGGCCGCGGATCGCACTTGTCGGGCTGACCAGCTGCGCGCTGGCCATTCCGGGCGATCCCGAAGACCGCATTTCGGTAACCGACCAGGTCGCGCATGCCGACGCCGCCGGTCCCGGCGCCGAAGCGTGGAGCGCCGCGACCGTCGCGCTGGTCACCGCGCTCGACGCCGACCCCGATCTGCGCGCGCAGCGCCAGCGGCTGTTCGACATCGGCATCGCGTCGGCGTTCGAGGCCGATCAGGATGCCGACGCGGTCTGGACCAGCCTCGTGCTGCGCTGCCCGCGCACCCGGCTCCCCGCGCTCGAAACTCTGGCGGCCGACGACGCCGGGATTCCGCGCCGGGAACGACAAGAGGTGTCGGCACGCTTCGCCATCTACATGCTGCGCAATCATCATCGCGACTGGCAGGCGAACCGGACCAAATTTCCCGACGTCGGCGACAGCCCCTATACGCCGCCCGAGGAATGGAACCCGCTCGTCACCACCTGACGCGCGGGCGCTAATTCTCCAGGCGGTGCTCCAGCGTGATCTCGCAATCGAGCAGCTTTGACACCGGGCAGTTCATTTCGGCTTCCTTGGCGATCGCCGCAAATTCGTCGGCGTCGATGCCCGGCACCTTGGCGACCAGCGTCAGCGCCGACTGGCTGATCTCGAACCCGCCGTCGACCTGGTCGAGCGTCACCGCCGCCTCGGTCTCCAGCGATCCGCCCGCATAACCCGCGCGCGCCAGCCCGAACGACAGCGCCATCGTGAAGCATGCCGCATGCGCCGCGGCGATCAGCTCCTCGGGGTTCGTCCCCGGCTGCCCTTCGAACCGCGTCCCGAACCCATAGGGCTGTTGGTCGAGCACCCCCGATTTGGTGGTGATCGACCCCTTGCCCTCCTTGCCGAACCCTTCGTAGCGGGCGGATGCGCGATTCACGGTCATGCGATTTCTCCTTGGCTTGCGAATAGTGAAGCGGTGGAGCCGCGCGTCAGCGCCGCACCCCCGCCTTGTCAAGTTCCGCCCCCAGCCGCCCGGTCAGCCACAGTCCCCACATCTTGAAATCGGCGGCCAGGCTCCACAGCGGATAGGTAAAGGTCGCCGGCCGGTTCTTCTCGACCCCGAAATGCGCGACCCAGGCAAAGAAATATCCCGCCAGCGGCAGCGCGATCAGCCACCCCCAGTGCCCCGTCGCCACCGCAGCCACCGCGATCAGCACCACCAGACTGGTCCCGACATAGTGGAGCGCCCGCGTCGACGCCTTGCTATGCTCGCGCAGGTAAAAGGGCCAGAATTCGGCGAAGGTCGTATAGAGTCGCGCCATCGACGCAGGATGCTGCGCGGCGCGGCCGCGGTCAACCGGCGTCTGCGCCGCTATCCGCGCTTCAACCGCACCACCGCGCCATCCAGCGCCTGCAGGAATTGCGACCGGTCGACCTTCGAAAAGGGCGGCGGTCCGCCCATCCCTTCGCCCATCCCCGCGCGCAGATCGGCCATGATCGCGCGCGTCGCGATCGCCGGGCCGATCGACGCCAGCGTGAAGGGCTTGCCATTGGGACCCAGCACCACCGCCCCCGCCTTCAGCGCCCGGTCGGCGAGCAGGATGTCGGCGGTGATGACGATGCTGTGCCCATCTGCTGCCTCCGCAATCCAGTCGTCGGCGGCATCGAAGCCGTCCGACACCACCACCCGTTCGATCAAGGGGTGCTCGGGGACGCGCAGCCGGCTGTTGCTCACCACCTTCACCGCGACCTCGTGCCGCCAGGCAACGCGGTATATCTCGTCCTTCACCGGACAGGCGTCGGCATCGACAAGAATCTGGAGCACCATCGACAAAATGCCGCGCGGTCAGCCGACCGCGATGCCTTTCCAGAAGGCGATCCGATCCTTGATCTCGGCCGCCGCGTCCTTGGGGTCGGGATAATACCAGGCGGCGTCTTCGTTCACCCGGCCATCGACGGTGACATGATGGTAGCGCGCGGTGCCCTTCCACGGACAAAAGCTCGTCGTCGCACTGTCCGACAGCAGCGTCGCATCGACCGCGGCGCGCGGGAAGTAATGATTGCCCTCGACCACGACCGTCGCGTCGCTGTCGGCGATCACCGCCCCGTTCCATCGTGCCTGAACCATGATCGCCTCCTGACCGCCCTGCGGCGATTACTTCTTCATATTGTCGAGGCCCGCGACCACCCCGACCTTGGTCGACGGATTGCTCGCATTCGGTTTCTTGGGCTTCTCGGCCTTGGGCTTGCGGGCTTCGCGGTTCGTCTTTTTCTGGCCTTTGGCCATGGTCAATACCTTGAAAGGGGACGGACGCCTTTGCCCGTCGGGGCGCAGCCTACGCGCTTTGCCGGCGCAAGTCGCCCCCTATCCCGCCAACCCGTCCCACATCAGCTTGGCGCCGAGCACGACCATCAGCAGATAGATAAGGACATAGAAGCGCGCGCCGTCGATCCGCTTCAGCCAGCGTACCGTCAGCAGGGTCGATACGATCGCCAGCGGCATCAGCAGCGCCGCGGCCACCAGCACCTCGTGCGAAAAGGCGCCGAGCGCGATATAGGCGGGCACCTTGATCCAGTTGATCGCCGCGAACAGCACCGAACTCGTCCCGACGAACACCAGATGTGGCAGGCGGCGCGGGGTCACCCACATCTGGAACGGCGGCCCGCCGGCATGCGCGATCTGGCTGGTAAAGCCGGTGGCGACCCCGAACAGGCTGCCGACCCAGCCGGGCGAGGTCGAGGCCGCGACCACCCGCCCGCCGCGCTCGACCCACAGCCGGTACACCCCGAACGCCAGCGTGATCGCGCCCAGCGCCGCCATCAGCTTCGCCTCGTCGACCTGTTCGGCGTAGAAATAGCCCGCGGCGATGCCGATCGCAGCGCCGGGCAGCATCCAGCCGATAATCCACCCATCCCATGTCTTGCGGAACGACCAGACGCTGACGAAATCCTGCACGATCAGGATCGGCAGCAAAAGCGCCGCGGCGAGCGTCGGCGGCAACACCAGCGCAACGATCGGCGTCGCAAGCGCCCCGACCCCCGACAAACCGCCTTTGGCCAGCCCGAGCAGGATGACGGCGAGTGCCAGCACCGCGAGCGTCAACGGATCGGCGAGCAGGCTCATGCAGCGGTGGCGTCCGGATGTTCGGGCAACGCCCAGTCGATCGTGCCGCGCCCATGCGCCGCCAGAAAATCATTAGTCTGGCTGAACGGTCGCGATCCGAAAAAGCCATTATGCGCTGACAGCGGCGAGGGATGCGGCGCGCGCAGCACCAGATGCGGGCTGCCCGCGCCCAACCCCGCCACATTCGCCGCCTTTTTCTGCGCATGGCTGCCCCACAGGATGAACACCTTCGGCGCCGGGTCGGCGGCGACCGCCGTGACCACCGCGTCGGTGAACTTCTCCCACCCCTTGCCCTGATGCGACGCCGCCATGCCGCTTTCGACCGTCAGGCAATTGTTGAGCAGCAGCACACCCTGCTCTGCCCAATGCCGGAGATATCCGTGCGACGCGCGGGGGATGCCCAGATCGCTCTGCATTTCCTTGTAGATGTTGACGAGGCTCGGCGGCACCCGCACCCCCGGCTGCACCGAAAAGCAGAGGCCATGCGCCTGCCCCGGCCCGTGATAGGGATCCTGCCCCAATATCACGACGCGAACGTCCTGCGGCGGCGTCGCATCGAGTGCCGCGAACCAGTCGCGCGGCCGCGGATAGATGGTCTTGCCCTTCGCCCGCTCGCCCGCAAGGAACGCCTTCAGCGCCGCCATATAGGGCTGCTGGAACTCGCCGCCGACGCGGGCGAGCCAGTCGGGATGCAATTTGACCTCGGCCATATCGGCGCTTCACCAGAGCGATAGCGCCTTGTCTAGTTTTCTGTTGGCGACCCGAAGCCGCCCATCCATCCTCATCACCCTCGGACTTGATCCCGGGTTCATGACTTTCAGCGCCGCAGTGGATCCCTGATCAAGTCCGGGGTGACCAATGTCTGAAACCGACGCCGTTCAAGCCGTTGACTAAAGGCCATTTAAACAGCACTCTCCGGCTTCGGTCTCGTTCAGATGAGGAACTCCTGAGGATGTTGCGCGCCACCCTTTGGCTTGCTTCCAGCATGCTTCTTCCATCCGAGGCGGTGGCTGCGATGCAGCAATGCGTCGAAGCGCAAGTAGCAGCACCGAATGCTTCTGGGGTTCAAATTGAAGACGTCCAGTCTGACGACGATTTGCTGAAGCTCCTTCGGGTCACGGCAGGCAATGATGCCTTTTTGCACATTTACTTCGATGAGAGTTCCGAAGTCGAAGCACGCCGATATGCAGGTTGTCTCGGCACCCAGTTGAACCTTCTTGCACAAGAGCTTCTGGACGAGCGCAAAGGGGTTCAATGGGCTTCGGTCGTGTTTACCGCTGACATGCACTACATTCCTCCGCGAGGCGAGGAGAACAAGACCCGATGGGTGATATTCACCGGTCCCGATGCTCCTAAAGGTCAACGGCCCCGCCGTATGGTCATCCTGACTTTACCACATGAACAGGTTCACGATTTCCAATCTCGCAACGGTGCCATAACGCCTCTGTGGTTCGCCGAGGGACACGCAACTTGGGCCGGCCTCCGGATCACAGGGAAGTTGGACTCTGAAGCGGCGCGCCTGGATAGGGAGGAGAAGCTCTCGGAACTGCGGGCGGCTCATGGACCAGTGACTCTTGCGGGATGGGGTCAGCGGAGGGTGAAGCGGGAAGCAATCCTGCGCCAAGTATCACCCGAGGATCGCGCCCGAATGGAGTCAGACCCCAAGTTTTTTCCCAAAGGTGGCTCCTATACGCTCACTATGGAGGACTTCGAGAGCGACGAAACAATGGCTGGCGCCCGCTATGCGGCCGCCATGATGATGTTCGAAGGGCTGGAACAGCGTCACGGAGCCGAAAAAGTTCGGCGCTGGGTTTTGGATGTAACCTCGACCCCGGGTGTGGTGTCCCAAGATCAGTTGGCAGCCTCGGTCAAGACACATTTCGGCGAAGATCTTTCAGAGCTGCTTGGGGACTGACTACTAGTCACGGCAGGTTGAAGCCGCCGTTCGCATTTCCACCCCAACGCCGAACCGAACCGCCTAAATCTTGCCCCTCACCCCCAGGAAAAACCGCCGGCCCAGATAGTCGTACTGCGTTCCGAACGCCGGCGCCTGCCCGATCACCGGCGGCGTCGCCGTCACCACCGTCGACACCCGCGGCGGCGGGGTGTCGAACAGGTTCGCGACGCCCAGCGTGATGCGGAAGCGGTCGGCGACGTCGCGGCTGACTGACAGCGAGTGATAGAAGGTCGCGGGAACGCTGACGTCGGGGCAGAAACGCCCGCCGGGGCGGAAGCTGGAGGTGCGGCACGGATCGCCGCCCTGCGCGCGGAGCAGGTCGGCTTCGTTCGACGCCGCGCCCGTCGCATCGAGCCCATAGAACAGCGTCCAGCCGCCCTTCATCCAGCCCAGGCTGAAATCGCCGACCCATTTCGGATTGCCGATCTTGCCATTGTCGTCGATCTCGGTGCCCGGGAACAACGCCACCTTGTCCTTCACCTGCCAGGTCATCTGCGCCCGGAACGCCAGCGCGCCAAGGCGGCCCAGATCCTGGTCGACCGCCAGCGACAGGTCGATGCCGCGATTGCGCTGGCGGCTGATGTTGACATAACGATCGGTGACCGCCGCGATGCTCTGTGCATCGGGACCGACGGTCGTCGAGCGCGTGAACAGGGCGCACAGCGGCTCGTCGGCGACCGCCGAATCATAACAGCCGCGCACGATATTGCCCGCGCCGAGCAGGGTGATCTCGTCTTTCACCTCGATGTCGAAATAGTCGACCGCGAGCCGCGTCTTGAGCCCGCCCCACAAGGCGCCCGACAGGTCGGGGGTCAGGATCACCGACGCTGTCTTGGCGGTCGACGTCTCGGGCTTCAGCTGCCCGATGCCGCCGCCCGACACGACCGTCGCGGGGCTGAAACCCCCGGCATAAGCGGGGCCGATGCCGTCGGCGGCGCAATTGTCGAAAATACGCTGGCTGATCGCCCCCGCCGCCAGCCGTGCTGTGGTCTGGATGCACGGGTCGATGTCCTGCTGGGTCAGGAAACCGGTCTGATCCTCAAGGAACAGTTCGAACAGTGCCGGGGCACGGAACGACGTTCCCCAGGTGCCGCGAAAGCGCAGCCAGTCGGTCACTGCCCAGTCGGCGCCGATCTTCCACGTCGTGTCGCTGAAGCGGTCCTGCGCCCCGTCGCGGCGGGTAGCTTCGACATGGGTATAGCGTGCCGCGCCCGACAGCGTCAGCCGCTCGATCATCGGCACGCCTTCGAGCAACGGCACTTCGATTTCGCCGAACAGCTCCTTCGAAACGGTGCGCCCTGCCGTGATGCCCGATGTCGTGAAATTGGCGACATTGCCCTCCAGTGTTGCCGCCCCCGGCGTATCGTCGATCTCGTCGCGGCGGATGTTGGCGCCGAACGCCGCGCCAACCGGCCCGGCGGGCAGGGTGAACAGCTTGCCGGTCAGCAATGCCTCGGCCGAAGTCTGTTTGAACAAGGTGCGTCCCGTCTCGCGTCCCGTGAGAAAGGCCCGCTCTTGATCAGTGAAGTCGCCGCGCAGCACGCGCGGGTCGGTGAAATCGATGTCGATGCACGGCACCCCGCGGATCGCGGTCGCCGTGCCGACGCACGAGCGCGTGCGCAAGGTCTGCGACGCGATCGCATCCTGATAGATGATGTCCTGCGTATAGCTGGCGTCCGACCGGCTGTGCTGGCCATGAACATCCCACTTCCAGCCGCCGCCGAACGTGCCGCGCAGCCCCAGCACGCCGCGGTAGTAATCGACCTCGGCGTGGCTTTCGGATTTCACCAGTACACGCGGGCGCAGGATGATGTTGCCGCCGAATTCGCCGTTGAAAGGATCGCCCATGTCGAACGGGTCGCAATTGTTCGCCGCGGGATTGCAGAGGAAAAAGGGCAGCATCGACGCGCCGGTGAACTGGTCGACCGACATCGACTGAAAGCCGTTGTTGTGCGACCGGCGGTTGTTGAACAGAAATTCGCCGTACAGCGTCGCGCCGTCGGTGACTTCATAGGCGGCATCGACAAAGGCGCTGATCCGGCGAACGTCCGAGAACACGTCGGAGTCCTGCTCGACCGGGTTGAAACGGTTAAGCGCGCCGTTCGACGGGCCGTCAAAATCGACCCCGAAGAAGTCGGCGGGGCCGAACACCCCGATCGGGTTATAGGCATTGATCGGGATGCCGACCGCCGCGAACTCGGCGCCATATTGGCCGGCGAAGATCGGCTGGCCGCTCGGCGCGATCAATCCGGGACCAAAGGTCGGAAAACCATTCGGGTCGACACCCGAAAAATCGCCGAACACGATCGCATTGCCCAGCGCATTGGCGCATGCGGGTCGCCCGGTACGGAAATCGACGATGTCGGCGCGGCTGCCATCGGCTTCACGCTTCAGATATTCTTCGGAGCAGAACAGGAAACCGCGGTCGCGGCGGGTCAGGCTCTGCTGGCGGAAATAATCCACCGTCGCAAAGATATGACCGCGGTCGAACGTCTTGCCGAAACTCGCATCGACGCCATAGCTTTCGCCGCCGCCATGTTCGGTGATCGACGAAAAGCCGCCGCCCTCGAAACCATTGAGGTCGCCCCGGGTCAGGATGTTGACCACCCCCGCGACTGCGTCGGAGCCATAGATCGACGAGGCGCCGGTCTTCAGCACTTCGACCTGGCGGACGACCGATAGCGGCAGCACGTTGAGGTCGAACGGGGCGACCGACCCGCGGATGCCCGCCGGACCCGCGCGGCGTCCGTTGATCAGCACCAGCGTCCGCTCGGCCCCCAGCCCGCGCAGCGACACGCTCTGCACATCATTGCCGCCATTGGCGACGAAGCGGTTGGAAATCGCCGACGTGACCTGGATCGATCCCTGTGCCGCGGGCGCCGATTGCAGGATCTCGGCCAGCTGGACCTGCCCCTGCAATTTCGCGCCGTCGATGTCGATGATCTGGATCGGGTCGGCGCTGGTAAATTCGCTCTTCGCGATCCGCGATCCCGTGACGACGATGTCGTCCTCACCACTCTGCGCGGCAGCGGGGGTTGCGATCAAGGCGATGACCGAGGCGGTAGCGGCCAGCAACACCTGGGGACGGGTGCCTGATTTCATGACATTTTTTCCGAACGTAAAAGTTGATCTCGCCCCCCGGCGCGGAAAAAATACGGCAAACCGCGTTTCGATATGGTTACCAGCGCTTAAAAAATTGCCGCTGCGACCTTCGCGCCGCACCCGCCGACGCTTGTCGCCGCCGGCCCGCGCAGCTAGTCACGCGCACAAAGGGAGCGCGTCGATGAGCAAGGCAATGGGTGAAGCGCTGGGGCGGCTCGAGGCCGTCATCCACGACCGGATCGCCGCGGGCGAAGCCGAAGCCTCCTATGTCGCCAGCCTCGCCGCCAAGGGCCGCAGCAAGATCGCCCAAAAGCTCGGCGAAGAGGCCGTCGAAGCGGTGATCGCCGCGGTCAGCGAGGATGATCCGGCGCTGATCGGCGAAGCGAGCGACCTCGTCTTTCACCTCTCGATCCTGCTCGCCGAACGCGGGCTGACGTGGGACGCGATCGCCGCCGAACTCACGCGCCGCCACGGCACCTCGGGCCACGCCGAGAAAGCCAGCCGCCAGCCGTAAGGACAACCCCATGCCGATCGACGCCACCCAGCCCTATGACGACAACAATATCTTCGCGCGCATCCTGCGCGGCGAGCTGCCTTCGAAGACCGTCTACGAAGACGACTATGCGCTCGCCTTCCACGACATCAACCCGCAGGCGCCGCTCCATCTGCTGGTGATCCCCAAGGGCGCCTATGTGAGCTGGGACGATTTCTCCGCGCGCGCCAGCGACGCCGAAATCGCCGGTTTCGTCCGCGCGGTGGGTCAGGTCGCGCGCGACGCGGGGCTCGTCGCCCCCGGCTACCGCCTGCTCGCCAACACCGGCCTCGACAGCCACCAGGAAGTCCCGCACCTCCACGTCCATATCTTCGCCGGGCAAAAGCTCGGCCCGATGCTCGCGCGCTGATTTTTCGCGGTCGTCTATGACCGCGGTCACAGCCGTTTCCCGAACCGCGGCTAAGCGTTCCCGGTACGCGGCGACGGGTGGACAGCCGCCCCTGTTTCCAGCAGGATAACGGCGCGGGTTTATGCGGGGAGACGGCGGAATGAAAACGGGTTGGCGCGCGCTGGCAGAACGCCTTGCCGGCAAGGCAAAACTGGCGCTGCTTGTGCCGCTCAGCCTCGCGATGGCGGCGACCGCGACCGCCGACACCGTGCCGCAGGTCACCCTCGCCACCCCGGGCAGTTCGGGGACCGGCGACGGCACGATCACCCGCTTCACGCTGCGCTTTTCCGAGGACATGGTCCCGCTCGGCGATCCGCGCGCCGCCGCCCCCGCGACCAACGACTGCAAATTGCCCGCCACCGGACGCTGGGTCGACACCCGCACCTGGGTGCTCGAGTTCGACAAACCGCTCCCCGGCGGGCTGCGCTGCCATGTCGAGCTGCGCACCGGGCTCAAAACCGCGCGCGGCATCGCCGTCGCGGGCAACGATCGTTTCGCGCTCGACACCGGCGGCCCTTCGGCGCGCGCCATCCTCGCGGGCGGCTCGGGCGACGGCATCGAGGAGGAGCAGGTCTTCCTCGTCGCCACCAATGTTGCCGCCGACCGCGCCTCGGTCGGCCGCTTCGGCTATTGCGCGGTCGACGGCATCGGCGAGAAGATCCCGCTCGACGTCCTGCCGCGCACCACCGCGACCGAGATATTGACCGGCCTCGGCGATGCCAACTGGTCGCGCCAGTCCTTCACCTATGACGCCGGGCTGCCGCAGCGCCTCCCCGCCGCAGGCACCGAGCGCGACGCCGCGCTCGACCGCGTCGTTGCGGTCAAATGCCGCCGTCCACTGCCCCCGGGGCGCGAGATGGCGTTGGTCTGGGACGCGCGCATTTCGCAAGCCGGAGTGCCGTCCCGCACTGCGGCACGCGACCAGCGCTTCGATTTCGACGTCCGCCCCGCCTTCACCGCCAAAATGTCGTGCAGCCGTGTCAATCCGCAAGCGGGCTGCAACCCGGTCAAGGATGTGACGCTCAGCTTCGCCTCCCCCGTCGCGCGCGACACCGCGCTCGCCGCGACGCTGACCACCGCCGACGGCAAGCGTCTGACCCCCAAGGTCGACGACGACGACAAGAATGACGCCTACCTCACCAGCGTCCGCTTCGCCGGGCCGCTGCCGCAAAATGTCGACGCGACGCTGCTCCTTCCCGAGGGCGTCACCGACCAGAGCGGTCGCAAGCTCCAGAACCAGTCGAATTTCCCGCTGAAATTCCACATCGACCGCGCCCCGCCGCTCGTCAAATTCGCCGCCGAATTCGGTATCCTCGAGGCGGGCGAGGGCGGCGTCCTGCCCGTCACCGTGCGCGGGGTCGAAGGGACGATGGTGCAATCGAACCTCAAAATGCCCGCCACCGCGCTCCGGGTCGGCGACAACGACGCCGCGATCGCGCGCTGGCTGAAACGCGTCGATGACGCCGACGACACCGATTATCGCGAGGAAAAGGACCGCACCGGCAAGGACATCCGCGTCAATTACACCGGCACCAAATCGGTGTTTGCCGATGCCCCCGCGGGCGGCGAACGCCGCGCCCTGCAGCTGACCCCGCCCGGCGGCGGCAAGGAATTCGAGGTCGTCGGCATACCCCTGTCGGAAAAGGGCTTCCACGTCGTCGAAATCGCCAGCCCCGAACTCGGCGCCGCGCTGCTCGGGCGCAAGGCGACGCGCTATGTCGCGACCGCGGCGCTCGTCACCAACATGGCGGTGCATTTCAAATGGGGCCGCGAAGGCTCGCTCGCCTGGGTCACCGCGCTCGACACCGGCCTGCCCGTCGCGGGCGCCGAAATCCGCGTTTCGGACAGCTGCACCGGCAGCCTGCTCGCGCGCGGCACCGCCGACAAGGCAGGCCGCCTCGCCTTTGCGGGCGGGCTACCCCAGCCCGAGACATATTCGAGCTGCGAAGAAACCCCCGATCCGACCAAGAGCGAGGGCCATGCGTTGATGGTCAGCGCACGCGCGGGCGACGATTTCAGCTTCACCCTCACCGACTGGGGCCGCGGCATCCGCCCCTATGATTTCGACCTTCCTTACGGCTGGTCCGAACGCGAGGATATTCTCCACACCGTCTTCGACCGCGCGCTCGTCAAGGCGGGCGAGACCGTCCATATGAAGCATATCCTGCGCCGCCCGGTCGGCACCGGCTTCATGACGCCGCAGCCGCTCGCGGGCAAACTCCGTCTCGTCCACCGCGGCTCGGACACCGAATTCGAAATGCCCTTCGCGATCGCCGCGACCGGTAGCGGCGACAGCGTGTGGAACGTCCCCGCCTCCGCCCCGATGGGCGATTATGAGCTGGTGTTCGTCACCAAGGACAAGGATGGCGAGGACAAGACGATCTGGTCGGGCCAGTCGGTCAAGGTCGACGAATATCGCCTGCCGACGATGAAGGCCGCGGTCACCGGGCCGAAAACGGCGCTCGTCCGCCCCGCCGCGGTGCCGCTTTCGCTGTTCGTCGGCTATTTGTCGGGCGGCCCCGCCGCCAATATCCCCGTCGAACTGCGCACCAATTTCCGCTCCAGCTGGTCGCCTCCGCAAGATTATCGCGATTGGGATTTCGACGGCCAGCCGGTGAAGGAAGGCGTGATCCAGCTCGACGACAGCGGCGACGAGCCCGCCGCCGAGCTGCCGCTCGCGCGCTCGGTGCCGCTCAAGCTCGACGCCAATGGCGGCGCCACCGCCAATGTCACCGTCGACCAGCCGATCACCGAACCGACGGTGATGGCGGCCGAAATGGATTATGAGGACGCCAATGGCGAAACGCTGACCGCCAGCCGCCGCATCACCCTCTATCCCTCCGCCGTCCGCTTGGGACTCAAGACCGACGGCTGGCTGATGCGCGACAACGACCTCAAGCTCAATTTCATCGCGCTCGACCTCGAAGGCAATCCAATTTCGGGCCAGCGCGTTTCGGTGGCGCTCTACAACCGCGAGATCATCACCGCGCGGCGCCGCCTGATCGGCGGCTTCTACGCCTATGACAACCAGATGCGGACGACGAAGCTCGCCGCCAGCTGCTCCGCGACCACCGACAAGCTCGGCCGCGCGCGCTGCGCGATGGCGCCCGGCATCTCGGGCGAAGTGACGGCGGTCGCGACGACGCTTGACGCCGACGGCAACGAAGCGCGCGCCGTCCGCTCGGTCTGGCTCGCGGGTGACAATGAATGGTGGTTCGGCGGCGACAATGGCGACCGCATGGACGTCATCGCCGAAAAGCCGCGTTATGCGGCAGGCGACACCGCCAGCTTCCAGATCCGCATGCCGTTCCGCGAAGCGACCGCACTCGTTACCGTCGAACGCGAAGGCGTGCTGTCGAGCTTTGTCGTGCCGCTCAAGGGCACCAACCCGGTGGTCAAGGTTAAGCTGCCCGCGACCTACGCCCCCGACGTCTATGTCTCTGTGATGGCGGTGCGCGGGCGCGTGACGGGCGAGGAAAGCTGGTTCCGCAAGATGAAGCGCGCGGTCGGTTTCAAGATCGAGAATAGCGAGGGCGCTCCCCCCACCGCCTTGGTCGACCTTGCCAAGCCCGCCTATCGCATGGGCATTGCGCGGATCAAGGTCGGCTGGGAAGGCCATCAGCTCGGCGTGAAGGTCAAGGCCGACAAGGCGAAATATGCAGTCCGCGAAACCGCCAAGATCGCGATCGAGGTCAAGACCCCCGGCGGCAAGGCGCCTAAAAACGCCGACGTCGCCTTTGCCGCGGTCGACGAAGCCTTGCTTCAGCTCGCCCCCAACGACAGCTGGGGGCTGATCGAGGCGATGATGGGCGAACGCACCCTCGACGTCCTCACCTCGACCGCGCAGATGCAGGTCGTCGGCAAGCGCCACTATGGCCGCAAGGCGCTCGAACCCGGCGGCGGTGGTGGCGGCGACCTGTCGGGCCTGACCCGCGAGGATTTCCGCCCCGTCCTGCTGTGGAAGGGCAATGTCCCGCTCGACAGTAAAGGGCGCGCCACGGTCGACGTGCCGCTGTCGGACAATCTTTCGGGCTTCCGGCTCGTCGCGATCGCGACCGACGGATCGCAATTTTTCGGCACCGGCGAAACCAGTGTCCGCACCGTGCAGGACCTCGGCATCTTTGCCGGGATGCCCGAACTGGTGCGCACCGGCGACACCTATGACGCACGCTTCACGCTCCGCAACGGCACCGATCAGGCGATGGAGGTCACCGCGACCCCGTCGCTGTCGCCCGCCGTCGCGACCGCGCCGCCGCTCACCGTCACCATCCCGGCGGGCGGCGCGGTGCCGATCAGCTGGTCGATGACCGCGCCCGAACAAACCGGCCCGATCGAATGGACCGTCGATGCGGTGGCCAAGGGCGGCAAGCAACGCGACCGGCTGGTGTTCCAGCAGGTCGTCGAGCCTGCGGTGCCGGTCGAAACCTGGGCCGCCAGCCTGTTCCGCGTCGGCCCCGCCACGACGCTGCCGATCGCTATCCCGGCGGGCGCCTTGCCCGGCGGCTATGTTGACGTCGCGCTCGCGGGGACGCTCGCGCCGCCCTTGTCGGGGGTGCGCGACTATATGGCTGCCTATCCCTACACCTGCTTCGAACAATCGACCTCGCGCGCCATTGCGCTCGGCGATCTCGGTCGCTGGCAGGCGCTCGCCGAAGCGATGCCGACCTATCTCGATGGTGACGGCCTGCTGCGCTACTGGCCCAATGAAGGGCTGGAGGGGTCGATCGAACTCACCGCCTATGTGCTCAGCATCACCGCGGCGAACGGCTATGCGATCCCCGAAGCGTCGAAGGCCAGGATGGTGGCGGCGCTGCAGGCGGTCGTCGAAGGTCGCCTGACCCGCAAGGGCTATGGCCCTTGGGACATCCGACCGGTTCGCATCGCGGCGCTCGCGGCGCTCGCCCGCAACAATGCATCGAGCGCGCCGCTCGTCGCCGCGATCGACGTCGCGCCGGTCGACATGGCGACCGGCACCCTCGCCGACTGGCTGGTTGCGATCGAAAAAACGCCCGGGGTGCGCAACGCCCCCGCGCTGCGCACCGCCGCCGAAGCCGAGCTGCGCAAGCGCCTCGTGTACGAAGGCACGCGCCTCGACCTCGTCGACGATGCCCGCGCGCCCTGGTGGATGATGACCAGCGGCGACGAAATGGCGATCAAGGCATTGGAAGCCGTCCTCGGCCGCACGGGCTGGGAGGATGACGCGGGCAAGCTGATGGTCGGCGTCGCGCAGCGCCAGCGCCGGGGCCATTGGGACACCACCCCCGCCAATGCGTGGGGCGCCGTCACCGTCCGCCGCTTCGCCGAGCTGTATCCGGCGAGCGCGATCACCGGCGTGACCAATATCAGCCTTGCGGGCGGCAGCGCTTCGCAAAGCTGGCCGCTGCCCGCCGAAGCGCCCTCACCGCTCCGCGTCGCGCTCAACGCCGCAACGATGAGCCTCCAGCATCAGGGTAGCGGCGCGCCTTGGGCGACGGTCAGTGTCAAGGCGGCGGTCCCGCTCAAGGAACCGCTCAACGCCGGTTACCGGATCAAGCGTTCGGTCAGCGTCGTCAAGGCGGCGAACAAGGATCGCCTGACGCGCGGCGACGTGATCAAGGTGCGGATCGAGGTCGTTGCGGCGGCGGGCCGCACATGGGTCGTCATCAACGATCCGATCGCCCCCGGCGCGACGATCGTCGGCAACCTCGGCGGCCAGTCCGAAATGCTGGGCAGCCAAGCGGGCGGATCGGGCGCGCAGCCAAGCTATGTCGAGCGCGGGCGCGACAGCTGGCGCGGCTATTTCGGCTGGATGCCCGCGGGCACCCACGCGGTCGAATATGTCGTGCGCTTGAACGGCTCGGGCCGCTTCTCGCTTCCCCCGACGCGGGTCGAGGCGATGTACTCACCCGCGATCCGTGGGCAATGGCCGAATGCGCCGCTGACGGTGGCGAGTGTGGGGTCTTGATGCTTACTCCCGCCCTACGCCGTCTCCGTCATTGCGAGCGAAGCGAAGCAATCCAGAGCGGCTTGTCACACCCTGGATTGCTTCGCTCCGCTCGCAATGACGAGGTGATTGGCGACATGACCACCCCCAATTTGGATCGTCATCCCGGCGAAGGCCGGGATCTCGCCGGTGCATCCAAACGCCACGATGAGATCCCGGCCTTCGCCGGGATGACGGATGGTGGATAGTCGATCTCCAACGCGCCGCGCTTGGCCCCGCGCGCTCGCCTGGCTCGCCCTCGCCCTGCTTATCCTCACCACCATCGCCCACCTCGCCACCAAACCACCCCCCATGCCGACCTACGCCGCCGTCCGCGCCGACTGGCAGCCCAGCGAAGCGTGGCTCTACGACCGCGACCGCCGCCTCCTCGACAGCGAGCGCGTCAACTTCGAGCGCCGCCGCCTCGCCTGGGTGCCGCTGAAGGACATCAGCCCCGCCGTCCGCGATGCGGTGGTGAAAGCCGAAGACCGGCGCTTCTGGTCGCACGGCGGGGTCGACTGGCTCGCGGTCGCCAGCGCCGTCCGCGCGCGGCTCAAGATCGCGGGCACCGGCGACCGCTCGCGCGGCGCCTCGACCCTTCCGATGCAGCTCGCCGCCTTCCTCGACCCCGGCCTCGCGCAGCCGGGCCAGCGCGACTGGCGCACCAAGCTCCGCCAGATGCGCGCGGCGCAGGCGCTCGCCGCCGCATGGTCGCACGACCAGATGCTCGAGGCCTATTTCAACCTCGTCCCCCTGCGCGGCGAGGCGCAGGGGATCGGCGCGGGCGCGCAAAGCCTGTTCGGCAAAAAACCCGCCGATATGACGCGCACCGACGCCGCCCTGTTCGCGGGCCTGCTGCCCAATCCGGCCGCGGGCGCCGAGGCGCTCGGCCGCCGCGCGTGCCGGGTGGCGCAAACCACAGACTGCTCCGCGATCCGCGCCGCAGCCGCGACCCTCGTCTCGGGCGAACATGCCGCGCGCTTCGACCCAGCGCTCGCCCCGCACCTCGCGGTCCGCCTGCTCGACCAGCCCGGCAAGCGCGTCACCACGACGATCGACCGCCGCATCCAGACCGCCGCCATCGTCGCGCTGCGCCGTCAATTATCGGGTCTGGGATCGGATCGTGTCCGCGACGGCGCGGTCGTCGTGCTCGACAATGCGACGGGCGAGGTGCTCGCCTATGTCGGCGGCGTCGGCCTCAAATCGACCGCCGCATCGGTCGATGGTGCCAATGCACGGCGGCAGGCAGGGTCGACCTTGAAACCGCATCTCTATGCGCAGGTGATCGAGCATGGCTGGCTCACCGCCGCCTCGATCCTCGACGACAGCCCGGTCCAGCTCGACACCGCGTCGGGGCTGTACGTTCCCAAAAATTACGACCGCAGCTTCAAGGGGCCGGTCAGCGTCCGCCACGCGCTCGCCGCCTCGCTCAACGTCCCCGCCGTCCGCGCCCTCGTCATCGACGACGTCCAGCAATTCCGCGACCGCCTGTGGGCCTTGGGCTATCACGGCCTTGTCGAGGACGGCGAATATTACGGCTTCAGCCTCGCGCTCGGCTCGGCCGAAGTTTCTTTGGTCGAACAGGCCAACGCTTTCAGAACATTGGCAAATAACGGAAACTGGTCCCCCGTCCGCTACCACCCCACGCGGCACCTTCGACAACATCCGCCGCGCCGGATCCTCAGCCCCCCAGCCGCCTTCATCGTCGGCGACATCCTCGCCGACGCCGCCGCCCGCACCGACGCCTTCGGCGCCGACAGCGCGCTCCGCCTCCCCTTCTGGGCCGCGGCGAAGACCGGCACGTCGAAGGGAATGCGCGACAATTGGTGCATCGGCTGGTCCGACCGCTTCACCGTCGCCGTGTGGGTCGGCAATCTCGAGGGCGATGCGATGCGCGCCGTCTCCGGCACCTCGGGCGCCGCCCCCGTCTGGCGCGACGTGATGCTCGCGCTCCACGCCGGCAATCCCGGAAGGCCGCCGGCGATGCCCGCGGGCGTCGAGGCGCGACAGATAGCGCTGCCCGGAACCCGCGAGCCGCCGCGCCGCGAATTTTTCCTGACCGGCACCGCGCAAACCGAAATGGCCGCCGCCCCCCAAGCCGCGCGCCGCCCGCGCATCACCAGTCCGGTCAGCGGCAGCGTCTATGCGCTCGACCCCGACATCCCGATCGACCGCCAGCGGCTGGCCGTGACGGTCAGCGGCGCCGTAACCGGCTACCGCCTGATCCTCGACAAAAAGCCGCTCGGCGACGCCGATGCCGGCCAGCAAATCTTGCCGCGCCCGGGCAGCCATATGCTGGCGCTCGTCGACCCCGGCGGGCGGATGATCGATCGGGTACGCTTCACGGTGCGATGAAGCGCTTGTCACAACCCTGAAATTAAGTTGCGCTGGCGCGCGAAGCGTCTAGTCTGCGCGGCAGGAGAATGGCGGTAAAGTCGCCAAAAAGGGGAAGTTCACATGATATTTGGTCGCGTCAAACCGATCGACGCCATTTTGGCTACGGCCGAAAAGAAATCGCTCCATCGCTCGCTCGGCGCCCTGCAATTGACCCTGTTCGGGATCGGCTGCGTCATCGGCACCGGCATTTTTGTGCTGACTTCGGCCGGCGCGCAAAAGGCCGGTCCCGGCCTGATGCTCGCCTTTGCCATCGCCGGGGCGATCTGCATCGTCGCGGCGCTCTGCTACGCCGAAATCGCCTCGATGATGCCCGTCGCGGGCTCGGCTTATACCTATACCTATTCGGTGATGGGCGAAATTCTGGCCTGGTCGGTCGGCTGGGCGCTCGTGCTCGAATATGCGGTCGCGGCCAGTGCGGTGTCGGTCGGCTGGTCCGGCTATTTCTCGGGAACGATATTGAACGAGTTTTTCGGCATTCAATTGCCCGCCTATCTTGCCGCCGGTCCGCTGGCGCTGGGCGGCGCGCCGGGCGGGCTGATCAACCTGCCCGCGGTGATCATCGCCCTGCTGGTGACCTGGTTGCTGATGATCGGCACCACCGAATCGGCGCGCGTGAACGCGGTGCTGGTCGCGATCAAGGTCACCGCGCTTACCGCCTTCATCATCCTGACGCTGCCGCAGGTCGAAATGGAGAAATTCAATCCCTTCCTGCCCGCCGGCGTGTTCGGCGGATTGGGTTCGGGGATCGGCGCGGTCGGCGCCGCTGCAACCATCTTTTTTGCCTATGTCGGTTTCGACGCGGTTTCGACCGCGGCCGAGGAAACCCGCGATCCGCAGAAGAACGTGCCAATCGGTCTGATCGGCTCGCTGCTGATCTGCACTATTTTCTACATCTTGGTGGCCGCAGGCGCGGTCGGCACGATCGGCGGCCAGCCGATCATGGGTCCGAACGGCATACCCTTCCCCGCCGGTTCGGCCGAACTCGCACGCCAGTGCGCGATGCCCGAATATGCCGGGATGCTGGTCTGTTCGAACGAGGCGCTGGCGCATGTGCTGCGTGAAATCGGCTTCTCGGGGATCGGCAACATGCTCGGCATCGCGGCCTTCGTCGCGTTGCCGTCGGTCATCCTGATCCTGCTGTTCGGCCAGACGCGCATCTTCTTCGTGATGTCGCGCGACGGGCTGCTGCCCGAAGGTCTGTCGAAAATCCACCCCAAGTGGAAGACGCCCTATGTCGTCACCGCGATCACGGGCAGCGTCGTCGCCTTTGCCGCGGCTTTCCTGCCGGTCGGGCAGCTGGCCGACATCGCCAATGCGGGGACGCTCTATGCCTTCTTCATGGTCGCGCTCGCGGTCATGCTGCTGCGCAAATCCGAACCCAATCGCACGCGGCCGTTCCGCACGCCGATGCTGTGGCTGATCGGGCCGCTGACGATGGCCGGTTGCGTGTTCCTGTTCCTCAACCTGCCGTTCGAAGCGATGCTGGTCCTGCCGGGCTGGGCGATCATCGGCTTCGTGATCTATTTCGCTTATGGCTATCGCAAGAGCCATCTCGGCCAAGGCCGGGTCGAGGTCCACGAAGGCGACCTGGAACAGAACGCCCCGATCCACGACTAGGGAGTGGGCCGATCACAACCGGGCCGTCGCAGCCACCCGCTGCGGCGGCCCGTTGTGTTTCAGAAGGGGCTTTTTGGCGCGGTGCCCGGCCGGGTGAACAGCTTGCCGCGTTCGGCCCACAGCACCAGCACCAGGCCGATCGCGGCACACACCAGAAACGCATAGGCCAGCGGCAACGTCGATCCGTCATAATGCTGACCGATCACCGCGCCGACCACCGCCGCGAGCAGCGTCTTCGCAAAGCTCTGATAGGAGGAGGCGATGCCGGCCATATGGCCGAAATCCTCCATTGCGATCGACCCGAAATTGCTGCCGATAAAGCCGATCAGACCGATATTGACCATCATCAGCGCGGTGAACATCCACAATGTCTCGGCACCACTCAATGCGGCCACGATCTGCGCGATGGAGGTTGCCATGAACGCGAAAACCGCGGTTTGCGAAACCCGTCGAGCACCGAACCGCTCGACGATCGCGGCGTTCGAAAAATTGGCGATCGCGATCCCCAGCGCGACGCAGGCAAAGATCAGGGGGAACAAGGCGCGGGCGTCGAACACCTCGGCGATGATCTGTTCGCTGCTGTTGAGATAGCCGTAGAGCGCGCCCTGCATCGTCCCCGACGCGATCATATAGCCTGCCGCGCGGCGATGCCGTGTCACGGTCGCCCAGCCCGAGAGCATCGTTCGCCAGTCGAGCGGCCGGACATCCGCCGGATCGAGCGTTTCGGGCAGGCGGCGAAGCCACAGGATCATGACCAGCCCCATCACCGCAAGCACGATGAAGATTGCGCGCCACCCGGCGACCGCCTCGACCCCGGCGCCGATCGTCGGCGCGATGATCGGCACGATCATGAACACCAGAAAGATCAACGACAATCGTTTGGCCATCGCGTCGCCCGCAAACAGATCGCGAATGACCGCCACCACGATCACGCCCAGCGCCGCGCTGACGAGGCCATGGCCGAACCGCAAGGTCAGCAGCATCGGAAAGCTGGTCGCGAGGCCGCATCCGATCGAAAAGGCGACATAGGCAAACAGCGCGGGTACCAGCACGCCCTTGCGCCCGAACCGGTCGGCGAGCGGCCCGTACAGCAGCGACCCGAAACCGATACCGATCAGATAGACCGAGATCACATATTGGCGGTCGTTCGCGACCGCGACGTCGAGCCCGCGCGCGATCGCCGGCAGGGCGGGAAGCATGGCGTCGATGGCCAGCGCGTTGAGCGCCATGACCATTGCCATCATGACCACCATCTCGCGTTCGCCCGGCAGGGTCCGTTTCGGAGGAGGGGCCGGGCTGTGCATGGCAGCAGCCTATGCTCCCACGCCACCGCTTTGACCACCCCTCCAGGCTACGAGCATTGCTATGCAACGCAAAAGGGCCGCTCCCTCTGAGAACGGCCCTTCGCATTTCTTCGCCTGACAGATCAGCCCTGACGGGTGCCCGTCATCGCCATCGAACCGAAAGCCCCGGCCTTGATCGTGCCGGTCAGCGTGTCGCCGTCGATCGTCGCTTCGCATTCGAGCGTCATCGGCATCGGCACCTTCATGTTCATGGTCCAGGTCAGCTTGTTGCCGTCGACCTTGCCATTTTCGACGTCGAGCGCGCCCATCGCACCGGCGTTCGATCCGGTGAAGCTGTCACCGTCGCTCTTGACCGTGAACACCGATTTCTGATCGCCCATCGGCGACTTGGTTACGCAATCATAGCTGCCATCTACGGACATCGAAGCTCTCCTTACTGAAATCAATGTTAGTTATCGAGCGTTGCTGTTTCCACCGGCAAACCCAATCCGTCAAGCTGCGGTTTGACCACCGCGGCATCGCCGACGACGACATAGACGAGATCGTCGGTGCTGAGCGCCTTCCGCGCCGCCGCATCGATCTCGGCCGCGGTCATCGCCTCATAAATGGCGGGCAGCGTTTCGTAATAATTGTCGGGCCGCCCGAACTTCACGATATTGCGCAATCCGGCAAGCACATCGGTCGAGGTTTCGAAGCTGCCGGGCAATTCGCGGACGCTGCCGTTGACCGTGCGTTCCAGCTCTTCCTTGGTCACGCCCTTGTCGGCGAGGAAGCTCTTGAGGTCGCTCTGCAGTTCCTTGATCGAATCGCCGGTGCGGTCGGCCTGCACCGGTGCCACCGCGACCCAGCTGAGCCGGTCGGTTTCGCCCGAAACACGGCTGCGCACGCCGTAGGACCAACCCTTGGTCTCGCGCAAATTGGTGTTGAAGCGCGACAGGAAATTGCCGCCAAAAATATCGTTTGCCGAGCGCAGCACTTCCAGGCTGTCACCGCCCTTGGCGTCGAGCACCTTGCCGGCCAGGATCACCGATTGCGGCGACTTTGGACGATCGAAAAGCACGATGCGCGGCTTCGGCGCGGGAATCGCGATGTCGAAATTCTTGGTCGGTTTCGCAGTGGCGGGCGCCTTCCATTGGCCGAGGCTGGCATCGAGCTGTTTCTTGACCTCGGCCAGCGTGGTGTCGCCCACAACAAAGATCCGGGCATTGTCGGGGCGAATCCACGTCGCATGGAAGGCCGCGAGCTGATCGCGCGTCGCCGCCTCGACCGATTTCGCATCCCCCAGCCCCGACGGTGGAATGCCATAGGGGTGGTCGGCGCCGTATAGCATCGGCGCGATCAGCCGCGAGGCGATAGCATTCGGGTTGTTGAGTTCAGCCTTGAGCCGGTTGAGCTGCTGGGCGCGGACGCGTTCCAGTTCCTTCGCATCAAAGGCGGGGTTGCGGATATAGTCGGCGAGCAACGACAGCGACGCCGCCAGATTGGGCTTCAGTGCGAACAGGCTGAAGACAGTCTCGTCGGCGTTGGCGCTGGCGTCGATCTGGGCGCCCAGCCGTTCCTTCGCTTCGGCAAAGGCGATCGAGTTGAGGTTGGTCGTGCCCTCGTCCATCAGGCTGAGCATCAGCGACTGGGTGCCCAGCGCGCTGTGCGGATCGGCGGCATAGCCCGCATCGAAACTGACCGCGACGTTGACCGTCGGTACCGTCGCGCGGCGTGCAAAAACAACCTCCATGCCGTTTTTGAGCTTAGCGCGCTCGATGTCGGGAAAATCGAGTGCCTTGAGTTCGGCGACTGCCGGAAATTGCGAACGATCGGCAACGAAGCTCGCGTCGCCGATCCCTGTGTCGGGGCCAATATCGCCGAGCGCCGGGTTCCAGTATCGATCGGGGGCGACCGCTTCGGTCGCCTTGCCGGCGGTTACCGCTCCGCCGCGGTTCTCACCGCCCTCGGTGCGTTCGCCGGGCGTGTAGGTCAGCGAGAAGGCCGGGCGCGACATCCATTTGCGCGCGGCCGCGGTGACCTGTTCCGGCGTCGCTTTCGCCATCCGGTCGAGCTCGACCTTGTAATAGGCGGGATCGTTCGAATAGAGCGCGCCCTCCGCCAGCGCGACCGCCTTGCCGCCAAAGCCGCCGACCGCTTCCAGCCCGGCGATGGTGCCGCCCAGATAGCTGGCCGCGGCGCGCTGAAGCTCATCGGCGGTCGGCCCGTTCGCGAGGAACTTGGCGATTTCCGCGTCCAGTTTCTTGCCTACGGTGTCGACATCGGTGCCGGGCTTCACGTCGGCCTGAACGATCAGCAGCCCTGCATCTTCAAAGGTCTGCGCAAAGGCGCCGACACTCACCGCCACCGGATCGGTGCGGACCATTGCATTGTCGAGCCGCGACGACGACAGTCCGCCGAGCACCGCGGTCGCCATCTGCAACGGCACCGCTTCGGCATCGTTGAGCCCCGGAATGGCCCACATGCGATAGACGCGCGGGGTCGGGATCAGGTCCTTGACCTCTTTCGCGAGTGGCGCGGGCAGCGTTGGCACCGACGTGGCGGGCGCCTGAACCTGGGTACCGCGCGGAATGTCGCCGAACCACTGCTGGACCTTCGCCTTCGCGGTCGGGACGTCGATGTCGCCCGCCAGCACCAGCACGGCATTGTTCGGCCCGTAATTGTCGGTGAACCACTTTTTCACATCGTCAAGGCTGGCCGAATTGAGGTCGGCCATCGAACCGATGGTGCTGTGGTGGTAAGGATGGCCCTTGGGGAACAGATTCTCGAAGATCTCGTAGCGCAGCAACCCATAGGGGTTGTTGTCGCCCTGACGCTTTTCGTTCTGGACAACGCCGCGCTGGTTATCGAGTTTTTCCTGCGTGACCGCGCCGAGCAGATGCCCCATGCGGTCGCTTTCGAGGAACAGCGCGAGGTCGAGCGCACCGGTCGGAACCGTCTCGAAATAATTGGTCCGGTCGACGTTGGTCGTGCCGTTGAAATCGGTCGCGCCAACCTGTTGCAACGGTTCGAAAAAGTCATTCGGCGCATTTTCCGATCCGTTGAACATCAGATGTTCGAACAGGTGCGCAAAGCCGGTCTTGCCCTTGGGTTCGTGCTTCGACCCGACGCGGTACCACACCGACACCGCGACGACCGGCGCCTTGCGATCCTCGTGGACGATGACGCGCAGGCCATTGTCGAGCGTGAAGGCTTCGTACGGAATGTCGACCGCCTTCACCAGATCGGCGATCGGCGCCGGATCGGCCGCCTTGGCCTTGGCAAAGGCGGGGCCGGCCGCAACCAGCGAGCTGGTGGCCACCAAGGCGAGGGCGAAACGATGGAAACGGGGCATGGCATCCTCTTGGATTATGGGCGCAGGCAGGATCTGCCCGCGCGCTACCGGGTGCCGGACGGCACTGTATCAGCGGTTTAGGTCAGCCGCGCCCGCCTTTCAAGGGCGATAGAATCGGGCGCCGCTGGCTTTCAGTACAGCCGGATCGAACAGCACCGGCTTGAGCTTGTGCGCGACAAACAGCGGCGCCTGGTCGTTATAATGCCGACTGTTGGGACGCGTCGTTGCCGATCCGAAGGGCTGGATCGATTCGGAGCGCACGACGCCCTGCCGGTCCCATGTTATGAACATGATGAAACTGTCACCGTGGCGCACTTTCAGGCGCCCGTCGGGCTCGGCGTCCCATAAGGTCGAGGCACGCACCGTATCGTTGCCGCCGTCGAGCGGCAGGTCGACGCGCGATGCGCCTTCGCCGTGCCGGAGGCGGAGAACGGTACCGAGCCTGGGGTCCAGACCGCCAAAATGTTCCTGCAGATGCGCGACGGTTTCGCTCAGCACCTCGCGCGGATCGGGCGGTTCGCGGCGTTGATAATGACGGCCGTTCGCCGGGCGTAGCACCATCAACGCCAGCGCGTCGCCCTTGCCCTTTCCGTCGAGATTCCAGTCCCATTTGCGGAGCAAATCCTGCGCCTGGGCGAGCGCCGGGTCGCCAGCGGTATCGAGCGCGAGCAGCCGGTCCATCCAGGCTTTGGCATAGCCGGTCCTGGAATAGGCGGTATCATATTTGATCGCCTTCAGCCGCGCCTCGTCGATCGGACCCGATGCCTCGAACAGTTCGATCAGCCGCGTCGCACGGTTGGTCATATCATCTTCGATGCCGAGCAGCGGCGAAAAGGCTGCCGCGTCGAGCTCGTCGCCCGGCCCCGCCGCGACCCACGGCGTATTGTTAGCATTCATCACATAACCCGAGCGCGGGTTGACCAGCGCGGGTACGCGGTCGAACGGCAGCGCTTTGGTCCACACGGCGGCCGACGTGTCGCCGGGCAGCACCCCGCGCCAGTTGAACCCGGCGGGCCGGTCGGGGAACATGGCGTTGTAGAACAAAGCGATATTGCCTTTGGCGTCGGCGTAGACAAAATTGGTAGCCGGAACGCCCTGTCCCGCCATCGCCGCGCGCCACTCGGCAAAATCCCTGGCCTTGTTCAGCCGGTAATATTGGGTGACCATCGCCGCCTGATCCTGCCCCGCGTAGCGGATTGCAAAGGCGCCCTGAGCATTCTTGACCACCGGGCCGTGGACCGAGCGATAGAGGGTGCGCGGAACAGGAAGGACGAAGGGACCGAACTTGACCTTTAGCCAGATCCGCTTTTCCTCGAGCGGGCGCCAGCTGCCGTCAAAGCGATATTGTTTGCCGCTGTCATCGAGGACGAGCTTGTGGACGTCGATCAGGTCGGGCCGGTTCACCGTGTTGGTCCAGCCGAGATATTTGTTGTGACCGAGGAAGGGGTAGGGCGAGCCGGGGAAATTCGCCCCCGCAAAATCCCAGCCCTCTTCGCTGTGGACAACGAGTTCGTACCAGGCAACGCCGCCGGTCCACGGCTGGTGCGAATTGGACACCAACCGCGTCGCGCCGTCGGTCGACCTAGAAGGCGCAACCGCCATCGCGTTCGATCCGTTGTCAGCGGGATCGGTCCCGACCGGCGTCAGGTCACGCGGAACCAGCTTGCCCGTCGCATCGAGCGCGGGGCCGCCCTCGCGCCCCACCGGCTTGCCCTCGACCAGCGACCCCAGCACCGAATCGAGCCCGAAGAAAAAGGGCGAGCGCAGGACAAAGCCCGCGACGACATCCTCGCCGGTGACCGGAAAAAGGCCCGACAGACGCACCTCGCCCGGATGTTTGTCGGCATAGTGATTGAGTCCCGCAGCATAGGCGGTGAACAATTTTCTGACGTCGGCAGGCAGCCGCGGCCAGTCGCGCGCCGTCGTGCCGCGCACATCGAGCAGCGCGGCGGCATAATCGACCTTTGCACCATCTTCGCCCAGCATCGCGCCGGCGCGCCCGCGCGTCATCGCCAGCACTTCCTGCAGCGTCGCAAAATCATCCTCGGCATGCGCGTAGGCGACGCCATATGCGACGTCGGCGTCGGTCTTGCCAAAGATATGCGGCACCCCGAACTTGTCGCGCGCGATGCGGACATCGGCGGGCCGGTATGCCGTCGCCGCCGGCGCTTCGGCGGTCAGCGGCTCCCACAGCGCCAGCGAAACCGCGGCCACGACGATCAGCCCCAGCAACCCCAGCACAATCCGTCGCAGCATATCCGGTCCTTTTCGTGTCGCGCGTGGCGGCTGTGTGACCGCCATGTCGTCGGAAGGCAAGCGACTGTCGTTCGTCGAGCCGAATTTGCGATCGGGCAAAGCGCCGCTATGCAAGGGACCATCACATCAACCGGGGAATTTCCATGCACCGCAAAAGCCTGCTTCTCGCCGCCTGCCTTTCGTTCGCGCTGGTCCCGCCCGCCGTAGCCCAGACGGTCACCGGGTCGGGCATCGTCCCTTCGACCGCCGCGAACAGCACCGAACGCGCCATCGGTTTTGCGGCGTCGGCACCTGCGAGCGGCGCGCTCGTCATCGTGATGGCGGACGCGACGCTGCCGCCGCTCGACGGCGTTGCGCTGACCGCCGCCGATCGCCAGGCGGTGACCACGGCGATTGCCGCCGCGGCTTTCGACGGCAAAGCCGAATCAACGCTGTCGCTGCGCGGGATCGGCGGATATTCGCGCATCCTGCTCGTCGGCACGGGCGCGACGCCGACCTCGCTCGCGCTGGCCCAGGCCGGCGGCAAGGCAGCCCAGGACCTGAAAAGCGAAGCGCAGCCATTAACGATCGCGGGCGCGTTTGGCGACGCTTCGGCCGCCGACGTCGCTTATGGCTTCGCGCTCGGCCAGTACCGGTTCGATCGTTACAAGACCGTCGATCGAAAGGCGCCGCCGACCGGCGCGGTCACCGTCGTGGGCGCCAACCCGGCCGCGGCCGAAACGGCTTTTACCGCGCGCTGGAAACCGCTGGTCGACGGCGTCCGCCTGTCGCGTGATCTTGCGAACGAACCCGCCAATGTCATCTATCCCGAAAGCTTCGTCGCCGAGGTGCGCAAGGCTTTCGCCGGCGTCGCGGGGGTGAGCATCGAGGTGCTCGACGAAGCGGCGATGCGCCGGTTGAATATGGGCAATATCGTCGGCGTCGGCCAGGGCAGCCCGCGCGGGTCGCGCATGATGCTGGTGCGATATCGCGGCAACGGCGCGCCTGCCGCCCCGCTCGCGATGGTCGGCAAGGGCATTACTTTTGACACCGGCGGCATCTCGATCAAGCCGTCGGCCAATATGGGGAATATGAAGGGCGACATGTCGGGTGCGGCGTCGGTCATGGGCGCGGCGCTGTCGCTCGCGAAATCGCGCGCGCCGGTGCATGTCGTCGCGGTCGCGGCGCTGGCCGAAAACATGCCCGACGGCAATGCGATGCGTCCCGCCGACGTCATCCGCACGATGTCGGGCAAGACGGTGGAAATCGTCAGCACCGACGCCGAAGGCCGCCTGGTGCTGGCCGACGCCAATGAATATGTCGCGCAAGCGTACAAACCCAGCGCGATCGTCAACATTGCGACGCTGACCGGCGCGATCGTCGGCGCGCTGTCGGATCAATATGCCGGACTGTTCGCGCGCGACGAAGCGCTTGCCGCGCGGCTGCTCGCCGCAGGGGCAGTGAGCGGCGAGGAATTGTGGCGGATGCCGCTGCACAAAAATTATTTCGACCGCCTGAAATCCGACGTCGCCGATATCCGCAACGGCGGCAGCGACGGTCCGGGCGCCAGCACCGGCGCGCATTTCATCGGCTTTTTCGTCGACGATGCCATGCCATGGGCGCATCTCGACATCGCCGGGGTCAACCGCGGCGAAAAGGCCAGCCCGCTGGTACCCAAGGGCATGACCGGCTTTGGCGTCCGGCTGCTCGACCAGCTGGCACGCGGCGGGGAATAAGCATGGGAAGCCCCTTGTGTTGCCAAAAAGCAACACTATCTCTCGATGAGAGAAAGGGGCTTGCCTGAAATGAACCTCGAAAAATTCACTGACCGCGCCAAAGGATTCCTGCAGGCCGCGCAGACGATCGCCATCCGGATGAATCATCAGCGGATCGGCCCCGAGCATATCGCCAAGGCGTTGCTCGAGGACAGCCAGGGCATGGCGGCGGGGCTGATCGCGAACAGCGGCGGCGACGCCGCACGCGCCGTGCAAGCCATCGACGCCTTGCTGGCCAAAGTGCCCGCCGTGTCCGGTTCGGGCGCGCAGGCGACACCGGGGCTCGACAATGACGCAGTCCGCCTGCTCGACCAGGCCGAGCAGGTCGCCGCAAAGTCGGGCAACGAATTCGTCGCGGTGCAAAATATCTTGCTCGCAATGGTGCTGGGCAGCGGCACCCCGGTCGGCAAGGCTTTTGCCGAGGCGGGTGTGACGCCCGAAGCGCTCAACGCCGCCATCGCCAAGCTGACCGGCGGACGTACCGCCGACACCGCCTCGGCCGAGGATCGGTACGAGGCGCTCACGAAATTTGCCCGCGACCTCACCGAAGTCGCGCGCGAGGGCAAGCTCGACCCGGTCATCGGCCGCGACGAGGAAATCCGCCGCACCGTCCAGATCCTCGCGCGCCGAACCAAGAACAATCCGGTGCTGATCGGCGAACCCGGCGTCGGCAAGACCGCGATCGCCGAAGGGCTCGCGCTCCGCATCGTCAACGGAGACGTCCCCGACAGTCTGAAGGATCGCCGCCTGCTATCGCTCGACATGGGCGCGCTGATCGCGGGCGCCAAATATCGCGGCGAGTTCGAAGAGCGGCTGAAGGGCGTTCTCGACGATGTGAAGGCCGCCGAGGGCGAGATCATCCTGTTCATTGACGAGATGCACACGCTGGTCGGCGCCGGCAAGTCGGAAGGCGCGATGGACGCGTCGAACCTGCTCAAGCCCGCATTGGCGCGCGGCGAACTCCATTGCATCGGCGCGACAACGCTCGACGAATATCGCAAGCATGTCGAAAAGGACCCCGCGCTCCAGCGGCGCTTCCAGCCGGTGTTCGTCGGCGAGCCGACGGTCGAGGATTCGATTTCGATCCTGCGTGGCATCAAGGAGAAGTACGAGCTACACCACGGCGTGCGGATCACCGACGGCGCGATCGTCGCCGCTGCGACGCTGTCGAACCGCTATATCTCCGACCGCTTCCTGCCCGACAAGGCAATCGACCTGATGGACGAGGCGGCGAGCCGGATCCGCATGGAGGTCGAATCGAAGCCCGAAGAGATCGAGAGCCTCGACCGCCGCATCATCCAGATGAAGATCGAGGAAGCAGCGCTCTCGAAGGAGAGCGACGACGCCTCGAAGGACCGGCTCGCCGCTCTCCGCGCCGAGCTCGCAAACCTCGAACAGCAGTCGGCCGAACTGACGCAGAAGTGGCAGGCCGAAAAGGACAAGATCCACGCCGAGGCGAAGATCAAGGAAGAGCTCGACGCGGCGCGCTCGGCGCTCGAACAAGCGCAGCGCGCGGGCGACCTCGCGAAGGCAGGCGAACTCAGCTATGGGACGATCCCCGCGCTCGAACGGCAGCTCGAAGAGGCACAGGCCATCTCCAGCAACGCGATGCTGCGCGAAGAAGTCACCGCCGACGACATCGCCGCGGTGGTCAGCAAATGGACCGGCATCCCCGTCGACCGGATGATGGAAGGCGAGCGCGAGAAATTGCTCGCCATGGAAGACACACTCACGCAGCGCGTCATCGGCCAGGACGAAGCCGTCCGCGCCGTGTCGACCGCGGTCCGCCGCGCGCGTGCGGGCCTGCAGGACCCGAACCGTCCGCTCGGCAGCTTCCTCTTCCTCGGGCCCACCGGCGTCGGCAAGACCGAGCTGACCAAGGCGCTCGCGCGCTTCCTGTTCGACGACGACAATGCGATGGTCCGCATCGACATGTCCGAATTCATGGAAAAGCACAGCGTCGCGCGCCTCGTCGGCGCGCCCCCGGGCTATGTGGGTTACGAAGAGGGTGGGACGCTCACCGAAGCGGTGCGGCGGCGGCCCTATCAGGTCGTATTGTTCGACGAGGTCGAGAAGGCGCATCAGGACGTGTTCAACATCCTGCTCCAGGTGCTCGACGACGGGCGGTTGACCGACGGACAGGGGCGCACGGTCGACTTCACCAACACGCTGATCATCCTGACGTCGAACCTCGGCAGCCAGGCGATCGCCGCGCTTCCCGACGAAGCACCGGTCGAACAGGCCGAACCCGCGGTGATGGAGGTGGTGCGCGCGCATTTCCGGCCCGAATTTCTGAACCGCCTCGACGAGATTGTGCTCTTCAACCGCCTCGCGCAGCAGCATATGGCCGGCATCGTCGACATCCAGGTCGCGCGCGTCCAGAAACTGCTCGCCGACCGCAAGGTCACGCTCGACATGACCGATGCTGCCCGCGCGTGGCTCGGCCGCGTCGGTTATGATCCGGTCTATGGCGCACGGCCGCTGAAGCGCGCGGTGCAGAAATATCTGCAAGACCCGCTTGCCGATCTGATCCTGAAAGGCGAAGTGAAAGACGGCTCGACGATCAAGGTCGACGAAGGCGACGGGGCGCTGAAGCTGACCCCGGCATAGGAGCGGTTTCGAGTGGACGAAGAATGGGCGCGGTTGCAGGCCGCTGCGGCGCGGAGCATCGCGGACGGGCATTATGCCGATGCGGCGCCGCTGCTGCGGCAGGCGGTTGCCCATCGACCCGATCACGCCGACAGCTGGTTCAACCTTGGCTATGTGCTGCGCCAGCAGCGTCGCTATCCTGACGCGCTCGACGCCTATGCCGAGGCGCTTCGCCGGGACGTAGCGGCGCCCGAGGCCGCGCATGTCAATCGCGCCGCGATGCTGTCCGAATATATGGAGCGTGCCGACGAATCCGAAAGCGAGCTTCGTGCCGCCCTCGCCAAAAATCCGAAATTCCTCCCCGCCTGGCTGAACCTCGGCGGCTTGATGGAAGACGTCGGCAACGCCGACGCCGCCGCCGACGCCTATCGCCAGGCGCTGCGCGTGGCGCCGGGCAACGGGCGCGCGCGGGCGCGGCTGGCGGCAATTCGCGTCCACACGGGCGACACCGAGGCCGCGATCCGCGATCTGGAGCAGCGCCTGCAAATCGGCGCCGACAGTCAGGACGATGTGGCCGAACTGTTGTTCGGGCTGGGCAACGCGCTCGACGCGGCCGGGCGTTACCCGGAGGCTTTCGCGGCGATTACGCAAGCCAACCGGATCAACGCCGCCATGCGGCCGACGCGTCAGCAATATGATCGCGCGGCACAGGAAGCGCTGGTCGACGCGCTGATTGCGGCTTTCCCGACCCGACCGCACGGCTCGGCGGCGACCGACGGGCCGACAATGCTGTTCATTTGCGGCATGTTCCGTTCGGGATCGACGGTGACCGAACAATTGATCGGCCGCCACCCGCTGGTCCGGATCGGCGGCGAGCTTGAACTGATCCCGGCTCTGGTGCGCGAACGGCTCACCCCCTACCCCGCCGCGCTGGAAACGCTGACCGATGTCGACATCGACGGCCTGCGCGATGCCTATCTGCGCACCGTTGCCGCCAATTTTCCGGGTGCCGCCTGGGTCACCGACAAACGACCCGACAATTTCCTCCATATTGGCCTGATCAAGACGCTGTTCCCCGCGGCCCGCATCATCCACACCGCCCGCGCGCCGCTCGACACCATCTTGTCGTTGTTCTTCATGAACTTTGCCGAGGCGATCAATTACACCGACCGGCTGGACGACGCGCTGCACTATTATGTCCATTATCGCCGCCTGATGGCGCATTGGCAGGCCGTTTTCGGCGACGATATCCACACGATCGCCTATGACCGGCTGGTCGATGCGCCTGACGCAGTGATTGGTGAAGCCTGGCGCGCGCTCGGCCTGCCGCCGGTCGACACCGCTGCAGTTCCCGATCGCGCCGCGCCCGTCATCCGGACCCCGAGCAACTGGAAGGCCCGCTCGGCGATCCACCGCCAGTCGTCGGGGCGCTGGCAAAATTATGCCATCGAACTCGCCCCCGTGCGCGCGGCGCTGGAACTGCTCGACCGCAGGTAGCGGCTGTTCGGGGTCAATGACGCCCGGTCAGGTCAAAAAAACGCGCCAGCAAATCCTGTTCGGCCGCGTCAAGATGCGGGTTCCAGACGTCGAGGATCAGCACGATGCGCGGCTCGGCGCTGCGGTTCCATGCTTCGTGCTCGATCGTATCGTCAAAGGCGAAGGCCTCGCCGACACGCCATTCGCGGGTTTCGCCCCCGACGCGAAAACTGCACCCGGGGGGCACGACAAGCGGCAGGTGGACGATAGCGCGGGTATTGGTCACTCCGGTGTGCGGCGGAATATGCGCACCGGGTTTCAGAATCGAGAAAAAGGCGGACGGCGCTTTGCCGGGAACGCGGTTCTGCGGGATGGCATCGAGCGCGGCCGCGGTTTCCGGGCATCGCCCACAAACCTCTTCATTCTTCACGCCATATTCCCACAGGAAACAGGCGCTCCAGTCGAGTGAATGATCGAGCGCGCTCCACTTGTTGTCGGGCGTGCCCGCTTCCTGGCGGACATAGGGGCGGATGGCCGCGCTGCCGTTGGCGACGAGCGCCAGCGCCTCTTCACGGATGGCGTCGGTACGCGCTTCAAGTTCGGCAAACCATGGAAAGTGACCGCGATCAAAAAACTCGTCGGCGGGGAGGAAGGGGTAGTAAAGCCCCGCGCATTCGTTCCGATAGATACGGCGGCGGCCAAGACAATGATCCATGCAGGCGTTGAACCGCCGCGACGCGGACCCCATCGCCGCCATGTCGGCCCCCAGTTCGGTCTGGACTGCCCGCGCCAGTTCGCCATTGTGCCGCTCGATGAAGGCCTGTCCGTGCCGGAGCGCCGATTCTACTCGCTCGGGGCGCTCGGCCATCGCACTCGCCATCTGCACGACATGGCTCCACGCCTGTGCCGCCGCGACCGCTTCGCCGAGCCGTTCGTGCAGCTCGGCCATTCGCAACACGGCAACGAACAGGCGGCGATCGAGATCAAGCGCCGCCTGCAACGCCTGCCGTTCGCCTTCGTCATCGCCCAGCGACCGGCACGCGGTGGCGAGGTTCAACCACAACGCGGGCTCCTTGGGGTCGGCGGCGCTGGCGGCGGCGAACCGCACCTTTGCGACAGCGAAATCGCTATCGGCCAAAGCCCGCATCCCGCGCGCATTGTTGAGCCGCGGATCGCTCGAATGGCGCTGGAGGGCATCGTCCAAAATCCGCCGCTCGGCTGCGGCATCGCCGCGCTGGCGCGCCTGCGCCGCCGATGTCAAAACCTCGTCGATCATTCGGGTGTCCATGGCCATAATATCGGCTAATCTACTCGCGGCGTCAGCGCAAGGCGGGGCCATGGATCGGTACTGGAATGACGGAGACATGATGCGGGCATTGCCTTTACGCGCCAGACGAGGGCGCAGATGACGATCACCGCCGAATGGCTTGCGCACCGATATGACGAGCGGGCGGACAACGTCCATTTTGTCCACGCGCCGCGATTGCTGCGCCGGTCGGTGCCATTTTTGACCGATGAATATCTGAAACCCGGCGATCCCGAGGTGAGGAGGCGCAGCGAGGCGCTGGAGCTGAGCGCCGCCGATACCCCGGTCCATTTCATTTTTCATTCGGCTTATTGCTGTTCGACGCTGCTCGCTCAGGCGCTCGACGTGCCTGGGGTGTCGCATTCGCTCAGCGAACCGCAGATATTGAACGATATGGTCGGGTGGCGACATCGCGGCGGAACCCCGGTCCAGATCGGCGCGATGACCGAAGCCGCGTTGCGCTTGCTCGCCCGTCCGCTTGCCGACGGCGAAGCGGCGATCATCAAGCCGTCGAATATCGTCAACGGCCTTGCCACCGCGCTGATGACGATCCGCCCCGACGCCCGCGCGATTCTGGTCCATGCACCGCTGCGCGCTTTTTTGGGTTCGATCGCGCGCAAGGGCATGTGGGGCCGGCTGTGGGTCCGCGAGCTCCTGTCGCGGCAGCTGGCCGAGGGGCTGGTCAACCTTGGCTTCGAAAATCGCGATTATCTGCTACATACCGATTTGCAGGCGGCGGCGGTGGGCTGGCTGGCGCAGCACCGGCTGTTCGCCGAGATGGCCGGTAGGTGGCCGGACCGCGTCCGCACGATCGACAGCGAGACGCTGGTCGCACATCCCGCCGCGACGATCACGGCGCTGGCCACGCATTTCGGCCTGACGCTGGACGAAACGCGGGTGCAGGGAATCGTCGACAAGGTTTTCGCGCGCGATTCGAAAAGCGGGGAAAGTTTCGCGAGCGGCCAGCGGGCCGCGGCTCAATCGGCAGCCGAAACGCTGCATGCCGACGAGATCGAGAAGGTGGCCGCCTGGGCCGATGCCGTTGCCAAGACGGCCGGCATCGCGACGCACCTTCCGGCGCCGCTGCTTTCCCGCCCATAAAAAAAAGGGCGGCCCCATGGGGCCGCCCAGATTTTCTTGGTTCGGGTTCGATCAGAACTTCAGGTTCCCGGTCACCGAATAACGGCGGCCGATGGTGTCGTACAGCGACGGGAAGGTGTTGCCGCCGTTAAAGGCGGTCGACCCGGCGCTCGAACCGACGATCGGTGGCTTCTTGTCGAACAGGTTGAAGGCCGACAGCGTCAGCTGGAAATTATCGGTGACGCTGAACCGTGCGGTCAGGTCAAAGTAATTATAGGCCTTGATCCGGTTGAAGTTGATCTGCTGTCCGGCGAGCGAATAATCGGCACCCGGCGCATTGGTGATCGTGCCGTTGAACAGCGGCGGCAGGCCGGGTTCATACTTCAGGCCGTCAATGTGGCGCCACAGCAGCGAGAGGTCCACCTTGTCGAACACCAGTGTGGTGCGCTGGGTAAAGGTGTATTGCGGCGTCGGCGAACCGACCGCAAGACCCGTACCGCTGGCAAGGCCGGTCGAAACGCCGCAATTGACGCTGTAGTAACCGACGCATTCGCGCAGCAGACCGCCCGGACGCGAACGGAACTGCGAGTGGAACACATAGTTGCCGTTGAACGCCAGGTTGAGCCCGATGTTGTCGGTCAGGTCGGTCCTGTAGTTGATGTTGAGGTCGATACCGTCGGTCTTCAGCAAACCGGCGTTCGACAGATTGCCTGGCAAGCCGGGAATCGGGTTGGTCGGCGTCGACGTACCGCTCAGGCGACCGTTCGCACGGTTGCGCTGAATGGCCAAACAGTCGGCGCTGGTTGCCGAAGCGGCGGTGATATTGGCGAAACAGAAAGCAATCGCGTCACCCGGTGCCGGGCTGGTGATCGCATCCTCGACCTTGATGTTGTAATAGTCGACCGTGACCGTCAGGCCGGTAACCGGCTGCAACACCACACCGAAAGTGTAGGTCGTCGCCTTTTCCGCCTGGAGGTTCGGGTTGCCACCGATCGTGATGTTCGCCTGGCCTGCCGCGGGGTTCAGGATCGAACCGATCGACGCCGCCGGCGCGCCCTGTGCGATACAGACTGCGGTCAGGTTCGCGTTGCCGACAGGTGCCGTGCCCGCGCAGGGATCGATGAGCAGGTTGGTCAGACCCACCGCGACCGGTGCGAACAATTCGCCGATGTTCGGCGCGCGAATGGCGCGCTGATAGTTGCCGCGGAACTTGACTTCGTTGATCGGCGCCCAGTTCACGCCAAACTTGTAGGTCGTCGAGTTGAACGACGGGCTGTTCGGTGCATCGACCTTATAGTCCGAATAACGGATACCGGCTTCGACCGACAGTTCGTCGAAGAAGGGCTTGTCCTCGACCAGCGGGGCGATGATTTCGCCGAACGCTTCGTAGACCGTGAACCCGCCGTCGAGCGGTAGCGTGGCGCCGCCCGAACCGCCGAGTTCGCCCGGAACCTGCGCCAGGTTGTCGGGGATACGGGCCGCGCGATATTCGCGGAATTCGCCGCCGACCGCAAAGCCGATCGGATTTTCCGATGCCCCGGTCGTGAAGCCGAAATCACCCGACAGCACGCCGTGAACCTGTGCCAGCGAGGTCTGGGTCGAGATTGTGCTGGTCACGCCGCCGATGAAAGCGACCTGTTCCGGGGTGATGCTGCCCTGCGGTCCGAACAGGTTGAGCGGCACGCAGCCGTTCGCGGTGTTGGTGCAGGTCGTGGTGTTCGTCGCCAGCAGCGCCTGTGCGACGCGCGAGTTCGACACATAGTTGCGCAGAACCTGGTCGGTCTCGCTTTCGCCATAGGCGCCATAGATGTCCAAGGTCAGGTTATCGGCGGGCTTGTACCGCGCGCCGACCTGAATGTCGAAAACGTTCGTCGTATATTCGTTGATACGCGGACCGACTTCGACCGAACGACGATAGACGAGCGCGCTGGCGCGGTCGGTCGTATTCGCGGCGGTACACGGACCCGTCGGACCCTGGCGACCGGCAACTGTTGTATCGAAGTCGGCCAGTGCGCACAATTGAGTGCGGATCGTGTCGTTCAGGAACGGATTGTTCAGCGGGATCGCCAGATTGTTGCCGAAAACGCCCGAGGCCGCGATGATCGAGCTCGTTGTCGTTTTCGAGAACATGCCGCGCGCATAGACTTCGACCGAATCCGACACTTCATAGTTCGCCTTGCTGAACACGTTGAAGCGTTCGAACGGCGTCACATAGACGTTGAACGGGTTGAAGTTGAAAAGGCTGTACTGCGGTACGAGCGATGTGCCGGTCGGGTCGATCTGCAGATTCTGGGGCGAACCTGCGAGACTGAAGCTGGTCGGCGAAGCGGTCGGCGAGTCGCCACCCGCAATGCCGTTGTTTGACGCCAGCACGAAGCGGCCGAAACCGCGGCTGCCGAAGTAAAGCGGATCGGCTTCCTGGTAGCCGACGGCGAGCACCGCATTGCCGCGGCCGTCGTCGAAATTCGCACCGAGCACCAGGTCGGCGCGGAACGAGGCAGTGTCGCCGCGTTCGCTGATGCCCTGCTGCACCTGAAGGTCCATGCCGGCAAAATCGCGGCGGGTGATGAAGTTCACCACGCCGGTGACCGCGTCGGCGCCATAGGTCGTCGACGCACCGCCGGTCAGCACGTCGACACGCTCGACCAGCGCGACCGGGATGATGTTGAGGTCAACGATGCCGTTGAAGTTGAACGGCGTCGGACGCGCGCCGTCGAGCAGCACGATGTTGCGGTTCGCACCCAGGCCGCGCAGGTCGACGCGGCTGGCGCCGATCGTGCCGTTGTTCACGCCCGAACCCAGGTTCGGCGTCACGCCGGGGGTTTCGCGCAACAGCTGTTCGGCGTTGGTGGCCTGACGAAGCGACACTTCGTCGGCGCCAATCACCGCCACCGGCGACGAGCTTTCGAGGTTCGGGTTGCGGATCAGCGTGCCGGTCACCACGATTTCGGTGTCGGCAGCAGCATCGCCCGCCGCATCCTGCGCATAGGCAGGGGCCGAAGCCAGGGCGACACTCATCACGAGCGGCGCAGCGCCTAACTTCAACTTGGAATATTGGGTTTTCTTCACAGTGCAGTCCCTTGCTACTGATGGATAAAGGTACCCGAGCCCCTGACACGGCGACACAGGGCCGCCATGTAAAACGCCCCGATAGCGTGCGGAATGATCCTTCGGTCGGACAGAGTAAAGGCGTTTTGCGGACTAGTCGGCGGTTTCGCGGCGCATTGTGACGTATTTGCAACAACTGTGCGACTAGGGATAATACTACAGACTATGTCGCCTATTCCATGAAACGATATTTCATAGAATACTAAACGCCCCAATTCGCGACACTATTCACCCGCTCGCCGGCTCAACCAACTTCGCCGGGTCAAGTCGCGCATCGTGCCATTTCAGACCCCAGTGCATATGCGGCCCGGTTGCACGGCCCGTTCGGCCCACCGTTCCCAATGGCTGCCCTTGCACAACGCGGTCGCCCACCTTCACGTCGAGCCGCTGGCAATGGAGGAAGGCGCTCGACAGCCCCATGCCATGATCCACGATCAGCAGATGACCTTCCAGGGTAAAGGGCGCGTCAGCCGCGAGCGTGACGACGCCGTCGGCGGGTGCGACGAAGGGCGTTCCGGCGGGCACCGCAATATCGGTGCCACTGTGGTAACTGCCGGGCTTGCCCTGATAGACGCGCTGCGATCCGAACACCCCTGACAGTCGCCCGGTCACCGGCCAGCGAAAGCGCTGTTTCCAGCCGTCCGATACGACCCGCATGTCCCTCGCCGCGGCGATCTGGGCCAGTTCGGCAGGGCGCCGCCGCGCAAAATCGGCGTCGCTTGCGGCGCTACCGCGATAAGGGGCGTTGACCCGTTCGATCCGCCACACCCCCGGCGTGACCGCGATGTCGCGCCGCGCGGCGCGACCGTCGGCCAGCGTCGCCGCCAGCCGCGCCGTGGGTCCAGCGTCGCGGTCGAAGGCGATCAGAAAGCCGCCGTCGCGGTCCAGCGCGATCGCCCGCCCGTCCAGCGTCAGCGCCTGCGTCCCGCCCGGCGCCTGCCCCAGCATCGCCGCGCCCTGTTCGGCGCGGCCGCGCAGGACAAAGTCGCGCGGCTGCGACGGTTCGAGCGCGCGGCTTGCGGCCAGCGGTGCAGGGGTTGCCCGCGCATCGGGTTCGACGACCGGCGTGGCCCGTGTCGGCGTCTCGCCCGCCGGCACACAACCGGCGGCAAGGATCAGCAGGGAAAGTGCGGCAGACAGACGGGCGAAATTTAGCCTGCCCGTCATGCGCCGCGCGCGGTGCCCAGCTCGGCTTGGACCGAAATTGCGGCGCTTGCATAGGGCTCTTGCCGCGCGACCGACCAATAGCGAAGCTCGTCGAGCCCGATCGGGACATGCGTGACCGCGCAGAGCACATGGTCGCCGGGTTCGAGCACCCGATAGCCATTGGGGCCATAGTGGAGGCGGGCGAGACGGTTGCGGCTGGCGATCAACATGCAGATATATCCATTGGCGGGCCGGGGATTGCGGCCTCTATATCATCTGCGCGCCGTACAGCCACCCCGCCGCATTCAGAAAAGCTCGCCCTGCTCTCGTTTCGGCGCCTTGTTGTCCTTGCGCAACGACTTGGGGGTCGCGGGTGGCGGCGCATCGCTGCCGCCGACGTGAACCGGCACCTCGCCGTCGGCGAACTGCAGCTGCAGTCGCCCTGCGGCGCGCGCGCGCGCCGCCGCTGTGACGACGGCTCCGTCGGCATCGCGCACCATCGCATAGCCGCGCGACAATAGCGACCGTGGGTCAAGACTGTCGAGCAGCCGTCCCAGGCCCTCCAGCCGCGCGTGGTCGCGATCCCAGCGCCGTGCCAGCAACGCCGGGCGCAGCGCCGCGCCGCGCGTTGCCAGCCGCTCGGTAATCATCGCGAACCGCTGTCGCTGGCTGCGACCCAGTCGATCGCCGGCGTCGTCGAGGCGCTGACGCTGCGGCGCATAGAGTGCCTCGCGGCGCGGCAGGTGGCGGGCCAGCGCGGTGAGTCGCTCGGTCGCCAGCGCGTGGTGACGGTTCGCGGCGCCGATCATCCGGCCGTTCCACGTCGCCAGCAATTCCTGCAGTTCGGCGCGCACCGGAACGGCCATTTCGGCGGCCGCGGTCGGGGTCGGTGCGCGGCGGTCGGCGGCATAGTCGGCCAGCGTCGTGTCGGTCTCGTGGCCGACGGCGCTGATCGTCGGGATACGACAATCGGCGATCGCGCGGACAACTACCTCTTCGTTGAACGCCCACAAATCCTCGATCGACCCGCCGCCGCGCGCGACGATCACCAGGTCGGGGCGCGGTATCGGCCCGTCCGGTGTCAGGGCATCGAAACCGCGCACTGCGTTTGCGACCTGCGCCGCCGCGCCGTCGCCCTGCACCAGCACCGGCCAGACGATGACATGCGTCGGAAAACGGTCGGCAAGGCGGTGGAGGATGTCGCGGATCACCGCACCCGTCGGCGAGGTCACCACGCCGATGATCCGGGGCAGGCGCGGCAACTCCTGCTTCCGCTCCTGGTCGAACAACCCCTCGGCGCCCAGCCGCACCTTCAGTTTTTCGAACAGGAGCATCAGTGCGCCCTCGCCCGCGACCTCGAGCGTGTCGACGACGAGCTGATATTTCGAGCGGCCCGGATAGGTGGTGAGCTTGCCGGTCGCGATCACTTCGATCCCGTCTTCGGGACGGAAGGCCAGCCGCGCTGCCTGCCCCTTCCACATCACCATATCGATCAGCGCATTATCGTCTTTCAGCGCCGCATAAAAATGCCCTGACGCGGCGCGCTTCGCTCCTGACAATTCGCCGCGGACGCGGACGCGGGCAAAGCCGTCCTCGACCGTGCGTTTGATCGCCGCCGACAATTGGCTGACCGATAGCGGCGGAACATTGTCGCCGGGCGCCGCCTCGGCTAACAGCCGCGCCGCGGGGTCGGTTTCAGACGCCGGATCGGGAAAAGGGACTGCCATGAATATCCTGCTGGTCGGCTCGGGAGGCCGCGAACATGCGCTGAGCTGGCAGTTGGCGCAATCACCGTCTTGCCGCAAGCTCTATGCCGCCCCTGGCAATCCCGGGATCGAGGCCTATGCCGAATGCCTGGCGATTGCCGCTGACGATCTCGACGGCCTCACCGCCGCTTGTACAGCGCATGGAATCGATTTTGTCGTCGTCGGCCCCGAGGCACCGCTGGTCGCGGGGCTCGCCGACCAGTTGCGCTCGCGAGGCATCGCGGTCTTCGGCCCGGGCGCTGCGGCGGCCCAGCTCGAAGGATCAAAGGGTTTCACCAAGGATTTGTGCGCGCGGGCGAATATCCCGACCGCCGCCTATATTCGCTGCACCAGCGCCGCCGAGGCATTGGCCGCGCTCGACGGCTTCACGATCCCCGTCGTCATCAAGGCCGACGGCCTCGCCGCAGGCAAGGGCGTCGTCATCGCCGAAACCCGCGCCGAAGCCGAAGCCGCGATCGCCGACATGTTCGACGGCGCCTTCGGCAGCGCGGGGGCAGAGGTCGTGATCGAGGAATTTATGACCGGCGAGGAAGCAAGCTTCTTTGCGCTTTCCGACGGCACCAACGTGATGGCGTTCGGCAGCGCGCAGGACCACAAGCGCGTCGGTGACGGCGACGTCGGGCCGAACACCGGCGGCATGGGCGCCTACAGCCCGGCGCCGGTCCTGACCGCCGACCTTGAAGCGCAGGTGATGGACCGCATCATCCGCCCGACCGTCGCTGCGCTCGCCGCCGAGGGCACCCCCTATGTCGGCGTGCTGTTCGCCGGGCTGATGCTCACCGATGCGGGACCGAAGCTGATCGAATATAACGCCCGTTTCGGCGATCCCGAATGCCAAGTGCTGATGATGCGCCATGCAGGCGACCTTGCCGCTCTGCTCCACGCGGCCGCAACGGGCGCGCTCGCCGCCGCGACCCCGCCCGCCTTCACCAGCGATTACGCGCTGACCGTCGTGATGGCGGCGAACGGCTATCCCTGCACCCCTGAAAAGGGCGGCGCGATCCATGGCATCGCCGATGCCGAAAGCGGCGGGGTGCGCGTATTTCACGCGGGAACCGCGCGCGACGGCGATACCATCGTTGCAGCGGGCGGGCGTGTGCTCAACGTCACCGCAACCGGTCGCACCGTCACCGAAGCGCAGGCGCGCGCCTATGCGGCGGTGGATCGCATCGACTTCGCGACCGGCTTTTGCCGCCGCGATATCGGCTGGCGCGAGGTCGCGCGCGAAGCCCGGTCGAACAGCGAGGCTTGAGCTCCGCCGCCACCCCGCATAGGCTGATCGAAACAGGAGCAAAGACATGGTGATGTGGCTTCAGGAAAATTGGGTCGTCGCGGTCGTCGGACTGGTCGTTGCGGTCGTCCTGCTGTGGTTCCTCCTCGGCCGGACACGGGCCGAACCCGCCGAAACGCCGGTCGTGCCGCGCGACGAACCGCGCAAACCGCTCGAGCCCGCAAAACCCGACATCGTCGCCGCAGAGCCCGCGCGGTTCAAGCCGGTCGAACCGGCCCCGGTGCCGGCGGCCAAGACACCACCGCCGACCGCCCCGGATCCTGCGCCGGTCGCGCCGCCGGCGCCTGCACCGGTTGCTTCGCCGCCCCCGGTGGCCGAACCTGTCGTGTCCGATCCGGCGCCCGAACCCGCGGCCGAGCCTGCGCCGCCCGTCTCCCAACCCGACAATCTGCAACTGATCAAAGGCGTCGGTCCGAAAATGGTCGCTTTGTTGAACGGGCTGGGCGTGACCAGTTTTCGGCAGATCGCCGATTGGACCGAAGCGGATATCGCCGCCATCGACCCCCAGCTCGGCGCCTTCCAGGGCCGCATCGCGCGCGACAATATCGTCGATCAGGCCGGCTTTCTGGCGCGCGGCGACAAGGCCGGGTTCGAAGCGAAATATGGCGCGCTCGGCGGCGAACTCTGACGAGCGTCAGGGGCGGCACCCGACATAAGGGGCTGTCGCCCGCCCCGCTACATCACGCGGCAGGCGGATCCTCTTGCGGCTTGCTGACCTCGGTCGCGAGCAATTTATCTATCTTGCGCCCGTCCATGTCGATGATCTCGAAACGCCAGCCCTTGTCGGTGAAGGTTTCGCCTTCCTTGGGCAGACGTTTCAGGATTGCCAGGGCGTGGCCGGCAGCCGTGGCATAATCGCGGTCTTCGCCCAGTTCGATGCCCAGCCGTTCGGCCATCTGGTCGGCGGGCATCGATCCGGCGATCAGCAGGCTGCCATCGTCGCGCTCGACGACGAACGGCTCGCTGCCGATGTCCTGGTCGGACGCGAATTCGCCGGCGATGGCGGCCAGCAGGTCGGCCGGGGTCACCAGCCCTTCGAAATGGCCATATTCGTCATGCACGAACAGCATCGGCACGTCGGCGACGCGCAGCGCCTCCAGCGCGTCCATCGCGTCGATCTGGTCATGGATGACCTTGGCCGGGCGGGTGAGCGTTTCCAGATCGAGCGCTTCGCTGCGAAACAGCGCCGCGGCGATATCGCGCGCCTGCACCACGCCGATGATCTCGTCGACCGACCCGCGCGCCACCGGCAAGCGGCTGTGCGGGGTTGCCAGCAATTTGTCGCGCACGCCGCGGGCGTCGAGCGACAGGTCGATCCAGTCGACATCCTTGCGCGGCGTCATGACTTCGCGCACCGGTCGGTCCGCGAGCCGCACGACGCCCGAAATGATCGCGCGCTCGCTTTCCTCGATGACGCCCGATTTCGACGCTTCGGCGACGATCAGGTGCAGTTCCTCGGCGGTCACCCGCTCTTCCGACTCGCGGCTGAGGCCGAGCAGGCGAAAGACAAGGCCCGAGCTGGTATCGAGCAGCCAGACCAGCGGCGCCGCGATGCGCGACAGCCAGTACATCAGCGGCGCGACGATGACCGCGATCCGTTCGGGCGAGCGGAGCGCGAATTGTTTGGGCACAAGTTCGCCCGCGATCAACGAAATATAGGTGGTGACGGCAATGACGACGGCAAAGGCGATGGTAAGCGCGGTCTCGGCATCGAGGCCCAGCAGCGCCTGCAATCGGTCGGCGACCGGCTGACCCAGGCTCGCGCCCGAATAGGCACCGGTCAGGACCCCAATCAATGTGATGCCGACCTGTACCGTCGAGAGAAAGCGGCCGGGATCGGCGGCGAGCTGGCGGGCGATTTTGGCGCCGCGGCTGCCCCGCTTTTCCGCCGCCTGAAGCCGCGGGTCGCGCGACGAGACAAGCGCGAGCTCGGACATGGCGAAAACGCCGTTGAGCAGGACGAGGATCACGATGATCGCGACGTCGGACCAGGGAAAGGGCGTCATGCGCTGGTTGAGGGGCGCCGCCGCGCCCTGCCCCTATAAGGATCGTTCATCGCCTCCCTATATGCGAAAGGCGCGCCCTTGCACAATGGCGCAAAGCTGAATGGTCCGATCAGCCGCCGTTCACGACATTTCGGGAACTAGATGGCCAGCCGTATGTTATCGGCATGGATGGCGGCGCGCGCGAGGACCAGATGCGCCCGCCAAAAAAGGGAGCGACACGATGAACATCAAGACGATCAAGCTGACGACCCTCGCCGCAATGGGGACCCTCGTCCTCGGCGGCTGCGTCACCGATCCGGAAACCGGCGAGCGGCGCATTTCGAAAGCCGCCATCGGCGGCGTCGGCGGCGCGCTTGGCGGCTATCTGCTCGGCGACCTGATCGGCGGTCGCAGCGACCGCACCGAAAAGATCGTCGGCGCGGGCATCGGCGCGGTCGCCGGCGCCGGCGTCGGCTATTATATGGACCAGCAGGAAAAGAAGCTGCGCGAACGCACCGCCGGCACCGGCATTGACGTCGAACGCCAGGGCGACCAGCTGGTACTCAACATGCCCGGCGACGTGACCTTCGACCTCAACAGCGCGATGGTGAAGGCACAGTTCCGCAGCGCGCTCGACAACGTCGCCTCGACGCTGGCCGAATATCCCAGCACCTATATCGACGTTTATGGTCACACCGATTCGACCGGCAGCGAAACCTACAATCAAGGACTGTCCGAACGCCGCGCCTCGTCGGTCGCCGACTATCTTGCCGGTCGCGGCATCCAGCGCGCGCGCATGGCGACGCTGGGTTATGGCGAATCGCAGCTGAAATGCGCGCCCGAACGCAGCGAGGCCGATTATCAGTGCAACCGCCGCGTCGAAATCCGCATCGCGCCGGTTACCCAGGCCGACGTCAGCGCACGCTGATTTCCATTCCCGTGGAAAATGGGGCGTCACCTGCGGGTGGCGCCCTTTTTTTATCCAAGGGTCGGGAAGCTGGCTTTCAGCCCGTCGATGACAAACTGCGCCGCCAGCGCCGCCAGCAAGACACCGAGCAGGCGGGTAATCACCGCTTCGCCCTTGTTGCCGATCACCCGCATCAGCGGCCCGGCTGCAAGCAGCGCCGCCAGCGTGATCAGCAGAACCAGCAGCAGCGCGGCAAAGATCACAAACGCGCGGTCGAGCCCGGTGTTCTGGGCGACGAGCAGCATCACCGAGGCGATCGAACCCGGTCCTGCCAGCATCGGCATCGCCATCGGAAACACCGAGACGTCCTCGACATCCGACGCGGCCACTTTCTCGGCCCGCTGCTCGCGCCGTTCGGTCCGCTTTTCGAACACCATGTCGATCGCGATCATGAACAGCATGATGCCGCCCGCGATGCGGAAGCTGTCGAGGTCGATATGCAGAAAGCTGAGCAGTGCCTCGCCGAACATGGCGAAAAAGATCAGGATACCGCCTGCGATCAGCGTGGCGCGGATCGCCATCGCGCGGCGCTGCGCCGCGTTCGCGCCGGTGGTCAGGCTGGCATAGATCGGCGCACAACCCGGCGGGTCGATGACCACAAACAAGGTGACAAAGGCCGAGATGAACAGATCGATCATGGTTGCGCGGGCGCCGCGACCTGATCGTCGATCACCGTCGCCATCGTCTTGCCGTCCCACATGCGGACCGTGATCCGCCGCGACTTGTCGGCGCGCACGGTCGAGGTCCAACTGAGCGTCTGGTCCGGCGACAGGCCGACCGCCATATCCTCGCCTTCACCGCCCGCCTCGATCGGCACTGCCGGCCGCGATCCGCAATCCGCCTGCCTCGAATCGATAAAGTCGGGCGCTTCGCGCGGCACCTTCAGCTCGTCGCCATGGTCGAGGACCCAGTTGGTCTTGCCCGTCCGCGGATCGCGCATCCACACCGTGGTGAAATAGCCCTGCGCCGGCCCCTTCTGCCATGCGCCGGTGGTCGCGCCGCTGTTGCCGTCGCAGCTGACATCAACAGCGTGCGGCTGCCACTTCACCGCCTCGGCCGGATCCTGCTGCGTACGCAGCCAGTCGCGCGCTTTCACGCGCTGCGGGACGAACATCACCGCGTCGGGGTGCGCCGTTTCGCGAAACGCCGTCCACTGCCCCTTTTCCTGCGCCAGCCGTGCAAAGGCGATCTCGGCGGCGACAAAGGCGCTCGGATTGACCCCAAGCGGCCGGTTGCGGAGATCTTCGGGATATTGCGACGCACAGCCTGCGAGCAGCGACAAGCCCAGCGCGGCGGCGAACAGATGGCGCATCAGAAACCCTCCGGATCGGCGAGTCCCGCGCGGCGGTGCGCGGCGACCAGGGTGTTGCGGAGCAGGCACGCGATCGTCATCGGACCCACCCCGCCGGGAACCGGGGTGATCGCCGACGCCAGCGCCTGCACCTCGGCATAATCGACGTCGCCGACCAGGCGGCCCTTGGCCGCGCCATCGGTCGGGGGCAAGCGATTGATGCCGACGTCGATCACGACTGCACCCGGCTTGATCCAGTCGCCCTTGACCATTTCGGCGCGCCCGACCGCGGCGACGACGATGTCGGCGCGGCGGACCAGCGCGGGCAGGTCTTGGGTGCGGCTGTGCGCCATCGTCACCGTGGCGTTGGCGCCGAGCAGCAATTGCCCCATCGGTTTGCCGACCAGGATGGAGCGCCCGACAACGATCGCATCCTTGCCGCTGAGGTCGCCGAGCCGGTCCTGAAGCAGTAACAGGCAGCCATAGGGGGTGCAGGGAACCATGCCCGGGATGCCGAGCGCCAGCCGTCCGGCGCTGACCGGGGTCAGCCCGTCGACATCCTTGTCGGGGTCGATCGTCGCCACCGCCGCTTGCTCGTCGAGGTGGCCGGGGAGCGGCAATTGCAGCAGGATGCCGTCAACCGCATCATCGGCGTTGAGCTGCGCGAGCAGCGCTTCGACCTCGGCCTGCGTCGCGGTGGCGGGCAGGCGATGCTCGAAACTCGCCATGCCGGCGGCGACCGTCGCCTTGCCCTTTGATCCGACATAGACCGCGCTCGCCGGATCGTCCCCGACCAGTACCACTGCCAGCCCCGGCGCCCGGCCGGTGGCGGCGACAAAGGCGGGGACAGCGTCCGCGATCCGGTCGCGCAGACCTGCGGCAAACGCCTTGCCGTCGATCACCTGCGCGGCGGTCTCAACCGTCATCACGCCATGCCGTTGGCATAGGCAAGGCGCGCCAGATAGCTGAGCACCGGCCCGTCGATGATGATGATCAGGATGAGCACCAGCATCGGGGTCAGGTCGAGCCCGCCGAAGTCGGGCATGATGCGGCGGAAGGGGCGGTACAGTGGCTCGGTAATCCGGTCGAGCACCGTCCACAGTTGATTGACGAAATCATTATGCGTGTTGATCACATTGAACGCGATCAGCCACGACATCACCGCCTGCGCGATGATGAACCACCACAGGACCGTCAGGATGATGTGGACGATCTGGAGGAACATGAGAAACAAGACGGCATCTCCATAAAGCGTGTTTGTCAGGCGTCTTAACGGTGAATGAGCGTCCCCGCACCCCTTGCGGTGAAAATTTCCAGCAGCATCGCGTGCGGGATGCGCCCGTCGAGGATGACCGCCGCCTCGACCCCGGCATCGACCGCGGCGACGCAGGTTTCGACCTTGGGGATCATCCCCCCGGTAATGGTCCCGTCATCCTTGAGCGTTTCGATCGCCGCGCGGTCGAGGTCGGTCAGGAGGTTCTTCTCCTTGTCGAGCACTCCCGCGACGTCGGTAAGGAGAAAGAATCGCTTCGCCCCGAGCGCCCCCGCGATCGCGCCCGCCATCGTGTCAGCATTGATATTATAGGTTGCACCGTCGGCGCCCAGCGCCACCGGCGCGACCACCGGAATGAAATTGTCGTTCGCCAGGTTGGTCAATATGGTCGGATCGACCGCAACCGGCTCGCCGACGAAGCCCAGATCGACGTGCCGCTCGATCCCCGAATTGGGGTCGGGCTCGGTCCGGCTGACCTTTTCGGCGAGCACCAGATTGGCGTCCTTGCCCGAAATGCCGACCGCCCGCCCGCCGAGACCCGCGATCCAGCCGACGATTTCCTTGTTGATCTTGCCCGCCAGCACCATTTCGGCAACCTCGGCGGTCGCGGCGTCGGTGACGCGCAGCCCGCCGACAAAGGTCGATTCGATCCCCAGCTGCTTCAGCATCGCGCCAATCTGCGGCCCGCCGCCATGCACGACAACGGGGTTGATGCCGACCGCCTTGAGCAGCACGACATCCTCGGCAAAATCGCGCTGCGCCTCGGGATCGCCCATCGCATGGCCGCCATATTTGATGACAAAGGTCTGGCCCGCATAACGCTGCAAATAGGGCAGCGCCTCGACGAGCGTTTCAGCCTTGGCGAGCAGGTCGGGCATTTTCGACGGATCGGTCATCGCCATCATCCGCCGTTCTTCGCATCAAGGCTGCGGCCCAGCGCGACTAGCCCGGTGATCACAAAGGGGATGACCGCGATCGACAGCACGACCTTGGCCAGCATCTGGCCGCCCATCAGGTTGGCGATGGGGAACACGCCGTAAAAGGCGATGGTGACGAACAGCAGGGTGTCGACGATCTGGCTCAAGGCGCTGGCGATCGCCCCGCGGATCGCGAGCCATGTCGTGCCGGTGCCCGCGCCTTCGCGCCCTCGCAGCCTGGTAAAGATTGTGACGTTGAGGAATTGCGACGTCCCATAGGCGACGATGCCGGCTGCCATCAGCCGTGGGCTTTGGCCCAGGATCGTGTCGAAGGCCGACAACCGCGCGGCCTCCATCTTGGACGACGCGGGCAGCGCCAGCACGAGCGCCGTCAGCATGATCGACAGCACCAACGGTACGAAACCCCAGAGCACGATCCGGTTTGCGGTCCCCTGCCCGTGCAGTTCGGACACGGCACTCGACAGCGCCACCAGCATCAGAAACGGAAAGATACCCGCCTCGACCGCCAGCCAGTCGCCCAGCGCCACCTGCTTGTTCCCAAGCACCCCCGCGAGCACTACCATCCCGCCATAAACGATCGCGAAAAGGAACAACGAGGGTGAAAGCGTGCGCGGCAGCGCCGTCGAAGTGGTGTCGGTCATGCCGCCCGATAGTCGGTTTTGCGCAGCGTGGAAAGATGCGCGTGGCACCGGCACTTGCCCCGCCGCCAAAGCCCGCTAGACAGGGCGCAACAATGGGTGCGGGGGACGCAACTTAATATGGAACGCCTGATTGGTCTGGTTGGCATCGTCGCGCTACTCGCGATTGCCGTGCTGTTTTCGTCGAACCGCCGCTGGATCCGCCTGCGCGTCGTCATTCCCGCCTTTCTACTGCAAGCCGGTTTTGCATTGCTGGTGATCGGCACCCCTTGGGGGCGCGCGATCATCCAGGCGATGTCGAACGCGGTGTCGAACCTGCTCGGCTATGCTAAGGCGGGGACCGATTTCATCTTTGGCCCGCTCGCCTCGCCCGAAATCGGCGCCAACAGCTTTGCGATCGCCGCGCTGCCCGTGATCGTCTTTTTCGCCTCGCTGATTTCGATCCTCTATTATCTTGGCATCATGCAGCTGATCATCAAATGGGTCGGCGGCGCGATCCAGAAAATCACCGGCATCACCAAGGTCGAAAGCCTGGGGTCCGCGGCGAACATCTTTGTCGGCCAGTCGGAATCGCCGCTCGTCATCCGTCCCTATCTCGCAGGGCTCACCCCGCCGCAGCTGTTCACGATCATGACCGTCGGCATGGCCGGGGTCGCGGGCACGATCCTTGGCGCCTATGCCAGCATGATCGGCGAACAACTGCTGCCGTACCTGCTCGCCGCCAGCTTCATGTCGGCGCCGGGCGGCATTTTGATGGCCAAGATCATGATGCCCGACGATCCCAAGGACCTGGGCGTCGAACCCGTGATCATGCCCGAGGCCAGTCATGACGAGGAAAAGCCTGCGAACATCATCATGGCGGCGGCGCAGGGCGCGCAGACCGGGGTCAAGCTGGCGGTAGCGGTCGGCGCGATGGTGCTCGCCTTTGTCGCGCTCGTCGCGCTCGCCAACGGGCTGCTCGCCGGGGTCGGCGGCTGGTTCGGCTATCCCGACCTGTCGTTCCAGGCGATCATCGGCGCGATCTTTCGCCCGGTGATGTGGCTGATGGGCGTGCCTTGGGACGAAAGCGCCGTCGTCGGCGGCCTGTTCGGCAGCAAGGTCGTGCTCAACGAATTTGTGGCCTTCATCGACCTCGGCAAGGTTCAGGGCGACCTGTCGATGACCGCGGTTGCGATCGCCACCTTTGCGCTGTGCGGCTTTGCCAATTTCAGCTCGATCGCGATCCAGATGGCGGTGACCGGCGGGCTCGCCCCCAACCAGCGCCCGATGATCGCCAAGCTGGGGCTGAAAGCGTTGCTCGCGGGCAGCTTGTCGAACCTGATGTCGGCGGCGCTCGCCGGACTGATGCTGGGTATCGCCCCGCCGGTGGGGGCGCCCGCCTCGCCGCCCCCAGTCGCGGCAACCGACACTCCGGCTGCGGCACCCGCCGAAACACCAGCGGAAGCACCCGCCAAGGCGCCCTGATCACCGCGCGTCGCCGCGTGGGAGAATTTGCAACCAAGCCCCGATTGGCGTAATCTGGCCGCGGATAACGAGTCCCGGGTCGCTTTCGCCAACAGGGAGGTTGCCATGAAAATCGCATATCGTTTGTCGATCCTTGCCGCCGCTGCCGCCTCGCTGGGCGCCGCGGTCGTCGCCACCTCCACCGCCCAAACCCCCGACGACAGAATGTATCGGCCGCCCGAGGCGACGATTTACCGCGACGCGGGCTACCGCGGCCCGGCGGTTTTCATCGGCGAGGCGAAACCCAATCTGGGCCTCGCGTGGCCGGTCAATTCGATCCGCGTTGCCAGCGGGAGCTGGGAGCTGTGCGAAAAGACCCGGTTTCGCGGCAATTGCCGCACCGTCGAGCGCGATACGCCGATGTTGAACAGCATCCTGCGCGGGTTGACGATCCAGTCGATCCGCCCGGCAGGCAGTGGCGGTGGCGGCTGGAACCCCAACCCGCCCGCCAACGACCAGGTCGCGCGCGGCAATTTCGCCGAATTTCATACCCAGCCATCGACGGGCGGCACCCGCGTGCTGGCCTGCACCAGCGGCTCGTCGACGGCGGCCTGTGCGGCGCGCGCCGCGGATAATTGGTGCCGGACGATCGGCTGGAACGGGTCGGCGCGCGAGCATATGGAAACGGTCGGCGGCCGCGAATATCTGGCCGACGTGCTCTGCGTCCGTTCGGGCTATTGAGGGAGGATGCGATGACGCACGGGATGAAAATCGCCGCCCCTGCGGCCGCCGCGCTGCTGCTGTCCGCGTGCATGTCGGTTGGCGGACCGGGGGTCAGCACCTATTATGAATGCGATCGCGGCACCCGGTTGAAGGTCGATTTCAGGGGCGACCGCGCGCTGGTCAGCGTCAACGGGGGCCGCGCCGAGGCTATGCGCTCTACCCCTGCAGCCAGCGGCGCGATCTACGAAAACCGCGCCGGCTGGCGGCTGCATACCAAGGGGAACGAGGCGATGTGGAACACCGCGCTGCGCTCGTCGCCCGAAACCTGCCGTCAGGTGATGTTGCCGCGCTGAGTCGCGGCGTCAGAGCTCCATCTTCGCCAGCGCGGCGCGCACCTCGCTGACGAAGAGTTCGGGCTGTTCCCAGGCGGCGAAATGGCCGCCGCGGGGCAGTTCGTTCCAATGGACGATATTCTTGTAGCGCCGTTCGGCCCAGCGCCGCGACAGCCGCATGATCTCGTTCGGGAACAGGCTGCACCCCGTCGGCACCATTATGTCGCCCGCCGCAAAGTTGCGGAAGCTGTGCCAATAGAGCCGCGCCGAAGACGCCGCGCTCGCGGTCAGCCAATAGAGGCTGATCGTGTCGAGCATCGCATCCTTGGACAGCGCCTGCTCGGGATGCCCGCCGATCGACTGGCCGCCCGGCTGATGCCCGCAATCGGTCCAGCCGTGAAATTTTTCGGCGATCCACGCCATCTGCCCGACGGGCGAATCGGTGAGCGCATAGCCAAGCGTTTGCGGCCGTGTGGCCTGCTGGTTCGAATAGCCGCTATCTTTCGCCTGATACCAGCCGAAGCGCGCGAGATAGAGTTTTTCGCTGTCGGTCAGGTCGTTCACCAGGTCGGGCGGCGGCGCGCCGACGACCATGTTGACGTGGATCCCGGCGCAACGATCGGCGTGGTTCATCCCGATCGCGCAGGTCACCGCGCTGCCCCAGTCGCCGCCCTGCGCGAAATAGCGGTCGTAACCGAGCGCGCGCATCAGCGCGTCCCACGCCGCGCCGATATGCTCGACGCTCCATTTCGCCTCAGTCGGCTTGCCCGAAAAGCCATAACCGGGGAGCGACGGGATCACGAGATGATAATCCGCCGTCAGCGGTTCGATGACGTCGAGAAATTCGAGCACCGAGCCCGGCCAGCCGTGGGTCAGCACCAATGGCCGCGCGACGGGGTTGGCCGAGCGGACATGCAGGAAGTGGATGTCGAGCCCGTCGATTGTCGCGAGGTAATTGGGCAGCGCGTTCACTCGCGCTTCGACGCGGCGCCAGTCGTAGCTGTCCTGCCAATAGGCCGCGAGTTCCCGCGCATAAGCAAGCGGGATGCCCTGATCCCAGTCGTCCACCGTCTCCTTCTCGGGCCAGCGCGTCCGCGCCAACCGGTCGTTGAGATTGTCGAGCGCTGCTTGGGGAACATCGATGTTAAAGGGTCGGGGGGTATCGACTTGCATCCTCGGCGCTCCTCTCAACGGCGGGCGATCACCCGGACCCATGGACCCTGAACGCCATCGTAGCCTCCGCCGAGTCCTTCGGTGACCTCGATCTCCTGCCAAGGTCCAGCGTCCTCGTAGAGGCGTCGAGCCTCATCCACCGCCAGATAGTTGAAATACCGCCCAAAGCGGTCGCGCCCTTCCTGCCCGCCGCCTTTGTACGTCCCGAGGTGCCAGCCCTCCGGACGTAGCGCCCTGCGGACACGACCCAGCACCGACGCCAGGGTGATCCGCGGTACGTGCAGCAGGGACGCCGACGCCACGATCGCGTCATATGACGCGTCGGCATCTAGCTCGTCAAAACGCATGACCCGAACCGTCCGGCCAAGGCGCCGAGCCGCCTGCGTCGCTATCTCGGCAACACCATCGGTCGCCTCGACATCGAATCCACGCCCGATCAGATATTCTGCATCGACGCCCCCGCCGCAACCCAGTTCCAAAATTCGTGCGCCGGATGCCAATCGGTCGGCGAAATCGGCCAAGTGACGGCTGATGCCTCCCGCTCCGCCGGCGGTATAGACCGGTGCCTCCTTTGCGTAGAAGGCAAGCGTGTCGGGATCGAAGCCGTTCATCAAATATCTATGGCCGCGCGGGTGCCTTGCATCCGCGTTGCAGGCCGACGCCTTTCAGGAAACCGCGCCGCACCGTCCCCGCGTACACCGCCGCAGCATAGCGCCGCCGTTCGGCATTGGCGCCGGTGACTTCGCCGATCAGGCCGCGAAAGGGGATGATCGATCCGGCCAAGCTGCCTGCAACGCGGCCCGCGGTTTCTTCGCGCTTCTTTTCGCGGTCCTTGTCGACCACTTCATTGACGTCGGGACCAAGCACCTCGTTGAGCTCGGTCACTTCGCGAATGATCGCCGAACATTTGCCCAGCCCCGCCAGCGAATAGGGATCGGCCTGGACCGCGACCAGTTTGGCGGGGGCTTCCTTGCCGTCGAACGGTTCGGTGACCTGATTGGCGGTGTCCTTGAGCGTCGAATCTTCGGGCGCCCCCTGCTGGGCAAAAGCGGGCGCCGCGATGGCCAGTGCGGCGACCGACAGTCCTGCGAGAATCGTCCTGAGCATATCAAGCCTCCTTGCGGCCCCCTGACCGCCAATCCGCTAACGCGTCGGAACCGGTTCGGCTCCCGTCCAATCGTAAAAGCCGCGCCCCGCCTTTTTGCCGACCCAGCCCGCCTCGACATATTGGACGAGCAGCGGCGCGGGGCGAAATTTGGGATCGCCGGTGCCGCTATGCAGCACGCGGATGATTTCGAGGCAGGTGTCGAGCCCGATGAAGTCGGCGAGCGTGATCGGCCCCATCGGATGATTGAGCCCAAGGCGACAGCCGGTGTCGATGTCCTGCATCGTCGCAACGCCCTCGCCCAGCGCGAACACCGCCTCGTTGATCAGCGGCATCAGCACCCGGTTGACGATGAAACCCGGCGCGTCGTTGGCGTGGACGATTTCCTTGCCGAGCCCGCGGCCGAACGCCTCGACGGCTTGCAGCGTCGCGTCGCTGGTGGCGAGGCCACGGATCAGCTCGATCAGCCCCATCACCGGCACCGGGTTGAAGAAATGGACCCCGATGAAACGCGCCGGATCGGGCGACGCCTGCGCCAGCCGGGTGATCGGGATCGAGCTGGTGTTGCTGGCGAGGATGGCGGTCGCCGAAAGATGGGCACCGACACTGGAAAAGATCGCGCGCTTGATTTCCTCGCGTTCGGTTGCGGCTTCGATGACAAGGTCGGCGGGCGCGAAGGCGCTGTGATCGGCGACGGGGGTGATGCGGGCGAGCAGCACGTCGGCGTCACCCTGCGTCATCTTGTCCTTGGAAACCAGGCGACCGAGCGCCTTGGCAATGCCCGCCTTGCCTGCTTCGGCGCGCGCCAGGTCGATGTCCGACAGCAGCACGTCATGCCCCGCCCCCGCCGACACCTGCGCGATGCCCGCGCCCATCTGCCCTGCCCCGATGACGCCGACGATCATGAACTGCCCTTTCGCTGGAAATCCTGCCCGTGCCCTACGGTTTCGATCCCATGCGTCAAGGGGCCGATCGGAACGCCGTTGCTTCGGCAAGGATCAGCGCAAAGGCGGGATCGGCGTCGTCCCACGTCGCTATTGGCGTCCACCCGCCGGCGCGCAGCAGCAGATTGGCGTCGCGCGGGCCATATTTGTGGCTGTTCTCGCTGTGGATCGTCTCGCCTTTCGCCATCTGATACTCGCGGCCGTCGACGGTGAAATCCATGTCGCACGCCGCCACCAGGTGCATTTCGATCCGCGCATGAACGTCGTTCCAGATCGCGCGATGGGTGAAATTTTCGACCGGAATGTCGCCGTCCAGCTCGCGGTTGATCCGTTCGAGAAGGTTGAGATTGAATGCCGCGGTGACCCCCGCCGGGTCGTCATAGGCGCGCTCCAGCACCGCAATATCCTTGATCCGGTCGATCCCGATGAGCAGCAAAGACCCGTCGCCGAGCGCCTCGCGCCAGTTGCGGAGCAGGTCGATCGCGGTTCGCGCGACCATATTGCCGATCGTCGATCCCGGGAAAAAGCCAAGCTTGGGCAGCGGACAAATCTCGCGCGGCAGCGCGACGCGCTGGGTGAAATCGGCCTCGACCGGATAGACCGAAAGGCCGGGAAAACGCGCGGCGAGCGCCGCGGCGCTGTCGCGCAGGAAATCGCCCGAAATATCGACCGGCACATAGGCGGCGGGCGCGATCGCGCCGAGCAGCAACGGCGTCTTGGTCGAACTGCCCGACCCCAGCTCGACGACCGCGCGGCCCGACCCGACCACCGCGGCGATATCGGCGGCGTGGCGGGTGAGCAGATCGGTCTCGCTACGGGTCGGATAATATTCGGGCAGCGCGGTGATATCCTCGAACAGCGCCGATCCCGTCGTGTCATAGAACCAGCGCGCCGGGACCGCCTTTTGCGCCTGCGACAGACCCGTGTGAACGTCGGCGCGGAAGGCGATATCAACCCCGGCGGAATCGGCGTCCACCTGCCGAAGATTGCGAACAACGCCCATGTCAGAGATCCTTGGCTAAACGCACGCCAGTGAATTGCCAGCGTTGGTGGGGGTAAAAGAAGTTGCGGTAACTGGCACGCAGATGCCCGCGCGGGGTTGCGCTGCTGCCGCCGCGCAGCACGAACTGGCCGCTCATGAACTTGCCATTATATTCGCCGACCGCGCCGGGCGCGGCGCGGAAGCCGGGATAGGGGCGATAGGCGCTGCCGGTCCATTCCCACACGCTGCCGAACATCTGTTGCAGATCGGTGTCATCGGCAGCGGCAGCAGGGTGCACCGGCCCCGCGCTGTCGAGCTGCTGCCCCGATGCCGGATCGAGCCCCGCCGCCGCGGCTTCCCATTCGAATTCGGTCGGCAGGCGCGCACCTGCCCAGCTGGCAAAGGCGTCAGCCTCAAAGAAACTGATGTGGGTGACGGGGGCGGCGGGGTCGATGTCCTTCCAGCCTGCCAAGGTGAACTGACGATCGCCGTCCCAATAAGCGGGCGCTTCGATGCCTTCGTTTTGCACCCATGCCCAACCGTCGCTGAGCCACAACGATGGGGTGTGATAGCCGCCGTCGGCGATGAACTGTTGCCATTCGCCGTTGCTCACCGGGCGGCTGGCGAGCGCATGGGGCGCGAGAAGCGTATCGTGGCGCGGGCCTTCGCAATCGAAGGCGAAGCCGTCGCCGGTATGGCCGACACCGACAATGCCCGCCTCGCCCTCGATCCATTTCATGGCGGAAAACTGCGAAACTTTACGCGCGATTTCGCCGTCCCAGACCGCCGGGCCGAGGGGGTTCTGCGCAAAGAGATGCTTGAGGTCGGTGAGCAGCAATTCCTGATGCTGCTGCTCGTGATGGATGCCAAGCTCGACCAGCGTCAGCGCAGCGGGGGGCAGGTCGGGCAAGGCGGTCTGTACCGCGGTGTCGACATGCGCGCGCCAGATGCGGATGTCATCGAGCGACGGGCGCGTCAGCAATCCGCGCTGCGGACGCGCATGACGCGGCCCCTCGGCCTCATAATAGCTGTTGAACAGATAGGCGTAGCGGTCATCGAACGCGCGATAGTCCGGCACATGATCGCGCAGGACGAAGGTTTCGAAAAACCAGGTCGTATGCGCGAGGTGCCATTTGGCGGGCGAGACGTCGGGCATCGACTGCGCGCTGGCGTCGGCGTCGGACAAGGTCGCGACAAGGTCGAGCGACAGGCGGCGCGTCGCGACGAAGCGCTGCGCGAGCAGGTCTGCCGTGCGGGCCGTTGGCGCGATGGGCGAAGCGTCGGTCTGGCTGGCCATGATAAGACAATCCCCCGCGGTGCGATTCGGTTTCGCTTGGAGAAGGAATATGGTTACGCGGGGCTCGCAGTTCAAGAACATTTAAAGAACAAAATATCGTCGCCCCCGCGAAGGCGGGGGCCGCTGGAGGTCTGCACAGCGGCGGCGAGTCAGGACGATAGCGGCCCCCGCCTTCGCGGGGGCGACGGGAATTCAACGCGTTGCGCCGGGCTTCCAGAGGATGTCACCGCGCGCCGACGCATTCAGGTGGCGGGTCAGCACAAACAGATGGTCGGACAGGCGGTTGAGATAGGTGAGCGCCAGCGGGTTGAGGTCGCGGTCCGCACCGGCGGCGACCGCCGCGCGTTCGGCGCGGCGGGTTACCGCGCGGGCGAGGTGGAGCCGCGCCGCGGCGTCGGTGCCGCCGGGCAGGATGAAGCTTTTGAGCGGGTCAAGATCGTCGTTCATCCGGTCGATCTCGTCCTCCAGCCGCGCGATCTGGCTGGGGACGATACGCAGCGCCATGTCGTGCGGGCCGAAACCGAACTGGATGTCGGCGGGAGTGGCAAGGTCGGCGCCAAGGTCGAACAGCTCGTTCTGGATCCGCACCAGCATCGCGGTGGCGTCGCTGTTCGGATGGAGCGCGGCGACCGCGATCCCGACCCAGCTGTTCGCTTCATCGACATCGCCGATCGCCGCCATCAGCGGCGCCGATTTGGCAATCCGCGATCCGTCGACCAGCCCGGTGGTGCCGTCATCGCCGGTGCGCGTGTAGATTTTGTTGAGCTTGACCATCGAGCAAGGCCTGCGCGGCGGCCGGATCAGCCGCCCGCGGCGAGCAGGCCGATCAGCACGAGCAGGATGATGGTGATCGCCTGCCATTTGACGCGCGACATCATCATCTTGTTCTGCATCACCTGGTTTTCCTCGACTTTCCCGTCGATTACCGCCTGGTGACCTTGCGAAAAATAGAAGAGCCCCCGCGCGAGCGAGAACAGGACGAAGCCGGCCGCCACGACGACGCCGATGATCAGCAGAATGTTCATGCCCCCTATTTAGGGCATCTGCAGCGAATAACCAGTGGGAAGCCGTCCGGCGAGCAGATCGGCGGCGAGCGTCGGGCCGTCCACGCCCGCCGCGCGGAGCGACGCAAGCGAGGCCGCGGCGTCGCGCTTCGCCAGCCTTTTGCCGTCCGGACCGCAGACCAGCGCATGATGCCGGTATAGTGGGGTCGGCAGGCCCAGCAACGCCTGGAGCAGGCGGTGGACGTCGGTCGACGCGACCAGGTCGGCGCCGCGGATGACATGACTGACCCCCATCATCGCATCGTCGAGCGTGCTGGCGAGGTGATAGCTGGCGGGAGCATCCTTGCGCGCAAGGACGATGTCGCCGTGCGCGCGCGGGTCGGCGGCACGCAACCCCTGCCCCTGTTCCTCCCACGTCAACGCGCCGGTGGCCAAAACCGCACGCGCCATGTCGAGGCGCCAGCAATGCGGATCGGTCGCCATCCGCCGCTCGCGCTCGGCCGCGGGAAGGTCGCGGCAGGTGCCGGGATAGACTACCCCCGACGGTCCGTGCGGGGCGCTCAGGCTGGCGGCAATATCGGCGCGGGTGCAGAAGCAGGGATAGACAAGCCCGCGGGTGCGCAGCGTAGCGAGCGCGGCGGCATAGTCGCCGAGCCGATACGACTGGCGCAGCGGCTCGCCGTCCCAGGCGAGCCCGAGCCACGCAAGGTCGGCGAGCGATGCGGCGACATATTCCTCGCGCGAACGGCTGCCGTCGATATCGTCGATGCGGATGACGAACCGGCCGTTCGCGGCGCGCGCCGCATCATGCGCCAGCACCGCGCTATAGGCATGGCCGAGATGAAGCTCACCGGTCGGGCTGGGCGCGAAACGGGTCAGCATCGTGCTGGTAAAGATTCCATATACTGTGCCGCGCCCATCGGAATCCTTCCATATCTTGCGGCAGATGCCCCCTTGACGTCAGAATCTGATGCGGCATGTAATGATCGTGTCACGCAGGGAAGGCAGTGGCGCGCCATCCCGAGAAGCGAAGGGGGCTGCGTTACCAAGCCATGTTTCATCCCGATCTTGCCCGGCATCCCGATAGTTGTCCCGCGCTGGTCCTGAACGCCGATTACACGCCGCTCAGCTATTATCCGCTCAGCCTGTGGCCGTGGCAGACTGCGGTCAAGGCGGTTTTCCTCGACCGCGTCACCATCGTCGAAAATTACGAGCGCGAGATCCACTCGCCGACGCGGACGATGCCGATCCCCAGCGTCATTGCGCTGCGCCAATATGTGAAGCCGTCGCAGCACCCCGCCTTCACGCGCTTCAACCTGTTCCTGCGCGATCGTTTTGCCTGCCAATATTGCGGGTCGGGCAAGGACCTGACGTTCGATCATGTCGTGCCCCGTCGGCTGGGCGGGCGGACGACGTGGGAGAATGTCACCACCGCCTGCGCGCCGTGCAATCTGAAGAAGGGCGGGCGCACCCCGCAACAGGCGCGGATGCCGATCTATCGCCAGCCGTGGCGCCCGACGAGCTGGCAGTTGCAGGACAATGGCCGCGCCTTCCCGCCGGGCTATCTGCACACGAGCTGGATCGACTGGCTCTATTGGGATGTCGAGCTAGAGGGTTAGGCAGCCGTTTCGGTTTCGGCTATGTCATTGGCCTCCGTGTCCCTGCAAAGGCAGTGACCCATCTCCGTCCGGCTTCATTTGTACCGACCGGTGATGGACCCCTGCCTTCGCAGGGGTGCAGTCTGGTAAGGAAAAGATCATGGTCCGTATCGCCCACGCGCTTGCGCTCAGCCTCGCCGCCCTGCCGCTCACCGCTTGCATGACGACGCCAGCCGAGCAACCGGTGACGGTCACCGGCCAGATCACCTATCGCGAGCGCATCGGGCTGCCGCCGACGGCGCAGGTCGAAATCACCCTGGCCGACGTCAGCCTGATGGACGTGCCCGCAAAGACGATCGCGCGGCAAGCCTTCACCGCCGATGGGCGGCAGGTGCCCTTTGCCTTTTCGCTGACCGTCGACCAGCGCCCGCTCGACCCGCGCCGCAGCTATGCGGTGTCGGCGCGGATCAGCGATGCGTCGGGGCGGCTGATGTTCATCACCGACACGCGCAACAGCGTTGCGTTCGATGGCCGCCGCGCGATCGACATGGGGATGTTGGTGCTGGTCAAGACGAACTAATCAATCGCGCGCATAGCTATGCGCCGCTTGACCCCGCGCCTTCGCAGGTGCAGCAACCGGGCCATGGGGCCGCCGATCCAGATCTCGCAAAATCCCGACATCCGCTACCTCGGACGGATCCTCGGCGACGTCATCCGCGCCTATGGCGGTGACAAATTGTTCCGCCAGACCGAATATATCCGTTCGTCGAGTGTCGACCGGCATCGCGGGATTGCGGGGGCCGAGGCGATCGATCCGGGGCTCGATGCGCTGAGCCTGGACGACACGATCGCGTTCGTGCGCGGGTTCATGCTGTTTTCGATGCTCGCCAACCTGGCCGAGGACCGGCAGGGGGTGGCGGCCGAACCCGAAGCCACCGTCGCGGCGGCGATCGAGAAGCTGAAGGCCGACGGGATCGATAGCGACGCGATCGCGGCGTTGCTGAGCGCGTCGCTCGTCGCGCCGGTGCTGACCGCGCATCCGACCGAGGTGCGGCGCAAATCGGTGCTCGACCACAAGAACCGCATCGCCGAGCTGATGCTGCTGCGCGACAGCGGCGCCGACGAGACGCCCGAAGGCGATGGCGTCGAGGATGCGATAAGGCGGCAGATCGTGCTGCTGTGGCAGACGCGGCCGCTGCGCATGGAAAAATTGTTCGTCGCCGATGAGATCGACAATGCGCTGACCTATTTGCGCGACGTCTTCCTGCCCGTGGTGCCCAAGCTGTACGCGCGCTGGGAAGCCGAGCTGGGGCAGCGGCCCGCGAGCTTCCTGCGCATCGGCAGCTGGATCGGCGGCGACCGCGATGGCAATCCGTTCGTCACCGCCGAGACGATGCGCATGGCGACCGCGCGCAACGCCGCGGCGGTGCTGGGCCATTACATCGACGCGGTGCACGGTCTGGGCGCCGAATTGTCGGTGTCGGCGAGCCTTGCGGCGGTGCCGGAAGCGGTCGAAGCGCTGGCCGAGGCGAGCGGCGATAATGCGCCGAGCCGCCGCGACGAGCCCTATCGCCGCGCGCTGTCGGGAATCTATGCGCGGCTGTGCGCGACATATAACCAGATCGTCGGCAGGGCGCCGCCGCGGCCTTCGGCGCTGGTCGGCGCGCCCTATGCGACGCCCGCTGACTTCCGCCGCGACCTGGTTACGATCGCCAATGGCTTGTCATCGAACAGCCAGGGCCAGTTCGGCGGCATCGGCGCGCTTGGACGGCTGATCCGCGCGGTCGAGGTGTTCGGGTTCCACCTCGCGACGCTCGACATGCGGCAGAACAGCGCGGTGCACGAGCGGGTGCTGGCCGAACTACTGTCGGTGTCGGGGGTGTGCGCCGACTATCTGGCGCTCGACGAAGATGCGCGTATCGCGTTGCTGACCGCCGAGCTCGCCAGCGACCGGCCGCTCGCCGCGCCGTGGCACCAGTGGAGCGACGAGACGGCGGGCGAACTGGCGATCGTCCATGCCGCCGCCGACATTCGCGCCCGGCTGGGCAAGGATACGATCTGCCAGTGGATCATCAGCATGGCGCAGACGCTGTCCGACCTGCTGGAGGTCCATGTACTGGCGCGCGAGGCCGGGTTGTGGCGCAGCGGCGCGGACGCGGGGCAGAGCAATCTGATGGTCGTGCCGCTGTTCGAGACGATCGCCGACCTCGACAAGGCGCCGGACATCATGGCGCGCTATTTCGCGATGCCCGAAATCGGGCCGCAGATCGGCGCGCGCGGACATCAGGAAGTGATGATCGGCTATTCGGATTCGAACAAGGATGGTGGTTACCTGACCTCGACCTGGGGGCTGCACCAGGCGTCGCAGGCGCTGACCCCGGTGTTCGAGGAGGCCGATACCGCGATGCAATTGTTCCACGGCCGCGGTGGCGCGGTCGGGCGCGGCGGCGGCAGCGCCTTTGCCGCGATCCGCGCGCAGCCCGCGGGCACGGTGCAGGGGCGCATCCGCATCACCGAACAGGGCGAGGTGATCGCGGCGAAATATGGCACCGCGGCGAGCGCGGCGACGAACCTGGAGGCGATGGTGTCGGCGAGCCTGCTCGCGAGCCTCGAGCCCGAGGCGCTGAGCGATGCCGACGCGGCGCGCTTTACCGCGGCGATGGACCAGCTGTCGGATAGCGCTTTCGCCGCTTATCGCGGGCTGGTGTACGACACCCCGGCGTTCAAGGATTTCTTTCGCGCGATGACCCCGATCGCCGAGATTGCGACATTGAAGATCGGTTCGCGCCCGTCGAGCCGCACCAAGTCGAGCGCGATCGAGGATCTGCGCGCGATCCCATGGGTGTTCAGTTGGGCGCAGGCGCGCGCGATGCTGCCGGGCTGGTATGGCACCGGCGAAGGCTTTGCGGCATTTGGCGACAAGGCGCTGCTCGCCGACATGGCGGAAAGCTGGCCGTTCTTTGCCGCGCTGCTCGGCAATATGGAAATGGTGCTCGCCAAGTCCGACATGGGGATCGCGGCGCGCTACGCGGCGCTCGCAAGCCAGGTTGACGGGCATGACGCGATCTTCGGCCGCATTAAGGACGGGTGGTACCGTGCGCACGACGGGTTGCTTGAGATTACCGGGCAGACGCGGCTGCTCGAAAAGAACCCCGCGCTGGAGGCGTCGATCCGCTTGCGCCTGCCCTATATCGAGCCGCTGAACCTGCTGCAGATCGAGCTGATGAAGCGCCACCGCGCGGGCGAGACCGACCCGCGTATTGCGGAGGGTATCCAGTTGACGATCAACGCGATCGCAACGGCATTGCGGAATAGCGGGTAAACCGGAAGTATCGACCCGTCACCCTCACCCTTCCCACCGGCTTCGCCGGCGGGCCCCTTCCCTCTCCCGCCGGGAGAGGGAGGGAGGCGCGAAGCGCCGGAAGGGTGAGGGTGACCGGACCGATCAGCTCTTGGTGATCAGCACCTCACCCTTGCTGTTCGCGCCGTCCGGGCCGAATTTGATCGTAAAGGCATCGCCGTCCTTGTCCTTGCCCGCGAGCGTGTCGCCGGAGCGCGTGACCTGGACGCTCTTTTTCGCAAATTCGGCCGCCATCCAGTCGGCGGCTGCCTTGGGCGCGGCGGGCGCCGTGAAGCCGAGCTTGACCGTCGTGTTGTCAGAACCGTCCTTCTTGGACGCATTGACGTCGACCGTCGTAACCTTGCTGCCGGGGTAAAGCTTGACGCCGTCGATGTCGAAATCGCCCTCGACATCGAGGTCGACGAAATCGGGGATGTCGATGTCGATCGACGCGCCCTTGCCGCCGATCTTGATATTGCCGCCGTCCTTGCCCGCCTTGACCACGACCCCGCCCTGGTCGTCGCCGGCATTGATCGTGACCTCGGGCCGGTCGGCGGTCCGCTTTTCCTCCGACCCGCAAGCGGCGAGGAACATCATCGGGGGAACCAGATACGCAAAACGCATGGCACATCTCCTTGGTGCATTAGTTGAATAATACACCTTGGCGATAGGCGAGTCAACTTGCACCTCGCCGTTCCTTTCAGGGAAGGGAAGCTTACGTTACGCGTCGATGCTGGTCTTCAAATCGCCATGCACCAGCCCGCCGTCGACGGTGATCGTGTCGCCGACGACATAGTCGCCCGCTTTCGACGCGAGGAAGATCGCGGCGCCCGCCATGTCCTCGGGCACGCCGATGCGCTTCACGGGGATGCTTTTCGCGACCGCATCGCCATGGTCGCGCGCCGCCTTGTTCATGTCCGACTGGAAGGCCCCCGGGGCGATCGCGGTGACGAGGATATGGTCGGTGACGAGACGCGCGGCGAGGCGCTTGGTGAGGTAGAGGATCGCCGCCTTCGACGCGTGGTAGCTATAGGTTTCCCACGGGTTGAGCCGCTGGCCGTCGATCGAGCCGATGTTGATGACTTTTGCGGGGCGCTCGTGCGAGCCGCCCGCCTTGAGCAGCCCGTGCAGCGCCTGCGTCAGGAAGAAGGGCGATTTGACGTTGATGTCCATCACCTTGTCCCAGCCCGCCTCGGGGAAACCTTCGAAGGGTTCGCCCCATGCGGCACCGGCGTTGTTGACGAGAATGTCGAGCCGCTCTTCGCGCGCTTCGAGTTCTTTGGCGAGCGCACGGCAGCCCTCGACCGTGGCGAGGTCGACGGGCAGGCCGATGACCTTGCCGGGGTAACGCGTCTCGAAATCGGCGACGGCTTCCTCGATCTGCTGCGTCTTGCGCGCCGAGATGTAAACGCGCGCGCAGCCCGCGGCTAGGTAACCCTCGACGATCATCTTGCCGATGCCGCGCGAGCCGCCGGTGACGAGCGCGATGCGGCCGTCGAGGCCGAACATGTCCTGGAGGTTCATAAAACTGTCCTTTCGACTCCCTGCCCTTCAGGGGAGGGTTGGGGTGGGGCCTGTGGGCCGTCTGCCCTCCCCGCTGCGACTAGGGAACAAGTTCCCAAGTCTCGCTGCCCCTCCCGCAAGCGGGAGGGGATGGATTCAACTCAATACCCGTTCATCCGGGCGACCTGGTCGATGTGATAGTGCACGTCGCCCATAAACTCGGCGAGCGCGCGGTCGCGTTTCATGTAGAGGCCGATGTCATATTCGTCGGTCATGCCAATGCCGCCGTGCATCTGCACGCCTTCGCGCACCGCAAGGTTGGCGGCGCGGCCGGCCTTGGCCTTGGCGACCGAGACCATCAGCTTTGCGCCTTCGCTGCCTTCATCCAAAAGCTGCTGCGCCTTCATCACCGTCGCGCGCGCGACTTCCATTTCGCCATAGAGATGCGCAGCGCGGTGCTGGAGGCCCTGGAACTCGCCGATCAGCTTGCCGAACTGCTTGCGTTCCTTGAGGTAGGTAACGGTCATGTCCATCGCGCCCTGCCCGACACCGACCATTTCTGCGGCGGCGCCAGTGCGGGTGGCGGCGAGCAGCGCGTCGAGGACTTCGCCGCCGGCATCGACTTCGCCGATCACCGCATCCGCATCGACCTCGACGCCGTCGAGGGTGACATGGCTCGCGAGGCTGGAGTCGACGAGGCGGCGCGGGTCGGCGGTCAGGCCTTTCGCATCCTTCGGCACCGCAAACAAAGTGATTCCGCCGTCGGTCTTCGCCGCGACGATGCTCATGTCGGCGACATGGCCATGGAGGACGAAGCTTTTCTTGCCGTCGAGACGGAAGCCGTTGCCCGCGCGCGTTGCGGTGGTCGCGATGCGATCGGGGCGGTGCTTGGCGCCCTCGTCGATCGCGAGCGCGATGATCGCTTCGCCCGATGCGATCGCGGGGAGCCAACGGCCCGCTTGGGTCCCGCCCGCCTTCGCCAGCGCGGCGACAGCGCCGACGCTGGTCGACAGGAAAGGCGACGGGGTCAGGTTGCGGCCGATTTCCTCGAGCACGATGCCCGCTTCCATATGCCCCATGCCGAGCCCGCCGTGGGCTTCCGGCACCAGCATGCCGGGCAGGCCCATTTCGGTGAACTGCGCCCACAGGTCGCGCGAGAAGCCGGTGGCGTCGGCGGTGTCGCGGAGTTTGCGCAGATGCGACACCGGCGCCTGTTCGGCGACGAAGGGCGCGACGCTGTCCTTGAGCATCGCCTGATCGTCATTGTGGTACAAGGGCATGGGTCAGGCTCCGGGCAGGTCGAGAATACGCTTGGCGATGACGTTGAGCATGACTTCGCTCGTCCCGCCTTCGATCGAATTGGCCTTGGTGCGCAGCCAGCTGCGCGCACGCGCGCCGCCCTTGCTTTCTTCGCTGTCCCATTCGAGCGCGTCGCTGCCGCCGCCCGACATGACGAGCTCGTGGCGGCGCTTGTTGAGCTCGGTGCCGACATATTTCATCATGTTCGAGCTGGCCGGATGCGCGCGGCCGGTCTTCCACATGTCCATGAAGCGCTCGCCCATCGCGCGATAGGCAAAGACGTCGGTGTCGAACGTTGCCATTTCGGCGCGCAGGATCGGATCGTCGAGTTCACCGGCGGCGTTCTTGCCAAAGGATTTTGCGAACGCGCCGCCGATGCTGACCATGTCGCCGCCCGCACCGCCGCCCGAGATCATCTCGCGTTCGTGGCCGAGCAGATATTTGGCGACGTCCCAGCCGCGGTTGATCTCGCCGACGAACTGGTCCTTCGGCACCTTCACATCGTCAAAGAAGGTTTCGCAGAAGGGCGAATTGCCCGAAATCAGCAGGATCGGCTTGGTGGTGACGCCGGGGCTCGCCATGTCGAAGAGCATGAAGGTGATGCCCTGATATTTGTTCGTCTTGTCGGTGCGGACAAGGCAGAAGATCCAGTCGGCCTTGTCGGCGTAGCTCGTCCAGATCTTCGACCCGTTGACCACCCAATGGTCGCCCTTGTCCTCGCCGAAGGTCTGCAAGGACACGAGGTCGCTGCCCGAACCCGGTTCCGAATAGCCCTGGCACCAGCGGATTTCGCCGCGCGCGATCGGATTCAGATAGTGGACCTTCTGCTCCTCGGTTCCGAATTGCAGCAGCGCGGGGCCGAGCATCCAGATGCCGAAGCTGTCGAGCGGCGAGCGCGCCTTGATGCGCTTCATTTCCTGCTTGAGGATCTTGGTCTGTTCGGGGGTCAGGCCGGCGCCGCCATAAGGCTTGGGCCAGTCGGGCACGGTGTAGCCCTTTTGGGCGCAGGCATCGAGCCATGCCTTCTGGGCATCGTTCTTGAACTTGAAGTTGCGCCCACCCCAGCAGACGTCATCTTCGTCGCGGATCGGTTCACGCATTTCGGGGGGGCAGTTCGCCTCCAGCCATTCGCGCACCTCGGTGCGGAAAGCGTCCAGTTCGCTCATCCTTTTGGCTCCTCTTCTCGCCGCAAACCTACGTCGGCTTCGCTACTTTACGCAAGCGTCAACTTGGGCGGGTCCACCTGCCGTTACGGCGCCGTAGCGTCCGACAGGCCGCCGTTGACGCGTCCCCTTTGGCGCCTAAGCTAAGTGGCAAAAGAAAACGGGAGCAGGATATGCGATTCGCAGGCAAGGTCGCCGTCGTCACCGGCGCGGCATCGGGTATCGGCAAGGCGGCGGTGCTGAAACTGGCGGGCGAAGGCGCGCATGTGTTTGCCGCCGACATCGACGAAGTGGGCGGGCGCGCGCTCGCCGAAGCATCGAACGGCAAGATCGATTTTGTCCGCTGCGACGTGACGCAGCCATCCGACATTGAAGCACTTATGAACGAGGCAGCGGCGAAGGCTGGCGGCATCGACATCGTGTTCAACAATGCCGCGGCGGGGGGCGACCGCGCGCCGATCGACGAAATCACCCCCGAGGGTTGGGACCGGACGATGGATCTGGTGCTGAAATCGGTCGCGATGGGCATCCGCTATGCGGCGCCGCATATGAAGGGTCGCCCCGGCGCGTCGATCGTCAACACGGCAAGCGTCGCAGCGCTCGGCGCAGGCTATTCGCCGATCGCCTATGCGGTGGCGAAGGCGGGGGTGCTCCACTTGAGCAAAGTCGCCGCCACCGATCTGGCGCAATATGGCATCCGCGTGAACGCGATCTGCCCGGGGTTCATCAACACCAATATCTTCACCGCGTCGCTCGACGTCCCCGGCGAGATGAAGGAACAGGCGAATGCGATCATCGCCGGGATGAGCGCGCAGGCGCAGCCGGTCGCGCGCGGCGGCCAGCCCGAGGATATCGCCAACGCGGTCGCTTATCTGGCGAGCGAGGAGTCGAGTTTCATGACCGGCACCCACCTGCTCGTCGATGGCGGGCTGACGATCGGCCAGCGCCACGCGTGGGACAAGGAAACGCCGGGCATGTTCGACGCGCTGGTCGCGATGGAGGAGGCCGCCAAGACGGGAGCGCCGGCGTGAGCGTATCGGCGGCGACCGCCGCCGTTCCGCGCCCCGAAAAGCTGCCTGTGCGGCTGAAGATGATGCACGGCCTTGGCAGCATCGCTTACGGGGTCAAGGACAACGGCTTTTCGACCTTTCTGCTGCTTTTTTACAACCAGGTGATCGGGCTCGACGCCGGGATCGTCGGCGCGGCAATCATGGTGGCGTTGATCGCCGATGCCTTTGTCGATCCGGTAATCGGCGAGCTGACCGACCGCACGCGCAGCCGTTGGGGCCGCCGCCTGCCGTGGCTTTACATTGCGCCGATCCCGCTCGCGATTGCGTGGATGCTGCTGTGGTCGCCGCCCGCGATGAGCGACACGATGACCGTCGCATGGCTGATCGGCTTTGCGATCATCGTGCGGTCGCTGGTGTCGTGCTGCGAGGTGCCGTCGGTGGCGATCGTCCCCGAACTGACGGGCGATTATGACGAGCGCACCGCGGTGATGCGCTTTCGCTTCCTGTTCGGCTGGGGCGGCGGGCTGCTGATCCTGCTGCTCGCCTATGGCGTGTTTTTCGGTGGCGCCAAGGGACTCGTAGATCCCGACGGCTATTTCCCTTACGCCTTGGCCGGGGCGCTGATGATGGCGGGCGCGGTGCTGGTTTCGGCCGCCGGCCAGCATAAGCGGATTGCCGTATCAAACCTGGCCGATGTCAAACCGGTGATGACGCTGCGGCAGATTCTGGGCGAGATGCGCGACACATTGTCGAACCGCGCTTTCCTGTGGCTGATTTTTGCGGCGCTGTTCGGCTTCGTCAATCAGGGCATCACTTTTTCGATGAACAATTATCTGCTCGGCTTTTTCTGGCAGTTCACGCAGGGCGAAATGGTCGCTTATGTCTTCCTGCTATTCGCATCGATGATCGCCGCCTTTGTTATCGTTGCGCCGCTGTCCAAGAAGTTCGGCAAGCGCGACGGGGCAATCGTCGCTGGCGCGATCGCGCTGCTGGTCAACAGTGGCATCTATTTCGCGTGGATCCAGGGCGTGTTCCCCGGCTTGCCCGGTAAACCCAGCGTCGCGACGATGTTCGCACTGGTATTCATTTCCAACAGTTTTTCGATCGTCCTGATGATCCTGTCGTCGTCGATGATGGCCGACGTCGTCGAAGCGTCGCAGAGCGAGACCGGACGGCGATCCGAGGGACTGTTCTTTGCCGGTTATTTCTTCATGCAGAAATGCGCGACCGGGGTCGGCATTTTCCTCGCCGGACTGATCCTGTCCTTTGCAGCTTTTCCAGCGGGCGCCAAACCGGGGGAAGTCGGCGACGCGGTGCTCGGCAATCTGGCGCTCGGCTATGCGCTCTCGGTCCTCGTCATCGGCCTCCTCGGGCTGATCGTGATGCGCCGTTTTCCGATCTCGCGCGCCGATCATGAGGCGCGCATTGCCATTTTGGGAGACGCGGCGCGCGCCGATCCCGACGCCAGCGGCGCGCATCCGTAACGGAAAATGTCGGTCCGCGACCAAATGAGGTAATAATCGGCCCACAGGGGTTGGCAAAGCGGGACGAATCGGTCCAAAGGCTTACGTGAACGTAAAGGGAAGGATGCGAATATGGATTTCGATCTCACCGACCGGCAGGTCTATTGGCGCGATCGGGTGCGCGATTTCATCGATCGCAAGGTTCGCCCCGCCGTCCCGACTTATAACGAACAGGACAAGGCCGGTGATCGCTGGAAAGTCATCCAGATCGTCGAGGATCTGAAGGCCGAGGCGAAGGACGCCGGCATCTGGAACCTGTTCATGCCGCCGCGCAGCGGCGCGCACCACCATGTAGACGAGACCTTCGAATTCGAAGGCCCCGGCCTCACCAACCTGGAATATGCGCTGTGCGCCGAGGAAATGGGGCGGATCGGCTTTGCCAGCGAAGTGTTCAACTGCTCGGCGCCCGACACCGGCAATATGGAGGTGTTCCACCGCTACGGCACGCGCGCGCAGAAGGAAAAATATCTCGGTCGGTTGATGAACGGCGAAATCCGTTCGGCGTTCCTGATGACCGAACCCGCGGTCGCCTCGTCCGATGCCACGAACATCGAGACGCGTATCGAGCGCGACGGTGACGATTATATCATCAACGGCACCAAATGGTGGTCGTCGGGGGCGGGCGACCCGCGCTGCGAAATCGCGATCGTGATGGGCAAGACCGATTTCGCCGCCAAGCGCCACGCACAGCAGTCGATGGTGCTGATGCCGCTGAACGCGCCCGGCGTGACCATCAAGCGCCACCTGCCCGTCTTCGGTTATGACGATGCGCCGCACGGCCATATGGAAATCGAGCTGAAGGACGTGCGCGTCAATGCCGAGGAAGCGATGCTGCTGGGCGAGGGTCGCGGCTTCGAGATCGCGCAGGGGCGCCTCGGGCCGGGCCGCATCCATCACTGCATGCGCACGATCGGCGTCGCCGAGGAAGCGATTGCCAAGATGGCGAAGCGGCTGCAGTCGCGCGTCGCCTTTGGCAAGAAGATTGCCGAATATAGCATCTGGGAACATCGTCTGGCGCGCGCGCGCATCGACATCGAAATGACCCGCCTGCTGTGCCTGAAAGCCGCCGACATGATGGACAAGGTCGGCAACAAGTCGGCCGCCGCCGAGATCGCGATGATCAAGGTGCAGGCGCCGAACATGGCGCTGAAGATCATCGACGACGCGATCCAGGCGCATGGCGCCGCGGGCGTGTCGGAGGATTTCGGGCTGGCAAAGGCCTATGCGCATCAGCGCACCTTGCGGCTGGCCGACGGTCCGGACGAAGTGCATGAACGCGCGATCGCCCGTATTGAATTCGCCAAATATAGCGACGCCGCCGAACCTGGCTTTTCGTCGGGCGACGTCGGGGTTTCGCGCTAAAACGCTTCCCCCTCCCGCAAGCGGGAGGGGGACATTACGGAGATTGGAATGACCAAAGCCGCGATCCTGATCGAACCCGGCCAGCCGCTGTCGATCGAAACCGTCCAGATCGCCGACTGCGGCCCGCACGAGGTGCGCATCCGCACCGCCGCCTGCGGGCTGTGCCATTCCGACCTGCATTTCATCGACGGCGCCTATCCGCATCCGCTCCCCGCGATCCCCGGCCACGAAGCCGCGGGGATCGTCGAGGCGGTCGGCAGCGAAGTGCGCATGGTGAAGGTCGGCGATGCGGTCGTCACCTGCCTGTCGGCCTTTTGTGGCCATTGCGAATTCTGCGTCAGCGGGCGCATGTCGCTGTGCATGGGCGGCGACACGCGGCGCGCCGTCGGATCGACGCCGCGCATCACGCGCCCCGATGGCTCGCCCGTCAACCAGATGCTCAACCTCAGCGCCTTTGCCGAAACGATGCTCGTCCACGAACATGCGTGCGTGGCGATTGATCCCGACATGCCGCTCGACCGTGCCGCGGTGATCGGCTGCGCGGTGACCACCGGCGCCGGGACGATCTTCAACGCCTGCAAGGTGACCCCGGGTGAGACCGTCGCGGTCGTCGGCTGTGGCGGCGTCGGGCTGGCGACGATCAACGCCGCGAAGATTGCGGGCGCAGGGCGGATCATCGCCGCCGACCCGGTTCCCGAAAAGCGCGCGCTGGCGATGAAGCTGGGCGCGACCGATGTCGTCGATGCGATGGATGGTGATGCCGCGAAGCAGATCCTCGAGATCAGCAAGGGTGGGGTCGACCATGCGATCGAAGCCGTCGGGCGCCCCGCATCGGCCAGCCTTGCCGTCGCGTCGCTGCGCCGCGGCGGCACCGCGACGATCCTGGGCATGATGCCGCTGACCGAAAAGGTCGGCTTGTCGGCGATGGACTTGCTGTCGGGCAAGAAATTGCAGGGCGCGATCATGGGCGGCAATCGCTTTCCCGTCGATATTCCGCGGCTCGTCGACTTCTACCTGCGCGGCCTGCTCGACCTCGACAGCATCGTCGCCGAGACGATCCCGCTGGAGCGGATCAACGACGGGTTCGACAAGATGAAGAAAGGCGACGCCGCACGGTCGGTGATCGTTTTCGACCAGTGACGCTCGACGCGCAAAAGGCCTTCAGCGGCACCGTCGCGCCCGAAGGGGCGGACGTGCTCGACGAGGCAAAGCTGACCGCGTGGATGGAGGCAAATGTCGAGGGTTTTGAAGGCCCGCTGACCCAGAGCAAATTCGCCGGCGGGCAGTCGAACCCGACCTATAAAATCTCCGCCCCGTCGGGCAATTATGTGCTGCGCCGAAAGCCTTTTGGCCCGCTGCTCCCCTCCGCGCACGCGGTCGACCGCGAATATAAGGTGCAGGCGGGGCTGCACAAAATGGGCTTCCCGGTCGCGCGCCAATATGGGCTTTGCACCGACGACAGCGTGGTCGGCAGCTGGTTTTACGTGATGGGCATGGTCGATGGGCAGACGATCTGGGACGGGTCGATGCCGGGATCGACTCCGGAGAATCGCCGCGCGACCTATGAGGCGATGATCGACACGCTGGCGGCGCTGCACAAGGTCGATGTCGAAGCGGCAGGCCTGTCCGATTTCGGCAAGCCCGGCAATTATTTCGGGCGGCAGGTTGACCGCTGGACCAAGCAGTACAAGCTCGCCGAGACCGAGACGATGGACGAGATGGAGCGGCTGATCGCCTTCCTGCCCGCCACGCTCCCCGAGCAGACGCGCACGAGCGTCGTCCATGGCGATTACCGCATCGACAATATGATCTATGCGAAAGACCGGCCCGAGGTGCTCGCGGTGCTCGACTGGGAGCTGTCGACCTTGGGCGATCCGCTCGCCGATTTCACTTATGTGGCGATGGCGTGGGTGACCGAAAATGGCGGGCGTTCGGGGGTGATGGACCTCGACCGCGCCGCGCTCGGCATTCCCGAGCTTGAGGAGATGGTCGAGCGTTATTGCGCAGCCACCGGCCGCGACGGCGTGCCCGACATGAACTGGTATTTCGCTTATAATTTCTTCCGCCTCGCCGGGATCATGCAGGGGATCAAGAAGCGCGTCATCGACGGCACCGCGTCCTCCGCCCATGCCAAGGCGATGTCGGAGCGCGTGCAGCCGCTGGCGGCGCGCGCGTGGGAATTTGCACGAAAGGCGGGCGCATGAGCCTGTTCGACATGAGCGGCCAGGTCGCGCTGATCACCGGATCGTCGCGCGGCATCGGCAAGGCGACCGCGGAGGCGATGGCAGAACAGGGTGCGAAGGTCGTAATTTCCAGCCGCAAGCAGGACGCGTGCGATGCAACCGCGGCGGAGATCAACGCGAAGTTTGGCGAAGGCACCGCGATTGCCGTCGGCGCCAATATCTCGTCGAAGGACGACCTTCAGAACCTCGTCAACGAGACGCGCGCCGCGTTCGGCAAGATCACCGCGCTCGTCTGCAACGCCGCGTCGAACCCCTATTATGGCCCCGGCCTTGGGATCAGCGACGAGCAGTTTCGCAAGATTATGGACAATAATATCCTGTCCAACCACTGGCTGATCACGATGGTCGCGCCCGAAATGCTCGAGCGCGGCAAAGGATCGATCACGATTATCAGCTCGATCGGCGGGCTGAAAGGGTCGCCGATCATCGGGGCTTACGGGATTTCGAAAGCCGCCGACATGCAGGTCGCGCGCAATTTCTCGGTCGAATTCGGGCCGCGCGGCGTGCGCGTCAATTGCATCGCGCCGGGGCTGATCCGCACCGACATGGCGCGCGCGCTGTGGGAAAATGAGGACAATCTGAGACGATCGACTGCGGCTTCGACCTTGAAGCGGATCGGCGAGCCGCATGAAATTGCGGGCGCGGCGGTCTTTCTTGCCAGCAAGGCGGGGGCTTTCACCACCGGCCAGACCATCGTGTGCGATGGCGGGGCGACGATTTCGGGAGGCGGATAATGGGCGCATTGGACGGCAAGGTTGCGATTATCACGGGTGCCGGTTCGGGGATCGGCCGCGCCAGCGCGCTGCGCTTCGCCGCCGAGGGCGCGAAGCTGGTGCTCGGCGACAAGACCGCGGCGGTGCATGAGACCGCGCAGCTGGTGAAGGATGCGGGCGGCGATGCGGTCGCGCTGGAAATCGACGCGGGGGTCGAGGCCGACGTCGCATCGCTTGTCGCAGCGGCAAAGGACAGCTTCGGCGGACTCGACGTCGCTTTCGCCAACGCCGGGATCATCGGCGACATGGGTGGCATCTTCGATTTCGATCCTGCCGCCTGGGCTGAGACGCTGCGCGTCAACCTGATCGGCCCCGCGCTGATGGTGAAACATGCGGGCAAGGCGATGGTCGATCAGGGCCGCGGCGGCGCGATCGTGCTGACCGCGAGCGTCGCGGGATTGAATTCGGGCGCGGGTCCGGGCGCCTATTCGGCGTCGAAGGCGGGGGTGATCAACCTTGCCAAGACCGCGGCGCAGCAGCTGACCACCAGCGGCGTGCGCGTCAACGCGATCTGCCCCGGGCTCACCGAAACGGGGATGACCAAGCCGACCTTCGATTATGCGAAGGCGAAGGAGGTCACGCACAAGCTGGGCCAACTCAACCCGCTGAAGCGCGCCGCGCAGCCCGAGGAGCTCGCCAATGTCGCGCTGTTCCTGGCCAGCGATCAGGCGAGCTATGTCAACGGGCAGGCGATCGCAGTTGACGGCGGGCTCACCAGTTCGCATCCGGTGACGCGCCAGCTGCTTGGCCAGACTTCGCATTGACAGGATAGCCATGGGTCACGGTTTTGACACGGCGCGGCTCGACCGCATCCCCGCCTTTCTCGAGGCCAAATATGTCGGCCCCGGCCGTCTGCCGCATGCGGCGACTTTGGTGTCGCGGCGCGGCGAGATTGCGCATCGCTCGTGCATCGGCGAGGCGCGGCCGGGCGCGGCGCTGAAGGACGACGCGATCTTTCGCATCGCCAGCATGACCAAACCGATCACCAGCATCGCCTTCATGATGCTGGTCGAGGAAGGCAAGGTCGCGCTGTCCGATCCGCTGGTCAAATTTTGCCCCGAGTTCAAGGATACCGGCGTCTTTGTCGCGGGCGGCGGCAATGTGCCGTTCCTGACCCGACCGCCGGTGCAGCCGATCCGCATGGTCGACCTGCTGCGCCACACATCGGGACTGACCTATGGCTTTCAGGAGCGCACCCCCGTCGATGCCGCGTACCGCAAGGCGCGGATCGACGATTTCGATGCCGATTATACGATGGACAGCTTCATCGAAGGGCTGGCCAAAATCCCGCTCCAGTTCGACCCCGGGGCGCACTGGAATTATTCGATGGCGACCGACGTGCTCGGCGCCGTGGTCGAGCGGATCGAGGGCAAGCCGTTCGCGCAGGTGTTGCAGGAGCGCATATTTGGCCCGCTCGCTATGGTCGATACCGGGTTCAAGGTGCCCGCCGATCAGCAGCACCGGCTGACCGATTGTTACGCCTTCGATCCCGTGGCCAAGATGAAGCCCTTCGATAGCGGCGACAAGAGCCGCTGGGCGAAGGACCGGAGCTTCCATTCGGGCGGTGGCGGGCTCGCTTCGACGCTGACCGACTATCACCGTTTCTGCCTGATGCTGCTAGGCGGCGGCGCGCTCGATGGCGTCCGCATCGTCAGCCGCAAGACGCTGGAACTGATGACCGCGAACCACCTCGTCGGCGGCGGCGACCTCGTCCAGCACAGCGTCGGTATCTTTTCCGAAGCCGAAAATGCCGGGGTCGGCTTCGGCCTCGGTTTTGCGGTCAACGAAAGCCCGGCGCAGACAATGACTCCCGGGTCGGTCGGCGATTTTTACTGGGGCGGCATGTTCTCGACCGGCTTCTTCGTCGATCCGGTCGAGCAGATCTGCATGGTGTTCATGACGCAGCTGATGCCCTCCTCCACCTATCCCGTGCGGCGCGAGATCAAGACATTGGTCCACGCCGCGATCAATGATTGAACCAACAGGAGCCTGAAATGTCCGAAGAAACCCCCGTTTCCGTCACGATGGAAAAGGATGGCGAAACCGCCGTCATCATCGTCAACAATCCGCCGGTGAACGCGCTGAGCTGGCACGTTCGTCAGGGCCTTGAAGACAATTTCGCCGCCGCGCTGTCCGATGACAGCGTCAAGGCGATCGTGCTGCGCTGTGCCGGCGCGACCTTTATCGCCGGCGCCGACATCAGCGAATTCGGCAAGCCGCCGCGCGGCCCCGATTTCAACGCGGTGCTCAACAGCATCGAAGCCGCGTCGAAACCCGTCGTCGCGGCGATCCATGGCACCGCGCTCGGCGGCGGTCTGGAAACCGCGCTTGTTTGCCATTACCGCATCGCGGTTCCCTCGGCGAAGCTCGGGGTACCCGAGGTCAAGCTCGGCCTGCTCCCCGGCGCGGGCGGCACCCAGCGCCTGCCGCGCGTCGTCGGCGTCGAAGCCGCGGCGACGATGACCTCGACCGGCGACCCGCTGCCCGCTGCGAAAGCGAAAGAACTCGGCCTCGTCGACGAACTCGCGGGCGAGGACAGCCTTGCCGCCGACGCGATTGCCTTTGCCCGCGCGAAGATCGCCGATGGCCCCCGCCCGACGCGCGAGCGCCCGGTGTTCGGCGACGTCGCGGTGATCGAACAGCTCAAGACCGCCAACGCCAAGCGCTGGCGCGGGTTCGAGGCGCCCTATGCCAACCTCGCCTGCGTCGAAGCGGCGACGCGCCTGCCCTTCGACGAAGGGCTCGCCTTCGAACGCGAGCAGTTCATGAAGCTGATGTTCGGCAGCCAGTCGGCGGCCCAGCGCCATATCTTTTTCGCCGAGCGCCAAGCCGCGAAGATCGACGGCCTGCCGAAGGACACGCAGCTGCGCGACATCAAAAAGGTCGGCATCATCGGCGCCGGAACGATGGGCGGCGGTATCATGATGAACTTCCTGCAAAAGGGCATTCCCTGCACGATCGTCGAAATGCAGCAGGACGCGCTCGACCGCGGGCTCGGCGTCGTGCGCAAGAACTACGACGCCTCGGCCGCCAAGGGCCGCTTCAAGCCCGAACAGGTCGACGCGATGATGGGGCTGATCACCCCGTCGCTCAGCCTCGACGACCTTGCCGACTGCGACCTCATCATCGAGGCGGTCTATGAGAATATGGACGTCAAGAAGGACATCTTCGGCAAGCTCGACACAATTGCCAAACCCGGCGCGATCCTCGCGTCGAACACCTCCTATCTCGACATCGACGAAATCGCGACCGCGACGAGCCGCCCCGGCGACGTGCTGGGCATGCATTTCTTCTCGCCCGCCAATGTGATGAAGCTGCTCGAAGTCGTGCGCGGCGAAAAGACCGCGCCCGACGCGCTCGCCACCGCGATGGCGATCGGCAAAAAGATCGGCAAGGTCGCCGTCGTCGCGGGCGTCTGCGACGGCTTCATCGGCAACCGGATGCTGAAACCGCGGCAGATGGAGGCGATGAAGCTGCTGCTCGAAGGCGCGACCCCGGCGCAGGTCGACAAGGTGCATGTCGAGTTCGGGATGCCGATGGGGCCGTTCCAGATGAGCGACCTTGCCGGTGTCGACATCGGCTGGCACCGCGACCCCAACCGTATCGAAAGCATCCGCGACGCGCTCGCTGCCGAAGGCCGCTGGGGCCAGAAGAAGCAGGCAGGCTTTTACGATTATGACGACAAGCGCCAGCCGTCGGAAAGCCCGCGCGTCGCCGAGATCATCGAGGAGTTCCGCGCCAAAGCAGGCGTCGAGAAGCGCGAGATCACCGATCAGGAGATCATCGAGCGCACGCTCTATCCGATGGTCAACGAAGGCGCGCTGATCCTCTCCGAAGGCAAGGCGCAGCGCGCCTCGGATATCGATGTCGTGTGGATTTATGGCTATGGCTGGCCGGTCTATCGCGGCGGCCCGATGTTCTGGGCGGGGCTGGAAGGCACCGACAAGATCGTCGCGGCGCTCGAGAAGCATGGGTTCGAGATCGCACCGCTGCTCAAGGAAAAGGCGGAGGCGAAGTCGGGTTTCTAAACCCGTTATCGCCCATAATCAGCAGGCCGTCTGTCCCAGCGCGGGGCAGGCGGCCTTTGCTTTGGGCGACCGCCACGGGGGATGGACGCAAATAGTTGCGATTCAGGGTTAAAGCGCTGGTCACACCCGCCGTTACGGCAGAGCATGATTGCCATGTCGTTTCTCGCCCTGTTGCTGCTCACCGGAAGCGTTCCGGTCACCGCTCCGGTGGCGGCACCGCCAGCGAGTGCGGTCGGCGTGGCGCGGGCGCGCATCCTGGCACCCGCCGAGGTACGGCGCGTCGACGGTCGGATCGAGGTGCGGACGGGCGAGCGCCGCGCGCCGACGCAGGTGCATCGGGGCGACCGCAAGGATGGCGGTGAGACGGCGGATTTTTACTAGAGCCGACCCAAGCTCCGGTTCGTGTCGAGCGAAGTCGTGACACGCCGGAACAGCGCCAGACGCATCTCGACTTCGCTCGATGCGAACGGAGCTGTGTATCTGGCCTCAGCGCTGCAACGTCTGGATAATCGCCGAAAAATCGCGGCCGTCCTCGTCTGCCGCAACAAAGGCCTCGTACAACTCGCGCGCTTTTGCGCCCATCGGCACATCGGCATCAACACTCACCGCGGCTTCCATCGCAAGGCGAAGATCCTTGAGCATCAACGCCGCGGCAAAGCCCCCCTTGTAGTCGTTATCCGCGGGGGTCGTCGGGCCAACGCCGGGAAGCGGCGCGTAGCTGGTCAGCGACCAGCATTGCCCCGACGACACGCTGGCGATGTCGAAGAATTTCTGCGGGTCGAGCCCCAGCTTCTGCGCGAGCGCGAGCGTCTCGCACGTCGCGACCATCGAGGCGCCGAGCAGCATGTTGTTGCAGATCTTCGCCGCCTGCCCCGCGCCCGCATCGCCGGCATGGATCACCGCCTTGCCCATTTTGGCGAGGATCGGTTCGGCGCGCGCAAAGCCCTCGCCCGTCCCGCCGACCATGAAGGTCAGGGTGCCCGCATTGGCGGCGGCGATACCGCCCGACACCGGGGCATCGACGGCGATGAGACCGTTGGCAGTCGCGGCTTCGATATTCGATCGCGCAGTGGCGACGTCGATCGTCGAACAATCGAGGAGCAAGGTGTCCGGCGCGGCGTTCGGAAAAACGTCGCTTTCACAGACCGAGGCAACATGCTTACCCGCGGGGAGCATCGTGACCACGGCCTCGGCGCCGGTGACGGCTTCAGCTGCCGACGCGGCGCGCGCGCAGCCTGCCTCGACCGCGCGTGCGAGCGCCTCTTCGCTGAGATCGAAAGCGTGCACCTCATGCCCCGCTTTCGCGAGGTTTGCGGCCATCCCGCCACCCATATTGCCGAGCCCGATGAATGCGATTTTCATGTCAGCGACCCTTCCACACGCCTTCGCGCTTTTCGATAAAGGCGGCCATTCCTTCGGCCTTGTCCTCGGTCGCGGCGAGGATCTGGAACAGGCGGCGTTCGTAGATCAGCCCCTGGTCGAGCGTGGTTTCGAACGCCGCGTTGACCATGTCCTTGTTCACCATCGCGGCCATCGGCGGCATGCTGGCGATGACCGTCGCAGTCTTCACCGCTTCGTCGACCAACGTCTCGTGCGCGACGACGCGCGCGACGAGGCCCGAGCGTTCGGCTTCGGCGGCGTCCATCATCCGGCCGGTCAGGCACATTTCCATGGCCTTTGCCTTGCCGATCGCGCGCGTCAACCGCTGCGACCCGCCCATACCCGGCGCGACGCCGAGCTTGATTTCGGGCTGGCCGAATTTCGCCTTGTCCGACGCGATGATGAAGTCGGCCATCATCGCGAGCTCGCAGCCGCCGCCCAGCGCGAAGCCGTTGACCGCGGCGATCCACGGCTTGCGAACCTTCTTCACGAAGTCGCTCGTCCATTTCGAGAAGAAGTCTTCAAGGTAGAAATCGGACGCCGGTTTTTCGGCCATTTCCTTGATGTCAGCGCCCGCGGCAAACGCCTTTTCGCCCGAGCCCGTGAGCACCGCGCAGCGCTGGCTGGGGTCGGCTTCATACGCCGCGAAGGCGGCGATCAGGTCGTCGAGTACACCCGAGTTCAGCGCATTGAGCGCCTGCGGGCGGTTGAGCGTCACCAGCGTGACGGCACCGCGCGTTTCGACGAGGAGGGTTTCATAGGTCATTCGGCAATCTCCTTCGTCATTCCGGCGAAGGCCGGAATCTCGACGGCGAGACCCCGGCCTCCGCCGGGGTGACGGTTTAGGTTAGAGGGGTCCATTTCTCATTCTCGGGCAGCGGCGCAAAGATCGCGTCGATCCAGTCGTCGGTCACCGTTTCAGGGGTCGGCGGATCCCATTTCGGGCTGTTGTCCTTGTCGATGATCAGCGCGCGGACGCCCTCGAGGAAGTCGTGCATCTGAACGACGCGGCTGCCGATGGCATATTCCTGCGTCATCTGCGCCGCGAAGTCGTGCATCGCGCCGCCTTCCTTCAGTTGGCGGAGCGCGACCTTGCACGTCTGCGGCGATTTGCTGTGCAGCGCCGCAAGCTCCTTTTCGGCCCATTCGCCGCCGTCGGCTTCGAGCGCGGCGAGAATGTCTTCATAGGTGTCGCTGGCGAACAGCCGGTTGATCTTGTCGATCTGATGCGTAATCGCGGCGGGCGGTGCGGTGACCGACAGTTCGCCCAATATGCCGCCGATCCGGTCGGGGTGCTGCGCAATCCGCGCCTTCGCTTCAGCCAGATTTTCGGACGGCAGATAATGCGTCGCAAGGCCGAGCGCGAGGCATTCGGCGCCGTCGAGCCGCGCCCCGGTGAGCGCCAGAAACACGCCGACGCGGCCTTCGAGCCGCGGCAGATACCAGCCGCCGCCGACGTCGGGGAACAGGCCGATCCCGGTTTCGGGCATGGCAAAGCGCGTATGTTCGGTCGCGACGCGATATTTCGCGGGCTGCGAAATCCCGACCCCGCCGCCCATCGTGATGCCGTCCATGAACGCCACGACGGGCTTGGAGTAGGTGAACAGCAGGTGGTTGAGGCGATATTCGGTATGGAAGAAGGCGCGGGCTTCGACCCCGTCCTTCGCGCCGCTTTCCGCGAGCATGCGGATATCGCCCCCGGCGCAGAAGCCGCGCCCCTCACTATGGTCGATGATCACCGCCTCGACGGCGTCATTGTCCCGCCATTGCATTAGCGCATCGATCATGGCCTCGCACATCGTAAGGTTGAGCGCATGGATCGCCTTCGGGCGGTTGAGCGACAGACGGCCGATGCGCCCGTCGGTCGAGATCATAATATCTTCGGTCATGCGGCCACCTCGAACCGTGCATCAAGCACGTCCCAACGATTTCCAAATTTATCGCGAAGTACGGCAATTCGCCCATAATCCGCCGTCCATGCGGGCTCGACGACTTCGATGCCGCGCATCGCCCATCGCTCGATCGTGGCATCAAATGCCTCAAGATTGAGAAAAAAGGCGACGCGGCCACCGGCCTGCCGTCCGATCACCGCGCGATGCTCATCCGTGACGGCTTCGACCAACCGAAGCCGCGCGCCGCCCCCCGGATCAATCTCGACCCACCGGTGCCCGGACACATGGCGCGTGTCGGTGGCCAGCGCAAAGCCCCAATCCCGAGTGAAATGGGCGATGCCTTCGTCCATGTCGGGCACGACCAACGTCACCATGAAGAGCGAAATCCCGGTCATTGGCGCAGCAGGTCCCTTCCGACGATCATCCGCATCACCTGATTGGTGCCCTCGAGGATCGAATGGACGCGCAGGTCGCGCCAGAAGCGCTCGATCGGATAGTCGCGCAGATAGCCGTAGCCGCCGAACAATTGCAGCGCGTCGTTGACGATCTTGCTGCCGTTGTCGGTCGCGAGCCGTTTCGCCATCGCCGAAAAGCGCGACTTGTCGGGGGCGTTCGCGGTGACCTTCGCCGCCGCCATATAGAGCAGCGCGCGCGATGCCTCCAGGTCGGTCGCCATGTCGGCGAGCATGAACTGGGTGTTCTGAAAATCGGCGATCGGCTGGCCGAATTGCTGGCGGTCCTTCGTATAGGCGATCGCCTCGTCGAGGCAGCGCTGCGCGCCGCCGAGCGAACAGGCGCCGATGTTCAGGCGGCCGCCGTCGAGTCCCGCCATCGCGAAGCGGAAGCCGTCGCCCTCGGCGCCGACGAGGTTCTCGACCGGCACGCGGCAATCCTCGAAGATCACCTGCGCGGTGGGCGAGGCGTTCCAGCCGAGCTTCTTTTCGGGGGCGCCGAAGCTCAATCCCGGCGTGTCTTTTTCGACAACGATGCAGCTGATGCCTTTCGACTTTTCGTCGCCGGTGCGGACCATGCAGACGTAGAGGTCGTTGACCCCGGCGCCCGAGATGAACTGCTTGGTGCCGTTCAGCACATAATGGTCGCCATCCTTCTTCGCGGTCGTCTTGAGCGCCGCGGCGTCAGAGCCCGAGCCGGGTTCGGTGAGACAATAGCTCGCGATCTTTTCCATGCTGACCAAGCTCGGCAGGAAGCGATCCTTGATCGCCGCGCCGCCGAAGCGGTCGATCATCCACGTCGCCATATTGTGGATCGACACATAAGCGCTGGTTGCGGGGCAGCCATAGGCCATCGCCTCCATGATCAGCGCCGCCTCCATCCGGCCGAGCCCGATGCCGCCCGATTCCTCGGCAACATAGATTGCCCCGAAGCCGAGCTCGCCCGCCGCTTTCCATACGTCGACAGGATAGTGATGTTTTTCGTCCCATTCGGCCGCGAAGGGCGTGATGCGGTCGGCGGTGAATTTGCGCGCCATGTCCTGGATGGCGAGCTGGTCGTCGGTCAGCTGGAACTGGTCGGTCATACGGTCTTCTCGATAATGATGGCTTCGGCCTCGATTTCCACTTTCCACTCGGGGCGGATCAGCGCCGGGATGACGAGCATCGTCGCCGCCGGGCGGATGTCGCCGAACATCGCGCCATGCGCATGGCCGACAAGATCGGCGTCGGCGGGGTCGGTGATATACATGCGTGTGCGCACGACATCGGCGGGCGAACCGCCAAGCGCCTCCAGCGCCTCGCGGATGATCGTCAGGCAGCGTGCCGCCTGTACCCCCGCGTCGCCGACGGTCGACGTCCCGTCGGGCTCGATCGGCGCGCAGCCCGCGACGTCGATGCGGTTCCCCACCCGCACCGCGCGACTGTAGCCGTATACCGGCTCGAACGGCGACGCCGAGCTATGATTGCGCCGCGATCCGTCAGCCACAGGTGATCTGCGTAATCTTGTACGCGTCGTCGTACATGATGTTCACGCGGTCGGAGCGATAGTCCATCGTCATCGCCGAGCGCGGCGGACCCCAGCGCAGCGTGCGGCCTTCGGCTTCTTTCAGGATGCGCGCACCGAGCTCGGGCGTCGCGGTCTGTCCGACATAGGATTGCACCGCGTCGATCTTGCATTGCTTGAGCCCGTCGGCGGGCGGCGGCGCCGGTTCGGCGGGGGCGTCGCTGTAGGCAGCGCAGGCGGTAAGCGGCAGGACGGCGGCCATTAGAGCCAAGCGAATATCCATCGTCAGTCTCCCTTTCAAAAGCGTCAGGCGCAGCGGCTATAGCGCATCGGCGGGGCGTCGGCACCCTCGTCGAGATCGTGGCGGACCAGCGTCCTGCCATCGTCGGCAAGTTCGAGCCGCATCCGCCGGTCCCATTCCTCGCCCTCGCCGCTGAACCGGTAATCGGCGACAAGGCGGGCCGCGTCAGAATCGCGAACCCGGACCAGTCCGCCGTGCGATTCGTGAAAGCGCAGGTTCGCCGCATCGATCGTCAACACGGTGAGGTCGGTTCCCGGTCGTTTTGTGCAATCGGCCGCGTCGATGGCCCAGCGCCCACGAATCGCAGCCGGGATTGCACCGTCGTTCGTCGCCTTCGGCGCCGTTTGGGCCGGCGGCGCGACCATGTCGGTAGCCGGCGGCGCCGCCGTGTCGGCGGCTGGCGACATATCGGCCGCTTTCTCCTCGCCGCCGCTGCCGCACGCCGCGAGCAGTAACACCGCGGGCATCGTCATCCATCGCGTCATCCTTCGTCTCCTTCGAGAGGCAAATGCGCGATGGCGGATGCCGGTTTCATGCCGTGCGACCGATCAACCCATCGTCGGGATGACAAAGGCGTTGCCGCCGTCGGGCGATCCATCGGGCCAGCGCGCGGTGATCGTCTTGACCTTGGTCCAGAATTTCACGCCTTCCATGCCGTGCTGATTGGTGTCGCCGAACGCCGACCGTTTCCAGCCGCCGAACGTGTGATAGGCGACGGGCACCGGGATCGGCACGTTGATGCCGACCATGCCGACCTGCACGCGCGCCGCGAATTCGCGCGCGGCGTGGCCGTTGCGCGTGAAGATCGCGACGCCATTGCCATACTGATGCTTCGACGGCAGTTCGAGCGCCGCCTCGAAATCGGCCGCGCGGACGATCTGGAGCACCGGACCGAAGATTTCTTCCTTGTAGCTTTCCATGTCGGGGGTGACATGGTCAAACAAAGTCGGGCCGACGAAGAAGCCCTTTTCGTGGCCCTGCAAGGTGAAGCCGCGGCCGTCGACCACCAATTCGGCGCCTTCGTCGGCGCATTTGGCGATCCAGCCTTCGACCTTTTCCTTATGCGCCTGCGTCACCACCGGGCCGTAATGCGCCTCGGCATCGGTCGACACGCCGACGCGCAGCGCTTCGATCGCGGGGATCAGCTTTTCGCGGAGCCGGTTAGCGGTGTCCTCGCCCACGGGGACGACGACGGGCAGTGCCATGCAGCGCTCGCCCGCCGAGCCGAAGGCGGCGCCGGTGAGGTCGTTCACGACCTGGTCGAGGTCGGCGTCGGGCATCACGATGCCATGGTTCTTCGCGCCGCCCATCGCCTGCACGCGCTTGCCGTTCGCGACGCCGCGGTTGTAGACATAATGGGCGATGTCCGACGAGCCGACGAAGCTGACCGCACCGATATCGGGATGGTCGAGAATCGCATCGACCATTTCCTTGTCGCCGTGGACGGTCTGGAAGATGCCCTCGGGCATGCCCGCTTCGAGGAACAGTTCAGAGAGGCGGACGGGCACCGACGGGTCGCGTTCGCTGGGCTTCAAAATGAAGGCGTTGCCCGTCGCGGTCGCGACGCCGCCCATCCACAGCGGAATCATCGCGGGGAAGTTGAACGGGGTGATGCCCGCGCCGATGCCGACCGGCTGGCGCATCGAATAGACGTCGATGCCGGGGCCGGCGCCCTGTGTATATTCGCCCTTCAGCACATGCGGGATGCCGCAGCAGAATTCGATGACCTCGAGGCCGCGCTGGATATCGCCCTTTGAATCGGCGATCACCTTGCCATGTTCGGCCGACAGCATTTCGGCGAGCTGGTTCATATTGGCGTCAACGAGGCGCTTGAATTCGAACATCACGCGCGCGCGGCGCTGCGGGTTGGTCGCGGCCCAGGCCGGCTGCGCGGCCTTCGCAGCGGCAACGGCGCGGTCGAGGATAGCGCGGTCGCCCAATACGACCTGCGCCTGCACGCCGCCGTTGTTGGGATCAAGAACGTCGCCGAAGCGAGCGGAACCGGCGGAACCGCCGACGATGTGATGGTCGATCTGTCGCATAGCTGTGAGTCTCCCAAAAGATGTTGCCGCTGCAACAGACCAATCGAGGCTTGATTGCAAGGGATAGACTTGCAGCATCATCCTGCATATTCGCAGGTCATGGATTGGGACAGGCTGCAATATTTCCTGATGGTCGCGCGCCACGGCACCCTCGCGCGCGCGGCGGCGGCGCTGCATGTCGATGCGACGACGGTCAGCCGCCAGGTCAGCGGGCTGGAGACGTCGCTGCAGCAGACCCTGTTCGAACGCGCGCCGACGGGTTTTGTGCTGACCGCGGCAGGCCGGGCGCTCGTCCCGCACGCCGAAGCGATGGCGGCGGCGGCGGCGCGCATTCACAAGGCCGACGATGGCGGGTCGGCGCTGTCGGGACAGTTGCGCGTCAGCGTCTCCGAAGGCTTCGGCAACAGCTTTATCGCGCCGCGGCTGGCGGGCTTCGTCGCCGCGCATCCCGAGCTCGAGATCGACTTGGTCGCCTCGTCGGGTTTCCTCAACCCGTCGCGGCGCGAGGCCGATATGGCGGTGCTGCTCGCCCGGCCGCGCAAAGGCCCGCTGATCACGCGCAAGCTGGCCGATTACCGCCTCGGCCTATATGCCCCCGCCGACCGCCCGGACTGGCGCGAAAGGATCGCGTCGGCGCCGCTGTCGCGCACCGGCATTCCCGTGATCGGCTATATCCCCGACATCCTTTATGCGCCCGAGCTCGACTATCTGGGCGAGATCGAGCCCGGACTGCGCGCCCATGTCCGTTCCTCGTCGATCCTGGCGCAGCGGCGGATGATCGCGGGCGGCGCGGGGGTCGGTGTCCTGCCCTGTTTCCTCGCCGCCGGCGATCCGGCGCTCGTCCGGGTGCGGCCCGAACAGGTGATCGGCCGCAGCTTCTGGCTGGCGCTTCACCGCGATATCGCACCGCAGCCGCGCATCCGCGCCTTCATCGACTGGCTCGACGCGGAAGTCCGCGACGCCCGCGCGCTGCTGGTCGAAAACTGAGCCCCGCGCGGGAAAAAATTGTCGTAAATTGTCGCAAATCCCGCATTGCGCTTGCCAGCGCCAATCCAATGGGTTGAATAGGCGCGATTCCTCCCCCGCCGCCGCTGGCGATCCATGACGAGAATGAATTTTATGCCGGAAAAGGGTGCGCTGCTGACCGGTTTGTTGGGTGCTGCGTCATTGCTGCTCGCCGCCTGTTCGGGATCGGACGACAATAGCAAGGGCGGCCGCGGCGCGCCGCAAGTCGGCTTTGTCGTGGCAAAGGTCGAGGCGGTGCCGGTCACCACCTCGCTCGGCGGGCGGACCGTGGCGTTCGAAACCAGCGAAGTGCGGCCGCAGGTGAACGGTCTGATCCGCCGCCGCCTGTTTACCGAGGGTGGTTTTGTCCGCGCCGGCCAGCCGCTCTACCAGCTCGACGCCAGCCTTTACCAGGCCGCGGTGGATCAAGCCGCGGCGAACCTTGCCAGCGCGCGCGCCGCCGCCCAAGCGGCCGACGAGCGGGTCCGCCGTTTTGCCCCGCTCGCCAAGATGCAGGCGGTCGCCGAGCAGGATTATACCGATGCGGTGGCCGAGGCGCGGGTGGCGCGCGCCGCGGTCGCCCAAAATGCCGCGGCGCTGGAAACCGCGCGGATCACGCTGCGCTATGCAACGATCACCGCGCCGATCAGCGGGCGGATCGGCCGCAGCCTCGCGACCGCAGGCGCGCTGGTCAGCGCCAACCAGACGGCGCCGCTGACCACCATCCAGCGGATCGATCCGATCTATGTCGACATGCAGCAGTCGAGCGCCGAACTTACCACGCTGCGCCAGGCGATCGCCAACGGCGGCATCACGCCGGGCAGCACCGCGGTGCGCCTGCGGCTGGAGGACGGCAGCGCCTACGGCCTGACCGGAACGGTCGAATTTTCCGAAATGACGGTGAACGAGGCGACCGGAACCGTGACGCTGCGTGCGCGCTTTCCCAATCCGCAGGGGCTTCTGCTGCCGGGCATGTTCGTCACCGCGATTTTCCAGCAGGCGATTGATCCGACCGCGATCCTCGTACCGCAGCCGGCGGTCCAGCGCGATTTCGACGGGTCGGCCTTCGTCTATCTGGCGGGGCCGAACAACAAGGCGGTGCGCCGAAAGATCGCGACCGAGCGGACGGTCGGCGGCAGCTGGATCGTGACCGACGGGCTGAAGACCGGCGACCGGGTGATCACGCAGGGGATCGGAAATCTGCGCGACGGTGCCGACATCCGCCCCGTTCCCGCCAACAGTCCGCAACGGGTGGGGGCGCCCGCGGCGGCCAAGACCGCCGAAAAGGGTAAATAGCCCCCCATGTCACGGATCTTCATCGACCGGCCGATCTTTGCCTGGGTGCTGGCGATCGTCGTCATGCTCGCGGGTTTCGGCGCGCTGCGCGCGCTGCCGATCGAGCAATATCCTGACATCGCGCCGGTGCAGGTGAACATCCGCGCCAGCTATCCCGGCGCATCGGCCGAAGCGGTCGAGAACAGCGTCACGCAGATATTGGAGCAGCAACTGACCGGAATCGACGGGCTGCTCTATTTCAGTTCGCAGTCGAGTTCGCGCGGCCAGGCCAGCATCACCGCGATCTTCGACAAGGGGACCGACCCCGACATCGCGCAGGTTCAGGTCCAGAACAAGATCGAATCGGCGGTATCGCGCCTGCCGCAGCAAGTGCAACAACAGGGCGTGCGGGTCAGCAAATCCAATTCGGACACGCTGCTGATCGTCAGCGTGTTCGACAAGACGCGGACGCGGTCGAATTACGACGTGTCCGATTATCTGACCACCAACATCCAGGATCCGCTGTCGCGCGTCGAGGGGGTCGGCGACGTCAATATCTTCGGCTCGCCGCACGCCATGCGGATCTGGCTCAATCCGCAGCGGCTGGCGGCGGTGTCGCTGATGCCCGGCGACGTCATCTCGGCGATCACCGCGCAGAACAGCGAGGTCGCGGCGGGCGAAGTGGGCGGCCTGCCGGCGCCGCAGGGCCAGTTGCTGACCGCCACCGTGACCGCGCAGTCGCGCCTGCAGACGCCCGAGGAATTTCGCAACATCCTGCTGAAAACGCTGCCCGACGGGTCGGCGGTGCGGATCCGCGATGTCGCGCGCGTCGAAATCGGCGCCGAAAGCTATAATTCGGTCGGGCGGCTGAACCGGCAACCGAGTTCGGGCATGGCGATTTCGCTGTCGCCCGGCGCCGACGCGCTGGCGACGGTCGAGCGGGTCAAGGCGCGCATGGCCGAATTGGCGCAGAATATGCCCGACGGCCTCGATTATGCCTATATCAACGACACGACGACCTTTATCCGCCTGTCGGTCAGCGAAGTGCAAAAGGCGCTGTTCGAGGCGATCGTCCTCGTCATCATCGTCATGTTCGTGTTCCTGCAAAGCTGGCGCGCGACGCTGATCCCCGCGATCGCGGTGCCCGTCGTGCTGCTGGGCACCTTTGCGATCTTCTATCTGGCCGGGTTCAGTATCAACACGCTGACCCTGTTCGGGCTCGTGCTGGCGATCGGCCTGCTGGTCGACGACGCGATCGTGGTCGTCGAGAATGTCGAGCGGCTGATGGAAGAGAATCCCGGCATGACCGCGCGCGAGGCGACGGTCCAGTCGATGAAGGAATTGCAGGTCGCGCTGGTCGCGATCGGGCTGGTGCTGTCGGCGGTGTTCCTGCCGATGGCCTTTTTCGGCGGCTCGACCGGGGTCATCTATCGCCAGTTTTCGGTCACCATCGTATCGGCGATGGTGCTGTCGGTGCTTGTCGCACTGATTCTGAGTCCGGCGCTCACCTCGACGCTGCTCAAGCCGCGCGCGCATGGCGAACCGCCGCCGGGGCGCTTCCCGCGCTTCGATGCGGCGATGGCGCGTGCCAAGACCTGGTTCAACACCCGGTTCGACCGCACCACCGATCGCTATGTTGGCAGCGTCGAAAAGGTCGTCGACCGCAAGTGGCGCTTTCTGGGCCTGTACCTTGTCATCCTGGTGCTGCTGGCGTTTCTGTTCTTGCGCCTGCCCGGCGGCTTTTTGCCGGGCGAGGACCAGGGCCGCGTCCAGGTGCAGTTCCGCCTGCCCGCCGGAGCGACGCAGGAGCGCACATTGGAGGTGCGCGACGCGATCGAGGATCATCTGCTGAGCGCCGAAAAGGCCAATATTGAATCGCTGTTCCTGAATGCCGGTGGCGGGGGCGGCGGCGCGTCGGGGCAGAATACCGGGCAGGGTTTCATCAACCTGGCGCATTGGGACAACCGGCCGGGCGAGGAAAACAGCGCCGATGCCATCGCCGAGCGGACGCGCCAGGCCTTTGCCGGACTGCGCGACGCACAGGTATTCGCGCTGGTGCCGGGCGCGGTGCGCGGGCTGGGTGACACTTCGGGTTTCACCATGCAGCTCCAGAACCGCGGCGGCATGACGCGCGAAGAGTTCGCCGCGGCGCGCGACCGGCTGCTCGCTGCCGCCAATGCCAATCCCAAACTGACCTCGGTGCGGCTCAGCGACCTGCCCGACCTTGCGACGCTCAAGATCGACATCGATACGCAGCGATTGACTGCTTATGGCCTGAGCAACGCCGATGTGAACACCACGCTGGCGACCGCGTGGGGTGGTCGTTACGTCAACGACTTCATCGACGAGGGACGCGTGAAGCGCGTCTATGTCCAGGGCGACGCGCCCTATCGCGCCAAGCCCGAAGATCTGGGCCAATGGTATGTACGGTCGGCCGACGGCGAAATGTCACCCTTTTCCGCCTTTGCGCAGATCGGCTGGTCGACGACCCCCAGCACCACCTCGCGCTTTCAGGGCGTACCCGCCTTCGAAATTTCGGGCCAGCCGACCGCGGGGACCAGCTCGGGCGAGGCGATGGACGAAATCGCCGCACTGGCCGCCGAAATTCCCGGCACCAGCGTCGCCTGGTCGGGGGCATCCTATCAGGAGCGACTGTCGTCGGGGCAGGCGCCCTTGCTCTATGCGCTGTCGCTGCTCGTCGTATTTCTCTGCCTCGCGGCCCTCTATGAAAGCTGGTCGATCCCGGTCGCGGTCCTGCTCGTGATCCCGCTCGGGCTGGTCGGCGCGGTGTTCGCGGTCACGCTCCGCGGACTGGAAAATGACGTCTATCTCCAGATCGGGCTGCTGACGACGATGGGGCTGGCCGCGAAAAACGCCATTCTGATGATCGAGTTCGCCGAGCAGGAAGAGAAAAAGGGCAAGCGCGTGATCGAAGCGGCGATCACCGCGGCGCGCATCCGCTTGCGTCCGATCCTGATGACCAGCTTTGCCTTCATCTTCGGCGTCATTCCGCTGGCGCTGGCGTCGGGCGCCGGGGCGAACAGCCGCATTGCCATCGGCACCTCGGTGATCGGCGGCATGCTGACCGCGACGCTGCTCGCGATCTTTTTTATTCCGCTGTTCTTCGTCCTTGTCCGGCGCGGGGTGCGCGACGGGCTGGCGGCGGTGCGGACGCGTTTCGGCAAGCGGAACGACGATCGCGGCGGCGCGGGGGTACCGGCGTGACCGCCGCCCGCATGCTCGTCGCCGCGAGTGCGCTGGCGCTCGCCGGTTGCTCGCTGGCGCCCAAAACGGTGCTGCCGACGCCGCCGGTGCCGCAAAGCTGGCCGGTCGGCGATGCCTATTTGTTGCAAAGCGAGGCGGCGCTGCCGGTCCTGTCGTATCAGAGCGTCTTCACCGATCCCCGCCTTCAGTCGCTGGCCGAGCAGGCGCTCGCGAACAACCGCGACCTTCGCGTTGCCTACGCCAATGTCGCCGCGGCGCGAGCGCAGGCGCGCGTCACGCGCGCCGGGCAGTTCCCGGAAATCGGGATCAGCGGCGGTGCGGGCTATTCCGACAGCAACGGTGCAAGCGGCAGCGGCGACTTCTCGCTGCGCGGCGGAGTCACGGCGTTCGAGCTCGACCTGTTCGGCAAGCTTGCGAACGCGACCGAAGCCGATCGTAATCGCGCGCTGGCAACCGAAGCGGCATCGCGCACCGTGCGGCTCGCGCTGATCGCCAATCTGGCCGAAGCCTGGGCGACCTATGGCGCCGACCGCGACCTCTTGAAAATCGCCGAGGACACCGCCGCCAACGCGCGCGAAAGCGTGCGGCTGACGCGGGCGCGGCTCGACGGCGGGGTGGCGCCGCGCACCGACCTGCGCCAGGCCGAACAGATTCTCGCGACGGCCGAGGATGCGATCGCGCAGCAACAGACCGCGCTGGCGCAGGACGAAAACCTGATCCGCCTGCTCGTCGGCGGCGATGTCGATCGCGCGCTGCTTCCCGCGAGCCTCGCCGAGGTGACGCCGTCGGTCGTGGGGCTGCCTGCGGGGGTCAGCTCCGAGATCCTGCTCCGCCGCCCCGATGTGATCGAGGCCGAATATGGCCTGCGCGCCGCCAATGCCGACATCGGGGTGGCGCGCGCGCAGCTGTTCCCGTCGATCTCGCTGACCGGGCTGCTCGGCTTTGCCAGCGACGCGCTGTCCAGCCTGTTCGACAGCGGATCGTTCAGCTGGTCGGCGGGCGGCGACATAACCGCGCCGATTTTCGACGCCGGCGGGCGCCGCGCCGGGGTTGCGGTCAGCGAAGCGCAGCGCGACGCGGCGCTCGCGGGTTATGAAGGCGCGATCCAGATCGCGTTCCGCGAGGTCGCCGACGCGCTGGCGGTGCAGGGCACGATCGCCGAACGGGCGCGCGCCGCCGCTGCGAACACCGCCGCTGCCGCGGACACGGCGACGCTCACCGATGCGCGATACAAGGGCGGGATCGACAGCTTCCTCGCCAGCCTCGACGCGCAGCGCAGCCTTTATGCGGCGCGGCGCAGCGAGATCGCGACCCAGTTGCTGCTCGTCCAGACGCGCATCGCGCTGTTCCGCGCGCTCGGCGGTGATAGCGGGACCGGCGCGGCTTCTCCAACCCCCTAACGGCCCTCGTCACCCCGGACTTGATCCGGGGTCCATGACGACGGCGCTGCAGGGATGCCGGATCAAGTCCGGGGTGACGACAGGTTGGAAAGCCCGACTCATCTTGACAATCCCCCTTGCTCGCGCGCTAATAGAACAAATCAGGAACAAATATGCGCGAGTCGTCTCACCCTCTCGCCGGGCTGCGCCAACGCATCGCCCGGCTGGCCGCCAGCGGTGGCCCCGCAAGCCGTCCGGCCACCGGCTGGCTGGCGACGGGGCATGACGCGTTCGATGCGGCGATCGGCGGCGGACTGGCCGTCGGGCGCACGCATGAATTTTTCGCCGCCGACGCACTCGACGGCGCCAGCGCCGCAGCTTTTGCCGCACTGGTCGCGCTGCGTACCCCGGGCAAGACACCGCTGCTGTGGTTGCGCACCGTCGATGCCGGACGCCGCACGGGACATATCTATGCCCCCGGTATCGCCGAGCTCGGCGGCGATCCTGGCCGCTTGCTGCTGATCGAGACCGCCGACCCCAAGATGCTGCTCGCCTGCGCCAACGATGCCGTGCGCTGCGCCGGATCGGCAGCGGTGATCGTCGAAAGCTGGGGGAAATTCCCGCTGCTCGACCTGACCGCGGGCCGCCGCCTGACGCTCGGCGCGCGCGATGCGGGGACGACGCTGTTGATGCTGCGCCTGAATGCCGCGCCGACGCCGAGCGTCGCCGAAACGCGCTGGCATATCGTCGCCGCCCCGTCGCGCGAACTCGAAGCCAACGCCCCCGGCGCCCCGGCCTTCGACCTTGAACTGCTGCGCTGGCGTAGCGGACCTGCCGGAATGCGCTGGCGACTCGATTGGGATAAAGATGAGCAAGCTTTCCGGGACGCGGCGCTATCTGGCGCTGTTCTTCCCCTGGCTGCCCGCCGAACGGTTCACCCGCTCGGCGCCGAAGCCGCCTGACCTCCCGCTCGTCTTTGCCGAGAAGCAGCGCGGCGCGCTGCGGATCGCGAGCGTCGATGCCCGCGCGCAGGCGCTTGGACTGCGCGTCGGCATGCCACTCGCCGACGCGCGGGCGCAGGTGGGCGACCTTGCCATCGTGCCGCACGATCCCGTCCTCGACCATGGCTGGCTCGACCGGCTGGCGCAGGGCTGTATGCGTTATACCCCGCTCGTCGCACTCGATGTCCCCGATGGACTGATCCTCGACATCACCGGCTGCTCCCATTTGTTCGATGGCGAGGCGGGGTTGATCGACGACATCGACCAGCGGCTAACCCGGCTCGGGATGACCTTGCGCCATGCGCTTGGCCCCACCGCCGACGCCGCCCGGGCGCTCGCACGTTATCAGACACGGCCCGCTCCCGACGAGGCCACCGCGATCCGCCGCCTGCCCGTCGCCGCGCTCGAACTCGACGCCGAGGCGGCGACCGCGCTTGTCCGCGCCGGATTGAAGACGATCGGCGACCTCGCGGCGCGACCGATGGCGAATATCGCCGCGCGCTTCGGTGCCGACGCCGCGATGGCGCTGCGCCGCCTGCTCGGCGACGCGCCCAGCCCGCTCGACCCGCGCGTCGCACCGCCGCCGGTCGCCACCGAACGCCGCTTTGCCGAACCTGTCGCGAGCATGCCCCACGCGACCCGCATCCTGGCCGAACTGGTCGGCGAGGCGATCGTCGCGCTGGGCGAGCGCGGCAAGGGCGGGCGCCATTTCCGCGCCACCTTTTTTCGCAGCGACGGCCTCGCGCGCAGCATCGCGGTCGAGACCGGCCATCCCACGCGCGACAGCGGCCTCGTCATGCGCCTGTTCGCCGAGCGAATGGACGGCTTGCGCGATCCGCTTGATCCCGGCTTCGGCTTCGACATGATGCGCCTCGCGGTGCCGCGGCTTGAAGCCCTCGCCGCGACGCAGCTCAAGCTTGAAGGGGGGGAGGTGCGCGCCGCGGCGATGACCGAGCTGGTCGATCGGCTCGCGACGCGGATCGGCCGCGGCAGCGTGCGCAAGTTCGTCGCCGCCGACACCCATATCCCCGAACAGGCGCAGCTCGCCCTGCCCGCGATCGACGCGCCGCCGCCCACGCCCTGGCCCGCCCCCGAACCTGGCGAACCGCCGCTGCGCCCCTTCTATCTTTTCGATCCACCGCAGGTGATCGAGGTGATCGCCGAGGTGCCCGACGGCCCGCCGCACCGCTTCCGTTGGCGCCGCGCCACCCACGCGATCCGCCGTTACGAGGGGCCGGAGCGGATCGCGAGCGAATGGTGGCGCCGCCGCGACAATGCCGGGCTGACGCGCGACTATTACCGCGTCGAGGACGACCGCGGCCGCCGTTACTGGCTGTTTCGCCACGGGCTGTATGACGAAAAGCCCGATCCGCGCTGGTATATCCACGGGCTGTTCGCATGAGCGATACGCCCGCACCACCCGCCTTCGCCGAACTGGTCGCCGCGACCAACTACAGCTTCCTGCGCGGCGCCTCGCACCCCGCCGATATGGTCGCCGAAGCGATTGCGCTGGGCATGCCGGGGATCGGCATCGCCGACCGCAACAGCGTTGCGGGGGTGGTGCGGGCGCTCACCGGGCTGCGCAAGCTACGCGAGAAAGCCGACGCAGAGGGGATAGAGCTACCGCCCTTCAAACTCGTGGTCGGCGCGCGCCTCGTCTTCGACGACGGCACCCCCGACATCATCGCCTATCCGACCACGCGCCACGGCTGGGGCCGCCTGACCCGGATGCTGACCATCGGCAATCGCCGCACCACCAAGGGCGATTGCGTGATGAAATTCAGGAATCTGCTGATTCACTGTGAGGATATGATCCTGATCGCGATAGCAACAGAAAAGGATGAGGCGCTGCTGCAACGCCTCGCCCGGGCGGCACCCGGGGCGTTATGGCTGGGCGCGACGATGCCATATGGCGGTGCGGATCGTCGGCGTCTCGCCCGACTCGAAGGTTTGGCCGATCGGATCGGCATTCCCCTGCTCGCGACCAATGACGCGCTTTACGCAACGCGCGAGCAAAGGCCTCTACACGATGTGCTAAGCTGCATTCTTGAAGGCACGAACCTGAACGAAGCGGGCCGCCTGTTGCGCGCCAATGGCGAGCGCCATCTAAAATCACCCGAAGAGATGCGCCGCCTCTTTCGCTCCTGCCGCCACGCCGTCGATGAGAGCGCCAGAATTCTCGATCGCATCGGCTTTTCGCTCCGCGACCTCGAATATGAATATCCGCATGAGCCGGTTCCTGAGGGCTGGGATCCGCAAAGCTGGCTCGAGCATATGGTGATGGGAGCTGCGAACAGGCTGCATCCGGACGGATTGCCCAAACGGTGGCGGGAGGTGCTCGACGAGGAACTATCCCTCATCCGAAAATGCAATTTCGCCTGCTATTTCCTGACCGTCCACGACATCGTGAACTATGCCCGCACGCAAGATCCGCCGATCCTGTGCCAGGGGCGCGGGTCGGCGGCCAATTCACTCGTCTGCTATCTGCTCGAAATCACCTCGATCGACCCGATCGCGAACAATCTGCTGTTCACCCGCTTCCTGTCGGAGGAACGGCGCGAGCCGCCCGACATCGACGTCGATTTCGAGCATGAGCGGCGTGAGGAGGTCATGCAATATATCTATCGCCGCTACACGCGGCGGCGCGCGGGCATCGCCGCGACGGTGATCCATTACCGCCCGCGCAGCGCGGTCCGCGAAGCGGGCAAGGCGCTGGGGTTCAGCGAGGATGTCACTGCACGGCTCGCCGATACAAGTTGGGGAAGCTGGGGCAGTGAGATGCCGGTCGAGCGCTTCATCGAAGCCGGGCTTGATCCCGAGCAGGATGACATCGCACGCCTGCAATGGATCGTCGCGCAGCTGCTCACTTTCCCGCGCCACCTGTCGCAGCATGTCGGCGGCTATGTGCTGACCGAGGACCGGCTCGACGAAACGGTGCCGATCCACAATGCCGCGATGGAGAAACGCACCTTCATCGAATGGGACAAGGATGACATTGACGAACTGAAACTGATGAAGGTCGATATCCTCGCGCTCGGAATGCTGACCTGCATCCGCAAATGTTTCGACCTGATGCGGCTCCACCAACTCGGCGACCACGACCTCAAATCGGTCCCGCCGGAAGATCCGGTCGTTTACGACATGCTGTGCAAGGGCGACAGCATCGGCGTGTTCCAGGTCGAAAGCCGCGCGCAGATCAACATGCTGCCGAGGCTTCGGCCCAAGGAATTTTACGATCTGGTCATCCAGGTCGCGATCGTCCGGCCGGGACCGATCGAGGGCGATATGGTCCACCCTTATCTGAAGCGCCGCAATGGCGAGGAGGCGGTCGAGTATCCGTCACCCGCACCACCGCACGATCCCCGGGAGCTCTACAATCTTCTTCACCGAACCTTTGGCGTCCCTTTGTTCCAGGAACAGGCGATGAAACTCGCCATCGTCGCCGCCGAATTTACCCCCGATGAAGCCAATGGCCTGCGCCGTGCCATGGCCACCTTTCGCAACGTCGGCACCATCGATCAATATGAGGAAAAGATGATCGGCGGCATGGTCCGCCGCGGCTACGATCGCACCTTTGCGGAACGCTGCTACAATCAAATCAAGGGATTCGGCAGCTACGGCTTTCCTGAGAGCCACGCCCAGTCGTTCGCCAAGCTCGTCTATGTGTCGTCATGGCTGAAGTGCCATCACCCCGCCGTCTTCACATGCGGCCTGCTCAATTCGCAGCCGATGGGTTTCTACGCCCCCGCGCAGTTGGTGCGCGATGTGCAGGAACATGGGGTCGAGGTGCGTGAGGTCGATGTGAATGCGAGTGGGTGGGACAACAGCCTTGAGCGCAGGGATGACGGCAGTCTCGCACTCCGGCTCGGCTTTCGGCAGGTCGACGGGTTTCGCGAGGCTTGGGCGGAGCAGATCGCGGCGGCGCGGACCACCTCTTTTGCGAGCATCGAAGAACTCGCCCGCCGTGCCGACCTGCCTTCGCGAGCGCTGCGGCTGCTCGCCGAGGCCGATGCGTGCCGGTCGATGGGACTCGACCGGCGCCCGGCGCTGTGGGAAGCGCGCCGCGTTCGCCAGGGGGTGCTACCGCTGTTCGGCGCTGCGGAAACCGACGAACTCGGCGCAGAAGACGATGCGCAGCTGCCCCCGACTCCGCTCGTCGAAAATGTCCTCACCGATTACCAGACGACGCGGCTGTCGCTGAAGGGCCATCCGATGGCGTTCCTGCGCCGCGATTTTGCACGCGAAGGGGTGCTGAGCGCCGCGCAGGTAGCGGCAGCGAAAAACGGATCGATCGTTCGTGCCGCGGGGGTCGTCCTGATCCGCCAGCGCCCGGGCAAGGGCAATGCGATCTTTATCACGATCGAGGACGAGGGCGGGGTGGTGAACATCCTGCTGTGGGCGCGGCATTTCGAACGCTATCGCCGCGCCGTCATGGCAGCGCGGCTGATGCTGGCCGAGGGCGAGGTGCAGCGGAGCAAGGAGGGCGTCATCCACCTGATGGCGACGCACATCGTCGATCGGACAGCGATGCTCGACACGCTGGGCGACGGCCGCGAGATACGCCCCGAACTGTGTCGTGCCGACGAGGTCGCGCATCCGCAGCTGCCGCGCGGCTATGCGGCGAAGCACGGCCATCCGCGCGACGTCCGCATCCTGCCCAAGTCGCGCGATTTTCATTGATGGCGTTTGTTTTCCGGCTGACGCCGGAAGCGGTACCGCGCCTTCGCGCAAAAAGATGATGCCCCGGCTGTGGGGGCCGGGGCATCGGATCAGGCTATCTAAGGGACCAACCAAATATAGCCTGAAAGTCGTTGGCGGAAATTAACGCAGCAGCGCCATCACGCCCTGCTGGCTCTGGTTCGCCTGGGCGAGCATCGCGGTCGATGCCTGCGACAGGATGCCGGCGGCAGCGAGCTTCGTCGATTCGACCGAGAAATCGGCGTCTTCGATGCGCGACTTCGATTCCGCCAGATTCGTGACGCTCGACGTCAAATTGTCGACAGCCGAGGTCAGGCGGTTCTGCTGCGCACCCAGGTTGGCGCGTTCGGTGGCGACGGTGTCGATCGCCGTGTCGAGCGTCGCAAGCGCGCCCTGCGCACCGGCCGCGGTCGAGAAGTCGAGCGCGTCAACGCCGAGGGCGGCCGCCTGCAGATCGGCAACCGTGATATTCACGACCTGGCCGCTGTCCAGACCCGTCTGGATGTCAAAGCCCGCCGCGACGCTGCCGTTGAGCAGCACATTGTCGTTGAAGGTGGTGCGGGTGGCCACGTCGCCGATCTGCGAAATCAGCGCGGTGACTTCTTCCTGCACCAGGCCGCGATCGTCGTCGCTCAGCGTGCCGGTCGAAGCCTGCATCGCCAGTTCGCGCATACGGACAAGGATATCCGCGATGCTGCCGGCGGCGCTGTCGGCGGTCTGCGCCAGCGAAATGCCGTCGTTGGCGTTGCGGATCGCCTGCGTCAGGCCGCGCTTGTCGGCTTCCATGCGGGTGGCGATGGCGAGGCCGGCGGCGTCGTCCTTGGCGGCGTTGATGCGCTTGCCGCTCGACAGGCGTTCCATCGCCTGCGACTGCATGTTGCTGGCAACACGCGAATTATTCTGGGCGCGAAGCGCGCTCACATTGGTGTTGATGACGGTCATATTCGTTCCTTTCCGGCCTCGATGGCCATTCCCGTGATGTGAGGGCTCGAGGAGCGGTCACGGAAAGCAGTAACGACGGGCGGCGGCGGCGATTAAGGCCGCGGCGTCAAAAAAATGCCGAAGGTTGTTCACGGCGATCATTGTCCCCAATTAAGTTATTGTTATATAATAATTAAACTTTTTGGCACAGGCTTTGCATTGTTATCTGCGGGTGGCGCACCGGTGCGCCCGGAACGGATGACAAAGCAATGAGCACGATTGACCCGAGCCGACTGCTGCAGATGCGCAGTTCGATCCTCAATCAGAACGAGGCGCTGCAACGCGCCGCCGGTCGCGGCGGCATTGGCGGGGCCGGCGGCGCCACCGACGGCATCGGCGGCACCCCCGATTTCGGCGCCGCGATCAACAATGCGCTGCAACAGGTCAATGCCCAGCAGTCGAAGGCGAGCGCGATCACCGAAGCCTATGAACGCGGCGACACGCACGACATCGTGAGCGTGATGATTGAGCGGCAGAAGGCCTCGCTCGGTTTCGAAACGACGCTGCAGGTGCGCAACAAGCTGCTGTCCGCGTACCGCGACATCATGAACATGCCGGTGTAACCCATGGCCGATACCCAGCTTCTTGCCCCCGTCGACGATGGCCACGCCGGCCGCCTGCCCGTTCCCGCGGCCGCCGGCCCTTTTGCGTCGGTGACGGGCTTTGTCCGCCAGCCGGCGGTCCAGCGCGCGCTGCCCGCGCTTGCCATGACATCGGCGATCGGCATCGCCGCGCTGGCCTATTTCACGATGAATGCCGCCCCGCAGGCGCAACTGTTCGCCGGTCTGGGCGACAGCGACAAGGCCGCGGTGGCCGAAGCGCTGCAATCGCAGGGCATCGCGCATAGCATCGATGCGGCCACCGGTGCACTGACCGTCGACGCCGATAAATTGCATCAGGCCCGGATCGCGCTGGCCGGAGAAGGGCTGCCCAAGGCGGCGCCGAGCGGCGACAGCCTGATCGCGTCGCTGCCGATGGGATCGAGCCGCGCGATCGAGGGCGAAACGCTGCGCTCGGCACGCGAGGCCGACCTGTCGCGCACGATCGAAACGGTCGACGCGGTCAAGAGCGCGCGCGTCCATATCGCCGCCGCCGAACCCAGCCTGTTCGTCCGCGAGGACAAGCCGGCAACGGCATCGGTGATGCTGACGCTGCAGAACGGGCGCTCGCTGTCAGACGGCCAGGTGCAGGCGATCCGTTACCTTGTCGCCTCGTCGGTGCCCGGCATGAACGCCGAGCAGGTGTCGGTGATCGACCAGCGCGGCGCGCTCTTGTCCGACACCGCATCGGGCAGCGACATGAAAGCGTTCCAGTTGCAGGTCCAGATCGAGGACCGTTTCCGCCGGGCGCTCGATACTTTGCTCGGTCCGATGCTCGGCGCGGGCAATTACAGCGTCGAAGTCCATGCCGACGTCGACATGTCCGAAAGCCAGGCGACGCGCGAAAGCTTTCCCGAAAACGACCGCGCGATGACCAGCGAACAGATCACCCGGACCGTCAGCGGTCAGGGCACCCCGCCCGCGGTCGGCATTCCCGGCGCGCTGTCGAACCAGCCGCCGCAGGCGACTACGGTCACCGCCAATGCCCCGCAGCCGACCCCCGCACCGACGGCAACGCCGGGAACCGAAAGCAACGAAAATGCCGCGCGCGCCTTTGAAGTCGGCCGCGAGATTTCGGTCACCCATTCGCCGCAGGGCAAGCTGCGCCGCGTCTCGGTCGCCGTTGCGCTCAACCAGGGCAAGAAGGCCTTGACCCAGGCCGACCTGACCAAGATCGACACGCTGGTGAAAGGCGCGGTCGGTTTCGACGCGACGCGCGGCGACGTCGTCGCGATCAGCCAGCGCCCGTTCGTGCAGGCCGAAGTCACCGAGCCGGCCTTTTACGACCAAGCCTGGTTCCTGCCGCTCGTCAAACAGGTCGGCGCCATCCTTGCCGCGCTGCTGGCGTTCCTGTTCATCGGCCGCCCGTTGATCCGTGCCGCCAAGGCGCGCGCCGCCGAGCGCGCCGAACGCACCGCGGCGCTGGAAGAAAGCTTGCTCGCCGCCACCGACGCGCGCCCCGCGCTCACCAGCGCCGGCGCCGGCCGCGAAATCACCCTCGAGATGATCGAGCAGGCACCGAGCTATGAGGCGCGCGCCAACCTTGTCCGCGCCTTTGTCCGGCAGGATTCGGCCCGCGCCGCGCTCGTCGTGCGCCAGCTGATGCAGGAGGGCGCCCGTGCCTGACGCCGCCGACACGCTGAGCCCGCCCGCCGCCCCCGCGATCGAAGGATCGGCCGCCGCCGCCATCCTGCTGATGCTGCTCGACGAGAATGAAGCGGCGACGATCCTGAAGCATCTGGCCCCCGAAGAGGTGCGCCAGCTGGCGAAATCGATGTTCGACACCGCCAACGCCAGCGAACAGCAGATCGGCCAGGCGCTCGACCGTTTTGTCGTGCGCAGCCGCGACGTCAGCGCGCTGGCGATCGGCGCCGACATGCGCATCCGTACCGTCATCAATCAGGCGGTCGGCAATGTGCGCGCCGACAATATCCTGGCCGCGGTCGCGCCGCAGCGCAGCGCCACCTCGCTGGAAATCCTGCGCTGGATGGACGTCGATGCGATCAGCGCGCTGCTCGCCACCGAACATCCGCAGGTCGGCGCGCTGATCCTGTCGGTGCTGGTCCCCGACGTTGCGGCGCGCGCGATCGAGACGCTCGACGAAATCCTGCAGGCCGACCTGGTGCTGCGCGCCGCGCAGCTGACCGCGGTCCCTGCGGCCGCGATCGAAGATCTGGAATCGGTGCTCGCCAGCGCCAATGTCGACGGCCAGCGCGTTGCCAAACAGGCGATCGGCGGCCCCAGCGACGTCGCCAAGATCATGAAGAAAATGCCGAAGTCGCTGAGCGAACGCACGATCCGCGCGCTCAAAAAGACCGACAAGCTGCTCGCCCAGACGATCGAGGAAGAAATGTTCATCTTCGAGAATCTGCGCGACCTCGACAAGAAGAGCCTGGGTTCGGTGCTGCGTTCGGTCGACGCGGCGCAGCTCGCCGTCGCGCTGAAGGGCACCGACGACGACATGATCGACCTGTGCCTGTCGACGATGTCGCAGCGCGCGGCAGAAACGATCCGCGACGAAATGGCCGAAATGACGATGGTCAAGCGCGCCGACGTCGACGATGCGCAGAAGAGCGTGATGACGATCGTCCGCCAGATGGCGGCGTCGGGCGAAATCATGATCGCGGGCGGGGGCGACGATTATGTCTGACCGTGCCGCCGAAACCGGCTTCAGCCCCGTGTCGCTGGCCGACGCGATGGCGCGCGGTGGCGGCTTTCGTCCGCTGGCCTTTGGCGGCCATCCCGTGGCCCAGCCAGCGGCACCGCGGCCGGTCGCCGACGCCGATCTCGACGATCCCTTTGCCCGCGGCCTCGCCGAAGGGCAGCGCGTCGCCGAAGCCGCCTTTGTCGCCGAACGCCACCAGCTGCTGGCATTGCTCGCCAATGCCGAGGCGTTGCAGGACGAACCGAGCGAGGAACTGGCGCAGCTGATCGCGCGCACCGTCGAACGGCTGGTGCGCCAGATCGTCGCCAACGCCCCGATCGATGCCGCGTGGCTCCAAGCGCAGGCCGAAACCGCCGCGGCGCTGGTTGCCGATGCCGACAAGGCACGCACGCTGTGCGTCCATCCCGACGATGCCGCGCTGCTGACCGATTGCCCGCTGTCGCTCGCCATCGAAAGCGACAGCGCGATGATGCGCGGCACCGTGCGCATCGAAACCTCGACCGGCTGGATCGAACATGGCCGCGCCGTCTATCTCGACGAACTGTGCGCCGCGCTGGGCGAAGGGGCTGCCGCATGACGCGCCGCCTGGCCCTGTCCGCGCAGCAGCTGCTCGACCCGATCGACCTGACGGGTGCCAGTCCGCGCCGTATCGGCACGCTGGTGTCGCACGAAGGCATCATGCTGGAAGTGTCGGGTTTTCCGCAGCCGCTGGGCAGCAACGTCCGGATCAAGTCGGCGAACAATGACTATGTCTATGGCGAGGTTGTCGGTTTTCGCGGCCAGAGCAGCCTGGTCCTGCCGTTTGACACCAATATGCCGCTGGTCACCGGCGCGCCGGTCGAACCGCATGGCGCGAGCAGCATGGTCGCGTGCGGCAAGGCGCTGCTCGGCCGGATCATCGACGCGCAGGGCAATCCGCTCGACGGCCGCCCGCCGGTCAAATCGCAATTCCAGTGGCCGCTCGCCGGGCGCAAGGTCAATCCGCTACGCCGCGGCCGCGTCACCCGTCCGCTGAACATGGGCGTGCGCGCGATCAACGCGCTGCTGACCGTCGGCGAAGGCCAGCGCGTCGCGATCATCGCCGGGTCGGGCGTCGGCAAATCGGTACTGATGGGCCAAATGATCGCCGGGACCGAGTGCGACGTCATCGTCGTCGGGCTGATCGGCGAACGCAGCCGCGAAGTCAGCGATTTCGTCGAAACCAAATTGCCCCCCGAAGTCCGCAAGAAGGCGGTTGTCGTCGCGGTTCCCGCCGATCATCCGCCGCTGCTGCGCCTGCGCGCCGCGATGCGCGCCACCGCGATCGCCGAGGCGTTTCGCGCCGACGGCAAGAAAGTGCTGCTGCTGATCGACAGCCTGACCCGCGTCGCGCATGCGCAGCGCGAGATCGGGCTGACATTGGGCGAGCCGCCGACGATGAAGGGCTATCCGCCGTCGGTGTTCGCGCTCATTCCATCGCTATGCGAGCGCGCGGGCATCGACCGCGAAACCGGCGGGTCGATCACCGCGCTCTACACCGTGCTCGCCGACGGCGGCGATATCGACGATCCCGTTGTCGACAGCGCGCGCGCGATCGTCGACGGCCATATCATCCTGTCGCGCCAGCTGGCCGAACAGGGCGTCTATCCGGCGATCGACGTCGCCAGGTCGCTGTCGCGCACGATGGTCGACTCGGTCGATCCAGAGCATGCCGCCGCTGCCGCGCGCTTTCGCCAGCTGTGGTCGGCGTATGAAGAGAATCGCGATCTGATGCTGATGGGCGCCTATGTCGCCGGCGGCGATCCGGTTCTCGACACCGCCATCGCGCGCCATGCCGACCAGCTCGCTTTCGTGACCCAGCCCGCCAAGGCGCGGGTCGATTTCGACATTTCCCGCCAAACCCTGATCGAAGGATATTCTGCATGACCGCCCGCACCGCACGCCGCAAACGTATCATCCGCGTGCGCACCGTCGAACATCAGATGGCGGAGGCCAATCTGGCGCGCGCCAATGGCGAACTCGCCAGCCTGGTCGAGCTGGCCAAGCGGCTCGAAACGCTGCGCGTCGACCTGGCGATGGCCAAGGGCGCGGTCGCGGGCGGCGCCCTCAACACGATCGGCGAGCTCGCGATGCGGCTCGACATCGCGCAGGAAAATCTGACCGCGCCGCTGGCGGGCGCCAGCGCGCGGCGCGACCAGGCCGGGGTGCTCGCGCAAAGCGCGATGGCCAAGGAAGAATCGGCGGTCCGCCTGTACGAACGCAGCCGCAAGTCGGCCGAAGCCGAAGCCGAGCGTCGCCGCGACGCCAACCGCCCGCACCGCGCGCGCGGCGGCATGCGCCTGCGCCTGATCGAAGGCGGCGCGGCATGATGGGCGCCGCCTCCCTCCCCCAGCCGCAGGGTTCGACGCCCGCGGGGTTCGCCGCCTTCCTGAGCACGATCGGCCAGACGCCGACCGGCACCGGCGAAGACGGCGGTTTCGAGCAATTGCTGGCGGCGATTCCCAAGGTCGATGCCGCCGCGGTCAAAGCTGCGGCGGGGTCGCCGGTGACGCCGGGGATGCCGGAAATGCCCGCGACGCCGGTTGCCGTTGCCGGAGCAACCGCGGTTGTCCCGGCGGCTGCCGCGGGCGGGGGGGTCGCGATCGATGCCGCCGTCGAAGCGCCGGTTGCGATCGCCACGGACGGCGCGCCGCAAACCGAGCCAGACGCCGACACCGCCGCCGCATCGGCGGCGAAATTGCTGATCGCGTTGAACGGAAACCTCGCCAAGCCCGAAACGAAATCGCTCAACGCGCTCGCGACCGAAGCCCAGCCCGACGGTGCAGCCACGCCTGATGAGGTCACGACGACCGCCAAACCCGCTGAAACGGTTGCGGCGCCCGAAACGCCCGCGCCGACGACCCCGGCGACCACCCCGGCGCCCGTTGCAGCGCTAGCCGTTGCGGCGGCGCCGGTCGCTGCGGCGGTGGCGGTCATGGTCGCCGGCAAGCCGAAGGCGAGCGACAACGCCGCGCTTCCCACCGGCGAAGTGGCGCAGGCGGCCGAAACCATCACCGCGGCGCCGACCACCGACAAAGCACGCAGCGCCGAAGCCAAGCCCGCCGCGCCGGAGCTTGAAATGGCGACCGCGGCACCGGTGGCAGGCAAGCCGCGCCCCGCGCCGCTGCCCGGCTCGGTTGTCCCCACAAGCGAAGCGGTCGCGGCCAAGCCCGCCGATGCGGCGCCGTCGATGACCGTCCAGTTCGCGCAGCCGGCGACGACGGGCGTCGCAGCATCGGCCCACGCGGCCGCGCCGGTGACCGTCGCCGAACGCATCCTCGACCTCGCCGGCGATGGCGCGTGGATCGACCAGTTGGCGCACGACATTGCGGCGACCAAATCGGACAGCGGCGACATCAGCTTTCGCCTGATGCCGCGCCACCTCGGCCGCCTCGACGTCGCGATGCGCATGGGCGACGAGGGCGTGGCGCTGAAGCTCGACACCCAGCATGAAGCCACCGCGACGATCGTCACCGCCGCGCAGGGCCGGCTGGTCGAAGATCTGCGCCAGCAGGGCGTCCGCGTGACGGGCAGCGAAGTCACCTGCACCCCCGGCGACACCGGCCGCCAGATGCAGGGCCAGGCGCAGGGTCAGGGCCGCACCGCCGCGCCCGACGCCAGCCATTTGATCGAAACCGCCAACGCGCGCGCCGCGCCGCGTGCAGCCGAAGCGGTCGCCGACCGCCGCGGCCGCTTTGCCTGACCATGAGGGAATGACCGATGTCCAAGGATAAAACCGAAACCGAAGCCAAGCCGAAGGGCAAGTTCAAGAAGCTGCTGTTCATCGGCGTCGGCGCCCTGGTGCTGGTCGGCGCCGGAGCCGGCGCCGGCATCTATTTCGGCGCGCTGTCGGCGCATGAGGCCAAGCCCGAGGACGCGTATCCGAAACTGGTCGTGCGCAGCACCGATGCGCCGGCGGCCGAAGGCGAGGAAAAGGAGCCCGCGCCCAAGGTCGGTACCGTGGCGGTGCCGAACGACCGGTTCAAGGTCGATCCGCGCAAATATGAAGTCACCTATTTTGCGATCCCCGACGCCTTTACGACGAACCTGGCCGACGGGTCGGGCTTTCTGCAGGCGGGTATCAGCCTTTCGACCTTCTACGACGGCAAGGTTATCAATAATATCAAACGGCAGGCGGTGCCGATCCGCTCGGTCGTCCTTATGGTGCTGTCCGAACAGGATCCGGCGCTGCTCTCGACATCGCAGGGGAAACAGCGACTGCAGCGGCAACTGACCGCTGCGATCAACGACGTCCTGCGCGAAAAAGAGGGATTTGGGGGAATCGACAATGTCTATTTCACGAGCCTGGTGATCCAGTGAGCGTCACCGAAAAATCGGTCAAGGCGATGAAGCCGCCGGCCGCCCCGAACACCGAGGCGGCCGATGCCAAAGCGTCGCTGTTGCTGCGCAAGGCGGAGGGCAGCTATGCCTTTCCGGCGCTCGACAGCGTCGCGGTCCAGTTCGCGCGCAGCCTGCGCGATCTGGTCCGCGCGCTGGGCGCCCCGTCGGTGCAGGTCGAACGCGGCGAAACCGTCACGATCAGCTTTGCCGACTGGGCCGCGGCGTCGGCGCCCGCGATCTTCTGGCGCTATCATGCGCCGCCGCTCAAGGGGCCGCTGCTGCTTTCCGCGCCGCGCCCGTTGCTGCTCCAGCTCGTCGATATTTTCTACGGCGGCAAAGGCGCCCCCGCGGGCGAGCGCGAGGAACTGACCGACGCCGAAGACCGGTTCGCGGCGCGGCTGGGCCGCGACATGGGGCTTCAGCTTGCCGCCGCCTGGCGCAGCAAGCTCGGCCTCGAACCCGAACTCGATTGCGTGACCTGCGACGCCGCCAAGCTGGCCGCGGTGCGCGCTGACGACGAATTGTTCGTCCAGCGCTTTGTGCTGCGCGGCGCGCCATTCGAGGGCCGGACCATCAGCTGCGCCTATCCGCTCGCCGCGCTGCGCGGCATCGCGGGCGCCGAACCGGCGATGGACATTCCCGGCGCCGCCGATCCGGCCTGGGCCAGCGCGCTGCACAAGACGCTGCGCGAGGTGCGCTTGCCCGTCCGCTCGGTGCTCGCGCGCCCCGAGATCAGCCTTGTCAAACTGCTGGCGCTGGAGGTCGGCGACATCATCCCGATCGGCATGCCGCGCCACGTACCCGTCACCGTTGCCGGACGCAGCTTTGCGCTGGGCAGCATCGGCGAAGCCAATGGCAATGCCGCCATCATGATCGAACAAATCGAAAAAGGACCGAACCATGACTGACCTGAGTGACGCGCCGACGGCGCCGCGCACCGAACGCCGCGACAGCAAGAATATTGCCGCGGCGCCCAATTTCGACCTGCTCGCCGGCGTCTCGCTGCGCGTGTCGGTCGAGGTCGGATCGACCTCGATGACGCTCGCCGAACTGCTCGCGATCGACGAGGGCAGCGTGATCGAGCTCGACCGCGCCGCGACCGACCTGCTCGATATCTACGCCAACGGCACGCTGATCGCGAAGGGCGAGATCGTCAGCGTCGATGGCCGTTACGGCATCCAGGTCGCCGAAGTCGTCGCCCCGGCGCGCGGCCTCGAAGGTTTCGAGCGGAGAGCCTGATGCTGGAATATATCCTCCGCCTGCTCATCCTGCTGCCGCTCGTCGGCGGCATGGCGTGGGGCAGCCTGTGGCTGTGGAAGCGCGTCCAGATGGGCGTGCCGCTGGTCGGCGGCGCCAGCAAGGCGCGCGCGGTCGAGATGGTCGATGTGCTGCCGCTCGGCCCGGGGTCGAAGCTCGCGGTCGTCGAATTTGCCGGACAGCGGATCCTGGTCGCGGTGTCGCGCAACGGGATCACGCGCATCGCCGACGACGCGCAGGGGGATTTCCATGTCGACTGACCGCCGCTTCTGGCTTCGCGCCGCCGCGCTGACGGGCGGCGCCGCGCTGCTGATCGCCGCGCCCGCCGCCTATGCGCAGGCCGCCGACGGGCTCAGCCGCGCGGTGAACGACATCGGCGGCGACGGCCGTCCGCTCAGCCTGTCTTTGCAGATCCTGGTGCTGATGAGCCTGCTGACGGTGCTGCCGTCGCTGCTCCTCATGATGACCAGTTTCACCCGCATCATCATCGTGCTGTCGATCCTGCGCCACGCGCTCGGCCTGCAACAGACGCCGCCGAACCAGGTGCTGGTTGGCCTCAGCCTGTTCCTGTCGCTGTTCGTGATGCAGCCGGTGATCAGCGAAGTGAACCGCGTCGCGATCGAGCCTTATGGCCAGGAACAGATCGACATCGGCGAAGCGGTGTCGCGTTCGGGCGACGCGCTGCACGGCTTCATGATGCAGCAGACGCGCAAGAGCGACCTGATGATGTTCGCGAAAATCGCCAAGGCGCCGGCTTATGCCAGCCCGAAGGACGTGCCCTTTTCGATCCTGCTCCCGGCGTTCGTCACCAGCGAACTCAAGACCGCGTTCCAGATCGGCTTTCTGATCTTTCTGCCCTTCCTTGTCATCGACCTGATCGTCGCCTCGGCGCTGATGTCGCTCGGCATGATGATGCTGTCGCCGACGATCATCTCGATGCCGTTCAAATTGCTGCTGTTCGTGCTCGTCGACGGCTGGGCGCTGACGATGGGCTCGCTCGCCGCATCTTTCGGGACGTAGCGCCGTGGAAACCGACTATTTCATCGGCATGGCGCAGCAATCGCTGTGGATCCTTGCGCTCGCCTCGGCGCCGCTGTTGCTGCCGGTGCTGATCGTCGGGGTGCTGCTCGGCATGGTGCAGGCGGCGACGTCGATCAACGAACAGACGCTGACCTTTGTCCCCAAGCTGATCGTCGCCGCCGTCTGTCTGGCGATCTTTGGCGGCAGCATCCTGGTGCTGCTGACCGATTTTACGCGCGACATCTTTGCACAGATCCCGGCGCTGGTGCGCTGACCCGGCCGTGAACCCCGCCGACATCCCGAATATCGAGGCGATGCTTCAGCTGTGGATGCTGGGGATGATCCGCCCCGGCGCGGCGTTCATCGCTGCACCGGTGTTCGGTGCCGCCAATATTCCCGTCCAGCTGCGGCTGGTGATCGCGCTCGCAGTCGGGGTCCCGTCGGTCGCGGCGTCGGGAATGACGCTGCCGCCCGAGGGTATCGTGTCGGTGCCCGGCCTGTTATTCGTGATGGGCGAGGTCGTCATCGGGCTTGGCATCGGCTTTGTGCTCCAAATGGGCCTGGCGGCGGCCCTGTTGGCCGGCGAGGCGATCAGCAATGCGATGGGGTTGGGCTTTGCATCGATGGTCGATCCGCTGGGCGGCGCGTCGAGCTCCGCGATCGGGCAGTTTCTGGCCATGCTCGCGACCGCACTGTTCCTGGCCGCCGACGGCCATCTGGTGCTGATCGGGATCATCGTCGACAGCTATGTCGCGCTGCCGCCCGGCAACGCCTTTCCCTCGTTCGAGGCGATCGGCGGGGTGCTGCGCTTCGGCAGCCTGATGTTCGCCGCCGCGCTGACGATCGCCATGCCGGTCGGTTTCATCCTGATCCTGGTCCAGATCATCATGGGTGTGATCGGCCGTTCGGCCCCCGCGCTCAACCTGTTCGCGGTCGGCATTCCGGCGACGTTGCTGGCCGGGATCGTCCTGCTGGGCGTCGCGACCCCGGCGATGGCCGAGGCGATCGTCCGCATCCTGTCCGACGCGCTCGACGCGGCGCGCGCGTTCGCCGGGGTCTGACTCGATGGCGAGCCAGCCCGAGAAGGACCAGAAAACCGAACAACCAACGGCGAAGAAGCTCGCCGATTCGGCCCGCGAAGGCGATGTGTTGATGTCGCGCGAGCTGGCGACCGCGCTGATGATGCTCGCCGCCGCCGGCTGGATCGTCGCGGCGGGCGGCTGGTTCGTGCAATCGGCGGGCAATCTGGTGCGCCGCGGCCTGACGCTGAACGCCGCCGACGTCGCCGATTTCGCCCCCGGTGAAGCGTTGCTGCGCAACGGGACCGACATCCTGCTGCCGCTCGCCAGCCTGTTTGCGCTCGCGCTCGGCGCCGCCGTCGCGGGGCCAGCTCTGCTCGGCTCGTTCGGCTGGCGCGGCAAGGCGCTGCACTTCAAGGGCAACCGGATGAACCCGCTGACCGGACTCAAGCGCATGTTCGGGCTGCAAGGCGCGACCGAGCTGGGCAAGGCGCTGGCGAAGGTGCTGCTGCTTGGTACCATCGGATACTGGCTGGTGGCGCGCAGCCTGCCCGCGATCATGACGATGGCGCAGGCCGACCTGCTCGCCGCGGTCGGGCTGGCCGGACAGGCAATCGGCCATGCGATGCTGATGATGGCGGGCGGGCTGGTGGTGATCGCGCTCATCGACGTGCCGGTGCAGTGGTTTCAGCGCAACCAGCGGCTGATGATGAGCAAGCAGGAAGTGAAGGAGGAAATGCGCCAGTCCGATGGCGCCCCCGAACTCAAACAGGCACAGCGTCAGCGCGCGCACGAGATTTTGAGCGGTTCGGCGCGCAAGGCGGTGTCCGAGGCGACCGTCGTCCTGACCAACCCGACCCATTTTTCGGTCGCGCTGCGCTATCGCCCCGGTATCGACGCGGCGCCCGTGGTGGTCGCGCGCGGGCGCGGCGATGTCGCGTTGTCGATCCGCGAGCTCGCGCGCGGCGCCAATGTCCCGCTGCTCGAATATCCGCAGCTGACCCGCGCCATCTATTTCACCGCGCGCGCCGGGCGGGTGATCCCCGAAGAATTGTTCGTCGCCGTCGCGACGGTGCTCGCCTTCGTCTTCCAGCTTGAACGCATGGTGGCCGAGGGCACGTCGCCGCCGGTCGTCGACGTGCCGTCGTCGCACCGCTTCGATCCCGACGGCCGCCGGCAGGCTTAAGGACCGGCGCGCGCCGCCGTTAACAGGTTCGAAGGATAGCTGTCATGGTCAGTTCAATCGCCGCCAGCCTGGGCTTTGGTTCGGGTATCGACATCAAGAAACTGGTCGAGGACCTGTCCGCCGCGTCGCGCGAACCCAAGGTCGCGCGCATCGCGTCGCTTGCGCAACAGAACCAGGCGCGGATCAGCGCGCTGGCGCAGGCGCGTTCCGATCTGGACGGCTTCGCCAACTCGCTGGAGCAGATGGTCAGCGACGGCACGCTGCGCAGCACTCCCACCGTTTCCGACGACAGTGTGCTCGGCGCCACCAGCCGCGCCGGCCTGTCCGCGGACAGCTTTGCCGCGACGGTGGTGGTGAACCAGCTGGCGCGCGCGCAGAGCAATTATTCGGCGGTGATCGCCAGCCGCACCGATCCGATCGGAACGGGAACGATGACGCTGACCGTCGGCGGCGTGGCCACCGCGATCACCATCGACGCGGCGAACAACAGCCTCGACGGCCTCGCCAACAGCATCAACGCCAGCGGCGCCGGGGTGACGGCATCGATCATCGCCGACGAGGGCGGCCACCGGCTGATCCTGAAAGGACCGACCGGCGCCGCCAACGCCTTTACGCTGGCCGCCGACGCCGGGGCCGATCCGGCGCTGGCTGCCTTTGCGACCGGTGGCGGAATGACGCAGGGGCAAGCCGCCGCCAACGCCGAATTCACGATCGACGGCATCGCGTTCAGCCGCGCGTCGAACATCGTCGACGACGTCGTCCCCGGCATGTCGCTGACCTTGAAAAAGGCGGCCCCGGGCCAGCCGGTCGATATTGGCGCAAACCGGCCGCTCGACATGATCAAGCAGACAGTGGGCGATTTCGTCGCCGTTTATAACCAGCTGAAAAAGAGCGTCGTCGCGGCGTCGGGCATGGCCGGTCCGACAACGTCGCTGCGCGAGCTCGAACGCGAACTGGCGACGCTGGTCGGCCGGATCGTCACGAGCCACCCCGGCATCAACAAGCTGAGCGACATCGGCGTGTCGACCACCAAGGAAGGGCTGCTGGCGGTCGACGAAACCAAATTGGCCAAGGCACTGGAAACCGATGCCGGCGCGGTCGAGGCGCTGTTCAATCCGCGCCGCGACGGCGGCCGCACCGCGGTCAGCGACCCCGGCATCGCCGTGGCGCTCGACGCGATCCGTGACAAGGCGGTGGGCGTCAACGGGGTGATCGACCGCGTGAGCCGGTCGCTGACGACGCGCAAGGAAAATCTGGCCGAGCAGCTCGAGACCGTCGAGATGCGCGAGGACGCCTATCGCGCCCGGCTCGAAAAACAATATGGCTCGCTCGACGCCAAACTCGCCGCCTTCAAGGCGACGCAAACCTATCTTGAACAACAGATCAAGATGTGGACCAACTCGGGCAACGACTAGGGGCTTTGACCGTGACCGCTACCGCCTCGACCGTCCGGGCGACGGGACAATATCGCCGTTTGCAGCACGAAAGCCGCGCCGCCGCCGCCGACCCGGTCGAGCTGGTGACGATGCTGTACGACGAGCTGGAGATTGCGCTCGGCGTGCTGGGTGCCATGGTTCGCCAGGGCCAGCGTATTTCGGCCACCGAGCCCGCGCACCGCGCCCGCGCGATCCTGATCGGACTCGATGTCGGGCTCGACCATGAAGCGGGCGGCGACGTCGCCGCGGCGCTGTCGCGGGTGTACCGCAGCATGCGCCGCAAACTCGACGATGCCGTCTTGCAGAATGACGATGCGGCGCTCGCCGACCTGCTTGAAGGCCTGCTGACGGTCAGCGCGGCCTGGCGCCAGCTACGCTGAAGCACAGCGTCCACTCGTCCTGATTTCGGATAATTGGGTACCCGGCCGCCCTAGGTGGGGACGGGCGGCCGGGTGATCGGGGGCGGACCAGAGCCCCCTATTTTCAGCGCTTGCTGAAAACTCTTGAAAAACGGTCAGGCGGCCTGGAGCTGCACCCCATATTTGCGCATCTTTTCGATGAGCGTGGTGCGCTTCAGCGTCAGCAGCCGCGCCGCTTCGGAAATAATGCCGTCGGCCAGATCGAGTGCGACGTGGATCTGTTCGAGCTCGATCGTCTCGATCTCGCGCTTCAGGTCGATCGGGCGGCCCGGCCCCGGCGTCTTGGCATGCGGCGCCGCATGGACCGCGGGTTCGTCCGCGCTGGCCTGCACCGCGGCGTGGCTGCTGGTGACAGCCGGCCGCGGTTGGGGTGCTGCGGTGGGGTTCAAAAGGATGGCGACGTCGTCGGCACCGAGCGTTTCGCCGCCGTGCAACACGCTGGCGCGCTCGACGAAATTCCTGAGTTCGCGGACGTTGCCCGGCCAGCGGTGCTGCATCAGCAGCGCCAGCGCGGCATCGTCATAGCGGCACTTCGCCTCGCCCGGCATCTTGCGCTGGAAATGGCGGATAAGCGCGGGAATGTCCTCGACGCGGCTGGCGAGGCTGGGGACCTGCAGCACAACCACGCCGAGCCGGAAGAACAGGTCTTCGCGGAACTTGCCATCGGCGATTGCGGCGCCGAGATCCTGGTGCGTCGCCGAAATGACGCGGACGTCAACGGCCTTGACCTCGCTGCTGCCGACGCGGACGATCGTCCGTTCTTCCAGCACGCGGAGCAGCTTGACCTGCATGTCGAAACGCATGTCGCCGATTTCGTCGAGAAACAGCGTGCCGCCGCTGCTCGCTTCGAAATGGCCGACGCGGCGGGCATGGGCGCCGGTGAAGCTGCCCTTTTCATGACCGAACAGTTCAGATTCGATGAGGTCGCCCGGAATGGCGCCGCAGTTGATCGCGGAAAAGGCCTTGGCAGCGCGCGCGCCTTCGTCGTGGATGGCGCGGGCGACGAGTTCCTTGCCCGACCCTGACGGGCCGCAGAGCATGACCGACGCGTTCGACCGGGCGACCCGGCGGATCATGTCGCGCAGCTGCGCGGCGGCGGCGCTGCCGCCGATGATCAGCGCTTCGAGCGCGTCGTTGCTATTGTGCCCCACGGTCATTTCGGTCTCCACCGCGCCCCCCAATCGGCGCCTTTTCGATGGACCCTGAAATTGACGAAAGTGGTAAACAAAAGATTATCCATCGGCATCTAACGCATTCAAAACAAATGGTTATTGCCAGAATGGATGGTTTGCCCGCGCATTCGCGTTATTAACGATCGAATATGCTGCCAAATTGGCACTAATCGCCGGCAGCGGTGCGCCAGCCGAGCGTGATCGAGATGCGGCGGTTGCGCGGATCGAAATGGTCGGAGGGGACATAGGGTTCGCGATCGGCGACGCCCTCGATGCGCTGGAAGCGCGTCTTGTCGATGCCGCGATACTCGAGAAAGTGGCGCGTGACCTCTGCCCGGTCGACCGACAGCCGCCAGTTGTTGGTCCCCGATGCCGTCGACCAGGGCGCCGAATCGGTGTGGCCGCGGATCATCACGCGATTGGGAACCGCGGCGATCGGTTCGGCGATCGTGCTGAACAGCCGCGCGCCGTCGGCGGTCAATTGGCTGGTACCGATCGCGAACATCGAAAAGTCGGCATCGTCGACAACGTCGATGCGCATGCCCTCGACCGTTTCGGTAAACCGCAGGTTGCGGGCAAGGCGTTTGAGATCGCCCTGTTTCTGCACGCGCTCCATCAGCGACTTCGCGACCTGCTGGAACTTCATCTTTTCGCTCTCGCGCCCCGACGCTTCCTTCGGCCCGCCGACCGCATCCTTGGGGATGGTGATCGAACGCGTGCCGGTCTGCCCCGCGGCGTGCGGATAATCGTCGGCCGAAACGATCGAATCGCCGCCGAACAGACCGTTCGATCCGGCGCTGCCCTGCTTGGTTTCGACAATGGTCGGGGCGAAATAGTCGGCGAGCGCCTTGCGTTGTTTTTCGGTGGTCGCGCCGAGCAGCCACATGAGCAGGAAGAAGGCCATCATCGCAGTGACGAAGTCGGCATAGGCGACCTTCCAGGCGCCGCCGTGATGCCCGGCGTGCGCTTCCTCGATCACCTTTTTGACGATGATCGGCCGCGGCGGCGTGTTGGGACGCGCGGGCATCAGCGGCCGCGCATTCCGTCAAACACTTCAGCAAAGCTCGGCTGGTTCGAATGTTCGACCCCCGACCGCGCCGCTTCGATCACCAGCGGCTGCGGGTGGCCGTGCAGCGAAGCGATGATCAGCTGTTTGACCGTATGATAGATCGCGCCGTCGCCTTCGATCACGGTGCGCGCGCGCGTCGCGAACGGGCCGACGAGGCCATAGGCGAGCAACACGCCGAGAAAGGTCCCGACGAGCGCCGAGCCGATCATCGCGCCCAGCACCTCGGGCGGCTTGTCGATCGACCCCATCGTCTTCACGACGCCGAGCACTGCGGCGACGATGCCGAGCGCCGGGAGCGCGTCAGCCAGATTCTGCAGGCCGTCGGCAGGCTTGATCGCATGATGGTGGTGGTTCTTGAGCGCGCTGTCCATGACGTCCTCGACCGCGTGCGGGTCGAGCGTCCCCGACGACACGACCACCAGGCGCAGCGTGTCGCAGATCAGATGGACCAGCGTGTCGTCCTTCAGCAGCTTGGGATATTGCTGGAACAATGCCGAGTTCTGCGGATCCTCGATATGCGGTTCGACCGCCACCGGGCCTTCGGTCCGCATCATCTTCATCAAGGTCGAGACGAGCAGGATGCAGTCGAGATAATCCTGCTTTTGATATTGCGGCCCCTTGAACACCTTTGCGAGCCCGCCGCCCAGCGCCTTCAGGTCGGCGCCCGAATTGCCAATGATCAGCGATCCGATCGCCGCCCCACCGATGATCAGCATCTCGGTCGGCAGCGCCGCCATGACCGGCCCCAAATTGCCGCCCGTCAGCGCAAAGCCCCCGAAAACCAGCAGGAGTAACAGAACAATGCCGATTGCGGGAAACATGCGGGGGCAACTCCATTCGGGCCGAAAGCCCCAAATTCCAAGACGTCTTGATGATTAACGGCAGCAGCGCCGCCAGATTGAGCCGATCAGCGCAAAAGATCGAACAAAGTCTGCCGGTTGATCTTGGCAAAAGCGGCCTGCGCGGCGCCGAGCGTCAGATCCTGCGCGTTGAGCTGGGCGATCGCGACGCTGAGATCGGTATCCTCGACCTCCGAACGTTCGTCCTTCAGCGTGATGTCGCGCGCCGCCAGCGTTTCGCCGATCCGTTCCAGGCGGCCGCCGGCGAGGCCGATTTCGGCCTGACGGTCGGCGAGATGAGCAATCGCGGTCGACAGACCGGTCAGCGCCGCCCCCATCGCGGGCTTGTCGCCCGCCGCCACCGCCGCCGCCGCGTCGCGGATGCCAACCGAAATGCCGTTGCCGCCGACGACAAAAACATCGGCGGCCGCCGGGACGGGGGCAAAGCTGATGTTCGAATCGAACCGCATCACGCGCGCGGGACCGCCGGCGAACAGGGGTTCGCCATTGGCGTCGCGGGTTGCAGCCAGGCTGTCGATCTCGTCGGCGATCGCGCCGAGTTCGGACGCGATGGCGGCGCGGTCGGCCGGGTTGGTCGAATCATTCGCCGCCGCCACCGTCAGTTCGCGGGCGCGCGCCATCAAATTGTTCACCGACTTCATGACGCCATCGGCCTGCGCGACGAGCGCGTTGGCGGTGGTGATGTTGCCGTTCCACGCCGCCATGCTGGCCTGGGTGGTGCCGATCGTGGCGATCCGCCGCGCCGCGACCGGATCGTCGGACATGCGTTGCAGCCGCTTACCACTGGAAATCTGCGCGAGCGTGGTTTCGAGCTGGTCGGCGAGTTTCTGCTGGCGCGCGATTTCGCGCGTCATGCGGTTTCCGACGGCGTTAATCATCTGCGTCGCCTTCCTAGATCGAGTTCAACAGCGTCTGCATCGTTTCGCGCGCGACCTGGATCGTGCGCGCGGCAGCCTGATAGGCCTGCTGAAAGCGCAGCAGTTCAGCCGCTTCCTTGTCGAGATCGACCTCGCTGACCCCGTCGCGCGCCGCCGCGGCGGCATCGGCGCGCGTTTCCGCCGCCGCATTCTGCGCCCGCGCCGACGCCGTCGTCTGCGCCTGATTGGCGAGGTGCCCCGACCAGCGCGCTTCGGGATCGGTCGCCCCGCGCAGCGCGCCGAGCGCCAGCATATTGCCGTTGCTGCCCGACGCATCGGCGGCGGCAACCTGTTCGGGCGTCAGCGCCGCGGCGGTGAGCGTCGCGGCGCCGGTGCCGGTGAACAAAGGCGCGCCGGGATTGCCATTGGCATCGGTTCCGGCCTGATGCGCACCGTTCAACTGCGCGGCGAAGGACACCGCCAGCGTGTCGAGTTCGGCGCGCTGGTCGGCGACATGATCGGCCGCTTCGGACAGCCCGGCGAGCGAACCGGTGGCGATCGCCAGCGGCGTCCCGCCGACGCTGTACGACAGCCGCCCGTCGGCCGCGGCGGTCACCGCGATCGGATTGACCGCCCCGCCGCCGACGAGCAGGTCGCCCGATCCCGACGCGCGCAAGGTTACCGATCCGTTGTTTTCGAAGGTCGCGCTGACCCCCGCCTGCGACGATAATTTGTCGAGTAGCCGGTCGCGCTCGTCCATCAGGCTGGCCTGGTTGGTCGAGCCCGGACGCGCCTTGCGCAAACCGATGTTGATCTGTTCGAGCGCGTTCAGATTGGCGTTGAAATCAGCGACGGTGCTGGCCGCGGCGCCGCCAATCCCCTGGCTCATTTTGTCGAGTTCGCCCGCGGCGTTGCGGAAGCCCGAGGCGACGTCGTCGACGGCCTGCAAAAACTGGCTGCGCAGCGTGCGGTTGGCGGGATCGGCGGTGAGCTGGTCGGCGGTGGTGAACAGCTTGGTCAGCCCGGTCTTGATCCCGTTGCTGTCGTCGCTGAGCGCGCCTTCGACCTTGCCGAGCCAGCCGAGTTTGGTCGCCGCGCGCTCCGAATCGCCCGACGACAGCCGCGAATCCTCGATCAGCCAGGCGTCGACCGAACGGCTGACGCCGCGGATTTCGACCCCCGCCGGATTGACGTTGCCGCGGTAAAAGATCGAATCGCTGCCGCTGACCGGCTCCATCATCTCGAGCCGCCGCCGCGCATAACCGGGGGTCTGCGCGTTGGCGATATTGTCGCCGATCGTCGACAGCGCGCGCGAATAGGCCTTGAGACCGCTGTAGCCGATGCCGAGAAGGTCGCTCATTGCACCGCTCCGCCCGCGCCGCCGAGGCGGCCGCGGAACTGCCGTTCGACCAGGTCGGCAATGCCGAACTGGCGCATCGCGGCGAGCGAGTCGGCGGTGCGCGCGTCGGCCATTTCGCGGAAATTGTCGGTCGCGCTCGACCCGAAAACATCGTCGCCGAGCTTTGCCTGGCGCATCGACGCCATCAGCTGGCGCAGGATGACCGCTTCGAATTGCTCGGCCGCCTTGCGCAGACCGTCGTCGCCGCCGCCGCCCGACAGCGTCGGGGTAGCCGAAGCCGGGACGAACGACCGCGCCGCGGACGTAGAAGACAGGGGCATCGTCATATGATCACCAGTTCTGCAGTGAGGGCACCCGCCTGGCTGAGCGCCTCGAGGATCGCGACCAGATCGCCGGGCGATACGCCCAGACGGTTGATCGCATCGACCAGCTCGGACAGCGAGGCATTGGGTTTCATCAGGAAGGCGGGGCGGACATCCTCGGCGACCTCGATCTCGCTCGACGGTTCGATCGCGGTCTCGCCGCGGCTGAACGGCGCCGGCTGGACGACGGTCGGCGTTTCCTTGACCGACACGGTGAGCTTGCCGTGGCTGACCGCGGCGGTGCCGACGCGCACGGCGCCGTTGATCACCACCGTGCCGGTGCGGGCGTTGACGATCACCCGCGCCGACGGTTCGGAACGCTGGATATTCAGATTTTCGATCTGCGACATCAACCGCATCCGGTCGTCACCGTTGCCCACGGCGCGGATCGCGATGCTGGCCCCGTCGATCATCGATGCGCTGTTCGGGATCGCCGCGTTGATCGCGTCGGCGACGCGTTTGGCATTGGTCGCGTCGAACTGGTGCAGGTTGAAGGTCAGCCAGTCGCCGGTGGCAAAGCCGGTATCGACTGCGCGCTCGACCGTCGCGCCGCCGGCGATGCGGCCGCTCGACGGGACGTTGACGGTCAGTTTCGATCCGTCGGCGGCGTTCACCCCCAGCCCGCCGATGACCAGATTGCCCTGGACCATCGCGTAAATTTGGCCGTCGGCGCCATAGAGCGGCGCGAGCACCAATGTGCCGCCGCGCAAGCTCTTTGCCTTGCCGATCGCCGACACCGTGACGTCAAGGCGCTGGCCGGGTTTGGCAAAGGGCGGCAGTTCGGCGGTGATCATCACCGCCGCGGCGTTCTTCAGCGCCGGGTTAACCCCTGGCGGCAGGGTGAGGCCGAAACGCGAAATTGCGCCCTTCATCCCCAGCGTCGAATAATCGAGGCTGTCGTCCCCCGTGCCCGCCAGGCCGACGACAATGCCGTAACCGGTGAGCTGGTTGGCGCGCAGCCCCTGGAACTGGCCCATGTCCTTGATGCGTTCGGCTTGCGCCGGCGCCGCAAAGGCGAGGCTGGCGAACAGAAGCGCGATCAGGGCGAACAGGGTAGGACGCTGGGTCACAGAAAGGATCCTCTTCAGAACGGGCTGATGATGGAGAAAAAGCGTTGCAGCCAACCCTGCTGGCTGGCGCGGGCGATCTCGCCCTTGCCGACATAGCGGATGGTCGCATTGGCGACGCGCGTCGACAGGACGCGGTTGTCGGGGCTGATGTCCATCGCGCGGACGATGCCCGCGATCTGGACGCGTTCGTCGCCGCGGTTGAGCGTCAGCAGCTTTTCGCCGCGCACCAGCATCGTGCCGTTCGGATAGACGGCGGCGACGGTTACGCTGACCTCGCCCGACAGTGCGTTCGATTGCGACGCGTCGCCCTTGCCCTTGAATTGCTGGCCGCCGCCCATCGCGATGTCGCTGGGGTTGAATAGCGACAGCGGCCCCGTCGACGGCGGGGTCAGACCGATATTGCCATCCCGCTGTGTCCCCGCAGCATTGCTCTTCGTCGCGGCGGTGCGTTCGACGAGCTGGATGGTGATGAGGTCGCCGACCTGGCTCGCGCGGCCGCCCGAGGTCAGCGGCGCATAGCTGCCCTGAAAGATCGCGCCATTGGCCGGCAGCGGCGGCGGCGGCACCGGCATGGTGACGGCAAAGGCGTCGGGCGGCATTTTGTCCTTTGCCGCCGCGCCCGAAGGCGCGAGGACGAAGGCAAGGGCTGCGCCGAGCAAAAGGTCAGAGCGTCTGCGCGGCATTTTTCATCATTTCGTCGGTGGCCTGGATCATCTTGGAATTGACCTCATAGGCGCGCTGCGTCTCGATCATGTCGACCAGTTCCTCGACGACATTGACGTTCGATCCCTCGAGCATCCCGCCGCGGAGCGATCCGCGGCCCTCTTCGCCGGCACCGCCGACCTGCGGGGCACCCGAGGCCTGGGTTTCGACGAGCAGATTGTCGCCGATCGCCTGCAAGCCCGCCGGATTGGCGAAGCGCGCGATCTCGATGCGGCCGAGTTCGGTCAGCGTCCCGTCGGCGCCGGTCGCCGACACCGTGCCGTCGGTGCCGATCGACACATTGGTCGCGTCCTCGGGAATCTGGATCTGTGGCTGGAGCGGCTTGCCATCGCTGGTGACGATCGAGCCGTCGGGGGCGCGGCCGAAATTGCCGGCGCGCGTGTAGCCGGTGCGCCCGTCGGGCATCTGGACCTGGAAATAGCCAGCGCCGTCGATCGCGATGTCGAGCGCGTTTCCCGTCGTCGAAAAGGCGCCCTGCGTGTCGATGCGCGACGTGCCGCCGAGCGACACGCCGGTGCCGAGGTTGAGCCCGGTCGCATAGCGGTTTTCCGCCGACGACGGCGCACCCGGCGCGGTCATCATCTGATAGCTCAAAGTTTCAAAGCTGGCGCGGTCGCGCTTGAAACCCGTGGTGTTCACGTTGGCGAGGTTGTTGGCGATCACCTGCATCCGGAAGCCCTGGGCATCCAGACCGGTTCGCGCGACGTGCAAGGCACCGAAACTCATTTTCCTATCTCCTTAACGGGGGAGCTGCATCAGGCTGGCGGTGGCGCTGTCCATGTCGCGCGCGTCGCTGATCAGTTTCAGCTGATTGTCCCAGCTGCGGCTCGCTTCGATCATTTCGACCAGCGCGGTGGTGGCGGCGACGTTCGATCCTTCGATCGAGCGGGTCACGAGCCGCGCCTCGGGGTCGTCGGGCAGGATGCCGTCGCCCTTGACGCGGAACAGCCCGTCGAGCCCCTTGACGATGTCCGATCCCGCCGGGGTCGCCAGCCGCAGCCGGTCGACTTCCTGCGGATTTTCGGCATCACCGCCCGCGGGCACGATCCATACCCGCCCCTCGACGTCGATGGTGACCGCGTCGGCGGGGGGGATGGTGACCGGACCCTGGCCGCCCTGGACCGGGTGACCGTCGCCGGTGGTGAGCAGCCCGCTGGGCGACAGTTGCAGGTCGCCGCGGCGCGTATAGGCCTCGGTCCCGTCCTTTGCCTGGACCACGAGCAGCGCGTCGCCCTGCACCGCGATGTCGAGATCGCGGCCGGTCGCGGTGATGGTACCGGCGCGCATGTCGGCGCCGATCACCTCTTCGGACGACATGGCGCGCGCATTGGCGCCGCTGCCGTTCAGCCACAGCGCCTGCGCCTCGGCCATGTCGGCGCGAAACCCGGGCGTCTGTGCGTTCGCCAGATTGTTGGCGATCGCCGTCTGCCGGGCCTGACTGCCCCGCATCGCGGTGAGGCTGGTGTAGATGAGGCGGTCCATGAAAGGGCTCCCGGCAGGCGGCTAAATGCGCTGGGTCAGCGCATGTTGATGATGGTTTGCGCCAGCTGCGACGCGCCTTCGATCGCTTTGGCATTGGCCTGGAAGTTGCGCTGCGCGCCGATCAGCATCACCAGTTCCTCGGTGATGTCGACGTTCGAGCGTTCGAGCGCGCCCGAGCGGATCGCGCCCATCGGGCCGTTGGTCGCGGCATCGATCGTCGGCGGGCCGCTTTCGCCCGACGACTGCCAATGCGCGTCGCCGATCGGGCGCAGGCCTTCCATCGCGGGGAAGGTCGCCATCGCGATCTTGCCGAGCGACTGCGCCTCGCCATTGGCAAAGGTCGCGGTGACCAGCCCGTCGAGGCCGATCGAAACATTGACCAGCTGCGCGGTCGGGTCGCTGGGCGCACCGGCGGGCAGCACGAAATCGAACGCACCGGCGAGCGTGTTGTCGGTGACGTTGCCCGCGGCATCGACGGGCAGAAGCTGGAGTTTCTGTCCGGTCGAATCGATGACGTTGCGGTCGGGGGTCGCGGTGAACGCACCGTTGCGGGTGTAGGTCACCTGCTCGCGCGGCGGTTCGCCCTTCACGACGAACATGCCCTCGCCGACGATCGCCATGTCGAGCGTCTTTTCGCTCGATTCATACGAGCCCTGCGTGAACTGCTGGGTGATGCCGTTGAGGCGCGTGCCCTGCCCCGCGACCATCTTGGTCGACTGGGTCGGCGAGGCGGCAAAGATATCGCCAAACTGCGCCTTGCTGCGCTTGAACCCGATCGATCCCGCGTTGGCGATGTTGTTCGAGATGACCGACATGTCGGTCTGCGATGCCTTGAGGCCCGAAAGCGACGTATAGAATGACATGACTTATCCTTCCTTAGGTGGTGGGGGTCGGCGCCGGAGTGGCGGCCTTGATGTCTTTGAGCAGCTGGGTCTGCGCCGCGAGCTGTTCGGAAATCTGTTGCAGCGTCGTGTTGGTTTCGCTGATCCCGGCGAGGCTCGAGAATTGCGCCATCTGCGCGACCATCTGCTGGTTATCGACCGGGTTGAACGGATCCTGCTGCGACAATTGCGCGGTCATCAGGCGCAGGAAATCGCTCTGGTCCATCTGCTGGCTGGTGCCAGGCGGGTGGAACACGGGGTCCTTGTTGCTGATTCCGTTGATGCTCATCTTACTGTCCCAACCGCAGCGTTTCGTTGATCAGACCCTTTGCGGTTTCGAGGACCTGGACGTTGCTTTGATACTGGCGCGCCGTTTCGACCATCTCGACCATCTCGGCTGCGCTATCGACCGCGGCCTGCCAGACGTTACCGTCCTGGTCGGCGAGCGGGTTCGACGGATCGTGGCGTTTCGACGGCGCCATTTTCGACGTCGTAACCTGGTCGACCTGGACCGTCGCGCGGCCATGGGCGTCCATCACGGTGCGAAAGACGGGCTTGAGCGAGCGAAAGGCTTCGGCCTCGCTACCCGCGATCGTTCCGGCGTTCGCCAGGTTCGATGCGGTGGTGTTGAGCCGGACGAGCTGCGCCGACATCGCGCGGCCGCTGATGTCGAAGACGGAGAAGTTGCCGTTCATCGTCATTCGCCCTTGATCGCGCGCGTCAATGTGTTGACGCGGCCGCTGAGGAAGGCGAGGCTGGACCGGTAGGCCATCGCGTTTTCGGCGAACGCCGTCTGTTCGGTTGCCATTTCGACGGTGTTGCCGTCGAGCGAGGCCTGCACCGGCACGCGGTAGGCAATCGCGCCCGCCATGGCATCGACGGTCGAGCCACCCCGCTGGGCGAGGTCGAGTGCTTTCGAAAAATCGAGGTCGCGCGCCTTATATCCCGGCGTGGCCGCATTGGCGATGTTCGACGCGAGCATCATCATGCGCTGGCTGCGCAGCTGGAGCGCCGTCGCGTGCAGGCCAAAGAGTTTCTCGGTTGCCATCATCATATCCTTTCCTCGCCGCGTCCCTGCCGGCCGAAACCGGCGCCGACGCGCGGAAGACACAAGGAATGATGCAATCACCGTGCCAAACCGATAAAATCGCTTTTTTTCATTGTTTTAAGATCAAGTAACGCTCGTCGCCGCGCCGCGCCGTCAAAAAACCGACGTGGGTGCGGGCGGCCCCGGCAAAACCGCCGTCAAACCGCGACTGGCACGGTTTCTGCAGTCATGCCCGTAATGGTGTCCGCACCCGCATGACCGACGATATCGGATCGAAGGAGATGGAATATGTTCGCCGCCCCCCCCGCCCGCCCGACGCTTGGCCTGGTCGCCAGCGCAGTCCTTGCCGTCGCCGGCGCGCCCGCAGTCGGCGCGCAGCAGGCGACCGAGGACTGGCAGACGATCGACGAACTTACCGCGATGGTCGCAAACGCGCTTGGCCGCACCGCGACCCCGATCGACCGACGCATCAAGCTGGCGCGCTGCCCCGAACAGGCGTCGGTCACCGCGATCGACGCGCACGCGCTGGCGGTGCGCTGTCCGTCGCTGGGCTGGCGCCTGCGCGTGCCGATGACCGGACCGGCAGGTGCCGCGCCGGCCGCGACCGGAACAGTCCGTCCGGCGGCCAGTGCGCCGGTGGTTCGCCGCGGCGACAATGTGCGCGTCACCATCGATACCCAAAGCTATTCGGTCAGCTATACCGCGGTCGCCGCCGAAGACGGCCGTGTCGGCGAAACGATCGGACTGCGCGGCAGCGATGCGAAATCGATGCTGAGCGCCATGGTGACCGGTCCCGGCCGCGCGCGGCTGACCGATTGAACCCGCCTGCCCCCCCCAACAAGGGGGCGCTCTTGCAACTTACCCTGCCCAACTGGCCCGGTGATCGTCGGATGTCCGACATCATCGGGCCAATCTTTTTAAGATTTGCGACGAACCGGCTTAATCGCCGCGGCAAGCATCCGTTAAGGTCTGCGTGAACCGCACCGTCACTTTTCTGACGGGATCGGATGGAGGCAATTATGTCGGGTGACAGCAGCAAGATCGGACCCGTCGGCGGTATCGTCCGCGCGGCCCCGCTGCGCAGCGTCACCCGCGACGCGGAGGCGCCGCAGACGCGTGCCGCAATCGCGCCGCACATGGTTGCCGACGCAGTGCCGGCGACACGGCTGGTCCGGCTGTCGGCCGCGCTGGCCAGTGAAGCGCCGCCAGTCGATGTCGGCCGCGTTGCCGCGCTGCGCACCGCGATCGCCAGCGGCAGCTATGGCGTTCACCCGGCGATCATCGCCAGCGCCATGGTCGATTTCCACGGTAGCGGAGCCGAGTGATGCTCGACGATGTCCAATCACGGCTCGATACGCTGGTCGATGCGCTCGACGGGCACGACGCCGGGGCGATCATCGCGGCGACCGAGGAATTGGCGACCGCGGTGATCCTGTTTCGCGGCGCCGCCGTTCCGGCGGGCAGCGAACAGCGCGCCCAATTGCTGATCGGCAAGACGCTGCGCCAGCTCGAAGCCGCGGCGATCCGCGTCAATGTGCTGAAGGACTGGACGCGTCAGCGGATTGACAGAAATCATGAAATCCGTGGCACCCATCATCGCGGGGTAGCTTTAAGTTACTGATTAAAGCGCCGTTTGTCGCAATTAACCACAAATGGCACGATGATTGCTTGGATTCCGCTGAACAGCCCTGCTGACCAGCGGAACCCGAGTTATGAACGTCGTCAACAATTTTCAGGCCGGTCACCGGATCGCCGCCCCCGTCAGGGACGCGGTGCAAATGGCGTCGGCGCGCACGGGCATCGATTTCGACTATCTGGTCGATGTGGCGCGGGTCGAAAGTGGCTATAATCCGACCGCCAAGGCGGCGACCTCGTCGGCGCGCGGGCTGTACCAGTTCACCAAACAGACCTGGCTTGCCACGCTCGACCGCCACGGCGCCAACCATGGCCTCGCCTGGGCGGCCGATGCGATCGGGCGCGACGCGTCGGGGCGGCTGACCGTCACCGATCCGGTGTTGCGGCAACAGATTTTCGACCTGCGCGACGATCCGGTCGCGGCATCGACAATGGCCGCCGCACTGACCGGCGACAACCGCACCTATCTGGAAAGCCGGATCGGTCGCAGCGCCGAACCCGTCGACCTGTACCTCGCGCATTTCCTGGGATCGGGCGGTGCCGCCCGGTTTCTGGCCGCGCTCGACGCCAATCCCGACCAGCCCGGCGCATCGATGATGCCCGAAGCGGCCGCCGCCAACCGGTCGGTGTTTTACGCCTCCGACGGCAGCATGCGCAGCCTTGCGGAAATCCGCGACCGCTTTCGCGTCAAGCTCGAGAACGGCGGCAAGACCGAGAATATGAAACCCTTCGCGCCGACCGGTTGGGCGGCGCACAGCCGCAGTTCCAGCGGCCTTGCCGATGGCGGCGGCCGCCCGCCCCTTCCGATGATGGATATTCAACCCATGCCAAAAAAACTTTCGATGGGCTTTGCCGCCGATGCCTATCGGCGGCTCGCCTCGCTGTCGGGCGGTACCGCATGATCCCCGCGCTGAACCTGCACAATGTCGGGCGCTTTGCCGGCGCCTCCGCGCTGCCGCTCGGGATGCTGATCCTCGTCGCGCTGATGGTGATCCCGGTGACGCCGCTGATCCTGGACATCAGCTTCGTCGTCAACATCATGATCAGCCTCGCGATCCTGATGGTCGCGCTGTCGGCAGCCAAACCGCTCGACTTTTCGTCCTTCCCGACGGTGTTGTTGCTCGCGACGCTGTTTCGCCTGGCGCTGAATGTCGCCTCGACGCGCGTCGTGCTGGTCCACGGCCACGAGGGCACCGCCGCCGCGGGGCATGTCATCGAGGCCTTTGGCCAGGTGCTGATCGGCGGCGACTATGTCGTCGGCCTGTTCGTGTTTTTCGTGCTGATGATCATCAACATGGTCGTCATCACCAAAGGCGCGGGGCGCGTGTCCGAAGTTTCGGCGCGCTTCACCCTCGATGCGCTGCCGGGCAAGCAGATGGCGATCGACGCCGACCTCAACGCCGGTTTGCTGACCCCGGAAGAGGCCAAGGCGCGGCGTGCCGAAGTCGCCACCGAGGCCGATTTCTACGGCTCGATGGACGGCGCCTCCAAGTTCGTGAAGGGCGACGCCATCGCCGGGCTGTTGATCCTGTTCGTCAACATCATCGGCGGACTGATCCTGGGCATTTTCAGCCACGGGCTCAGCTTTTCGGAAGCCGGCAGCACCTATGTCACGCTCGCGATCGGCGACGCACTCGTCGCGCAGATCCCGGCGCTGCTGCTGTCGATCGCCGCCGCCGCGATCGTGACCCGCGTCGCGTCGCCCTTCGACCTCAGCGGCCAGATCAGCAGCCAGTTTTCGGCACCGTCGGTGTGGATGGCCGTCGGCGGCATCCTGTTCATCCTTGGCCTGGTCCCCGCCATGCCGCAGCTGCTGATTCTGCCCGCTGCCGCCGCGTCCTTTGCCTTTGGCTGGCATCTTCGCCGCGCCGCCGCCGCCATCGTCGATGCGCCCGAACCGGCCGCGCCGGCGCTGGATCCGCACCATATCGAATGGGCCGACGTCAGCGACGCCAGTGCATGCCAGCTGGAGATCGGCTATGCACTGGTCAGCCTGGTCGACGAGCGCAAGGGCGCGCCGCTAATGACCCGGATCACCGGCATTCGCCGCCAGCTGTCGAAGGAACTCGGCTTCGTCGTGCCGCCGGTCAAGGTCGGCGACGACCTGTCGCTGCCCGGCAACGTTTATCGCATCTCGATCGCCGGGGTCATCGTCGGCGAGGACGAGGTGTTCCCCAACGAAATGCTCGCGCTGGATTCGGGCGATCTTGTCACCAAGGTGGCCGGGCGTCCGTGCAAGGATCCGACCTTTGGTCTCGACGCGCTGTGGATTCCGAAGACCAGCCAGAATGACGCGATCGCCGCCGGCTATACGGTGGTCGATCCGGCCACCGTGGTCGCGACGCATCTCAACAACAGCATCGTCGGATCGGCCGCCGAGCTGTTCGGCATCGACGATGCGCAGGCGCTGATCGACAATCTGAAGATCCACTATCCGCAGCTGGCGCAGAATCTGAGCCCGCAGGGCTATCCGCTGCCGCGCGTCGCCAGCCTGTGCAAGGCGCTGCTCGTCGAGCGCGTGCCGCTGCGCGATTTCCGCAAGATCGCCGAAGCGATGGTCGCGATGGCGGCGCAGCAGCTGAACGAAGTCGACCTGATCGAGGCGGTGCGCCAGCGCATCGGCGCGCTGATCGTCCAGACGATCGTGCCCAGCCGCATGCCGCTGCCCGTCGTCACCTTCAGCCCCGACATCGAGATGCTGCTCAACCAGTCGGTGCGCGCCAACCCGGGCGCCGAATGGCCGTTTGAACATGGCATGGCGATGAAGATCATCGAACAGGTCGGCCAGGCGGTCGAGCCGCTGCTGCTCCAGACGCGCAGCTTTGCACTGGTTGCCTCGCCGCTCTGCCGGTCAGCGCTGTCGCGGCTGGTGCGCGCCACATTCCCCGACGTCGCCGTGATCTCCTACCTCGAAATCCCGGCCAACAAGCAGACCGAAATCGTCGCGACGATCGGCGCCGAAATGCCGCGCCTCGCGACCGGTCCCGACGCGCATATGGAGGACCAACCCCATGAGAATTGAGCCCGCCGAGCAATTTTCCGCATCGGCACCCCGCGCCGCCCGCGCGCGCGGCTATGGCGAAAATGTCGAAGCCCTGGTCGAGGAATATGCGCCGCTGGTCCGCAAGATCGCCTGGCAGGTGTTTTCGCGCGTGTCGCGAACCAGCGAGCTCGACGACCTGATCCAGACCGGGCTGATCGCGCTGATCGAGGCGAGCCGCAATTACGAGGAACGCGGTTTCGCTTTTTCCACCTATGCAACGACGCGCATCCGCGGCGCGATGATCGACCAGCTTCGCCGCGAGGCCGATGTCGGACGATCGGCGATGGAGGCGGCGAAGCGGATTCACGCGGCGCGTGCGGCGCTGGAACAGCAATTGCGGCGCGCGCCGACAACCGCCGAAATGGCCGACGCGCTCGACCTGTCGGCGGAGGATTATTTTGCGCTCGAGCGCAACGCCACCCACGGTCGTTCGACCTCGCTCGACGAGCTCAGCGACATCGGCGCCTTTCTGGTGGCCGACGAGCGGATCGGGGCCGGCGAGGCGTGCGAGCAGGAGGATCTGGTCGGCGCGCTGCGCCAGTGCATCACCTGTCTGAACGAACGCGAACAGATGGTGCTCCAGCTCTATTTCTTTGAAGAGCTCAACCTGCACGAAATCGGCCTGACGCTCGACGTCAGCGCGGCGCGCATCTGCCAGATCAAGCGCGAGGCGATGGCCAAGATCGACGGCATGATGCGGCAAATGACCGAATGAGGGAGAGGTTAACCGGATGCGGCACGGGCGACCCGCGCCGCATCCGGCCGGAGGGGTCTCAGGCGGCGAGCGTTCGCTGGTTCTGCGATGCAGCGCCGATTTTTTCGAAATAGCTTGCCATGCGTTCGGTGCCGTGCGGGGTCAGGCGGACGATCGTCCGCCGCCGGTCGCGCGCATCGATCGACCGCTCGACCAATCCCTGCCGCTCGAGCGCGGTGATCATCCGCAGGCCCGACGACAGCGGCACCGCGGCGCCCGTCGCAAGGTCGCTGGCGCTGAGCGAACGGCCGCGGCCCTGCGCCAGCATCAGGTCGAGCATCATGTCCCAGACCGGACCCGCCAGTTCGGCGCTGCCGAAATGGGTGCGGCGGATGCGGCGGATCTGGATGCTGAGCGACAGCTGGTGCATCAGCGCCGCGGGCGCCGCATCGACGCCGTCGCGCGCCGCGACGACGGCGGGCAACTCCCCGCTACGCGCCGCGAGCAGCTCATGAATCTCGTCGATCCGCGACTTCAGCTCGGCAACTTCTCGGTTCGAAAACTGCTGCATTCGCACTCAACCCCGTCGGGGCCACAAGCATCAGGCGGCAGCGTCGTTTTTCCGACCGGACGATCCTGCCGCATAGATGATCAGCAACAGGATCGGGTACGAGATATAGACCGACAGCAGCGAATAGGGCCGCGCCAGTATCTCCGCAAACATGTATTTCTGGATATGGGCAAAGATGGCGATCAATTGCCAACCGGTGATCCAATAGGGCCAGAAGCTCTGCGTTTTCAGCGCGATGTACCAAAAGCTGAGCAGAACGAACACGTCGATGACGAAGATGTTGAATTCTATATCGGTCCAGGTCGGAAAGGGCGACACCGCGCTGGTGAGGACCGAGGCGATCAGGGCGGTGTAGGCCGCCCACCGTTCAAAGGGGCCGCCGCGCCGGAGGGCGACGGCCACCGTGATGAACAGCACGATATAATAGATCACCACGGACCACATTGTGGCAGTCAATCCTTGCTGGTCGTCAAACCGCCTGGGCCAGCGGTGCGGCGGCGACTTCGGCCGCGGCCTGGTCGTTGCTGCCTTCGTCGACCAGATGGCCGGCGGGCTTTACCCCGGCGCCGAACATGCGCGTGCCCAGACCGACTTCCTTTTGCGTGACGGTCAGCGCCAGGTGGGCGTCGGTCAACAGCTGGCGGACTTCGCCGGCGGCGGCCAGTGCATTCGCGACCTTGGCCATCGCGGTCTGGCCGACGATCGCCGACATGTTGGTGTCGCGGCGCGCGGTGGGCAGGGTGGCGGCGAGCTGCGCGATGCGGATCATCGCTTCGTCGATGGCGTCTTCGGCCTGGTGCAGGTCGGCTGCGATTTTCTTGGCCGCCGAAACTCGTTCATTCAGCATGTTCTTTTTCCTTGAAAAAGAATGCTACCGGTTTCCCCCCCGCAGCATTCGGTTCGGACATTCAGGACATCAACTGACCAAGTCCGACAAGGATCGAATAAAGAGCGGAAAACGCCAAGATGGTCGCAAAGGCGATCAAGATTGGCCAGATAATCCTTTCCATCAACCCATGCCGGTTGGCCGGCTGGGACGCGGTCGGGAACGGCGTACCGATATCGAATAATCGCCGAAACGAACTGCGCCCCGTTTCGGCATCGGGGGCCGGGGCAGCGTCGCCTAGGTCGATCAATTGATATGTCAAAGGCTGATAAGGGGTAACATGATCGAAGACACCGTTAACCGCCAGGATACGCGCCGCCTCTATCCGATTGGAAGCATTAAGTTTTTTCAGCGCGCGCCGCACCCTTTCGTCGACCGTATGCGGTGAAACATTCATCAGGCGGGCGATTTGTTTGGAATTTTTGTGCTCATAAACGTGCCGCAACGTTTCAATCTGCGCGGCAGACAGCAGGCTGATGTAATTGTCCGGATCGCCGTGCACCGGGGTGGAATAGAGCATCGCGAATCGAAATCAAGATTGACAGGGGTAATATTCGGCCGCGCGCAGCGCAGCCGAAACGGCGTCTTACCCCTCCAAATGCCCACTTCGTGGCGGTTGGCGCGCTTGGCATTAACCATGATGCAAAGCAAATTATTTTTTACGGTAAACGGACAAAGCCATCCGTCCCATCGCGGGATCGGTGCGCGGCGCTCCGTTCCTAATTGCGCCGCGCGACCAGCCCGCGCGCGATCACCTGTGCCTGGATTTCGGCCGCACCTTCAAAGATATTGAGGATGCGCGCGTCGCAGAGGATGCGGCTGATCTCATATTCAATCGCATAGCCGTTGCCGCCATGGATTTGCAGGCTGGCGTCGGCGTTCGACCAGGCGGTACGCGCGGCGAGCAGTTTCGCCATTCCCGCTTCGATGTCGCAGCGCTTGCCGCCGTCCTTGGCGCGCGCTGCGGCGTAACTCAGTTCGCGCGCGGTGACGAAATCGACCAGGCTCATCGCCAGCTTGTCGGCAACGCGCGGGAACTGGACGATCGCCTTGCCGAATTGCTTGCGGCCGAGTGCATAATCCAGCCCCAGTTCAAGCGCGCGCCGCGCTACTCCAACGGCGCGCGCCGCAGTCTGGATGCGCGCGCCCTCGAACGTCCGCATCAATTGCTTGAACCCCTGCCCCTCTTCGCCGCCGAGCAGCGCGTCGGCGGGCGCGGTCATCGCATCGAATTGCAGCGCATATTCGCGCATGCCGCGATAGCCGAGCACCTCGATTTCGCTGCCCGACATCCCGTCGGCGGGGAAAGGATCGGCTTCGGTCCCGCGCGGCTTTGGGACAAGCAGCATAGACAGCCCGGCATAACCCCTTGCACCCGGTAGGGTGCGCGCGAGCAGGGTCATCAGGTCCGATCGCGCGGCGTGGGTGATCCACGTCTTGGCGCCGTCGATGATCCATGCGCCGCCCGCACCGCGCCGCGCGCGCGTCTGGAGTGCGCCGAGGTCCGACCCGACATCGGGTTCGGTGAACACCGCGGTCGGCAGCACCGCGCCGCTCGCGATCCGCGGCAGCCAGTCGGCTTTCTGCGCGTCGGTGCCGCCCATCGCAATCAATTCGCCCGCGATTTCGGACCGGGTGCCGAGCGATCCGGCGCCGATCCAGCCGCGCGACAATTCTTCGGTGACGATACACATCACCAGCTTCGACAGCCCGAGCCCGCCGAACGCCTCAGGGATACAGACGCCGAAGGTGCCGAGGTCGGCCATCGCGCGCACCGTCGCATCGGGGATCAGGTCGTTGGCAAGATGCCAGCGATGCGCGTGCGGCAGGATTTCGGCGTCGGTGAAGCGCCGGAACTGGTCGCGGATCGCATCGAGGTCGGCGTCGTGCAGGGTTTCGCTGGGCCAGTGGCCGTCCGCCAGCGCCGCCGCAACATCGGCGCGCAGCGCGGCATGGTCGGCGTCGAGGAGCGCATTGCACGTCGCCGCAAGCGCCCGCGCCGCCGCGCCCGTCCCAAGGTCGGCGGGCCGGAACATCTCATTCTGCCCCATCGGCAGACCGCCGACGAGCTGGCCGATCCCCTCGGCAAAGGCGAGCGTCGCGACCTTGGCGTCGAGCGGGTTCGTACCCTGCCCGACCTCGACCCAGCCCTGCACCGCTTCGAGTGCCGCCACCGTCGTTGCCACCCACGCGAAGCCATGCGCGGCGCGCTGCTCGTGATCGATTGGCCGGTCGGTCAAGCGTGCGGCAAGCGCATCGGCCGCCGCGGCGCGATAGGCATCGGCCGCTTGCAGCGCGGACCGCAAATCCATCAGGCGGCGCGCTCGAAGATCGCCGCGATGCCCTGCCCGCCGCCGATGCACATCGTCTCGAGCCCATAGCGCCCGTCGCGGCGCACCAGCTCGCGCGTCAGATTGGCCAGGATGCGTCCGCCGGTCGCGCCGATCGGATGACCGAGAGAAATGCCAGAGCCGTTGACGTTGAGGATGTCGTTCCGGCTGTCGTCGTCGCTCCACCCCCAGCCCTTCAGCACTGCGAGCACCTGCGGCGCGAACGCTTCGTTCAATTCCACGAGGTCGATGTCGCTCCACCCCAGCCCGGTGCGTGCGAACAGGCGCTCCACCGCCGGTACCGGGCCGATGCCCATCCGGCTGGGGTCGCACCCCGCCGCGGCCCAGCTGTGAAACCAGGCGATCGGTTCGAGCCCGAGTTCGTCGAGCTTGTCCTCGGCGACGACGAGACATGCCGCCGCGGCGTCATTCTGCTGGCTGGCATTGCCCGCGGTCACCACCGCGCCGGGAATATTCTTTGCCTCGATCGCGCGCAACGCGCCGAGCGATTCGAGCGTCGCGTCGGCACGATAGCCCTCGTCATGGGCAAAGATCACCGGATCGCCCTTGCGCTGCGGCACCGCGACCGGGACTAACTCGTCGTCGAACAGCCCTTTCGCCCATGCCGCCGCGGCGCGCTGGTGACTTCGCGCCGCATAAGCGTCGGCGGCCTCGCGCGTGATGCCATAATCTTTCGCCAGATTTTCGGCCGTCTCGATCATCCCGCTGATCACCCCGAAACGCTCGATCGGCTGCGACATCAACCGCCCGCGGGTCAACCGGTCGTGGAGCACCAGATTGCCGGCGCGCACACCCTTGCGGACATCGATGCTGTAATGTTCGACGTTCGACATCGATTCGACCCCGCCCGCGACGACGACGTCGGACATGCCGGTCTGGACCATCATCGCGGCGTTGGCGATCGCCTGCAGCCCCGAGCCGCAGCGGCGGTCGAGCTGATAGCCGGGCACTTCGAGCGGCAATCCCGCGGCGAGCCATGACCAGTGGCCGATGCTCGGCGCCTCGCCATTGCCATAGCCTTGCGAAAAAACGACATCGTCGACGCGCGCCGGGTCGATCTTTGTGCGCTCGACCAGCGCTTTCAGCACCACCGCACCAAGCTGCCCGGCATCGAGGCTGGCGAGCGCGCCGCCGAATTTTCCGACGGCGGTACGGATCGGGGCAACGATGGCGGCGCGGCGCAGGGTCATGTCATTCTCCAAGTTTCAGGCAATGCCGACAATACCGGCATCGATCAGCCGGGCAATCTCGCTGGACGGCAGCGACAGGCGGTCGGCCAGAATTTCCTCGCTATGTTCGCCATTGCGCGGCGCCGGGCGCGGCGGCTGACGCGCGTCCTGCGGCAAGGTCGCAAAGGCGCCCGCGGCGGGATAGGCGAAGCCGCTGGGGTTGTCGGCCTGCCCGAAGATCGGGTTGTCCGCGACCAGCGCCGGATCCTGCACCGCGTCGAGCATCGTGCGGTAGGGCGAGTGGACGATCCCGCCAGCATCAAACGCGGCGGCGATATCGGCATGGCTTCTGGACGCGATGGCGCGTTCGAACAGTGGGTAGAGCGCGTCGCGATGGGTGAAGCGTAGCCCGTCGTCGCTCGCAAAGGAAACCCCGCTCGCCGCCTCGACCGCGGCAATCGCATCGCCCAGGCCAAGCGCTGTAACCAGATTGGCCCATTGGCGCGGCGTCACGACGACGATCATCGTCCGCTGGCCATCGGCGGTGACGAAATCGCGCCCGAACAGGCCGTAAACCGCATTGCCGAGCCGCGGCCGGTTGGCGCCGCCGTACAGCACCTCGGCGACCCCGCCGAGATTGGCGACGGTGCCGATCGCCACGTCGGACAGCGGAATCCGCACCTCGCCCCCTTCGCCCGTCGCGTTCCGGCGCTGGATCGCAGCGAGCAGCGCAAAGGCAGCGTAAGCGCCGCTGAGCAGATCCCATGCGGGAAGCACATGATTGACCGGATCGGGGCCGTTACCAGTCAGCATGGGATAACCGACGCTGTTGTTCACCGTATAGTCGAGCGCGGGCGATCCGTCGGCCCAGCCCATGATCCGCACCGTGATCAGGTCGGCGCGTTCCGCGGCGAGCACCTCATGCGACAAAAAGCCGCCGACTGGAAAGTTGGTGACGAACTGGCCCGTTGCGCGGACCAGCGCCTTGAGCAGCTCGCGCCCCTCCGGCCGCCCCAGATCGAGCGCGACCGATTTCTTGGCGCGGTTGAGATTTTCCCAATAGAGCGAGTCATTGCCGTCGGTCACCGGCCAGCGGCGAAAATCGGGGCCGCCGCCGATCTGGTCGACGCGAATGACCTCGGCCCCCATCTGCGCGCAATAGAGCCCGGCGGTCGGCGAGGCGACGAATGACGACGCCTCGATCACCGACAGGCCGGTCAGCAGGTTGTACATGGCTCCTGTTCCTCCCCTGCCCCGGCTCGCGCCGCCATGCCGCGGCATCTGGCGCACCGCGCAGCCCAAGTCAAACACGCGCGCCGTACCATCCGGGGCGAGCGGGTGGTTCGCACCTCGGCCCGACATGAACGGTCCGGATCGCCTCGCCCGGCTTGACCTCCTTCTTCAGAAATTCTTGAGATCGACATCAAGACTTTGGGAACCGGCAAGATTAAGCCTGGAACGATCGAACGCCAAAGGGAGCCACATCATGTCCACCATGCCGAAAGCCCGTTCCTTTGTCTTCGCCGCGGCGATCCTCGCACTGGCCGCCTATGGCCCCGCAGACATTGCCGACGCCGGGACCGGCAACGTCCTTCGCGACGCCCAACGGGGCGACCGCGCACCGCCAACGTACCAGCGCAAGGCGCAGCCGGCGCCCCCGGCGGCATCGCAGACCGGCCTGCCGATCGCCCCGGGTTTGTTCATCGCCGATTATTCGGGCAGTTGTTCGGCGGCGACCGAGCTGCTTTTCTACGACGGTGCGAGTGTCGGCTTTATCCAGCAGGCTTTGCCCGGCAACCGGATGAACAGCCCGCGCGCCGCGTCGATCGATGCGCACAGCATAAAGCGAACCGGCGTCGCTGCGCGGGGCAGCAAGGATTTTGCCGCCGATCTGGCAGGCTTCACCCGGATCTGGTTCACGGACGATATGATATCGCCGGCCGGGTTTCCGGTCGAAGCGAGGGGCATCAAGCTGATCCGTGACGGCGAATTCGTGATGCGCGAAGGCGGCATGAGCGCCCGCGGGATGCAATATGACGACACGACTTACCGGAAATGCGCCTTCACCCAGCTTTCGGCGCCGATGCAGGCCACGGTGCGCCAATATCGGCCATCGCTGGCCAATGGCGCAGCGGCGGCATCATCCGGCGCAGCGGTGACAGCGGCGCCAAAACCGCCCGCCGCCGCCGGGCGCATCCCGCTGGCGGTGGGCTATTACGCCTATGTCGAGGGGAATTTTTCGACCTGCGCCAAGCCCGTGATCACGCCCTGGTATTTTGACGGCACGCGCTTTTGGGAAGAGTGGGATCTGATCGACCCGCAGCATAAAAATACGCCCGAAGCGCTGAAATGGGAAATGGTGGGCACGGACCGGTTCCGCATTACCTATCGCAACCGCGACGAAAATGGCCGTTGGATTCCAAGCAACTCGGTCAATGAATATGTCATCACCGGGCCGCAATCCTTCACTTTTGTCGGTACGGTCGGCGCGCCATTGAGGTTCAACGAGAAGCACCAGCTGTGCTCCCCGGCGCAGCTCCCTCCCAAAGCACGCTGGTACAAGAAAGCGAACTGACGGGGCGATGACGGCGTTTTCGCGATCCGACGGCCGGCGCAGCGCGCTCCGGCACGTCGGCGCGGACCCCCAGACCTAGAAAATCGGCAGCTCGTTCGTCGATTTGATCTCAGACAGCGCCACCGTCGAGTTGATTTCCTGCACCCCGGGCAGCTTGCTCAACTTATCGAAGAAAAATGCCTCATAGGCGTCGATGTCCTTCGCGACGATGCGCAGCATGAAGTCCATATTGCCCATCAGCACATAGGCGCCGAGCACTTCGGGAAAAGCAGCGATCGCGGCGCTGAATTCGTCGAGGTTGGCGCGGCCATGCGCGTTGAGCTTGACCTGCGCAAAGATATGCGCGTGCAGCCCGACCTTGCGCCGGTCGACCACCGCGACCCGCCCCTTGATATAGCCTTCGCGTTCGAGCCGGTCGATGCGGCGCCAGCATGGCGACGGCGACAGCCCGACGCGCTCGGCCAGCTCGGCGGTGGTCAGGCTGGCGTCGCGCTGCAGCTGGCGAATGATATTTTTCTCGAACGGATCCAGATCGGTCATTTCAACCCCAATTCTTCGCCATCGACGAAACTTTGACCGGTATATCGGCAAAAAGCCGAAATATCGAGCAAGATTGACCTCGCCGCTTCTGCGATAAGCGTCGCAGAACAGGAGGCCGTCATGGTTGTGCAATTTTCGGGTCGCTTGCCCGCCGTCGAAACCGTCCGGCTGGAGGACAAGAAGGTCGGGCTAGACGGCATCATCGTCATCCATTCGACGACCCTGGGGCCGGGCGCCGGCGGTTGCCGCCTGTGGGATTATCCCGATCTCGACCAGGCCTTCACCGACGCGTTCCGGTTGGCCGAGGGGATGAGTTACAAGAACGCGATGGCGGGCCTGCCCTTTGGCGGCGCCAAGGCGGTGCTGCGCCGTCCCGACGGCCCGTTCGACCGCGCCGCGCTGTTCGCCGCCTTTGGCCGCGCGGTCGCGGCGCTCGGCGGCCGCTATGTCACCGCCGAGGATGTCGGCACAACCGTTGCCGACATGCACGAGGTGGCGCGCGAGACGCGCCATGTCGCGGGGCTGGCCGCGGTGGGCGCGGCGGCGGGGGGCGATCCGTCGCCATGGACTGCGCAAGGGGTGTTCGGTGCGATCGAGGCGGGCGCCGCCTTTGCACTGGGATCGGATCTTCAGGGGCTCACCGTCGCGGTGCAGGGCACCGGCAATGTCGGCGGCGAACTGTGCCGCCGTCTTGCCGACGCGGGCGCGCGGCTGGTCATCGCCGATGTCGCGCCCGGGCGCCGCGACCGGCTGGCGACGATTCTCGGCGCGCGCGTGGTCGGCGCCGAGGCGATCGCTTCGGTCGATTGCGACATCTTTGTCCCCTGCGCGCTCGGCGGGGTGCTCGACGAACCGACCGTCGCCGCGATGAAGGCGAGGCTGGTGTGCGGCGGTGCGAACAACCAGCTCGCGGCGCCCGAGGTTGCGGGCCTGCTGCGCGACCGCGGCATCACCTATGTCCCCGATTATGTCGCCAACGCGGGCGGCATCGTCAGCGTTTCGGCCGAATATCTGGGCGAAAGCGCCGCCAGCGTTGCGACCCGGGTCGCCCAGATCGGGCCGCGCGTCACCGCGATCCTCGAGGAAGCGGCGCGCCGCGGCCTGTCGCCCGCGACCGTTGCTGACGAAACCGCCGAGCGGCTGATCGCGTCGGCGGGCCAGCTCGCGGCGTGAGACGACACTTCCGGATCGTCGCAGCCCCGGACCCGCAAACGTTGCCGCGGATCATGGGCGTTTTTGCGCAGCGCACGCTGGTGCCGACCACCCTGTCGGCGCGGCGGCGACGCGGCATGCTCCATATCGACGCCGCGCTCGACGATCTCGACGCGCCGACCGCTGCAATCATTGAGGCAAAACTCGCCGCGAGCGTCCTGGTCGAGAGCGCCATTTGCGACGCCGCCGACGCCGCGACGATTGCGCGCTGCACGTCGGCGGCCGCTATCACCGCTGCGGCGTAGAACCCGGGCGCACGGCGTCGATAAGGCTGGATGGGAAATGGCGCACCCGAAGGGATTCGAACCCCTGGCCTCTGCCTTCGGAGGGGGTACTAGCATGTTTGCGCCAGCCTACGCCAGAGCAAGTTTTTCTAGCCTAAGCCACTATAATAAAACGCTATTCTTGATTTGTCGATCTGCGCTGCCGTAACCTTGAATTCGCCCTGATTTCCTTCCGCGTGCTTACGTGGTGCTTACGCGAAAACCGGGCCAAACGGGAGTAGGCTCGATGGTCAAACTGACCAAGCGCGTTGTCGATGCAGCTGTAGCAGAGACGAAAGATTATGTCCTCTGGGACGATGAACTAATTGGCTTCGGGCTCCGGATATTCCCCACCGGCAAGCGCAGCTACCTCATTCAGTATCGCGCCGGAGGCCGCTCGCGTCGTTACACGATCGGCATCCACGGAGTCTGGACTCCGGAAACTGCCAGGCGGGAGGCCAAGTCCCAGCTCGGTAGGGTTGCTCAAGGTGAGGACCCTGCCGAAGAACGGGCCGAACTCAACAAAGCGATGTCGATGAAGGAGCTATGCGAGCTCTACATGCAGGATCTCAGGGATGGACTCATTCTGGGCAAAGGGGGCCGCCCAAAGAAGCAATCGACCGTCGACATCGATCTGGGCCGGATCGAACGGCACGTCATCCCGCTCCTCGGATCCCGCCGGGTCAAAGACCTCACTAAGGCGATCCTCACGAAAGCCATGCGCGATATCATGGCGGGGAAGACCAAAGCCTTCATCAAGACCAAAAAGCTCCGCGGCCGCGCCAATGTGCGGGGCGGGCCAGGCACGGCGGCTCGGACGCTGGGGTTGATTGGCGGAATACTGACCTATGCCGTCGATCTCGGCATCATCGACAGCAATCCCGCGCATGGCATCAAGCGTCCCAAAGACAATGTCCGTTCGCGGCGTCTCAACGACGGCGAGTATCGAATTCTTGGCCGCATGCTCAAGGCCGCTGCGCAAATCGAGAAGTTCGGCCCGACGATCGATATCATCCGGCAAATCGCACTTACAGGTTGCCGACGCGGTGAGATTATCAATCTCAAATGGTGCGATGTCGATATCGACGGAAGTTGCCTTCGCCTCTCCGAGAGCAAGGAAGGAAAGTCGGTCCGCCCTGTCGGCCTGCCGGTTGTAGAATTCCTCGAGCAGCATCAAAGCGAAGACAATGGCACATATGTGTTTCCTGGCCCGCGCGGTGAGGACACGGCATTTGGCGGCTTTCCAAACCATTGGGACGAGATATTCCTGGGCTCGCCCCTCGAAGGCGTCACTGCGCATGTTCTGCGCCACAGCTTCGCCAGCATCGGTAATGACCTGGGCTTCACCGAGGTCACCATCGCCGCCCTTATGGGTCATGCGAAGGGATCGGTAACGAGCAAATATATCCATGTCCTGGACGCGGCGTTGATTATGGCGGCCGACACACTGGCCGGCTACATTGCCGCCCTGCTCGACGGAAGAATCTTCAAGCAGCGTGCGTATTCGCTCGATCGCGCATCGCGGAAGGCGGCTCTCTCCGAGTTCCTCGATCGACAGGAGGCACCAATTCGCAAGGCAGCCTAGATGGGACAGGGTTACGCGATTTTGGAGGGAAGCTCGAATTCAGATCGCAAGCCGCAGTTAGCGGCGCGCCGAAATTCGACCATCTACCTCCGCTTGGACTGGCTTTGGAAATACTTCCCCGGGGTGACGCCGGTCGCCTGACGGAACATACGGATGAAATTGCTGGCCGAGCCAAATGACAAATCCAGGGCGATATTGGTTATGGGCTCTCCTTCGGCCAAGCGAACCAGGGCGGCCCGAAGTCGCGCCTGTCTTCTGTAATCTGTAAAAGTCATATTCGCTTCACGCTCGAATGCGCGAGCCAGGGTCCTGCTGCTCGCGCCCAATTCGCTCGCCCACTCCGACAATGGTTTGTCATTCCCCGGCTCCCGCGAGAGAGCGGTCTCGATTTTTCTGAGACGCGAGGACCGCAGTTGAGGGACGAATAGGGATGGCGCAATTTCGACGGACACTTCCTGGGAGAACAAGATCGCCAAACTGACGCGCCGGGAGCGCGGCGCTGCCTTTTCGAGGGCAAAGATGCACTCGCGCAGGAGGCCACTCACCGCAACGACACCGGGAGCCTCGGGCAGCCGGCGGAGCACGCTGCCGCGACAGTAAACGCTGAGCATTTCGAAGCCAGCTGAAGTTTGCACGCGGTGATTTTCATTGGAAGGGAGCCAGCAGGCTTGCTGGGGCGGCACCACCCAGCATCCAGCCGCCGTTTCGAGGATCATCACACCGCGGCTAGGATAGATGAGCTGTGCGGCAGGGTGAACATGCCACGTGCCCCTGAACCCCGCCGGAAATACCGAACGGTCTACTGAAAGGGCATCGGCCCCGCCTTCGGCAATTGTCACAACATGTCCGATTCAGAATATTACTTGTCATGCTAGCATATATCCGACGTAACGCGGATTGCCTACCAGACGCCATCAGGTGGAGTTGCAGATGTCGTTGAAGATGGTCGAACAGCGAGAGCCGGAAGAAATGCCTCGCCCGCACGGGGAGTATCGCAAAGAATTCCTATCGCGCGTGCTCGCCTTCAAGCCGTCGTCGATACTGGATGTAGGGTGCGGCAATGGTGCTTCGCTGCAGCTATTCAGCGAAGCCGATGTCGCCCACTGCGTCGGCATAGACCCGGAGGAAGAGGCCGTAGAGAAAGGCCGCGCGCTAGGTCTGGAAATACACCTCGGACGAGCAGAGGCACTTCCATTCCCGGATCAAAGCTTTGATGTGGTGACTTTGGAATACGCCGCGCATCATCTTGAAAACCTTCATAGGGGGCTTCAGGAGGCAATCCGGGTCGCACGTTTGGGTGTCGTGGTGCTGGATTGCTGGTACGATGCGGCCATTCCATCGCAGCTGGCAGCACAGCTATATGACGAATGGATAAAGGTAATAGACCGCCGGGCCGGTCTTGTGCACAATCCCTGCCCCCAGCCAGCTGATCTCGCCGCCCCATTTCTGACCGCCGGCTTCAAGATCGACTATTCTTGTAGGCTTTTTCTCGTGCCCCTCTCCGTTTCCCAAATCGAATTATCGGCCAGACAGAGGCTTCACGAGATCCCGGAGCCTTGCGGATTGCGCGACGATCTGGAGAGGCTGCTTGATATAGCCCGATTAAATGGTCTTTCGGATGACGGTGCGATCATCCTCTCGGCAGCTCGTGGCGGTTAGCATGCGGACCGACATAATCGACATAACCTATTCCGGACCTGACGGCTGGCCGCTCTTTGCTGCGCTTGTAGATCCCTATCGCCGGCTGCCGACCGCCGACGTCGTTGTGCTCATGCATGGCGGCGGCCCTGATCATCAAAGTTTGATACCCTTGGCGCGCCAGCTGTGCGACCGGCATGCGGTACTGCTGCCCGATGTCCGTGGCTATGGCCGGTCCCTTTGCAGCGAGGAAGCGAAACACACCTGGGCGTCCTACGCAGCCGACGTGATCGCGCTTCTCGATCACCTGAAGGCAGATTCCGCCATTGTCGGCGGTGCGGGGCTCGGCGCCACGATCACTTTGCGAACCGCACTCGCCCATCGGGAGAGAGTGAGAGCGGCCATTTTGATCAGCGTTGAAGACATCGAAGACGACGAGGCCAAAGTAGCTGAAACGGCATTTATGAGAGAGTTCGCGGCGCGCGTCCGCGAGGAAGGGCTTTATGCGGCCTGGGCGCCAATACTGCCCAATTTGGCGCCAGTCATTCGCGAGATGGTTCACGACGCGATTCCGCGAAGCAATGCGGCCAGCATTGCGGCTGCCGCGGCAATAGGTGATGACCGCGCCTTCCGCGGCGTCAGCGAACTCGCAGCTATAGCAATGCCGACGCTGATCATTCCAGGAATGGACGAGAGGCATCCACAAGCGTTAGCGGAGCAGCTCGCTGACCTGCTGCCGCACGGCAAGCTGGCTGCGGCAGCAATGTCCGATGCGATCGTGACAGCCGAGGATTTCGCTCGATGCCTGGCGCCTGGCATCCGCGAATTCCTGAACGAGCTTCCTCCGCTGCCCACAGCATCAGCAGGCCCTGATTAACCGCCGAGCTTCACTCAAGGTAGCCGAGCTTTTGGCCGGCATGGGCAAGCCCAATAGTCATTTGGCGAGATGACTTGCGTCACAAATCGGTGGCATCAGGCACCAGTCGCCCCGATGCCGTAAATCGTTTCTTGCAGTCATATGACTTTGGAAGGAGCCTAACGGAAATTCACGTCGGAACGCTTGGAATCTGAATGGTTTCACCTGTATAGACGGGTGATGGATCTTATGCCTCGACTGAACTCGAACAGCGCCCAGCGGTCTGCCGACGGCGCTTCCCCGGATGCCCCACCGCGCTACGCAGCGATCAAGCAAAGCATCCATGATGCCATCCGCGACGGTCGTCTGAAACCGGGCGACCGAGTGCCGTCAGAGGCGGAACTCGTCGGACAGTTCGATGTCTCGCGCATGACGGCAAACCGGGCGCTTCGCGAGTTGCAATCGGCGGGTATCATCGTGCGCCGCGCCGGCAGCGGGTCATTCATCGCCGAGCCGAAGCCGATCGGTCATATGATCGAGATCCGGAATATCGCCGAGGAAATTCGGGGACGCGGCCATGACTACCGGGCGAGGGTCATCCAGAATGTCGAGGAGAAGGCCAGCGCCGACACCGCCGTTCTGCTGGAAGTGCCGGTGGGCACGAGAATCTTCCACTCGATCATCGTCCACCATGAGGCCGAGTTCCCGATCCAGCTCGAAGAGCGGTTCGTGCTCGCATCCGCCGCACCCGATTATGGCACACTGGATTTCACGCAGTTGACGCCCAACGAATATCTGACGCGCACTGCGCCGCTCGAGCGGGTCGAGCACCGCGTCCGCGCGGAAATGCCCGACGCGCGCACCCGCGGCGTGCTTGGTCTGAACGAGGGGGAACCGATTCTGCGCATGACCCGGCAGACCTGGAGTAGCGGTAGACTGGTGTCGCACGCCTGGCTCTCCCATCCCGGCACACGCTTTGAGCTTTCGGCCGCCTTCGCGGTCGGGGACTGACGGCTCAGGCCGTGCTGCGGGTAACGATGGGCTTGCGGCGACGGCGCAGCCAGCGGAAATCGGCGCGGCTGAAGCTTTTGAACAGCAGGTAGAATCCGGTCCCGGACAACCACAACGTGCCGAATGCGACGAAGATGATCAGCGGGTGGTTGAAACTCTTCCGGTTCACATAGTCCATATTGTGGAGCATCCAGAAGAAATCCCAGGTCCGCCAGGTATCGCCGCGCATCACGAGGAAGCGCGCCGTATCGAGCGAGACATAGGCGCTGCTATTCTCGGCGTCGGCAAAGTCGACGCGCCACATCGCACCTTCATGGTCGCGTGATTCGAGGTTGGGCTTTGCAATCACGCTCACCTTGCGGATTGGTGCCTCGTTCATCATCGATGCGACTTCGCGGGCCATCCCTTCATCGACGCGAATATCCTCGCCGCTCGTAGCGTCGACCAGCCGCACGCCCTTGGTGGTGCGGAGCTCGTAGATCGGTCGAGCGCCAAGATCGCGCAAAACCACCCCGGATACGGGATCACCGCGCGGCAAGGCGGCGACGTCAAAATACTCTCCCGCGGGCAGGGCATGCGCGTGGCTCATCCCGCCGCCGTGTCCCCCGACCTTGTCCTTGTCGAGCAACGCCATCACCGAGCCGCTCAAGGCCCAAAGGAGGAACTGGAGGCCAAGGATGAGCCCCACCCATTTGTGGATGCGCCGAAAAAAGAGCGGCGTCAGCCGGATGCGTTTCATGCCTGCTTCCTCTTGCGGCGTTTGAACGACCAGATCAGTAGCCACGCACCGGAAAGCGCCATCGCGAAGACACTCCAGGTTGCGACGCGCAGCAGCGGGTTGTTGACGTTGGTCCGCTCATCATAATCCATGATGTGGAGCATCCACGCAAAGTCGAACACGCGCCAGAGTGCGTGGCGGCGCGAGATGAGCTCGCCGGTCGTCGGCGAAAGATAGAGCGTCGGACGGTTCCAGCCTTCGAACTCGACCTGCCAATAGGGCGGCTTGCGCGCCTGCATTTCCTGAGGTGCCTCGGTCAATAGTCGCACCGAGACGATCTTGCCGTCACCGGTGAAGATGCGCCGTGCCTGTTCGCGGACCTGGGACTCGGTCAGGGCAGGCAGCGGCGCACCCGAACGCGCGTCGAACAGGCGCGCGCCTTCAGGGGTCTCGGCGCGCCAGACCGGTTGGTCGAAAAAGCGCTGGAGACGGATTTCGGACACCCCCGGCGCGGCCGCGACGACCTTCGACGGCGCTGCGAGGCCGTCGAGGTCGAAGGGCTGGGCCACCGGGGAGCGCACCAGATGATCGCCGTGGATGGTGTCGATATGAACGACCACCATGTAAAAGCCCGTCAGTGTCCAGAGCAGAGCCTGGACGCCAACCGCGAGGGCCAGCCATTTATGCGTTCGCCGGACGAACAGTGGCCAACGGATTGCCATGCCCCTGCTCTCAGAAAGCCGTGCGGAAGCCGACGTAGAAGCGCCGTCCGAGCAGGTCGTAGGTCATCGTATCGGTGTTCGCATCGGTGAAACTCTGAATATAGGGCGCTTTGCGATCGAAGACATTGTCGACGCCGACCTGGAACCGCGTCTTCTCGTCGATCTCGAAAGCGACCTGGAGATTGTGGTAGAACACGTTGGGCGTGCTGTAGCCGATTTCGCCGGGCGACGCGTTGAAGTCGGTCGCTTTGCCGATCCACTGCGTCGACCAGGTCGCGCTGATCCCATCCTTCTCGGCGGTCAGCACGCCATAACCGCGCCACTTCGAATAGCCGCCGTTGCCGCCGCCGATGAAGCCGTCGAAATCGATCGGTGCGCCGCCAGGGAAAGGCAGGACGACATATTTGTTCAGATAGGTCAGGTTGACGTCGAGCGAGATGTTCACGCTGCCGATACCGCCCGCATAGACCAGACCAAGGTCAAGGCCGTTCATCTCCTCGCGGCCGGTGTTGATCGGCTGCGCGGACAGGAAGGTGACCTCGCCAGTCAGCGGGCTGCGGGTGAAATCGTCGCAGAAAGGATGCGACAGATTCTGGCTCGCATAGCAGATCGACAGCTTGGTCGACCCAGGAATCGCACGGATCGCGTCCTTGATCTTGATGTCGAACCAGTCGGCGGTGAGCGACAGGCCGGGGACCAGCCCCTTCGGCGAGACCACCGTGCCGACTGTCCAGGTGGTCGAGCTTTCGGGCTGCAGATTCTCGTTGCCGCCGACCGTGGTCAGGATTGTCGTCCCAAGCTGGACATAGTTCGCCGGAACGCCGGACGCCTGGCAGTTCGCGATCAGCGTCGCATTACCGCTCGTTGAATAGCGCGAGCAAGGATCGGTCGTCGTCAGATTGCCTTCCGAAACCCCGCCGAACAGTTCGGGGACATTCGGGATGCGGAAGCCCGTGCCATAGGTGCCGCGCAGGCGGAAGCTGTCGTTGATGACCCAGTCGACGCTACCCTTGTAGTTCCAGTCGCTGCCGAACAGGTCGTAGTTCGAGTAGCGAACCGCGCCGTCGAGCGTGAGGGACTGGAAGAAGGGCTTGTCAGCAAGGATCGGCACCGACAGTTCGAGATAGGCTTCCTTGGCGATGCTCGTTCCCGAGATCGGGCTTTGCTGGTTGGTATTCGCGATGCCGAGCACGGTCAGCGGATCGGGATCGCGCCAGCCCTTCTCCTTGCGATAGACGACGCCCGCCGCGAAGGAGACGGGTCCTGCGGGCAGCTTGAACAGGTCGCCGTTGATGTCGGCGGTGACCGTCGCCAGTTCGTTGCCGCCGCGATCGCGCGACGTGAAGAGGATATAGTCGAGAACCTGCGGCGTCAGGTCGCCGAAGCCAAGATAGTCGGCGCAGGGGATCGTCGCACCGGCCGCGAGGCTGCACTTGGTCGTATCGAGCGAATTCGCGACGCGCTCGAGATTGGCGATGTTGGTCGAACCATCAACCGCTGTGTTGCGGCCAAAGGCCCCCGCGACTTCCCAGCCCCAGTCGTTCGACAGTTTGCCGCGCAGACCGAAAGTACCCTGCCAGGTATCGGTTTCCTGGAAGAACTGGCGCGGGCCGGGCTCGGCAAGGCGGCGCTGGATAAGAACGATGTTCTGACCCGTGGGGTTGGTCGGGTTGCTTGCCGAAATCGCCAGATTGCGCAGGGTTCCCGGCGTCGCAATCTGGTTCGACTTGCGGAAGGTATACAGGAATTCGCCGAATGCCTCGATATTGTCGGTCAGATCATAGTCGGCGAAAAACGCCGTGCTGACGCGCTCGACGGGGCTCACCGCGTTGAGGAACGGATTCGAGTTAAAATTGTGCTTCGCCGCGCTGTAGGGCTCGAAGAAATTGCCGTTGCCGCCCAGCACCTGATTGAAGTTGATCTGCTGACCATTGGGCAGCACCGCGCGACCGCCAATCGTCGAGGCGCTGTTGACGCACGACAACTGGCCCGGCGTCGTTTCGGCGAGCGAGCAGGGCGCGCGTGTCGCCATGTTGACCGCCTTGGTCTTCTGATAGGTGACCGCCGCCATGAAGCCGCCACGATCGTTGCGGATGCCCCACAAAAGATCGGCGGTGAAATCCGACCCGTCGCCCTTTTCGGTGATCCCCTGCCGGACGCTGAGACCGAGACCTTCATAGTCGGTGCGCGTTACAAGGTTGACGACACCCGCCATCGCATCGGCGCCGTAGATCGCCGAGGCGCCGTCCTTGAGCACATCTGTGCGTGCGAGCGCCGCGACGGGAATCATGTTGAGGTCGGGCGAGGAGTTCGCCCCGGTGCCGCCCGCGACGAGGCGGCGGCCGTTGAGCAGCACGAGGGTGCGCTTGATGCCGAGACCGCGCAGGTTCACCTGCGCCGTGCCATAGCCGTTGTTCGCCCAATAAGCCGAGGTCTGGTTGCCCGCGAAGCCCGCATTGGCGGGGAGGCGCTGCAGCACCGTCTCGATATTGACGACGCCGGTGTTCTCGATCTGCTCGGCCGACACGACGGTCGCCGGGCCGACGCCCGCGAGGTCCTGGCGGCGAATACGCGAGCCGGTCACGACGATGTCCGATCCGTTCGGAGCATCCTCGGCGGCAGGTGACTGTGTCGCGGCACCGCTCTGCGCGAGCGCGGGTGTTGCAAAAGTGGCGACCGCTGCGGCGCTGGCGAGCAAAATTGTCCTGGTCATCATAGCGAAACCCCCTGATGGTTGGCTGATTCCCCTCAGAGAGCATCAAATGTATATACAGGTCAATAGGAATTTATTGAATCATATCAATTAGTTATGAAGGAAATTCCGGGCGCACGATACCTATTAGATACGCACCCCAAAGCTCTACCCCTCATCAATTTTGAAATTTTTTTTCCGGCCTGAGCCTTTTCGCGCAAGGAGCCGGCTGGCCCCTCCCTCGGCTTGCTTATGAAATGACATGATTAAGTTGGTCGGCACAGCTTGGGGGCGACCGACTTGAGCCGCTCAATGCGAAAGTATCTGTTCGAGAAAGGTCCGTGCGCGCTCGCTTTTCGGCGCGGCGAAAAAATCGGCCGGCCTTGCGTCTTCGATGATCTGGCCCTGATCCATGAAAAGAATGCGATCGGCCGCCTCGCGCGCGAATCCCATTTCGTGCGTCACGCACACCATCGTCCGTCCTTCGCCGGCAAGGGCCGTCATCACATCGAGTACTTCTTTGATCATCTCGGGATCGAGCGCCGATGTCGGCTCGTCAAAGAGAAGAATCCTGGGTTCCATCGCCAGAGCGCGAGCTATTGCGGCCCGCTGTTGCTGCCCTCCCGAGAGCTGCCCTGGATATTTGCCCGCCTGGTCGCCAATCCTCACCTTGTCCAAATAGGATATGGCGCGCGCCTCCGCCTCCGGAAGAGACAAGCCGCCGAGGAGGACGGGCGCGAGGGTGCAATTCTCCAGCACCGTCTTGTGCGGGAACAGATTGAACTGTTGAAAGACCATGCCGACGGCGCGGAGCGCCGCAACGGCCTCCCGCGACGCGTCGGTAATCTTGGCCCCCTCGATCAGGACGGCGCCGGAGTCGGGCACCTCGAGCCTGTTCATGCAGCGGATGAGCGTCGACTTGCCGGAGCCCGAAGGCCCGCAAATCACGATCCGCTCGCGCGGGGCGATTTCGAGGTCGATCGAGCGGAGGGCATGATAGGTGCCATAATATTTGTCGACCTGCCGCAAGCTGACGGCCGCGTGGCCCGAGGCGTCGGTCATGACGCTTGTCCTTGACCGCGCAGCGCCCGTACCCGCGCAAAGGCCGCGGCAAGGTCGGCGATCAGATCCTGAGGCGCTTCGAGTCCGGCGTGAATGCGGATCAGCGCCCCATCTGCCTCGCCATTGGGAAAATCGCGGATCGGAGCGGGCCACGCCGGAACCGCGAGACTTTCGAAGCCGCCCCAGCTCGAACCGAGCTGGAATAGCGAGAATTCGTTGAAAAAGGCGCTAGTTTCGGGCGGGGTAAGACCGTCGAGCTGAACACCGAACAATCCGGACGCACCGGTGAAATCCCGCTTCCAGATCGCATGGCCGGGGTCGGCGGGATGAGCCGGATAGCGGACCGCAACCACTTCGGGTTGCTGGGCGAACCATTCGATCAGCGTCGTTGCGGTGCGCTGGTGGCGTTCAAGGCGCGCATCGAGCGTCCTGATGCCCCGGTGGACCAGATAGCAATTGTCGGGACTCGCGCAGTTGCCCCAGCGCGCCGCCGCGTCCTTGAGTTGGCGGTAGACGGCATCGCTGGCGGCCGTCATCGTGCCGAGCAGACAGTCGGAGTGCCCCGAGAGATATTTGGTTGCCGAAGCAAGCGAGATGTCGACCCCGTGGGCCAAGGGCTTGAAGAAAAGCGGCGTCGCCCAGGTGTTGTCGAGAGCGGTCAATATGCCCCGGCTGCGTGCAACCGCCGTGATCGCGGGGACGTCGATCATATCGAATGTCTGCGAGCCCGGGGTCTCCATATAGATGAGCCGCGTGTTGCTGCGGCACAGCCCGGCAATCTCCGCTCCGATATCGGGCCGGAAATATTCCACCTCGACCCCGAAACGCGCGAGAACGTCGGTCAGAAACTTGCGGGTCGGCCCATAGACGCAATCCGCAACGAGCAGATGATCGCCCCCGGCCACGAAAGCCGTGAGGGCCAGCGCGATCGCGCTGGTTCCGGACGAGGTGATGACGGTGTTGCAGCCGCCTTCAAGTTCGCTGACAGCCTCGGCGAGCGCAAAGGTCGTTCGCGTTCCGTACAGGCCATAGATGACTTCATCGTAGAGGCCCTGGTGCCGGTCCATATAGGCTTCGACACTATCGTAGATAATTGTGGAGGCCCGGTCGACGGGCGGATTGATGAGGCCCCGCTGATCGCACGGGCGGGGACCGCCGTGCACGGCACGCGTCGGATCCTGCCAGGCGCGCCCTTTCGGGCTTGCCGGCTCCCCGGGCCATTTTCTGTCGTGATTATCCTGCATAGTTTAGTTTCCGTTCGATCTTCATGCTGAGCCGGGACAGGGAGAAACAGAGGAGGAAAAAGATTGTCCCGGTAAAAAGATAGGCTTCGGCGAAATAGGGTCGCCATTGCGCCTCGACGTAGGAGAGGCGGGTCGTCTGCAACAAATCGAAGACGCCGACGATGAGGACGAGCGTCGTGTTCTTGACCTCGCTAATCGAAGTGTTGACCAGTCCGGGTACGCTGACTTTCAGCGCCTGCGGCAACAGGATATGGCGCCGCGCCTGCCATTTGGTGAGGCCGAGAGCGTGCGCGGCCTCGGCCTGCCCGACGGGAACCGCCAGCAGGCCGCCCCGGATGACCTCGGCCATATAGGCGGCAGTGAAGAATATGAGCGCGAGCTGGACGCGCGGCAGGCTGTCGATCGAGAGATAAGAGGGCACGAACAGCGGAAACAGGACCGCAGCGAGGAAGAGCACCCCGATCAGCGGCGTTCCGCGAACCAGCTCGATGAAGACGACGCTCGGCCAGCGAATGCCGCGCCGCGTCGACCTGCGGCCGAACGCGAGGAGTATGGCCAGCGGAAACGCGCCGACAACCGCGAGGCTCGCGAGCAGCAATGTGACTGGCAGGCCGCTCCACTTCTCCATCGGGACATAGGAAAGGCCCGCGAATCCTCCTCGTAGCAGAAGTACCGCCACGGCGATTGCGCCGAGCCAGACAAGCCCGAGGCGGCTGCGCCAAAATCGAGGGACGAAGGAGAAGGCAAGGCATGAAAGCAGCGCGGCCGCCGCTGCTGCGGACCGCCACTGCTCGACTTCGGGATAGGTGCCAAACAATATCAGCCTCGCATTTTCGCGGAGGAATGGCCAGCAAGCACCGCTGGCCAAACGGCAATCGGCCGCGCCCCCGGCGAAGGTCGCGTCGAACAGCAGCCACGAGAGCCCCTTGCCGGCGAAAGCCGCGGTCATGGCG